>JAESGJ010000068.1_pt1 | contig 208581 bp, 204 predicted proteins | sample 9266241 | NCBI WGS metagenome assembly JAESGJ01 (sample SAMN14514841, study PRJNA621669) | algae metagenome | isolation source: Brasilonema octagenarum HA4186-MV1 and co-occurring heterotrophs from wet... | place: USA: Manoa Valley, Hawaii | collected 2009-07-20
CACAATCACCTGATCGACCACTCGCAGCTCCCCTCGTCGAGATCGTAGCGCCCTTTCCCGCGGCTGTAATTAGGCAGACTGCCGGCCGACTGCTTCCCCGCCCGACGGAGGTGACCGGACGCTTACGGATGGGCGGGTGGTGGCGGCGCGCCGCGCCCGCAGCGTCACGGTGAACCTCGCCGAATCGCCGCTCTCGTGGCTCGGCGCGCGCGGGCTGGTTGATGCGCGCCAGATCGAGGCGGGCGAGCGGCTGCGCGCCGATTACGAGCGCGCCGCCTTGCCGCAGCGCACCACCATGCGATGGACGGCGCGGGTCGACGGCGGCGCCGGCACCGGCCTTGATCCGACGAGCGCGCAGATTGCCGCCAAGCGCCGCTTCGATGCGGCGGTCGCCGCGGTCGGGCGCGGCCTCAGTGACGTGTTGTGGCGCGTGGTATGTGCGGGTGAGGCGTTGCCGGTGGCCGAGAAGTCGCTCGGCTGGCCGGCGCGCTCGGGCCGGCTGGTGCTCACCATGGCACTCGATCGCCTGGCGGATCATTACGCCTTGCCTTGACTCGCCGTGTCTCGGGCGGCGGAGGGTTGCGGCATCCCCCGCCCGGGTCGATATGCGCCACCATGCGTCTCCAGATCACGAAGTGCCACGGCTCCGGCAACGATTTCGCGCTGATCGATGCGCGTGCGCTTGATCTGTCGGACGCCGCCTGGGCCGGCATCGCCCGCGCGCTGACGAACCGCGCCGGGCCGGTCGGCGCCGATGGCATCCTGCTGCTGACGGCCGGCGATGACCGAGCCGCCTTCGGCATGCGCATTTTCAACGCCGATGGCTCGGAACCGGAAACCTGCCTCAACGGCCTGCGCTGCGTCGCGCGCGCCGGGCTCGATGCGCTGGGGCTGGAGGCGGCCACCGTCCGCCTCAAGACCAGCCATGCAGAGGTCGCGCGCGACCCCGATCTCGCGCCCGGCGTCTATACCGTGCGCGAAACCGCCGGCCCCGCCACACTGAGCATCGCCGATTGGCCGCTCTTGGGCGAAGGCGACGAGATCATCGACCGCCCGATCGCGCACCTCTCGCCCACCCTCGCCTTCACCGCCGTCGCCATCCCCAATCCGCACCTCATCGCCTTCGTCGGTACGGTGGACGAGGCGGAACTGGTCCGCATCGGCACCCTCTGTGAGGCTGCGCCCGCCTGGCTCCCCAACCGCGCCAACGTCTCCTTCGTTCATGTGCGTGATGATCGCGAAGTTTACGTCCGCACCTTCGAACGCGGCGTCGGCCTCACCAACGCCTGCGGCAGCGCGATGGGCGCCTCCATTTTCGCCGCTGGCCTGACGGGTCGCCTGCCGTTCGATCGGTCGATCGTGGTGCGCAACCGCGGCGGCCTCGTCCGCGCGATTGCCGCGACGGACGGGATGGTCACGCTTAGCGGCAATGCGACGTTCGAGTGGTCCGGCACCGTCATCGTGGAGAACGGCGCGGCCCGCGACCTCGTGATGTCGGAGCAGCACGCGGACGAAGTCGCCGCCTGGGCCGCCGCCGTCGCAGCCTAGCTCAGCGCCGCCGCCACCACATCAGCACGCCGGTCACCGCCAGCAGCGTCGGCACCAGCCCTGCGGCAAAGATCAGCGCCTGCCACGCCAAGCCCATGCCGGTCCCGTCATGCAGCCGCCGCGCCCATTGCGCGAAGCTGACCCCGCCCGCCGCCGCAAAGGCCCTCCCCGGCGCCGCCGTCCCGCTGTCGTCCGCCACCATCACCGTGCGTAGCGGCATGGTGTCATAGGAAAGCGTCCAGTCGGCCTGCTGCTCGGTCGGCAGGATGATCGTGCGCAGCGGCGCGGAAGGCGCGAACGGCTGCCCGCGCGCCACCACGTCGTCGATCTCCAGCGCGGGCTGCGCCACCGGACGCTGCGCGATCGCCAGCGCCCGCCGCTGCACCGGCTCCCCCACCAGCGCGCCGAAGAAGGCCGGGAAGCTGATCCACGCCCCCGTCAGCGCCAGCAGGAACAACGGCAGCGCGATCCAGAAGCCAGCCATGTGGTGCAGGTTGGCGGCAAGGCTCGGCTGCCGCCGCCAGCGCAGCCCGCGCGCGATGCGGCCAGTGACCGGCCACCACAGCCACAAGCCGGTCAGGCTCGCCACCATCAGCGCAACGCCGATCCACCCCACGATCAGCCGCCCCGCACCCGGCACGAACAGGCTGCCATGCAGCACATGCAGCGCCCGCATCACGCCCGTGCCGCCATCCGCCACGTCCAGCACGCGCGCGGTGGCCGGATCGAGATAGATCAACAGCCGCCGCCCACGCGCGTCCGGCAACGCGGCGGGCGCGGTCAGCGTCACCAGCACGGGGCCATGCTGCGCGGGCAGAACCAGGTTCGCGATCCGCACGCCGTCCCGCACCTCCGGCTGCACAGCCGCGACATAGCGCGCCAGCGGCAGCAGCGCGGAACCGCTGGTCGAATGGCGCGCAGGATGGATCAGCCGGTCGAGCCCGTCGCTCCAGACGAGCGCGGCGCCGCTCAGCGTGATCGGCACGATCACCGCGGCCAGCAGCAGCCCGATCCATCGGTGGACCTGAAACCAACGCCGCCGCACCGCCAGCCTGTTCATCGCGCGCCCTTCGTAGCGGCGCGCGGGTGACACGCCGGCCGACCGGCCGTCAATCGGCGCGTCAGGCGTCCGCCCAGCGGCGCAGCAGATTATGGTACACGCCGGTCAGGCGGATCGTCGTCGGGTCGTCCTGCCCCTTGTCGCCGGCCACCGCCTGCACCCCGCGGTCGAGATCGAACAGGATGCGCCGGGCACCATCGTCGCGCACCATGGATTGCAGCCAGAAGAAGGATGCGACGCGCGTGCCGCGGGTCACCGGCGTCACATGATGCAGGCTGGATGAGGGATAAACCACGGCATGCCCCGCCGGCAGCTTGACGCGCTGCTCGCCGAACAAATCCTCGATCACCAGCTCCCCGCCGTCATAATCGGCAGGATCGGCGAGGAACAACGTCACCGAGATATCGGCGCGGATGCGAAAGTCGGTTCCGCGCTGGATCCGCACCGCATTGTCGACATGCGTGCCGAACGTCTGCCCCTCGCCATAGCGGTTGAACAGCGGGGGGAAGACCTTGAGCGGCAGGGTCGCGGCGAAGAAAAGCGGCGATCGGCCCAGCGCCTCGAGCACCATCCGGCCAGCCTCGCGCGCTGCCGCGCTGTCCTCCGGCAATTGCTCGTTTTGCTTGGCGAGCGCGGATTGATGGCCGGACGTCGCGTTGCCATCGACCCACTCGGCCGCATCGATGATCCCGCGCAGCCGCGCGACGCCTGCGCGGTCGAGTACATCAGGAACAGCGATCAGCACGGCGCGGCCTCCTTGGATTGCATAAGGACGAAGGCCGCACCGCGCTCCATCGTCAGAAATTGTAGAACAGGCTCAACGTCGCCTGACGCCCATCGCCCGGCACGGCCCAGCCGCCGGTGATCACACCGCTCGTCGCGTTCGCATTGTTGCGGATGCCGGTGTAATATTTCTCGTTGGTGAAGTTCTGCACGTTCAGCTGCGCTGTCAGTCCGCCCGCGATCGTATACGCCATATAAGCGCGGTGGATTAGGTAATCGTCGGAACGGAACTGCGGCGTATCTATGGTCGCACCGTTCACGACGGCGCGCACGCGGTTGTTGAGCGCGAAGCTGCCCTGATAGGTCAGGCCGTAACCGATCTCGAGGCCGAACGGCAGCTTGTAGGTCGTGAACAGGCTGCCGGAATGGTCCGGCGTCTGCAGCAGGGCCTGCCCCGCCTGGGCATCAAACACACCTGCCGCCCGGTCACGTGCGGAGATGCTCTGCCGCACCTTGCCGTCGAGATAGGTGTAGTTGGCGAAGATCGTCCATTGCGGCGTGATGTTGCCCGATGCGCCCAGCGTGATGCCGTCGACCCGGCTCTTGCCGTCGAGAACCTGCAGACCCGCCGGCAGCAGCGGATCGTTGGAAGGGACGCGGAAGTTCGTTCGTTCGTTGCGGAAGAAGGCGGCGGTCAACTCTAGCCGGCGATCGAACAGGCCCGCCTTCACGCCCGCCTCGTAGTTTTTCGCTGTCTCCGGCGCGCCGGCGCACGGATCCGCCGCGCCCGGCGCGCTGATCGTGCCGCAGCCCAGCCGAACCGTGGCCGAAGCCGGCACCTTGGAATTGCCGAAGCTTGCATAGACGCTGACGTCGCGGACCGGGTGGAACACGCCGCCCACGCGATAGGACAGCAGCTTCTCGCGGCTGATCTGGCGCGCCTGCTGCGCCGGCGTCAGCGGCGCCGTGCCCGGCGGCGTGATCTGCAGCGGCAGGGCGCGGAAGTTCGCATATTGATACTCCCAGCGGATGCCACCGTTCAGCTTGAACAGCTCCCCGATCTCCAGTGTATCGAACGCGTAGACAGCGAGATTCCGCCACTCGCCCTTGTTCTGGGCGGTGATCGTCTTGTTCACCGGGCCGGTCCATGTTGTGTCTGGATGGCGCAGCGACAGGATCGGCAGCGGCGTTATGGCGGCGCCGGCCGGGGTGCGCAGCAGGGAACCGGACGAGATCTGATAATCCTCGATCATGCCAGACACGCCGATGTTCAGCACGTTGCGGAAGGCTCCGCCCCGTTCGCCGCTCTCGACGCGCAAATCAGTCTGGTTGACGAGCAGCTGGTTCTCCTGGTCACGCACCGTGCCCCGCGGTCCGGACGGCAGATACTGGCCGGGCGCCAGTCCCGACGGGCACGGGATGCCGACGGTCGACAGGCCATTGGCGACCACCGGCTGCAGTCCGTTCGGCAGGCAGAAGGTGCCCTGCGGCGCGGAGGTCTGGCTATACTGGCCGACGCGCTGCCAGCGCGTGATGTTGCGCAGCGAAATGCCGTCGCCGGCATCGTGGCGGAACGTCGCAGTCAGCCGGTCGACGACGGTGTCCTGCTTGTCCAGGTTGACGATCCCGTAATAGTCGGCGCGGTCGACGCTCGGCAGGCCGCCGTCGTTCACCAGGCTCTTGAAGTATGGCACGCCATAGACGGGCGTGTTGTTGTCCTCCTGATGGACGTACGCCAGCGTCAGGCTCGTCGGCCCATCGATTCCAAGCGTGATCGCAGGCGCCACGCCCCATCGCTCGAACTTCTCGACGTTGCGGCCCGGGATCTTGTTCTGGTGGTACATCGCGTTCAGGCGAACCGCGACCAGATCGTTGGCGCGCACGTTGCTGTCGATCGCCGCGCGATAATAGTCCGACGTGCCGAGCGCGCCCTGAACGATGGTGAGGTCAACGGGGGTCGGTACTTTGCTGACCAGATTGATCGTTCCGCCTACACTTCCCGAACCATTGAAGACCGAATTGGCACCATTGTAGACCTCGATCTGCTGAAGATTGAACGGATCTGTACGGCTATATTGGGCTGAATCGCGCAGCCCATCGATGGTGATGTCATTCGCGGCGGAATAACCGCGCAGGTTGATCGAATCCCCATAACCGCCGCCGCCCTCGCCCGCGCCGAAGGTGATTCCCGGCACCGTCTGCAGCGCATCGCGCAGCGTCTGGAGGTTCTGCTTGCGCAGCGTCTGATCGCTGATGACGGTGATCGTCTGCGGCGTATCGAGGATGTCGGACGTCGCCTTCGGGCTCTCAACCTCCGGCGGGCGCGCTTCCGCGGTGCCGGTCACGATGATCTCGTCCCGCTCCGCCGGCCTGTCCTGCCCTCCGCCCGCCGTGGGTGCATCAGCCGCAAGTGCCGGTGCGCTGGCGATAAAGCCGACTGCGGCGAGTGCAAGAAAGGCCGGTCCGCTGCGCGGCGCGCCGAGAGTCGACATGAAAGCTGCCCCTTTTTATTTCCCTGGGGCGCAGCTATTGCGAGTCGTTCTCACTGTCAACGCTAATGAGAATGACTCTTATTTTTCCGAAACAGTGGTGACGATCCAGGTGCGCAAAGCGCTAGCCAAGTTCGGCGGATCTTCAGCGGCGATGCGAAGCGCATCGATCTGCGCGACGAGGGCGGAAAGCGGCAGCGCGCGGGCCGCGGCCGCCTCTTCCAGCAACTTCCAAAATAGGGGTTCCAGGCTAATCGAGGTGGCGTGCCCGGCGATGGTGATCGAGCGCTTCACCGGTCCGATGAAGCCGTCGGCCGGTGGCATGATCGCCGCAGCCATCGTGCCGCCCGTCAGTTCGCGTCGAACAGCGCCGCCAGCTGCTCGATGATCGTGCCGCCAAGCTGCTCGGCATCCATGATCGTCACGGCGCGCTTGTAATAGCGCGTCACATCATGCCCGATGCCGATGGCGATCAGCTCGACGGGCGACTTGCGCTCGATCCAGTCGATCACCTGGCGCAAATGCCGCTCCAGATACGAGCCACTGTTGACCGAAAGCGTCGAGTCGTCGACCGGCGCGCCGTCCGAAATGACCATCAGGATGCGCCGCTCTTCCGGTCGCGCGATCAGCCGGCCATGTGCCCAAAGCAGCGCTTCACCGTCGATATTCTCCTTGAGCAACCCTTCGCGCATCATCAGCCCAAGCGAGTTGCGCGCGCGTCGCCAAGGCTCGTCCGCCTGCTTGTAGACGATGTGGCGTACGTCATTGAGACGACCGGGCTGCGGCGGGCGACCGGCGGCGAGCCACGTCTCCCGGCTCTGGCCGCCCTTCCAGGCCCGCGTGGTGAAGCCAAGGATTTCGGTCTTCACGCCGCAGCGCTCAAGCGTACGCGCGAGGATATCCGCGCTGATCGCCGCGATCGAGATCGGCCGGCCCCGCATGGAACCGGAATTGTCGATCAGGAGGGTGACCACCGTGTCCTTGAATTCGGTGTCCTTCTCCACCTTGTACGACAAGGATTGCATCGGGTTGATCACGACACGCGCCAGCCGCGCGGCGTCGAGCAGCCCTTCTTCCTGGTCGAAGTCCCACGAGCGGTTCTGCTGCGCCATCAGGCGGCGCTGCAACCGGTTGGCGAGGCGTGAGACGACCGCCTGCAGCGGCACCAGTTGCTGATCCAGGTAACCGCGGAGTCGCGCCAGTTCGTCCGTGTCGCACAGTTCGGTCGCAGCGATGATCTCGTCGAACTGCGTCGTCCACACCTTATAGTCAAAGTGCGGCGAAAGATCCGCGACCGGGCGGTTCGGGCGAACGGGCTGCATGCCCTCCTCCCCGTCATCCCCTGGCTCGCCATCGAGATCGTCGTAGCTTTCCTCGCCCTGCTCCTGCCCTTCGCCCTCGGTATCGTCGGACTCGCGCTGCTCGCCGCGCTGCTCGCTCTCGGCCTGGCCCTCCCCGTCCTGGTTCTCGCCTTCCTCGCCTTCGTCCTGCTGCTCGCTGTCGGTGCCCTCGTCCTCGTTGCCGCCCTCGTCGCTGTCCTCGGGCGTCTGGTCGCCCTCGACGAGCTCGAGGTCCTCGAGCAGCTTCATCGCGAGCGTCTGGAAGGCGCGCTGATCGTCGAGCGCCAGCGCGAGGTTCGACAGGTCCGCCTTCTGCTCGATCCATTCACGCACCAGCGCGATTCCCGGCGCAGCGGCGGCCGGCGCCTGTTCGCCCGTCAGCGCTTCACGAACCATTAGGCCAAGTGCGGTCGAGAGCGGCACTTCGTCCTTCGTCCGCGCACGGGTGATCGGATCCGCGCGCAGCCTGACGTCGAGCGCGTGGGCGAGATTGTCGGTGATCCCGCGATAGCCACGGCTGCCCAGCGCCTCCACGCGCGCATTCTCGACCGCGTCGAACACGGCACGGGCAACCGCCTCCGGCGGCGCACCGCGCAGGTGAAGCGCCGGATCGTGATGCTTCAGCCGAAGCGCGAAGCTGTCGGCAAAGCCGCGCGCCTCCGCCACCTGGTCCGCCGGCAGGCTGCGCGCGGGCATCGGCACCTTGAGGTGCTTGCCCGACTGGCTCGGCGCGTCGGCGGTGAAGGCGAGTTCGATCTCCGCCTCGTCGGCAAGCGCCCGCGACGCGCCGCCAAGGACGTTCTTGAAGCGATCGATGGGCGTTTCGGTGGCCAGAGGTTACGCTTTCCCCACCACGCTCTCCGGCAGGTCCTTGCCGAAGACGCGCTGGTAATATTCGGCGACCAGCGGCCGCTCCGCCTCGTCGCACTTGTTGAGGAACGACAGGCGGAACGCGAAGCCGACGTCCTTGAAGATCAGCGTGTTCTGCGCCCAGGTGATTACCGTGCGCGGGCTCATGACGGTCGAGATATCGCCATTGATGAAGCCCTTGCGGGTGAGATCCGCGACGCGGATCATGTCCTCGACCTGCTTGCGGCCCTCCGGCTTGTCATATTCGCCGGACTTGGCGAGCACGATGTTCGCCTCAGTCGCCGCCGGCAGATAGTTCAGCGTGACGACGATGTTCCAGCGGTCCATCTGGCCCTGGTTGATCTGCTGCGTGCCGTGATAAAGCCCGCTCGTGTCGCCCAGGCCCACCGTGTTGGCGGTCGCGAATAGCCGGAAATACGGGTTCGGGCGGATCACCCGGTTCTGGTCAAGCAGCGTCAGCTTTCCCTCGGTCTCCAGCACGCGCTGGATCACGAACATCACGTCCGGGCGCCCGGCGTCATATTCGTCGAAGACGAGCGCGGTCGGGGTCTGCAGCGCCCACGGCAGCAAGCCTTCACGGAATTCGGTGACCTGCTGGCCGTCCTTCAGGACGATCGCGTCGCGCCCGATCAGGTCGATACGGCTGATGTGTGCATCGAGGTTGATGCGGATGCACGGCCATTTCAGCCGCGCCGCCACCTGCTCGATATGGGTCGATTTGCCGGTGCCGTGATAACCCTGCACCATCACGCGGCGGTTGTGCGCGAAGCCAGCCAGTACCGCGAGGGTCGTGTCGGGATCGAACACATAAGCGGGGTCGAGATCCGGCACACGCTCGTCCGCCTCGCTGAAGGCCGGGCACTGCATGTCCGAATCGATGCCGAACATCTCGCGCACGCTGACCATCTTGTCAGGCGCGTCGAGGATCGTCGTCTCGCGGCTGTCGGGAAGCGTGTTCGGAATATCGGTCATGCGCGCCTCGAAAGTAACACGACTGCCTTAGGCGCGATTTCGGGGGTTATTCAACCTTTGCCTTCGCCGGAAGATGGAAGAGATCGATGAAGCGCGCCGCCGCGGCGCGATCACCGCTGAAGACGAGTTCGCCAGCGCTTTCAGCCTCTTCCAGCGGCCACTTGCCGTAGATGAGGTTCGCCAGCAGCCGCGCGCTGGTGGCGAAATGCACGTCGCCAGCCCCCGTCTCGCGCGTGATCGCAAGTTCACCGTCGGCAAGGCGTGCAACGAACGAGTCGGCACCCATAGTGAAGCCGACCGTCATTGTCGGCATGGTACGCGCTCGTCCGTGATCGATGTTGACACGCAGAGACATCATCATCGACGCGGCGGACAGCGACAGCAGCGGATTATAGTCCGGTGATCGGGCGGCCCAGGCGGCCAGCGCCTTGATCGGCTCCTCCGCCTGATATCCCCAAGGGGTCAGTTCATAGACCTGGACGTTGGCCGGCGACGGCAGCTTCACACGGCGGAGGATGTGCGCTGCCTCCAACCCCTCCAGACGCTGCGTCAGCACATTCGCGCTGATCCCGTTCAGCGCCGCCTTGATCTCCCCGAAGCGCCGGGCGCCGAACAATAGCTCTCGCACGATCAGCATCGACCAGCGCTCGCCGACCAGTTCCATCGCGAGCGCAGTGCCGCACGCATCATCATACCAGCGCCTGGCCGCACGATCCTCCTTGGTCACTTTTTCTAACTTCATAGTTGCTTTTAGTAACTGGTGCCGGCATCAAAGACAAGGATCGAGTCGGCAAAGGAGTGTTTGCCATGGCCAAGAAGATCTTCGTGAACCTGCCCGTCAGCGACGTTCCCAAGGCGACCGCCTTCTACGAAGCACTCGGTTTCACCAGGAATCCGATGTTCTCGAACGAGCAGGGCTCCGGCATGGTGTGGTCCGACGAGATCGGCGTCATGCTGCTCGATCGCGCATTCTACGCCACCTTCACGCCAAAAACGATCATCGACGCGCATTCGCAAAGCGGCGTGTTGTTGGCCTTGGCGTTCGACAGCCGGGGCGAGGTGGATGCGATCACCGAGGCGGCGATAAAGGCGGGCGGGCGCGAGGCCCATGATCCGGAGGACCACGGCTATATGTACAGCCGCGCCTTCGAAGACCCCGACGGCCACGGCTGGGGACCGTTCTTCATGGACATGGCCGCCGCTGAACAGACGATGGCGCAGCCCGAAGCGGCCACCGCCTGACGCCCCGCCCGAGCACGTATCGCCGGCAACTGCCGGATCAATGACAGGAGAGAGAGGATGTCGAGACCCGTCATCACGGCCTTCGACTGGGTGCCCCCGTTCGCGGAGGGCCAGGTGCGCGACCTGCGCGTGCGCTGGGCATTGGAAGAAGCTGGCCAGCCCTATGAGGTTCGCTATCTCAGCCAAGGTAGCCAGAAACACGCGCCGCACCGTGCGCGCCAGCCGTTCGGGCAAGTGCCGACCTATGAGGAAGGCGATGTCACGTTGTTCGAGAGCGGCGCGATCGTGCTCCACATCGCGGAGCGGTTCGGCGGCGGGCTGCTCCCGAGTGATCCCGGCGCGCGCGCGCGCTCCATTGGCTGGATGTTCGCCGCGCTCAACACGGTCGAGCCGCCGATCATGGATCATGCCATCTGCACTTTGTTCGAGGCGGAGCAGCCCTGGTCGAAGCCGCGGCTGCCCTCGGTGGAAACGCGCATCGACGAGCGGATAGGCGAAGTTTCCCAGGGGCTCGGCGACCGCACCTGGCTGGATGGCGACACTTTCACCGCTGGCGATTTGCTAATGGCCGATGTGCTTCGGATCGTGTCTGGCGACGGTTATCTCGACCGCTACGACAATCTCGTCGCCTACGTTGCGCGCGCGACCGCGCGACCTGCCTTCCAGCGCGCGATGGAGGCTCAACTGGCCGGCTTCACCGGCAGCCCGCCGCCCGAAATCAAGGCGTGGCTCGAACGCCAGGGAGAAGCCGCATGACCTATGTCGATGGCTTCCTGGTCGCCGTACCGACCGCCAACAAGCAGAAGTACAAGGATCATGCGGAAAGCGCCCTGCCCCTGTTCAAGGAATTCGGTGTCGCCCGGATGGTGGAAGGCTGGGGCGATGACGTCCCCCGCGGCGAGGTGAACGATCTCTATGGCGCTGTGCAGGCGAAGGATGACGAGGCGGTCCTGTTCAGCTGGGTCGAGTATCCCGACAAGGCGACGCGCAACGCCGCGGGCGAGAAGATGATGAACGACCCGCGGATGAAGGCCATCCACGATATGCCGTTCGACGGGCAGCGCATGGTCTATGGCGGGTTCGAGCTCCTGCACGAGGACGGGCCGGGCGGCGCGTGCGGTTATATCGACGGGGTGGTGACGCCGGTGCCGGAGACGCAGAAGGACGCCTATCGGGCCTATTGCGCGGCGGTCGATGCGGCGTTTCTGGAACATGGCGCGACGCGGGTGGTCGACACTTGGGGTGACGACATCAGCGATGGCAAGGTGACGGACTTCCGTCGCTCCGTGAAGGCGGAGCCGGGCGAAGCGGTGGCGTTCGGCTGGGTCGAATGGCCGTCCAAGCAGGTGCGTGACGCTGCGTGGGAAAAGCTGATGAGCGACGAGCGGCTCGCGCCGAGCGACCAGCGCCCGTTCGACGGCAAGCGCATGGTGTTCGGCAGCTTCACACCGCTGGTCGATCGTTGAGGAGGGCGGGATGCGCAACGTGCATGGCTCGCCGATCTGGTACGAACTGCTTACGCCTCAGCCCGAGCGGGCGATCGCTTTCTATGAGGCGGTGGTCGGGTGGAAGTTCGGCGACCGGCCGACGGATGGTCCCGACTATCGCATGATCATCGCTCCCAACGGGGAAAATACCGGCGGCATGATGCCGCTGTGGCGCGAGATGATCGATCAGGGGGCGAAGCCGACGTGGCTGTTCTACATCGGCGTTGATGATGTCGATGTGGCGGTGGAGAGGATCACGGCCGCGGGGGGCAGCGTCCACCTTCCGGCGCGCGACATACCGGGGGTCGGCCGCCTGGCGATGGTGGCGGATCCGCAGGGCAATACCTTCTACGTCATGCGCGGCGCCGTCGACGCACCGAGCACCGCCTGGGAACGGACGGGCATGGGCAAGTGCAACTGGAACGAGCTTGCCACGGCCAACCCGTTGGACGGACAGGCCTTTTACGCCGATGTGTTCGGCTGGCGATACCCGGACAAGATGGTCATGCCGGACGATCTGGGTGATTATACCTTCATCGAAATCGGCGGTGAGACGATCGGCGCGATGATGAAGATCAACGACCAGCAGCCGCCTGGATGGCTGTTCTACTTCCGCACGAACGACATTCAGGCCGCCAAAAAAGCGGTCGAAAATGGCGGTGGAACGGTCCTGTCCGGTCCGATGACGGTGCCAGGTGGCGACGAGGTGATCGTCGCTGGAGACCCGATGGGGGCTGTTTTCGGCGTCGTTGCGCCAGGCAGAGCGTGAGGAGACACCATGAGCGACGACAAGATGGTGACGTGCCTGTGGTTTGACCAAGGCCAGGCCCGCGAGGCCGCGACCTTCTATGCCAGCATCTTCCCCGACAGCGGGATCAAGGCGATCCAGGCATCTGCCGCGGATAACCCGTCGATGCCGGCAGGCGGCGAGCTGACGGTCGAATTTATGGTGCTGGGCCGACCGTTCCTGGGATTGAACGGCGGGCCGAACTTCAAGCCCAATGAAGCGGTGAGCTTCATGGTGATGACCGAGAGCCAGGAAGAAACGGATCGCTACTGGGACGCGATCGTCGGGAACGGCGGGGCCGAGAGCGACTGCGGCTGGTGCAAGGATCGCTGGGGCTTTTCCTGGCAGATCACGCCGCGCGCGCTGATGGAGGCAATGGCCGATCCTGACCGCGAAGCGGCGAAGCGGGCGATGGAGGCGATGATGACGATGCAGCGGATCGATATCGCAGCGATCGAGCGCGCCCGCGCCGGAGCCAAAACCGTATGAGCAACGAATTGCGGATCACGCGGCTGATCGATGCCCCCGTTTCCACCGTTTGGCGTGCTTGGACCGATCATTTCACCGAATGGTTCGTGCCGCGCCCCTGGACGGTCGAGCTTGTCGAAATGGACCTTCGCCCCGGCGGCCGATCAGCAATGATCATGCGCGGCCCCGATGGCGAGGAGAACCCGTCCGAGGGCGTTTATCTGGAGGTGGTGCCGGAGCAGCGGATCGTTTCGACAGACGCTTTTGCGCCCGGCTGGATGCCGCAGGGGCCGTTCATGCTCCGGATAGACGAGTTCGCCGATGAAGGCGGCAATACGCGCTACACCGCCATCGCGCGCCATTGGACCGAGGACGCGCGCGACCAGCACGCCGCCATGGGGTTCGAGCCCGGGTGGAATGCGGCGACCGACCAGCTGGAAGAGGTCGTCCGACGGATTCGGTGATGACGTCCCGGACGGCGATTAGTACGCCCCCGGCGTCTCGCGCTGCGCCGTAGTCGGGCGCGCGGGCACGAGAAGCTCGCGCCGCGCGGCCACGTCGCGCGTGCGCGCGGCGGAGGCACTGGCACTCGCCCCGCCGATGCGGGTGCAGCTGCGCCCGGCCAAGAAGTCGAGCGCCTGCCGGGTCGATGCTTCGCGCGGATCGCCGAGCGGATAGTAGAGATCGTCGCCGGCCTGACAGGTCGCCTCCATGACGGGTGCGAGCCCGTTGTAATAGGCCCCCTGCCGGGCGGCATTCTGCGTTGCGAACGCCACCACCCGCAGGCGATCGTCGCACGCGGTGAGATCGCGCGCGATCTGGCCGACCGGCTTGCCATAGGTGTTGGTGCCGATCAGCGCGGCGTTGCCGTGCAGATAGGGCACGAACGCGTTGATCACGACTTCGCTGGCAGAGGCGCTCTGATCCGTGCCGATGAAGGCGATCTTCGTCGGCGACACGGATTGCGGTTGCGGCGAGAAGAGGCGCTGCTCGTTCTCGGACGATTTCTCCGATCGGTAGCTGATGTAGCCGAACACCTCGTTCGAGGAGCGATTGCCGCCGAGCAGATCGCCGAGCAGCTCCGCGGTGGAGACCAGCCCACCGCCATTGTAGCGCAGGTCCACGATCAGTTCCGTGATGCCCGCCGCGCGGAGCCGCGCAAAGCCGTCGCGCAGCGCCTGATCAGCGGTGGAGATGAAAGTGCGAAGGTTCACATAGCCGACGCGGCGCCCATTATCCTCGATGATCTTGACGCCATAGCGACTGGAAACAGGCGCGATCTCGTAATCAGCCTGAGCGATCGTCACGTCCCGCTCTGCACCGCCCGGCACGCGCACCCGGAAGACGCGCGACACGCCGGCCTGCGACGGCCCGAGCGCATTGTTGAGCGCGTTGACGCCACCCGACTGGTACAGGCTGGATACGCTGCGCAAACCCGCAACCGTTTCGCCGATCGCGACGATTTCGGCCCCGCGATCGACCCCGGCGGCGAGCGCCGGCGTCTGTTCGAACGTTTCCGTCACGAAGATCCGCACCGAGGCATCGAGCGCCAGGCGGAAGCCATAGCCGGCGCTGGAGCCACTTTGATAATAAGCATTCTCCTCCTTGATGGAGGTGACGTAAGTGAAATAGCGATCCTTGTTCTGCGCCCGCGCCGTGGCAGTCAGCGCGTCGACATAGTCCGACAGGTCCGAAAAGCCGCCCGGATTGAGGCTGGTGGGCAGCGTCTCAGGGAAGAGATACCATTCGCGCAGCTGCGCCGCAGCCCAGTCCTGCCGGGCGCGAAGGCTGCAGGCACCCGTGGGCATCGGGCTTGGCGAAGGGGTTGGCACCGCAGCGGTGCCGCCGCCAGCGACCGGCGACGAGCCGCCATCGCCGCCCCCGCAGCCGGAAACGAGCGCGAGCAGCGCAACGGACGCGGCAACGCGCCGGCGGAAGTTCCCCATCATGATATCCCCCCATTTTCCAAGGGGGTTAGCGCAAGCGCCTGATGCGCGCTAGGCGCCTGTTCGGCCTTTCAGCACATCAATCGTTGCCGCGTCCTCGTGGCCGGCAAAGAAGCGGTCGAGCGCGGCCCGGAAGGGCGCCGGATCATCGGCGGCAAGGGCAAACAACGTCATCGAGGAACGCAGCTTCATCGCATCGACGTCGCCAAGGGTCGTCTCCGCGCTGCCAGGCGCAGCCAGCAGCGCCGCCGTCGCCTCGTACAGCCGGGCCCCGAGTACCGGATGTGCGAGATAGGCACGCGCCTCGTCGAGCGAGGCAATGCCATAGGTATGCGCCATGGCGCTGCGGCCGAGCCCAGAAAGCTGCGGGAAGATGAACCACATCCAGTGACTGGTCTTTCGTCCGCGCCGCAGTTCGCCAAGCGCGTCTTCCCAGACGCCCTGTTGCGCGGTGACGAAACGATCGAGATTGTGCGGGTCTGCCATCAGCGGCCAACGCGCGGGTGGGACCGCGGTGCCGCCTGACGCGTTTGAAGGATCGGAGGAGGTGCCATGTTAGAACATGTTCCCGCATGGCTTGGCCGTGCGCTTTCCGGCATCCGCGCGGGTGCGGACAAGCTAGCGATCGTTCAACCCGAACTGGGCGGTCGTTTCGACGCACTCGATCTTTCAAGCCCCGCCTTCGCAAATGAAGGGCGGTTGCCACCCCGCTTCACCGCGGACGGCGACGGCATTTCCCCGCCGCTGGTGTGGGGGGCCGCGCCCGAAGGCACGATGATGCTGGCGCTGCTGGTGGAGGATGCGGATGCCCCTGCCCCGCAGCCGCTGGTTCATGCAGTGGTATGGGGGCTGCCGGCGGATGCCGCGCGGCTGGCGGAAGGTGCGATCAGCGCCGATGGCACGGGTAGCGAGGAGCGCGGCGACGTCGGCCGTCATTCCTATTTTGGCGAGGGCTGGCTGCCACCCGATCCCCCGACGGGACACGGGCCGCACCGTTATGCCTTTCAGCTGTTCGCGCTGGACGCTTCGGTGGAGGATCCCGGCCCATCGCCCGGCCGCACCGCGCTGATGCGGGCGATGGCCGGGCATGTGTTGGCTGCGGGATTGCTCATTGGCACCTATTCACGTGGTGAGGAAGGAAGGGTGGAGCCGGTTCAGGCGACCACGGCGGCAGCTGCATTGACGTAGAGCAGCAGGGCCGAGGAGCTGGCGAGCGCGGCAACGGCGAGGGCGGCGGAGCGGAACATGGCGATATCCTTTCGGTGAGAGTGAGAGTGGCTGGTTGCGGTCAGGCGATCGGCGATACGGGCACTGCAGCGCTGATCATCAGGGCGGCGAATGCGAGAGCGCCGAGGAAGCTGACGGCGTGGTTCTGAAGGTTGGCGAAACGGTTGATCATGGTGTGTCTCCTGGGTGGCAGTGGGTGATCCATCTGCATGCCAGGGACATTGCATCGACCGTGCCAATTTCACGGCCCACGCAAAATCAACAACTTAGGACAGCGCCGCTTTTCGCGTGGAAAATTCCGCCAACCCCTGTTGGCGCGCTACACCATCAAGCGGCGCAGATTACGCGATTCCGACCATTGGCCTTCGCCTCATACAAGGCCGCGTCCGCTACCGCGTACAGCGCCTCGAGCGCATCGGCTGCGCGACCGATGGCGATGCCGCCGGAAATGGTCACCTCGCCGATCGGCATGTCCGTATCGCGCACGCGGAAACGGCGCGCCGCCACCGCGCCGCGGGCACGGTCAAGCGCATCACGCGCCGAGGCGACGGCGGGGCCGCTCATCAGCACCGCAAATTCCTCGCCGCCATATCGGGCGACGAGGCCATGTTCGACGGCACCCGCGAGCGTCTGTCCTACTGCGCGCAGGACCCGATCGCCGACGGCATGTCCGAATTCGTCATTCACCCGCTTGAAGTGATCGATATCGCACAATGCGATTGCGATCGGCGTATCTGGGGACAAGGCGCCGAACGCCTCGTCGAAGCCGCGGCGATTGGTCAATTCGGTCAGCGGATCGAGTCGCGCGCAGTCCCGCGCCTCGTCAAGCGCACGGCGCAGCTCGTCAGCTTCCTGCTCGGCCGCGGCCAGCCGCTGTTCGGATGACCGAACCCGCTCGATCATCGCGCCCGTGAGGCGAGCCAATTCGTCACCCCCTGCGAGCGGATCCGCACGGCGGATGGCCGCAGCGCTTTCTGCCAGGTTGCGGCCGAAGCCGGTCGTTTCGGCGTGCATCGCACGGACCAGATCGGAGAACCCGCTGACCTGAAGATCGGCGCGTGCGATCAGCTGGTCGGCGCGCTGGTTGGCAGCGGCCACATGATCCGCCAGTTCGGCGCGTGCCGCGTCGGCCGCGCGCCACGGCGCCCAATCGCCGCCGGCGCCGACGCCAAGGTTGCGGATGTCCTCTCGCGACAGGCGAATGCCGCCGTCGGTGATTTCGGCGACGGCACGTGCCAGCGGCCCGGCAGGATCGCTCAGCACCGTGTAGGCGAACGCGTAATTGGCCGGTTCGGGACTGAGGTGATGATCGGCGAGGAAGGTGCCGATGGCGTCGAAGAGATCGGACGGTGCGATCCCTATCGGCGTCATCATCGAACCCACAATCAGCTTCTCCGCCCCGCGATGCCGCCCGAAGCGCGGCCTTTCCCGGAACCGGTGGTTAGCCGAGAGTTGCTAATATTGCGTTGTCGTCATTGGTCCTTCAGCTTGCGAACGGCGGCAAGCGTGAGCGCGACATGATGGTCCGCCGCCAGCTCGCTGTGGACGAAGGTGACGCGCCCATCGCGATCGATCACGTAGCTGGTGCGGTTGGTGGCATCCCGCCCCTTCACCTGACGGCCGAGCGCCACGTCATAGCCGGCGACGACGCCGGGGCCGGCGCTCGCCACCGCGAACTTGCCGGCGCATTCGGTGGCGGAGAATTTCTGCAGCGCCTCGACCGGATCGGCCGACATGCCGATCACGGTGGCGCCGGCGGCACGGAAGTTGGCGATATTCTCGGCAAAGGCGCGCGCCTCGGCATTGCAGCCGGCGGTGAAGGCAGCGGGGAAGAAGTACAGCACGACCGGCCCCTTCTTCAGCTGCTGCGCGAGGTTGACGGTGACGATCTTCCCCGCGACCGCGCCACGGGTGGTGAAATCGGGGGCCTTGGCGCCGACCGGCAGAGCGGCGGAAGCAGGCGTGGCGAGGATGGCAAGCGACACGGCGGCAATCAGACGGCGCATGATGGTTCTCCCAGGGTGGGTTGATCCTAGCGCGGGCGGGCGGCGCACGATAGGGCAGTGAGGATGCCGATCCGCCAGTCCGACCTCGATCTCGCCGCCCGCCTCGCCGATGCTGCCGGCGACGCCATCCGCCCCTATTTCCGCGGGGAGCTCGGCACCGAGATGAAGGACGATCACTCCCCCGTCACGCTGGCGGACCGGGCGGCCGAAGCGGCGATGCGCCGTATCCTCGATGCCGAGGCGCCGGGCGACGCGGTGCATGGCGAGGAATATGGCAGCAAGGACGGCGTCACCGGGCGGCGCTGGGTGCTCGACCCGATCGACGGCACGCGCAGCTTCACCGTCGGGCGCGCGATCTTCGGCACGCTGATCGCGCTGGTCGAGGATGGCTGGCCGATGCTGGGCGTGATCGACCAGCCGATCCAGCGCGAACGGTGGATCGGCGCGGCGGGGCGGCCGACCCTGTTCAACGGCGCGCCGGCACGCACCCGCACATGTCGCGAGATCGAGGGCGCGATCCTCGCCACCACCAGCCCGCATGCCTTCAACGACGACGAGGTACCGCACTTCATGGCGCTGGTCGCGGCGGTGTCGGGCGGGCATGCGCGGCAAGGGCCGGTCTATGGCGGCGACTGCTACAATTACGGGCTGCTCGCGAGCGGGCATCTCGACATCGTGTGCGAGGCGGGGCTGGCGCTGTACGACTTCGCCGCGCTCGCCCCGATCGTCGAGGGCGCCGGCGGGCGGATGTGCGACTGGAACGGCGATCCGCTGACCGAGGCGAGCACGGGCCAGGTGCTGGCGATCGGCGATCCGGCGCGGATGGACGAGGTGCTGGAAGCACTGCATGCCATTCCGCACGCGCACTAGGCGCCGCGGCGGGGATCAGAAGATCCCCCGGGCTCAGAAGATGCCCAGGAACTTCTTGCGCTGTTCCTTGCCGGGCTTGTCCTTGCCCTTCTCGTCCTTGGCGGTCGTCCCGCTGCCGACGTCGTCGCGCGGCTGGCCCTTGGTGGTGCGCTGCGCGGCGGCGGTGGCGGCGGACAGCACCGGACCGCAGGCGGCCGATTTCGCGTCGCCGATATCCACAAAGGCCAGCACGCCCGCGACCGGCGCGGCGGCCACGGCAAGCCCCAGGCCCACACCGGCGCGGCCGATCAGTTGCGGGCTGATCACGTTCAGCGTCGGCGCGGAGAAATAGCCGCCGATCCCGACCGGCGACTGGCCGGAGAACAGGCTGAACTTCTTGGCATCGGCGCGGATCGCGATGTCGATCGCCTCGGTCCGGAAGCTGAAGCCACCGCGGCCGAGGATCACGTTCTTGCTGGTATCGATCAGGATCGGGTCCGCCGCCGCGATCCCGCTGCGCACGGTGAACGCGACGAGACCGCAATTGATCTCGACCGGCTTCTTCAGCTTGCCGGCGAACATCTTCTGGACGAACGTGCCGATGTCGAGCTCGGACAACTGGACGTTGCGCGTCCACAGCGCGCCCTGCGGCATGACGAAGGCGATGCGGCCGCTTGATGTCGCGAGCGAATCCGCGATCGAATCGCCGCGGCCGTTCAGCTGGATGCGGCCCTTGATCGTGCCGGTGGTGCCCGATTCCGCGACGCCCCAGCCGGCGAACAGCCGCCCCATCGGCGTCGGGGCCAGCCGGAAGTCGTACTTCACCGCGCTCGGCCGCTGGCGCGTGTCGAACACGATGTCGCTGGCGACGTTGCCGCGCGCCATGGCGAAGTTGAACGGCGACAGCGCAAGGCGGCCGCGGTCGAGATCGAGCGTGAGCTCCATGTTCGAGATTGGCACGCGGCGCGACTTCACCTGATCGACCGTCCAGACGAGATCGGCGTCGAAGGTGCGCATCTTCTCGACCGGCATGTCATCGTCCGGCAGCAGCTTGCGCGGGCCGGAGCCGGTGGCGGCCGCTGCGGCAACCGCGCCCTTCGTTTCGACGATGTCGGGATTGTAGCCGACCAGCACCGACGCATCGACGATATCGAGGCTGCGGGTGCGGATCACCGAATCGAGGTGCAGCCGATCGCCATTCGTCACCGTCAGCTTGCCGGCGACATCGCTCTCACCCACGGTGCCGGCGATGTTGGTGAAGCGGTAGACCTCACCGTCCTTCACCATCCGGCCCTTCAGGGCGTAGCGCCGCGTTTCCGGCAGCACGACGCCGATGATGCCGAGCAGTTCAGACAGGTCGCGACCACGCGCTCGCGTCTCAAGAGGCACCTTCTCGATCTCGGCCAGAGAAGGAAGCGTGCCTGACACGTCGACCACGTTGTTCGCCGCCCAGGCACGCGCGGTCAGCTTGTTCTCGCCGCGGTTCACCGTCGCGTCGGGCGACAGCAATTGCGCGGTGACGCGGAACGGCGTGTCGCGGATGCGCCCGGTACCACCGACCCGAACCGACTTGCCGATCTGCGCATCTTCCGAGCGGATATCCTCGATCCCCAGGTCGGCGAGCAGCCTCATGCGGGGATCGAGATAGCGCACCGTCGTTCCACGCACCGTCGCCACGTCGATGCGGGGAAAATCGAGCGGCTTGCCGCCCTTCTTCTCGCTGAACGTCCAGGTGTTGGTGGTGTGCCCGGCGTTCCATTCCAGGTCCGCCGCGCCATTCTGAAGGTCGAGCCAGTACAGCCGCCGCTTCCCGAACAGCAGCGACAGCGGCGCAATACGCGTGTCGATCCGGTCGGCGCGGAACAGATAAGACCGCGTCGCCCAGGCCGGATTGGCGATGGTGAAGCGCTCGGCGTAGAATTTGATCCTGAGCGGCGCGAAATACAGCTGGAAATCGCCGCCGACGCGCACCTCACGGTTGGTCATCCGGCCGACGATCGTCTCGAAGGGCCCTTTCAGAAACCGGCCCTTAGTGATGAACAGCACCAGCCAGATCAGCGCCGGGATGGCCAGGATCGCGATGATCGTGTTGCGCAGGATATGGCGGCGGCGACGCGGATCGCGCAGGCCGGTGCCCGGCGGGGGCTTCACCCCAGACAGCGCAGGCTGCCGATCAGGTTCAGTCGCCATGTCCATGAAAGCGCAAATCGCATGGCGCAGGGGTTGGTTGCATTTCACCCGCCCCGCCGCTATGCGCCCCGCTTCTTCCCAGCGAGGTGAAAAGAATCGCCCGGCCATCAGGGCTGCCGCGGCGGTTCCAGTCTCGCTCGATTTGAAAGGACCAAAATGCCCAAGCTCAAAACCAAGAGCGGCGTCAAGAAGCGCTTCAAGCTCACCGCATCCGGCCTGCTCAAGCACGGCGTCGCTGGCAAGCGCCATCGCCTGATCAGCCACAACAGCAAGTACATCCGCCAGAACCGCGGCACCAAGGTGCTGTCGAAGGCCGACACCGCCACGGTGAAGGCCTGGGCGCCGTACGGCCTGCGTTGAGCGAGAGGAACTAGCACATGGCACGCATCAAGCGGGGCGTAACCACTCGCGCCAAGCACAAGAACATTCTGGAACAGGCCAAGGGTTACCGCGGCCGCCGCAAGAACACGATCCGCATCGCGCGTCAGGCCGTCGAAAAGGCCGGCCAGTATGCGTATCGCGACCGGAAGGTTAAGAAGCGGACTTTCCGCGGCCTGTGGATCCAGCGCATCAACGCCGGCGTCCGCGCCGAGGGCCTGACCTACAGCCAGTTCATGCATGGCCTGAAGCTTGCGGGCATCGATCTGGACCGCAAGGTCCTGGCCGACATCGCGATGCACGAAGGCGAAGCGTTTACGGCGCTCGTCGCTCAGGTGAAGAACGCGCTGCCGGCCCAGGCCTAAGCCCCTTCATCTGAAGCGACACGAAGGGCGTGGGTGGTAACACCCGCGCCCTTTGCGTGTCTGGCGCCTGGCGATTGAAACGTCATTCCCGCGCAGGCGAGAAGCCATATTCTCCGACCCCAGGTGAGGAGAACATCAGGTGGCCAAACAACCCTGCGTCTACATCCTCGCCAGCGGCAAGCACGGCACCCTCTACATAGGCGTCACATCGAACCTGCTCGCGCGGGTGCATCAGCACCGCGCAGGATTGATCGAAGGGTTCACCAGCCGCTACGGGGTGCATCGTCTTGTCTGGTTCGAGATGGCAGACACGATGGAAGCCGCGATCGGCCGCGAGAAGCAGCTGAAGAAGTGGAATCGCGACTGGAAGCTGCGGCTGATCGAGGAGAACAACCCCGGGTGGGTGGACTTGGCGATCAACCTTGGCTTCGAGCCAGTCGAGGATACAGCGCGTATGGATTCCCGCCTGCGCGGGAATGACGGGATAGTTACCGATGACCGAGATTGACGACCTGAAAACGCACCTGCTGACCGCGATCGAGGCTGCGGCGGGGCTGGACGCGCTGGAAGCGGTGCGTGTCGACGCGCTGGGCAAGCAGGGCCGCGTTACCGCGCTGCTGAAGTCCATGGGCGGCCTGAGCCCCGAGGAGCGCCAGGTGAAGGGCCCGGCGATCCACGGCCTGCGCGAAGCCGTCACCAATGCCATCGCCAGCCGCAAGGCCGCACTCGAAGCAGCCGCGCTCGAGGCGAAGCTCGCCGCCGAGCGGATCGACATGACGCTTCCGGTCGATGCGCCGCTCGCCGGCACGATCCACCCGGTCAGCCAAGTGATGGACGAACTGGCGGAGATCTTCGCCGATCTCGGCTTCGCGGTTGCCACTGGCCCGGAAATGGAGACCGACTGGCACAATTTCACCGCGCTCAACATTCCGGAAACCCATCCGGCGCGGGCGATGCACGACACGTTCTACCTTGCCGGCGATCACGTGCCCGAGGATCGCGAGCGGCCCCGCCTGCTGCGCACCCACACCTCCCCGGTGCAGATCCGTACCATGCTGGCGAACAAGCCGCCGATCCGCATCATTGCGCCCGGCCGCACCTATCGCAGCGACAGCGACGCGACGCACACGCCGATGTTCCACCAGGTCGAAGGGCTGGTGATCGACAAGGGCATCACCATGGGCCACCTCAAGTGGACGCTGGAGACGTTCCTCAAGGCCTTCTTCGAGCGCGACGACATCGTGCTGCGGCTGCGCCCGAGCTACTTCCCGTTCACCGAGCCCTCGGCGGAGGTCGACGTCGGCTACACGCTGCAAAAGGGCAAGCGCGTGATCGGCGGCGGCGGCGACGTGCCCGATGGCGGCTGGATGGAAGTGCTGGGCAGCGGCATGGTTCACCCCAAGGTGATCGCCGCCTGCGGGCTCGATCCCGACGAATGGCAGGGCTTCGCCTTTGGCTGCGGCATCGACCGCCTCGCCATGCTGAAATACGGTATGGACGATCTGCGCGCCTTCTTCGACGGCGATATCCGCTGGCTCAAGCATTATGGCTTCTCCGCCCTCGACGTCCCGACCCTGTCGGGCGGCGTCGGCGCGGCGTGATCGGACGATAGAGATGAAACTCACGCTTTCCTGGCTCAAGGACCACCTCGACACGTCGGCGTCGCTGGACGAGATCCTCGTTGGCCTCACTCGCATCGGCCTTGAGGTCGAAGGGGTCGAGAACCCCGGCGAGAAGCTCGCCGCTTTCCGCATCGCCAAGGTGCTGACGGCCGAGCGCCATCCGCAGGCGGATAAGCTTCAGGTGCTGTCGGTCGACGCCGGTGACGGCCCCTTGCAGGTCGTCTGCGGCGCCCCCAACGCCCGCGCCGGCCTCGTCGGCGTGTTCGGCATGCCCGGCGCGACGGTGCCGGCCAACGGCATGGTACTGAAGGTCGCGGCGATCCGCGGCGTCGAATCGAACGGCATGATGTGCTCCACACGCGAGCTGGAGCTGGGCGACGATCATGACGGCATCATCGAACTGGCCGCCGATGCGCCGGTCGGCGATGTCTATGCCGAATGGGCCGGCCTCAACGATCCGGTCATCGACGTGTCGATCACGCCCAACCGGCAGGATTGCATGGGCGTGCGCGGAATCGCGCGCGATCTCGCCGCCGCCGGCCTCGGCACGCTGAAGCCGCTGAGCGTGGAGCCGGTCGCCGGCGAAGGCGCTGGCCCCGACGTGCGCACCGACGATCCCGCGGGCTGCCCGGCCTTCTTCGCGCAAGGCGTCAACGGCGTCACCAACGGCGCGTCGCCCGAGTGGCTGGCGAAGCGCCTGCGCGCGATCGGCCAGAAGCCGATTTCGGCGCTGGTCGACATTACCAATTACGTCACCGTCGATCTCGGCCGCCCGCTGCACGTCTATGACAAGGCGAAGCTCTCCGGCGGCCTCGTCGCGCGCAAGGCGAAGGCGGGCGAGACGGTGCTTGCGCTGAACGGCAAGACCTACACGCTCGATGAGACGATGACGGTCATCGCCGATGACACTCATGTCCACGACATCGGCGGCATCATGGGCGGCGAGGAGTCGGGCGTGTCGGACACGACCACCGACGTCATCATCGAATGCGCCTATTTCGATCCCGAGCATATCGCGCGCACCGGCCAGAAGCTGATGCTGACCAGCGATGCGCGCCAGCGGTTCGAACGCGGCGTCGATCCGGCGTTTCTGGACGATGGCCTCGCGATCGCAACGCGCCTCGTGCTCGACCTGTGCGGTGGTCAGCCGACCGGCACCACCCGCGCCGGTGAGCCGCCGCTGGGTACGCGCAGCTATGCCTATGACCCCGCGCGCGCCGAAACTCTCGGTGGCCTCGCCGTCGCGCCGGAGCGGCAGCGCGCGATCCTCACCTCGCTCGGCTTCACCGTCAGCGACGATTGGCAGGTCACGCCGCCAACGTGGCGCCGCGATATCGACGGCGCGGCCGATCTGGTCGAGGAAGTGATCCGTATCGAGGGGATCGATAACGTCCCCTCGGTTCCGCTGCCACGTGCCCCCGGTGTGGCCACGCCGACCGCGACGCCGGAACAGAAGCTGGAACGCCGCGTCCGCCGCGCCGCTGCCGCGCGCGGCCTCGACGAGGCTGTGACGTGGAGCTTCATCTCGGAAGGCGAGGCCGCGCCGTTCGGTGGGGGTGCTTTCACGCTCGCCAATCCGATCAGCGAGGACCTGAAGGTCATGCGTCCCTCGCTGCTGCCGGGGCTGCTCTCGGCCGCCGCGCGCAACGTGCGGCGCGGTGCCGGCACGATCCGCTTGTTCGAGATCGGTCGCCGCTATCTTGCCGACAAGGAGCGCCCGACGCTCAGCCTCGTCCTCGCCGGCGACCGCCGCGCGCGGCATTGGCAGACAGGCAAGGCGCAGGCCTTTGATGCGTTCGACGCCAAGACGGAGGCGCTGGCGCTGCTCGCCGCCGCCGGTGCGCCGGTCGATAATTTGCAGGTGTTCGGCGAAGCAGGCGACGCCTGGCACCCGGGCCAGTCGGGTACGCTGCGGCTTGGGCCGAAAACGGTGCTTGCCGCCTTCGGCATCCTCCACCCCAATGTCACCCGCGCGTTCGATCTCGACGCTGGCGTTGCCGCGGTTGAGCTGTACCTCGATGCCATCCCGGCGAAGCGTTCCGCTGGCTTCATGCGCCCCGCCTATACGCCGCCCGCGCTCCAGGCCGTCCGCCGCGACTTCGCCTTCCTGGTGCCGGAGGGGCTGGCGGCAGATGCGCTCGCCCGAGCGGTGAAGGGCGCGGACAAGGCCGCGATCGTCTCCGCCCGGGTGTTCGACGTCTTCACCAAGGATGGCGAAACATCGATGGCGGTCGAGGTGGTGCTGCAGCCGGGCGACAAGGCGTTCGTCGAGGCGGAGCTGAAGGCGATCGCCGACAAGGTCGTCGCCGCCGCCGCCAAGCTCGGTGCCTCGCTGCGGGGCTAATATATGTCCGTCATCCTCGCTCCGACGGGGATGACGGATCGGCCAGGGAGGCGAGCATGACCGACTGGATCACCATCGCGAACGATCAAATGTCCGCAGCGATCAACCCGCTCGGCGCGGAACTGTCCTCGCTGAAGGACGCCGCCGGGCGCGAGCTGATGACCGACGCGGATCCGAAGTTCTGGACCGGCCGCGCGCCGCTGCTCTTCCCTGTCGTGGGCAAGCCCGCGGGCGAGAAGATCCGCGTCGACCGGCGCAGCTATCCGATGAAGCAGCACGGCTTCGCGCGGCGACTGCCGTTCGCGCTGGTCGAGCGGGACGACACGCGATTGCTGTTCCGGCTGGAAGCGGACGCGCAGACCCGCAAGCAATATCCGTTCGATTTCCTGCTCGACGCGGCCTTTCGCGTCGACGGGCCGACGCTCGTCACCGAGATCACGGTCCGCAATTCGGGCGCGGAACCCATGCCGGCAAGCTTCGGCTTCCACCCGGCGTTCGCATGGCCCCTGCCCTATGGCCGCGACCGCAGCGATCATCGCATCACCTTCTCGCATGACGAGCCGGAGCCGCTGCGTGTGATCGCCAGCGACGCGACGATCGCGCCCGGCACCCGCCCCTCCCCGCTCGACGGGCGCACGCTGTACCTTGCGGACGACCTGTTCGCCAACGACGCGCTGGTATGGGACGACATCCGCTCGTCCAGCGTGACCTATGGCGCAAGCGACGGTCCGCAGCTGGAGATCAGCTTTCCGGATACGCCGATGCTGGGGATCTGGACCAAGCCGGGTGCGCGCTACATCTGCGTCGAGCCGTGGCATGGCATTGCCGATCCGCAAGGCTATCGCGGCGAGCTCAAGGACAAGCCGGGCATCTTCCTGGTGCCGCCCGGCGGTTCCAAGCAGATCGCAATGTCGGTAACGCTGCGGCCATGAAGCTTGAGACGCTGATTGGCGAACCCTGGGGCGATTATGGCCTCGTCGATTGTGGCCATGGTCGCAAGCTGGAGCGCTACGGCGACTATCGCTTCATCCGCCCCGAACCGCAGGCGCTGTGGGCGCCGGCACATGACAATTGGCAGGCGCATGGTGAGTTCGTCCCCGGCAGCGACGAGGATGGCGGCGGCCAGTGGCATTACAGCCGGCCCGTGCCGCGCGATGGCTGGCCGCTCTCCTGGGGTGTCGGCGCCGGGACGGTCCGCTTCACGGCGCAGAACACGCCGTTTCGCCACCTCGGCTTCTTTCCCGACATGGCCCCCGTCTGGTCATGGCTGCGCGAGCAGATCGACGGCGTTGCCGAGCCCGAAGCGCTGAACCTGTTCGGTTATACCGGCGTCGGCACGCTCGCGCTGTCCGCGGCGGGCGCGAAGATGGTCCATGTCGATGCGTCCAAGAAGTCGGTCGAGGCGGCGCGCGCCAATGCCAAGCTCTCCGGCATGGCCGATCGCCCGGTGCGCTGGATCGTCGACGATGCGGCGAAGTTCGTCGCGCGCGAGGTACGCCGCGGTCGCCGCTATGATGCCATCCTGCTCGATCCGCCCAAATACGGTCGTGGACCGGAGGGCGAGATCTGGCGGCTGGAGGAGCATCTGCCCGCCCTGATCGCCGATTGCCGCCAGTTGCTCGATGCGAACTCGCGCGCGCTGTTCCTCACCGTCTATGCGGTCCGCATGTCCGCACTGGCGATCGGCGAGATGCTGCGCCAGCTGTTCGCCGACCTGCCCGGCACGGTCGAATGCGGCGAGCTTGGCGTGCGCGAGGAAGCGCGCGGGCTGGTGCTGCCCACCGCCATCTGGGCACGCTGGTCGAACGACTGAACGCGGCGGGCGCAGCTAACACCCTGGGATGAGCGCGAGCCGAATCGCGTTGCCGCGCGTTACCCGCGGACATGAACGCCCATCTCAACATGATCGGCACGGCGGTGCCGGGGCACGACATCCATGGCGCCTTCATCGCCTGGGCCCGTGCTCGCCTGCCAGAGCGGGAGCGCCGGCTGTTCGATCGCATGGGCACGCGATCGGGGATTGAGCATCGCTGGTCGGTGTTGCCGGACGCGAACGGATCGCCGGTTGATCCCGGCGGCTTCTACGCCGCGGAGCCCCACCCCGGAACGGCCGAGCGGATGCGGATCTATGCCGAGGCGGCGCCGGTCCTGGCACTCGCCGCGATCGACGATCTCGCCAGCCGCCAGCCGCTCGGCGCGATCACGCACCTGGTGGTGGCGAGCTGCACCGGCTTCGTCGCGCCAGGGATCGACCAGATCATCGCCGCCCGGCTTGGCTTGCCGCCCAGTGTCGAACGGCTGCTCGTCGGGTTCATGGGCTGTTATGCTGCGGTCGCGGCACTTCGAAGCGCCCGCCACATCGTGCGATCGGAGCCAGAGGCACGCGTGCTGGTGGTAACGGTGGAGCTTTCCACCCTGCACCTGCAGGCTGCCGACGCGCTGGAACCTTTGCTTGCCATGCTGCAGTTCGGGGACGGCGCAGCGGCCGCGCTCGTCACTGCCGAGCCGAATGGCTTTGCGCTGGAGCGCCCCTTTGCCACTACCCTTCCCGGCTCCGCCGAGCTGATCCGCTGGGACATCACCGACCGCGGCTTTGCCATGCATCTGTCTGGCGAGGTGCCCGGCCGGATCAGCACCGCGCTTGCCGATCCCGACCTCGTGGAGGTGCTGACCCAAGGCGCGACGCCGGACGTCTGGGCGGTCCACGCCGGCGGGCGTTCGATCCTCGATGCGGTGGAACATGCCCTACGGCTGCCGGATGATGCGCTGGCCGGGTCGCGCGCCGTGCTGGCGGACAACGGCAACATGTCCTCCGCGACGCTGATGTTCGTGCTTGCGCGGCTGTTCGCCGGCCCGCCGGTGACGCACGGCGTGGCGCTCGCCTTCGGGCCGGGGCTGGCGGCGGAAGGCTTCGGCTTCCGGAGCGCCGCATGAGCCTTGCCGTTCGCGCTACGGCCGAGGAACTGATGGACGCTGATGATCTCGAACCAGAGGTCTATGCCGCTGTCGTTGCCGATCTGGCGAAGGTGAATGTCGTGACGCTGGCGGCCCGGCCGACGCTCGCCTTCCTGTCGCGCGCGACGCGTAAGGGCGGGCGTTACCGGCTGCTGGACGTCGGCTTTGGCGATGGCGACATGCTGCGCCGCATCGGCAAATGGGCCGACCGGCACGGCCGAAGCTTCGATCTCGTCGGCGTCGATCTCAATCCACGCAGCGAACAGGCCGCCCGGCCACGCACGCCGGCATCGATCCGGCTCGTCACCGGCGACTATGCGGATCTGGCGGCCGAACCGTGGGATTTCGTCATTTCCAGCCTCGTCGCGCATCACATGAGCCACGATCAACTCGTCGCTTTCCTGCGCTTCATGGAGGCTGAGGCGCGCGTGGGCTGGCTGGTCAACGACCTGCATCGCCACGGTTTTTCCTATCGCGGCTATCCCCTGCTCGCCCGCCTCGCGCGCTGGCATCCGATCGTGCGGCATGACGGCACGCTCTCGATCGCCCGCAGTTATCGGCCATCGGAATGGCCGCCGATCCTTGCCGAGGCCGGCATTCAGGATGCGCGCGTGTCGCGCTATTTTCCCTTTCGGCTGTGCGTGGAGCGCGTGTGCGAACGCTAGACGCGCTGATCGTTGGTGGTGGGCCCGCGGGATCGGCGGCGGCGATCACGCTCGCGCGGGGCGACGAAGCGCCGCTTTTGCTGGAGCGCAATCGCGAAGCCGGTGATGCGCTGTGCGGCGGCTTCCTCAGCTGGCGCACGCTGGAAACCCTGCAAGCCCTCGGGATCGAACCGGATTCGCTGAACCGGGAACGGATCACCCGCGTCCGGATCATCGCCGGGGACCGGGTGGCCGAGGCGGCGCTGCCGCGCCCTGCGATCGGCGTATCGCGCCGACGGCTCGACGCCCTGCTGCTCGACCAGGCGGCGGCGCTGGGCGCGGCGGTTCAGCGAGGTGTTTCGGTTCGGTCGATCCGCGACGCCGTCCGGCTCGACGATGGCAGTTTGTTTGCCCCCAAGGCGCTGTTCCTCGCGAGTGGGAAGCATGAGGTGCGCGGCCTCGGGCGCCCATCCGGCGCACGCGGCGAGGATCCGGCACTCGGCCTGCGCGTGCGGGCCGCGACGCACCCGGCGCTCGATCGGCTGATCGGCGATGCGATCGAGCTTCACTTGTTCGATCGCGGCTATGCCGGCGTGGTGCGGCAGGAGGACGGGTCGGCGAACATCTGCCTCGCGGTGCGCCGGTCCCGCCTGCACGAGGTGGGCGATCCTGCCACCCTGTTGGCCGGCATCGGCCGCGAGGCCCCACAGCTCGGCGACCGCCTCGCCTTTGCCCATAGTGGCGCCGACGCGGTGGCGAACGTGCCGTACGGGTGGCGCGACGAGGAATCGCATCCCGGGCTGTTCCGGCTGGGCGACCAGGCCGGAGTGATCCCCTCGCTCGCCGGTGAGGGCATGGGCATCGCGCTGGCCAGCGGGGTTTCGGCGGCGCGCGCCTATTTGCGCGAAGGGGCGATGAGCGACTGGCAGCCGCGCTTCGCCCGGCGCCTGCGCCGCCCGATCGGAATTGCCGATGCGGTGCGCGGCGCCGCCGAGCATCCGCCGCTCGCCGCGCGGCTGCTCCCCGCCTTCCGCCACGCGCCCGCGCTGGTGCGGATGATCGCCCAGGCGACGCGGATTTCGGCCGAGCGGGGGTGATCGCGGCCTGTCCGGCCATCTTGTTAAGCATGGCCTAAGCTTCTATCCGGCAAGCGGTATCCAATGGCACGCCGCCCCGCACCCCGCTCGCCCTGGCGCCGCCGCCTGTCGATCACGATCAAGGTTATGATCGCGCTCGCCGTGCTGGCGCTGGGTGCCCTCGTCACCGCGGTCTATATCGCCCGCGCGCAGCTCCCTTCCTTCGAGGAGCTGAAATCGTCCCCCAACGGCCAGATGATCCGCGTCCATGCGGCCGACGGCACCGTGCTCGTCTCGATCGGGCCAAGCTATGGCGAATGGCTCGCCTATGATCGCATCCCGCGCGTGATGCGTGACGCGACCGTCTCGGTCGAGGACAAGCGCTTCTACAGCCACCTCGGCGTCGATCCGATCGGCGTCGCGCGATCGGTGAAGGTGCGGCTGGATCGCGGCCGCTGGGTGCAGGGCGGCTCGACCATCACGCAGCAGCTCGCCCGCAACGTCTTCCTCAACAACCAGAAGAAGTTCGGCCGCAAGTTCCGCGAATGGATCCTCGCGCTCGCGATGGAGCGCAAGTTCAGCAAGGATCAGATCCTCGAGCTGTACCTGAACAAGGTCTATTACGGCGGCGGCGCCTATGGCATCGACGCTGCGTCGCGCAAATTCTTCGGCCATGGCGCGAACCGGCTGACGCTGAGCGAGGCGGCAATCATCGCTGGCCTCGTCAAGGCGCCCTCCAACTACTCGCCGACAGCCGACGCGCAGGCAGCGGTCGATCGCGCGCAGGTGGTGCTGCGCGTGATGGCTGACAACGGCACGATCTCGCCCTCCGAAGCGGCCAGCGCCGATCCGCAGGCGGTCAAGCTGGCGCCCGAGCCCAAGCAGAACAGCGTGCGCTATTTCACCGACTGGGCGCTGCCCCAGTTGGAAATGCTGATCGACGAGACGGAAAAGCCGCTGGAAGTCTGGACGACGCTGGACCTCTCGATGCAGCGCGCGGCCGATGCGGCGATCCGCCAGCAGGCACCCGGCGGCGCGCAGGGTGCGCTGGTCGCGCTCGACCGCGACGGCGCCGTTCGCGCGATGGTCGGCGGCAAGGATTACGTCTCGTCGATCTATAACCGCGCGACGCAGGCGCAGCGCCAGCCGGGATCGGCGTTCAAGCTGTTCGTCTATCTCGCCGCGCTGGAAGCCGGGAAGACGCCGGAATCGAGCGAGCTCGACGGCCCGATCACGATCGACGGCTGGAGCCCGCGCAACGATTCGCGCCGTTTCTCCGGCCAGGTGACGCTGCGCACGGCCTTCGCCTATTCGCTGAACACGGTGGCGGCGCGGCTGGGCCAGCAGGTGGGCTTCACTACGGTGGCGGACATGGCGCGCCGCTTCGGCATCACCACGCCGGTCAACACCCAGCCCTCGATGGTGCTCGGCACGTCGGACGTGCGGCTGATCGACATGACCCGTGCCTTCGCCAGCGTGGCCAACAAGGGCGTTGCCGTCACGCCGTTCGGCATCACCAAGGTGACCGCGAACAACGAGGTGATCTACAACCACGAGGTGGATCGCAGCCGCGTGCTGGTGGCGCCTTACGTCGCGGCACAGATGACCGATCTGCTCCAGACGGCCGTCAACACCGGAACCGGCCGCGCGGCGCAGATCGGGCGGCCGGTGGCGGGCAAGACCGGCACGACCTCTTCGTCGAAGGATGGCTGGTTCCTCGGTTTCTCCTCCGGGATCACCACCGGCGTCTGGATGGGCCGGGACGACGCGAGGCCGGTGCCGGGCCTGCACGGCGGCACCGCCCCGGCGCGCGCCTTCGCGCAGTTCATGCGCGTCGCCGTCGCCAACCGGCCGATCGAGCAGTTCGACACCGAAGTGACGTTGCCCGAATGGCAGCTGGAGCCGGACGAGGAGAGCTATTTCGGCGAGCCCGACAATGGCGTGTTCGTCGACGAGAACGGCGATCCGGTGGCGGCCGGCGGCGTGCCGGTGCCGGTCGACCCGGCGGGCCAGGGCATCGAGCGGCCCTCATCGCGCGCCGAACGGCCGGTGCCCGAAGGCTATCCGGATGGCGATCAGCCGCCGCCGCAGCAACTGGACCAGGACTGGATCGACCGTGTCACGGGTCGGGATCAACCGCGCGAGCCGCGGCGTGAACAGGGGCGTGAGCCGGGCCGTGAGCAGGGGCGTGACATGAGCCGGGAGATGGGCCGCGATACCTATCGCGACGCGCGCCGCGATCCCCGCTATCAGGCGCCGCCGCCGGCCGACCGACCGTACCAGTGAAGCGCCGCGCCGTTGGTGCGCAGCCAACGGCGATGCGGGGTTGGATCGCTGCCATAAAGCGCAGCGACCAGCGCGTGGAACGCTGGCGAGTGATCCATGTGGACGCGGTGCGCCACTTCATGCGCGGCAGTCGCCCGCCGCACCGCTTCGGGCGCCAGCACGAGCCGCCAGCTGTACCGGATCGCGCCGCTACTGCTGCAACTGCCCCAACGGCCGCGCGGATCGCCGACTGTCACCTTGTCCACCGACACGCGCGCACGGGCCGCATAGAAGGCCGTATCGGCCTCCAATAGCCGCAGCGCCTCGCGTCGTAGCCAGGCCTCGACGCGCCGGGCAATCGTCTCGCGCGGGCCGGACAGCATGAGCGTGTCGCCTTCGCGGCGAACGACGCGCGACGCCCCTTCCCGGCACGCGATCGTCAGCACCGCGTCCGCGAACGGCAGGGTGGCGCCATCGACGAACGGGCGCGCATCGGGCAACTTGGCGCGCTGCGCGGCGATCCAATCCTCGTAATCGGCCGCCCAGGCGAGCGCGGCCTTGGCCGAGGCGCGGCGGGGAATCGTAAGGCGGACGCGGCCGCTCGCCGGATCGAAGGCCAGCTTCAACCGCCGTGCGGTGGGATGCCGCACGACATCGATGTCGTGGCTCACAGCACCCGATCGACGATATGATGCTCGAATTCGCCGGCGTCGTCTTCGCTTACCGTCCAGCCGCGCACTGATTCGCCGGCGCGATGCACCGCATCCCGGTCTCCCGAGACGAGGTAATGCCAGTCGGGAAGCGCTTCCCCCGCTGCCCGCAGGCGATAGGCGCAGGTGGTCGGCAGCCAGTCGATCTCGCGCACGTTGCGCATCGTCAGCCGCACGCATTCCGAGACATAGGCGTGGCGGTGCCGGTAATCCGAACACTGGCCGCTGCGCCGGTCGAGCAGCCTGCATGCGACATTGGTCGGGATCAGTTCACCTGTCTCTTCATCTTCCAGCTTGTGAAGGCAGCATTTGCCGCAGCCGTCGCACAGCGCCTCCCACTGCGCGCGATCAAGCTTTTCCAGCGGTGTGTCTTCCCAGAACCGACTCATTTCGCCCAGCGTTTGATCTCGTCCACGATGCCCTGCGGCGGCCCTTCCTGCGGCAGAAGCGCCAGCGGTTTACCGTCCGGCGACATCAGATAGGCCTGGCGGCTGTGGTCCATCATATACCCATCTGGGGTGCCGGCACCGCGTTTGAAATAGACGCCATATTCCTTGGCGACGCGCGCGATCTCTTCCGGGCTGCCGGTGAGGCCTACCATGCGCGGATGGAAGGCGGAGACGAACTGCTTCATCACCGCGGGCGTGTCGCGCGCGGGATCGACGGTGATGACGATCGGCACGATGTTGCGCGCCAGGGTGGGATCGGTCTTCTCCAGCAGCTTGAGCGCCGCGCCGATGTTCTGCGCGTCGAGCGGGCAGACATCCGGGCAGAAGGTGTAGCCGAAATAGACGATGCGGTACTTTCCGGCGAAGCTTGCGTCGGTAACCGGCTTTCCGTCCTGATCGGTCAGCGCAAAGGGGCCGCCGATCCGCGCGCCCTCAAGCGGCGGGCGCTGCGGCGGGGCTTCCGGCGAACAGGCGGTTGCGGCGAGGGCGGCGAAAAGGGCAAAGATACGGGCGTTCATAGCCTTGCCAGCCTTGGTCTGTTAGGGCCGTCGCTGCAACCATGACGATGGATTGACCCCCGTGAAGACGATGCGCCGACTGATCCTTCCTGCCCTTTTCGTCCCCGCCCTCATCGGCACTGCCCTGCCCGCTGCCGCGCAGCAGCAGTCGCAAGGGTACAAGTTCCTCGAAGCCGTGAAGAGCGCCAAGGGCGAGGAGGTGATCAAGATCCTCGACCAGCCGGGGCAGACGATCGTCAACGCGCGCGACGTGACCACCGGCGAAGGCGCGCTGCACATCGTGATCAAGCGCGGCGACGAAACCTATCTGCGCTATCTGCTGTCGCGCGGCGCCGATCCGAACCTGCGCGACGGCCGCGGCGACACACCGCTGCTGCTCGCCGTGCAATATGGCCAGAACGGCATGGTCGACCTGCTGACCGGGGCCAAGGCGAATCCCAATCTCGGGAATGGCGGCGGCGAAACGCCGCTGATCCGGGCCGTGCAGAAGCGGGACCTCGCATTGGTGCGCGCGCTGCTCGCGGCCGGCGCCAACCCTGACCAGACCGATAATGTCGCCGGCATGTCCGCGCGGGACTATGCCCATGCCGATGCGCGCTCCCCCGCCATCGCCAAGCTGATCGACGAAAAGCCAAAACGCGCGCCGCGTGCCGTCGCGGGCCCGAAGTTCTGACGAACGTTTCTTATCAGGTGAGCGCCAGAGTTTCGGGCCCTCATCTTTGATCTGGCGAGTTATGCCAAGATCACGCTAGACTTATAGTTTGGTTAACGTATCCTTTTCGCGAGTCGCGGTTGAACAACCCGGCCGTGGGGGGATCGCTGACATGGCCAGTGCAGTGCCAATCAACTGTATCCGTGCGCACTCCAGGAGAACTCCGGCGATCCGATCGATCGCGTGATCGGCTCTTCCCTGGATATCCTGATCCTCGGTCACAATTACGCGCCTGAGCCGATCGGAATCGGACCCTGCACCGCAGGGATGGCCGAAGCATTGGCAGAGAGTGGCCATCGCGTAAGGGTGATCTGCGGCCAACCCTGCTATCCCGCATGGAAGATCGATCCGGCCTATCGCGGTATCTTGCCTCGGCGATCGCGCGAAAGCGGGGTGTCAGTGCTTCGGCTCCCGCTTTACGTGCCTGCGGTTCCACGCGGCTGGCCGCGGGCGGCGCATCATCTTTGCTTTGCCCTACTGGCGGCCGCGGCGCTGATCGCGGTGCTGTTGCTTCGGCGTCGGCCGGACATCGTCGTGGCCGTGGCACCGTCCTTCCTCTCGGCGATCGTCGCCCGCTTGTTTGGCTGGGCAGCACGGCGCCCCGTGTGGGTCCATGTCCAGGATTTCGAACTCGACATGGCCAGCGCAACCGGCCAACTCTCGATCGCCGATCATCCGCTGATGCGCCGGCTCCAGCGCCTTGGCCATCGCGGCAATCGCGTGAGCAGCATCTCACCGGCCATGTGCGACAAGCTGGTCGCCAGCGGCAACGATCCACGTCGGGTGATCGAGTTCCGCAACTGGGCAAATCCGGCCGTTGAGCCGCTCACCGAAGCGTCGCCCTGCCGCGCACAGTGGCGGATCAACGAACCGTTCATCGCGCTCTACTCCGGCAACATCGCCGCCAAACAAGGCATTCCCATCATCATTGAGGCAGCAAAGTTGCTCGCGGCGCGGCGCGACCTGCTGTTCGTGATCTGCGGCGATGGGCCTGAGCGCGAGCGGCTGGAGCACCTTGCGGCGGGTTGCGAGAACGTGCGCATCTTCGGCCTTCAACCCATGGCGCGATTGGGCGATCTGCTGGGGCTTGCGACCATCCACCTCCTGCCGCAAATAGGCGGTGCGGCGGATCTGGTGCTGCCATCGAAGCTGCCCAACATGCTCGCCTCCGGCCGACCGATTATTGCCACGGCCGCACCGGGCACCGGGCTGGCCGAGGAGATCGGCGCGGGCGGCCTGACCACGCCGCCATCTGATGCACCGGCGTTTGCCGCGGCGATCGAGCGGCTGCTGGACGACGCACCGCTGCGCGCCGCGTGCGAACAGGCGGCGAAGGAGCGCGCCGCCACGAGATGGAGCAAGGCCGCGATCCTCACCGATCTCGAGCGCGAATTGCGGCTCCTCCACGCAGAGTGGCGCGCGCTCCCGAGCTGGCGTCGTTCTCTGCCGATGCCGAGGCCCGGGCTGCTGGCGGAATGAACCAGCAGCCCGGTTGCATCAGGCGCCCGCCAGCACCGGCAGCACCTTGGCCCGGATCGCCTGCTCGATCCGCTGGGCATAATAATCGAAGCCGATCTCCGGCGGATGCACATTATCCGCGGCGACATAGAGCCCGCCATTGACCGTCCCGCTGGGCACAGCGCCGCCGCCATTGTTCCAGCTGCCCAGCACCCAGGGCGGCGATGCACCGCAAATGGGAACGAAGAAGGCCAGCGGGTCCCCTGACTGCGCAACCCCCGCCTGAACTGCCCCTTCCGCGGCCACGGCGCCTGCAACGTTAATCGACGGAACACCGACGACGATGATCGGCGCCGGTGTGCCGGCACGGATCGCCCGCATCGTCTGCAGCACTTCGGCCTGCAGCGCCGCCGGCGGATGATCGACATCGTTGGTGGAACCCATCAGCAGCAGCACGTCCGGAGCGAGCGCCAGCGCTTGCGGCACGCGCTGTCGGAAAGTGAAGAAGCCGGTCGCAGACGGGTTTAGATACCCCGTGCCGCCGATGGACAGGTTCCACGTGTCGCGCCACCCGAGCCGCTTCCCCAGCAGCTGCGCGATCGATCCCCCGGCGAGCCACGGCCCGTAGCTGGAGCCGGCATTGTAGCTGTCGCCGATCACCACCATGCGCGGCGTGCCGGCGCCGGCCGCGCTGACCGTCGAGGTCACAGGCACCTGTGCGCAGCCGAAGAAGGAGGCGCTCTTGCCCGTTTCCAGTTCGTAGCGCCGCAGCCGACGCCCGGTACTACCCGTCCAGTCGATCACCATCCACTGGTCGTTGCCGCCCACCACATGGCTGCCCGGCATGAGATAACGCCCGCCGACGATCACGCGGACCTGCGCCGAATTCGCCGGTAGGAACAGCGCCAGCCGATCCGCGTCGCTTTCGAACACCACCGATGCGCCGGCCGACATGACCGTGCCGAGCTTCGCCTCGAACGTGCCGAGCGACCAGAAGGTCGATCGGTAAGGCGAGGGCGCGGCGCCGCGAACAGCGTAAGCGGCGGGGTAGGTCTCCGGCTGCCAATTGGGCCCGATCGACGGGCTGGCAGTGACGATGGAGACCGTGGGTGCGCCATCGCCCTGATCAGGAGCACGTGCCCCGCCAAGGCAGGTCCAATAGACACCGCTCCCGCCATCCGCGACATATTGCCCGCTGTTGGTGACCAACGGACCACCACCCGTTGCCGGCGTTGTACCGGCCAGACCGCACATGAACCAAAAGCCACCATTGGTGACCACCTGACCCACATTGTAGCTCGTGCTGGCGGCGTAGGCGGGCGGCGCGAGCCAGGGCGGGAGAACGACCGGGTTGCGGCCCTCGGCGGCATCTGCGGCGCGCAACAACCGGCCGTGCCGACTGCCCGCCGCGACGGCGCTGCGCGCACGAACGGCAACGCCGCGCGCTACCACGTCCACCGCGCTCATTGCGCCACCCGGTACGCGAGCGTGCCGGACTGCAGGGCAACCGCGAGGAAGTAGCTCGCCGCCGCTTCCCGTTCCTCCGTCACGATCTCGTTGGCGTTGCCGGTGAACCGACCCCAGCGTTCGCCGCCGATCGTCAGGGGCAGCTTGGTCGCGCCGCCGTCCACCGATCGCACCAGCTCCACCGCTCCGGTCCACGCGCCCGAGAGTGTGACGCGGATCGGATGATCGAGCGCAGGCAGGAAAGGCCCGAAAACGCCGCTGGTCGTGGTAGTGCCCGCGAGCGCAACCGTCGCCGCCTCCGCCACCACCGAGCGAACGGGCAGCGGATTGGCCATGTTCACCGATACCGCGGGGCCGTCCACCGCGCCGAACGCCACTGCATATTGCGGGACAAATCCCGCCGGTACTTCCACCTCGACCGCCATCTAACCCTCCGTTGCAGTTCTTGTTATGTTCCTGCCACAGCCGGTCGCATGTAGGACAGCGGCTAGCGGATTTCGCGTCGGAGGAGGGTCATGAGTTCGGCGGCCGCATGCTCGAGATCAAAACGGTGTGCGAAACAATGGAGTGCCTTCCGGCGCATTTCATTCCGCTCCTCGGGTGAAAGGCCGAGAAATCGCGTGAGCAGATCGGTCGTGCCGGCGAGCGTGTCCGGCGCGACGAGCCCGGCACCCTCCGCGAGCACTTCTCGCCAGATGTTCACCTGATCGCTGATTAGCACCGGCGTGCCATGCGCAAGCGCCTCGGCCACAGCGATGCCGAAATTCTCCTGGTGCGAGGGAAGGATGAAGGCTTCCGCGGCGCGAAGCGCACCTGCCTTTGCCTCCCCCTCGATCATGCCAGGGAAGTGGATGCGGTCGCTGAGGCCAAGCTTCTGCGCCGTCTCCTGCAGCGACGAGCCGAGCCCGGTCTGATCGGGCCCGGCAAGCACCAGATCGAGGTCCGGATGATGGGGCGCGATCTTGCCGAAAGCCTCTACCAGCAAGTCGCAACCTTTCTTGGGATGAAGGCGGCCGAGGTACAGCAGGTATCGGCAATCGCCGAGCGACGGAAAGAGGGCGCGAAAGGCCGCAGCGGAAGCGTCGCTGTGGCTCGGGCGCGGCGTGCCATAGGCAACCACGGTGCCGTTGACGCGGTACGGCCAGAATGCGCCTCGGGCACGGCACCTCTCCTCCTCGCTCGTGAACAATACGTGGCGTGCGCCGGCGAGCAGCCGACCCTCCGCCCACCACCAGGATGCCTGTTTTCCGAGGTGCTTGAGCGGCGCGGTACGCCGAAACCAGGGATCGAGCATCCCGTGCGGGAAGACGACATAGGGTATGTCGCTGCCCGCCAGCGCCCGCATCGCGCCACGCGCCGCATAGCGCCACAGGCCGGACACGATCACCGCGTCATAATCCCGCAGGTGCGCCGCCAGCCATGGCAGCATCGCCGGGCTATAACGGTAGCGCTCGGCCAGCCGCGTACCGCGTGACGGGCCAAGCGCGACGATGGTGCCAGGATAATCATGAAGGTGATGTTCATCCGGCGGATCGAGCGTCAGCAGATCCTGTTGGTGGCCGGCTCGCGACCAGATCTCGCCGACTTGCCGTGCGCCTTCGATCGGCCCGCCGGTGCGCGGATCCGCGCTGGTGATGATACGCAGGATCCGCGTCACGTCGCGGCGCCAAGGGGAAGTCCGGACAGGCGCGAAAGGCAGGCGATCTGCTCGTCGCGCGACGTGCAGCGCGCCACCGTCGCCCCCCACTCCGCAACCTTCGCCGCGACCAGGAAGCGATACCAGAAGCCTTGCAGCAGATGATAGACGAGGCCCGGCCGCCCATCGAGGAAGCCAAGCTGCACCACGTAGCGCTGGAGAAAATAGGTTAGTGGCCCCGCCCACAGCGGCAGTCGATTGTAGATGCGCAGCTTGATCCAATGCCGTCGCCGGGCCTGGCGGGTGGAGGGTGGCGGGGCGGCCTCGAACAGGCCGTGGCGTGCCGCCAGCACTTCCACCGCCTCGCGACTGGCGTAATCATTGTGTTTCGCGGTGAAGAAGCTGAGGTCCCTCAGGTTCATGTCCGCGAGACCACCGCGCAACAGGATCGTGCGGCCGCCGTGGACGACCACGTGCTCATCCATCCAGCGCTGTTGCACTCGCCCGCTGCCCGTGCGCCACAGCCGCACCAAGCGCAGCGGGTAACGGCCGCCATGCCTGATCCAGCGTCCCATGAAGATATGCTTGCGATCGACCTCAGCACCGCAGACATCGGGTGGCAGATCGGGCAGGCGTCGCGCGATTTCATCCGCGAGGTCAGCTTCGACCACTTCGTCGGCGTCCAGCCGCATCGTCCAGTCGGTGGTGATGTCGCCATGATCGAGCGCCCATTGCAGCTGCGCCGCATGGCTGACGAAGGTGTGCTGGATCACGCGCGCACCGAGCGCCTGCGCCAGTGTAACCGTCGCATCGCTGGAGAAGCTGTCGATAACTAGGATCTCGCGCGCGATATTCCGAACGCTCTGGATGGCGCGCGCGATGTGATGCGCCTCGTTGAAGGTGAGGATGACCACCGTGAGGTCAGGCGGCTCGCCCGCCGCGGCGGTAATCATGCAGTAGCGACGAAGCGAATTCGGCGCTGCCGCACCACGCGTGCCGGATTACCGCTACATACCGTCCACGCGGCGACATCTCGCATCGCGCAGGCGCGCGCGCCCAGCACTGCCCCTTCCCCAATGCTCACGCCCGGCCCGACGAAAGCCTCCGCCGCAATCCAGGCGCGTGCGCCGATGACGATCGGGCGTACGCGGAGCTGGAAGGCTGAATCCTCGATATCATGTGTCCCGGCGCATAGATGGGCACCCTGGGAGACCACGGCGTGTGCACCGATCCGGATCGGGGCCATCGCATAGATCGTCGCGCGCGGCCCGATCGCGGCATGATCGTCCATGATGAGGTTGCCAGGCGACCAGATGCGCGCACTGCCATAGACATTGGCGGTTGGGGCTATCGAAGCGCCGAACAGCCGTAACAAGACACGGCGCCACGCCCGGAACCCTGGTGGCGTCCACGCGGCAAGGAGACACCAAGTAACGATCCAGACCGCGCGATAGAGCCGATTGCCGAGCGTGAAGCTGGCGCCGCCCTCCCACGAACGCGCCATGTGGCCGTCAAGCGGCCGCCCCATCCTATTGGCGTGACGAATCATGCAAGCTCCCCGCAGAGGTTTGTAGGTGCTGTTGAGAACAGCAGCAACAGTTATGGTTAATCTGGCGTGACGTAGCGCCATCTAGCCTTTACGGTGCGAGCAAGGACGCGGGGAGGTTCAGCGCCGATGAAGGTTGTTTATGTTATATACAGCGTTTCTCTTGCTCTTCTCTTTTTCGCGCAGCTCATGCTCGGCGCGAATATTCCCGTTCTCTTCTCACTCGTGATCGTTGCAGCATGCGCGCTTATTCCGTTGCAGATGCGCGGGTGGCGCATTTCGGACGGCCTTTATGCAGTGATGTGCGTTTATTTTGGAACCGCCAGCCTGATCGTGAAGACAGCGGCGATGCAACCGGTGCAATCGAATCTTCGGATGCCGGAACTCTCCGCGGGATTGCTGCTCGCCGGCTTTGCCTCGATCAGCATTGGTTATTTGGGGAGCCATCTGGTGCGGCAGCCGTGGCGGATCGAGCATGATTTGCACGGGATCACCGCCGCGCCGGTCAATCTCGCCCGACTTGCACTACCGACATTCACGCTCGGCGCCGTTCTCTACTTTCTGCAGACGCAGATGCGGCCACTCGCCAGCAACGGTGGCTTCGAGACGAGCGGGTTCGGTGGCTTCGGTGCCTTCTACCCGCTGCTGCTGCTTGGCGCCGCGATGCAGACGGCGCTGATCGCCAGCCACCCAGGGCAGCTAGGCCACAAGGCCCGGCTAGGCCTGATGACGATCGTCATCGTAGCGCTGACGCTGGCGGACAACACGAAGCGCACCTTGTTCGATTTCGTGATGGTAGTCGGCGTTACTTTCCTAGCCTTTGGCGTGCGGCCCAGACTGCGGTGGATCGTGCCGCCGGCGGCGGCTGCTCTGATCGCAATCGTCTATGTCGTGCCCGCGATCCATATCGTGCGGATGCAGCCTGACGTGCGGAGCATCAGCCGGATTGCGGCGACCTTCGAAGTCATTCGTAACGCGGGGTTCGACCCCGTCGAACTGTCGCAGCGCGCCGATGCGATTGCCGCGGGCTACCACCTGACGTACCGCGACAGTTACGTTTACCCGCTGACGTGGAACACGGAACGTTTCACAATGATCCAACCGATCGACCAAGTGGCGCGAAAGCTGGAGGAACGCGGTACCATGGGCGGCGCGGATCTGTGGCGCGACGCCGCGGAAACGCTATTGCCGTCGTTCCTACTCACGAAGACCCTCGCTACCGCGCCTGATCGGATCGCCTGGCATTACGGGTTTCGCGCCCATGGATCGATCGCGCGCCCGGTCGTCGGGCTGATCGCGAGCAGCCTCGCGGCATTCGGCCTGGCAGGCGTGCTGCTGCTGCCCGGGGTGACTGTCGCGTTCACGTTCATCATGCTGGACGGCATTGGCGGGCGAATGGTGAGCAACTGCTGGGCGAGCTTCGTGTTCGCGTCGACGACGTTCCTCGCGGAACGGGAAGTCAGCACCATGCTTTCGTTCTTCTGCCGCGGCTACCTGTTCCTGCTGATCGTCGCGGGAGCGCTGTTACTGCTCGGCTATCGCAGGGTGCCGCGTGCGTCCGCGCCCAGCAGCGCCCCCAGATTGGCGACGAACGCCTCGGCAGAATAAAGCCGCGCGACCTTCTCGTGCCCGGCAGTCGCCATCCGCGCCGCCAGGTCGGAATCCCGAAGCAACGTGACGAGAGCATCGGCCAGCGCCGGCACATCATGCGGATCGACGGTGAGGCCATCGGCGCCGTTCTCTATCACGTCGGGCGCAGCGCCGAATCGCGAGCCAACCACTGGCACGCCAGCGACCCATGCTTCGAGGAAGACGATGCCAAATCCCTCTTTCGACGAGGGCAGGCAGAAAACCGCCGCGTCGTTGAAGGCATCGGCAAGGCCGGCGGCGTCCACTGCACCCGACAGCGTGACGCAATCACCTACGCCCAATTCCTTCGCAAGCGACTGCAGGCGACCACGCAGGGCGCCCTCACCCACGACCCGCAGCCGTGCGGCAGGAACCTCGGCCAGCACCCGCGGCATGGCCTCGATCAAGCGATGGATATTCTTCTCATGCTCACCGGCGCCAAGCCGCGATACCGAAAGGATCGTGGATCCTTGCTTCGGCCCGACAGGTGTTGACGGAAGGTCGACCGCGTTTGGGAAATGCGTGAAGCTCGCGTCGGCGATATCGAATGCCTGCATCATCCGATTCCGCGAATAGCGACTGACGATCGCTATCTGGTCCACCAGCCGGCGCAGCAGCAACGTATCTCGCGCGCGAGCGGGGCGATACGCAGGATCGCCCCACACCTCGATGCCGTGCGCGAACAGGATCACCCGCCCCCGCGGACGAAGCATACGATAGAGCGCGGCGATCGGGAGCAAGTTGATGTGACCAAGCAGCAATACATCCGTGCTGCGCGCCCGAGATAAGACGGCCCTCAGAAGGCCAAGAAAGCTGCGGCAGAGCGCTACGGTCTCGTCCTCGCCCTCCGAATCGGCGTACATGATCACGCCCGCTTCCATGGGCAGTTGCGCAAGCGCGCCGCTCAACCGTCGGTTAAAACTTTGGATACCGCCATGCCCCATCGCGGAGAGGCCAACGAACAGGACCCGCGGCACGCGTTCACTGGCCATGGTTAGTCTGCTTCAGGACCAACAGGCAGAGCGGGATCATTACCAATTGCGCGGCGAGCACGCTGACCGCGATTCCCGTCAGGCCGTACGCCCGGCTCAGCGCGGGGCCTACGGCCAGCGTGATGAGCGCAATGATGAGGAAGCCCAGGGTGACCCGTCCGTGCCGATTGATCGCAGAGATCGGCGTGAACAGGGCGGACCAGAAGAGTTCCGCCGTCACACCCATCAGTAGGATGAAGAAGAAGGGCTGCTCCACCGCAACATAGCCGTGCGTCAGGAGCCGCAAGCCCCAGGGGGCAAGCACCAAGAGCGCCACGATATAGATCGCACCGAGGATCAGCGTCGCCCCGACCTGCGTCCTGATCAGGCGCGCGAATCCGGTCCAGTCGCCGGCGCCCGCGAGGGCGGAAAACTCGCTCACGACGCTGTTGTTGAGCATGTTGCCAGCCGACGTGCCAAGGCGCGCGAGCGTGCGGGATGTCGACAGGACGACCACAGCCGACGCTCCCAACGTGCCGCCGACAATGATAACGGGCCCCTGGATGAGCAGCGCCTGACCAAGCGGCATCGCCATATAGGCGCACGCCAGAGGCGCGATCCGACGCAGTTCCGCCACCGAGGCTTGAGCGAAGCCGAAGCGCAGCCATGCCGAGCGCACGTGGAGCCAGTGGCTGGCAAGCACGATGAACAACAGACGGCTCAGCAACGCCGCCCCCGCTGCCGCGATCACACCCCTCCCTCCCAGTGCCGCGAGCGCAATCGCAGCGCCCTCCCCGAGGCGCGCGGTCGCGGCCCAGCCAGCCTCGCTGGCGGGCCGATTCTCTGCTCGGATCCCGCCGCAGATCAGGAGAAACAGCTGGTAGAGCAGCACGTTGGCGGCAAGCAGCAGGAGCACGCCACTAACAGCGCCTGCACCAAGCGCGTCGATCCGCAGAACCGCGCGGACGTCGACGACCACGATGATGAGCGCGGCAACGACAAAAAGCAGCGGAAGCGCAATGCCGAGTAGCGCAAGAATGCTCTGGAACGTGCGCAATGCGCCGTCCGGCCGGCTCGCGGCCACCGCCATCACCATCTCGTTCTTGGCGACGAAGGTGAAGCCGAGGTCGCTGAAGGTAAGGAAGAACGGGATCGCCGCCAGAACCAGCCATGCGCCGTAAACATCCGCGCCCCAGGCATGGAGCAACAACGGCACGAGCGCGAGCTGAACGACGATCGTGACGACCTGGCCATAAGCCTGCGCCGACAGCGTCCGCCCGAGCCGCAGCGTAGTGGCGCGATCGAGCGAACCGATCACCTGCCGCCGTGCCGGCTGATCACCGCCATCCTGCCCCCCGCCTGTTGCCCCAAACGAAGCTGCGCGGTTTGTGAGCGCAGGACAAGCGTTGATCTCGACCGGCAGTTGGCAAGGGCCGCCGAGCGGCTAGTTCAGCCGCTTGAGCCAATCGAGAAGCAACCGGTTCACTTCCTCCGGCCGCTCCTGCTGGGTCCAGTGACCACACCCTTCCAGCATATGTCCTTCAACGTTCGGGACGTGCGGACGCATGATCGCGATCGGATCGGCAATCGCGCCAAAGCCGGTGCTAGCCGGGTCCTTGGTGCCACCGATGAACAGCGCCGGCTGCTCGATCTTGCGGTCCCGAAACTGCTGCAGCCAGGCCCAGTCACGCTCGTGATTGCGATAGCGGCTGATCGGGCCGAAGAAGCCGGAGCCTTCGAACTCCGCGACATAGTAATCCAGATCCTCCGGCGTCATCCACTGGGGGAACTTGCCCGGATCGACCATGCCTTCCAACAGCGTCGCGTCTGCGGCCTTAGTCGGCCACGTCCCTTCGGGCGCATCGCCAGCGATGCCGAAATAGAATTTGCGCAGGAAATCGCGCACGTCGCGCTCCGCCTCTTCCTCCGGCGGACCCACCTTCTGGAACCATTCCTGATAGAAGAAGCGGTTCTTCTTGGTGAACGCCTCGCGGAAGATCTCGGTGAACGGGCGAGCGGGGACTCCGGTGTACGGCACGGACAGCGCCGCGACGGCGGAGAACTGCTCAGGCCGCGTCAGCGCGGAATTCCACACCTGCGGCGCGCCCCAATCGTGGCCAACGAGGATCGTCGGGCGATCGGGTTGAAGCGTTTGCGCCACGGCCGCGATGTCAGCGACCAGTTCCTCCATCGCGTAGGCCTCGATCGTCTTCGGCTTGTCCGATCCGCCATAGCCGCGCACGTCGATTGCCGCAGCGGTAAATCCCGCGTCCGCAATCGGACCCATCTGGTGACGCCAGGAATACCAGCTTTCCGGAAATCCATGCACCATCAGCACCAGCGGCCCCTCGCCCTCGATGGCGGTGCGGATCGTCGACCCACCGGTGTCGATCATGCGGAAGGTCGGCATCATGTTCTCCCCAACGTTTTGTTGCTCTGTCGGCGCAAACCATGACGCAGCCGCCGTGGCAGGGCTAGAGTGAGCGCATGCGACCACATCATCTTTTCTTCGCCGCTGCTGCAATCACCACCGTGCTTCCAGGCGTCGCACGCGCTCAGACGAGCCATGACGAGGGGGCCTGGATCAACGCGACGGTGATGAGGCCCATCAGCGGTCGCCTGGTGTTCTTTGCGGAGGTCCAGCCGCGCGTCACCGATGGCGTATCACGCCTGTCGCAGGTGCTGCTGCGCCCGGCGATCGGCTGGCAGGTGTCGAAGGACCTGACGCTCTACCAGGGCTATGCCCATGTCATCGAGCCGCTGGCGGACGGGCCGGATCGCAACGAGGATCGATCGTTCCAGCAGGCGACGTGGAACGTCGGCAAGATCGGGAAGCTGGAGGTGCAATCGCGCACCAGGCTCGAGCAACGGTGGCGCTCGGACGGTAACGGCATGTCGCTTCGCGCACGCCAGATGGTGCGACTTGAGTATCCGTTGCGCCCCGGTGCGCAACGCTTGGCGCTGCTTGGCTCCACCGAGGCGTTCGTCGGGCTGAAATCCGCTGACTGGGGCGGCAGCAAAGGCTTCGACCAGATCCGCACCTTCGCAGGATTCGAAATCCCGATCGGCGGCACCTCAACGCTGGAAGCGGGCTATCTCAACCAGACGCGGGACGCACCGGGCCGACAGGTGGCGATGGCCCATGTCGCATCCCTGACGCTGTTTCTACGCCTCTAGGGCGCAGCCCCTCCTTACCGGCCGGGCAGCCAAGCCCGCCATCGTCGCAAATGAAAGCGCCCCGCGAGTTTCCTCGCGGGGCGCTTCCGTTTTGTCATCGAGCGTGTCGACGATCGAAGATCAGGCTCAGTGCTTGGAGTCCTCGATCACCGGCAGCGTCTCGAACTGGTGATACGGCGGCGGCGAGGAGAGCGTCCACTCCAGCGTCGTCGCGCCTTCACCCCAGGGATTGTCCGGGGCCTTCTTGCCCGCGATCAGCGACCAGATCACGTTGACGAAGAAGATTGCCATGCCGACGGCCATGATCTCGTAGCCGTGCGTCGCGAACTGGTTCCAGTACGCATAGGCGTCCGGATAGTCCGGGTAACGACGCGGCATGCCCTGCAGGCCGAGGAAATGCATCGGGAAGAACAGCATGTTCACGCCCAGGAAGAACACCCAGAAGTGCAGCTGGCCGAGGTACTCGTTGTACATCTTCCCGAACATCTTCGGGAACCAGTAGTAGAAGCCCGCGAACAGAGCGAACACGGCGCCGAGCGAGAGCACGTAGTGGAAGTGTGCCACCACGTAATAGGTGTCGTGCATGTAATCGTCGACGCCGCCGTTGGCGAGGACGACGCCCGTCACGCCCCCGACGGTGAACATGAAGATGAAGCCGATCGCCCAGGTCATCGGCGTCTTGAAGGTGAGCGAGCCACCCCACATCGTCGCGATCCACGAGAAGATCTTGATGCCCGTCGGCACCGCGATGACCATCGTCGCGGCGGTGAAGTACATCTTGGTGTTCACGCTGAGGCCGGTGGCGAACATGTGGTGCGCCCACACGACGAAGCCGACCACACCGATGGCGACCATCGCGTAGGCCATGCCGAGGTAACCGAAGACCGGCTTGCGGCTGAACGTCGCGATGATGTGGCTGATGATGCCGAAGCCCGGCAGGATCATGATGTACACTTCGGGGTGACCGAAGAACCAGAACAGGTGCTGGTAGAGAATCGGATCGCCACCACCGGCCGGATCGAAGAAGGTCGTACCAAAGTTACGATCGGTGAGCAGCATGGTGATCGCCGCAGCAAGAACCGGCAGCGAGAGAAGCAGCAGGAACGCGGTGACGAGAACCGACCAGGCGAACAGCGGCATCTTGTGCAGCGTCATGCCCGGGGCACGCATGTTGAAGATCGTGGTGATGAAGTTGATCGCGCCCAGGATCGACGAAGCGCCGGCCAGGTGGAGCGAGAGGATGCCCATGTCGACCGAAGGCCCCGGCTCACCATAAGTGGAGAGCGGCGCGTACACCGTCCAGCCCGTGCCTGCACCGGCGCCGAAGAACGGCGAGGCGAGGAGCAGCAGGAAGGCCGGGATCAGAAGCCAGAAGCTGATGTTGTTCATGCGCGGGAACGCCATGTCCGGCGCACCGATCATGATCGGAACGAACCAGTTGCCGAACCCGCCGATCATCGCCGGCATCACCATGAAGAACACCATGATGAGACCGTGCGCCGTGATCATGACGTTCCACAGGTGGAGCGCTTCGTCGAACGTGCCCGGGCCGTGCAGCATGGCGAGCCACGTCGGCAGATACTGAATGCCCGGATCGCGCAGTTCGACGCGCATCAGGCCGGAAATCGCGCCGCCGATGATCCCCGCGACGATCGCGAAGATCAGATAGAGCGTGCCGATGTCCTTGTGGTTCGTGGACATGAACCAGCGCTGGAAGAAACCGGGCTTGTGATCCGCGTCATGGTGATGCGCGTGATCGCCGTGCGCCTGGAAGGCGGAGGGGTGAAGAGCGGTGTCGGTCATGATCTTAGCGTCCCGTGTCGCCGGTGCCGCCCGGGTTGCCGGTGGCGCCTTGCGGGGAAGTGGGAGAGGTGCCGGTCGCGTTGACGACCGGGCCCGTAGCGTTCGACGCGGCAGCGGCATCCGAGGCCGCGGCGGCCGAGTTGTCGGCGCCCGGCTGCGGGATCACGGACGACGACGGTTCGGCCGCGCCCGGCATCTTGCCACCCTTGGCAGCGATCCACGCCGCGAACTCGGCCGGCGGCACCGCCTCGACGGCGATCGGCATGTAGGCGTGGCGCGCGCCGCACAGTTCCGAGCACTGGCCGAAGTAGAGGCCCGGCTTCTCGATGGTGAAGCTGGTCTCGTTCAGACGGCCCGGAACGGCGTCGAGCTTGATCCAGAACGCCGGCATCGCCCAGCTGTGGATCACGTCGTTCGCCGTGGTGATCAGGCGGATCGGCACGCCGACCGGCAGCACCACGCGATTGTCGGTAGCGAGGAGACGGGGACCATCAGCGTCGGTGCGGAAACGCTCACCGGCGGCGACCTCATTCTTCTCCTTCAGCATGTTGGCGGTGATCTCGATCCCGCCATGATCCGGATACTGGTAGCTCCAGTACCATTGGTTGCCGATCGCCTTCAGCGTGACGGCACCGGCCGGGGCCGGCTTGAACTGCGCCGAGAGGAGGCCGATCGACGGCACGGCGATGGCGACCAGGATCAGCACCGGAACGAGCGTCCAGACGACCTCGATCATGGTGTTGTGGCTGGTCTTCGACGGCACCGGGTTGCGAGCGCGGCGATAGCGGATCGAGACATAGACCAGCAGCGCGAGCACGAGCAGACAGATGATCGTGATCAGCGGCAGGAGGATGCGATCATGGAACCAGTGCGCGCGGCGACCATTTTCGGTCACCTGCGGCTGGATCGTCATCAGGCCGTCGGTCGGCTGTCCCAGCATCGGCTTCGCCGTCATGGCAGGCGCGCCGTCCATGGCGAGGACCGGGGCAGACGGGGCGGTATCCGCCGTCACGTTGCCCGTATCCGCCGAGTTTCCGATCGCCGTCGCCGCTTCAGCGGTGGCATTGCCCGCCGGCTGGGCGGCGGCCGGGGCGAGCCCCGCCAGCGCGAGCCCCGCGGCCAGCATCACTCCCTTAAACGCGCTTCTCATCGTTTTGTCGTTACCCCTGCTCGTCCCGGCCGACGCCAGCGCCATGCCGCGCGGAATCCGTCCATCGGGCGGCCTATACGCAGGGCACCCCTGCGCCTCAAGCACGCAAGCGGCATTATTTGGCGCCGGACAACCGCGTTCCGTTGCACAGGCGCCACAGCAACCGTATCTCGCCGGCAAGACGAAAGGGCGAATTGTGACTGAAGACGAGGTGTTGGCCGAATTCCGCGCGGCGGATGCGTTGCTCGAAGGCCATTTCATCCTTTCATCCGGATTGCGGTCCTCGCGCTACCTGCAGTGCGCGCGCGTGCTGATGGACCCGCGCCGCGGTGCGCGGCTGGCCGAAGCACTTGCCGCGCAGATCCCGGCCGAACTTCGCGAGCGGATCACCGCCGTGGTATCGCCGGCGATGGGCGGGGTCATTGCCGGGCACGAGATGGCGCGCGCTCTCGGCGTCCCCGCGATGTTTGTCGAACGCCCCACTGGCACCTTCGAACTGCGCCGCGGTTTCCGCCTCGAGTTAGGCCAGGAAGTGCTGATGATGGAGGATGTCGTCACCACCGGGCTTTCCAGTCGGGAGGCGATCAAGGCGATCGAGGCCGCGGGCGGGCGGGTGATCGCCGGCGCAGCGCTGGTCGACCGATCGAACGGCAGCGCCGACATCGGCGTCCCGTTCTTCCCGCTGATCCGGCTCGACGTGCCCACCTATGACCCCGATGCCTTGCCGCCGGAACTGGCCGCGATTCCGGCGATCAAGCCGGGCAGCCGGGCGGCGGCCTGATGCCGCCCCGCCCGCTTCGCCTCGGCGTCAACATCGATCATGTCGCGACCGTGCGGAATGCGCGGGGCGGCGAATATCCCGATCCGGTGCGCGCGGCGCTGCTCGCCGCCGACGCCGGCGCAGACGGCATCACCGCCCATCTGCGTGAGGACCGTCGGCACATTACCGACGAGGACATCGCACGGCTGATGGACGCGCTGGACATCCCGCTCAACCTCGAGATGGCAGCGACCGAGGAAATGCTGGCGATCGCGCTTAAGCATCGCCCGCATGCCGTTTGCATCGTTCCGGAAAAGCGCGAGGAGCGCACCACCGAAGGTGGCATTGACGCTGCGGGTCAGCACGATCGGCTGGCACCGCTCGTCGCGGCACTGAGCGACGCCGGCTCGCGCGTGTCGCTGTTTATCGAGCCGGACGCCCGGCAGATCGACGCCGCAGCCCGGCTGCGCGCGCCGGTCGTGGAGCTTCACACCGGCCGCTATTGCGAACTGCAGGGCCCGGCACGGGCGGAGGAGCTTCGCCGACTAACCGACGCAGCGGCGCTCGCGGCGAAGAACGGCATCGAGGTGCATGCAGGACACGGCCTCACCTTCGACAATGTCGCGCCCGTCGCCGCGATTCCGCAAGTGGTGGAGCTCAACATCGGCCACTTCCTGATCGGCGAAGCAATCTTCGTCGGGCTCGACGCAAGCATCCGGCAAATGCGCGCGGCGATGGACGCCGCCCGGTGATCATCGGGGTGGGCGCGGATCTCTGCAATATCGAGCGGATCCAGACGTCTCTGACCCGGTACGGCGCGCGCTTCGAGGAGCGCATCTTCACCGCCGGCGAACGGGAACGCGCCCGCAGCCGGCCATTCACCGCCGCCGGCACTTATGCGAAGCGTTTCGCCGCGAAAGAGGCTTTTTCCAAGGCGATCGGCACCGGCTTTCGTGGCGGTGTGACGATGAAGGATATCGAGGTCGTCACCGACGCGGCGGGTGCCCCCACGCTAACACTGACGGGCGGCGCACGCGCCCGGCTGGCGGCAATGACGCCGGCGGGGCATAAGCCGCGTATTCACCTGACCTTGACCGACGATCATCCTTGGGCGCAGGCCTTCGTGATCATCGAAGCGGTCGCGGCATCAGACCGATTTTCTCCAACCGAGTGAATGATGTGGCCGAGGACGTGGCGTTGACGGGCAAACCAGCAGCCGACGAGGGGCCGAGGCGTCCCGCGCGCGGATTGGACTGGTGGGGCGAGGCAAAGGGCCTCTTCTGGCTCATCCTCGCTGTCCTCGGCTTTCACAGCTTCATCGCCAAGCCGTTCTACATCCCCAGCGAATCGATGCTCCCGGGCCTAGAAGTGGGCGATCGCCTGATCGTGTCCAAGTTCGCCTATGGCTGGTCGTTCGTATCGCCGACCGTCCCCAATCCGGTGGCGATCTTCGAAGGGACGGTGCTGCACAAACCGGTGGAAAGCTGGTCGTTCCAGTTGCCGGCATGGCAGGGCCGCATCTGGGGGAAGATGCCGGAACGCGGCGACGTGGTGATCGTGACCCCGCCCGGTCAGACCAGCGACTATATCAAGCGGGTGATCGGGCTGCCGGGCGACACCTTGGAGGTCCGCGGCGGCACCGTGATCCTGAACGGGAAGCCGCTGGCACGCGGGCCGCTCCACTACAAGGACCTGCCAGTCGACGCCAATGCGACCTGCGATCAGTGGCAATATCCGGATGCGCGTGTGACGCGGGCGGACGGCACGACTGTGTGCCGCCTGCCGATCGTCACCGAAACCAACCCCGAAGGCCGCCGCTATGACACCGTTGAGCTCGGGGCGAGCCCGGGCGACGATTATGGCCCGGTCAAGATCCCGGCCAATCACGTCTTCCTGATGGGCGACAATCGCGACCGCTCCGCCGACAGCCGCTTCGCGCTGGGCGGCACCGAAAAGGGCCTTGGCGGCGCGGTGCCCTGGGAGAATATCGGCGGCCGCGCGGAGTTCATCACTTTCTCGGTCGATGGATCGGCGACCCTCAATCCGCTGAGCTGGTGGTCATCGCTTCGGCCGGGCCGCGCCGGCACGTCACTGAGGCCAGAGGAGACCCGATGAGCCAAGACCAGGTCCGCGTCGTCAAGGGCGCCAGCCCAAGCGAGGTGCACGATCCCGCCACCCGGCGCGAGATCAAGCGGGCCGCGGTGTGGCTTGGGATGGCATCGGCGATCGCGCTCGTCGTGCTGCTCATCCAGCCGCTGCTGATCATCTTTGCAGGCCTCGTCTTCGCCTCCTTGCTCGATGGCGGCGTACGGCTGCTCAACCGGGTGCTGCCGATCGGGCGCAGCTGGCGGCTGCTGATCGTCTGCGTTCTGACAATCGTCTTCCTGCTCGGCACCTTCTATCTCACGGGCGTTCAGGTCGCGGAGCAGATCTCGCAGCTGCGCACGACACTCGAGGCGCAGACCGTGAAGCTGACGACGTGGCTCACAAGCCAGGGCCTGATGCCGGGCGCGTCCGACATCAGCAGCGTCGCACGCCAGGCGCTGAGTTCGGTCGGTCGGCTGACCTCCTGGGTCGGCAGCGCGTTCGGCGCGCTCACCACCATGTTCATGATCATCGTGATCGGCCTGTTCGTGGCGATGGATCCCAGGGTCTATGATCGCGGGTTGCAGTGGATGATCCCGGAGGAGCATCGCACCGAGTTCGCCCTCACCATCACGCGCATGGGGACGACGCTGCGCCGGCTGCTGTTCGGGCGGATCATCGGCATGGTGGCGGAGGGTGTGCTCACCTGGGTTGCGCTGATGATGGGCGGGGTCCCGATGGCGATGATCCTCGGCATCCTGACCGGCGTGCTCGCCTTCATCCCGAATATCGGCGCGTTCGTCTCCGGCGCGCTGATGGTGGCTGTGGGCTTCTCGGCCGGCGTCGACACCGGGATCTGGGCCATCGGTACCTACGTGATCGTCCAGACGTTCGACGGTTATGTGCTGATCCCGATGGTCGCGAAGCGCACCGTCGATATGCCGCCGGCGCTGACGCTGGGCGCGCAGATCCTGGCCAGCGCATTGTTCGGCATCCTGGGCCTTGCGCTTGCCGATCCGATGACGGCGCTGATCAAGACCGCGATGGAGCGCCGCAGCGAGATCGAGGAAGAACGCGACGACGACAACACCCCGGAAGCGACGATGGTATGAACATCGTCCTCCACGATTACTGGCGATCCTCCGCTTCTTACCGGGTCCGGATCTGCCTCAACCTGAAGCGCGTCTCCTACGAAACGGTGCCGGTTAACCTGCTGACGGGGGAGCAGGCCGGCGCGGATAACCGCGCGATCAATCCGCAGGGCTTCGTGCCCACGCTGGTGGTGGATGGTCGGCCGCTGGTGCAGAGCCTCGCGATCGTGGACTGGCTGGATGCCAACTTCCCCGAACCGCCGATGGTATCGAAGGACCCGTTCGAGCGATCCGGCCAGCTCGCCCGCGCGCTGGTGATCGCCGCGGATATCCATCCGATCGACAATCTGCGCGTGCTGAAGCGGCTGGAGACCCAGTTCGGCGCCGATCAAGCGGCGAAGGACGATTGGTATCGCCACTGGATCGCGGAGGGCCTGGCCGCGCTGGAGGAGATGGCAGCGCCATTGCCCGGCCCGTTCCTTGGCGGCGACGGGCCGGACATCGCGGACCTGTGCCTCGTCCCCCAGATGGCGAACGCGCGCCGTTTCGCTCTTCCGCTCGACGCCTATCCACGGCTTCTGACGGCAGAAGAGGCGAACCTTGCGCTGCCCGAGGTGCAGGCTGCAGCCCCCGACCGCGTCAAGCCCGCCTGAGCGAATCGAAGAGCTCAAGGTAGCGCAGCGCCGAATCAGCACCGGGCGGCGGCACCGGCGCCGGGCGCGCCGCGCCGTCCAGCCAATGATCCAGCGCCGCGATGAGCGCATCAGGATCATCTCGCGCCACGATGGTGCCGAGGACCGGCGAGACCACGATTTCTGCCACTGCCGGCGACGCGTCGGTCGCCACCACCGGCGTGCCGACCGACAGGGCCTCGCGCAACACGCCCGGCACCCCCTCGAAGTCCGACGACAGCGCCACCACCGCCGCATTCGCCATCGCCCCGAGCGGATCGCGGACATGGCCCGGCATGATGAGCCGATCCGCGATGCCGAGTGTTTGAGCCTGCGCCATCAGCGCGGCGCGCTCCTCTCCCTCACCCAGGATGACCAGCGGCACTTGCCGATCCCGTAATCGCGGCACGGCGGCAACGAGGCGGTCCCAGCGCTTCTGCCGGGCAAGCCGCCCGACGCCGAGGATGTAGCGCGGCGGCAACTGCGCAGGTGCCCCACTGGGGATCGGCCGGGCCGGCGGATTGGGGATCACCACCACATCCTCGGGCGCCAGCCGCATTGCCGCCGCAATTGCCGCAGCACTCGCCGCGCTCATCCCCACCACCCGATCGAGAAATAGCGGATGGAGGAGAAGCCAGGCGGCGTGACCGGCGGCTAGCGCGACATGATGATCGGGTCGGCGGATTGCATTCGACACTTTCCCGACGATCGGCGGGCAGGCTCCCCTCAACCGTAGCCGTGTCCATGCCGCCACACTCGTATAATGGCTCCCGGCGCAGAAAATGACGTCTGGCCTGATCGCCCGCACATGCCGGGGTAGTGCGAACAACGCACGATAAGTGGCTGATCCAAGCGGCACGACGTCGACATCTTCGGCGACCTCGGCGGCCAATGGGCCTCGCGGGTCGGCGAGCACCAGCGTTACCCTTCGCCCCGCCTCCACCCAGGCGCCAGCGAGCCGTAGAAGCGCACGCTCCACCCCGCCGCCCTTGAAGCTTTGCGCATATCCAAGGATGTGGTGAGCCGCCGTCATCTTGAAGCCCGTCATGCTGCAGCCCAAATTGCCGCTCAAAGACACCACATTCCGCGGGCACCGGCCAGACCGACCTGCCGTATGTTGCGTGGGAATGTGCAAAGGAAGTCGCCTGTCTTGACCGCGAAAGCTGACCGGATGCCGGCATCGGTAATCGATGCCGAACTGCCGGACATTGCAGCGCTTGAGCCTGCCGAAACGATCCGTCGGCGCTGGCCGACGATCGTCGGCGGGCTGATCAGCGCGGCGATGGTCGTGATGCTCGGCCGTGAGCTCCTTGGCTCCGGCCTTGAGGGGCTGAGCCGCACAACGCCTGATTCGCCGTGGTTCTACCTTGCCTTCTTCTGCCTCTACATGGCTGCACCGACGGGCGATTTCATCATCTTCCGCCGGCTCTGGCGCATCCCGCTGTCCGGCTTCGTCGCGCTTCACAAGAAGCGGATCGCGAATGACGTGGTGCTCGGCTATTCGGGCGAGGCATATTTCTACGCCTGGGCACGGGCACGGGCGAACATCGTGGCGGCCCCATTCGGTGCGGTGAAGGACGTGTCGCTACTGTCGGCGATCGCCGGCAATACCGTCACCATCCTGTTGTGCGCCATCGCGCTGCCGATCGGCTATCAGCTGATGTCGCCGAACGTGCTGCACGCCGTGGCGGGATCGGCCGCGATCACGCTCGTGATCAGCCTGTTGATGCTGATCTTTTCGCGGCGGATCTTCTCGCTGCCCCGGCAGCAGCTGCGCTGGATCTTCTGGATCCACACCGGCCGTATTGCCGCAAGCTCGCTGTTCGTCGCGCTTGCCTGGCATTTCGCGATGCCGGACGTGGCGCTTGGCGTTTGGCTGTTCCTGGCCGCGGCGCGCCTGCTCGTCTCGCGCTTGCCGCTGGTGCCGAACAAGGACCTGCTGTTCGCGAGCTTCGCAATCCTGGTGATCGGGCAGGACGAGGCGCTGAGCGCGATGATAGCCTTTGTCGCCGCGCTGACGCTTGGCGTGCATCTGTTGCTGGTGCTTGTCTTCTCTGGGGCGGCTGGCTGGAAGGGGCTGCGGCTGTGGCGCGGCTGATGCTGTTCGGCCTCGCCGCGCTTCTTGCGCCTGCCGCCGCCGTCGCTGCCCCGATCGGCAGCGATGCCCCTGCTTGCGCCGCGCGTAATGTGCCGGCGATCGAGGTGACGGTGGAGGGGCTGAAGGACCGCACCGGTGGGCTGAAGCTCGAGCTATACCCGGCCACCGAAGAGGATTTCCTGAAGGACGACCGCGATCTGCGGCGCGAGGGCAAGGTGTTTCACCGCGTACGCGCAGATACGCCGGCGCGTGGGCCGGTGGTGCTGTGCATCCAGGCACCCCAACCGGGGCGGTACGCGCTGTTCTTCACCCATGATCGCGACGGCAAGAACAAGTTCAACGTCTGGACGGATGGTGCAGGCGTGCCGACCAACGACCGCATCGGCCGCGCCAAGCCAAAGCTGTCGCAGGCGATCGTGAACGTACCGCGCGGTTTGACCCGCCTCACCATCCGCGCACAATACTTGCGCGGCATCATCCCGAGCTTCGGACCGGTCGGCAACTGACGTGCGCGTCGTCGACGTCAACGAATTCTATTCGCCCACCGGCGGCGGGGTACGCACCTATATCGATCGCAAGATCGGCATCATGAACGATCTGGGCCACGAACTGATCGTGCTCGCGCCCGGGCCTGACGAACGGATCGAGGAACAGCCCGGCGGCGGGCGTATTCACTACGTGCGATCACCCCGTCTGCCGTTCGATCGGAACTACGGCCTGTTCTGGGATCGCGCCGCGGTTCACCGTCTGCTCGATCGCTACGCACCGGATGTGGTAGAATGCTCCTCGCCCTGGCGGCCGGCCTGGTTCGTGGGCGAATGGCAGGGAACGGCGCTCAAGTCGTTCTTCATGCACAACGACAACATGGCCGCCTACGCCCAGCGCTGGTTCGAGGGGTTCGCCAGCCACGAGCGGATCGAGCAGGCATTCGGCTGGTACACCCGCTACATGGCGCGCTTTCTCGATCTTTACGACTGCGTCGTCACCAACGGCCCGGCGCTCGAGAAGCGGCTGCGCGCACGCGGCCTGCGGATTGACGCGGCGATGCCACTGGGAATCGAGCGCAGCCACTTTTCCCCCGGTTTTCGTGACGAGCGCCTGCGTCGCGCGCTGCTGGAGCAGTGCGAGTTGCCGCACGACGGCCTCCTGCTGCTCGGGCTTGGCCGCCATCACCCTGAAAAGCGCTGGCCGATGGTGATTGATGCGGTGGAGCGGGCGGGCGCCAACCTGCCGGTCGGGCTGGTGCTGCTCGGCCAGGGGGTCGACAGCGACCGGATCGAGCGCCGGATCGCTGGAAGCCCGCACATCCGCATCTTCCGCCCGGTCTATGATCGCGAGCGACTCGCGCGGATCATGGCAAGCTGCGACGCACTGATCCATGGATCGGAGGCCGAGCCGTTCGGGCTGGTCGCGGCCGAAGCCATGGCATCGGGCCTGCCGCTCATCGTGCCGCACACCGGCGGATGCGCGGAAGTGGCGGACGCACGGTGCGCCGAGCTGTACGAACCGCGTGACCCGATGTCCTGCGCCTGGGCGATCGAACGAATGCACGCGCGCGATCGGGCACTGCTCCGAAGGACGGCCCTCGTTGCGGCCGGGCAAGTGCGCACCGACCGGGAACATACCGTCGAGCTGATGGCCTATTACGCGGATCAGATCGCGCAGCGCGAGCGGCGCGCCGCCTGACCATCAAGCCTCAGCGCCGCTGGTAGATCGTCAGCACCTCGTTCCCCAACGGATGCCGGGCGGCGACAACATAATCCGCACCGACGGCACGCTCGACCATAGCGCGAATGTCGCGCCGCTCGCCGATCGACGGCGGCCGCATCACGATCACCTCCGGCCCCCGGCGCAGGATCCGCGCGACTTCCAAAGCCTGCGGAACGCCAATCGCGCCGTCTTCACGCGTGCGATAAAGGTGGCTGGGGAAGAGGTAGCGCGTGACATGGCATCGGTTTGCCGTGGCATATATCTTCGGGCTGCCGGAATAGACCCACAGGCAACCGGGCCCCGCCCCGATCGACGCGGTGATGGCGGCCAACTCGCGCCCATTGCCCCGTGACACGCGGTTGGCGATCACCAGCACCTGCCCGATCAGCGCCGCCGACAGCAGCACGGCGATGCGGCCACGAGGTCGCGTCTCGAGGAAACCGGCGGCGCAGACCGCGCCCGGCACCGCCGCCGGCAGCGCATAATGATCGAACCAGCCGCCGAGGACGAGGATGCCGAGGAGTGCCGCGGCAAACCAGCACAGCATGAAACGACGCTCGGACGCTTCTGCCAACGTGCTCCTTCTCGCCGACACAAGCGCCATCGCCATCAGCGGTGACAGGATCAGGACGAGCTTCGCGAGATTGCCCCAGCGCTCGCGTGGTGGATCGGCGTGGCGCGCGATGACCGACTCGAAATTCGCGTAGAGGAAGGCGTCGATCTGCCCGATCGCCGCGTAATAGCCCGTGACCGCCAGGGTCGGCAGCAGCGCGATCGCCGCCAGCACGCCGGCGCGAGCGACGATTTGGGATGGTCTCACCCCCGCACGCCACTCGCGCACAAGAGTCCATAGGCCGAAGAACACGCCCTCGAACACGACGGAATACTTTACCTGCAGCGCAAGGCCCATCAGCGCCATCGCTGCTGCGTCCTGCCACCAACTGCGGCGGCGCGTGTTGGTGACGATCAGCCAAGCCGCACCAGCCACCAGCGGGTTATAGAGGATCGGCGCCTGCCCGGCCTGCCCGTCCGCCAGGTTGAGCCACAGGATATAGAGGATCCCGGCATATGTGGCGCCCCGTCCCCACCCTGCGAGCATTGCCAGGCGTGCGACGATCCACGCGGTGGTCACCACCGCGGCGAGCGCCATCAACTGATAGGCGATGATCCCCCAGCCGAACGGCAGCGAGGCCGGCACAAGGTAAAGCACGAACAGCCCGATCGGCTTGCGGTCCCACACCTCGACGTACGGCACCGCCCCATCCGCGATCAGCCGCGCCGCGGCGAAGTAGAAATCCTCGTCGACGTGGATCAGCGGGTTGCCGAACGTGGCGGCGCGCGCGGCGACGGCAACAGCGATCAGCACCATCAAGCGATTGCGATCGAGCCAGCGCGCATCCATCCATGGCGCGCCTAGCGGGCCTGACACCGATCTGTCACCTTCCCACGGCAGGGGCGGCACGAACCGCACCGCTTTCGGGGAGGGATTTGATGATCAACGTCAGCCGCCGCTCGCTCTTGGCCACTGGCATGTTCGGCGCAGGCGCACTCGCGCTGCCCGGGCTTGCCCCTGCGCAGACCGTCCTCACCGCGCGCGGCTTCACCCATTCGGTGGCCAGCGGTGAGCCCGGGCCCGACGAGATGCTACTGTGGACCCGCTACGTGCCGGCCAGCGGCGATAGCGCGCGTCTGAAGCTGGAACTGAGCGAGACACCGGATTTCGCGCGCGTTGCCGCCGGCGGGGAGACAATCACAGGGCCATGGCGCGACTGGACCGCGAAAGTCACCGTGACCGGGCTGAAGCCGGCCCGCGATTATCACTTCCGTTTCGTCGCGGCGGACGGAACGATGTCACCCGTCGGCCGCACGCGTACCCTGCCGGATGATCGCGCAAGCCGCTTTCGCGCCGCGATCTTCTCCTGCTCCAATATCGGCTTCGGCTTCTTCAACGCTTATGCCCATGCCGCCGCCCGCGATGATCTCGATCTGTGGATCCACCTCGGCGACTATTTCTACGAATATGCCAACGGCACCTATCCATCGCTTCAGGAAGTGGTGGCGAGCCGGCTGCCGCAGCCCCGGACCGAGATCATCCACCTTGCCGATTACCGACTGCGCTATGCGAGCTACCGCGCCGATCCCGATCTCCAGGCACTGCACGCGCGGCTGCCGATGATCGCGTCGATGGACGACCACGAAAGCGCCAACAACAGCTGGGAAGGCGGCGCACAGAATCACGATCCGGCGAGCGAAGGCGAATGGATCGCGCGGCGTCCGGCCGCGATCCAGGCGTGGCGCGAATGGATGCCGGTCTCCGACGAACCGTGGAAGGCCTATGACATCGGCCGCCTCGCGACGCTGTTCCGCACCGACACGCGCCTTGCCGGCCGGTCACAATCGCCGGAACTGGCCGACATGCTGCGCGGCCCCGATCCGATGCGCGCGCTTGCCGCCTATCGCGACGGCGCATGGCACGATCCGGCGCGGACCATGCTCGGGTCACAGCAGGAAGCATGGCTCCAGCATGGTCTCGCCAGATCGGTGACGTCGGGTGCACGGTGGCAGATCGTCGGCTTCGGCACGATCATGGGAACGATGCGCGTGCCGCCCGAAGTGGAAGGCTGGATCGCGCAGGCGCGCCCGGGGGCGGCAGGATACATCCAGGCTGCAGTGGCGGTCGGAAAGGCCGGTCTGCCGTCGGACCTCGACAATTGGGGCGGCTATCCGGCGGCGCGCGCCCGCTTCCTCGATGCGGCGCAAGCGGCAGACGCGAACCTCGTCGTGCTGTGCGGTGACAGTCATAATGCCTGGGCGTTCGACCTCGCGCAGAAGGGTAAGCCCGTCGGCGTGGAATTTGCCGGCCAGTCGGTCACGTCGTCCGGTTTCGAAAGCGCCCTCACCGTCGACCCGGCGACCGTCGCGCGCGCCCTCGTTGCGGCCAGCCCGGAGCTCAAATGGTGCGATACCAGCAGGCGCGGATATATGGCGCTGACGATCACGCCCGACCGCGTCAGCAATGACTGGCTGTTCGTCGACACCGTCAAGACCCGCAATCCGGCTGCCCGGGTGGGACACAGCGCGACGGTCGAGCGGGGCCGCCGCCGTATGGCCTAACGGCCAATTAATAGTAGGCGCTTAGCGCGGCCGCGTCCAAAGCCGCGGATCGCGCGGCGTCTCTCGCACGGGCCGCCGAGCCGCCACGGCCGCCTTGGCCACCCAGCCGAGCTTCGCCGCCTTCGAGGTGCTGGCGCGATGATCCCAGGCGTGGGCGCCGCGTGCCGCCACTTCGCGTGCGATGTCGCCATAGATCCCGGCCGCGGCCAGGACCGCCCAGCGCGCCCGCGGCGGCAGCTTCGCCGCGCCGACCCGCGCGCTCGCCTCATGCAGCGCAGCGCGACCGGCAAGGCGGCGCGCAAGCACCACCAGGCGATCACGGAATGGCGGCTTCATGTGCTGACCCGGCGGGATGTCCATCTCCACCAGCCATTCCACCGGCAGGTAGCACCGGCCGATGCGATCATCCTCTTCGATGTCGCGCGCGATGTTGGCGAGTTGGAAGGCAAGGCCGAGGTCACATGCCCGGTCCAGCGTATCCTCGTCGGCCGGGTCCACCCCCATCACCACCGCCATCATGCAGCCGACCGCGCCGGCAACATGATAGCAATAGCGATACAGATCGTCCTCGCTACGCGGCCGCCAATCTTCGGCATCAAGACGGAAGCCGGCGACCAGGTCGTGCGCGAAACGGGGCGGGAGGCCGGTCTCCGCCGCCACGACGCGCAGCGCATCGAACGGCATATCGCCAACCAATCGCCCGGCCAGCGCCGCGGTCGTCTTCTCGGCGATCAGCGCGACGCGCGCTTCCGCGTCGCTGACGGCGGTGGCGCCATGGCCATGGTCCTGCCCGTCGACGATATCGTCGCAGGCACGGCACCAGGCATAGAGCAGCCACGCCCGCTCGCGCGTTTCCCGATCGAACAGCTTGCTCGCCATGGCGAAGCTCTTGGAGCCGCGCGCGATCGAGTCGCGAGCCGCCTCGACTAGCCGGGCGCGCTCATCGGATGCCGCGGCCACTGCCTGCCTCAAAGATCGGCCGCGCTCATCCGCACGATCGGCTGGCTCGGCTGATGCGCCACCATCCGCTCCAGAAGCAGATCGAGTGTGTCGGCGACGATCAGCAGGTCCCGATGCTGCGGACGCAGGAAGCCGACCTCTCCCATCTTCTCCCAGAAGGCGATCAGGTGATCATAATAGCCGTCCGTGTTGAGCAGGCCGACCGGATCGGAGTGATAACCGATCTGCGCCCAGCTCAGCGCCTCCCACAATTCGTCCATGGTGCCGGTACCGCCGGGCAGTGTGACGAAGCCGTCCGCCAGATCGGTGAAGATACGCTTGCGCTCATGCATCCCCTCGACGACGTGAAGCTCGGTAAGGCCGCGGTGCGCGACTTCAGCATTGACCAGCGCCTCCGGGATCACGCCGATCACCTCGCCGCCGGCCTCCAGCGCCCCATCCGCCACCGCGCCCATCAGGCCCAGCCGTCCGCCGCCGTAGACCACGCCGATGCCGCGCTCGGCCAGCGTGCGACCGATAGTGCGCGCATTCTCCATGTAGATAGGGTCACGCGGCGTGGCAGAGCCGCAGTAAATTGCCAGGCGCTTCACCGCCTTACTCCTTCAAGCATGAGCGCCGCAGTCGCTTTCGCGCTGCCGACGACGCCCGGGATACCCGCGCCGGGATGCGTGCCGGCGCCAACGAAATAGAGGTTCGAGATCGCATCGTCCCGGTTGTGCACGCGGAACCAAGCGCTTTGCGTCAGCACCGGCTCTAGGCTGAAGGCGCTGCCGAGATGGGCGTTCAGATCCCGCGCGAAATCGGGCGGGGCGTAGCTGAACTTGGTGATGATCCGATCATGGATGTCGGGGATCAGCCGCCGCCCCACCTCGTCCAGAATGCGCTTCTCCAGGATCGGGCCGACGCGATCCCAATCCTCCGGGAACTTGCCCATGTGGGGCACCGGCGCGAGCGCATAGAAAGTCGAGCAACCCTCCGGCGCCAGGCTCGGATCTGTCACGGTCGGATGGTGCAGGTACAGCGAGAAATCCTCGCTAAGCACGCCGTGATCATAGATGTCCGCCAGCAGCCCCTTATAGCGCGGGCCGAACAGGATCATGTGGTGCGGGATCCCGGGCCAGGTGCCCTTGATCCCGAAGTGCACCACGAACAGCGACGGCGAATACTTCTTCTGCTCCAGCCGTGCCGCAGAACGGCGTGCGCTGCTCGATCCGCTCAGCAGATCGCGATAGGTGTGGACGATATCGCCGTTGGAGGCGACCATCGCCGCTTCCTGCCGCCAGCCGCTCTGCGTGCGCACCGCCGTCACCCGGTCACCCAACGTCTCGATTTCGGCCACGGGATCATCGAGCCGCAGCTTCCCGCCGAGGCGCTCGAACAGCGCCACCATTCCGCGCACCAGCCGGTTGGTGCCGCCATGCGCGAACCACACGCCCCCGTCCCGCTCCAGCTTGTGGATGAGCGCGTAGATCGCACTGGTCGTCATCGGATTGCCGCCAACGAGCAGCGTGTGGAACGACAGCGCCTCGCGCAGCTTCTCGCTCTTCACGAACGAGGACACCATCGAATAGACCGAACGCCATGCCTGGTATTTCGCCAGCGCCGGCGCCGCCTTGATCATCGAGGCGAAGTCGAGAAACGCGACGTGGCCAAGCTTCTCATAGCCTTCGCGATAAACGCCTGCGGAGTAGGTCAGGAACTTCTCGTAGCCAGCGACGTCAGCCGGATCGAGCTTCGCGATCTGATCGCGCAGCAGGACGTCGTCGTTGGTGTAATCGAAGTTCGTACCGTCGGGCCAGTTCAGCCGATAGAAAGGCTGAACCGGTTCCAGCATCACGTCGCTGGCCATGTTCTGACCGGTCAGCGCCCACAATTCCTCCAGGCAGGCGGGATCGGTGATGACGGTCGGGCCCGCATCGAAAGTGAACCCGTCGCGCTGCCATACGTAAGCCCGACCACCTGGCTTATCGCGTGCCTCGACAATGGTGGTGTCGACTCCGGCCGATTGCAGCCGGATGGCGAGCGCGAGCCCGCCGAAACCGGCACCGATGACGATCGCCTTGGTCATGACACGCGCCTCGCCACGCGTACCGCGCGCCAGAAGGGAACCGGCGGCTTGCCGGACAGAACCCGCATCTTGTCTGCGCCCGTCGAGCGCGCGGCGTAGAACCGCGAGATCAGCCCGGGGCGCAGGCGGTAGAAACGTTCGAGCACCTTGTATCGGGCCTCCGGGTCAGCGGCGCGAAACAGCATCGCGTCAAGCAAGCGGTAGAAGCGGCGTTCGTCCCACCGCTCCCGCGCATAATCATGGGTCAGTTCGTGTAATCCTTCACCACTAAGGTCCGCCGTCCCGGCGATCCGCACCGCGAGCCGGACGGCGTCGGGCAGGGAATAGCCGGTCGTGGGGTGGAACAGCCCGGCCCGCGCCCCGGCCTTGGCGACCTTCGCCCCGCCCCAACGCCAGTAAGCCTCGAAGTCTCCGCCGATCACCACCGGTAGCGCGCCTTTTTCCTCGCGCCCCGACGGGGTGGCGGCCCAGCCGCGGCTTTCAGCATAGACGCCGATGCGGCGATTGAGCGCCCCGACATTCAACGCGGGTGTATCGCTGTAATAGGTGTCCTCGACGAAGATCTGCGTCGGCGAGAAGGGCAGCAGATAGATGAAGCGATATCCGTCGTGCTGCATGACGGTCGCGTCCATCACCATCGGTCGCTCGACGCCGTGGCCGGCAGGAACATCGAGCAGTCGCCCGACGAATTTCTGCCAGCCCACTTCCAGCATCGACATGTCGCCCGCGCCGCGCGCGTCGATCACGCCCGTCGCCTCGACACGCTCGCCGTCGGCCAGCACTACCGCCGTGGCGCTGCATGCCAGCACCTTGCGCTCGGTCATGATCGCGCTCGCCGGCAGCGCCTTGCGCACAACCGCATCGAAGCGCTCCGACTCGATCGAATAATAAGGCTGCGCGATGGTGCGGCTGTGTGCCGGGAAGCGCACGTCGTAGCTCGGCCAGGCATGGCAGACGAGCGGCGTCAGCAGCCAGCGGTCGTCCTTCGCCACGTCACCATCGAAGAACGACCAGACGTGGTTGCCGCCCAGCTTCTCGCCGCTGTCGATCAGCCGCACCGACAGATCGGGGCGGCGCGCGGCCATCGCCAGCGCGATGAGGCCGCCTGCCAACCCGCCGCCGACGATGGCGAGATCGCAATGGTGGGTTTCGGGCATAACCCTCCGCCTAGCGGATCGGGCATGCGCGCGAAAGCGGGATCGGCGCATGGGCTGTCTCGGCACGGGGTGGCGAGCTTGTCCAACGGCGCATCAACGGCAGCGCCTTCCCCCGTCCCACCGGCAGGCGTAGAGCAGCAGCATGACCGCTGCGCTCGCCATTGCCCTCTCTGCTGTCGCCATGACGCTGATCGTTGGCATACGCTATCTCGCGGCGAGCGGCGCCTTCGCGTTCGTCACCCGGCGCAAGCATCCGGGGCTTTACGTCGGCCTCGATCCGCAGATCCGCCGCGAGATCCTGTGGAGCCTCGCCTCCGCGGCGATCTACGGCATCCCGGCCGGCATCGTCGCCTGGGGCTGGCAGAACCGCGGCTGGACGCGGATCTACGACGACGTAAACGCTTATCCCTTGTGGTATCTGCCGCTGTCGGTGCTCCTGTACCTGGCTGCACACGATACCTGGTTCTACTGGACGCACCGCTGGATGCACTGGCCAAAGCCTTTCCGCATCGCCCATGCCGTCCATCACGCCAGCCGCCCGCCCACCGCTTGGGCGGCGATGGCGTTCCACCCGATCGAAGCGATCACCGGTGCTGTGGTAATTCCGCTACTGGTGTTTCTCATTCCGATCCACGTCGCGGCGCTCGGGGTAGTGCTGACGATCATGACGGTTATGGGAGTGACCAACCACATGGGTTGGGAGGTTTTCCCGCGGTTCATGTGGCGCGGGCCATTGGGTACCTGGCTGATCACGGCCAGCCACCATCAGCGCCATCACGAACGGTACGGATGCAATTATGGGCTTTATTTCCGCTTCTGGGACCGGTTGTGCGGCACCGATGACGGGCTCGGCGATTTCACGCGCGATCAGGCCCGCGCGCGCGCTCGTGCTGGGGGCGGCCGCGCTGCTCATGATCGGCGCGGCGCCGGTGGGCCAGCTTGACCTAACCTTTTCCAATGTGCGCTCGAACAAGGGCATGCTGCGCATCTGCGTGACCGGTGATCCGGACAATTTTCCCCGCTGCACGAACGATCACAACGCCACCAAGCGTTCGATCCCTGCCGGCACGACCGCGCTTCACCTCGCCGGGCTCCCCTATGGCAAATATGCCGTGGCGGTGATCCATGACGAGAACGGCAACAAGAAACTCGATACCTTCGCCGGCATCCCGCGCGAAGGCTTCGGCTTCTCGCGCAATCCGCCGATCCGCTTCGGCCCGCCGAAGTTCGAGGCGGCGCGCTTCACCCTCGATGGTGATGCTGAATCGCAACAGGTGAAATTGCGCTACATGCTCTGACGCGCGGCGCGGACCTTAAATCAATCAGGGTTGTTACGCAGGGCGACCATAAGGAAGCCCCAACGTGTATCCCAAGAGCCTGATCGGATTTGTTGCCCTCATTGCTGCCGTCCCGACGGCCGTTTCGGCCCAGAGCGTCGCTGGCCCTGCCGATACCCCCACGGCGACCGAGCAGCCGAGCGGCGACATGGTCACGATCGGAATCGGCGCAGGTTACCTGCCTGATTACGACGGTTCGAACGACTATCGCTTCGTTCCCGTACCGGCGGCAATCGGCACCATCGGCGGTATCAATTTCTCCGTCACCGGCAACCGCGCTAGCGTGGATCTCCTCCCCAGCCGCCCGGGCGAGGCATGGGACATCCAGCTGGGCCCGGTGGGAGTGATCAACTTCACCCGCAGCAGCCGCCAGGGGATCGATGATCCGCGCGTACGCCGCCTGGGCGAGCTTGATACAGCGGTCGAAGTGGGCGGCTACTTCGGCATCGGCAAAACGGGCGTCATCACCAGCCCGTATGACAAGCTATCCCTGTCGCTGAGCTATCGTCACGACGTCGCCGGCGTTCATCGCAGCGGCATCTGGCAACCGACCCTGAATTATTTCACGCCGTTGAGCCGGAAGACCGCGGTCGCTCTGTTCGCCTCGGCTGAGCGAGTCGAATCGAAGTACGTCCGCACCTATTTCAACGTGTCGCCGGAGGCATCGGTGGCTTCCGGCCTGCCAGTCTACAACGGCCGCGGCGGCTGGAAGAGCTATACGCTGGGCGCAGTCGGTACGGTCTCCCTGACCGGGGACCTGCTCAAGGGCTTCAAGCTGGTCGGCGGGGGTACGTACCGCCGGATGCTTGATGACGTGGCGGCAAGCCCGCTCGTCAGCATCGCCGGTTCGCGCAACCAATGGGCCGGCGTGCTGGGCATTGGCTACACCTTCTGATCGCCACCAGATGTGTCCCCGAAGACGAGGCCGGCGGTTGATCCGCCGACTCGCTTCGGGCAAGGCACGGGGATGGTTCCCTTTTCGTTCGCCGGGCATGATCTGACGCCGCTGCCGCAAGGCGCGATGTTCTGGCCTGCACGGCGCGCGTTGCTGGTCGCCGATCTCCATCTGGAGAAGGCAAGCTGGTTCGCGCGATCGGGCCAGATGCTGCCGCCCTATGATTCGCTGGCGACCCTGGCGGAACTGTCCGCCGTCGTTTCAGCAACCGGAGCCGAGGAGGTCTGGTGCCTGGGGGACAGCTTCCACGATCCCGCCGGATGCGAACGGCTTCCCGAGACAGCGCAGGCGGCGCTGAGAACTCTGACGCAAACGACTCGCTGGACGTGGATTACCGGCAACCACGATCCCCACTTCGTCGACCGGTGCGGCGGCGATGTCGTGGACGAGGCATCGGTGGACGGTCTCGTGCTGCGGCACGAGGCATCGCCAGCCGAACACCGGCCAGAATTGTCGGGCCACTTCCACCCCAAGCTGCGCGTACGCGTGCGCGGCAAATTGGTGTCGCGGCGGTGCTTCGTGGCCACGAGCACGAAGATCATCCTGCCGGCGTTCGGCTCGCTCACCGGCGGGCTGGATGCCGATCATCCCGAGATCGTGCGCGCGATGGGCGGCCCCGCGCAGGCACTGGTCGCGATCAACGATCGCCTGCTGCGTTTCCCACTCGCCGCCTGAGGCAGCCTCGGCCGTCTCAGGCCGCTTCCAGTGCTCGCTGCAGTCGATCGCGGATCGAGATCAGCGCGGTGTGATCCGGCTTGGCGCCCGGCACATCGATGGGCATGGCAGCCCCGGCGGGCTGATCCCCCTCGGTCGCCAGCAGCTTCTGCACGCCCTTCACTGTATAGCCTTCAGTCGCCAGCAGCCGCTGAATCCGCTCCACCAGCGCCACGTCCTCGGGCCGATAATAGCGGCGATTGCCGGCACGCGTGATCGGGCGCAACTGCGGAAAGCGCGTTTCCCAATAACGCAGCACATGCGGCGCGACGCCCGTCGCCGTGGCGACTTCGCCGATCGTCCGAAAGGCGCCGGCGGCCTTGTCGCTGCCGCTCACGCGCCCGCGGCGACGATGCGATCGCGCATCATCTGGCTGGCGCGGAAAGTGAGAACCCGGCGCGGTGCGATCGGCACCTCGACGCCCGTCTTCGGATTGCGTCCGATCCGTTCGCCCTTGTCACGCAGCACGAATGTGCCGAAGCCGGAGATCTTGACGTTCTCCCCCTTGGCCAGCGCGCCGCACAGCTTTTCCAGAATCTGCTCTACCAACTGAGCGGAATCCGCGCGTGACAGGCCCACTTGGCGATGAAGTGCCTCGGCCAGATCGGCCCTGGTCAACGTGCCAGCTTCGCTCATCGTTCGTGCCTTATCCCCCGGAAGTGATTGGAGGACGTTACCACCTCCCACCGATCACCGGAAGGCACATGTATGGTAATTGTTACATATTAGAAACGGACTACCGCAGCGCCCCACGTAAATCCGCCACCCATGGCCTCGAGGACAAGGATCTGTCCCGGCCTGATACGCCCATCCCGCACCGCAGCATCCAGCGCGAGCGGTACGGAGGCGGCAGAGGTGTTGGCGTGCTGGTCAACGGTCATCACCACCTTCTCGGCCGGCAGCCCGAGCTTGCGCGCGGTCGCATCGAGGATGCGGGCATTGGCCTGATGCGGTACCACCCAGTCCACCGCGTCCGGCTCCAGCCCGGCGATGGCGAGCGATTCCTGCATGACCGTGGCAAGGTTCACCACGGCATGGCGGAACACCTCCCGCCCCTTCATGCGCAGCTTGCCCACGGTGCCGGTCGTCGATGGTCCCCCATCGACATAGAGCAGTTCATTATGGCGGCCGTCGGCGTGCAGCTTCGTCGCCAGGATGCCGCGCCCGTCGGCATCGGCGCTTTCCTGCGCTTCCAGCACCATCGCGCCCGCACCATCGCCGAACAGGACGCAGGTGGTGCGATCCTCCCAGTCTAGGATGCGGCTGAACGTCTCGGCGCCGATCACCAGCGCGCGCTTCGCCGTGCCGGCGCGGATCATGCTGTCCGCCACCTGCACCGCGTAGAGAAAGCCCGAGCAGACCGCCGCGACGTCGAACGCGACGCAATCGTCGATGCCAAGCATCGCCTGCACCTTCGTCGCCGTGGCGGGGAAGGTCTGGTCCGGCGTCGCGGTCGCCAGCACGATCAGGTCGATGTCCTGCGCGGTGATGCCGGCGGCCGCCAGCGCTGCGCTCGATGCGTCGCGCGCCAACGTTGCAGTCGTCTCGTCAGGGCCGGCGATGTGGCGAAAGCGGATACCGGTCCGCTCGACGATCCACTCGTCCGTCGTATCTACCATCTGCGCCAGATCGGCATTCGACACGCGACGCGCGGGCAGCGCCGAACCGGTTCCGATGATGACGCTGCGAATCATGCCGCCTGTTTCTCGAAATGTCTGAGGTCGTCGGCAATACGCCGGACAAGATCGGCCTGCACCATCTTGGCCGCGGCACCAATCGCCGTCGCGATGCCGAGCTCGTTGGCGCCGCCATGGCTCTTCACCACCAAGCCATTGAGGCCAAGGAAGACGGCGCCATTGTGATTGTTGGGATCGAGATGGTCGCGCAGCAGCTGGGTCGCCGGGCGCGAGATCAGGAAGCCGATCTTCGAGCGGACCGAGCTGGTAAAGGCGCGCTTCAGCAGGTCCGCGACGAACCGCGCGGTCCCCTCCGCGGTCTTGAGCGCGATGTTACCGGAGAAGCCGTCGCAGACGATCACGTCATGATCGCCACGAGACAGCCGATCGCCCTCGACGAAACCGGTGAAGGTCATCGGCAAATGGCCGCCACCGCGCAGCGCAGCGGCGGCGTCGCGGATTTCCTCGGTACCCTTCTGGTCCTCGCTGCCGATGTTGAGTAGCGCGACGCGCGGGCTGTCGAGATCCATCGTGACGCGCGCATAGGCGGCGCCCATCACGGCGAACTGGACGAGGTTCTTCGCCTCGACCTCGGTGTTGGCACCAAGATCCAGCACGACGACGTCGTTCTCGCCCAGCGTCGGCAGCAGCGCAGCAAGCGCCGGGCGATCGATGCCGGGCATCGTCCGCAGCGACAGCTTGGCCATCGCCATCAGCGCACCGGTATTGCCGGCAGACACGGCGGCGGCAGCGCGACCCTGCTTCACGCAGTCGATCGCGATCCCCATCGACGTGGTTTTCGCACGGCGAAGCGCCTGACCGGCCTTCTCGTCGCCCGAAATCACATCGGGCGCGTGCACGATCTCGGCGTGGCGACTGAGATTGGGGTGACGTTCCAGGCCGGCGCGGATCGCCTGCTCGTCACCGACGAGGAGGAATTTGATCCCCTCGAACCGATGACGCGCACGCGCGACTCCGGACAGCATCACCGCCAGCCCCTCGTCGCCGCCCATCGCATCGACGGCGATCCAGGAACTGTCGGCCATGATGCGTCGTACTCCCGTGACCTGTAGGGTCAGCCCTCGACCGACACGACCTCACGGCCATTGTAGTGGCCGCACGAGGTGCACAGGTTGTGCGGGCGACGCAGCTCGCCGCAGTTCGGGCATTCCTGGAACGCTTCGACCGACAGCGCATCATGCGAACGGCGCATGCCACGACGGGAGGGGGAGGTCTTTCGCTTGGGGACGGCCATTGCGGCACCTTAATCTTGATGTTCTAAACAAATGCGATTGGCCCGACGACGATCGGCACGGACCGGAGGGAACCGGCCGCGCCGGGCAGCCGGGCGCATCGCGAAGCCCCGCGCCTATAGCGGAACACGCGGCGGTTGCAACCCGCCTCCGCCCCCGGCAGGCTGATCCGCACAGCAAAGGGGAGGCACAATATGGTTCTACCGGTCACGCTCGCCACTGCGGCGGCCTGCGCGGTGATCAACATCTGGCTGGCGGTACGGCTGGTTCGTGGGCGCGTGCGCGGCAAGGTGATGGTGGGGGATGGCGGCGATCCGGCGATGCTGTCTGGCATGCGGGCACATGCGAACTTCATCGAATATGCCCCGATCGTGCTGATCCTGATGGGCCTGATCGAGTTCGCGCGCGGGCCGCTGGTGGCCCTGTGGGTGCTGGGCATCCTGTTCGTCATCGCGCGCGTCGCGCACCCCTTGGGCATGGCGCGCAACAGCCCCAATCCGCTGCGCGCCGGCGGCGCTCTGGTGACATGGGTGGTGACGCTGGTGCTTGCCGGCTGGGCGATCGCCATCGTGGTCGATTCGCCGAGTGCCCGGCCAGTGACGGTCGTGCCGGCCGAATCGGTGCCGCACGCCTGATCTGATCGGCTGCGGCCGGCGGCAGTCAGTCTTCGAGGCGCGCGCCGTCGAGGGCGCGCTCCTGCCGCTCCTGCTCCGCCTTCGCGGCGGCGCGCTCAGCCTTGGTGCGGCCGAAGGCCACCCGATTCGCCGCGGCGGTCGCGGCAGCATCTTCCCGCGCGCGTGCCTTCCGCATGCGACGCAGGTTGATGATTTCCACCATCAGGGGCGGACCTCGCGCGCAATCGCATCGAGCAGACCGTTGACGAAGCCCGCCTCGCGCCGCTCGTAGAAGGCGTGCGCCACATCGACATATTCGCTGATCACCGCGCCCTTGGGCACGTCAACGCGCGACAGCAACTCATAGGTGCCGGCGCGCAGGATCGCCTTCATCGGCTTGTCGAGCCGATCGAGGCTCCACCCGGCGGCAAGCTTCTTCTCGATCAGCTGGTCGATCTCGCCCATCCGGGCATGGGCGCCCGTGACGATGTCGTCGAAGAAAGCGACGTCGGCTTCGGCATATTCGGCGTCCTCGATGGTCGCGCCGATGCGGTGCATATGAAATTCGTGCAGCAGCGCCGGAATCGCGGTCGATTCCATATCGTGCTGATAGAGCGCCTGGGTGGCGGCGAGGCGCGCAGCGGCGCGGGCCTTGGTTCGGGCAGCGGTACGGGACATGGCGGCGGCCCTTACGCCGCCAGGCGCGGATCGGCCAGTCCCCCTGGCCTGCCCCGTGCTGGCGGTGCCGTGATTAGAGCCGCAGCGCCACCGATTGCGCGTGCGCCGGAAGCCCTTCCGCTTCGGCCAGCGCCACCGTCGCCGGACCAAGCTTCTGCAGGGCCGCAGCGTCGAGCTGGAGGAAGCTGGTGCGCTTCATGAAATCGGTCACGCCCAGCCCGCTGGCGAACCGCGCACGGCGCCCGGTCGGCAGCACGTGGTTGGGCCCGGCCACATAATCGCCGATCGCCTCGGGCGTGTGCCGGCCAAGGAAGGCGGAACCCGCATGGCGCAGTTGATCGAACAGCGGCTGCGGATCATCCACCGCGATCTCGACATGCTCTGGAGCCAGTGCATCCACCAGCGGCATCGCCTCCGCCAAGTCGCGCACCAGCACGATCGCGCCATTCGCCTCCCACGCGATGCGCGCCGTCTTGCCGGTCGCCAGATCGCCAAGCTGGCGCTCCACCGCCGCCACGACGGCGTCGGCAAATTCGGGCGAGTCGGTGAACAGGATGGACTGGGTGGTCACGTCATGCTCGGCCTGGCTCAGCAGGTCGGCCGCGATCCAGTCCGGATCGTTCTTGCCATCGGCCACCACCACGATCTCGCTAGGTCCCGCGACCATGTCGATGCCGACCACGCCATACACCTGCCTTTTGGCCTCAGCGACCCAGGCATTGCCCGGTCCGGTGACGACATCGACGCGTGCGATCCGGTCCGTGCCCCAGGCGAGCGCCGCGATCGCCTGCGCGCCGCCGATCCGCCACACCTCGTCAGCGCCCGCCAGGTGCGCCGCCGCCAGCACCAGCGGGTTGACGATGCCATCAGGGGTCGGCGTCACCACCACCAGCCGCTCGACGCCAGCGACTTTCGCGGGGATCGCGTTCATCAGCAGCGTGGAGGGGTAAGCCGCCCGGCCGCCGGGCACATAGATGCCTGCCGCATCCACCGCCCGCCACCGGGCGCCCAGCCGGACGCCGGCGTCGTCGGTGAACGCGGTATCCTCGGGCCGCTGCTTCTCGTGATAGGCACGGATCCGCGCCGCGGCGAGTTCCAGCGCCTCACGCAGTGCCGGGTCGAGCCCGCCAAAGGCAGCGGCACATTCGCTCAGCGGGATCGACCAGCCGCTCGCATCAAGATCGTGCCGGTCGAGCTTCAGCGTGAAAGCCTTCAGCGCGGCATCGCCCTCGTCCCGCACGCTGCGCAGGATCGTGGTGACATCGCGGGTCACGTCCGCATCCGATTCGCGGCGAGCATCGACCAAGGCGGCAAAGTCCGTCGTGAACGATGCGTCGGCAGTGGACAGGCGGATCATGCGGCGGCCGCCTCGTTCGCGGCGCGTCGGAACGCCTCCACCAGCGGAACCACCGCGGCGCGCGTCTTCATCGCCGCGCGATTGACGATCAGGCGCGAGGAGACCTCGACGATCGTCTCCACCTCGACGAGGCCGTTTTCCTTCAGCGTTCGGCCCGACGAGACGAGATCGACGATGCGCGGCGCCAGGCCAAGCATCGGCGCCAGCTCCATCGCACCGTTCAGCTTGATGCATTCCGCCTGCACGCCGCGGCGCGCGAAATGCTGCGCGGTAAGGTGGGGATATTTGGTCGCCACTCGCACGTGGCTCCAGCCGCGCGGATCGTCCGTGGCGGCGAGGTCCGCCGGCTCGGCCACCGACAGTCGGCAATGGCCGATGCCCAGATCCACCGGCGCATAAAGCTCGGGGTAGGCGAATTCGCCCAGTACGTCGGACCCGACCACGCCAAGCTGCGCCGCGCCATGTGCGACGAAGGTCGCGACGTCGAATGCACGCACGCGGATCAGCGCGATATCGGGGTCGCTGGTGGCGAAGCGCAGCGCCCGGCTGTCCTCGTCGAAGAACGCGGCCTCCGGCACGATGCCGGCCGCCGCAAGCAGTGGCTGCACCTCGCCGAGAATACGGCCCTTGGGCACGGCAATGACGATCGGATCGCTCATGCCGCGGGCTTTACGCACCGCCCCCCTAAGGCGCAACATGGGCGCAAGAGGGAGAGAGCGGATGGCAAACGAGCAGACGAACCGCGGCGCGTTCCTGATTCAGCACCATTATTGCACCGTCATGGCGGCGCCGATCACCGCGCGAATATGCAAGGCGCTGGCAAACGCAGTGTCACGCGACAGCCGCACCGGCGCCCGCGTGCTCGACTGGCCCGGCGAGCCCACCGCCGACGCCCTGCCGCTGCGCCTCGTCGGCGGCCTCCACGCACTGCATCGCACGGGCGCTGACGCACGCCTGGACCAGGTCTTCACCGGCGCGGTAGCGGAGGAGGGCGAGGTCGCCGCGATCATCGGCGAGACGCTGGTGGCGCATGACGACGAACTCTACCCCTGGCTCGACGGCCCGCCGCAAACGAACGAGCCTGGTCGCTCGGCGGCGCTGATGGTCGGCCTGATCGACGTGGCGCGCCGCTTCGGCCAGCCGATCGAGCTGCTGGACATCGGATCGAGCGCCGGACTGAACCTGATGATCGACCGCTTCGGTTTTGATCTCGGCGGCAGTCGCTACGGGCCGGCCGATGCAGCCGTAACGATTCGGCCGGAGTGGCACGGCGCAGCCCCGCCGCCGGCCGACGTGCGTTTCGCCTCGGTGCGCGGCGTTGATGTACATCCGATCGACGCGCGCGATCCGGCCGCAGCCCGGCGGCTCGCGGCCTATGCCTGGATCGACACCCCCGAACGGATCGCGCGGATCGAGCAGGTCATCGCGCTGATCAACGCCGATCCGCCTGACCTCACGCATGGTGACGCGGCTGACTGGCTGGAGGAGCAACTTGCGCAGTCGCAGGCGGAAGGCACCACGCGCACGCTCGTTCATTCGGTGGTGTGGCAGTACCTCGGCGAACAGCGGCAGGAGCGGATTCGCGCCACCATGGCGCGCGCCGCCGCTGCCGCAACGCCCGATCTCCCGCTCGCCTGGGTACGGATGGAGCCGAACAAGGACACGGCGGTCCAGGAAGTCTGGGTTCAGGCATGGCCCGGCGCTGCTGCCCCGCGCCGCCTGGCGCAGACCCACGCACACGGCACCTGGGTATCACTGACGGATCCTGCCGATACGCCGATGGAGAGCGATTTCGTTACCGGCGGGGAAGGCTATTGGGCCAACGCCGCGACTCGCAAGCTGGCGGGGGCATGAAGCCGCCCGCCGCCGCCCCAAGGCGTCACGGATAGCTGACGGTCTTCGGCTGTCCCGGGATCGGGATCCACTCGATCTCGTCGCCCGGCACCACCGGAAACTCCCGCGCCATCCACGCGCGCCGCGCTTCCTCGATTCGCTCGCGGGAGGAGCTGACGAAGTTCCACCACACATGCCGCGGCGTCTTGAAGGCGTCGCCTCCGGCCAGCATCGCGCGAGCCCCGCCGGTCGTGCGCAGCGTCGCCGCGATGCCCGGTCGAAGCACGTAGAGCTTCTGCGGTTCCAGCGACACGCCCTCCAGCACGGCATCGCCCTCGACCAGGTAGATCGCGCGTTCGTCGGCATCGGCATCGATCGGCACGCTCGCGCCGGCCGCCAATGCGATATCGGCGTAGATGGTGCCGGCATAAGTGGTCGTGGGTGCGGACTTGCCCCACAGGCTGCCCATGATGACGCGCGCGTTGACGCCCGCACCCTCCACGATCGGCAGGTCGCCGGCGGGCACGTGCTCGAACGCGGGATCGATCTCCTCGCGCCCGTCCGGCAGTGCCAGCCAGGTCTGGATGCCGGAAAGGGCCGGGCCGTCCGCGCGCTCGTCGCCCGGCGATCGCTCGGAATGGACGATGCCGTGCCCTGCCGTCATCAGGTTCACCGCACCGGGACGGATGACGATCTCGGTACCCAGCGAATCGCGATGCCCGATCGCGCCGTCGAACAAATAGGTGACGGTGGCGAGATTGATGTGCGGGTGCGGCCGAACGTCGATCCCCTGCCCCGGCGGCAGATGCGCTGGCCCCATCTGGTCGAAGAACAGGAACGGGCCGACCATCGTGCGCTCGCGATGCGGCAGCGTGCGGTGAACCTTGAAGCCGCCGATGTCGTGCGTCGCCGGTAGCAGCGTCAACTCGATCAGTTCGTCTCTCGTCATCGATCCGTCGCCTCCAGCATCGCCATCAGATCCGCAGGATAGATCAACTCGGGCCAATCCGCGATCTCATCACGCGCGAACCAGCGCCACTCGGTCATCACGCGCCGCTCAAGCTCGGTATGGCCCACCGGATCCACCTCCGCCGCGTCGATATCGACACGGAACCAGCGCTCGTCCGCAGTCACCGGCACCCGCTCGATCGTCAGGAAATCAACGGTGCGCTGCGCAACTTCAGGCCCCGGATCGGCGATGATGCCGGTCTCCTCGAACAACTCGCGCCGCGCCGCCGCAGCATAGCTTTCGCCAGGATCCAGCGCGCCGCCAGGCGTACACCAGAACGGCGGCCGATCGTCCGTCACGAAACGGAACAGCAGCGCGCGGCCTGCTCCATCGACCAGCAATATCCGCGCCGCGGGCCGCGCCGCCCGCGCAATCGTGTCACTCACCGTCAAGCTCGGGATAATGGCGGAAGATGCCGTCGGTGTTGAACGCCAGCCGCCGATCGCTGGCGAGATAGGCCGCGATGCCGGGCAACGCCGAGACAGAATCGCGGATCCGGATCAGGCCGGGATAATCCTCCTCGATCGCCGCCATCCGGCGCGGGAACATGTAACGAAGCCCCTCGATCAGCTGGAACAGAGAGGTATCCGCACAGGTCCAGCGGCCCTCGATCAGCCATTCGCCGGGGTTCGCGTTCGCCGCGGCCTCGAAATAGTCCAGGAACTTGGGCAGCCGCTCTTCGCGGAACTGGCGTGCGGCACGTGCCGCCTCGTCCTTCTGCTCGTCATAATAGGACATCAGTTCCACCGGATGGTGGACGTTATGAACCTCGGCCACAATGTCCGTGACGGTCAGTTGCAGCTGGTGGATCCAGTAACGATCGGCGGGTGCCTCCGGCGCCAGATCATGACGCTCGCCGAGGAACAGAAGGATGTTGGCGACCTGCGCGATGGTGAAGCCGTCCGCCTCCAGATAGGGCGGCGCGAACGGCCCGCGCCCCCCCCATGCCTCCATGTTCGCGACCAGCGCGTCCGCACCCTCTTCGCGCGCGCAATCCTCATATGCGATTCCGGCTGCCTCCAGCGGCAGGCGGACGAACTCACCCCGCCCCTGGATTCCCGGCCAATACCAGAGGCGGTACGTCATCACGCTTCTCCCGGTGCCATGGTCTTCATCGCCAACGCATGAACATGATCACGCAACAGCTCAGCGAGCGCCTGGTTCACCAGTCGCTGCCGCGCGAGTCGATTGAGGCCGGCGAAGGCGGCGCTTTCCACCATCACGCGAAAGTGCGATTCGCCGGAGCCGTCATCGCCGGCGTGGCCGCGATGCTGGGCGCTTTCGTTGATCACCTCCAGCCGGGTTGGATTGAGCGCCTCGGTGAGACGGGCCGTGATCGCCTGCTGGATCGGCCCGGTGAAAGTATCAGTCATCGCGCCTATATAGCCGGTTTTTGCAGGGAAGATCGGATTTTGGCGAAGGAGCGTCGGAACACGCGCTTTCATGGAAGGATCGAGGGGGATCGGCCGTGCGGCGTGCCGGGCTGCGACGAGCGGGGCGAGTTTCGCGCGCCGCCGCTGGAGGGTCCCAGCAGCGATGGTCCGCCGGCGTTCCGCTGGTTCTGCCTCGATCACGTGCGCGCGTTCAATGCCGGCTATAACTACTTTGACGGCATGACGGCCGAAGAGATTCACCACGCCCAGCGGCCGATGGCCGGCTGGGAGCGGGAGACACGCGCCTTCGCGCGTGCCGGCGGCGGGGACCAGGGGCCACGCTGGGCCGACTTTGCCGATCCGCTCGACGCGATCGGCGCGCGCTTCCGCCGCGAAGTCGCGCCCGAGCGCAAGGACGGCAAGCCGCTTTCCGGCCAGGATCGCGCCAGCCTGAAAGTGCTCGGCCTCGCCCCCGACGCGGATCGCAGCGCCCTGCGCAAGCGCTACAGCGAACTGGTGCGCCGCTATCATCCGGATCGGAACGGCGGCGATCGCAGCCACGAGGCGATGCTGCAGAAGGTAATCTCCGCCTATCAGCAGCTCCGCCAGGCGCCCGCGTTCGCCTGACCTTCCGACTCCTCCACTCCCCGAAACGAGAAAGGGCCCCGGCATCGCTGCCGGGGCCCTTGCTGTATCACCCGAAGGCGACGGATCGCTTAGTCGCGATCGCGGTCGTTCGTCAGGAACGCAGGTGCGAACTCGGGCGCCGGGCCGTCATCGTTGCCACCGCCGTTGCCGCCTTCCGAACGCTCGCGGCGCGGGCCACGGTCACGGCGCGGGCCGCGATCGCCACCACGGTCACCACCGCGACCACCGCGATCACCACCGCCATCGCGGCGCGGACCACGATCACCACGCGGCTCGCGCGGTTCGCGTGCCGGACGAGTGTCTTCCAGCTCTTCGCCCGTCTCCTGGTCGACGACCCGCATCGATAGGCGCACCTTGCCGCGCGGATCGATCTCGAGGACCTTGACCTTCACTTCCTGGCCTTCGGACACGACGTCGGTCGGCTTCTCGACCCGCTCGTTCTTCATTTCGGAGACGTGGACGAGGCCGTCCTTGCCACCCATGAAGTTCACGAATGCACCGAAGTCGACGATGTTGACGACTTTGCCGGTGTAGATCTTGCCGACCTCGGCCTCTTCGATGATGCCCTTGATCCAGTTGATCGCGGCTTCGATCTGCGAGTGGTCGGACGAGCTGATCTTCACCACGCCCTCGTCGTCGATGTCGACCTTGGCGCCGGTGGTGGCGACGATCTCGCGGATCACCTTGCCGCCGGTACCGATGATGTCGCGGATCTTCGACTTGTCGACCGTGATCGTCTCGATGCGCGGTGCGTGCGCGCTGAGCTCGGTGCGGGTCTCGCCCAGCGCCTTGTTCATCTCGCCCAGGATGTGCGCACGACCGGCCTTCGCCTGGTTCAGCGCCGCCTCGAAGATCTCCTTGGTGATGCCCGCGATCTTGATGTCCATCTGCATCGTGGTGATGCCTTCGGACGTGCCAGCCACCTTGAAGTCCATGTCGCCCAGGTGATCCTCGTCACCCAGGATGTCGGACAGGATCGCGTAATCCTTGCCTTCGAGGATCAGGCCCATCGCGATGCCCGACACCGGACGCTTGATCGGCACGCCGGCATCCATGAGCGCCAGCGAACCGCCGCACACCGACGCCATCGACGACGAGCCGTTGGACTCGGTGATGTCGCTGGTCAGACGGATGGTGTAGGGGAACTCTTCCTTCGACGGCAGCACCGGGTGCAGCGCACGCCACGCCAGCTTGCCATGGCCAACCTCGCGGCGGCCCGGCGCGCCGAAGCGGCCCACTTCACCGACCGAATAGGGCGGGAAGTTATAGTGCAGCATGAAATGCTGGTACGACAGGCCATTCAGGCCGTCGATCATCTGCTCCGCGTCGCGGGTGCCGAGCGTCGCAGTCGCGATCGTCTGCGTCTCGCCGCGCGTGAACAGCGCCGAGCCGTGTGCACGCGGCAGGAAGTGCGTCTCTGCCTCGATCGGGCGGATCTGCGTGGTGGTGCGGCCGTCGATGCGCTTGCCATCCTTCAGGATCGCCTGGCGGACGATGTTCGCCTCCAGCTTCTTCACCAGCTTCAGCGTGCCGAGATACTGGGCGGGATCGCTTTCCTTGAGGTCCGCGAAGGCTTCGCGGGCCTTGGCGCGCGCCTCGTTCAGGGCGTTCTGGCGCTGCTGCTTGTCGGTCAGCTTGTAGGCAGCGGCGATATCCTTGCCGATCGCCTTGTCGAGCTTCTTCAGCGTCGCCGACTTGTCGTCGACCTCGGCCAGCTCCCAGGGCTCCTTGGCGGCCTGCTCGGCGAGCTTGACGATCGCCTTGACGACCTCACGGCAGGCGTCGTGCGCGAACAGCACGGCGCCCAGCATGATCTCTTCCGACAGCTCCTTGGCTTCGGATTCGACCATCATCACCGCGTCGTAGGTAGCGGCGACGACCAGGTCGAGCTGACCCTCTTCGACCTGCTTGTCGGTCGGGTTGAGGATATACTCGCCATCGACATAGCCGACGCGCGCCGCGCCGATCGGGCCCATGAACGGCACGCCCGAGATGGTGAGCGCAGCCGAGGCGGCGACCATCGAGAGGATGTCCGGCTCGTTCTCGCCGTCATAGCTCAGCACCTGAGCGATGGCGTTAATCTCGTTGTAGAAGCCTTCGGGGAACAGCGGGCGGATCGGGCGGTCGATCAGGCGGGAGACCAACGTCTCCTTCTCGGTCGCGCCACGCTCACGCTTGAAGAAGCCGCCCGGGATACGACCGGCGGCGGAGAACTTTTCCTGGTAGTGGACGGTGAGCGGGAAGAAATCCTGCCCTTCCTTGACCGTCTTGGCCGCGGTGACGGCGCACAGCACCACCGTCTCGCCGAGCGTCGCGATGACCGCGCCGTCGGCCTGGCGGGCAACCTTGCCCGTCTCGAGCGTCAGGGTCTTGCCGCCCCACTCGATGCTTACCGTTTTCTTGTCGAACATTTCGTTTCCTTCACTCCGGCCGCCCTATGCAGCCGGGGCCTGCTTGAGCCAGTCTTGGCTCGTGCCAGTCGGGCCTTATTGCCCGCTGGCGTTAGACGCTCGCGTCACACGCGAAGCGCATATGCGAGAAGGGCGCCGCGAGGGCGCCCTTCCGTTATTACTTGCGAAGACCGAGCTTCGCGATGAGGGCGAGGTAGCGATCCCCGTCCTTCTTGCGGAGATAGTCGAGAAGCGAACGACGCTTGTTGACCATCATCAGCAGGCCGCGACGCGAATGGTTGTCCTTGGCGTGGCCCTTGAAGTGCTCGGTCAGGTTCCGGATCCGCTCGGTCAGGATCGCGACCTGGACTTCCGGCGAACCGGTGTCGCCTTCGGCGCGGGCGTGATCCTTGATGAGTTCCTGGCGGCGTTCCGCAGTGATCGACATGTGTTTTCCTTCGACATCTCTTACAGGTTGAAGCCGCGGACGACACGACCCTCGCGGGCCTGGACCTCGACCAGCGCTACCGGCACATCGTGCAGGCAGGCAAAATACTGGCCATCGTCGGCGACGATCCCGGCCAGAACACGCCCCTGGCGGAGCGCCCCTGCCTGGTCGGGAGTGAGGGGTAGAGCCGGGATGTCGTCCAGCCCCGCCCTCAACGGCAGGAGAATATGTTCAAGGGTGCGCCCCTTAGCGGCTTCGCTCAAATTGTCCAGCGATATCGCCTGCGAAAGGCCGAACGGCCCCGCCTTCGTCCGTCTGAGATAGGTGACATGGCCTACCGTTCCAAGGGCCAGCGCAATGTCGCGCGCCAGGCTGCGGATATAAGTGCCCTTGGAGACATGCGCGCTCAGCGTCGCCTCCTCCAGCGCCCCCGCCTCCGCCGCTTGGGCCAGGCTGAGCGAAAACACCGTCACCGCGCGCGTCTTGAGCACCACCTCCTCGCCCGCCCGCGCCAGATCATAGGCCCGCTGCCCGTCGACCTTCAGCGCTGAAAATGCCGGCGGCATCTGCTCGATCGGCCCGGTGAAGTCCGCCAGCACGGCGGCCAGCGCATCGCGCGTCGGGCGCACGTCGCTGGTCGCGATCACCTTCCCTTCCGCATCCAGCGTATCGGTTTGCTCCCCGAAGCGGATGGTGAAATCATACACCTTGTCGCTGTCGAGCATCCGCCCGGCAAGCTTCGTCGCCTCGCCCAGCGCGATCGGCAGCACGCCCGACGCCAGCGGGTCCAGCGTGCCGCCGTGCCCCACCTTCGCCTTGCCATATCCGCCCTCGCGCAGCGCCCGCTTCACCGCGCTCACGCCCTGCGTCGATCCAAGCCCCAGCGGCTTGTCGAGGATCAGCCATCCATGCATGTCAGGGGTCCTCAGGCGAACAGCTGCGCAAAGGCGAGATACTGGCGCACGAGCCAGTCGGCGGGCGGACCGACGATCTTGCCGACGATGCTCGCGCTCGGCCAGATCATCGGCACCACCACCAGGAGGACGATGATCAGCGGAAAGCCGAAACGCGCCAGCTTCGCCCATTCCACTGCCAGCCGCCGCGGCAGCACGCCTTCCACCACATGCCCGCCGTCAAACGGCGGCAGCGGCAGCAGGTTGAACACCGCGAGGAAGATGTTGATCAGCAGGAAGTTGACGAGATTGGCGAAGATGAACTGGCTGACGCCCTCCGGCGGCCCGCTCATTTGCCCATAAAGGACGCCGATCGCGATCGCCGCGACCGCCGCCAGCAGGAAGTTCATCCCCGGCCCGGCGAGCGCCACCGCCACCATGCCCCAGCGCGGATTGCGCAGCCGCCGCGCATCCACCGGCACCGGCTTGGCCCATCCAAACACCGGCGCCTTGGCGAGCGCAAGGCCCAGCGGCAGGATCACGGTTCCGATCGGATCGACATGGCGGATCGGGTTGAACGACAGCCGGTTGAGCTGCGCCGCGGTCGGATCGCCGAGCGCACGCGCCATCAGGCCATGCGCCACCTCGTGAAAGACGATCGCGATGATCAGCGGAATGATCCACACCGCCGCGGCGTAGATGGGATTGTCGGGTGTCATGATGCCGGCGAGATAGGGGGGCGGGCGAGCGAGCGCCAGCGCCCCCGCGTGTCACGCCTGGCCCGCGGCGCCCAATTCCAGCGCGGCGGTGAAATGCCGCCGGCACAAGGCGACATAGCGGTCGTTCCCGCCGATCACCGTCTGCGCCCCCGCCGCGACCGGGCGCCCCTTGGCGTCGACCCGAAGGTTCATGGTCGCCTTGCGCCCGCATTCGCAAACCGACTTTATCTCGATCAGCGCGTCGGCCAGCGCCAACAGCCGCGCCGATCCCTCAAACAACGCCCCCTGGAAATCGGTGCGCAGGCCATAGGCCAGCACCGGAATGCCATCGACATCCGCCAGCCGCGCGAGCTGATCGACCTGCGCCGCCGTCAGGAACTGCGCCTCGTCCACCAGAACGCACGCCACCGTTTCCTCGGCATGGCGATCGAGCACGCAGGCGGCGATGTTGGTGCTCGCGTCGAACATCGTCGCCGGCGCCGACAGGCCGATGCGCGAGGTAATCGTGCCCGCCGCAAAGCGATCGTCGATCGCAGCGGTGAACAGCATCGTCGCCATGCCGCGCTCGCGATAGTTGAAATCGGCCTGCAGCAGGTTGGTCGATTTCCCCGCATTCATGCTGGCATAATAGAAATAGAGCTTGGCCATCGCGTTGCTGTTCCCCATCGGCGCGTGCCGCGCCACTATTTTCCTGCCGCCCGTTTTGCAGCTCGCGCGGGATACGAAACCGCTCCCAGCGATTGTTCGCGCGAACCACACGAGGAATTCGCCGATGCTTCGTTCCTACCTCATCGGGCTGGCCGCGGGTCAGCGCGGGATCGTGCCGCTCGCCGCGCTCGCCGCCGCCGGCCGTCGCGGCGCGCTGCCCGATGACATGCCGCTCGCCAAATTGTTCAAGAACCCGCTGATCGCCTGGGGCGCCGTCGCCTTCAGCGCCGCGGAAATGGCGGGCGACAAGCAGAAGACCGCACCCGACCGGATCGTGCCGATCGGCCTTGCCGTGCGCAGCGTCACCTCCGCCTATGCCGGCGCGGCGCTGGCGCCCAAGGGGCAACGGGTGACCGGCGCCGCGGTCGCGCTCGGCACGGCACTTGCCAGTTCCTACATCGGCTGGCGCATCCGCATGGCCGCGCTTCGCCCCTATGGCCAGACCGCCACCGGCTTCGTCGAGGATGCGCTGGTGCTCGCCACCGGCGTCGCCGCCGCCGACCCGCGCCTCGTCAAGCGCGCTGCCTAAGCCGGATCGTAGCTAAGCTGAACCTTCGACGCCGCCTCGGCCGCAATGCGCCGGGCGTCGTCGGTGGTCGCGGCGCGCGCCAGCGCCACGCCCATGCGGCGATAGGGCCGTGTCGTCGGCTTGGCGAAAATCCGCACGTCCACGTCGCCCCCCGGTGTAGCCAGCGCCTCGGCGATGCCGTCATAGCGCACCGTGTCCGACGCGCGATCCGCCAGGATCACTGCGGAGGCGGACGGGCCGTAGCTGGTCAGCGTCGGGATCGGCAGGCCAAGGATCGCGCGGGCGTGCAGGTCGAACTCGCTCTGCGATTGCGAGATCAGCGTCACCATGCCCGTGTCATGCGGGCGCGGTGACAATTCGGAAAAGATCACCTCGTCATCCTTGACGAAGAACTCCACGCCGAACAGGCCATAACCGCCCAGATCGTCCACCACCTTGCGCGCCATGTCCTGCGCGTCAGCAATCGCCTTGTCCGACATGGCGGCCGGCTGCCAGCTTTCCTGATAATCGCCGCGTTCCTGCCGGTGCCCAATCGGCGGGCAAAACACGACGCCCTCGCGCGTGCGCACCGTCAGCAGCGTGATCTCATAGTCGAAATCGACGAACTCCTCGACGATCACCCGCGCACGGTCGCCGCGCATATTGGCGACGGCATAGTGCCACGCCGCCTCCAGCGCGCCCTCCTCGCGCACCGTGCTCTGCCCCTTGCCCGATGAGGACATGACCGGCTTGATCACGCACGGCAGCCCGGTGTGTGCCGCGCCCGCGCGCACCTCGTCCAGCGTCTCGGCATAGCGATAGCGCGACGTGCGCAGCCCCAGCTCGACCGCCGCCACTTCGCGGATGCCGTCGCGGTTCATCGTCATCATCGTCGCGCGCGCCGACGGGACGATCGTCGTCCCCGCCGCCTCCAGCTCGGCCAGCACTTCGGTGCGGATCGCCTCCACCTCGGGCACGACGAAATCGGGCCGATGCTTCTCCACCGCGGCCCGCAGAAGGTCCGCGTCGAGCATCGAGAATATCTCGCGCGCATCCGCCACCTGCATCGCCGGCGCGCCGTCATAGCTGTCGCAGGCGATGACATAGCAGCCCAGCCGCTTGGCCGAGATCACGAACTCGCGCCCAAGCTCGCCCGAACCGAGCAGAAGGATTGTTGCCGTGAACGCCATGCCGCACCGCCTTGCTGTTGCCGGTCGCGTGAGTGGCCCGATCAACGCGGCTTGTCCACGGGGGGCATCACTCGTAGCACCCGGCGAAACAGACGGGAGGATACATGGCCGGGTCCGATTTGCCGAAGGTGCTTGCGTTCGACGTGTTCGGAACGGTGGTCGACTGGCGCACCAGCATCACCGCCGAATCCGCCGATTTCCTCGCGCGCATCGGCCGCGCCGACCTCGATCCCGCCACCTTCACCGACAATTGGCGCCGCCGCTATCTCACCGGCATGGCGGCCTATGCCAAGTCGGGCCGCGACTTCACCATCCTCGACGTGCTCCACCGCGAGATGCTGGACGAAACGCTGACGGACGCGGGCGTCGATCCCGCCACGCTCGACGAGGCGCTGCTGCAGGACTGGACCTTCGCCTGGCGCCGCCTCGCCCCCTGGCCCGACTCGGTGAACGGCCTCGCCCGCCTCAAAAGCCGCTTCCCGATCGTCACTTTGTCGAACGGCAATATTGCGCTGATGCTGGAAATGGCGCGTCGCGGCGGCCTGCCCTGGGATGCGATCATGGGCGCGGAAGTCACCCGCGCCTACAAGCCGGACCCGCGCGCCTACCTCGGCACCGCGGAAATCCTCGGCCTCGCGCCACACGATGTCTGCCTCGTCGCCGCGCACCACAGCGATCTCGCCGCCGCGCGCGCCTCGGGGCTCAGGACCGCGTTCATCGCGCGTCCAATGGAATATGGCGGCCGCCCCGCCCCCGATGCGAAGCTGGCGCAGGATTGGGAATGGTCGGCCGACAGCCTCATCGACCTGGCGGCAAAGCTCGGCTGCTGATCGGCAGCCGGCGGCTTACTCCTCGCCCGCCTCCAGGTCGCGCGCCACGGTGGGCGATCGCAGCAGCCGGTCGATATGGCTGCCCTCGTCGAAGCTCTCGTCGCTCAGGAACTTGAGCCGGGCGGCGTATTTCATCTTCACCCGCCGCGCGACTTCACGCTGCAGATAGGCAGTGTTGGTGCGCAGTGCCTTCAGCACCGCCTCCTCGTCCTTCCCCAGCAGCGGCTTCACGAACACCGTCGCATGGCGCAGGTCGGGCGACATGCGCACTTCGGTGATGCTCACCAGGTGCGTCGTCAGCACGTCGTCATGCACGTCGCCGCGCTGCAGGATCTCCGACAGGATATGACGCACCTGTTCGCCAACGCGCAGGGTACGGACGGATTTTTCTGGTTGATCGGTCATTGTCGCAAGTCCCCTCTCCCCGTGGGGGAGAGGGTTCATGTCCTTACAGCGTGCGTTCGCGCAGCTCGACCTCGAACGTTTCGAGGAAGTCGCCCGGGCGGATGTCGGTGAAGTTCTGCGTGAACGTCACACCGCATTCCAGACCAGCACGAACCTCGGGCACGTCGTCCTTGAAGCGCCGCAGCGAGGCGATTTCGCCATTGTAGATAATGACGTCGTTGCGCGTGATGCGGGCCTTCAGCGCCTTGCGGATGACACCCTCGACCACCAGCAGACCGGCGGCCTTGCCGTGCTTGCCGGCCGAGAAGACATCGCGGATTTCTGCACGGCCGACGACCGTCTCGAACGCTTCCGGACCAAGCTCACCCGCCATGCCGGCGCGGATCTCGTCGATCAGGTCATAGATGACGTCGTAATATTTCAACGCCACCTTGTGCCGATCGGCGATCTCTCGAGCCTTCGCATTGGCACGAACGTGGAAGCCGATGATCGGCGCGCCCGAGGCCGCAGCCGCGTTCACGTCGCTCTCGGTGATGCCACCCACGCCCGAATGCAGGATGCGCGCGCGGATATCGTCGGTCGAGATCTTGTTGATCGCGGCGACGATCGCCTCGACGGTGCCCTGCGTATCGGCCTTCACCACCAGCGGATATTCGATCGCCTTGTTCGCTGCCAGGGCAGAGAACATGCTCTCGAGGCTCGCCGGCGCCGCGGTCGTGCGCTTCTGCGTCAGCACGCCCTGGCGATACTCCGCCACTTCGCGTGCCCGCGCTTCGCTCTCGACCACCTGCAGCTGATCACCGGCCGACGGCGTGCCGGAGATGCCGAGCACCTCGACCGGCATTGACGGGCCCGCTTCCTTGAGCTGGCGACCCTTGTCGTCGACCATCGCACGCACCTTGCCGCTTTCCGCGCCGACGACGAACACGTCGCCGACCTTCAGCGTGCCGCGCGTGACGAGCACCGTCGCAACCGGGCCACGGCCCTTGTCCAGCTTCGCCTCGATCACCGTGCCTTCGGCGGCGCGATCGGGGTTGGCCTTCAGCTCCATCAGCTCGGCCTGCAGCTGGATCTTCTCGATCAGCTGGTCGAGGCCGGTCTTCTTCAGCGCGGATACTTCGACGTCCTGCGTCTCGCCGCCCATTTCCTCGACCTGCACGTCGTGCTCGAGCAGGCGCTCGCGCACGCGCTGGGCATTGGCATCGTGCTTGTCGATCTTGTTGATCGCCACGATCATCGGCTTGCCGGCCGCCTTGGTGTGATTGATCGCCTCGATCGTCTGCGGCATCAGCCCGTCGTCCGCGGCAACCACCAGCACCACGATGTCGGTGACGTCCGCGCCGCGTGCACGCATGGCACTGAACGCCTCGTGGCCCGGCGTGTCGAGGAAGGTGATCTTCGACTTGTCCTTCAGCGTCACCTGATAGGCGCCGATATGCTGCGTGATGCCACCGGCCTCGCCGCGCACCACGTCGGTGCCGCGCAGCGCATCGAGCAGACTGGTCTTGCCATGGTCGACATGGCCCATGATCGTCACCACCGGGGGACGCGGCTTCAGATCGGCTTCGGCGTCGGGCGCGGTATCCAGCACCAGATCGATGTCGCTGTCGCTGACGCGCACGACATTGTGGCCGAACTCAGTCACCAGCAGCTCGGCCGTATCCTGGTCGATCGTCTGCGTCATGGTGACGGGCGAGCCCATCTTGAACAGCGCCTTCACCAGGTCAGCGCCGCGCTCCGCCATGCGGTTCGCCAGCTCCTGGACGGTGATCGCCTCGGGCACCTGAACGTCGCGGACCTGCTTGGCCTGCGGCTCTCGCGGGCCGGTCCAGCCACGCTTTTCCTTTTCGCGCGCACGCTTCAGCGCGGCGAGCGAGCGGGCGCGAGCGCCATCCTCGTTCAGCGCGCGAGTGACGGTCAGCTTGCCGCCACGACGCTCATCACCCTTGCGATCACGCTGCTGCGGCCGGCTCGGCGGCGCATTGCGCGGCGTTGCCTGGCCCGACGGCAGGCTGCGCTGCTGCGGGGTGGACGACGAGGACGACGACGAAGCGGTCGCGGTGGGCTGCGCAGGCTCGGGCTTCGGCTCGGGCTTGGGCTGCGGCTTAGGGATCTCCGGGCGCGGCACCGGCGAGAAGCGGCGCGGCGCCGGCATCGACGGATCCCGGCTCAGTTCCAGCACGGGCGGCGGCGCAGGCGGTGCCGGCGGCGCAGCCTTGGGCGCGCGCGGTGCTGGCGTAGCGGCAGCACGCACGACTTCCGGCTCATGCGCCGGCGCGGCCGGTGCAGGCGTTGCCGCCGGCGCGTCAGACGGTTCCGCCGCCGCGGGCGTCACGTCAGCCTTCGGCTCTTCCGCTGCAGGCGCCGGCGTAGCAGCCGCCTCGGGAGCCTTCGTCGGCTCGGGCGCGGGCTCGGCCTTGGGTTCCGGTGCAGCGGCGGCAGCAGCGGCAGCGGCGCGCTCTTCCGCACGGCGGCGCTCCTCCTCGGCCTGGCGGGCGCGCTCGGCTTCCTCGCGCAGACGCTGCTCTTCCAGCGCGCGCATCCGCTGCGCTTCGGCCTCGCGCAACAGGCGGACCTGGCGCTCCTGCGGCGTCTCGTTCGACGGCGGGCGCGCGGGTGCGGGCGCCGGGGCAGGCGCCTGCTGGACCGGCGCGGGCGCAGCTTCAGGCGCCGCAACCTGCTCGGCCGGGGCGGGGTCGCCCGGCCGGCGCATCGGGCGCGCCTTCTTCGTCTCCACGATCACCGTATTCTTGCGGCCGTGACTGAAGCTTTGCTGCACCTTGCCGGTCTCGACCGTGCGCCGAAGGCCCAGGGGCGCGCGCATGCCAAGTTTCGGCTTTTCGTTGTCGGTGTCGCTCACTCAAATTCCTCGTGTGTCGTCACGGCCGGTACGCGCCCGGAAAGTCCGGGCGCCGATGCGCCTTGCGCGGCCGTTGCGCAAGATGCGGAGTCTAAAGCGCCCATCAAAGTGTCACCTTGACGGGCTTCTACAGGGTCGGGGCCGATAAAGCGCCGCCAGCGATCGAGTGCTTCGCCCAATCTGCCGGCCGCCATGCGGTCGATGACGCCGATATGTACCACGTTCTCGCGGCCCAGCGCCATCGACAATATGGGGCGTGGGGCCGGAAGAACCAACCCCTCAAGATCGCTGCCCTCCCGATCGGATCCCACGCGCCATGCTTGGGCAAGCCGGCGACGGCCGTCCTCGCTGGCGTCCGACGCATGATAAATCGCGAATACCCGCCCTTTGCGCGCCGCCTCGACGATGCGCTCCGATCCCGTCAGCACCATGCCAGCGCGCGATTCCAGCCCCAGCCGGTCGAGCGCGTTCCGCTCCAGTGCAGTGGCGATCAGCGCCGGCAGATCGTCCGGTACGGTGAAGGTGCCGGTCTTGAACGAACGGGCAAGCGCGCCGCGCAGCTTGCCCTTGGCCTGCGCCTCGGCAAGCTCGGCCGCAGTCACGCCGATCCAGGCGCCGCGGCCCGGCGCCTTCGCACGGACGTCAGGCAGCACGCGGCCATCGGGCGCCAGCGCCAGACGGATGAGATGCACCGGCGACGACGAGTCGCGGGTCAGGATACAGGTACGCTCGCTCATCGCCGCGCCTCCTTGGGAAGCGCGTCGCAACGCGAGACACTGATACAGGGCGGCGTTAGCGCATCATTGTGAGGGTTCCGCATGTGCGTCTCCCTCACTTGGCACCTTGGCACTTGGCACCTTCGGCGCGTCCCGGTCGGCGATCAGCACGCCGCCGGCACCATAATTCTCGGTCGAAACTTCCTCGATCACGATCTGCACCGCGGCCGGGTTCTTGCCCAGCCGCGTGACCAGCGAGGACGTGACGTCAGCCACAATCCCCGCCTTCTGCTCCTTGGATGCGGAGCCCGACAGTCTGATCGATACGAACGGCATCAGGCGTTCGATTCCTCCGTTGCGGCCGCCGGCTCGTCAGCGTCCTCATTCTCGTCCTCGAACCAATGGGCGCGGGCAGCCATGATGATCTCGTTGCCCTGCTCCTCGGTCAGGCCATACTGGCCCAGCACGCCGCCCTTGTGCTCCGGCCGGCGCGGCGCATCCTCGTTGCGGCGACGCGGCTCGGCGCGCTTCTTCTCGATCAGCTCGTCGGTCGCCAGATCGGCGAGATCGTCGAGCGTCTTGATGCCCGCCTTGCCCAGCGTGACGAGCATCGCCTCGGTCAGGTACGGCAGCTCGGCCAGCGCATCCTCGACGCCCAGCGCACGGCGCTCGTCGCGGTTCGCCTGCTCGCGACGCTCGATCGCCTCGGCAGCGCGGCTCTGCAGCTCCTGCGCGAGATCCTCGTCGAAGCCTTCGATCGCGGCGAGCTCGTCGAGCTCGACATAAGCGACCTCTTCCATCTCGGTGAAGCCTTCGGCGACCAGCAGCTGCGCCAGCGTCTCGTCAACGTCGAGCTCGTTCTGGAACATCTCGGTGCGGGCGACGAAGTCCTGCTGGCGCTTCTCGCTCGAATCGGTCTCGGTCATGATGTCGATCGCCTTGCCGGTCAGCTGGCTGGCGAGGCGAACGTTCTGGCCGCGGCGGCCGATGGCAAGGCTCAGCATGTCATCGGGAACGACGACTTCGATCCGCTCCTCTTCCTCGTCGATGATCACGCGGCTGACGTTTGCCGGCTGCAGCGCGTTGACGACGAAGGTCGCGATGTCGGGCGACCAAGGGATGATGTCGATCTTCTCGCCCTGCATTTCCTGCACGACGGCCTGAACGCGGCTGCCCTTCATGCCGACGCAGGCGCCGACCGGGTCGATCGAGGAATCGTGGCTGATGACGCCGATCTTGGCGCGGCTCCCAGGGTCGCGGGCGGCGGCCTTGATCTCGATGATGCCGTCGTAGATCTCGGGCACTTCCTGCGCGAACAGCTTCTTCATGAAGTCGGGATGCGCGCGGCTGAGGAAGATCTGCGGCCCGCGGTTTTCGCGCACCACCTTCAGGATCAGCGACCGGATACGATCGTTCACGCGCACCACTTCGCGCGGGATCTGCTGGTCGCGGCGGATCACGCCCTCGGCACGGCCCAGGTCGACGACAATGTGCCCGAACTCGACGCGCTTGACGACCCCGGTGATGATCTCACCCGCGCGGTCCTTGAACTCCTCATACTGGCGCTCGCGCTCGGCGTCGCGCACCTTCTGGAAGATGGTCTGCTTGGCGGCCTGTGCCTGGATGCGGCCGAATTCGATTGGCGGCAGCGGATCGACCAGGAAGTCGCCGACGCTCGCGCCCGCCTGCAGCTTCTGCGCGCCCTTCAGGTCAACCTGCTTGTAGATGTCGTCGACCTGCTCGACCACCTCGACGACGCGCCACAGCCTGAGGTCGCCGTTGTTCGGGTCCAGCTTCGCGCGGATATCCATTTCCTGGCCGTAGCGGGTACGTGCCGCACGCTGGATCGCATCCTCCATCGCCTCGATGACGATCGCCTTGTCGATCATCTTCTCGCTGGCGACGCTGTTGGCGATCGCGATCAGTTCCGCGCGGTTCGCGGTGACGCCGGTAGCCATTACTCGGTTTCCTCTGCTTCGATTTCTTCTTCTTCCGCGCCCTCGACGGAGAGCGGGACGGTGGCAGCGATCAATTTGTCGGTCAGCACCAGCTTCGCATCGATGATCCGACCGAAGGGAACGTGGGCGACCGTGCCGGTACGATTGCGGATGGCGATGTCCTCACCCTCAACGCCGGCAATCTCGCCGCGGAACTGCTTCTGCCCGTCGAGCGGCGCGTCCAGTGTCAGCTTCGCCTCATGCCCGGCCCAGTCGGTGTAATCCGACAGGCGCGTCAGCGGGCGATCGATGCCGGGGCTCGATACTTCCAGGCGATAGGCGCCCTCGATCGGGTCACGCCCTTCTTCCTCCAGCACGTCGAGCACGTCGGAGATGCGGCGCGACAGATCGGCGCAATCGTCGATCGTCAGCTGCCGCGTATCGGGCCGCTCGGCCATCACCTGCAGCGTGCGCTCGTCACCCTTGCCGAACAGCGCGACACGCACGAGGTCGAATCCGAGCGCCTTCGCCTCGGTCTCGATCATCTGGGTCAGCGCGGCAATATCCGCCATCGGGGCTCCACATACACACAGGTTGTTGCCGCCGCGAAGCCTTGCCCCGCGACCCCTCGCATCTGACGATGTAAGAGAAAGCACAGCCAATATAGATCGGGATGGGTTGCGGAGCAATCCCCCACCGGCGGGCAGGCCGCATCCATCATCCACGGGGCCGGGCACGTGTTACACAATGTTGCCGGCCAGCACGGAACGGTCGCTCCACGGCATCGTTCACAAGGCATAAGCTTGAAAGGAACGCGCCTTGCTCTGGACGATCGTTGTTATCCTGTTGATCCTGTGGCTCCTCGGCTTTAGCCTGCATGTCGCCGGCGGCCTGATCCACATTCTCCTGGTGATCGCACTGATCGTCGGCCTCGTGCAGCTCTTTACCGGCCGCCGCGTCTAGCGACTTGCGTCCGGCCGGCGCGGCGAATCGTCAGCCGCGCTCGGCCAGCGCCTTCAGCGTCGCCAGGTCCTTGCGGATCCAGCGGCGGTCGCGCGCAAACGCCTCGTCATCCATGCCGGGCTGGCGGAACAGCGTCAGCTGAACCTCCGCGCCTTCGCCATTGGCGATCACGCGCAGCGGCACGTTCACCGGCTCCCCGCCGTCCGGCACGACGCGATGATCCATCACGCCAAACTCGTTGTGCGGCGTAAAGAAGACGCGGATCCCACCGTCCGCGCCCTCGCCGACCCACGAGTCGCCATCCTCGCGCAGCGCGAACTCGCTGAGCCCTGAGGCCCAGCGCGGGAAGGCCGTCGGGCGCCAGAACGCCTCGTAAACCTCCCGCCATGGCCGCGCGATCGTGACGGACAGGACGATAGCGGGAAGCATCGCCCCCCTCAGTCCGCAAACAGCAGCACGGGCGTCTCGAGCAGCTTCTTCACCGCCTGGACGTAGCTTGCCGCATCCCAGCCATCGACCACACGGTGGTCGCAGCTGATCGACAGGTTCATCAGCTTCGCGCGCACGATATCATCCCCTCGGAACACCGGCCGCTCGACGATCTTGTTCGGCCCGATGATCGCCACTTCCGGCCGGTTGATCACCGGCGTCGTCGCGATACCGCCCAGCGGCCCGAGCGAGGTCACGGTGATCGTCCCGCCGCCCAGCTCCCCCGGCTTCAGCTTCTGCGTGCGCGCCGCTTCGGCGAGGCGCCCAATCTCTGCCGCCAGCTGCCAGACGTTCTTGTCCTGCGCATCGCGGATCACCGGCACGGTAAGGCCAGCATCGGTCTGCGCCGCCATGCCAAGATGCACCCGGCCCGACCGCGTCACCACGCCCGCCTCGTCGTCATAGCGCGCGTTCAGCATCGGGAAGTCCGGCAACGTGCGGCAGATCGCGACGATCAGGAACGGCAGCATGGTCAGCTTCGGCCGCTGCCCGCGATTGTCGTTCAGGTCGGCACGCATTTCCTCCAGCGCGGTCACGTCGATCTCGTCGACATAGGTGAAGTGCGGGATGTTGCGCTTCGACGCAGCCATGTTCTCGGCGATGCGGCGACGCATCCCGATCACCTTGACCTGCTCGTCCGCTCGTGCGCGGCTGGCGTGCGGCGCGTGATAGCCCTGCCCGCCGGCGTAGCGCAGGTACGCGTCAAGATCGGCGTGGCGGATGCGATCGCCTTCCGACACCTTCACCTGGGACAGGTCGACGCCCAGATCCTTCGCGCGCACCCGCACGGCCGGCGAAGCAAGGACGGGAGCCGTTGGCGATGTCGCGGCATCGGCCGAGGCCACGTCCGCAGCGGGTTCAGCAGGAGCCGGCGTGGCACGAGCAGGAGTGGCAGGAGCAGGAGTGGCAGGAGCAGCTTCCACCACTTCCTCGACCCCCGGGTTCTCCGCCTCGAACGCCTCGGCTTCGTCCGCGCCGCCCGGCTTCTCCTCGATCTGCGTGGTCGCGTCCGCCTGCTCCGCAGCGACGTCGCCGTCGGTCTCGATCACCACCAGCATCGCGCCGATCGCGATCTGGTCGCCGACCTCGCCGGCCAGCTCCACCACCACGCCGGACACCGGCGATTCCATCTCGACCGTCGCCTTATCGGTCATCATGTCTGCGATATTCTGGTCTTCCTCGACGCGGTCGCCCACCGCGACGTGCCAGCCGACGATCTCCGCCTCGGCAATGCCTTCGCCGATGTCCGGCAGCTTGAAGGTAAAACGCGCCATGTGCCGATCAGTCCTTCAGAATCTTCTTGAGGGCCATGCCGATGCGCACGGGGCCCGGGAAATATGCCCATTCCAGGCTGTGCGGATAAGGCGTGTCGAAACCCGTCACGCGCTCCACCGGCGCCTCGAGATGGTAGAAACAGCGCTCCTGAACCAGCGCCGACAGCTCCGCACCGAACCCGCCGGTGCGCGTCGCCTCATGCACGATCAGGCAGCGCCCGGTCTTCTTCACGCTCTCCTCGATCGTCTCGATGTCGAGCGGCACCAGGCTGCGCAGGTCGATGATCTCGGCATCGACGCCGGTATCCTCCACCACCTGCGCACAGACGTGCACCATCGTGCCATAGGCCAGCATCGTCACCGCCTCGCCCTCGCGGACGACGGCGGCCTTGCCGATCGGGATCTTGTAATAGCCGCTCGGCACGTCGCCGCCGGGATGCTTGGACCAGTTCGCCGCCGGCCGGTCCCAATGGCCGTTGAACGGCCCGTTGTAGATGCGTTTGGGCTCGAAGAAGATCACCGGATCATTGTCCTCGATCGCGGAGATCAGCAGGCCCTTGGCATCATACGGCGTCGACGGGATCACGGTCTTCAGGCCCGATACGTGGGTGAAGATGCCTTCCGGGCTCTGCGAGTGCGTCTGCCCGCCGAAGATGCCGCCGCCGAACGGCGATCGCACCGTGATCGGCGCGGTGAATTCCCCGCCCGAACGATAACGCAGCCGCGCCGCCTCGCTGACGAGCTGGTCGAGCGCGGGATAGATGTAATCGGCGAACTGGATCTCTGGCACGGGCCTCAGGCCATAGGCACCCATGCCGATCGCGACGCCGATGATGCCGATTTCGGTGATCGGCGTGTCGAACACGCGCGTCTTGCCATATTTCGCCTGCAGGCCCGCGGTCGCGCGGAACACGCCGCCGAAATAGCCGACGTCCTCGCCCATCACCACCACGTCCGGGTCGCGCGCCATCATCACGTCCATGGCGGAATTGATCGCCTGGATCATGTTCATGCGCTGGGTGGCATCGGTGCCATCCGCGGCTCCGGCCGCTTCAGCCTGTGCGGTTTCGATCTGCGTGTCGGTCATAGCATGTCACCGTCACCCCGGCCCTGAGCCGGGGTCCCGCTGTTTTGAAGCGGGAGAAGAGAAGCGGGGTCCCGGATCAAGCCCGGGGTGACGACAGAGGAGAGGCTCACTTGCGCGCCCATGGCCGCCCGCTTTCCTCTTCCTCGGCCAGCATCTGCGCCTGCTGTTCGCGCAAATGCCACGGCATCTCCTCGAACACGCCGTCGAACAACGTGTCGAGCGGCTGGTGCAGGCCATGGCCAAGGATGCCGTTCTTCTCGGCTTCCTTCTGCGCGGCCTTCACCGCGTCGGCAACTTCCTTGTCCATCGCCGCGTGGCGTTCCTCGTCCCATTCGCCGATGGCGATCAGGTGGTCCTTCAGCCGCCGGATCGGGTCGCCCAGCGGCCATGCCGTTGGTTCGCCCGCGCTGCGATATTGCGACGGATCGTCGGAGGTGGAGTGCCCCTCGGCACGATAGGTGAAATGCTCGATCAACGTCGGGCCCTGGTTGGTCCGCGCGCGCTCCGCCGCCCATTGCGTCGCGGCATAGACCGCCAGCGCATCATTGCCGTCGACCCGTAGGCCAGCGATGCCATAGCCCACGGCGCGCGCGGCAAAGGTCGTCGCCTCCGCGCCGGCAAAGCCGGAAAAGCTTGAAATCGCCCATTGGTTGTTGACGACGTTGAAGATCACCGGCGCGCGGTAGACGGTGGCGAAGGTCAGCGCGGAGTGGAAGTCGCCTTCCGCGGTCGATCCCTCGCCGCACCAGGTGGCGGCGATGCGCGTGTCACCCTTCGATGCCGACGCCATCGCCCAGCCCACGGCCTGCGGATATTGCGTCGTCAGGTTGCCGGAGATCGAGAAGAAGCTGAAGCGCTTTTCCGAATACATGATCGGCAGCTGCTTTCCCTGCAGCTTGTCGCCCGTGTTCGAATAGATCTGGTTCATCATGTCGACCAGCGGGCAGCCGCGCGCGATCAGCAGGCCCTGCTGGCGATACGACGGAAAGCACATGTCGTCGGCGTCCAGCGCATAGGCCTGCGGCACGGCGACCGCCTCCTCGCCCAGCGACTTCATGTAGAAGCTGGTCTTGCCCTGCCGCTGCGCGCGGAACATGCGCTCGTCGAACGCGCGCACCGTTGCCATGTGGCGCAGCATGCGCCGCAGCGTGTCGGGTGACAGCTTGGGATTCCATGGGCCGACGGCCTGGTTGTTCTCGTCCAGCACCCGCACCATCGTGTAAACGAGGTCGGTGAAGGCGCGTGGGTCCTCGGCCGTGTCGGGCCGGCGCACGGATCCTGCCGCGGGAACATCGACGTCCGCGAAATCCACCGTGTCGCCGGGTCGAAACTTGGGCTCGGGCACATGCAACGCGAGCGAGGGCAAATTGCTGCGGGCGGCGTCCGCCATGATCTCTCCGGTCTGAAAACCGCCGGCAAAACGCACCAGCGGGTCCTTGGAGCCCTTGTTATAAAATTTCAAAGCGCCGCGCTAGTGATGGTTGCAGCTGAAACGATCAGCGCGGAAATCAGGGCGCGGTTTTGCCTGATTGACTCTGATGACTGTTGGAACAAAATGGGAACAACAGTCTTGATCGAGTCGTGCCAGTGTCCTCTCCCGCCGTCATTGCAGAGCTTCGCGAAACGCTCCGCGCCATTGAAGGCGACGGTCATCGCCGGCGTGAAACCCTGCCGTTCGGGATTGCGCAAGTTGATTCGCGGCTGGCCGATGGCGGGCTGCGGCTGGATGCCCTGCACGAGGTCGCGGCCGGCTCTGCCGAAATGTCGGACGATGCCGCCGCCACCTTGTTCATGGCCGGGATCGCCGCGCGTGCCTGGGGCCCGATCCTGTGGGTCGTGCGTCGCCGCGATCTGTTCGCTCCCGGCCTCTATCAGGCAGGGCTGACGCCCGAACGCGTCCTTTATGCCGAGGCACGCGATGATGCCGAATTGCTCGCGCTGATGGAGGAAGGGCTGCGTCACCGCGGCCTTGGTGCGGTGATCGGCGAAGTGAAGCGCGCCGGCATGGGCGCCACCCGCCGGCTGCAACTCGCGGCGGAGGGGGGCCGCACGATCGCGCTCCTCATGCGCCGCCATGCGCGCGAGGATTCCGATCCGCTCGGCATGCCTTCTGCCGCGCTCACCCGCTGGCGAATCGGCGCTGCTCCTTCCGTTCCCCTGCGCTGCGGCAGCATGGGCCGTCCGCGCTGGTCCGTCTCGCTGGTGCGGCAACGCGGCGGCGAACCTTTCGATACTTTACTGGAGGCCTGCGATGACACGGGTCGTCTCGCTCTACCTGCCGCACTGGGCAATCGATCGCGTGCGCCGGGCCGAGCGTCGCCGCGCACCAACGCCGCGGCCTGAACCGGGAACCCCGCTCGATCTCGCGCCGCTCACCGCGGCGGTGGCCGAGGAACAGGTGCTGCAATGCGACGCGCCCAAGAACACCGGCTGGCGTCCCGGCGCCCGCTGGGCTCGCGGTGATGCGGCTGCGCCTGTTGAGAAGCGCTGGTCGCAATCGACGCGCGCCGATGTCGCACGTCAGGTGGAGGCCATGCCCGCGCACCAGCGCCCGCCGATGCGCGAAATGGGTCGCCGCAGCGAGGCCGCCGATCATCCCTTCCGCGCCATGCCGCCGGACGAGGGCGCGCGCCCCGTGCCGACGAGCCTTCCCGTGCGTCCCGATCCGGAGGACGTGCCCAATACCCGCTGGCGCGGTTTCGAGGGCCTCGATCCCAATGCTGACGACCGCGCCGCCGCCGCGCTCGCGCGGTGGAATGCCATGCCGTCGGTCCGCTACCCGGGCGAGGGTCCACATCCCGACAAGCACGCCCGGTGCGGCTCCAACGATGCCGGTGCCCATGTGCCGGGCGTCGCCGCCTTTTTCGACACTGGCCGCACCCTCGCCAACACCGTCGCCCGCGCCAGCAATCTCCAACATCCCGCCAACCAACCCCATAAGCGCAATGTTCGAGAAGTTTGCGCCCCCCTCATCACCGTGCACAAGGTAGGCAGCCGCATCGAAATCGCCGCCGCCTCGCCCGAAGCACGCGCCCTCGGCCTCACGCCCGGCATGGCGCTGACCCAGGCACGCGCCTCCGTGCCCGACATCGACGTGCGCGATGCGGATGCCACCGGCGATCTCGCCGATCTGCAGCGCCTTGCCACCGCGCTCGCCCGCCGCTGGTGCCCGGTGGTTGCGCTGTCCGGCGAAGACGGCCTGTTCCTCGAGATCAGCGGCACCGCCCACCTTCACGGCGGCGAGGAAGCGATGGCGCGCCGCCTGCTGCGCCTGCTCGCCCGGCTCGGCATCACGGCGCAGCTGGCGATCGCCGACACTGCCGGCGCCGCCTGGGCCTTCGCGCGTCAGACCGCGCCCGCTGCGATCATCCCGCCCGGCGCGCACGTCGCCGCGCTCGCCCCGCTGTCGGTCGCGGCGCTGCGCCTTGAGGATGCCGCGCGCGAGCTGCTCGCCCGGCTCGGCGTCGACACGATCGGCGAACTCATGGCGATGCCACGCGCCCCACTCGTCCGCCGCTTCGGCAAGGCAATTGCGCAGCGGCTCGACCAGGCGACCGGCGCCGTGCCCGAACCGCTCGATCCGATCATCCCGGTGCAGCCGATCGCCATCACCCGCCGCTTCGCCGAGCCGATCGCCACCGCCGATGCGATCGGCCATTGGTTGTCCGGCCTCGTCGATGATCTGGCAGACGCGCTGGCGAAGGCTGGGGTCGGTGCCCGCGCGCTCGCCTTCGTCGCCGCGCGTGTCGATTCGACCGATCAGGTGATCCGCATCGGCCTTGCCCGTGCCAGCCGCGAACCATCGCACCTCTTGCGCCTCATTGCCCGCCGCATCGAGGAAATCGACGTCGGCTACGGCCTTGACGCGCTGACGCTTCACCTCGTCCGCGCCGATCCGCTTGCCCCCGAAACGCTGGGCGCGGCCCTCGCGGAACAGCAGGCGCCCGATCTCGCCCCGCTGGTCGATACGCTCGCCAATCGCATCGGCCCGACGCGTCTGTGGCGGCACCAGCCGATCGAAAGCGATGTTCCCGAACGCTCGGTCGCCCCGCTGCCGCCGCTCGATCCCCCCGCCACTGCTGCCACCCGGCTGAAGCGCGACGACGTGCGTCAGCTCGACGCCCGCACGCCGGATCATGCCTGGCACCCCCGCTGGCCGCGCCCCCCGCGGCTACTGCGCCGGCCCGAGCGGATAGACCACGTCATCGCCGAAATGCCCGATCATGCGCCCCGCCGCTTCACGTGGCGTGGCCGCCCGCACCGAGTCACCCATTCCGACGGCCCCGAACGGATCACCGGCGAATGGTGGCGCCGCGCCGGTGAGCGCGACGGGGTGCGCGATTATTTCCGCGTCGAGGACGAACATGGCCACCGCTACTGGCTGTTCCGCCGCGGCGATGGCGTGCGCGCGGAAACGGGCGATCTCAGCTGGTACATCCATGGCACATTCGCGTGATCCGCATGGTGCCGCATGACGTACAGCGAGCTTCAGGTCACCACGCACTTCTCGTTCCTGCGCGGCGCATCCTCTTGCGAGGAACTGTTCGCCACCGCCGCGCTGATGGGGATGCCAGCGCTCGGCATCACCGATCGCAACTCGGTCGCCGGCGTGGTCCGCGCGCTCTACGCTACCGAACAGATACGCAAGGATCAGGGGCTGGAGATCCGCTCCATCCCTGGCTGCCGGCTCGATCTCGTCACCGGCGAATCCCTGCTCGTCTGGCCGGAGGATCGCGCCGCCTGGAGCCGGCTCACCCGTCTGCTCACGCTTGGCAAGTCGCGTGCGGACGCACAACGCGGTGAAAAGGGGCAATGCTTCCTCCATTGGGAGGATGTCTCCGCTTACGCCGATGGCCTCGTTTCGGCGCTGGTGCCGGGGCGCAGCGGCGCGCCGCCCAACGCGCTCGCCGCCACCGCCGACATCTTCGGCAAGCGCGGCCATGTCTGCCTCACCCCCTGGCGCCGCCCGGGCGAGCGGCGGCGCTTCGCCGAGACGATCGCCGCCGCCACCGCTTACGGCCTCACCCCGCTCGCCACCGGCGACGTGCTTTACCACCATCCCGACCGACGGATGCTGCAGGATGTCGTCACCGCGATCCGCGAGAAATGCACCATCGACGAACTTGGCTTTCGCCGCGAACGCCATGCCGATCGCCATCTCCAGCCACCCGAGGAAATGGCGCGCCGCTTCGCTGCCCACCCCCATGCGCTCGCCGCGGTCGAGGCGATCGTCGAACGCTGCACCTTCTCGCTGCGCGACCTCGACTATCAATATCCCGACGAGATCATCATGTCCGGCCGCAGCGCGCAGGAAGCGCTGGAACGCCTGTCGCGCAACGCGCTCGCCGCCCGCTTCGATGGCCAACCACCCGACGCTTATACCCGGCAACTCGAACACGAACTCGCGCTCGTCGCGAAGATGGGCTACGCGCCGTATTTCCTCACCGTAAACTCGATCGTCAGCTACGCCCGCTCGATCGAGATCCTGTGCCAGGGCCGGGGATCGGCGGCCAATTCGGTCATCTGCTTCGTCCTTGGCATCACCTCGATCGACCCGATCAAGCACCAGCTCCTCTTCGAGCGCTTCGTCTCGGAGGAACGCCGCGAGCCGCCCGACATCGACATCGATTTCGAGCATGAACGGCGCGAGGAAGTGATCCAGTGGATCTACGAAACTTACGGCCGTGACCATGCCGCACTGACCGCCGTGGTCAGCCGCTTCCGTACCCGCGGCGCGATCCGCGAAGTCGGCAAGGTGCTCGGCCTGCCAGAGGACATGACCTCCGCGCTGGCCGGCCAGGTGTGGGGCTGGTCGAACGACGGCGTGCCCGACAGTCACGTACAGGCACTCAACCTCGACGCCGGCGAACCGCGCCTCGCGCTCGCGCTGGAGCTCGCCCGGGAGCTGATCGGCACCCCGCGCCATTTGTCGCAGCATCCCGGCGGCTTCGTTCTGACGCGCGATCCGCTGCACGATCTCGTGCCGATCGAGCCCGCCGCGATGGTCGATCGCCACGTCATCGAATGGGAAAAGGAGGATATCGAGCATCTAGGCTTCATGAAGGTCGATATCCTTGGCCTCGGCATGCTCGGGTGCATGCGCCGTGCCTTCGATCTGCTCGACCAGCAAAAGGGCATCGCGATGACGATGGCCAGCGATCCCTTGCAGGACGACGATGAACCGACGTTCGAGATGATCCGCCAGGCCGATACGCTCGGCGTGTTCCAGATCGAGAGCCGCGCGCAGATGAGCATGCTGCCGCGAATGAAGCCGAAAAATTTCTACGACATCGCCATCCAGGTCGCGATCGTTCGTCCCGGCCCCATCCAGGGCGACATGGTGCATCCGTATCTGAAGCGCCGTGAAGGCAAGGAACTGGTCGAATACCCCAATGAGGCCTTGAAAGCGGTGCTGCAGAAGACACTTGGCGTGCCCTTGTTCCAGGAGCAGGCGATGCAGGTCGCGATCATCGGCGCCGGCTTCACCCCAGGCGAGGCCGACTTGCTGCGCCGCGCGATGGCGACGTTCAAGATGACCGGCGGGGTGGGCGAGTTCCGCGAGAAGCTGATCGCCGGCATGCGCGCCAACGGCATCTCGCAGGCTTTCGCCGAACGGCTGGTGAAGCAGATTGAGGGGTTCGGCAGCTACGGCTTTCCCGAAAGCCACGCGGCCAGTTTCGCCAAGATCGCCTACGCCTCGTCATGGATGAAATGCCATCATCCCGACGTGTTCTGCGCGGCATTGCTCAACGCCCAGCCGATGGGTTTCTACGCCCCGGCGCAGATCGTCCGCGACGCCCGCGCGCATGGTGTCGAGATCCGGCCGGTATGCATCATGGCCAGCGAATGGGACACGACGCTGCTGGAGGATCGGAGGGCGCGAAAGCCGCTCCGCCTCGGCCTGCGCATCGTCCACGGGCTTTCCGCCGCCGATGCCGGCAAGATCCTCACCGCTCGCGCCGTCCGCCCCTTCACCTCCGTGGAGGACGTGTGGCGCCGCTCTGGCGTACCGCTCGCCGCGCTGGAGAAGCTGGCCAAGGCCGATGCCTTTGCCGGGATGCGGCTCGACCGGCGCCAGGCGCTATGGGCGATCCGAGGCCTTGGCGATACGCCGCTCCCGCTACTCGCCGCGCTCGAGACGAAGGAGGATCCGGTCCATCTGCGCGCGCTCACCGCTGGGCGCGAAGTCGTGGAGGATTATCGCGCCACGCAACTCACGCTGCGCCAGCACCCGCTCACCTTTCTGCGCGATCGCTTGTGTGAACGGCGCTGCGTCCGCTGCGAGGATCTGAAGACGATCAAGGAAGGCTCGCTGGTCGACGTCGCCGGCATCATCCTCGTCCGCCAGCGACCGGGCAGCGCGAAGGGCGTGCTGTTCATCACCATCGAGGACGAAACGGGTGTCGCCAACGGCATCTTGTGGCCCGACCGGTTTGAGGCGCAGCGCCGCACCGTCATGTCTTCCGCGATGGTCAGTATCCGCGGGCGCGTGCAGAAAGAGGGCATCGTGATCCATGTCGTCGCGGATCTGATCACCGATCTCACCTGGATGCTGCGCGAGGTGGGCGAGATCGACCTTCCCTCCCTCGTCGCGCGCGGCGACGGCGCGACCCACCCCGGCGCCCCCGATCGCGGCGACGCCGGGTGGAAACCGCGCAACCGTACGGATTATCATTATCGCGACAGGCCGGAGGACGTGATTCCGATCCGCAGCCACGACTTCCATTGATCTTGATAAAGCGATCGGCTTACGTCGCGGCGAGCCGGCGGTGCGACCGGCATGATGGAGAGAGATACCATGGCCACAGCCACCGCCATTGCCGAACCGGACATCGGCCTCACCCCCAACGTTCCCTCGCCTGCTGACAAGGCCGCGTTCGATGCCGCGATCGTTGATCCTGACAGCTACGCGCATGAGGAGCGGTACCACGCGATCTTCAAATACCTGCGTGAGGAAGCGCCGGTTTATTGGTGCGAGCCCGAAGGCTATCGCCCGTTCTGGACCGTGGCGCGCCACGCGGACATCAAGCGGGTCGAACTCGATACCGACACGTTTCTCAACGACCCGCGCCTGACGCTGACGACCATCGCCGACGAGGAACGCGTCAAGGCGATTACCGGCGGCGACGGCAAACTGACCCGCAATCTCGTCAGCATGGACAACCCCGATCACCGCCACTTCCGCGCGATGACCCAGGGTTACTTCTCGGCCAAACACATGCGGCAGCTGGAAGAGGACATCCGCTTGCTGGCGAAAGAAAGCGTCGAGCAGATGGTCTCGCTCGGCGGCGAATGCGATTTTGCGACCGAGGTCGCGATCTGGTTCCCGCTGCGCGTCATCATGCTGACCCTCGGCGTGCCGCGTGAGGACGAGAAGTTCCTGATGAAGATCACCCAAGAAGTATTCGGCGCCCAGGACTTCGATCACATGCGGCCTGAAGAGATGGGTGGCCTCTTTGCTACCATCGCCGAATTCAACGCCTGGTGTGATCGCATCACTGCCGACCGCAAGGCCAACCCGCGCGACGACGTCTCCACCATCATCGCCAACGCCACGCTCACCGATGGTTCGCCGATGGGGAACATGGAGGCGATGAGCTATTACCTCATCATCGCTGCCGCCGGGCACGACACTACCAGTTCCTCCTCCTCCGCCGGCTTGCTCGAACTGATCCGCAATCCCGGCGAGCTTCAGAAGCTCCGCGACAACCCCGATCTGCTGCCCAACGCCGTCGACGAGATGATCCGCTGGTCCAGCCCGGTGAAGCATTTCTTCCGCACTGCCGCCGCGGATGCAGAAGTCGGCGGCATGCCGATCAAGGCGGGCGACGGGCTTGTCATGGCCTATCCGTCCGCTAATCGCGACGCCGCGGTGTTCGAAGATCCTTTCGCATTCCGCATCGATCGCGAGAATGTGCGCCAGCATCTCGCCTTCGGCTATGGCCCGCATCTGTGTCTGGGCCAGCATCTGGCCAAGATGGAGATGCGTATCCTGTTCGAGGAATTGCTCGCCCGCTTCGATGATTTCGAGCTCGCCGGCGAACCGGCCTGGACCCGCGCCAGCTTCGTCAGCGGCTTGAAGCGCCTGCCGATCCGGTACCGCACGAAGTGAGCCGCAGCGATCCTGAGCGGCTGTACCCGGGCTTTCCGGGCAGCCGACCCAACGAGCATATCAGCACCATCCCGGCCTGCGCAGCACTCGGCATGCGCCAATGCGCGACCGTTGGCGAACCAGTGTCTACCTCGCTTGACGGGGCGCTGCCGGCCGTCTGCGACGCGGACGGACGCATATCACGCGGCGCAGCGCTGGTGCTTGCAGACCAGGCGACTGCCGGCGGCGTGTTCACCATCCTGCCGCGGCCAACGCCGATGATGACGCTGGACCTGCGTGTCGACTGGTTCGGCCCGCTGCCCGCCGGCCCGCTCGACTGCGTCATCGACGACGTGACGCGCGAGGGCGACCTGGCGCTGTCACGCGCTCGCCTGACGTCGAATGGCCAACCCGTCGGAGCCGCGATGGCACGATATCTGATTGGTTCGATGCCTGGTGGCACGCCGGGGCGGATGGATGAACGCCACGAGGTGCTGCCGCCCTCGCCCGCGCCAGACTTCGCCGCTTACCTCAGCGCGATCGCTTCAACTGACGGGCTGACGATGCAGCCGTGCGTGGAGCATGTCGGCGCGCCACTGCCCGCTTACCACGGCGGCGTGATCGCGGCATTGCTTGAACATGCCGGCGTGTCAGCGATCGATCCTGCCTTCCGCCCGCTCGATATCGAGATCCGCTTCCTGGCGCCTGCGCTCGCCACGCTACCGCTCGTCGCGCGTGTCACACCGCGTCGCACCGGCCGCCGCGCGGTGACGCTCGACATGGATGCACATCAGGGTGATCCGAACCGCCCCGTCGCGATCGCCCGCATGCTGGGGATCACCGACGCGGCGGGGGAGCCCAGCCGCCACGAGCTGCCCCGCGGCTAAGAAGCCTTCCAGCCGCCGGCCGCCCGGCGGCTGGCGTCGCATCAGCCTCCAACAACCTGCTCGATTACGCCGAAGATAGGATGATGCCGATCATCCTCGGCCCAGATGCGGACGGTGTCGCCCTTCCTCAGGAACGGCGTCATCGGCTTGCCCCCCGCGATCGTCTCGATCGTGCGCACCTCGGCAATGCAGGAATAGCCGACCCCGCCCTCGGCGATCGGCTTGCCCGGGCCCCCGTCAGCATCACGGTTGGACACCGTACCGGAGCCGACGATCGTCCCCGCGCCAAGAGCACGTGTTCTCGCGGCGTGCGCGATCAGCGTACCGAAGTCGAACGTCATGTCCTCGCCCGCCTCGGCGCGGCCAAACGGCTGGCCGTTCAGGTCCACCATCAGCTTGCGGTGCAGCTTGCCGTCCCGCCACCAGTCGCCCAGCGCGTCAGGCGTCACGAACACTGGTGAAAAGGCGGATGCCGGCTTCGATTGGAAGAAGCCGAAGCCCTTGGCGAGTTCCCCCGGGATCAGATTACGCAGCGAAACGTCGTTGGTGAGGCCGACGAGCCGGACGGCCGCCAGTGCCTCCTCTCGGGTCGCGCCCATCGGGACGTCACCGGTGACCACCACCACTTCCGCTTCCAGGTCGCAGCCCCAGCTCTCGTCGGCGAGCGGGATCGGATCGCGCGGGGCCAGGAAACCATCCGAGCCGCCCTGATACATCAGCGGATCGTGCCAGAACGTCTCCGGCATCTCTGCGCCGCGCGCCTGCCGCACGAGCGCGACATGATTCACATAGGCCGAGCCATCCGCCCAATGATATGCCCGCGGGAGCGGTGAGGCCGCCTCGCGCTCGTGGAAGCGCTCCCGCGGGATCACCTCATGATCGAGGTCGGTGGCGAGGTTCTGCAGGTCCGGCAGCAGCCGATCCCAGTCGTCCAGCGCCGCCTGCAGCGTTGGCGCGATGTGCGATGCATCGGCATACCAGGCGAGATCGGTCGACACCACGACGAGCTTGCCGTCACGACCATGTTTCAGGCTCGCAAGTTTCATCCGTTACCTCTCTTTCCCATCCCGCATAGGCCTTGGCCGCGATGGAAGTCGAGGGCCGCGGCACGCCGCCTGCCACCATAACAAAAGTTACTTGACCCTCTGCGGCCGCATCGCGAGAAGAAGCGATCAGTTTTCGGAGGGGTTTCTTCAATGTCGCTCGACCAGATCGCGGGCCGTTTCGCTTACAACGAAGATCATGAGGCGTTCCGCCAGACCGTCCGCAGCTTCCTGGCCAAGGAAGGCGTGCCGCACGCGGATCAGTGGGAAAAGGATCGCCTCGTTCCCAAGGCTTTCTGGCAGAAGGCAGGCGAAGTCGGCATGCTCTGCCCGACCGTTCCGGAAGAGTATGGCGGCCTTGGCCTCGACTTTGGCTATAATGCCATCGTCGACGAGGAAATGGCCTATTCGGGCGTCCCCGCCGGCTTCTCGCTCCAGTCCGACATCGTCGCCGGCTATATGGAGACCTACGGCTCCGAAGAGCAGAAGAAGGAATGGCTTCCGAAGATGGTGTCGGGCGACGTCATCACCGCGATCGCGATGACCGAGCCGGGCACTGGCAGCGACCTTCAGTCGATCCGCACGACCGCGAAGAAGGACGGCAATCACTACGTCATCAACGGCTCGAAGACGTATATCACCAACGGCCAGAACACCGATCTGACGCTGGTCGTCGCGAAGACCGATCCCGATGCGCAGCCCGCCTATAAGGGCATGTCGATCATCCTCGTCGAAAGCGACCGTGAGGGCTTCAGCAAGGGCCGCAAGCTCGACAAGATCGGCCAGGACGCCGCCGACACCTCCGAGCTGTTCTTCGAGGACGTGCGCGTTCCGATCACCAACTGCCTTGGTGAAGAGGGCATGGGCTTCATCTATCTGATGAGCCAGCTGCCGCAGGAGCGTCTGTCGATTGCGGTCAGCACCATGGCCTCCTCGCAAAAGGCGTTCGACGACACGGTTGCTTTCGTGAAAGAGCGCAAGGCGTTCAAGGGCACCGTGTTCGATTTCCAGAACACCAAGTTCGTACTTGCTGATCTGAAGGCGAAGCTGCAGGTCGGCTGGGCGCACCTCGACTGGGCGATCGCGCGCCATCTGAAGGGGGAACTCACCAACGAGGAAGGCGCGGCGGCCAAGCTGTGGCATACCGACCTCCAGTGGGAAGTCATGGACAAGTGCCTCCAGCTGCACGGCGGCGCTGGCTATATGAACGAATATCCGATCGCCAAGATGTGGCGCGGCGCGCGTGTCAGCCGGATCTATGGCGGCACGAACGAGATCATGAAGGAAGTGATCAGCCGCAAGCTTTAAGCAGCGCAACTAAGCGGCCTTGCGGCCGGCCGCCACGCTGCCGGCCGTTCTTTTCTGGCTATGCCGCGACTTTGGCCGTCAAGCTGTGCGGTGCCGCCGTATCGCCACTGCGCAGTTGCTGCACGAAGCCATCGGTGGTGACGCGCAGCCTCCGCGCCTGATCGGACAGTGCGTCCGCAGCGTCGCGCACGTGACGCGACAGCGCACCCACTTCGTTCGCCGCGGTGGCGACCTCGACGATGCGCCGCTCGATCATATCGACGCCCCGGGCGGCCTCCTGCGAGGTGCGCTCGATCGTTGCTGCCATCAAACGCTGATCGCTCACCGCACCGCGGATGTCGCTTGCGGCTGTTGCGACACGGCCGACCCCGTCGGACGCCTCCACGATGTTCGCCTCGGTCGCCCGGATTGCCTGTTCGACGCCCTGCATCAGCGCCACAATCTTTTCGGTAGCGCGTGCTGTTCCGCCAGCAAGCTGCTTCACCTCACCTGCCACCACCGTGAAGCCGCGGCCGGCGTCTCCTGCGCGCGCGGCCTCGATGGTCGCGTTCAGCGCGAGGAGATTGGTGCGCGCGGCAATCGCGTGGATCTCGCCCACCAATCCGCCAATGCTCTGTGCCTGCACGGAGAGGTCAAGCACCGCGCCTTTGCCCTCATCGGTATGGCGGCGCACGCTGCTGGTGAGTGTCGCCTGAGCCTCCGCGCTACCGGAAATCCCGACGATCGAGCCGGTAAGGCGGTGAACCGCGTCGGCCACGTCCTGGGTTGCACCGGCAGCCTGGCTTGCACCTGCAGCCACTTCGCTCGCCTGTCTCCCCGCATCCGCGGCAATCCGCGTGAGGTTCGCTGCCGACACTTCCATTGATGACGCCGCGCCTTCGATCGCGACGGCCACACCTGCCACGGTTTGCTCGAACTCGTCCGCCAGGGCGGCCAGCGCATGACGGCGCTCATCGTCCAGCCGCGCTTCCGCCGCGACACGCCGACGACGTTCATCGGCGGAACGCTCCTCCGCGACCTTCGCGGATGCCAGCGCGTCGATCGCGCGCCGCCGCTCCTCCTCTGCTACGGCGACCAACTGCTCCCCTTCGGCCCGCGCCGCATCCAGCCCGACGATCAGCGTGCGCAGGCGTACGGTGAGATAGCCGAGCGCCGCGAACTGCAGCGCTACGGCAAACGCATGGAACAGCACGCGCCCCATCGTTCTATCGGTTCCAAAGACCCAGGCCGGCATCAGGAAGGACAGCGAGAAATGGTGAAGCGCGACGAGGACCGAGGCCAGCGCCAGCGGTCGCCAGTCGCACAACACCGCCAGCATCGACAACGCGACGAAAAAGTACATGTGCGCGTCCATCTGCCACGCATTTCCCGCCAGCATGTAGACGAAGCAGGCCGGCAGAACCGCACCCAGCGCAGCAACGCTCATCCGCGCCGCCGCATCGTGCCGGCGGCGCAGCACCATCATCGTGGGCACGACGTTCGCCGCGGCGGCGACAGCGACAGCAAACCCGATGTTCGGGCTCGACAGCGCGTGCCCCAGGATCAACAGCGAGGGAATGCACAGCCAGCCCATGCCGACCAGCAACCGCATGCCGCGACGCCGCAGTGAGACGAGGGAGGACATCAGCCCGGCTCCCCGCAACCACTGACCGGCGCGGCCACGACGAGAATACCCGCCTTCATGAGGGGCCAGAGCAATTCGTCGCGCTCCCCCCGCACGACCAGTTGGCCGCCGGCACTCGACGAGACGAGCAGCGCATCATGCTTGCGCGCAATCGCAACCGCCGATGCGCCGTTCGTCAGCGGTAGCAGCAGCATCGCGCCGTTGGCGGGCGGCGCGAACGCCAGCGCAGCCAGCGCGCCGCTCCCAAGGGCAAATTGCGTGAGAACCACGATCCAGGTCGCGGGCACAGAAGATACGCTCATGCGCTCCCCTTGGCGGAAGAACAATTAGCGGCAAGTAAAGGTTAATCCGCGCCATGCGTGGCAGTTGGCACTCGCGGCGCAGCTTGACTTACGCGCCGCGCGCGCGCATTTATGCGAGCATCGAGGCGTATGCAGCGTGATCGGGCATTAAGCCCAGGCTCCACCTCGGTCGATCGAACCGGCTTCCCAAGTCACGCGGGGTGTCATTTTTCCCCGCTACCCGTGTGTCCTCGTGATGCGCGGGTGCGATCATATTAGGTACGTTTTTGATGAACTTCTCCGATCTCGGTCTCGCCGAGCCTCTCGTTCGTGCGCTCGAGACCAAGGGTTATGAGACGCCGACGCCGATCCAGCGCGATTCGATCCCGATCGTGCTGACCGGGCGCGACCTTCTCGGCATTGCCCAGACGGGCACCGGGAAGACCGCCGCTTTCGTCCTTCCCTCGATCCAGCGTCTGCTCGAAGGCCAGAAGCGGGTGCTGCCGACGCATGTGCGCATGCTCGTGCTCGCCCCGACGCGCGAACTCGCCAATCAGATCGCCGACAATGCGCGCGGCTATGCCCGCAATTCGCGGCTGACCGTCGCGACCGTTTTCGGCGGCACCAGCATCAACAAGAACCGCCAGGATCTGTCGCGCGGCGTTGATATCCTTGTCGCGACGCCGGGTCGCCTGCTCGACCTCGTCGAGCAGGGTTTCTGCAACCTCACCATGCTCGAGATCCTCGTGCTGGACGAGGCCGACCAGATGCTTGACCTCGGTTTCATCCACGCGTTGCGCAAGATCGTGAAGATGGTCCCGCGCCGCCGCCAGACGCTGTTCTTCTCGGCCACCATGCCAAACTCGATCCGCGAACTCGCGGACCAGTTCCTGCATCAGCCGCAGACCGTCTCCGTCGTTCCGGCCTCGACCACCGCGGAGCGCGTCGACCAACAGGTTATCTTCGTCAACCAGACTGAAAAGCAGGCGCTGCTGACGATCCTGATCCAGGAAGAGCAGATCGACCGTGCGCTCGTCTTCACGCGCACCAAGCACGGCGCCGACCGCGTCGTGAAGCTGCTGGCGGGCAACGGTATCGCGTCCAACGCCATCCACGGCAACAAGAGCCAGCCGCAGCGTGAGCGCGCGCTCGCCGCGTTCAAATCCGGCGAAGTGCCGATTTTAGTTGCGACCGATATCGCGGCGCGCGGCATCGACATTTCGGGCGTCAGCCACGTGTTCAACTTCGAGCTGCCGAATGTCGCCGAGCAATATGTGCACCGCATCGGTCGCACGGCGCGCGCCGGCGCCAGCGGCATCGCAGTCGCCTTTTGCGCGGACGATGAGCGTCCGTATCTGAAGGACATCGAAAGGCTGACGCGCCAGAAGGTGCCGGTCCGCGCGCTTCCGGCAGATTTCATGAAGCGCGCAGACGCGTTGAAGGCGGCGCGGATCAAGGCGATCGGCAATGATCCTGCCCCGCGCGAGGATCGCCCACGCCAGCAGCGTGGCCCAGCACGTCCGAAAGCCACGCATCAGCCGACCGCCACACGCGACTATGCGAACGCCAGCCGCCGTGGGGCGGGCGGCAGCCGTGGTCGCGGCGGACGCGGCCGTGGCGGCCCGCGTGCGGCCGCCCAGGCCTGAACGGCTTACGGTCGTTGATAAGTGCGGCGCCGTGGAAACCCGGCGCCGCCTAAACTGTTGCTTCTCCGGAACAAGGAGAAGCCAGCATGGATATAGCTACCGTCCCGGCACTTGAACGGATTGCGCGGGTCCTCGCCGGCCAGCGCATCAGCGCGAACGGGGAAGGCGATCAGGAATCGGCGGCCGATGCGGTGGACGCAACCTGGCGCGATTTCCGCAACGATGCGCTGGCGGTTCTACACACCCTGCGTGCGCCCACCGAAGCGATGGCGAACGTCGGTGATACCGCCGCATGGGAACGGATGATCCTCGCCGCCATCGACGAGGGCAAGCCAGACTAAGCGCCGATAGCTTGCTGAAGCAGGGGAAGCCGCGATCCGCGCGGCCCCCCTCCTATTATCCCTACCGCTGCCTACGCGAGGATGGTCAGCCATTCCTCTTCCGGCGCGCGCGGCGCGCGTGTCCGGTTCGCTGGCTCCTCCGGGTCTTCATAGCCGATCGCCACGCCGCAGAAGAGCATCCGCTCCGCCGGTGTGCCGAGGAAGCCTTCAACGGTATTGGGGTAAACCGCCCAGCATTCCTGCGGGCAGGTCGCCAGTCCTTTCTCGACCGCGAGCAGCATCAGGTTTTGCAGGTACATGCCAAGGTCGGCCCATTGCGGCGGCCCCATGCGGCGGTCCACCGTCACGAAAAACGCCGCCGGCGCGCCAAAGAACTGGAAGTTGCGCGCGAACCATTGCGCGCGCGCCGCCTTGTCCTCGCGCGGAATGCCAAGGTGGCCGTACATGATCTCGCCGATCTGGAAGGTGCGCTTCTTCGTCGCCTCGGTCATCTCACGCGGATAAATGTCATAACCCGGCGTTTCCTTTTCGCGCCGCTCCAGCTTGCCGCGCATGATCGCCTTCAGCTCGTCCATCTTCGCACCGGTGACGATGTCGATGTGCCAGGGCTGAATGTTGCCGCCCGTCGCGGCGCGTGCCGAGCGCAGCGCGAGTTCCTTCAGCACCTCCAGCGGCACCTCCTTGTCCAGGAACCCGCGTACCGAGCGCCGCTCGATCACTGCATCAGATACGTTCATTCACCTCTCCACCTCTTGCCGAGCGCGTCAAACCGCGCCACATGACGCACCGGGATAACATCTGTTATGGAGAGTCGGAAGATGGCCGAGGCGTATATCGTCGACGCAGTTCGGACGGCTGGTGGTCGTCGCGGGGGTAAGCTCGCGGGTGTCCATCCAGTTGATCTGGCAGCGAAGGTTCTGGATGCGATTGTCGAGCGTAGCGGGATTCCCGGCGACGCGGTTGACGATGTGGTGATGGGCTGCGTCAGCCAGGGTGGCGAGCAGGCAGGCCAGGTCGGCCGCAACGCCGTGCTCGCCTCGAAGAAGCTCGCGCAGTCGACTCCGGCGGTCACGATTGATCGCCAGTGTGGCTCCTCGCAGCAGGCGATCCAGTTCGCCGCGCAGGCAGTGATGTCGGGCACGCAGGACGTGGTGATCGCGGCAGGAGTCGAGAGTATGACGCGGGTGCCGATGGGCTCCACGTACAAGCTGTTCTACGATGCCGGCCTCGGCAAGAACAAGTCGCCGGGCCTTGAGGAGAAGTTCCCGGGCATCAACTTCAACCAGTTCGCTGGTGCGGAGATGATCGCCAAGAAATACGGCTACACCCGCGAGCAGCTCGACGAATACTCGCTCAACTCGCATCGCAAGGCAGTCGCCGCGACGCAAGGCGGCAAGTTCAAGGACGAGATCGTCCCGATCGAGATTGAGACCCCTGAGGGCAAGGACGTGCACACGTCCGACGAAGGCATCCGCTACGATGCCTCGGCCGAAGGCATGGCCGGCGTGAAGAAGCTTTCCGAAGAAGGCGTTCTGACCGCCGCTTCGTCGAGCCAGATCTGCGACGGTGCCAGCGCGGTGCTGATCGTCAGCGAGGAAGCGCTGAAGAAGTACAACCTCAAGCCGCTGGCGAAGATCGTCAACCTCACCGTCACTGCCGGCGACCCCGTCGTGATGCTCGAAGAGCCGCTGTTCGCCACCGACAAGGCGCTCAAGAAGGCCGGCCTCTCGATCGACGACATTGACCTTTACGAGGTGAACGAAGCGTTCGCCTCGGTGCCGGTCGCCTGGCTGGAACACACCAAGGCGGATCCGAACAAGCTCAACGTCAATGGCGGCGCGATCTCGCTCGGCCACCCGCTGGGCGCGTCCGGCACGAAGCTGATGGCAACGCTGGTGCACGAACTGCGCCGTCGTGGCGGTCGCTACGGGCTGCAGACGATGTGCGAGGGCGGCGGCGTCGCCAACGTGACGATCATCGAAAACTGCGATTGGCAGGGCGAGGCGAAGGCCGCGGCATAAGCCACGTTCGATCAACCTTGTGATGCGTCCCCGCCCTTCGCGGGGACGCCCTTGTGCCGCCGCCTGTGCGGGGCAACTCTTCGGGAGGGGAACCACCAATGAAGCTCGACAACACCATTTCCGCCGTGATCACCGGCGGCGCGTCCGGTCTCGGCGCCGCGACGGCCCGCCTGCTCGCCTCGAAGGGCGTGAAGGTCGCGCTGTTCGACCTGCAGGAAGAGAAGGGTGAAGCACTCGCCCAAGAACTCGGCGGCGTCTTCTGCAAGGTCAACGTGACGGACGAAGCTTCGGTCGACGCCGGTTTCGCCAAGGCCCGCGAAGCGATCGGTCAGGAGCGGATCCTCGTGAACTGCGCCGGCACCGGCAACGCCATCAAGACGGCGAGCCGCAGCAAGGAAGACGGCTCGATCAAGCACTTCCCGCTCGATGCGTTCAACTGGATCATCCAGATCAACCTCGTCGGCACCTTCCGCTGCATCGCCAAGTCGGCCGCCGGCATGATGACGCTCGATCCGCTGCCGGATGGCGATCGCGGCGCGATCGTCAACACCGCGTCGGTTGCGGCGGAGGATGGCCAGATCGGCCAGGCGGCCTATTCGGCGTCGAAGGGTGGCGTCGTCGGCATGACCCTGCCGATCGCGCGCGATCTCATGAGCGAGGGCATCCGCGTCAACACCATCCTGCCGGGCATCTTCAACACCCCGCTGCTTCAGGGCGCGCCGCAGAACGTGAAGGACGCGCTCGCCGCTCAGGTTCCGTTCCCGAAGCGCCTCGGCGAACCGTCGGAATATGCCGCGCTCGCCACGCTGATGATCGAGAACGGCTATTTCAACGGCGAAGACGTTCGCCTCGACGGCGCGATCCGCATGGCACCGCGCTGAGCCGCAGGGAGTCGGCGCGCAGCTCGTGCGCTGACTCTCTAGGCCGACCAGCGCAGCGTTCGCTGCCGCGCCTGACGTCACGGGACTGGCTCCCGTGACGGACCATGAAAGACAACACCTTATTCCCCGGCGAAGGCCGCGCCCACAGACGAGCCGCTCGTCCCGGGCACGAGCCTCCGCCGGGGAATTTGTTTCAGCTCGACAGGAACAGCATCATGTCCCGCCCTGCCGCTTGGCGCCTCGATCCCGCCTCCTATCCGCAGCACGAGACGAAGCAGACCCGCTTCCAGGATCTCGACACGATGGGGCATTTGAACAACGTCGCTTACGCCTCGCTGTTCGAGGACGCGCGGGTGCGCACGAACCAGCGGCTGGGCCGCGTCAATCGTGGCAAGATGGCGGAAGGTACGTTCCGCGCCGTCGTGGCCCGCAACGAGATCAACTATCTCGCCGAGGGCACCTTCCCCGAAGATGTCGAGATCGCACTCGGCATTGGCCGGATCGGCAACCGCAGCTTTGAGATGCTGGCTGCGATGTTTCAGTCCGGAAGCTGCATCGCCATCTGCGACACGACGATCGTGATGACCGATCCAAAGGGCGTCAGTCTGCCCGCGGAGTTTGTGGAGCGGCTGAAAGAGATGCGAGTCAAAGGCGAATGAAAAAGCCACGCGGGCAACTGCACCCGCGTGGCTTCTTCCTTAGCTCAGCCTGCTCTGTGTTCGTCAGCGCTGTCCGCGCAACGTGCCGAGGGTCGCAAGCCCAAGCACGCCGACCAGCGCAGCCGTCGCCCAAGGGCGTTCCTTGGCGAAGGCCTTTGCCTTGCCCACCGCCTCTGGCTGCCCGTCGGCGCCCGGCGCCATGGCTCTCTGAACCGCGCCCTTCAGCTGGTCGAACATGCCGCCAGCCTGCATGGAACGGTCGTTGGTGGCGGCACCAGCAGTTTCCTTGATCTTGCCGGTCACGGTGTTGATGTCGCCGGTCAGTGCGTCGGTCATGGCGATACTCCTTGGATGAACGATCCGGCTATCAACCAACGACCGACGCTTTGGTGCCGTGGAACGATGCTTAGTCGGCAAACACCGGCGCACGCTTCTCCATGTTCGCACGCACCGCTTCCACTTGGTTGGGGGAGCGCATCAACTTGATCTGCTCGTCGCTTTCCGCCTGCAGCATGGTCGCGGTGTCGCCGTCGGCCATCAGGTTGATCAACCGCTTCGATGCCTTCACCGCATCGGGGTTGCGACTGGCGATCTCGCGCGCCAGTTCGAATGCCGCGGCTCTTGGATCATCGGCCACCCGCGTGACGAAGCCATAGCGTTCCGCCTGCTCGCCGGTGAACTCGCGCGCACTGTACGTGAGGTCGCGAAGCACGTCGTCCCGCGCCAGCGTACGCCACAACGCCAGCCCGGCCATGTCCGGCACCAGACCCCAATAGGTCTCGCGGATCGACATCCGCGTGTCCGGTCGCGCGATACGGACGCAGGCACCGGACATGATCTGGAAACCGCCGCCGAGCGCCACGCCGTGTACCGCGGCAATCACCGGCATCGGCAGCGATCGCCAGCCCCAGGCAACGTTCTGCGCCGTATTGGCCAGGCCATGGCTACGCCTGCCCAGATCGTTGCCTGATCCCCCGGCCGCCATAGAACCCATGTCGAGCCCGGCGCAAAACGCCCGCCCTTCGCCGGAAAGGACCGCAACGCGGACCTCCGGCATGCCGGCCAGTCGCTCAAGTGCAGAATTGATCCCGGCGAACATCGCCGGGTCGAGCGCATTCATCTTATCCGGGCGGTTCAGCCGCACATCGGCGATGCCGTCCTCCACCGTGATCGTAACGCGCTCGTCCATTCCACCTCTCCCGAGAACTGATACGATCGACTTAGATGACCCGCGCAACGGCATCAATGCCGCTCTTCATGGCGTCGGCCGCGCGGCGTTGCGATCGGCGGAGGCTGGTGTAGAGCCGTCGCCCATGAGCATCAACGCGGCACTGGCCGGCTTGCCCGGCATGGAAGACGTGCGATTTGGCGGTCACGGCGGCCGCCTTGGCATTGATTATCACGCGCATGGCGAAGGCTGGGTCGAGTTGACGCTCCCCTATTCCGAAGAGATCATCGGAGACGAGGACAGCGGCGTCATCGCCTCTGGCCCGATCTTCGCGTTGATGGACATTGCCACCAGCCTCGCCAGCATGCGCCGGCTCGGTCGCTTCGTGCCGCACGCAACGCTCGATCTGCGCGTCGATTACCTTCGCCCCGCCCGCCCCGGCCACACCGTCATCGGCCATGGCGAATGCTATGCATTGAAACGGTCGATCAGCTTCGTTCGCGGCCAGGCCCATGACGGCGACCCCGACGATCCTATCGCCCATGTCACCGGCACCTTCATGTTCCTGGAGCCGCAGGCATGAAGCTGCCGCCCTATGCCGATCTGCTCGGCGCAAGCCTCGAATGGGAGGACGATCGGCCTGTGCTCGCAATGCCGTTCAGCCCGGCCGTGCTCGGCCGCCCCGGCTTCGTTCAGGGCGGCGCGATAACGGGGCTGCTGGAGGTCGCCGCGATCGCGGCGCTTCGCCACCAGCTTGAAGCCGACGGCGGCGGCCGGGTGAAGCCGATCAACGTGACGGTCGATTTCATGCGCGGCGGCCGGCAGCGCGTCACCCGCGCCGCCGGCGTCGTCACTCGGCTCGGCACCCGCATCGCCAATGTGGAGGCGACCGCCTGGCAGGATGACCGTACCAAGCCGATCGCCTCGGCGCGGATGAACTATCTTATCGTGCGGGAGTGAGCTTGATCAGCCGGCCCTGCGATCCCTGCGCGCCGTCCTCCAGCACGTAGATCGCCCCGTCCGGCCCCTGCTCGACCTCGCGGATGCGGGCACCCATGTCGAACTGGTCGCCCTTGCGCGCATTGGTGCCATCAAGATCAACGCGCACCAGCGACTGGGACGAAAGCCCGCCGATGAAGGCGTCCCCCTTCCACTGCGGGAACAGATCGCCGGAATAGACCATCAGCCCGCCCGGCGAGATCACCGGGTTCCACCACACCTTCGGCGCTTCGAACCCGTCGCCCGGGCTGTGGTCCGGGATCGGACGCCCGTCATAATGGTCCCCGTTCGATACCTTGGGATAGCCATAGTTGCGCCCCGGCAGGACAAGGTTGAGCTCGTCGCCGCCCTTCGGCCCCATCTCCTGCTCCCACAGGTTCCCCTGCGCGTCGAAAGCAATGCCAAGCAGGTTGCGGTGGCCATAGCTCCACACCGCCGGGTGGAAGCCCTGCGCGGCAAGCGGATTGCCCGGTGCCGGCTTCCCGTCGAGCGTCAGGCGAAGCACCTTGCCGAGCGTGGCCTTTGGATCCTGAGCAGGATCGAACTTCTGCCGCTCGCCGTTTGTGAAGAACAGATACTTGCCATCCGGCGAGAAGGCGATCCGCCCGGAATAATGGCCGTTGCCTTCAACGAACGGCGTCGCCCGGAACAGCTCCTCGATCTGCTGCAGCTTGGGGCTGCCGCCCGTCTCATCCAGCACGCCACGCGACAGGACCACACCCTTGCCGCCCGGCCCAGCCATCGACCAGCTGAGATACACGCGCTTTGAGGTGGCGAAATCGGGCGCCAGCACCACGTCCATCAGTCCGCCCTGTCCGGCGCTATCCACCGACAGCGTCGCGATCGTGGAGCGCGTCTTGCCGTCCGCGGATACCAGCAGCAGGCTGCCCGCCTTCTCCGTCACCAGCATCCGCCCATCGGGCAGGAACGTCATCGCCCACGGCGCATCGAAATCGGCGACAACGGTCTCGACGAACGGCTTGGCTCCGGCGGTCGTCGCGGCAGGCGCGTCCCCCGCGTTCGACGTTCCTTGCGGCTCGGCAGAGCAGGCGGTGGAGGCCAGCAGGCTGGCGACGAACAAGCTGCGCAGGATCACGTTTTCTCCCTGGATAATCTGGTCAGCGACATCGCTGCATTCCGTCACTCGGTTCCCGCAGGCAAGCGCCCCGGATGCTCGGCATCATTCTTCCACAAGCCGGGCGTCGCCAATTCGAGCACATGGCCGTCGGGATCCTCGAAATACAGGCTACGCCCACCCGCCGGCCATTGCACCTCATGCGTGATGCGGACATCATTCTTCACAAGATGCGCGCGCCACGGATCGTACGCTTCATCCGCGATCGCGAAAGCCATGTGCAGCGGCCCGCTGCCATCGTGTCCGGGAATGGCTCCGCCCGGCGTTTCGACATCTTCGTCTGACTGGCCACGGGCGAATACCAGCAACACGCCGCCGCGCCCGGCATCGAAGGCGGTCAGCCGATCGCTCTCGATCATCGGGGCGAGGTTCAGGACATCACGAAAGAACCGCGCCGCTCGCGCCATGTCGTCCACATAGAGCGCTGTCTCCAGCAGCCCCGAAATCCTTGGTGTATTCATCCTACCCCTGTCTGCGCAAAGGCCCCGCTTTAGGTCTCGCCCAGCCGGAATAACCAGCCAAGCCGCGGGAAGCTCCGTTGTACCTGCCGCATCCAAGCGCGCGGGCTACGATCTACAGTCGCATGCGCGCTATCTGACATCCTCCCGCTACGGCCCGGCAGACGTGCTGCCTGCGGTCGATCTCCCAATATGATGACCGGAACCATTGCAGCGCAACGAACACGCGCGTCAAACCGAATGGGGCTGGTCGAAAGGCGAGGTGCGCAAGGAGGCGAGAACGGGGGCGGCGGCGCCTGACCATTCATCCTCTGTGCGGCCTGTCGGCCTGACGAAACCAGCTCGCCCTTGTGCTTGCTTCCGCTGATCGCACGGAGCGTCACGCCATGCCTCCAAGGCCAGCGCTGCAAAAAAGTCACGCTACTTCAATGGCTAGGAGCACAGTTCAACCGAGCGGCAACATTTTCCACGAGGTTAGTTACTGCGCGCCCCGAAACAGTAACACAAAAGAAAAGGGAGGCCGGCGAACCGACCTCCCCAATCTTTCAGCCTTGTAGGCGTCAGCCTTACTGACCCGCACCCGGGCCGTAGGTGATTTCCACGCGGCGGTTCTGCACTTCGCGCACACCGTCGGCGGTGTCGACGCGCGGGCGGCTTTCGCCGAACGCTTCCGTCGAGATCACGCCATCCGGAATCGAACGCGAGGTGAGGTAAGCCTTCACCGCGTCTGCACGACGCTGCGAGAGACCCACGTTGTACGAGGCCGAACCCGAGCGGTCGGCGTGGCCGGCCAGCATGACCTGCGCGTTGCCGCACGACTGGTACTGCGTGACGGCGTTGTCGAGGATCGACGAAGCCTCCGGAGTGATGTCCGACTTGTCCCACTCGAAGAAGACAATGAACGGACCCGGCGAGCAGACCACTTCCGGCGGCGGCGGCGGCGGCGGGGGGGGAGGCGGCGGCGGCGGCGGCGGCGGCGGCGGCGGCGGAGCAGCCGGTTCGCCGAAGTTGTAGGTCAGGCCGCCCAGGATGCTGTGCGAGCGGAACCGGCCCTCGAAGCCACGGTTCAGCACGTCGACCAGCTTGACGTTGTCGGCGTTGAAGAAGCGGTACTTCAGCGAGACGTCGACATTGTCAGTCAGCGGCGCACGGACACCCGCGATACCCTGCCAAGCGAAGACGGTGTCCGAGTCGTTCAGGAAGCTTCCGCGCTGGTTGAGCGCAACGCGTGCCTTGACCCGCGCCACACCGGCACCACCGCCGATGAAGCCCTGGATGCCGTCATCGTCACCGAAGTCGAGCAAGCCGTTGACCATGAAGCTGAGCGCCGTGGTACGGCCGCCAGCGAGGTCGAAGGTGTTCGGAGCGGCGATGCCGTTGTTGAACGGCGTCGGCAGGCTCGACGCGTAGCTGTCGAGATCAGCCGACTTGTACGCGACTTCCGCTTCCAGGCGGAAACCGCCGAAATCGTAACCAACGATGCCGTCAGCGTCATAGCCGTAATCGCTATTGACGGTGCCGGTGCCGGTGGTGGTGGGCGTGGAGATGTCGTAGGTGATGTCCTCGACGATCATTCCGCCGAACTCGGCGCCCACGTACCACGCATTGTCGCGGGCGAGTGCAGGCGAGGCGAGTGCGGTGGAGGCGAGCGCCAGTACTACGGCAAGCTTCCGCATCTTAGTCCCCTTTCATCAGTGTCACTACGGACAAGGCAAACTCCCTATCGAAAGCTTGGTTTCCACGCAAGAATACAAAAGGCGAGACCTGTTGCCGAAGTGCCACACCTTTTTCAGCGGCCTATCAAGCCATGCTCTTGCAGCGCAGAAAGAACGCTGCCCAGCACGGCCCGCGCCTCCGCATCAATCGTGCCGCCCCCACTCGGGTCCGCGATCGCCGGCTGGCGCTCCGACAAGACCTGAACGCCGCCGAGGAACAATGCGCTCCCCTGCAATGCACCGATCACCCAAGTGTTTCCATCGAACCGCGCTGGCATGCCGTCGTCGCGCCGTGAAACGCTCATCCCCGCAATCGCCGCAAGGAACCGCCAGCCGCCCTGCGTCCAACCGGCGACGGCATTCGCTCGGCCCGCCCACGCCCCTACGGGATCGCTGCCGACCACCCAGCACGCGCCCGTCTCCGGTGCATCAGGCGGATCGTTCCGGCCGATCGAGATCACCACCGGCTGCACGGCAAGGTCGAGCCGAAGCAGCGCTTCATTATGGTCCATCTCCTTCTGCGCCTGACCGGCGTGCAGCAGCGGCAGGCCCAGGCGGGCAGTCCGATCATCGGTCATGGAACCAGTCCTTCTTGGAGAATGATCTCGGCCGCGGCGGAGACGCCGTGCGTCCCCCGCTGGCGAACCGAAACCGTAGTGCCCACGCTCACGTATTGCGCGTCGAGTAACAATGACGGTGTCGATGTTTCGAACGTCGCCGTTTCGCCGCCGGCCTGGGTCACCTTGACGAGGTAAGCCTCCGCTTCCTCACCCAGCGCCGCGTCCACGCCGTCGCTCCAGCGCCAATCCGTCCGACTGCGCCGCCGCCACTGCAACATGGTTCCCTCGGCGACAGCCGCCGCGCGAAGCCGGACGGGCGCCGGCGGCAGTATCGACGCACCGCTCAGCACGACTTCGGCAGATGAGGGAACCATATCCCCCGCCCCGCTCGCGTAGAGAAGCACGCGTCCGCCCGCCGCAGCGTCAACCGCGAGCAGCGTCGCTGCGCCCTGCTCGATCAGCACAAAGCGCACGTCCGCTGCGATCGGCGCGGGCACTGTCCCCCGCCGCCCGCGCCACAAGCCGCTGAGTTCCCACGTGCCGCGCTCGATCATCCGCGCCCGGCCGAACTGCACCAGTTCCTCGCCCACCAGCGCCAGGTTAGCTCCCCGGTCGAGCGCCGCGGCATCGGCATCACCCAGCATCATCGCGCCGTGCGCCAGCTTCACCCGGATCACCGCCACGCGATCCACGATGGTGGCCGGCCCTGCCGGAACCGCCGCGATCACGCTGCCGACGATCCCCGGCGCCGCCGTGCCGCCGGCCGGATTCCACGACGCGCCATCATCCACACTGTATTGAAGCGCCGCGCGCCGCCACCCCGCCCCGGTTCCGGCCGCCACGATCGTCACGCTCGGCGAGACGGACGCGAACTCGCCCAGCGGCGGCAGTTCCGCAGCGTGTAGGATCGTGGCGCCGATCGGGTTGTCCGGTGCCCGCAGCACCCGCCCGGGGCTCGCTGCCAGGGCCGGCAACGCCGCCGGCGCCAGCGCGACAAGGTCAAGCGCCACCTGATGCCGCTCCAGCGTTGTTCCGCGAAGCCGCCAGCGGCCGCCGCCCTCACCCGCGATTGTCACCACCTCGCCGGGCAGAACTTCGATCATCGTCAGGTCACCGGTCACCCGGCGCGTGCGCCGCTCGCTCTCGACGCGCGCCAGCATCCGTTCGGCCGCCCCCCTTGCCGCCGCGGCGGGCAATGCGGCAGCGATCTCCACCTGCTGAACACTGCCAGAGCGCTCCGGCCGCGCCGCGCTTTGCACCCCGATCTGCCAGTCACGTTCTGGATCATAATGCGCGACGCTCACCGTCGCCGGCGCCTGATCCGCCGCCGCGATCCGCCGCATCGGGCCCTCGTCGGTGATCACCCGATCCGGGCTGTCGCCCGCGCGCATCGTCACACCGCCCGCCACCGGGCCGAACCACACGCCGGACATAGCGGCCAGCGCCTCGACCACGTCGCGGACGGAATCCCCGTCGGCGGCAAACCCCGCCAGCGGCATCGCGGCTTCAGCCGTCACGATCGTCCCACCGCCAAGATCCTGCGCGATCCTGCCGACGGGCACATCCTCTTCGTCCGCCACCACCTCGAAGGTCAGCGACGGGATGCGATTGCCGAACGCCTCCAGCGGCAGATCCTCGAACACCACATAGGCAAGGCCGCGATGCGCCGGTGCCCGGCCGATCCCTTCCGCGCTCGCGATCAGCGGATCGGCCTCCTGCGCCTCGTCGCCGTCATGCAGCCGGAAGCCGGTCTTCACCTTCCAGTCGTCCGCCGCGCCGCGCAGCAGGTTCCCGTCCGCCCAGATCCGTCCGATACGCCGCACCTGACGGCTCGATATGGCGACCGCGAAGGACACCGAATAGCTGTAGCTCGTGACGCTCGGCTGCCCCTTGCCCCCGCCCCGCTCGCCGCGATGCTCGATGAGGTCGGTTGACCAGATCACCTGTCCCGCCACGCGCATCCGGCCGTAGATCCTCGGGATCGATCGGCCATAGCTCGACGTCTGCACCGCCAGATCGGCAAGGCGCGGCCCCTGCCGCCCGCGTGGCTTGAACAGCACCGCGCCGTCCACCGCCCGACCGAGCGTGGCGCCAAGCGCCGCCCCCAGCGGCCCGCCGACCAGTCCGCCGACGGTCGTCAACACCAGCGTCGCCATCAACTTGCCTCCTGTTCATTACCGGCGATCCGCCAGGCGCCCAGCATCGGCCACGGTGGCACCCCCGGGCGCTCGACGACGCGGCGAAGGCCGGCATCGGCATGGACGAACCCGTTCCCGACCTGGATTGCGAGATGCACCTGCCCGGGTCCGCTGCGGCACAGCAGCACATCCCCCGCCGCGGTGCCCGTGCTTGGCACCAACCCATCAAAACAATGGCGGAACCGCGCGACATCGCCGCTGCGCAGTGGGTATCCTTCCGGTACCGCGCCCTCATGGCCGCCCGCGCGCAGCGCCAGCGCCACCACCCCAACGCAATCGAGCCCCGTCGCCGGATCACGCCCGTGGAGCCGAAACGGTACCCCTACGAGCCCCCGCGCCGCCGCCGCGACGCGTTCTCCGCGTGTCACGCGCCCGGATAACGCGTCAGCAGGTCCATGCCGGGCAGATACGGCTCGCCGCGGAAGTTCGCGGCATTATTGAACCGCCCGCTACAGGTCGCCAGGATCTTGTCGCAGCCTTCCTGCACCTCGACCAGCATTCCCGGCGGGACGGCGACCGGCGGCGGCGTGCGCAGCAACACCGTCGCCCCTTCCGACTGCGCGATCGCACTCTCCAGCCCGCATGCCTCGCCACCGAACCAGCGCAGCCGGCCACCGCCATAAGCGTCCGCGCTCGGCTCCACCCGGTCCAGCGTCAGCAGCCCGCCAGTGGCTGCCACCACCCGCGCGAAGCGCCGCCGCCCCGCCATTGGCACGCGGCAGCGGTGGTTGCCCAGCATTGCGCGACAAGCCGCGCTCGTCACTTCCGTCGCCGGGCGGTCCAGCGCAGCCGCAGCGCCGCGCAGCTCGGCGGTGAAGCCGGTCTCGTCGATCTCGATCGTGCCGATCGTGCCTTCGCCCAGCGACACTGGCGCGCCAGGGATCGCCCAATCTACCGCGGCAACGCTCACCCGCGCGCCGTCCCAACGTCCGATCGCCAGATCCCGCTCGGTCACCGCACCCGCTGTCAGCGCGCCGCGCGCCTCCATCGCGGCCCCGTCCAGCCCGTCGCCGCGCTCGATCGCCGACGGCGTCATGCCGGGTGCTGCACGATACAGCTGCCCCTCCACGATCAGGTCGCGGTCGTGATCGGTCAGCCCGATCGTCACGCCGTCGCGACGCGACAGCAACCACAGCATCGCGATGGTCGAAAGCCGATCGCTCATGCCTCGCGCACCTCGACCAGCGGCACCGACGGCGCCGACCCGGCCAGGAAGGTCGCGCGTGCGACGGTCAGCTGATCCTCGGCAAACCGCACCGCCACGTCGAAGATGAAGGACGCCGCGATCACCGCGCCAGCAGCCGGCGCCACGTCGAGGACGATCATGCCGCCCGCTTCCACGCTGAAGCCGTGCTCCGCCGCGCCATCCACCGTCACCGCCACGCTGCCCGCCACCGGCCGCGTGATCCGCCGCTCCGCGCCTCCGTAGTGTTTTACCAGTGGGAAGCGCCGTGTCACGGCGTCGCCTCGGCCGATCACCTCGTCCTCCCCGATCGAATCGAACGGGTCACGCAGCCGAAAGGCGCGCGCCGGCCCCATCCGCGCGCGAAAGAAGCCCAGCAACGTCGCGATATCCGCCTCGCTGCGCACGCCCGGCCCGGCATCATAGCGCGTCCGCGCCGCCGCCCAGCTCGCGTTGCGGCTCTCCCGCCCGCCGGCACTCGTCACGATCGCGGTGGAAAAGCCGGGGCTCACTTCCGCCTCGCGGCCCAGCTCCAACGGGAACAGCACGTCGTCGAATGCTTCCACCTCATCCTCCCCTTGCCGCTCGTCCCAGTGAACGAAGCCGTCGCGCATCACCTGCGGCAGCGCCCAGACATGCGCCCGCCGCACCCCGCGCCGGCGCGCCGCATCCGCCGCCGCATCGATCGCCGGCCACTGTCCCCTGTCCTCCGGCCGCAGCACGAAGCCCGAGAAATAATCCTGTCGCTCGGGTGGATAGCCAAGCCGCGCACTCGCCAGCGCGACGCCCGCCGCGGTGGAGGCGGTATCGCCCGCCACCACCCAGTCGTAATCTTCCAGCTGCAGCACGTCGAAGGCCGGGCTCGCCCAACCGAGCGGCATGTTCATCCGCTTCGCTTCCGGCGCTTTGGCGTCCAGCACGGTGGGCAGATAGGTAAGCAGCAACGTCTCGCACGCCGGGTGCACCACCCGCACCGCCTGGCACAGCGCCGCCGTCGATCCGGCGAGCATCGCACCTGCCGCATCGAGCGTCGCGCGCTGCGCGGCCGATTGCGGGCCGTTGACGCTCGGGATCGGCACTGGCGCGAACGCCGCCACGGCGGCCGCATCGTACAGGCAGGGCCGCCCGTCCGCCTTCGCCCACCACCAGGGCTCGCCCACCTGGAACTTCGCCGCCAGTCCCGCCGCCGCGCCGATCCCGACGAACGCCAGCGCGATCGCCTGCAGATAGGCCATCGCCGCCGCATTGGCCGGCGACACCAAGGTCGAGGGCGGTTCCCACCCGGTCAACGCCGGCGCGCCTTGCGCATCGCGCTGCTTCCACGCTTCCGGGCAATGCGCATCGAACAATTCGTACGAGAGGGACCAGATCACGTCATAGCCAAGCTGCGTCGCGCCTTCGGCAAAGCCACGGTGCCAGGCGACACAAGGCGCATTGAGCGTGCCGGTGACCTTGAGGTCGCCGTCGAGCCGGAAATAATGGCTCATGCCCACATAATGGACGATCGCCCCGCGGTACCCGAGGTGAAGCATGGTCCGCAGCACACGCGCCGGCGTCAGGTGATACGTGTCGTCATAGCCATTGGCGATCGCCAGGCCATGTTCCGGCAGCACCGCCTCGCCGATCGCCAGCACTGATCCCGGCCCGTCACACCGGATCGCGCTAAGCTCCGCCCAGCCCTCAGCCGGCGCCGCCAGCGGGCGATCGCTTTCGTCATAATCGGGCGCGACCAACGACAGGAACATGCGATCGACGTCCCCAGCCCACACCGGATCTGCTTCCGCCGGCAGCTGGAAACCGCCCACGACGTTCGCGAAGTCGATCGACACCTGGGCATCCTCGGGTGTGCCCTGGGCATAATTCCACAGTCGCACGTACCAGGATCGCGCCACGCCCGCGGCGTCGCGCCCCTCGATCGTCAGCACCGGGCCGTGCGTGGCGTCCAGCGGCCGCACGCCTGACGATTGCCAGCGGAACGACAGGCGGCAGCGGCGGAAATCGCGCGCTGTCTCATACGCCAACAGCGGGTGATCGTGGCGGTCCTCGGCCGCCCAGATCAGCCCGGCGAGATCATTCTTACGATAGAAGACGCAGTCGACGCGCATTGCGTCCGGCGCGCTCGTCGTCACCGCCGCCATCATCGGCCGCGGGAAATTCACCGTCCAGAACCGCGGGTCGAAGCGCGTGATGACGCCTGCTTCATGGTGCGCGCCGCGCGCGGCGACGAGACAATGGCCCATCAGTCATCCGCTCCTGCAAGCGCTGCCCGCACGGCCCGCGCTACCTGCCGGCTCGATCGGGCCAGCGCAGCCGGCGCTGCCTCGCTCGCGGCGTTGACGGTGATGTTCACCCGCACGTCGCGTGGGGTCCCGCTGCCACCGTTTGGCATCACCGATCCGGCCGCCGTGGGCACGAACAGCTCCGGCCCCCGCTCCCCCACCCAGAACGGCCGCCCCGGCGAGACCGGCCCGCCGGTCGCCCGCCCCGGTGCGCCGATCGCCCCGATCAACGCGGACAGCAGCCCGGCCCCCGCCGGCTGCGCCCCGCCGCCGAGCACGCTTTCGATCCCGGTCCGCAGCGCGCCCGCCGCAATCTGGTCCAGCACCGAAAGCGCCGCGCGCTTCAGGTCCTCGAATCCCAGCTTGCCAGTCCGCACCGCGCGCGAGAGCGTCGTCTCGATCGCCCGCCCGGCGCGGTCTGCTCCGGTCGACAGCGGCCCCTCCAGCGCGGCGCGCATCTCGGCGACATCGCGCGCGAAGCCGGCTGTGTCGGCCCGCACGCTCACCAGCATGCGGTCGAAATCCTCATCCATCGGGAAATGCCCCCTTCAGCCGCGCGATCATCGCGCGATCGGGCGGGGCGGACTGCTCCTCGCCGCCCAGCGCCCGCACCAGCGCGCTCAACTCCGCCGGCGTCGCCTGCCAGAACAGGTCCGGCGACCAGCCGAACGCCACGCCTGCGCAGCCCGCCAGCCGCGCCGCGTTTTCCGCGAACGTCACCGTCCTGCCAGGATCTGGCCCAGCAGCAGCCTCAGCGCCGGCATCGCCGCGGTCAGCCCCTGCGCCGCCACTGCCTCGCCCAGCGAATCGCGGGTCAGCGCCGGCGGTCGATCACGCAGGCAGTGCCAGAACAGCGCCACCAGCTCGCTGAGCGCCATCCGCCCCTCGGCGGCCCGCTCCACCAGCGCGAACAGCGGCCCAAGCTCCTCCTCCGCCGCCACCAGCGCGGCAAAGCTCGGCCGCAGCACCAGCAGCTCCCCGGCCACCCGCAGGTTCGCCTCGCCGCGGGCTAGGTTCGCCGCGCTCATGCGGCCACCACCGCGCCGGAGCTTTCGAGGTTCACGGTGTAGCTGCGCTCGCCGTTGAAATCCCCGGCATAGTCCAGCCGCGTCACTAGGAACCGGCCGGTCAGCGTCTCGCCGCTTTCGAAACTCAGCCGATAATCGTCGATCGTACCGGCAAGCGCATTGGTCTTCACCCGCGTCTCCGCCGCCGATCCGGTGAACACCCCCGCCGCCGACACGCTGACGCTGCGCGCGCCCGCGCCCGACAGCAGCTCGCGCCAGCCGCCCGATCCCTTGTGAGTCACCACCACCGCCTCGCCGTTGATGCTCAGCTGCGTCGTGCGCATGCCCGCCACCGTCGCGAATGCCGGCGTCGCGCTGCCATCGCCCACCTTCAGCAGGAACGCCGAACCCTTCTCCACCGCCATGCCTATTCCTCCCGATAGAGTTTCACCGCGAACTCGCTCGTCGCGGTCCAGCGCTCGCCGCCGCCCGCCCGCGCGATGCGTCCGCGCACCAGCCGCAGCGCGACGACGCGCCATCCCTCGCCGATCGCGCCGGACAGCGCCGCCACCGCGCCTTCCGCTGCCGCCATCAGCATGCGCAGCCGCACCGGCCGCTCGCCGGCATCGTGCAGCACGATCCGCACCCGCCCCTCGCGCCCGTCGATCCCCGCCCCGCCCCAGCGCGCCAGCACCGGATCCTCGACCAGCCCGTACGGCAGCGCCGCTCGCACCGGCGGCGCATCGTAAGCGGTGACGATCTCCTTCAGCGCCGCCACCATCGCCGCCTGAAGCGGCACCGCGGCGCTCAAGCCCGGGCCTCCGCCGTCAGCCGCATGCGGCGACAGGGCCGCCACAGCGCCGCGACCGCCGCCGGCGGTGCTTGCCCCGCCTCGCGATCGTTGAAGAGGTGCGCGATGAGCAAGCCAACGCCTTGCGCGATCGGCGCCGGCACCCCGGCCCAGTCATCCGCCAGCCCCGCCGAATAGCTCACCGTCACCCGCCCCGCCGCACCTGACGCAATCACGCGCACCCATCCGCGCGCCTCACCATCCACGTCGACGGCAAAGCCCCCTGCCGGCAGTGCGAACGCAGCGCCGTCCGCCGGCAGGCCGGCCACATTGCTGATCGCCCGCACCGGCACTGCCGACAGCAGCTGCCAGTTCCCCGCCGCCGCCGGCAGCACCTCGGCCAGCCCTCGCGCTATCAGCAGCGTGCCGGTGAACGCCTCCGCCAGCGCGATCGCGCTCGCCGCCAGCCGCTCCAGCAGCGCCTGCTCGCCCGTGCCCTCCAGCCGAAGCAGCACGCGCGCCTCCCCCACCGCCGCGGCAATCGCGGCGGACGGCACCTCCGAAACCGTCATGAACGTCTCCCCGGACGATCCAGAACAATCCCCTCCCGCCGATCGGCGGGAGGGGCACCGGCATCACGCCGCGGCGAACTTCATCACCTTGATCGCCTCGCTGTTCGAAACGCAGCCGCCGACGCGCTTGGTGGCGTAGAAGTTCACGAACGGCTTGTTGGAGTAAGGATCGCGCAGGATCACCGTCTCCTGCCGCTCGGCGATCAGATAGCCCGCACGGAAATTGCCGAAGGCAATCGACAGCGTGTTGGCGGCCATGTCCGGCATGTCCTCGGCCTCCACCACCGGATAGCCGAGCAGCGTCGCCGGCTGCCCGGCCGACAGGCTCGGCTGCCACACGAACGCGCCGTCACTGGTCTTGAACTTGCGGATTCGCGCCAGCGTCGCCGCGTTCATCACGAAGCTCGCGCCCTGACGGTATGGCGCGCGCAGCGCCTGGACCAGGTCGATCAGCCGCTCCTGTGGGTTGCTCCCGAAATCGCCCGCCGCGCCGGCCAGCACGTGCTGCAGCGTCCCGAAGGGGCGGGTCGCATCGCCGATCGCCGCGGTCGGCTGCTGCAGGAAGCCCTTGGGCCGGTTCGTCCCGTTGCCGTTGACGAACGCCGCCCCTTCCGCCTTGGCGAACTCCGCGGCGATCTCACCGGCCAGCCACTCCTCGACATCGAAATTGGCGTCGTCCAGCATCGCCTGCGTCGCGGAAGGATTGGCATAGAGCTCGCCCATCGGCGGCGCGATCTCGACGAAGCTCGGCGTCGCCGTCTCAGTGCGTGCGCCGTTCTCGGCCGCCCAGCCCGATGGTGTGCCGCCCGTCGTCACCAGCTTGCGATAGCCGGCGCTGCCCACCTTCACGACATTGGCGATGCCGCGGATCGGCGATGCCGCCTTCAGCGTCGCGTCGATCGTCGCATCGATCTCCCTGGGCAACGTATAGCCGCCCGCATCCCCGCTCAGCCCGGAAAAGGCCTTCATCTCCATCACCGCGCCGCTGCGCACGAAGCCGGCGAACGCCGCATCGCCCACTGCCGCCGCACCCTCGAGCACCGGCCGTGCCACCACCAATTCGCTCATGCTCTTCTCCCAACAAGAAAATCCTCCCCGAGCTCGCTCGGGGAGGGGGACCATCCGGCAGAGCCAGACGGTGGAGGGGCGCCCGCCACGGGCACCCGACTTCAGATCTCGAAAACTGCCTCGACGCGCGCCGCCGCCTGCATCGGCACCGCCACCAGGCTCACCTCGATCAGCCGCGCACGCAGCACTTCGCGCCACGCGCCCTGCTGCGTCGCCAGCGCGCGATAGCCGACGGAAAGGCCGCGCAGCGCCCCGCAGCGCACCAGCCGCGCCACCTCGGGCTCGATCACCGCGCCCTCGATCCACAGCCCGCGCGCATCCTCGCCGATCGCACAGATCTCGCCCACCGGCGTACCGCGATGCTGCATCAACAAGGGTACCGGCCCCGCGTCGGCAAACACGCCGCGGCGGAATACGTCGCCTGCGCGGTCCACCCGGTCGAACACCGCGGCAAAGCCCTGAAACCTGAGGCTCAACTCACCCACTCCCCGAACCCCAGCTTCACCGCCAGCACCGCCAGCACGAGCGCGGCGATCCAGCCGGCAAACGCCTTCCACGCCGTCCGCTTCGCGTCGCGCCACGCGGTCAGCAGCTCGCGCAATTCGGCCAGGTCGCGGGTCGCGGCATCGTCGGCCAGCCCCAGCCGCCGCAGCGCGCGGGTCGCGCCAAGCTCCCCCGCTTCCTCGATGATCGCGCGTAGCGTCGCCATGTCGGCGCCGGCCGCCGCGCCCTGCGCGATCAGCTGCGCCAGGATATTCCCGCTCCCGCCAGACCTCGTCATTGCGCCCACCCCACCATCTGCCGTTTCTCGTCGGCGGAAATGAAATCGGCGGCGGACACCATCGCCCACAGCCGCTCGCGATCCTCCACCAGTGCCGGCACGCGGTCGGGATCGATCTCGATCCGCGCCTCGGCGAACTGCTCGCCCAGCCCGGCCGCAATCGCCCCGAACACCGCATCCGCCAGCGGCAGCACCGTCAGCCGCCACAGCGCGCGGTTGGCCTCGCGATAATTGGCGTAGGTCGCGTCGCCCGGCAGCCCGAGCAGCATCGGCGGCACCCCGAACGCCAGCGCGATCTCGCGCGCGGCGGCGGATTTCAGCCCGACGAAGTCCATGTCCGCCGGCGACAGGCTCAGCGCCTGCCACTTCAGCCCGCCTTCCAGCAGCATCGGCCGCCCGGCATTGCCCGCGCCCGCGAAGCCCGCGTCCATCTCCTCGCGCAGCCGGCGGAACTGCTCTGCCGACAGCGCCGAGCCATCGCCCGGATCATAAACCAGCGCGCCCGACGGCCGCGCCGCATTGTCGAGCAGCGCCTTGTTCCAGCGCGCCGCGGCATTGTGCACCGCGATCGCCGCCGATGCCGCGCCAAGGCAGCCCAGCCCATAATGATCGTCCAGCGGGTGGAACCCGCGCACATGGATGACCGCATCGGGCGCAATCTCGCTCACCCGCCCGGCAACCGTGTAGCGATACAGCGCGGGCCACCCGGCCGCATCGAGCGCCATCGACATCCGTTCGGGGCGCAGCGGGAACAGCTCCGCGACCGCCCCGTCGGCATCGCGCAGCATCTGGATGAAGGCATTGCCGTGCAGCAGAACCTGCGCCGCCACCACCTCGCCCAGCCGCCGCCCGCCCGTCTTCTGCGTCACCAGCGCCAGCAGTTCACGATCGCTCGCGTCGAGCGGCGCGGATCCCACCGCCTCCGCCACCAGCCGCACCGCCCGCTGCGCCACCGCATTGCCGAGATAGCCGGCACGCACCTGCGCATCATAGCCCTGCGGCCAGTCCCCGCCCGCCAGCGCCTGTCCCCCACGCGACAAGGCCGGGCGCGATCCCTCGCGCCCGGCCTTCCAGCCGAACCATTTCATCTGTCTCTCCCGATTGCGCGGCGCCCGAACCGGCAAGCCACGCTACACCGTTCGCACCGAAGCCTTCCCGCGGCGCCCCAGCATCAGCTCGGTCAGCGCCCAGACCAAAGCGTCGGCGCGGTCGGGGGATCGCCCCGGCCCTTCATAGCCGCCGCCCGTCACCAGACCGCAAAGCTCGTCCTCCAGCCCGGGGAACGCGCCGACATGGCTCACCCGTCCCCGGCGATAGAGCGTCGCCACGGGTTCCGCGCGCGCCACCTTGCCGCGGCTCGCATGCACTAGGCTCACCGGCAGCGTATCTTCCGCCGCCAGCAACACCGATTGCACCATCGCGCCGCCCTGGTTCGCCTCGGCCACCACATGGTCGGCGCCGTGCCGCGCGACGCAGGCCGCCACCGCCGCCGCCCAGACTTCGGGCGTTGCCCCGACGATGCTGGCATCCTCGATCACATAGCCGCGATCATCCTCGCCCAGCGCCACCGCGACGATCCCGCACGCGTCGCCGCCGACGCCCGCCGGCGGATCGACACCGACGACGATGCGCCGCACCGCCGGCATGCTGGCCACACGCGCAGCCTCGATCACCGCCCGCGTCCACAAGGCGCCGGCGACATCCTGGATCAAGTCTCCGTCCAGCTCCTGCCGGCCCAGCGCGGTGCCGCCGTAATTCGCCTGCATCGCGTCGAGGAAGCTCAGCGGCAGGTGCAGATTGTCGACCGTGCGGCCAACCGTCTCCTCCACGTCCGGCCCGTTCCTCACCCGCTTCATCAGCGCATTGGGCCGCGGCGTCGTCGTCACCACCACCTTGGGCTGGTCGCCAAGCCGCATCGTCATCATCAGATTGTCCCACGCCGCGTCGCCGCGCCGCCATTTGGCCAGCTCGTCGCACCAGGCGATGTGATGCTCCGGCCCGCGCAGTCCTTCGGGCGAATCCGCCGAGTAGACGGTCGCGCAGGCGCCGTCCGGCCAGCGCACCTCGCCGCGCGTCGGCTTCCACTCGGGATGCTCGTTCAGCCGCGCCACCGCCAGCAGCCCGCTCGGCCCCTCCACCATCACGCGACGCGCCTCCTCGAAGGTCGCGCCGACCAGTGCGATCCGCACGCCCGGAATGTCGCGCACCTTCTGGCTCACCCATTCCGCGCCTGCCCGCGTCTTGCCGAAGCCACGCCCGGCGCGGATCAGCCACACCCGCCAGGCGTCACCCGGCCAGAACTGCCCCTTATGAGCGAACTTGTACCAGCGCCCGGCAAGCTCGATCTTGTGCGGCGTGCTGAGCTGGTCGAACACGAACTGGCGCTCGCGCGGCGGCTTGAGCGCCAGTTCCATCAACAGGTCGCGGCTCAATGCGCCTTCGCCCGGCGGGCCAGCCCGTCGAGCGCTCGCTGCAACACCGCGTCCGTCTCCGCCCGGGTCGGCAGCGGCTTGGCCCGCACCACGCTCTTCTTCGGCTCGTCACCCCCGCGGTGCCGCCCGAGCAGGCCGACCGCAAACTGCAGGTCTGCCGCCGAAACCCCGCGGCCCGCCGCTCCGTCGTCCCCCACCGCCCGCTTCACCGTCGCCAGCGCATGCTGCAGCAGGCCCGCCTCAAGCCGGTCGTAGGTGATCGCGATCGCCGCGTCCCAAGCTCCGGCAAACGCCGCATTCTCGTCGCGCCAGCGATAGCAGATCGCCACCGCCACGCCTGCCGCCTGCGCTGCCGCCGTCACGCTGCACGTCTCCGCCAGCATGCTGACGAACTTCACTTGCCGTTCCCTGACGCGGCGCCCCGTGCCGTTCGGCGCCCGCGGTATCCGGGATGCGCCACCACCGCTCCTGCGCCGCGGCGTCCTTCCGCTGGAAACCCGCCCTCCCGAAGCCCGATCCTTCAACGCCCGCCCGTCCGACGCTTCGCCCATCGCGCCCTCCCCTGTCTTGCTGCCGGCCGCGCGCAGCAGGCACCCGGCCACCGCCCGCACGCCATCCGCCGCTTCGCTGTGCCCCAAACGCCGACGGGCCGGGAGCATCGGGGGCCCATCCCCCGCGCTCACCGGCCCGTCGGCTCATTGAAGAAGCAGGCCCTCAGCCGCCGCTTGCACTTCTCCAATGTTCCTGTTTTGTACACAAACAGCGTGACGCTGTCAAGCACTATCGCACGCCCCTTCAGGCTTGCCCTCGCGCCCGTTGGCTTGCAGGGAAGCGCGTAAAGAGGACTGAGGGGAGCGCGATGCGCAGTTTCGATGTGTTGATCGTCGGCGCCGGCCATGCCGGTGCCCAGGCCGCGATCGCGCTGCGTCAGGCTAAGTTCGACGGCACGATCGGCGTGATCGGTGCCGAGCCCGATCTGCCCTACGAACGCCCGCCGCTCTCCAAGGAATATCTCGCCGGCGACAAGACGTTCGATCGCATCCTGATCCGTCCCGAGGCCTTCTGGCAGGAACGGGGTGTCGAGATGCTGCTCGGGCATGAAGTCACCAGCGTCGATCCCGCCGCCCGCACCGTCACCACCGCAGCCGGCGGATCGTTCGGCTACGAGCATCTCGTCTGGGCCACCGGCGGCAGCCCGCGGCGCCTCACCTGCGCCGGCAACGATCTTGCCGGCGTCCACACCGTGCGCACCCGCGCCGACGCCGATCGCATGATGGGCGAGCTTGCCGGCGTCGACCAGGCGGTCGTCATCGGCGGCGGCTATATCGGGCTCGAGGCCGCGGCGGTCCTCGCCAAGTTCGGCAAGAAGGTCGTCCTGCTCGAAGCACTCGATCGCGTCCTCGCCCGCGTCGCCGGAGAGCCGCTCAGCCGCTTCTACGAGGGCGAGCATCGTGCCCACGGCGTCGACGTCCGGCTCGGCGTCGCGGTCGATTGCATCCTCGGCGATGGCACCCGCGCCACCGGCGTGCGCCTTGCTGATGGCGAAGTGGTGCCGGCGCAAATGGTGATCGTCGGCATCGGCATCGTCCCCGCCGTCGCCCCGCTCCTCACCGCCGGTGCTGCTGGCGGCAACGGCGTCGCGGTCGACGCGCAATGCCGCACCAGCCTCGCCGGCGTGTTCGCGATCGGCGATTGCGCGCTTCACGCCAACGGCTTCGCCGACGGCGCCGAGATCCGGCTCGAATCGGTGCAGAACGCCAATGATCAGGCGAACGTGGTGGCCAAGTCGATCACCGGCCAGGAAGCCAGCTACAATGCGGTGCCGTGGTTCTGGTCGAACCAATATGATCTGAAGCTCCAGACGGTCGGCCTCTCCACCGGCCATGACGAAACCGTCCTGCGCGGCGATCCTGCGACCCGCAGCTTCTCGCTCATCTACCTGAAGCAGGGCCGCGTCATCGCGCTCGACTGCGTCAATACGATCAAGGATTACGTCCAGGGCCGCAAGCTCGTCGAACAGCGCGCCCAGATCGCCGCCGATCGCCTCGCCGACGCATCGGTGCCACTGAAGGAACTCGCCGCCTGATCGCTCCGGGCGGCGCAACGTCACGCTTTTGCCGCGGCGCGCGGCCCGCTACGCTGCCGGCATGAACCACGCCGAACCTTCGCGCCGCACCGGCGGCCGCATCCTCGTCGACCAGCTCGTCGCGCAAGGGTGCGACCGCATCTTCACCGTGCCGGGGGAAAGCTTCCTCGCGGTGCTCGACGCCCTCGTCGACACGCCCTCGATCGAGGTGGTGACGTGCCGGCAGGAAGGCGGCGTCGCCTTCATGGCCTGCGCGGACGGCACGCTCACCCACCGCCCCGGCATCGCCTTCGTCACGCGTGGCCCGGGCGCGACGAACGCCTCGATCGGCGTGCATGTCGCCCGCCAGGATTCGCAGCCGATGATCCTCTTCATCGGCGACGTCGATCGCGGCACGCGCGATCGCGAGGCGTTTCAGGAGGTGGATTTCGCCGCCATGTTCGCGCCGCTCGCCAAATGGGCCGCGCGGATCGACGATGCGCGCCGCATCCCCGAATATGTCGCCCGCGCCTATGCCGTGGCGATGAACGGCCGCCCCGGCCCGGTGGTGCTCGCGCTGCCGGAGGACATGCTGCTCGACGAGGTGGTCGCGATCGATCGCCCGCGCGTGGAGCGCGTCGGCCAGGCGCCCGATCCCGATGCGATGGATCAGCTCGCCGATCTCCTCGCCACTGCGGAGCGGCCGGTGGCGATCATCGGCGGCGCGGGCTGGGATGCGCCGGCGGGCGAGGACATCGCCGCCTGGGCCGATCGCGCCGGCGTGCCGCTGGTCGCCGCCTTCCGCCGCCAGGATGCGGTGCCCAATGATTGCCCCGCCTATGCCGGCAATCTCGGCTACGGCCCGAACCCGGCACTGGTCGCGCGTGTCAAGGACGCCGATCTGCTCCTCGTGCTGGGCGCGCGGCTCGGCGAGGCGACGACCGACGGCTACACGCTGATCGATCCCGAGCACCCCGGCCAGCGCCTCGTCCACGTCCACCCGGACGCGACCGAACTCGGCATGACATACCGCACCGATCTCGCGATCTGCGCCACGATGGCCGAATTCGCCGAGGCGCTGGCGCTGGTCGACGGCCCCGCCCGCTCGCACGATCTGGAAGCGCACGAGGCCTATCAGGTCTGGTCCACGCCCGCCGCCCGCCCCGGCGTCACCATGGATCTTGGCCCCTGCGTCACCGCGATGCGCGCCGCGCTGCCCAGGGATACGATCATCTGCAACGGCGCGGGCAACTTCTCCGGCTGGTGGCATCGCTACTGGCCCTACGCCGGCCCGGGCACGCAGCTTGCCCCCACCGCCGGCGCGATGGGCTATGGCGTGCCGGCCGCGGTCGCTGCCGCGCTGCGCCGCCCCGGCCGCACGGTCGTCGCGCTTGCCGGCGATGGCGATTTCCTGATGAACGGCCAGGAACTGGCCACCGCGGTCCAGCACGGCTGCGACATGCTGGTGATCATCGTCGACAACGGCGCCTACGGCACCATCCGCATGCACCAGGAACGCGAGTTTCCCGAGCGGCCCTCCGCCACGCGCCTCGTCAATCCCGATTTCGCCGCGCTCGCCCGCGCCTATGGCGCCTGGTCCGAAACGATCGAGCGCACGGAGGATTTCGCCCCGGTCCTCGCCCGTGCCCAGGCCGAAACCGGCGTCCGCCTGCTCCACCTGAAGACTGACGTGGAACAGATCACCGCCGGCACCACGCTCAGCGCCGTCCGCGCCGCCAAGCGCTAGGCCTACAATCCGCCACCCCGCGCGGGGTGGCGGCCGCGCCTCCCGCTCGTCGCGAGCACCGTCGAGGGACGCGCCCCGAGCAGCGCGCGTTACTTCTTCGTCAGCTTTCCCAGCCCGGCGGCAAGCGCGCTATACGGCCGCGCCTCGTCGTCCGGGATCACCCCGGCCTCGCGCAGCTTCTCCTCCGCCCCGGGCGCGCGGGGGAAGGGATCGAGCGACAACGCCAGCGTTTCCGCAGCCGCCTCGCCAAGGTCGATCGCCCCGCCCTCGATCGGCAGCACGTCGATCGCATCGCCGTCCAGCTCGATCTCCTCGCCTTCCTCGCCTTCCTCGACGAAGCGGAGCGTGGTCGCCTCGTCCACCGTGGCGGGCAGCGGATCGCCGGTGATCGAGCAGGCCTGTGTCACCGCCCCCGTCACCCGGCCCTCGACCAGGATGCCGGCCGCATCGCGGCGCACGGTGAACTCGCCCGCCAGCCGCGCAATCTCGGGCAGCCCGAATCGCGTCGCCAGCGCGGCGCGCTCCGCCGCATCCGCCTCCACGCTGATCACACGCGGCGCCTCGCCGATCGTGTCGAGCCGCACCGGACGGGAGAATTCCGGCGTCATGCCAGCCGCCCCGCGCGCAGCTCGTCCAGCGATCGTGCGTCCAGCGCCTGGCGGAACGCCAGCAGCTGCTCGCTGACATAAGTTGATTGGGCCGGGGCCGGCGCCTCGCCACGCCACACGTTGCGCACCAGCGCGGGCGTCAGGTCGCCCGCCGCCACGCCCTCGCGATAGGCGCCCAGCCGGCCGCCCAGCATGCTCATCATGCGGCCGACATGCTTGCCCACCACCATGTCGCCGAACCCGATCTGGCGCACCTGCGCGTCCATGTCGTCGACGAACTGCTCGGTCACTTCCATCGACAGGCCGGCGCCCTCGTCGTCCACCTCCAGCCGCAGCAGCACCATCGACAGCACCGCGGCCACCATGTCGAACCGACCGTCCAGCGTATCGGGCACGCCGCCGTCGAGATACCAATGCGCCTCGCGCGCCTGCGCCACCACGGCGCCGTACAGCGGGGCCGCCGCATTGCGGTCACGCCGCCGGAACCGGTCGAGAAGAGCCAAAATCGTGTCGTCCTGTCGCGCTTGTGTCGTTTGTCGGCCGGGCATATTGAGGGGAATGGCCGTCGGCGCAACGGGATGCCCGTTGCCCCTGTGTTTTTGCCCTATGCTTTCTTTGCGGAGTAGCCATGCGTTTCCCCCTCCTGCTCGCTGTCGCAGCCGCCCTCGCGGCATCGGCCTGCGCGCCGCTTCGCTCGCACCAGGGCTATGTCGTCGATGCCGATCTGGTGAACTCGGTTCAGCCCGGGGTGGATACGCGCCAGTCGGTGCTCGCCACGCTCGGCCAGCCCAGCTTCGCCAGTCAGTTCAACCAGGGCGACTGGTATTATGTCTCGCGCGATACCCGCAATTATTCGTTCCAGACGCCGAAGGTGCGCGAGGCGCTGACCGTGCAGATCACGTTCGACAATGCCGGCAACGTCGCCACGATCCGCAAATGGGGCGCCGATCAGGTGGCGAAGGTCGATCCGGCGAAGCGGACCACGCCGACGCTGGGCCGCAAGCGCGGCTTCTTCCAGGATCTGTTCGGTAACATCGGCACGGTCGGCGCCGCCGGTGCCGGGGCTGGCCCGGGCCGCTGATAAACCTCGCGAAGGCGTTGCTTGCATCCGTAACGCCTTCGACATGATCCTTTCACTTGGCTGACTGACACATTCCCGGGCCGTTCAGGAGAATCGGCCTAGTTCTTCTTCCCATGGCGCGGCGAAACTTCGTCGGCGCCGAAGGGATGGAGGTGCAGATCATGCGTAAGTTGATCATTCCAGCGTTGATGGCCGCAGTTGCTTTGCCGGGCATGGCAAGTGCGCAGTCTTATGGCGAGCTCCGCCGCGATCGGCAGGAGATTCGGGAACAGCAGCGGGATCTGCGCGATGCGCAGCGCCGAGGTGACTGGCGCGATGTTCGCGAGGAGCGCCGCGATCTGCGTGATGCGCGCCGTGAATATCGTGAGGATCTGCGCGATCGCGATCGCCGCTGGGGCCGGGACGACTGGCGCGTCTATCGCAATCAGAACCGGGCGCTCTATGCCGGCGGCAACTGGCGCGCGCCGTTCCGCTACAATGCCTGGCGGCCGGGCGTCCGTATCGCGCCGGTCTATTATGGCCAGCGTTACTGGATCAACGATCCGTGGCGCTATCGCCTGCCCCCGGTCCGCGCCAATTCGCGCTGGGTGCGCCACTATAACGACGTCGTGCTGGTCGATTATCGCCGCGGCATCGTGCTCGACATCATCCGCAACTTCTACTGGTAAGCGGATCCCACAAGCAAAGCCGGGCGAGCGATCGCCCGGCTTTCTTGCTGTGTGGGATGCTTGAGCCGTCCGAAAGAAACAGGTACGGCCGCGCTACGAAACGCCGCAGCGCGGCCGGTGCCTGGCTTGGGATCCGGCACTAGTCCCGAAAGGGGGTGGGACTATCCCGGCAAACGCGCTTGTCCTATTTTGGTTCTACCGGATCGTGAAAGTAACGCGATCAACGGTTTTTCCCGCCGGATCAATTAACGCGAGCTCATGTTTACCGGGCCCGGCGCGCAGCAATGGTCCCGATTGGGCGCTCCCCAGATCCTGTGCGTCCAGCCGCAGCCGATGCGCTTCGGCGGCCCCCGTCACGTCCACCGCCAGCCGCTGGCGATCCGCCGGAATGTCGGGATCCAGCGCATAGACGCTGCCCATCACCGGTGAGGCGATGCGCGGCCGGCGCGCGCTCGCCGGCGCCGCAGCCACCCGCGTCAGCCCGGTGCCCATCAGGAAATAATCGGTCCGCGGCAGTTCGCGTGCGGCGGCAAAGGTCACGCGCTTCGCCTCCACGCCGTCGGGCCGCGGCGGCGCCGGCAGCGCCCCGCGCCGCTCCAGCGCCATCATCACGTCACGCCAGACCGGCGCGGCGCCGCTCGTCCCCGATACAGCGCGCATGGAGTCTCCCTCCACGTTCCCCACCCATACCGCCACCGTGTAGCGGCGCGAAAAGCCGACGCACCAATTGTCGCGCATCGCTTTTGACGTTCCGGTCTTCACCGCTGCCCAGAATGGCGGGCGCAACGCCGAATCCATCCCGAACGTGCCCGATCGGGCCGCCGGGTCGGCCAGCATGTCGGCCACGATCCACGCCGCCTCCGGGCTCGTCACCGCCCGATCCGCCACCGCCGGACTATCCAGCGTCAGCCGCAACGGAGACCACCGCCCGCCGTTCGCCAGCGCGCGGTAAGCATTGGCCTGTTCGCCCAATGTCACTTCCGCCGATCCAAGCGCCAGGCTGAAGCCATAATAGCTCCCGTCCTCCACCAGCCCGCGATAGCCCATGTCCCACAGCCTGTCGCGGAACGCGTCGGTCCCCACCAGCAGCAGCGTGCGGACCGCCGGCACGTTCAGCGACGCGGCCAGCGCCACCCGCGCCGATACCGGTCCCTTGAACGCGCGGTCGTAATTCTGCGGCACGTAAAGGCCCGAAGCCGTGTCCAGCTGCACCGGGGAATCGTCCAGGATCGACGCTGCCGTCAGGTATCGCCGCTCGATCGCCTGGGCATAGAGGAACGGTTTCAGCGTCGATCCCGCCTGACGATAGGCCGCCGCCGCATCCACCGACGCCGCAGTCGAATGGCCGCCGATCCCGCCGACATAGGCCAGCACCTCGCCGCTCGCATTGTCCAGCACGATCACCGCCCCGTCGCGCGCCCGCGTCGCGCCCAGCCCCAGCAGCTGGCGGCGAAGCGCCGTGGCCGCGATCCGCTGCACGCCAAGGTCCAGCGTGGTCCGCACCTTCAGGCCGGGCTTGGTCAGCAGCCGATCCGCAAGATGCGGCGCAAGCCCCGGGTCCAGCGCCAGGCTGCGCGCGGGGCCCAGCATCGCCGCGGCCAGCGCGGGAAAGCGATCGCACGGCCCGCCGGCCAGCGCGCATGCCCGCCGCGCCACCGCGTCGGCGCTCGCCTGCGGGTTCGGCAGCAAGGCGGCCAGCAGCAGCGCATCGTCACGTGACAGGCTTTCCGGCGTCTTGCCGAACAGCCCGAGCGCCGCCGCGCCGATCCCCTGCGCTTCGCCGCGAAAGCCGGCGAGGTTCAGATACGCCTCGAGCTGCTGGTCCTTGCTCCAGCGATCGTCCAGCGCCGCGGCGGCGCGCATCTGGCGCACCTTGTCGCGCCAGCCGCGCGCGCCCGGCTGCGCCAGCGCCGGCGACAGGAATCCCGCCAGCTGCATCGTGATCGTGCTCGCGCCGCGCCCGCGCTTGCCCTCCGCCCGATCGCGCGCCACCCCCGCCAGCGCCAGCCAGTCGATCCCGTCATGGTGCGCGAAGCGCCGGTCCTCGGCGGCGATGATCGTTTCGCGCACCACTAGCGCGATCCGGTCGATCGGTGTCCACGCCAGCCGCCGTGTCGCGAAATCGACCCGCGATGAATCGAGCAGCCGCCCGTTCCGGTCGTACAGCCATGCCTCCGACGGCTGCCAGCGCCCCCGCACCTGCGCATAGCCCGGCACCGGCGGCGGCCGTGTCAGCCAGTCGGCGATGGCAACGAGCGACGCGATCGCCAGGATCGCCGCGATCGCCACCCGACCGCCGCGCGTCAGTGGCGCCTCAGCCGCCCGCGTACCGCCCAACCCGTGCTCAGCTTCTCCGGGCACGTGTCCTCACTTCAGCCCCACGGTCACCGATCCCACCGGCACCGCCGCGCGGATGTCGGGCGAATACATCGCCTCCACCCGCGACGCCGGCAGCTGGAACCGCCCCGCGCCGTTCAGCCGCATCGTGTAGCTGACGGTGAAGCGCCCCTGCGGCACCCAGGCGAAATAGCCGCGCCAGGCCTCGCGCCCGCGTTCGATATAGGCCGGCGACACGCCCTCGCTCTCACCTCCCTCGCCGAGCATCGCGGATTGCCCGCCCAGCCCGCCGATCACCGTCGCGCCCGGCGGCACCGGGTCGCTCACCACCACCCAGTTGCGCTCCACCGACGCGTCGACGGTCAGCGTCACGCGCACCACGTCGCCGCGCGTCAGCCGGCCCGGATTGCGCGCCTGCACCACTTCCGTCTTGCGCGTCAGGCGATAGCCGGCGGCCAGCGGCTTGGTCAGCGGCACCGCGGCGCGCACCGCCACGCTCGCCCACGGCCCCGCGCCACCCTCCTGCGCCATCACCAGCGGCGACGGCCGCGCGGGCAGCGGCAGGCGCACCAATCGCGCGTCGGCGGCTAGCGGCCAGCTGCGTGCCGCCGTCTGCCCGGCCAGCGACACCCGCGTCGTCCCCGCGATCGCCTGCGCCGGATAGAGTGCCGCGAACTTGCGCACCGCCACCGCGCCCCAGGCGTTGGCCGTCGTCGTGTCCCAGTGCCCCCGGCGCTGGCGCATCGCGGTGCCCACCATCATCCGTGGCCCTTCGTCCTGCCAGCCCGGCCGGCCGAGCGTCGCGATCAGCGCCTTGTTCGCCTCGGTATCGGCGGACGACATCAGCCACCACGGCGCGTTGGCCGCATCGGTCAGGTCGATGCGCGACCCTTCATAGACCAGCCGGCTGCGCAGCACCTCTTCCGCCTGCGCCTTCAGCGCCGCGCCGTTGGCGAGGCCCGGCGTGCGATCCACCGCGACGATATAGTCGGCGAGCAGCCCGGTCGGCATCTCGCCCGGTGCGATCCCCAGCTGCCCGAGCATCCCCGCCTCCGCCGCGCCGGCACGGGCAAGCGCGGCAAAGGCCGCCACCCGCTGCAGCCGCGGATCGCCATATTCCTCGCGGCGCAGCCGGCCGTCGAGCACCGCCTTCAGCCCCTCCACCATGCGCGTGCGCACCGCGTCGGGGATCGCCAGCCCCGCCTCGGACGTGATCGCGAGGACATAGGCCGTCAGCGCCTCCGATCCCTGCAGCGTATCACCGGGGAAATAGCGCAACAGGCCATCGGGCGCCTGATAGGTCGGCATCTCGCCCGCCAGCACCGCCCAGCCGCGCATGTCGCCCAGCGTCACGATCCGGCTCAGCCGCTGCTCGAAGCAGGTGAAGGGATACGCCGCCATATAGTCGCGCACCCCCGCCATTGGCGGCGCCAGCGTATCGCTCAGCGCCACGTCGACGCTGCCGAGGCCGGGCAGCGCGCCCGCCGGCGCGGTGATCGGCACGTTGGTCGCCTCGCCGATCCGCGCGATCGTCGCGGCCCAGGTTTCCACCGGCACCGGCGGGATCACGTCCTGCGTCACGGTGATCCGGTCCGCCGCCCGCCCGTCGGCACTGCGCGCGCTCACCTGCCAGCGCAGCGTGCCTTGCGCATTCGGCGCGGTCAGGTTCCACGCGATCGGCGCCGCGCCGCCGGCCGGGATCGTCACCGTGATCGGCCGCCCCTGCGCCACCCTCGGCGTCAGCGACGCTTCCGCCGTCACCGTCATCGGCTTGTCGGAGCCGTTACGCAGCGTGAAGCCGGCCGCATAATAATCGCCGCTGCGCACCAATGTCGGCATCCCGGCATAGATCGACAGGTCCTGCGCGGTGCGAATGTCCGCCATGCCCGTGCCGAAAAGCTGCGCGCCGTCGGTCGCCACCGCCACCAGCTTGAACGACGACAGGGCATCGCTCAGCGGCACCGCCACCGTCGCACGCCCCGCGCCGTCCAGCGCGACGCGGCCCTTCCACAGCAGCACCGGCTGGAAATTCTCGCGATTGAGCGCGGACATGTCGCCGCCCCCGCCGCCGCCGGCCTCCACTGCCTTGCGCCCGTAATGCCGCTTGCCCACTACCTGGGTCTGCGCGGTCGAGGTCAGCACCGACAGCGGGCGCTCGCCCATCATCGCAGTCAGCACGTCCCAGGAATCGTTCGGCGCCAGCTGCAGCAATGCCTGGTCGACTGCCACGAAAGCCACGTCCGCCGCCTCTGCCGGCTTGTCGTCGGGCCGCTTCACCGCGATGGCCACCTGCGCCGTATCGCGCGCGCCATAACGTTCGCGATCGGGCTTCACGGTCACGCCCAGACGATGCGCTTCCCAGCCCACCTTCACCTTGGCGATGCCCAGGCGATAGGCGGGCTTGGACAGGTCGACCAGCGCGGTCGCCGCCGGCGCTTCCTCGCGCCCGCCGAACAGCGATTTCAGCCACCCCCACCAGCCCTGCGTCGCCCGGCCCCGCACGGCCATCACGGAAACATAGACGTCGGGCGCATAGGCCCCCTGCAGCGGCACTTCGACCACCGGGTCCTTGCCCGACAGATGCGTGGTGAAGCTCGACAGCACGCCCTCGCGCTCCACCGTGACGAGCGCGGTCGCCTCGCGGAACGGCATACGCACCTGGAACCGGCCGGTCTCGCCCGATTGATAGGCGGTCTGCTCGGGCACCACGTCCATGCGGTCGCCATTGTCCCCGCCGAACCACCAGTCGTCGTCCCCCGCCAGCCACACCGATCGCGTCGCCCGCGCGACATTGCCGTCACCGTCGCTGGTGGTGGCCACCACCTCCACTTCGCCGGACACGCCCGGATCGAGGCTGCATTGCGCCAGTCCCTGCGCGTCGGTCGTCGCCGAGCAGCTCGCGCCCAGCTTCTCCACCCGCACGCGATTGTCATAGGCATAGAAGCCGCCGATCAGCCGCCGCCGCGCGGTCAGCACCTGGCGGCTGTACACCGCCACGCTGATCTTCTGCCCCTTGATCGGCTTGCCCTCGGGATCCAGCGCCACGAAGCGCAGGCGCAGGTCGTCCTGCTTCATCAGCCAGCCGTCGGTCTTCACGCCAAGCTGCACGGCGGAGGCGAACACGGGCAGCGTCCGGCTCGCGGTCAGTGTCTCGCCGTTCGCATCCTGGTAATCCATCTCGACGCGCATGTCGGCATTGCCGTCCAGCCCGCCCGGCACCTCGACGGTCATCCGCTGCGTGCCGTCCGCGCCCAGCGTCGCGGGCAAAGTCTGCGTCGGCGGGAAGGCCGTTCCCGTCTCCTCGCCGTCGCCGTCCAGCGGCCGCACGCCTTCCTGCACCGGCCGGCCGCCGAAGCTATAGCCTTCATATCCTTCCGGCGTGCTCGTCCGCGCGGACCAGGCGACCCGCACGTCGACCGGCAGGTTCGATGCCCCGCCGCCGGAAAGATAGCCGACGAACAGGTCCAGCGGCACGGTCTTGGGCCGCACCAGCGCGCCCTTCGGCCCGCTCACGCTCGCGCGCATCGTCGGCAATTTGTATTCGTCGACCCGGAAGCTCTGCTCGGTGTAGATCGTGCGGTCGCCGGTCACCACCTGCAGGTCGTAATCGCCCATCGGCGCGCCGGCCGGCGCGGTCCACTCGGTCTCGCCGATGCCATTGGCATCGATGGCGAGCGGCAGCTCGAACTGCGTGTCCGATCCGCGATGCGACAGGCGCAGCGTGCCGCGGAAGCCCGGCGGGATGGCAAAGCCGCTGCCCACCGGCTGGCGGGAGATATGCTTCATGTGCACCGTCTCGCCCTGCCGCACCAGCGCACGGTCGAAGACGGTGTGGAGGATCTCGCGCCGCGCCTCATAGCCATAAGGCAGGTCGAAATCGTACGGGCGGATGCCCTGGCCCCAGTCGCTCAGCGTGAAGCTGTAATCGCCATCCTTGCGCGCCGACACCATCAGCGCATGCGAGGTCGAGCTGTTCTCGCAGCTGGTATAGGTTTCGGGCTGCGGCAGCCCGGCGGGGATCATCAGCCCGCCGCTCCGATCCGTCACGCCGCGCGCCAGCAAGGCGCCGGTGCAGCTGTCGGTCACCGCGATCGTGGCATTGGCCACCGGCTTGCCGCTGTCGAGGCTCGTCACCCAGGCAAGGCTGCGTTCGCGGCCCCACTTGAAGTGAACCGACATGTTGGTGACGAGCGCCGTCGCCGCGACATACCGCGTCGCCTTGCGCCCCAGCAGCGCCTCGCCCAGCACCGGGCTCGCCAGCTCGACGACATAGAATCCGGGCTTGGCCAGCGGGATGCCGACCACTTCGAAGTCACGCCCCTTGGCGGGTAGCGCGACGCTGATCTTCTCGCCCTTGCCCTCCAGCACGGGCTCCGCGCCGGTGCGATTGATCCGCCGGATCACTTCGCCATTCCCGTCGGTGATCGTCTCGATGTTGGTTTCGCCGGCCTTGTCCACCGTGCGCAGCCATTCGGCGACGGTACCGTCCAGGCCGTTCGGCCCGCCCTCCACGCGCATCGCCGCGCCGCCCACCGCCAGGTTGCGGCCCTGCAGTTCCGACTCGACGTTGCGCACCGTCACCGGCAGCACGCCGCCTTCCTTGGCTTCCAGCACGCCGAACACCGCAGCGAATTTGACGAGCGGCGGCGCCTGGTCGAACTTCACGTCCAGCGGGAAGCGTTCGGCATTGGCCAGCACGCGGCCGCTTTCGTCCTTCACTCCCTGCGGCAGCGTCACCCTGGCATCGGTGCCCGCGGGCAGCGGCGCCGCGAACGTCACGTCGGTGACGGTCGCCTGCTGCTGGTCTTCCTTGCTGAACGTCGGCGCGATCGCCTTGCCGTCGGCCGTGACGAGGCGGATTTCCTTCGCCTGTGACATCGGCACGGGTGCGGTGAAGCGCACCTGCGCCTTCTCGACCGGGCTGCATCCCGCCTGCGGATTGACGCGGCTGCATTCGAAGCGCGCCGTGAACGGCTTGCGCACCGTATAATCGAACCTCTGGTCCGCGCCCGCGCGCTTGCCAGCGGCAGAGGCAATGTCCGCGCCCCACACCAGCGCCATGTCGCGCCCGGGCGGCAGCGCGCGGCGGCAGCGAAGCGCCGTCACGCCCGCCAACGCGCGCTCGCGATCGGCCGCGGCTTCCGGCAGGTCTTCCGGCATCCCGCCGTTTTCGAGGAACTGGCGCACTTCCCACCGGTCCTTGCCCAGGCCCGTCAGGATCTTCCCCGCGGTATCGCGCCCCAGCACCTCCACCGGGATCCGCTCGCCGATCCCGTCGACCGCGCAATAAGCGTTGGCGGCAACCGACTGCGCCGTCGGCGGCAGGTTCGCCGCGACCAGGAACACCTGATCCTCTTCGATCTGGGTGCCATAAGCGGATGGCAGCACTGCGCGCGCCACCGGGCCGCCAGCATCCACGGTGAAGCTCTGCTCCCCGGTTACGGCAAACCCCGCCAGGCTCTTCAGGCCCTCGCGCGTCTTGAAGGTGCAGGTCGTGCCGCCCGGCAGCACGTTCGCGAAATCATAGACCCAGCTTTGCTGGTCCACCCAGCGGCCGGCGCCGCCCACGCTGCACGTCACGTCCATCGGGGCCGGGGCACGCGGATCGCCAAGCGGAACCATCGGCTGGCTGAAGCGCACGGTGTAGCGCGCGATCCCACCCGCCTCGACACCGGCCTGTGCCAGCACGACGCGCGGCGCATTGTCGGAAAGTGCCGCCACGGGCGCCATGGCCAGCCCCAGGATCGCCAGCCGAACCGCCAACCGCATGCGCACCCTCCCCCCGATCCTGCCGCACCCTTAGCCTGATCTGCGTCAAGCCTCCATCCGGCATCCACCGTCCTCGCCAGCCGAATTTGCTCACCCGAGGTCCTACCTTTTATTTCTGCTTCTCGAAATCTGCAGACCCATCATCAAATTGAACGCAGGTTACCCCTAATAATTAAGTCTTTGCCGCAGCATTTTCTGTGTTAGCCATCATAAAAGTAACCGAGTCGGGGGGCGCGGGAATTGCTACAGTGGATGGCGGGCACAGCGTGGCTTGATGCCATGCTGGTCGAGTTGACGTTGTTTGCCGCAGTAGGATTTTGCCTGGGTGGATCAGACGATGTCCTGATTGATCTCGCCTGGTTCTTTCATCGCCTCGTCTACGGCACCACGCGTCGTCCCATTACCAGCTTGCCGCATCCCGTCACCCCGGGTCGCTTCGCGATCTTCGTCCCGACTTGGGAGGAGGCCGGCGTGATCGGGGCGATGCTGTCCACCACGCTGGCCCGCGTCGATCATGCCGATTATCGCATCTACGTCGCCTGCTATCCCAATGATCGGGACACGATCGCGGTCGTATCGGCGATTGCCGGCCGCGACTCGCGCGTGCGGCTGGCGGTCGGCGATCGGCCGGGGCCCACCACCAAGGCGGATAATCTCAACACTCTGTGGCGGGCGCTTCGGTCGGACGACGCACGCGACGGCACGGTCACGCGCGCGGTGGTGCTCCACGACGCAGAAGACGTCGTCCACGCCGCCGAACTCACCGTGCACGACGCGCTGCTCGGCCCGTGCGGGCTGGTGCAGATCCCGGTCCTGCCGCTGATCGATCCCGCAGCGCGGATGGTGTCGGGCCATTATGCGGACGAATTCGCCGAATCGCATGGCCGCCAGATGGGCCTGCGCGCCGCGATAGGCGCCGGCCTTCCGCTCTCCGGCGTCGGCTGCGCGGTGACGTGCGACGTCCTCGCCGAACTGGAAGCGGCGTATGGCACGCCGTTCGACGAGGCGAGCCTGACGGAGGATTACGAACTCGGCCTGCGCGCCCACGCGCTCGGCCACAGGGCGTGCTTTGCACGCGTCACCGATGCCGATGGCGCGCTCGTGTGCGTCCGCGCCTTCTTCCCCGCCACGCCCAATGCGGCCGTGCGGCAGAAGGCGCGCTGGATGACGGGCATCGCGCTCGCCGGCTGGGATCGCATCGGCTGGGGCCGCTGGTGGCATGTCGCGGAACACTGGATGCGCATGCGCGATCGTCGCGCTCCGCTCGCCGTCATCGTGCTCCTCGCCGCCTATGTCGCGATCCTTGCCTGGCCGGTCTCGATCATCCTCCATTTCCTGCTCGGCACCGCCCCGCCGCCGGTCGGGCCCGGGATGGCCGCCATCCTCATGGTCAACGCAGCCCTTTTGTGCTGGCGCCTGATGTGGCGGATCGCGACCACGACGCGCTTCTACGGCTGGCGTGAGGGATTGTGGTCGGTGCCGCGCGCGGTCGTCGGCAACGTGATCGCGCTGTTCGCCGCACGCCGTGCCGCCGCCACATACGCGCGGATCCTCGCCGGCAACAAACCACAATGGGACAAGACGGCGCATGTCTTCCCGGTTCTGCCTCATGATGGAGCGGCCGAATGAGCGCGCCGGCCACTGCGCGCGGCCGCCCCTTGCGCTTCCTCGTCACCCTCCTCGGCCTCTGGACCGCCGCCCGCGTCGCCCAGCATTGGCCCGAGCCACCACCCCTCCCGCACCTCGCCACCGCCATCGAAGCGGCCACCATCCCCGCCCAGCTTGCTGCAGCACCCGCCGCCACTCCCGCCGCGCCGGAGGGATCCGGCGTAGCCACCGTGGCCTCCGTGACGCGTGTCGCTCCTCCCGCATCGCGACCGCCACGATCACAGCCACAGCCGGAAACCGTCGCTGCGGCCCTGCGCCCCTACCTCATCGCTTCGCAGGCGAGCGTCGGCGTGGACACGGCAACCGTGATCCCCACCACGCCCGCACCGCTCCGCCCCACCCCGTCGCGCCTCGCCGGCAGCGCCTGGATGATCGTGCGCGGATCAGGCAACGCCCTACCCTTCGCGCCCCAGCTCGGCGGCAGCCAGGCGGGCGTCCGGCTGACCTATGCGATCACCGCAAACCGGCGCTTGGCCGTCACCGGTCGCTTCTCCACGGCACTCGCCTCACGCCAGCGCGAAGCGGCAATCGGCCTCGACTGGCAACCGACCGCCCTTCCGATCCACATCGTTGCGGAACAGCGCATCGGCATCGAACAGGCACGCGGCGGCCCCTCACTCAACGTGATCGGCGGCTTCGGCCCGACGCCGATCGCGGGTCGGCTACAACTCGATGCCTATGCCCAGGGCGGCGCGATTGCGCGTAATGGCGTGGAAGGATTTATAGACGGCGCGGTGCGGCTGAACCATCCGGTCGCCACCCTCGGCTCCGCGCGCCTCGATCTCGGCCTCGGCGCCTGGGGCGGGGCGCAGCGCGGCGCGTCACGCCTTGACGCCGGTCCCAGCGCCTCGCTGGCCCTCCCGGTCGCGGGCCAGAACCTGCGCCTTTCGCTCGACTGGCGCCAGCGTCTGGCAGGCCGCGCCGCGCCATCGTCCGGCCTGGCGTTCTCGATCGGAACCGATTTCTGACCGCTGGCGCTTCCGCCTCGCGGCCGATAGGCATATCCGGGCGGCCATGGATCTTTACCTCCCGATCGCGAACCTGTCGGTCAACGCGCTCGTCATCATCGCGCTCGGCGCGGGGGTCGGGCTGCTGTCCGGGATGTTCGGGGTCGGCGGCGGGTTCCTCACCACGCCGCTATTGATCGTCTATGGTATCCCGCCCACGGTCGCTGCCGCCTCCGCCGCCAGCCAGGTGACCGGCGCCAGCGTTTCGGGCGTCTCGGCCTATCTGCGGCGCGACGGGGTGGACATGAAGATGGGCGGCGTGCTCGTCGCCGGAGGAATCATCGGATCCGTCGCCGGCGCATGGCTGTTCCAGCTGCTCCAGGCGACTGGGCAGATCGATACCACGATCGCCATCACCTATGTGCTGCTGCTCACCACGATCGGCGGCCTCATGCTGAAGGAGTCGGTCGAGGCCATCGCGGTCACGCGCGGCCGCCGCCCGGCGCCGCCGCGCCGCCGGCGGCATCATCCGCTGGTCGCGGCGCTGCCCTTCCGCATGCGCTTCTATCGCTCTGGCCTCTACATCTCGCCGCTCGCGCCGCTGCTGCTCGGCTTCGCGACCGGCATCCTGACGATCCTTCTCGGTATCGGCGGCGGCTTCGTGCTTGTGCCGGCGATGATCTATCTGCTCGGGATGGCAACGCAGGTCGTTGTCGGCACCTCGCTGTTCCAGATCCTGTTCGTCACCGCCGCGGCCACCATGGTCCACGCGCTCACCACCAAGGCGGTCGATATCGTCCTCGCCGGCCTCTTGCTGCTCGGATCGGTCGTCGGCGCGCAGGTCGGCGCACGCTTCGCCGCGCGCGCTAAGCCTGAGTATCTTCGCCTCGCCCTTGCGCTGATGGTGCTGCTGGTCGCCGGCCGCATTGCGCTCGGCCTCGGATGGCGCCCGTCGGACATCTACTCGGTCGAGCTTTCGTGAAGCGCCTCGCACTCGCCCTCGCCGCGCCGCTGCTGCTGGCGCAGGCCAAGCCGGTGCTCGTGCCGGACGTGTCACAGCGCGACATCCAGATCGCCTACAGCTTCACGGGCGCCGAACTGCTGTTGTTCGGCGCGATCCTTTATCCCGGCGGTAAGGTGCCCGACGACGAGCATCGCACCGATCTCGTCATCGTCGTGAAGGGCCCTACCCAGTCGATCACGGTGCGCGAGAAGGAAAAGATCGCCGGCATCTGGGTCAATGCGCAGGCGCTACGCTATCGCTCGGCTCCAAGCTTCTACGCCATCGCCTCCTCGCGGCCGATCGACCAGATTGTCGACGATCGGACGCGCGCGATCTACGAGCTCGGCCTCGGCAGCCTGCAGCTCTCCCCGGTGTCCGCCGCGCCCTCTGCGGTGCAGGATCGCTTCACCCGCGGCCTCGTCGATCTGCGCCGCCGCGCCGGCCTCTATTACGAGGCGCCGGGCGCGGTCGAGATCACGGAGGGCGTGCTGTATCGCGCCCGCGTCTCGATCCCTACGCGCGTGCCGGTCGGCCGCTTTACCGCGGAAACCTTCCTGATCCGCGACGGCAAGGTTCTGGCAGCGGCGGTGCGCGATATCGAGGTTCAGAAATCCGGCTTCGAGCGCTTCGTCGCGCGCGCCGCGGATCGCGCCGCGCTCGCCTATGGCCTCAGCGCAGTGGCCATGTCAGTGCTATTGGGCTGGGGCGCGGGAAGCATTGCGCGCCGCTTTTGAAGCACTTCGCTGCTCGCACTCACGGTTAATTTACGATCTTTGCGCCAAGAGTGGCCGGATGAGCAACGCCCGGGACATGCCCGAATGACTGAGATGCCGCTTTCCGGCGCATTCGAGGCGCGCGCGCTTCACGCCGCCGATCGCGCGCTCGCCGGGCCGGATGCTATTGGTATTGTGCTCGAAATTGCGGGCTCATCCAGTCAGGTGATGTTCGATCCGGCCGCCATGGCGGTGATCGCGCATGATCCTGATCCGGCCGCCGCTGCCGCCGGCCAGGTCGGCGGCCAGATCAAGCTGCGCGTCGGCAATTCATGGCTGATCGCCAACGTCCGGTCGCTCCGGCTGGATGATTTCACCACCGGCCGCATCGTGGCGCACATCGATTTCCTCGGTGAAGGCGACGAGGAGCGGCTGACCGGCAAGCTCTACAATTTCCGCCGCGGCGTCACGCGTTTCCCCGCGCCCGGCGCTGAGGTCTATCCCATCTCCACTGCCGATCTGGTCCAGATCTATGCCGCGGACGATCGCGCCAGCATCGAGATCGGCCACGTCTATCCCACCACCGATATCCGCGCCGCGCTTTACGTCGATGCGATGCTCGGCAAGCATTTCGCGCTGCTCGGCTCCACCGGCACCGGTAAGTCGACGTCGGCAGCGCTGATCCTGCACCGTATCTGCGAACTCGCGCCGCAGGGTCACATCGTCATGATCGACCCGCACGGCGAGTATTCCGCCGCGTTCAAGGGCAATGGCGCACTCTATGACGTGTCGAACCTGCAGATGCCTTATTGGCTGATGAACTTCGAGGAACATTGCGAGGTGTTCCTGACGACAGAGGGCGCAGAACGGCAGGTGGATGCCGACATCCTCGCCAAATGCCTTCTAGCCGCCCGCGCCAAGAGCCGCGTCGGCAGCGAGATGCCGAAGATGACGGTCGACGCGCCGGTCCCGTATCTGCTCAGCGATCTCACCAACCTGATCCAGCTCGAGATGGGCAAGATGGACAAGGCGACCAGCACCGCGCCTTACCTTCGCCTCAAGACCAAGATCGACGAGATCAAGGCCGATCCGCGCTACAGCTTCATGTTCTCCGGCATGCTTGTCGCCGACACGATGAGCGATTTCATCCAGCGCATCTTCCGCCTGCCCGGCGATGGCCGGCCGATCTCGATCATCGACGTGTCCGGCGTGCCGAGCGAGATCACCTCGGTGGTGGTCGCGGTGCTCAGCCGCATGGTGTTCGATTTCGCCATCTGGTCGCGCAACGAGCCGCAGCGGCCGATCCTGCTCGTCTGCGAGGAAGCGCATCGCTACATCCCCCGCGAGGATGATGGATCCTCCGTAGGCCGGATCCTCGGCCGCATCGCCAAGGAAGGCCGCAAGTACGGCGTCTCGCTCGGCCTCATCACTCAGCGCCCGTCGGATCTGGCCGAAGGCGTGCTCTCGCAATGCGGCACGATCATCGCGATGCGCCTCAACAACGATCGCGACCAGGCGTTCGTCCGCGCCGCCATGCCGGAAGGCGCGCGCGGCTTCCTCGATTCCATCCCCGCCCTGCGCAATCAGGAATGCATCATCTGCGGCGAAGGCGTGGCGATCCCGATCCGCGTCTCGTTCGACAAGCTGGAAGAAGCGAAGCGGCCGGCCTCCGCCGACCCGGTTTTCTCGAAGCTGTGGCGTGATGTCGGCCACGAGGAGGAGATCATCCAGCGCACCATCCAGAAGTGGCGCGCACAGGGCCGCTAGAGCGCGCCCCGCCTCTAGGCTTTGATCAAACACTTGCGGGAGGAGCACCGCCCCTCCCGCTCATGATCAGCCCGCCGCCAATGCTGCGAGCAACAGCAGCGCGACGATATTGGTGATCTTGATCATCGGATTCACCGCCGGACCCGCGGTGTCCTTATACGGATCGCCCACCGTGTCGCCGGTCACCGCTGCTTTGTGCGCGTCGGATCCCTTGCCGCCATGGTTGCCGTCCTCGATATACTTCTTGGCATTGTCCCAGGCGCCGCCGCCGCTCGTCATCGACAGCGCAACGAACAGGCCGGAGACGATCACGCCCAGCAGCATGGCACCAAGCGAGGCGAAGCCCGATGCCTGCCCGTCCACCGCCGTGACGATGAAGTACAGCGCGATCGGTGACAGCACCGGCAGCAGCGAGGGGATGATCATCTCCTTGATCGCCGCGCGCGTCACGAGGTCGACGGTACGGCCATAGTTGGGCCGGCTCGTCCCCTCCATGATGCCCGGATTGTCACGGAACTGGCCGCGGACTTCCTCCACCACGCTGCCGGCGGCGCGGCCCACTGCCGTCATGCCGAACGCGCCGAACAGATAGGGCAGCAGCGCGCCGAGCAGCAGACCCACGATGACGTATGGGTTGGACAGGCTGAAATCGACCTGGATGTCCGGGAAGTACGTCTGGAGGTCGGTAGTGTACACCCCGAACAGCACCAGTGCCGCAAGGCCAGCCGATCCGATGGCATACCCCTTCGTCACTGCCTTGGTGGTATTGCCCACCGCGTCCAGCGCATCGGTCTTCTGGCGGACTTCATCCTCCAGGCCGGCCATTTCGGCGATGCCGCCGGCATTGTCGGTTACCGGGCCATAGGCGTCCAGTGCCACGACCATGCCGGCCAGCGCCAGCATCGATGTCGCGCCGAAAGCGATGCCGATGATGCCTGCCAATTTGTACGCGGCCACCACTGCGACGACGATCACCAGCGTCGGCAGCGCGGTGGCTTCGAGGCTGATCGCCAGCCCCTGGATCACGTTGGTGCCGTGGCCGGTCTCGCTGGCTTTCGCGATCGACTTCACCGGGCGGTAGTTGGTGCCGGTATAATATTCGGTGATCCACACGATAAGGCCGGTCACCGCCAGGCCGATCATCATGCACCAGAACAGGTCCATGCCGGTGAAGGCATCCGCCCCGGGTGCACCGGTGATGTCCGTGACGACCAGGTCGCCCGCTCCACTCACCACCGTATCCGTCTGTGCGTCGAGAAAGCCCGACGCACCGATCGTCGCATTGAGGTCCCCCAGGGTCATCTGCGTCGCGACATAGCTCGCCGGGATCGCGAGCACCGCGGAAGTCCAAAAACCCTTGTAGAGCGCGCCCATGATCGAGCCGTTCGCGCCCAGCCGCACCATGTACGTGCCGATGATCGATGTGATGATGCACACGCCGCCGACGATCAGCGGCAGGCTCATCAATTGCATCAGTTCCGCCGCCGATGCCTGGATCAGCAGCGCGATCGAGATCATCGTCACGCCAAGCGTCACGACATACGTCTCGAACAGATCGGCCGCCATGCCGGCGCAATCGCCGACGTTGTCGCCGACGTTATCCGCGATGACGGCGGGGTTGCGGGGGTCATCCTCCGGGATCCCGGCCTCAACCTTGCCGACGAGATCCGCGCCGACGTCCGCCGCCTTGGTGAAGATGCCGCCGCCGAGGCGCGCGAAGATCGAGATCAGCGATGCGCCGAACGCCAGCGCCGTCAGCGCTTCGATGATCTCGCGCGCATTGGGTGCGTAGCCGGCAGGCCCGGTCAGATACCAGAAGAAGCCAGCGATCGCGAGCAGCCCAAGCCCCGCGACGAGCATCCCCGTCACGGCGCCGGACCGGAACGCCATGGTAAGGCCGCTCTGCAGGCTGCCGCGCGCCGCCTCCGCCGTGCGGACATTGGCACGCACCGAAATATTCATCCCGACGTAACCAGCGACACCGGACAGAAGCGCGCCGATCACGAACCCGATCGTCGAAAGCGCGCCGAGTGTTGCGGCGAGGATCACGGCGACGATCACGCCAACGATGGCAATGGTGGTATATTGCCGGCCAAGATAGGCCTTCGCCCCTTCCTGGATGGCGGCGGCGATGTCTTGCATCCGGGCATTCCCCGGCGACGCACGTAGGACTTGTTGGCTCGTAAAGATGCCATAGACCACGGCCAGCAGGCCGCAGAGGATGGCGATGTAGACCGTGGTCATCGCGTTCCTTCCCCTAAACAATGCGCTGGTAGGCCTCATCTTTGATGAGTGCCGCCGAACTTCTATTGTGGGGTGGAGCGTAACCGCCTGAAGCGAAAGCGCAAGCGCGGGTTCGTGAAGGGTCCGGCCGCCATTCGCAGGGCGCGATCAGGCGCGGTGTTCGAAGCCGAGGCGCGCCGGCAGCGGCACCGGTTGCCCGCTCTGCGTCAACACCATGCCCTTGCCCGGCGCGAACTGCCCGATCCGCGTCGCATGGCCGGTCGGCCGCTGATCGGGCGGCAGCGCGCAGAGCAACTGGTAATCGTCGCCAGCCGTCACCGCCGCCAGCACATCGTCCCCGGCGAACGCGCGATAGGCTGCCGACAGCGGCACGGCATCGAGCGCGATCGTCACCTCGAGCCCGCTTGCCGCTGCCATCCGCCACGCATCGATCAGCAGGCCGTCGGAGACGTCCATCATCGCATGCGCGACCGGCCCGAGGACGCGCCCCTCGGCCAACCGGGGCCGCGGCCGGCGATAGGCCGCGAGCAGCGTGGACGGTCCGTCACCCGTTTGTGCGACCTTCAGCCCGGCGCCGGCATCACCGATCGTCCCGGTCACCCACAAGGCGTCACCGGGCCTCGCGCCCGAACGTGGCGGCGCAGCAGCATCGGTGCCGAACGCCGTCACCGTCAGCACCCGCGGCGCGCCCGCAGGCAGCGACACCGTGTCCCCACCCAGCAACGGGCAGTCGAGGGCGGAAAGGCACGCATCCAGCCCCGCCAGGAACCGCCGGTCCCATTCCCCGCCCGACAGCGGATAGTTCAGCAGCACGCCTTCCGGCCGCGCGCCCTTGCCGGCGAGATCGGACAGGCTGACCGCAACCAGCTTCCACGCCACGTCGCCGGGCGGATCGTCGGGCAGGAAATGCACCCCCTCCACCAACGTATCGGTAGTGAGGACGAACTCGCCCAGCCGCGCGGCATCGTCCGCCAGCCCCAGCGCGCCCTTGTGGAGCGGCAGCCGGCGAAGCGCAGCGATGAACTCGGCTTCGGTCATATCATCGCGTCGTGGGCTGCGTGATCAGGGTCAGTCAGACAGCGCGTCGTCGCTGACGAACATGTTCCACTGCCGCTCGTGCCCGAAGGTCGACGGCTTGCCGTGCCCGGGGATGAACGCGGTCTCGGCGCCCAGCGGCCACAGCTTGGTGACGATCGAGTTCACCAGCTGCTGGTGATTCCCCTGCGGCAGATCCGTCCGGCCCACCGAACCCTGGAACAGCACGTCGCCGACCTGCGCGAAGTTCGACGGCGGATGGTGGAAGATCACGTGCCCCGCGGTGTGTCCGGGCGTGTGGTAGACGTCGAGCGTCAGATCGCCCACCGTCACCGTATCGCCGTCGTTCAGCCAGCGATCGGGCTCGAACGGCACGCCGACGATGCCCCACCGGGCGCCATCCTCTTCCAGCCGCTCCAGCCAGAAACGATCGTCCTCATGCGGGCCTTCGATCTGCACTCCCAGCTCGTCCGCCAGCGGCTTCGCTGCGCCGGCATGGTCGATATGGCCATGCGTCAGCAGGATCTTCTCGACGGTAACGCCGGCCTGCCCCAGCGCCGCCTTGATCCGCGGCACGTCGCCGCCGGGATCGATCACCGCCGCCTTCATGGTGCGCGTGCACCAGATCAGCGTGCAATTCTGCTCGATCGGCGTGACCGGAACGATCATCGCCTTCAGCGCGGGCTCACTCATTTCGCATTCTCCCCGAGCAGGTAGCGCTGCCAGAAGGTGAGCACTGCCAGCGTCGAATAATCGCGGTTTTCCTTCTTGGCGAACCCATGACCTTCGTCCGCGGCGACGATGTGCCACGCGGTGCCGCCACCCTGGCGCACCGCCGCGACCAGCTGGTCCGCTTCGGACTTGGGCACGCGCGGATCATTCGCCCCGGTCACCACCAGCAGCGGCACCTTGATCTCGTTCACCCGCGTCATCGGGGAAATCTCGATCAGCTTGGCCTTCTGCTTGGGATCACGCTCGTCGCCATATTCCACGCGGCGCAGGTCACGGCGATAGCTTTGCGTATTCTCGAGGAAGGTCACGAAATTGGAGATGGCGACGGTGCATTGCGCGCCCTTCAGCCGGGCGCCGTAACGGATCGCCGAGGCGTAGCACATGTACCCGCCATAGCTGCCGCCCTGCACGCCGATGCGCGCGGCATCGATCGCCGCATCCTTGGCGAAGTGATCCAGGAAGGCGCCGATGTCGTGCACCGAATCCTCGCGCTTGAACGGGCCGTTATCGAGGCTGACGAAGCGCTTGCCGAAGCCGGTCGAGCCGCGAACGTTCGGATAGAAAAGCGCGATGCCAAGCTCGTTCAGATAGTAATTCGCCGCCCCGCGATAGCTCGGCCGGGTCTGCCCCTCCGGGCCGCCATGAATGTCGATCAGCAGCGGGCGCTTGCCCGGGAACTTGGCGGGGTCAGGCCGATAGAGGAAGCCGGTTACGGGCTCCCCGTCGAAGCTCTTCACCGTCACGAGTTCAGGCGCCACATTCTTCGCGGCATCCAGCCCGCCCGTCTCGCTCTCCGTCCAGCGAGTCACGGCCAGCGTCGCCGGATCGACCACGAAGGCGTCACCCGGCGTGTTCGCGCTGCTCACCGTCACCGCCACCGCGCCCCACGGCGCGATCGAGATGCCACCGACGACACCCTCGGGTAGGCCGGTCACGTCGCGCGTCTGCCGGGTCTTGGGATCGAGCAGCTTCAGCCGGCCGACACCTGCTTCGTTGGTCACATAAGCAATGAAGCTGCCGTAGTCGGCGATCTCGAACTCGTCGATGTCCCACTTCGCCGGCGGCGTCATCGGCGTGAACTTGCGCATGCGCTGATCGAGCGTGCCGAGCCGCTGCACGTCCGAGCCCTGGTCGCTCGTCACCCACAAGGTGCCGTCCGGTGCGAAGCGCGCATTGCCCCATGCTACCGTGCCCTTGGGATCCGTGATCGGCGTAAGCGTGCCGCTCGCAAGGTCGAGCGAGTAGAGGTTCGACTTCTGGACCGAGACATATTGGCCAACCACCGCCGTCTTGCCGTCCGGCGCGAAGTCCGAGATTCCCCAGCCGCCGCCCTTCACCTGAGCGACCAGCCGGTCGGTCTTGGGATCGCGCGGGTCAACTACGTAGAGGTCGCTGTCCGTGCCATTGCGGCGCGTGGAGGAATAGCCCACGAGCTTCCCGTCGTGGCTGAACGCACCGAACTGGTTGCGGCTCTTGCCGTCGGTGATCAGCGTCAGCCGGCCATCCTTCAGCGTGTAGAGCTGATAGAATTCACCGCCGCCGGTATCCTTCTGCACCACGAGGACGTCACCGCTCTTGGAGTAGCTCGCGCCGCCCACCCGATCGGCTTCGAAGGTGATCTGGCGCCGCATCGCCAGCGGCGAAGCCACCGTGTGCAGCTGGGCGACATTGGCGAAGCGCGTGGAAATCAGCAGCGACCGGTCAATCGGGTTCCAGTCGACCGCCCCCGCAGAGCGCGCCTCGAGATAGGGTCGCACCTGCTCGGCAAGCGCGATCGGAATCGCCGGCACTTCCTCGGCGGTGATGGCGGCGGGTTTGGCGACTTGGGCGGCGGCGGGAAGCGCGGTCACGGCCAGCGCAGCAAAGGCAGATCGAAGCATTTCCCGTGCTTGCCCCGGTCTTTCCGCGCCCGCAAGCACCATGGACGGGGTTGCCGCCCGGCGGAAGCGCGGGCATTGCCGGCACATGTCGCCAGACGCGCCTCTCGCTGCGCCGTTCGTGCTGCTTGACGATGCCCGGCCACAGGGCGCCGCAGCCCGGCTGTATCGCCAGCCGCTCGAGATCATCGAGGCTCGCTCGGCAGATGCCGTCGGTCCGGCGCTGGAGCGGATACGCGCTGCTGTCGCCGCCGGGCGCCACGCCGCCGGCTTCCTCGCCTATGAAGCAGGTGTCGCCTTCGAGCCACGCGCGGGCACGCCCGGCTCGATCGCGATGCCGCTCCTCTGGTTCGGCCTGTTCGATGCGATGGAAGAAATCGCTGACCCGGAAACCTGGCTCCCCGATCCGTCCGGCGCCTGGATCGGCGAGCCCCAGCCCGCGATCACGCGCACTGACTATGACGCAGCACTGACCCAAGTGCTCGATCTGATCGCGGCCGGTGACATCTATCAGGCGAACCTCACCTTCCGCGCATCGGTGTCGATCCTCGGCGATCCGCTCGCCGCCTATTCGGCGATACGCCGCCGCGCGCAGGCCGGCTGGGGCGCGATCGTGGCCACCGGTCAGGACACGCTCCTGTCCTTCTCGCCGGAGCTCTTCTTCCGCCTCGACGGCGGAACGCTGACCTGCCGCCCGATGAAGGGCACCGCCCGCCGGCACGCCGATCCCGAGGTCGACGTTGCCGTCGCGGACGACCTTGCCAGCGACGAGAAGCAGCGCGCCGAGAACCTCATGATCGTCGATCTGATGCGCAACGATCTCTCGCGCGTCGCGATCGCTGGCAGCGTCGCCGTGCCCGAACTCTTTGCGGTCGAACCCTATCCCACCGTCCACCAGATGACCTCCACTGTCACCGCCACGCTCGCGCCGGGGCAGGACGCCGTCGACGTGCTGGCGGCGCTGTTCCCGTGCGGCTCGATCACCGGCGCCCCAAAGGTACGCGCGATGCAAGTCATCGGTGATGTCGAACATTCCCCCCGCGGCGCCTATACCGGCGCGATCGGGCGCTTCGATCCCGGCGGCAGCGCACAATTCAACGTCGCGATCCGCACCCTCGCCATCCATGCGGACGAGGATCACGCAACGCTCGGCCTCGGCGGCGGCATCGTCGCGGATAGCCGCGCCGACGCGGAGTGGGACGAGGCGCTCGCCAAGGGCGCTTTCCTCACCCATGGTCAGCGCCCGCCGGACCTGATCGAGACCATGGCGTTCGATCCAGACGCCGGCATCGTGCTGGTCGAGCGGCATCTGGCGCGCATGAAGCGCAGCGCGCTTACCTTTGGCTTCGCCTTCGATCGGCACGATGCCCGCAACGAGCTTCAGGCTGCGACCTTCCGCTTGCGCCAGCCGGCCAAGATCCGCCTCGTCGCCAGCGCCGCGGGCCGGATCGCGATTGAGGTGGCGCCCATGCCCGCCCTGTCGGATCGCCCGCTCGCCATCGCGGTCGCGCCGCTACCGGTCGACTGCCGCGACTATCGCCTGCGCCACAAGACCAGCGATCGCAGCTTCTACGATGCCGCGCGCCGCGCCGCGGGGACGGCCGAGATCGTGTTCCTCGATCCCGAGGGCTTCGTGACGGAAGGCAGCTTCACGAACGTCTTCCTCCGCCGCAACGGCGTGTTGCTGACGCCCCCGCTCCGCCGCGGCCTGCTGCCGGGCGTGCTACGCGAGGAGCTGATCGAGTCCGGCCGTGCGGTGGAACAGGATTTGACCACCGCCGATCTTTCCGGGGAACTTTTCGTCGGAAATGCGTTGCGCGGTTTGATCCCTGCGTTGCTCGCAGTTGCGAAATCGGATCAGCGGTCGCTATAGCCCGCGGCGCTTACAGGAGCCGCCCCATCATGAAGACGTCCGCCGCGCTCGATCGCATCAGCCCATCGCCGACCCTGGCGATCACCACCAAGGTGCAGGAGCTGAAGCGTGCCGGCATCGACGTTATCGGCCTGGGCGCCGGCGAGCCTGATTTCGACACGCCCGATTTCGTCAAGGAAGCTGCGATCGAGGCGATCCGCCGCGGCCAGACGAAATACACCAACGTGGATGGCACGCCCGAGCTGAAGAACGCGATCGCGGCCAAGTTCAAGCGTGACAACGGCCTTGAGTACACGCCCGCCCAGATCAGCGTGAACGTCGGCGGCAAGCACACCCTGTTCAACGCCATGGTCGCCACGGTCGAGGCGGGCGACGAGGTGATCGTGCCCGCCCCTTTCTGGGTCAGCTATCCGGATGTCGTTCAGTTCGCCGGCGGCACGCCCGTCGTCGTCGCGGCCGGGCCGGAACATGGCTACAAGCTGACGCCGGCGATGCTGGAGGCCGCGATCACGCCGCGCACCAAGTGGCTGATCCTGAATTCGCCGTCGAACCCGACCGGCGCCGCCTACACCGCCGCCGAGCTGAAGGCACTGGGCGAGGTGCTGGAACGCCATCCGCACGTCTGGATCTTCGCCGACGATATGTACGAGCATATCGTCTATGACGATTTCCAGTTCGCCACGATCGCTGAGGTCTGCCCGTCGCTCTACGAGCGCACGCTGACGGTGAACGGCTGCTCCAAGGCTTATGCGATGACGGGCTGGCGCATCGGGTTCGCCGGCGGCGCGCAGTGGCTGATCAAGGCGATGGCGAAGCTCCAGTCGCAATCGACCAGCAACCCCTGCTCGATCGCTCAGGCCGCGGCGACGGCGGCGCTGAACGGCGACCAGTCCTTCCTCGCCGAGCGCAACGCCGCGTTTAAGGCGCGCCGCGATCTCGTCGTCGGCATGCTGAACGACACGCCCGGTATCACCTGCCCGACGCCGGAAGGCGCCTTCTACGTCTATCCCGAAGTCTCCGGCCTCATCGGCAAGACGACGCCGAAGGGACAGAAGATCGAGACCGACAGTGACTTTGTCGGATATCTGCTGGAAGAAGCGCGGGTTGCCGCCGTGCAGGGCGTGGCTTTCGGCCTCTCCCCGGCAATGCGCATCAGTTATGCCACGGGTGAGGACGTGCTTCGCGAGGCATGCACCCGCATTCAGCAGGCCTGCGCCATGCTGCGCTGATCCTCGTTCGGTGCCAGTGCAATAGAAGCTGGCACCAATCATTGGTGTGACATCGGAAACGATTGCTTTCCCGCTTCGACATTCAGTCGAAAGACGGGCGTACCTATATCGCAACCCACGATGAACGGCGCTTCCATGCATCGTTCAGCAAACCGGTGGCAGAAGTTGCCATCGGATCAACGAATAAAAGAGCCAAGACGATGACCCGCTTTCTCAAATCCAGCTTCCTGTGGCAGTTCGCCGGCGGGTTCGTGCTCGGCGCCGTGGGCCTGTTCGTACTGACGCCCGTCACCGATCCGGTCACCGGCGCGCCGATCGAGCAGGTACGCTGATCTTCCGCTCCGTTCAGGGGCTCCCCATATCGGCGTGATGCGCCGCTTCCTGATCCCGCAACTTGCCGCCGCAGCCGCCAGCGCCTGCAGCGCCCCCGTCGCCGCCGAGCGCGCCGTGCCGATCCCGGCGGCGCAGCGCGACATTCCTCCCGCCCCCGGTCTCCAGACCGCCGTCCTCGCCGGCGGCTGCTTCTGGGGCATGGAAGCGGTGTTCGAACGCGTCAAAGGCGTGCGCTCGGTTACGTCCGGCTTTGCCGGTGGCGACCGGGCCTCCGCGAACTATGCCGCTGTGTCGACCGAGGGCACGCGCCACGCCGAAGCCATCCGCATCGTCTACGATCCCCGCCAGGTCAGCTACGCGACACTTCTTCGGGTCTATTTCGCGATCGCGCATGATCCGACGCAGGTGAACGGCCAGGGCCCCGATCGCGGCCCCAGCTATCGCTCGGCGATCTTCCCGCAGAACGCCGCCCAGCGGCAGGTCGCCAGCGCCTATATCGCCCAGTTGACCCGTGCGAAGGCCTTCCCGAAGCCGATCGTCACCAAGCTGGAAATCGGCCAGTTCTTCCCGGCGGAAGCGTCCCACCAGCAATTCTACGATCGCAACCCGAATCACCCCTATATCGTCCGCTGGGACAAGCCGAAGGTCGCCGCCTTCAAGGCCGCCTTCCCTGCCCTCGCTCGCCGCATCTGATCGGCGGCGCCGCGACGCTCTTACAGCTCGCGCGGCGCCGACGAGCCGTCACGCCGCACTTCGATGATCGCGCCATGGGGCGGCACCAGCTCGATCATCTTTTCCAGCGGATGGCCGGTCAGCAGCGCCCGCAGCGCCGCGATCGGGCCGCCATGGGTCACCACCACGATATCCTCGCGATCGCTGAGGTCGCGCCAGGCGGCATGAACGCGCCGCATCAGCGCCGCGCCCGTTTCGCCGCCGCCGGGGCGGAAGGTCGCGGGCGCCGTCATCATCTTGTCCATCAGCGCACCCGTCTCGCGCCAGATCGCGGTCCAGCTTCGCCCTTCCCAGCTGCCGAAATCGCGTTCAAGCCAGCGCGGATCGGAAACGACCGGCTGGCCCGAACGCCTTCGCACCATATCGGCCAGCGCACGCGTTCGGATCGCGCCCGAATGGACGATGAGCGAATGCGGCTCGCGTGCCAGCCGCTCGGCAAGGTCAGCCGCCATCCGCATCCCATCGCGGCTCCAGCCCATGTCGGATCGGCCATAGCAACGACCGGCCCAAGCCTTCGGAACCGGCGGATGACGGACGAGGAGAACGCGCCCGCTCACCGCACCGCCCCGCAGAGCAGCACGGAAAGCTGGCCCATGTAAGCCGCGAAGCCCAGGCAATCGCCCGTGCTCCCCCCGATCCGTTGCTGCAGGAAGCGCCTGATCCACCACAGGAACAGAAGACAGATTGTTGTGCTGCCCAGAAGCGCCGCGGGGCGGACGAGCAGGAAGGGCATAAATGGCGTGATCCCGGGTAGGGTAAGCAGAACCGCATCAGCAGTGCGCGATACTGGAACGCCACCTCCATAGTCCGCCCCCGCATCTTCACGGAAGAGGCTGGTGAACAGCGCTTCACGTCCGCGAGGCACACCTCGTTGGAAGATCGATCCAGTCTTCGCGGCCGAACAGCGCGCGCGCCTCCCCCACGCGCCCACCATGGGCGCAGAACGTGGCGAGGGCGCGCGCGTCGGTCATCGCCTCAGTACGTCAGGCGTACGCCGGCGAATGCACCGCGCCCCGGCTGACCATATTGGTAGACCGTCTGATAGCGCTCGTTGAACGCATTCTCGATGCGGCCGTACAGCTCCAGATGCTCGTTGATCGGGAAGGCGGCCCGCACGTCGGCGATGACATAACCGTCCAGCCGCCGCGCGTTGGAGGCATTGTCGAAACTGTCGCCAACGGCGGTGATCGTCGCGCCGGTGGTCAGGCCGAGCGGCCAGCGATAATCGGCGTTCACCGTCACGCTGGTGTCGGGCCGACGCGCCAGATCGCGCCCGAAGTTCGCCGTGCCGACCGACCGGTTCTTCGCGTCGAGGTAGGTGTAGCTCGCACTCACCGTGAAGTCGTTGGTCGGCCGCAGCAGCAGCGTCGCCTCGACGCCCTGTGCAACCGTCCGCGCGATATTGTCGTAGGTGCCGCTTGGCCGGCCGGCGCATATCCCGGTCCGCGGCGGTGGGCACGAAATGAAGGTGATGAGGTCGGAGGACTTGCGATGAAAGTACGTCGCGCTCGCCTCCAGCGCACCGCCTAGCGCCCGCTGCGTGATCCCCGCATCCCAGTCGTGCGACCGCTCCGGCCGAAGCGCGCCATTCCCATATTCGCTCTGCAGCTGGTACAGCGTCGGCGCCTTGAACCCTTCCGAATAGCTCGCGCGCACCGTCGTCGCGCCGCCATTGGGTGAGTAAGCAGCGCTGCCCGCAAAGGTCGTCGCGCCGCCGAACACATTATGGTCGTCGTGCCGCAGCCCGGCGGTCGCGGTCAGCCCGCCGATCGGCGTCACCACCAACTGGCCATAGACACTGAAGATCCGCGCGCGGCCGCGCGTCACGGGGCCGCCATAGCTCGACGAGGAGAAGCGCGAGACTTCGCGCTCGGCGCCGAACGTGGTGAAGACGGCAGAGCCGAGATCGGCCGTGCCCTGGTATTCCAGCCGCTCGTTACGGCCGATCCCGCGGAAGGTCTCGGTCGGGGTGCCGTCCGGATCGATGTTGCGCCGGTCCGTCTCGGTCCGGGCGTACGCAAAGCGGTTGCGGAAGCGGCCGTCGAACAGCGCTGCATTCAAGCCGGCATAGGCAACCCACTGCTCGCTATCGCCAAATTCCCGCGTGTCGCCGAACGTGAAGCTCGGCGCCGGGAAGCCGTCGATGTCGGTCCGGCCGTTGCCGTAGAAGCCGCGCAGGTCCAGCGAGACGTTGCTGGCCAGTTCGATTCCCAGGCTCGCGTTCCCGGTATAGTTGCGAAAGCCGTCGCGCTCGCTCCCAGCTGCGAAGGTCGAGACCCCATCCGTCGTGAAATAACCGCCGCCGAGGCTTGCCGAAACCGGCCCCGACTTGCCGGAGACATTTGCATAGGCCTGGCCGCTATTATGCCATCCGCCCTCGGCGCGGGCGTTGACCGCCAGTTCCTCCGTCGGCTGGCGCGTGATCAGGTTCACCACGCCGCCGATCGCCTGATTGCCCCACAATACGGACTGTGCGCCGCGTAGTACCTCGATGCGCGCAATGTTGCCGATCAGCAGATTGCCGAAGTTGAACCCGCCCCCCGTGGAGGACGGATCGTTGAGCTTGATCCCGTCGATCAGCGCGACCGTCTGGTCGCTATCCGCCCCGCGGATATTGACCGAAGTGGACGTGCCAGCGCCGCCATTGCGGACGACGGTGACACCGGGCGTCTGGCGCAACAGGTCGGATACGATCGTTGCCTGCCGCCGTTCGATCGTCTCGGCATCCAGCACCGTCACTGCCTGGCCGATCGTGGAGGCAGGGCGCGCCGCGCGGTTGGCCGTGACGAGGATATCTTCCCCGCCGGCAGTCGCCTGCTCAAGGCCGAACGTGGATTGGGCGCTTTGCGCAAGTGCAGGCGTGGCCGCCGCAATGCACGGCAGCAGGATCAGATAGGCACGATTTTCCAAGGCGTTTCCCCCTCGCATCAACAACGGGGCACGCGCCACGGCTTCGCGGAACAGCTGTTCCGTCGCGCACGACCCCAACGACGTCGTCACGCGAGGAAGAACCTCGATCGCCCGGAACACCCCGTCCGCGCGAAGGACAACCGCGACAGGCAGGTCTCCTGGCTCCCGGGTCATCGCCTTGCTCGGCCTTCCCGGATCGCAATCGATCCAGTGGCACACGAGGAGCAAGGCTCGCCGGTCACAGTTGCGGGGACAGCTCCGGATGGCGAGCTTGACGCTCGCGTCCGGATTCCCTTTTGATTCCATCTCTGGAAACCTGTCGCGCTGGCGCCCTATCGGATCAGCGGAGCGGAAGGCAAGACAATCGTGAAGATCATGTTCCTCGGCGGTGCCCGCTCAGGCAAAAGCCGCCTCGCGCTCCATGCTACCGAGCGCCATCCAGGCCCGCTTCATTATCTCGCCACGGCAGAGGCGGGCGACGCAGAAATGGCCGAGCGTATCGCCCATCACCAGGCGGAGCGAAGCGGGCGCTGGCGCACCGTCGAATGCCCGGTCGCGCTGCCGGATGCGATCCGATCCGTCACCGGCGGCGCGATCATGGTCGATTGCCTGACCTTGTGGCTGTCGAACCTGCTGATGGCTGAAGCAGACATCGAGGAGCACACCGCCGATCTTCTCGGGGCAATCACGGGATCGCCCATTCCGCTTGCCATCGTCACCAACGAAGTCGGTCTCGGCATCGTGCCCGAGCACCCCCTCGGCCGCCGCTTCCGCGATGCCGCCGGCCGCCTGAACCAGGCAATCGCGCACCATATGGATGAGAACTATCTCGTCGCGGCGGGCCACGTCCTCCCGCTGCAGCGGTTCAGCTGATCGATCCGACAACGGTTTAGCGGTCGTCCTGTACGGTGCGCTGATCGCAACCCGCGGCGAGGCCGCGGAGTCTGTCGACACTCATCAAGAGCGTGAATGATCTGCCCACAAGGCTGCACGCCTCGGGGAGATGGTGAAGGCGAAGGTATCGCGCCTGATAACCTTGGCCAGAAACGACAACGCCGCCCCGAAGGGCGGCGTTGTCGTTCTATGGTGTTGGTTGCGGGGACGGTGTTCGACCGCGGCAGAACCGAGAGTTCTGCGGCGGTGGTTGCGGGGGCTGGATTTGACCGCTGCAGAACGCGGGTTGCCCTGCCCTCCCACGGCCGGCAGCGGCGATCGTCGCGTCCTGCGCTGGCAGCGGAGGGCTAGCATGGGCTTACCTGCTTTCGGCCACCCGTCGATCTCCCCAAAGGAGCGGAGGGTCGGCCCATGACCCGTGCCGCCCCTCCCCGCATCACGATCCCTGCGGCTGTTACGCCTTTCCGCGCCATCGAACTCGGTGAGATACTCAGGATCGCGAACTCGAAACTTGCGGCCCTGCCCTGGGTCAGGGCCTTCGAGATCGCACTCGCGCGGGAGACCGCCGACACCCGCCGATGCCAGACGCAGATCAGGGCCGTGCCTAAGACCCGCGAACGCCGCGCGGAGTTCCGATACGCCCTCCCCCTGGCCGACTCCGGCTGCAGCGGCTTCGCCGATCGGGCATGGGACATGCTCGGGCTGGCCCACGAATTCGGAACGATGCGCCGCCACAGCGACCTCGTCGAACGTGCCCTATCGTCGATCGAGCCGATCATCCGGGCGGCGGCGGAGGGGCCGATGCCGCCGAAGCTGGCATCGTTGGGCGCCACTTTCGACTTCATGAACGTCGAGCCCGGCATCACCGCGGACCTGGAGATGCTCGGTCACGACCTGAAGATGGGGATCGAGCGCATAACGGCCCCCGACCTGGAGCCGCTCCAGAGGCAGGTTTCCAGGGCCATGGACGATCACAGACGACGGATCGTCGCGCGCGGACGCAGCGATGCCACGGGCGCCTTGGGCTGGATCGACCACACCGCCCTGGCAATCCTCGGCCATGCACACGTACCTGCTTCGGAGGCGATCGAAGTCGTGGCAAGGGAGGGCTGGGTCCACATCTCGTTCTCGGCATGCGGGAGCGAGGAACTTCATGGGACGCTGATCCAGCTGGACGGGAGGATCGAGGGATGGATCGTCCCGCGATCCGGCGGATGGAGCCTGAAGCACCGGGAGCTGACCGTCCGCGGGGCGCGGCTCCCCGAAACGCTCATGAACTCTCTCCCGGGCCGGTCGGTCGGGGCGGTCTTCGCCAATGCGGCGTTGCCGGGGGAGGCGGTCATTGTCAGCTGCGGAAAGCCTACGGCCCCGGATCCAGACATCTTCGACGACGACGCGGATGACCTGGTCAGCCTGCGACTGATGGTGCCGGCCTGCGAGATCGACGGAGCCACTGGCCGACCTCGCACCGCAGGATCGAGCGTCGGTGACCGGGGGTTGAGATGATGACGGAGAAGGATGGTGCCGGGTTGCCGGCGACAGGGCTAACCGTAGCGGACATCCGCCTTGCGCGCTCGCCGGGACAGTTCAAGCTGTCCGTCAGCCCTGACCGGCAGTGGGTCGAACACGAGGTCGCGGCCTGGTCGGTAGGGCTCAGATGGCTCATCTTCGGTTTTGGAAACCTGCCCCACGAGGCGACTTCGCCCCTCTTCGCCGAAAGACGGGACGAGGAGTACCTCGCGGCAGTGGAGCAGACGCCGTTCCAAGATTGGCTGATGAACCATCTCGATCGCCATTTGCAGATGCACGAGGTGGCGCTCGGCCGGGGTCTTGCACCGGGCGGCCAGGCGGACCTTCCGACCGAGTATATCCTGATCGATCGGCTGCTGAAGGAGATACTTCGCGCCGACGGCGTCGACATCCACGGCCCGGCCGAACGCATGGCCAGCAACGACGACTACCTCCAGTTCGTCGCCAACGACATGGCATACATGCAGACGTGGGTGGGCGAACGGCGGTTCCAGCTGACCCAGACGGGCAGACACCTGCCCGAATTCTCGGCCGAAGTCGCGATCGGGAGCGCCATTTACCACGGCTTCGCGCTGGATCTCGGTGACGTCCTGCCGCATGTGCTGCTCGACGCCGCGGTCGGCCGCCGCCTCGGCGATCTGGTGGCCACGGGCATCTCGGAACTGGACAGAAGGCTCATCACCGAGGTCGTCACATCGCCCGACCATACCGCGGATCGGCGCCTGCAGGACGGGTGGACCCGCTTCCAGCTGAACGCGGACAGCGTCGAGATCGGCGCATAGCGGCGCGTGGCGCGATGGCCTGCGGGACCGGGATGGGTTCGGGCAGTCCGGAGATAGCAGGCGCGGACCCCATCCCCGAGATCCTTCGACAGTCGCCTCCCCGGACCACCGCCACCGGGCCGACCAGGCCCGCGCCGACAGGATGGGCCGGGCTACCGAGCGATCGGTTCGTGTCGACCTGATCCCGCGTCGATGGCAAAACCGTGCAGACCCCCGCCCCCGATTTGCATTCATCGCGAAAATCTGCGATGCTCCGCGACATGACGTATCCGGGCGGCAAGGGCAGGGCATACCAGCGCATCATCAGCCTGATGCCGCCGCACACCACCTACATCGAGACGCACCTGGGCGGCGGCGCGGTGCTCCGGCGCAAGCGGCCGGCGCGACGGTCGATCGGGGTGGAGATAGACGCGGAGGTGCTCGATCGCTGGCGGGCGACGGCCTCGCCGGGGCTGGAGCTCGTCCATGGCTGCGCCGTCGACTTCCTGCGCGGCTTCGCGTTCTCGGGCGGCGAACTCGTCTACGCGGACCCGCCATACTGGCCCGACGCCAGGCGCCGCGCGCGCTGCTACCGGCACGACTACAGCCGGGAGCACCACGCAGAGCTGCTGGACATCCTCGTCCGACTGCCCTGCCACGTGATGATCAGCGGCTACGACAATCCAGCCTACGAGGCCGCGCTGTGCGAATGGCACAGGCACGCGGTCCCGAACCAAACGCAAGCCGGCCCGGTGCACGAGGCGGTCTGGACGAACTTCGAGCCCGACCACCGCCTGCACGACTACAGCTACATCGGCGACGACTTCAGGGAGCGCGAGCGCATCAGGCGCGGTCGTCGCACCCAGGTCGAGCGCCTGCGCCGCGCACCGCCCATCGAGCGCGCCGCGATGCTCAGCGACATCGTCGACACGTTCGCGGAAGACGTCCTCGCGATAGCGGAGCGGATCAGGTGACGCGGGACCGCATCTTCCTCGACGCGCACGCCACGACCGCGGTCGACGACGCCGTCGTCGACGCGATGCTGCCCTGGCTGCGCCGCCCGGCGAACAGCCACTCCGCGCACGCGCTGGGGGCCGAGGCAGCGGATGCGGTGGAACACGCCCGCGGACAGGTCGCTGCGCTGATCGGGGCCGACGCTGACGAAATCGTCCTCGTCCCGAGCGCCACCATCGCGACGAACGTCGCGCTGCGCAGCCTGGCCCGGCCAGGGACCGATGTCGTCCGGTCTGCGATCGAGCACCCTTGCGTGATTGAGACGCTCGCGGCACTGGAGCCGGCGGTGCGGGTCCTTGAGGTGCCCGTCGGCGAGGATGGCCTGGTCGATCCGGAGGCCGTCGCCGAGGTAGCGGGCGACAACGCCTCGGTCGTCGCCGTCATGTCAGTCAACAACGAGGTCGGCACGATCCAGCCGATCGCTGAGATCGGCGACCTGTGCGACTACCTTTCGGTCCCGTTGTTCGTCGACCTGGCGCAGGCCGCTGGCCGGATCCCGACCGACGTGCACTGCGACCGCATCGCCGCCGGCGCCGTCTCCTCCCACAAGCTCTACGGCCCGCAGGGGGTCGCCGCGCTCTACTGCCGCCGCGACCTGATGCAGACCATGCGCCCGATCGCCAGCGGCGGCGGGCAGGAGCGCGGCCTCAGCCCAGGAACGCTGCCAACGGCGCTCTGCGTCGGCTTCGGCGCGGCCTGCGCGCTCGCGGCGGCGACGATGCGGGACGAGGAGCGCCGGCTGGCCACCCTGCGCGACCAGCTGGAGCGCGCGCTACTGGACGGCTGCCCGCAAGCGGTCGTCAACGGATCGGCGGAACACCGAGTAGCCGGCAACCTGAACATGTCCTTCCTCGGGATCGACGCCGACGCGCTGCTCGCGAGGCTGCCTGACGTGGTCGCGTCGACCGGGTCAGCCTGCAGCTCCGGCGCGATCGCGCCATCGCGCACGCTGACGGCCATGGGCCTGGAGGCGGACCGCGTGACCGGCGCGGTGCGGTTCGGTCTCGGCCGTGGAACCACGGCGGATCAGATAGTTCGAGCCGCGACGCTGGTAATCGATGCGGTTCACGCGCTATCGGTGGAGAAACGGCGATGAACGCGGGGGAAGACATGGTGGCGACGAGGTCCGCCCGCGCCGCGGGGGCGTGGACGGACGAAGGCGGACTGAAGTTCTCGGGACACGAGTCCTTCGTGATCCGCTACGGGTGGCTCCCCAAGCTCTACGACGCGGTGACGGCTTCGGCCGACGTGTTCTCGTCCGACGAGCGGGCGATCCTCACGCTCGGCCTGGGTCGCAACATGGTGAAGTCGATCCGGTTCTGGGGCGATGCGCTGGGGCTGACCGAGCAGGCTGGGCGTCAGGTCGTGACGACCGGCCTCGCGAAGCGTCTGCTGGACCCGGCGACCGGGCGGGATCCGTACCTGGAGGACGTCGATTCCCTGTGGCGGCTCCACTGGCTGCTAACCACGCGCGCGCGGCTGGGCGCTTGGTCGACCTTCTTCCTGGACATGCGCGACGCGATCGTCCCACGCCAGCGCCTCGTCACCGCGGTGACGGGCTGCGCGGAGGCGGCTGGCTCGCGCATCTCGCCCAACACTGCCGGCGCACACGTCGACATCCTGGTGAGGAGCTACGACGCGGGCCGCAGCGACGGCGTGACCGTGCCGGAGGACGCTCTAGGCTGTCCGCTGCAGGAGCTAGACCTCGTGCGCGAGGAGAGCGTGCTCGGCACGCCGACGCTGCGGCTGTCGCGCGGTCCCAAGCCGACGCTGGGCATCCCCGCCTTCGCGTTCGCGGTGCACGACTTCTGGACGGGCACGTCGCCAGGCTCGTCCGCGGTCTCGCTGCGCTCGCTGATGCTGTCCCGCCGATCGCCGGGCATGGTGTTCGCACTCGACGAGGCGGGCCTGCACGAGCGGCTGGATGCGCTGTGCGCCGCCGCCCGGGGGCTCGAGCTGCGCGATGACGGCGCCGGCGGGGTGGACCTGGTTGCGACCCGCAGGGGCTCGGTGGACGCGCTGGAGGAGCTGGCATGGTGAACCCGACCTCCACCATCGCGGACCACCTCGAGATCACGCGAAGGTACGTCCGGTCGACCGACCTCCGGCGCGACCTGGAGGACCCCGAGGCGCTCGACGGCTACATCGTCACCGCGACCGTCCGCGAGGCGGTGCTGCGCGTCACCCACGGGCTGCGCCCCTCCTCCCGTCAGCGGGCGTTCCGGATCACCGGCCCCTACGGGGTCGGCAAGTCGAGTGTCGGACTGCTGCTCGCCAAGCTGCTCCGCGGCGAAGGTGACGCTGCACGTGTCGCCGCGCCGATCCTGGCTCCGGGGACCGAGCTTCCGAACTACGAGCCCATCGTCCTGAACGGTCGCCGCGCGAGCTTCGTGGACGACCTGCTCGACGCCGTCGGCGCCGCGGCCGCCCGGCTGGGCGCCACGTCCGTGACCGACACGGTTCGATGCATAATGGACGCGGCAGACCGCGGTGGCCCGGCGCTCGCCGCGCTCGAGGATCTGGCCGTCCACCTGCAGGAGACAAACGGTCGAGGCCTGCTGCTCATCGTCGACGAGATGGGACGCTACCTGGAGTTCGCCGCGTCCCACCCGAGGCTCGAGGACCCGTCGGTCTTCCAGGCGCTCGCGGAGCGCGCGGGCGGGCGCGGCCGCGCCCCGCTCGCCGTGATCACCCTCCTCCACCACCGCTTCTCCGACTACGTGGCGGGCCTGGGCGAATGGATCGAGGCGGAGTGGTCGCGCACGGCCGAGCGATACGAGGAGATCTCCTTCCGCGAGAGCGCCGAGCAGACCCTCTTCCTGTTGTCGCACGCGTTCGCGCCGGTCGACGCCGCCCCCGCCGTCGCCAAGCACGCGCGGACCCTGTTCGCCGCCGCCAGCGAGCGGGGCATGTTCCACACGGCACCGGCCGAGCTGCGGTCCATGGCCCCGAGCCTCTACCCGCTGCACCCCGCCACCGTGGCGGCGCTGTCCGCCATGGCGCGGCGGTTCGGGCAGAACGAGCGCTCGGTCTTCGGCTTCCTCCAGTCCCACGAGCGGCACGGGTTCCGCGATCACGTGGAGCGCACCCGGTACGGCACGGACGGCTGGTACCTCCTGCCCCGTCTCTTCGACTACCTGGCCGCGCAGGGCGAGCTGCGCCTGCGGGCGCCGGACCGGGAGCGCCGGTGGCAGCTGGCGCTCGACGCGCTGGTGCAGGCCGAGGGTTTGCCGCCGCTCGATACCGACGCCCTCAAGGCGGTCGCCGTGATAGCGGTGCTGGACCCCCTGCCCGGCCTGCGGACCGACGCCGCCTCGATCGGCTGGTCCATGGGCGTGACCACGGAGGAGGCCGAGGCGGCGCTCGCGCGGCTCGCGGCGCGGCGGATCCTCTACCGGCGCCCGCACCGGGACGATTACAGCCTGTGGTCCAGCACGAGCGTCGACCTGGATCACTGGATCGACGAGGCACGGGTGCAGGTGCCCGCCGTGTCGCGCATTGACGGCCTGGCGGCCCAGCTACCACCCGCGCGGCCGATCGTCGCCCATCGCCACTATCACCGCACGGGCACGTTGCGCACGTTCTCGGTGACAACCTCGGCCGACGCCGCGCGCGAGGGCGACGGGGCGATAGTCGTGCTCCCGCTCCATCCCGATCAGGACGAGACTTCGGTCATGGCAGACGCCGCCGAGCGCTCGCGCGCGGCGCCGCCGCTCACGCTCTACTGCGTCCAGCGGATCGAGGCGGCCGACCTCAAGTGGGCACACGAACTCGCGATGTGGCGCTGGATCAGAGACAGCTGCGAGGAGCTCAGGGTCGACGATCTGGCGCGCGGCGAGGTCGCGGCCCGGCTGTCGGCGGCCGAGGCGGCGCTCGGCCGCACGCTCGGCGGCCTGACGCAGCCCTCGGTCGGCGCGCGCTCGACCTGGTTCGACCGTGGCGAGCGGCTGGAGCTCGAGACCGCCGCAGGGCTCAGCCGGCACATCAGCGACCTTCTGGACGAGACGTTCGCGGGCGCGCCGGTGCTCCGGAACGAACTGATCAACCGCGGACGCCTGTCCACCGCGGTCGCGAGCGCCCGGATGCGGCTGCTGGAGCTCATGGTCACGAGCGCCACCGAGCCGTTCCTGGGCCTGGAGGGCGCGCCGCCGGAGCGGACCGTCTACCTGGCCATGCTCGGCGCGTCGGGCATTCACCGCGAACGGCCGGACGGAGGCTTCGGATTCTCGCGTCCCGATCCCGACCCGCTCAACTGGGGACCCGCCTGGGACCGGGTGGGTTCGCTCGTCCAGGAGGCGGGACTGGTCCGGTTCGACCACCTGGTGTCGGCGCTGGGCGAGATCCCCTACGGCCTCCGCGCGGGGCCCGCACTGGTCCTGATCGCCGCCTACATGCTGGCGAATCGGCGCGACATTGCGCTGATGGAACGCGGCACGTTCCAGCCGGAGCTGACCGGCTCGCACTTCATGCGGCTCGCCAAGTCGCCGGGCAACTTCGCGCTGCGGCACCTGGGCGAGGCCGACGACAGGCGGCAGGTGCTCGAGCGGCTCGCGGCGGAACTCGTCGTGTTCGACAGCGGCACCCGGCCGGACGCCGCGATCAAGCCGATTGTGGAGGGGCTCTACGCCTGGTGGCGCAAGCTCCCCGAATACACGCTGTCGACGCGGAGCCTCACCGCTGGCACCGAGGCGGTGCGCTCGGCGCTGGCGAAGGGGCGCGAGCCGATCGACCTCGTGTTCGGCGAACTGCCGCGGGCCTGCGACGCCGTGACGCCGACGGGCGAGATCGACGCCGACCTGCTGGTCGAGCGGCTGAACGCGGCCATCCTGGAGCTGACCGAGGCCGAGCCGATCCTGCGCCGGATGGCGTCGGCGGCGCTGGCGGAGGCGTTCGGGGTCGACGACCTGGCCGGCGTCCACGAGCAGGTCAGGGTCGACTACGCGCCCCACCGGCTGGCGCTGCGAGACTTCACGCTGCGGCAGTTCGTGGAGCGGATGCTCGCGCCGGAGGGCGACCGGCGCCGGCTCGAGGGCGTCACCGGCCTGCTGGGCGGCCGGCGCATCGACGGCTGGACCGACGACAGCCTGGACAAGTTCGCGTTCGAGGCGCGGTCCGTGGCCGAGCGACTCGTGCGCTGGCTCGCGGCGATCCGCAAGGCGGTCGCGCAGAAGTCCGACCTGCGCACCGTGCACGTCGTCTCGACGTCGGGCGAGGAGCAATCGATGGTCGTGCGGGCCGGCGACGCGCCCCGCTCGTCGGCGGAGGTCGAGGCCGAGATGCGGCGGCTCCTGGAGGGGCGGCCCGACGCTGGCGCCATCCTGGGCCGGCTGCTGGTCGAGCGGATGCCGGAGCAGGCCCGGGAGGAGAAGGCGTGAAGCCGACCAGGCACCTGCTCAGCCTTTCGGGGGGCAAGGATTCCGCGGCGCTCGCGATCTACATGCGGGACCGCGTCCCCGACATGGAGTACATCTTCTCCGACACCCGCAAGGAGCTACCCGAGACCTACCAGTACCTCGAGAGCATCGAGGACTATCTCGGCAAGCGGGTCCACCGCCTCAACGCGGACCTGGGCTTCGACCACTGGTACGACGTCTACGGCGGGATGATCCCGTCGAATCACCGGCGCTGGTGCACCAAGATGCTCAAGCTGAAGCCCTTCGAGGCCCACGTGGGCGACGACCCGGTGCTCAACTACGTCGGCCTGCGCGCGGACGAGAACCGCTCGGGCTACATCAGCCACAAGCCCAACATCACGCCGGTCTATCCCTTCCAGGAGGACGGGCTGAAGCTGCCGGACATCGAGCGTATCCTGCGGGACTCGGGAGTCGGCATGCCGCCCTATACGAAGTGGGGTCGCTCGCGCTCGGGCTGCTTCTTCTGCTTCTACCAGCAGAAGATCGAGTGGGTGCGCCTCAAGGAGACCTACCCGGACCTCTATGAGAAGGCGAAGGCCTACGAGGTTCCGTTCGAGGGCAGCGGCAACACGTTCACCTGGAGCGAGCGGGAGAGCCTGTCGGAACTCGAGCGGCCGGAGCGCATGCAGGCGATCAAGGAGGAGTACGAGCGGCGACGCCTTGCGCGCGAGCGCCGTAGCGACGGCCTGACCCTGGCGCAGGTGTTCGCCGGGGACGGCGACGAGCCGGAGGGCGACGCATGCCTGATCTGCACGCTGTGAGCCCGCTGGCGTGAGCTTCACCTTCGAGGCCCGGACGCTGCTGGAGCTTGGCAAGGAGCTGATCAGCTCAGATGAGGTCGCCCTCTACGAACTCATCAAGAACGCCGTCGACGCCGGCTCGCCCCGAGTCGAGATACTGGTCAAGGTCCTGCTCACTCGCTCCGACTTCAAGGAAGCCGTCGCGCGGATCGAGGAGGAGGGGCAGACGACTGGCGCGGTGGCGGACTACGTCCAGAGCTGCCTGATCGATGCCGCGCATCCCGACGCCGCGAGGCTAATGTCCGCCCTGCGGGGGGCGACGGACGAGGCCGACTTCCTAGATCTGCTCCGCGGCCTCTACGACGAAATCAACACGATCGAGGTCCGCGACACGGGGGACGGCATGTCGCTGATCGACCTGCGTGACGTGTTCCTGCGAGTAGGTACCCGCTCGCGCCGCATCGAGAACCTCGCGGGCGCCAAGAACCTGGGCGACAAGGGCATCGGGCGCCTCTCGACCATGCGGCTGGGTGACCGCCTGCACGTGAAGACCTCGAAGGCCGGCGAGATCTACTGGAACCTACTCGACATAGACTGGGCACTCTTTTCCCACGACACTCGCAAGCTGATCCAGGAGATCGACGTCGAGCCGGTCATCGGCGAGGAGAAGTTCGATCCCTCGGAGAAGGGGACCAGCATCCTCATATCAGCGCTGCAGGCCGACTGGGACGAGGTCCGCTTCACCGACATCCTCCAAGGCAGGATCGCCCGGATGGTGGATCCGTTCAAGAAGGGAGCCGCCAACGGACTGATCGTCGCGCGGCACAACGGCCAGCGCATCGCGATCCCGTCGATACCGCAGGCGCTCCTGGACTCGGCGCACGCCTACTGCCACGTCGACTTCAGGATGGAGAACGGCGAGCCGGTGCTTCAGGGCACCGTCGACTACCGCTACCGGCACCGCAGCATCAAGATCGACGAGCGCGGAGCGGGCGTGTTCTCGCTCGCTCAGGAATCCGTGAAACGTCGGGCGAAGCGCGGCCACGCCGCCTTCAAACTGGTCCCGGTGCGGCAGTCGGCGTTCGAGGCGCTTGGGTCCTTCTCGTGCGACATATACTGGTTCAACCGCCGTGTGGTCGAAGCGGTCGCCGGCCTCACCGAGAAGATGCAGGACACCAGGCGCGAGATCTCGCACTGGAGCGGCGGACCGATGCTCTACCGCTACGGGTTCCGGATCCTTCCCTACGGCGACCCGTCCGACGACTGGCTCGCACTGGATGAGATCGCGTTCGGGGTGAAGGGCTTCAAGCTCAACAGGCAGCAGGTGATCGGCCGCGTGCTGCTAGAGACGCCGCACACGGCGCTCAGCGAGCAGACCAACCGTGAGGGCCTGATCCAGTCGGACGCGGCGGACGCGCTGCGCAAGATCCTGATGTGGGTGGTCCACACCGAGATGCGCGGCCTGATCAACGACGCCGACGAGATCGAGTTTATCGAGCGCCGCGCGGCCGAGCAGGATACCCAGAACGTCTCCACGACGCAGAAGCGGGTCGAGCGCGCGCTGAGCCAGCTGCGCGAGGTGGTCGGCGACAGCGCTGGCGACGAGATCAGCGAGGTGGCGAAAAGCGTCGCCCAACTCACCTCGCAGTCCGCCGCGCTGGTCGGCAGGATTGAGAAGGTGGTCTCCGAGGCGGACGAGGAACGGGAGAAGTTCGTTTACCTGGCCGGCATCGGGCTCATGACCGAGTTCATATTCCACGAGCTTGAGCGGGCGGTCGGGCACACCATGGACCTGCTGTCCGGCGGCAGCCTCCGGCAGGCCACGATCGACTCGCTGCGCGAACAGCTCAAGACGCTCCACAAGCGGATCGCCGCTTTCGACGAGCTCACAGGCGAGAAGCGGCAGTCGAAGAGCACTTTCGACCTGGCCGACTTGGTGGACGACGTGCTGTCGAACCACTTCCGCGAATTCGAGCGACACGAGATCCGCGTCGACTTCCAGCGCCCCGATGCCCCCTTCACGGTCAAGGCCGTCCGCGGCATGGTGATTCAGATCCTGGAGAACCTGGTGGTGAATTCCGCCTACTGGCTGAAGCAGCAGAAGCGCTTCGAGCCCGGGTTCTCTCCGCGCCTCACGATCGTCCTGGACGCCGCCGACCGCAGCTTGACGGTGGAGGACAATGGACCCGGCGTCACTGAGGACCGACGGGAGCGCATTTTCCAACCGTTCATCACGTCGAAACCCACCGGGCAAGGACGCGGACTCGGCCTCTACATCGCGCGGGAACTCGCCGAATACCACAAGTGGAAGCTCGTAATGGACACGGACATGGGGCGAATCCGCAAGGACCGCGTGAACATGTTCGTGCTAGACATGGGGTAAATCGCGCATGGGGCATGAGAAGCGGATCTCCGCCGCCTTCGAGGACAACGGCATCAAGCGGGTCCTGGTGATCGACGACGTCTACGACGCCCCGACCCTCAGCGAGGTGTCCGGGTCCATGCTCGACTTCTTCGGTGGCATCGACGGTCAGCAGGCCTGCCGCGACGCGGGGCTGGACGACGACACTATCGCGGCGGCGACGGCGGCAGTGGAGAGCGGCGAGGCGGAGACCGACGAGTTGCAGGCCGCCTGGGCGGCGCTCTACGTGAAGTTCATCGAGACGCGCGACGCCCGCTTCGACCCGGCCGGTCGCTTCGAGGTCGAGAAGGGCCTCACGCTGAACGTCCTCGAACCGCTCGTCACGCTGCTCAGCAAATGCGGTACCGGCATCGCGATTGTGCGCGCCGGCCTGGGCGACGGAGAGACGCAATTCGCCAGCTTCAAGCCACAGGTCGTGTTCCTGGACTACTATCTCAGCCCGGACGCGGTAGGCGAAGGACTAACCACCGCGGTCAAGGCCAAGGCCCGTAAGACCTCGATCGCCCTGCTGAACCGGCTGCTCACCTCCAAGCCCGAGGAGGATCCGGCCATAGTCCTAATGTCCTCCGAGCAAGTGAAGGCGCGGGCGCAAAGGTTCCGGCAGAGCGTCGAGAAGCTCGGAGGGAACGTCCTGGCGGTCCGCTTCCAGTTCCTGCAGAAGGGGTGGGTCAGCAAGGACGGCGACCAGCTCAAGATCGACAACCAGGCGGCCGACGCGCTGCTCGACACCAGCCAGGGCTTCATCTTCGGCCAAGTGCTCCACCGGGCTCTCAAAGAATGGAAGGGGGGCGCCGAGAAAGCGTTACAGGCGGTCCTGAAAGAGATCGGCAGCCTGGAGCCCAAAGACTTCGCCTACCTGTTCCGGTTCCGGCTGGCGAGCGAAGGGGAGCGGATGGGCGATTACCTCGAGTGGCTCTTCGGCGAGAACCTGCGCGCTCTGGTCGCCGAGAAGATCGACTGGAACAGCGACTCCTTCAAGAAGATCGACGATCACGAGCTGAGCAAGGGCATCGAAGGGGCGTTCGAAGGCCCCTCCGTGCCAATCGCACGCCTCTTCCAGCGCGTGCGCGTGGACGAGCACGAGAAGGGAGCCCGCGTCCGCCACCGCTTGGGCGACATGTTCATCAAGATCGGCGAGAAGCGGGTGATGGTCGTCATCACGCCAGACTGCGACCTGGTGCCACGTGGATCCGGGCCGAAGGTCAAGCGCGTCCTCACGATGGACGGAGAGCTCCGGTCGTTCGACCAAGACAGCGCCTCGGCCGACCAATTCATATTCTACAAGGATAAGGCCTACAGCCTGAAGTGGAACCCGAAGACGCTGAACACCTTCGCGGTGTCCGGAACTGGATCGCTCGGCTCGATGAAGGGCGTCGAGTTCCTGGGCACGCTGCGCCCCCTCTACGCGCAGGAGGTGCAGCGGCTCGCGCTCACCGACCTGGGTAGGATCGGCCTCGCGGTCGCTCCGACGATGGGCGTGGACGCGTCCGTCACCGTACACCTGCGCATGAAGACCGCGAACGGCAGTAAGTTCGAGGTGCTCGAGGTGCCGGGCCCCGCGACCGCGACGGTGCTCCCAGAGCGAGGGGACCTCGCCAAAGGCCACCGGGTGCTGCTGAGGCGCTCGTACGTCCACTCGCTGGTGGAGAAGGTGCGCGCCGTGGACGCGGCGAGCCTCCTGCCGGACGACGCCAAGAAGCTGGCCGACTTCCTGCGCGAGAAGAACGAGGACCAGCTACTCAGCGGCTTCCTCGTCAAGGGGGCCGCGACCAAAGACAAGGGGCCGCTGGCGACGACGATCAAGATTGCGGGCAAGCCCGACACCGACAAGGACGCGGCCTGGCTACAGCTCACGCTGAAGCTCTCGGAAGAGGCGATGGAGGAGCTCCTGAGCGTTGATCCCGCCATGGTGATCGAGGACGACGCGGAAGCTGTGGTGGCCGCCTGACCAGGTCGAGGACATGATCCGCTCCAATCCCGGAAAGCAACGCGCGTGACGAAGAGAATGCGACAGCTGTTCACACGCCTGCTCGCTGCGGGCACAGAAGGCGAGATCCAGGCGATCCTCGACGCTGAGGGGCTGGCGTTCGACGACAGCAAGTGGACGGCCTACGGCAACAACGAGTCTTACTACGGGGTCGTCGAGAACCAGCAGGCCCACCCCATCCCCGCCCTGGTCGAGAAGGTCACAAACGGGATCGACGCCATCCTGGAGAAGAAGGTCCTGCAGGACCTAGGCGACGTCCGCTCGCCCCAGGCGCCGCAGAGTGTGCGCGAGGCGCTCGACCGCTACTTCCCGCAGCACCGCGACTGGGACGTGGGGGACGCCCGGCGGCGACAGGCGCGCGAGCTCCAGATCGTCGCATCGGGGCCGCGGCGCGACACGTCGCTGCTGGTCTACGACGACGGGGTCGGGCAGGCGCCCGGCGACTTCGCCGACACCTTCCTGTCGCTGCTGCGCGGCAACAAGAACGACGTCCACTTCGTCCAGGGCAAGTACAACATGGGCGGCGCCGGCGCGATCGCGTTCTGCGGCGACCGGCGGTTCCAGCTCGTCGCCAGCAAGCGCTACGACGGCTCGAGCCCGCTCGGCTTCACGCTCCTGCGCAGGCACCCGCCGGAGCGCGCGGCCGCCGCAGGCCGGAAGAACACCTGGTACGAGTACCTCGTCTTCGACGGCCAGGTCGCGTCGATCGATGTCGACGAGCTGGACGTGGGGCTCGACGGCCGGCGCTTCACCACGGGGTCGCTGCTGAAGCTCTACTCCTACCGCCTGCCCGAGGGCTCCCGGTCGATCATCTCGCGCGACCTGAACGTCAGCCTCAACGAGTTCCTGTTCGAACCCGCCCTGCCCTTCCTCACCGTCGACAACAACGAGCGCTACCCGGACAACAAGGCGCCGGTGCAGGCGGTCTACGGGCTGAAGCGCCGCCTGGAGGGGGACAACCAGACCGTGGAGGCGAAGTTCTCCGTGGGCTCCACCACGCCGGAGTTCGGAGAGCTCGGCCTGACCGTCTACGTCTTCAAGGCGCGCTCGCGCGACCAGGGCGTCAAGGAGACCAAGCAGTACATCCAGCGTGAGTACTTCAAGAACGACATGACCGTGCTGTTCTCGCTCAACGGACAGGTGCACGGCTCCTTCACGTCCGAGTTCGTCACGCGCGCGCTCAAGATGCCGCTGCTCAAGGACTACCTCCTTATCCACGTCGACTGCTCGAACCTCTCGCTCGGCGTGCGCAACGAGCTGTTCATGGCGTCGCGCGACCGGCTGAAGGCTGGCGACACCGCCGACGCGATCCGCAAGCACCTGCGGGACATCCTCCTGGACAGCGAGCTCAAGGCGATCGCGAAGCGGCGCAAGGCGAGCCTCAACATGGACGGCTCGGACGCCGGGCAGATGCTGCGCGACATCACCCGCAACCTCCCGATGAACGAGGCGCTGACCAGGATCCTGCGGCAGACGTTCGACCTGCCCGACCGCCAGCCGGGCACGGCGGAACGGAAGCGCGAGGAGCCCGAGCGGCCCCGGCGCGAGCAGCGGGACGCGCCGCCGTTCGATCCCCAGCGGTACCCCTCGTCGTTCCGGGCCAAGGGGGGCGACGGCAGCGAAGGCGGCGTCCGGCTCTACAAGCTGCCCGCCGGAGGCAACCGCACCATCGCGTTCGCGACCGACGTCGAGAACGAGTATTTCGATCGGACCGACGATCCGGGACAGCTGACGCTCGCGGTGATGCGACCGGCCCAGGCCGGCGGTGGCGGCGGCTCGGCATCGCTGCCCTCGCAGGAGGGCGACGCGCTCAGCGTGACGCGCGCCAGCCCGACGGACGGCACCATCAGGGTCGGCGTACGCGCGACCGGCGGGGTAAGCACCGGCGACGTGCTGGAGATGCGCGCCACGCTGTCGAGCCCGCAGGGCGACCTGGTCGAGACCGTGCTGGTCAGGATCACCGATCCCGAGCGAAGCCCACCGAAGCCGCGGCCGGAACCGGAGCCGCCGCTCGGCATCCCGGAGCTTGTGCTCTGCTCCAGGGAGGGCGGCGAGGGCCGCAAGTCTTGGGAGGAGATCCAGGAGGCGGGCGTCGACATGGGCTACGACGTGGTCGTCCAGCCGTTCGTCGACGAGGACAAGCTGTCGCGCATCTACGTCAACCTGGACAGCTCGGTGCTCAAGAACTTCAACGGCGGCGCCAAGTCGGCCGAGGCCGCCGAGCTCGCCGAACGCCGCTACGTCAGCGCCGTCTACTTCCACACGCTGTTTCTGTTCGCGACGACCAAGTCGCGGAAGTACGATCTCCGGCGCGGGACCGAGCAGGCCATGGAGGACGTGGAGGTCGCGGAGTACATCTCCGACGTCTTCAGCTCGTCCTACGCCCAGTTCCTGCTGAACTTCGAAACCAGCGACCTGATCGACGCGATGGGCTAGGCTCGGAAACCGCCTCGGTCGGGCGTTACGCCCGGAAGCCCCCTCCGTAGAACCAACCCGAGGCGGCCAAAGCCCTGTACATCGCCGCCTGCCACCCGTTCGGATGCGCGCGACGCGCGCTCTCAGCCCGGTCCTCCAGCCAGGCGCGGACGTCGTCCGGCGTGCCCGAAGCGGCGATGCGCTCGAGCGAGTAGCGGATGTTCGCGAGCTCGACCCCCGAATGGCTCGCGTACAGTGCGCCCAGGCGCAGCGAGGCGAAGTGCGCGGAGGCCCGCTGCCCCTGGATGAGCGGCCATTCTGGCGGGGGTGCGACGGAGAAGCGCACCGCGGCCGGAAAGCCCTCCACCACCTCGGCGACCAGCCACGCCGCGTCGTCGAAGTCATCGAAGTAGGGATGGAAGCCCTGATCCGCCGCGCCTGCGGGCTGGTGGTCGAGCTTACCCTTGTTGCACTCGGCGCATGCCGGGACGAGGTTCACTGGCGACACGACCAGTTCGGAATGGATGCTCTGGGCGAGATAGTGGTCGAGCGTCGAGACCGTGCGCTGGCCGCACAGCGGGCAAACGTCGTTCACGGGCGCGGCCTTAAGCGCGTCGTACATGGCCCGGGTCCGGGCGCTCCGCACGAACGTGCCGGCGTAGACGCGCATCATCTCGGCCGCCGTGACCCGCCCATCCACGCCGTCCGACGGCGGGATCCCGAACAGCGACATGCCCACGCCGCGAAACAGGTAGGCCGTCTCGGCGAGCGTCAGCCTGCCGGCCACCGATGCCAACCGGGCGGAGAGGTCCGGATCGCGGATGCTCGCCACGCAGGCCGCCACGACCTCGGCCGCCGTCAGGGCGGGCCGCGGGAGCGACCTCACAGCCCCGCATCCCGCTGCAGGACCAGGGCCCGCACGATCGCGCGCGCCTCGGCGCCGAGCTGGCCGCCGTAGAGCGCGACGACCTGGTCGTAGCCGAGCCCCCGCTCGATGACCGCGTCGGCCAGCAGCCTGTGGAAGCCGGTCCGCGTCACCTCCAGGCTGAACACCTCGCGCGTCAGGATCCCGACGTTCTCGCCGAACGTCTCGATCGCGGGGCGCTCGACGTTCGACACCCGGCCGGCGCGCCGGAGCTTCCACGCGCACGAGCGCGGCACCTCCTGGAGCACGACCGGCGAGTGGGTCGCGACGACGGCGACGCCGTTTCGCGCGACCAGGAGGCGGGAAAGGCTCCGGATGAAGGCCGACAGCAGCGGAGGGTGAAGATGCCCCTCCGGCTCGTCGATGAGGACCAAGGTTCGCTCGTCGACCAGCTCGACGAGACGCGTGATCGTCAGGAGGACGATGGCGTGGCCCGAGCTGAGGAGGTCGAAGCGCCGCTCGGCCGCCGCTTGCCAATCGGGCCCCTCGGCGCCGAGCAGCTCGCCCACCTCCGCCTCGGCGAACAGGTCATCCGCCTCCAGGATCGCGACAGCCTCGCGCCAGCGCGCGCGGCGCAGCCCCGTGCGGCAGCGCTCCAGGCTCTTGCGGAAGTCGACCGCCAGATCCTTGCCGACCTTCAGACCGCGCCTGGACTCGGCGTCCGACGTGGCCTCCCTCAGCCCGACCTGCTCGATCGGCACGGGATCGGCCGGTGCCGGCACGACCGCGAAGTCGTCGAAGGCGCTGAACGACACCAGCACCAGGCTGGCGAACTCGCCCTCGCCTGCGCGGGCGGCGTCGAAGGCGACCTCGCCACCTGCGTCCGCCACGCCGTCCCGGCGGTTCAGCAGCGCGTTCACAAGGCCACGCATGGCGCGTGTCTTGCCGACGCCGTTGCGCCCGATCAGCACGTGCACGTTGGTCGGCGGTTCGGCGTGTGGCATGACCTCGAACGTCATCGTAGGTGGCTGGACGAGCGCCCCGCCTGGAGCCTGCGAGGGCGGCAGCGTGTACCGGAAGCTGAAGCGGGTCAGCTCGACCTCCCCCCGTGTGAGCCTGTGCAGCCGACCCGTGACGCTGGCGGCGCTCACGCTTCTGAGAAGGGAGCGGGCCATCGAGGGCTCTGTCTGCACGGACCGGAAAAGGGCTAGGTCCTGCGCGCAGTCGCGAAGTCCCACCAGCACTCGGCGGCGCTGCTCGTCGCTCAGGCGATTGACCGACTCGTAGTAGTCTTCTCCCTGCCCGAGCGAGAAGAAGCCGGGCGGGAGGTCGTCGAACTCGGCCGGCACCTCGGGCGCACGATAGCCTGGTTGGACGCGGTCCCCTGGCTGAAGACCCACCCTGCCGATCTTCACGGAGCCGATCTGATGCCGGACGCCAGCCTCGTCGATCACCATCAGCGTGAACATGGTCCGAAAGGAGAACCAGTCGTCCCAGTTGTCCGGGATCAGGTAGGCGCAGTTGCGCGCATCCGGCGGGATGGCATTGATCAGAACTCTGAAGAACATCCGTCGTAGCCAATCCCCGGTTGCGGTCCGATGGTGCTGGATCGCGGGCCGCCACGCAATGTCTCCGCACTTGTCGCACGCAGCCTCCCCCCAGCCACCCGGTGCCGACCGCCGCCAAGACGCCGGCGAACGGGAAGGCGCCACGCCCGCCGCCGTCTTGACTCCGGCATCAGCGACCCTTAATTTGACTTATAAGTCAACTCTAGGAGGCGAACTTGAGCCAAGAGGATCAGGCCATCGTGGAAGTCCGCTTCCGCGCGCTGACGGCGGAGTGGCGTTTGACCACGATGGAGGCGGCGCTGCTGCTCGGCGTCGACGGGGAGTCGTTCGGGCTCGACATGGTGCCCCGCTCGCCCACGTCCGACGCGTGCGAGCGGATGCGACTGCTCGTCAGGCTGCGCGACGCCCTGCCGGCCGTCCTCCCCAGCACCCGCGAGGCGAGCCGCTGGCTGCGGACCTTCGACGAGAACGACCTCTCTCCCATCGTCTTCATGAGCCACGGCCGCGAGCGCATCGCGGCGATGATCGAGGCGGTCGACGCCTACGCGGCGCGCGGCTCTCTCGCGTGACACGCCACGCCGGCGGGCGGCCCATCCGGCCGCCGTTCCAGAGGATCCCCTCCCGTCCCGGGCGGAAGAGGAGGATGGAATGGAAAACGACAAAGGCTACGGAATGGGCGTGCCCTGCGGGGCGGCGCTCGACGCGAGATGCGAGCGCCAGGTGCCGGATCTCTGCGCCCGCCACGCCTGGCGCATGGCGGCGATCCGCCTCCTCGAGTTCGCACGGAGCCGCGGCGAGTACACCGAGGGGCGGCGGACGCCCATCATCGAGGGCCGCGCCGTCACGCTGTGCGCGGGACGCGGATGCGTCACCGCGTTCGCCGAGGTGCGCACGATCGGCGGCGTCACGCTGCGGGACGCGATCCTGCACGTGGTCGCCGCAGTGGATCCCTCCGGGCAGGGTCCGGTCGACCCGGCGACCGCCGACCGGCTGGCGCCCTACGACGGGGCGACGGTCCGCGCCGCCGCAACCGAGACCCTCATTCGGATCCGGCGCGCCCAGCCGAACCAGGAATGACGGCGTTCGCCCGCTCCTCGCGGACGATCGCGCCCATGGCCTCCATGAAGTCCGGGACCCGGCCGGGATCGTCCTCGCCGATGGCGTCCTGGAGGTCGCGCAGGAACTTGCCGGCGTCCATGAGGATGCGGGATCGGCGGCCGGGCGCCGAGCGGCGCTCGTCGAACGGAAGGTCCCGTCGGTCCGTCGGCTCCGCGACGACGTCACCGGCCGCCAGCTCGGCAATCAGCGGCGTCGCTCGCTCCGCACCGCCACCCGTCCCGATGCCCGAGAGCACGGCGACGTCGATGGACCACCGGCCGCGCTCGGGTCCGGGCAGGTCGGCGGTGCGCCACGCGCGCGCCACCGCGCCGCGGATGAGGCGCTCGTCGCGCGTGATCCGCTCGACGATGGGCACGGGCGCGACCCCCAAGTCCGTGATCTCGAGCGCCAGCGCGACATGGATCAGGTCCTCGACCGAGTAGCGCGCCCGCACGCCGCGCCCGACCTTGGCCGCCTTCGGGAAGCCGAGCCTCGCGAGGTACTTCAGGCGGCCCACGAGCGCGCTTCGCTGCGCCGGGCGCAGCCCGAACATCTTCATGAGCACGTTCTCAAGCGTGCCGTAACCGATCTCCATGCGGCGATGATGGACGCGCGGGCGTGACGGGGCAAGCGCCTAGTCGGCCGGCGCGCGGCGCGCGTTGCGCTGCCGGGACCAATCTAAAGTGGCGCCGCGGCATGGTGCTCGACCTGGAGACGGCGCCCGACGGCGTGTTCGCGGCCCGGGTGCGGGACGGCGCGGGGAGCCGGTCGACGACCGAGCGGGTCGCGCTGCACCGGCTCGACGCGGTCGCGACGCTGACCTTCGAGGTCGGGCCGGACCTCTCCGTCCGCGACGTGGCGCTCGCCTCCGCCTCCACCGCGAACCGCAGCGAGGACGCGATGCTGCTCGACGTCGTCGCGGCCACGCGCATGCTCGGGCGCGCCGGGGGCCTTCTCGCGACCTTCAACGGCGCCGCGCACGACCTCCCGTTCCTCAGGCACCGCCTGCTCGCCACCGGCCGCACGGATCGGGTCCGCGACCTCGCCGCGCCCGAGCATGCCGACGTGATGGTGGAGTGGGCGGGCGACGGCCGCTTCCCGCGCCTGGCCGACCTGTGCGCCGCGCTCGACCTGCCGGTCTGGACCGCTGGACGCGGCCGCGGCGGCGTCGAGGAGCGGGAGGCCAAGAGCAGGCTGGACGTCTGCGCGACGTTCGTGCTGCTGCTGACGGTGCGCGCGGCAAAACTCGGCTTGGGACGGCTGGTGGTCGAAGAGGGCTGGCGCGCGATGTCGAAGGCGGTGCTCGCGGCCGGCGTCGACGACCCGAACCTGCTCGGGCTGCTGCGTCACCCCTCAATCGTCCGGATCCGGTGAGCGACCTCGTCGTCTCCTTCTCGGTGGCCGGCGCGCGGCGGTGGATCAGGCTGCCTGGTCCGGCGGCGCTCAGGCGCTTCGCTGCCGAGCCCGACCCGGAGCCCGACGGCGGCGAGATCCACGTCGTCGCCGCATCCACGGGACCGCTCGAGCCGCTCGGCCCAGGCGTGCACACCACGCTCGACGCGGTGCTCGGATGGAGCGGCGAGGATGGATTGCCGCCGCCGGTCGCAGGCACGGCGGCTGAACGAACAGAGGCGGAGGGAACGATCCGAAACGCGTTCTCGCGCGACCTCACCGCGCTGCTCCGTCAGGCCGCGGCCGGCGGCGTGATCGACCGCGGCCAGGCGGCGGCGCTGTCGCGGGCCGCGCGCCTCGCGACGTTCGGCGTCGGTCCGGCCGGGCGGAGAACCGACGGCCAGGAGACCCGCATACTGGGACTCTGATGGGCGGCGGCGTCCTCAGTTCGCCTCGTCCTCATCAGGCCCCAGCCCGGCGCCGCCGTCAAGCCGCTCGCGGTCCGCCCTCGCCCGCACCGCGCCAAGGCTGGCGATGTCGGCGCGCAGCTGCCGCTTCTCCGCCTGCTCCTTGCGCATCGCATGCGACAGCTGGCGCTTGGACCTGCGCCGGTCGGCCTGCCGCGCGGCGGGAGCCGGGGGCTCCTCGAGCGGGGCGACCGAGCGGTTCGCGTAGTAGAAGCGGCGGCACTCCTCGTTGTTCAGCACCGTGGACACCGCGATCGGGCGCTCGTTTTCCGGCTCGCGCCCCTCCGCCCGCGCCTTCTCCGCCCTTGCCGCCACGAGGAGGACGCTGCGCACGTGGATCGCGTCGAGCGAGACTGCCCGATCGGCCTCGCGGAGGCTCTCCACCGCCTCCTTGAGCAGCCCCAGCGACCGCGCGCCCAGCTTGGCGTAGTGAGCGCGCAGCGCAACCGGCCCGCCCTCCTCGCGCGACCGGCCGGCCAGGCTGCGACGGACGGCGGTGGGCTCGGTACCGGCCGGCTGGCCCGACTCCGCGGCGCCATCCGTTGTTTCGAGGTCACTCATGCGTACTCTCCTTCAGCGATCAGGCGACCAGGGGCTCACGCATCCTGCCAGGGGAATTTGGCGGGCGGCCTTGCCCGCCGCTCAGCAGGGCGAGCCGGTCGTCGGCGGCTTGGCCAAGGTCCACCTGGATGCGCGCCAGCTGCCGCGCGGTGGCCGCGGCGTAGTAGGCGGCAAGGTCCTTCGTCTCGTGGCTCAGCAGGTCCGAGATGTCCTCGAGCGGCACTCCGTCCTGCTGCGCCTGGTTGGCGTAGACGTGCCGAAGGTCGTGCAGCAGCGTGGGCGGCAGCCCCGCCATGAACAGGCGGTAGAAGAGATTGAGGTCCTTCGCGCCGAGCGGCCCCGCCGGGGTCTGGAAGAGGAGGTGCCCCTCGATCGGACCCGCCTTGCGCAGGCGTTCGATCCGGACGCGGGGCAGCAGGTCCCAACCCCAGGTCGCGCGCGACAGTCCCGCCAGGTCGGCGATGGAGATGAAGGTCAGGTCGTCGAGCAGGAAGAGGCGGCGCTCGCCCGCGTTCTTCGGGATGGCGCGGTAACCGATGCGCACCTGGCCGTTCACCCGCGCGAACCCGAACCCGCTCACCTGCCAGGCGAGCTGCCGGGCCTCCCCCGAGCGGCCGCCGGTCCTCAAACCCAGCCTGCCGAGCACCCGGGCGAAGCGGGCCATGTGTCGGTACTCGTCGATGTGCACCACCACGACGTCCTGCCGCAGTCCCCAGGTCGCCGCGACCGACCGCGTGCCCCAGGCCTGCACGACCAGGTCGGTGGCGGGCGTGGAGACGCCGGGGATCCGCCACTCGCGGAAGAGCGCCGCGCGCTCGGCCTGCTTGCGCGCGTTGAGCAGCCCCGGCGAGCAGAGGACGCCCGCGTGGTGCAGGCGGATGAACGATGGGACGACGGCGACATCGTCCCGTCCGACGGGACGCACCGCCTCGAAGACCAGGAGGACCTCCTCACCATCGGCCTTGGCCTTCCTGCCCCTGCCTTCGACGTACTGCCGCACCGATCGCCGGTCCCAGGCGTGGGCGCCCGGCAGGAGCCCCGCGAAGAACTCGCGGGCCCGGACCGCCCGGTAGTGGACCACCTGGCGCGATCCATCGGGCACACCGTCCCACGGCACCACGTCCTCCTCGAAGGAGTAGCGGATCTCGCGGACCGAGGGGTCCGCCCGCATCTCGGCGCGGCGCCTCTCGAACTCGGCGTGGTGGAGCTCGACCTGGACGGAGCGGGCCTCGAGCGCCGCCTCCGTCTCGTCGCGCATGTCGGCGATCGCGTCCGAGCGCCCCTTGCGCCGGTGCCGGCTCGCGCGCTGGAGCCGCCGGCCGCGCGTGCGCAGGTCCCGCCCCAGGTGCGTGACCAGGTGCGGGAAGGCGGGCATCGCTGCCTTCAACCGCTTGCCCGTGCCCCGGTAGGTCGCCTTGTGCGCGGCCCAGAGATTGGAGAGCGTGAGCCAGCCCGAACCCACGTCGTGGCGGCGGGCCGCGCTGTCGTGCCAGCCGTCGTTCTTCCCGAACACGTAGGAGCGCAGGACGCCATCGATGGCGATGGCGTCCTTCTTGTCCACGCCGGCGAGGACCTCGGCGGCGACGTGGGCCTCGAACACCTTGTGCACGCAATGGTCGCGGGTGACCTCCCGCCGCCTGGCCGCGACCCACAACCCCGCCATGTTCCTGATCAGCGGATCGGGGATGCGGACGATGGCGCCACGCAGCTTGGCGTCGATGAGCTTCTCGATGACCTCGTCCGGCTCGGCGAGCAGCGTACCCTCCACGCCATCGACGGCGACGAGCGCGGCCCGGAACTCGGCCACGGACACGCCGGGCATCTTGGGTCCCAGGTGGCGCGCGGGCCGGCCCCGCCGGATTATCGCCCGGGCGAACATGTCGGGAAGAACGTGCTCCCCGGCGCGGAACAGGGCGGCGAACTCGCGGTAGGTCCCCGGCAACCCCTCCCGCTCAAGCAGCTCGAGCGCCGCGTCGCAGGTCTCGTTGGGGAAGACGTAGTCGCCAGGGACGGAGAGCCAGTTCGCCTGGCGCGCGATGAGCTCGAATGCCTCGAACGACCGCGGCGACCTGCTCTCCGGTCGGTCCATGATCGACAGCCAGGTGCGCCGCCGGTCCCACCCGCGCTCCTCGATGCAGCCGTGCCGCCCGTTTGGGCCGCCCATCGTCGCGGTCCACGCGCCCGTCTCGACGAGCCAGGTCACCGTGTGATGATCCATGCCCAGGCGGTCAGACACGTCGCGCCTCGTCTCGGGTCCCTCCCCGGTGGTGTCCACGGGGCCGATCCACCGCGCCTGCGAGCGCCGGCCGCGCGGCCTCTTCGCATCCGGTGCCGGGACCCGGCCGACCGGTGGCTCCCCGCCGCCGACGGTCTGACCGCGGGCCTCGACGAGCGCGCCGGTCAGCACGGAGCCATGCCCTGCAAGGCGGCCGCAGCGAAGATCGCCGGCACGGGGACGCCGGGCACGATGTCGCCCTGCGGGATGTCGAGCTCGTCGTCGCGGCGGCGCTGGACCGCGAGCTGCCCCTGGTCGCGTGCGTCCTGGAAGGCCACCTCGAGCCGGCGCTGCCGCCGCCGCACCGCGTTGCCAGCGTAGACGCGGTGCATGGCGTCGAAGTCGGCCCAGTGCTTGGTGCGGCCATGCTCCCTCAGCAGGAGGATCTTGGCCTCCTCGCTGATCGGCATGGCGTCGACCTCGTCGAAACGCTCGATGGTGTGCTCGTGACGCTGTGCGTGGCCCCGTGCGGAGATGCCGCGCCGCTGCATCGAGCGCTGCACGTAGCGCGCCTTGGAACGGTAGCTGTAGGGCCGATCCCCGCGCGGACCGAGCAGGATCGGCGTCGTCTCCAGCTCGCGCCGAGCCTCCTCGCAGCCAGCCTCCGCCCGCGCGCCGACGCGCCGCCAGTAGGCCATGTCCTTGCCGGGCGCGAGCTTCAGGCGGGCTCCGTTCACGTAGCCGCGCACCACGCGCACCCGCCGTTCGTTGACGATCAGCCGCTTAACCCGCCTCCCGTGCGACCGCTTGTTGGGCGAGTCGAACTCGTTGCCGAACCGGGATGCGTCCCACCAGTCCGCGAAGACCCTGTCCTTCGCCTCGAAGCCGCGGCAGCCCGACGCGGCTTCGATCACCTGGCCGACCTTCAGCGCCTCGGGCCAGTCGTCGTCGATCGCCGCCTGAGCCAGGGTGTCGCGGAAGTTCGGCGGGATCGGCTTGGGGCCACCCCACTTCCCGCCCTCGCCGAACTTCACGCGGAAGAAGCCGCTGCCGGGAGGCCGTCTAGGCGCCGTCCGCCGCTTGGCGGACCGGCTAGCCCCGGCGGCGTGGGCGATGGTCCTGGCGCGCGCCTCGCGGTAGGCGCGGTGGCGCTTGCCCACCCGCATCGGCGACTTCTTCAGCCTACGGTAGAGCGGCCACGCCAGGTCCAGCAGGCGGGTCAGCACCCGGATGCCCTGGTCGACGTCGCTCAGTTTGCCGTCCGCGCGGGTCAGCAGGAAGCCGCCCTCGTTCCCGGCGAAAGCCAGCGTGTAGCCGCGCGAGGAGAAGAAGCCGCGCAGTACCGGCTGGGCCTCGCCGCGCTTCGCCTTCAGCGCGAGCAGCTTGCGTCCCTCTTCGCTCTTCCAGCAGTGCCGCAACATGTCGAGCGTCCAGCGCGCGATGTTGGCGTGACTGATGCCGGCGACGCCCTCGCAGGCAGCATTCAGCAGGACGGTCCACTCCTCCAGGTAACCGTTGGGGCCGAACAGCACGAACGGATGCTGGGGGTCGTCGGTGCGGTAGCGTCTGAAGCTAGACTCGGACATGCCCCTCATTTAGGGAAGGATGCGCACTCTGTCCAGTGAGCGGTTTAGTCGAACTGTTTCAGTGACTACTAGCGCATGGAGCGGCAGAGGTGAAAATGTGCAACGGCGTCGAGAATCCCACTGTGGCATATAATTTTCTGACACATGCCATCGGCATAATCCGGGCCCGTGCCGAGTTCTGCGCCACTTTTCCATGCACTAGTGGCGAATGGACAGCGAACGTCCCGCCGTGCGCCAGCGCTCATCTTGAGCGGCTCTCACCCCGGGCGCCCTGGCCAGATGAGTTAGGCCCGCGAGAGGCGCAGCGGGTCCGGCCCGCCATGGATGGTTGCGGAACCCGCCTTTCCACCGGATGATGATGCGCGGAGGTGAGAGCACATGTCGGCGTGGAGGCAGCAGACGTGAGCAGCTGGACCGGCGTCAAAGGAGCCGGCGCCGCGCTCGCCAGTGCGCCCGGCGCGCGTGCAGGGAAAATGAAGACCCAGCGGCTCGGCAGCCGGGATCCGGTCCGAGCATTCCGGTGACGGTGAAAGAGCCAGGCGACGAGCTCCTCGACCCGGTCGCGGCGGCGATCCGGCTGGGCGTGACTCCCGAGCTACTGTTCCACTACGCGAGCAGGGACACCCGCACCACGCTTGGGACCTTCCGGCTCGCCTCCCGCACAGTCGGCGGCCGCACGCTGTTCTCCGAACCCGACCTGGACGCGTTCGACGAGCGTCTCTCCGAGCCGCGCTCAGAGCCCGGAGCCCGGCGCGTCGACTGCGAGGCGGCCGTGACGGCGCACCTACGCGTCGAGGCCGGCGGCGGCTGCGCGCGATGCGGCCGGGGCGTCGCGGTCGAGAACGCCCACATCGAGCCGTACAGCTCGAGCCGCTCGAACCACCACCGCAACGTCGTCCGGCTGTGCGCGGTGTGCCATGCGGAGTACGACCGGGGGCTCCTCACCCGCGAAGAAGTGACGACGTTGAAGCACGTCCTCGTCCAGCGAGTGTGCGATCGCCTCGCCGCCGGGCACTCCACAACCCTGCGGGAGCTTCCACCGCGAGCGCGCCTCCACGGGCGTGCCCGGGATCTGTCGCAGCTGGTGGCGGCGCTGCGCTCCGTGCGATCGGTGGTGGTCCGCGGAGTGGGCGGAATCGGCAAGACACAGCTCGTCCTGCACGGGGCTAACGCCGCCAACACCGGGCGTCCGCTGGTCTGGGTGCCGCTGGAGGAGTGCGGCAGCGAGGCGCTGCTCCAGGCCTATGTCGCCGCCGCCGCCGCGAAGGTCGGCGATGGCGATCCCGTGTCGGTCCTGTCAGGCGTCCGGGCCTGCGTCGTCCTCGACGGGGTCGAGCGTGGTGGCTGCGGCCTCGCCGCGGTGGCCGATCTCGTCGAACGGCTTACCGCGGACGGGCAGGACATCCAGGTCGTGGTGACCACGCAGGCGCGCCTGCCGGAGATCGCGTTCGACGCCGACCTGCCGTTGGCCGCGCTGGACCGGACGGCCTCGGCCGAGCTCCTCCCCGGCGACGTCGACCAGATCGACCGCGAGGATCTGCTCGACATCGGGGACGGTCACCCATTGACCCTGCGGATCCTCGCCGCGCTCGTGCGGCATCTTGGTGACGCCTCCGCGGCGGTTGATCTGCTTAAGGCCCGACGGAACCACCCCATCGAGGTTCCGGGTCGAGCCGCACAGGGCCCCCGCACCTCCCTTGACCTATGCCTGAGCGTCGCGCTCGAGGCCCTGAGCGATCGCGAGCAGACCTCGCTCTGGGTGCTGGCGCAGCTGCCGGCGGGCCTCGCGACCGGCCTTATCAATCCGCGCAACCTAGGCATGGACGATGCGGTCACGACTCTGGCGACGCTGCGACGATGGCACCTCATCGAGGATCAGCCGCTCTGGGACGAGCGGCTGATCACCATGTTGTCGCCTGTGCGGGACTTCGTCCGGCGGGCGGTGGAGACCTCGCCGCCAGCCGGCCTGGGCGAGGTGCGCGTCGGTCGCGCTTTGCATCGCCGGCATGGTCGCCCACTTGAACGAGAGGCTGATCCACGGCGGCGAGGTCAGGCTCGGAATGAGGCTGCTCGACCGCGAGCTCCCGAACGCGCTCTCCATCCTGGACCTCGCGCGAGCGGGTTCGGGGGCGGAGCCGCGCCTGCGGTCGCTCGTCACCTGGCTCGCCTTTAGTCTCCAGACCTACTTTTTCACGTCGGGCGCGTTCCAGGCCGGGCTCGACGTGATGCGGGTCGCCGCGGACCTGGCTACGGCCGCCGGTGAGCCATTCGAGGCCTTGGAACTGCTGTCCCAGCTGCAGTCGCTTGCAGGCCGGGCCAATCGCCCGGACCTCGCGGAGGCGGCACTCCGGGACGCGAGGAAGCTGGCGATCGGGGACGATCCGCGGTCGCGCGGAGTCCTGCTGAGCATGGAGGCGCACGTCCTCCATGCGGACGAGAGCTATTGGGCGCGCGACGACACCGCAACAAACGCCGCGCTCGAGGCGGCGCGACGCTCCTTCGACCTGTTGGTTGAGGCCAGCGACGGCAAGATTACCCATCGCGCTGCCCTGTCGCTCCTACAGCAGGCGTGCCTGCTCAGCGACGCTCGCAGGCCGGTCGAGGCCCTGCCCCTGCTCGACCAGGCGATCGCGCACCTGCGCACGGCTGAGGACCCGATCAACACGGGCGCGGCCCTCCAGCGTCGCGGCAACTGCATGGCCGACCTGAGGCGGCCCGAGGAGGCGATGCGGAGCTATGCGGAAAGCGCCGTCCTGTTCCACGAGCTCGAGGCGATGGAGTATCGCTCGAACGCGCTCGGCGAGGCCGGCCTGGTTCTCGCGGAACATCCCGAGGCTTCGTGCCCGCCTGAGATCGGGCCGGAGATCATCGTCGGGGGCATCGACGATACGGTCGATCGGGTCGTGCTCGCGCTTCCCTCCGTCGCCGTGCCCGGCAACGACTGGTCCCACAACCTGACCCGGAAGATCTGCGGGATGATCGTGCTGGCCTCGCTCAGCGCAAATGCGGATTGCCTGTCGCACATGGCGCAGCGGCTGCGTCTCGACGTCGCGGAAGCGCTCATGGCGCGAGAGCCGGAGCAGTCACGGCAGTCGGGCGGCAGCATAGTAACCCGCCACTTCGGCGCGCTGGCATGGCTATGCGAGCACCTCGCCGAGCTGCCGGAAGAACAGGGCTGCATCACCGTGATCGAGGTCGAGTCGCTCGCCGTCCTGGTCGAGGTTGTCTTCCGGGGAGACCTTCGCGACCAGATGTTCGGCTGGCTAGCCCGCTATCTTTCGGAGCGCCACGGGCTTGTCGGGCTGCGCCCCGGAGAGCTGCGCGCCGCGGTCGATGCCATCGGCTTCGGCAGGGCATTCGCACTTGACCGGTTCGACCTGGCCTAGTCGCTGGAGCCAGCGGACCTCATCACCTAGCGAAGTCCTCGTTGAGCAGGTGGTTGCCGTCGATCGAGTATACGGAAAAGTGCTCGCGCTCGAGGTCGGCATAGAAGCCGGCCCACTTCTTCCACCTTATCACCGCGAGCGCCGCGTTAAGCGCGTTCAGGTCGGCCACCTGCACGTTGCTCGCATAGGGATCGGCGCCGCCGGGCTCGGTCATTGGTATGCGCGACCGCTCGCGGACGTGGGCGCGCATGCCTGGCGTGCTCGCGGTCAACCGGACGGCGCCGGTCAGGCCCGCATCCGTGTGCTGGAGACCCATCCCCACGTCGACGTAGGGAACGTCGAGCCGCTCGAGCTCGGCGAGGATGATCGGCTTGGCGGCCGGATCGTCGAGGCACACGAAGGCGAAGTCCATGTGCGCGAGCAGGTGGAGCGAGTGCGGTCCGAGCCGAACCGGGTGGGGTACTATGCCCCGGTGCATGGCCGAGTAGATCCGGTCGAAGTGGTCCACTTTCCGGCGCTGCGCCCTAAGGTCGTCCAGGCTCGCCGCACCCGGCGCGCGGAAGCTGTTGTGCTGCCGGAACTCGTCGTGGTCGACCAGATGGATGCGCGCGACCGGGGTCTTGGCGACCAGGTCGAGGACGTAGCCGCCGGTTCCCCCCAGCCCCAGGATGCCGACGCTCTGCCGCTCAAACCTGGCTGCAAGGCCGCCGATCCCCACCCTCGAGCTCGCAGTGTCGACGTAGGCGAACGGCGAGGCGGAAGCCTCGGACACCAGGACGCGGCCGAGGCGTGCGGTCGCCTGCGGGTCGAGCGCCTCGGCATGGCCGGCGAGCAGCGCCACCATGGTGGTCACCATGTCGTGGTAGCTCTCAAAGCGCCCCTCCGGTGGCAGGGTGCAAAGCATGTGCTGGGTCACGAGGCCGCCGCCCCAGTCGCGCCGAAAGCCGGCGGTCACCGCGCGCAGCGGCCGCCCCCTGTCGTCGCACGGCCTTCCGCCCGCGAAGTGGGCCTGGTGGTGCATCGGCGGCACGATGATGTCGCCCGCCAGCTCGAGCTGGCAGACCAAGGTGCCACGGCAGACCCGCCTCGCCTCGTCGACATACGGGACGTCGCCCACGACCAGCCGACCCTGGCCCAGCCAGACGGAGTAGCCCTCCTCCGCCAGGCGACGAATGTCGGGCGTCGGCTCAGGACTTGGTGGTCGCCGTGACATTGAACCTGATCCCCGGCTCGAGCCTTGTCGCCTGGTCTGCGACCAGCGATCCCTCCGGCCGATCGGCCGGACCGCGGCGGTAGGTCACCGTGAACGACCTGCTCGCCTCGACGGGGAGGTTGGGAAAGGCCAGATCGACCAGCCGTTCGAACGTGAGCTCCCGCTCGGCAACCGCGCGCTCGCGGCCGTTTACGACGATGGGCACCATGGCGGTGCCGTAGCCGCATGGGCGCAGCCCCACCATGGGCGGGAACTCGCCGGTCAGGTCGACCAGCCCCCCTGGGCGAACGCCGGCGCCGTCCAGCACGACCTCGTAGTCGTCGTCGAAGCCCGCAATCGCGCGGATATCGTCCTCCAGAATGGCCGGCGCGCCCCAAGCCCAGACCGATCCCGCGACACGGAGGTGGCGGACCTCGCCGCTCCTGAAGGAGCGGAACTCGGGCACGTCCCCGAGAGCCAGGTCCAGCCGCTCGCCCGCCGCGACGACGCGGGCGCGGCCGCCATCGGTCCTGACCAGCAGGTGAGCCTGCACCGGCTCGGCACCAGCGGCCCTGAGCACGGCCTCGCCTGTCACGGGACCGGGCGGCAGCGCCACGTCCATCCCGTCCACGATCGCGACCTGGGCCGCCCCCTCCTCGTTCGTCGTCATCCTCCAGTCCTCCTGTGCAAGCGGTGGTATAGGCTGCCATCCGCCCCCGGCGGGGTGGTCGACAGAGGTCGTACGAGCGTCTCCAGGATACGCGCGCGCAGCTGAGCCGCCGGCATGTCCGAGCGCCCCTCCGCGAAGTCGACGAGCAGCTCGGCCACGGCTGGGTCCGCCGCGGGGTCGGACAGGCCCAGATCACCGACCACCTCGATCAGGATCTCCAGGGCGCGGAACCGCAAGCCGACGGGCCCGGGCGGCGGGAGATGGACCCGCTGCAGGCACGCCCGGAGCGTGGGATCGAGCGTTCCCGGCTGCTCCACCGATACGAGCCAGGTAACGTGTCCCAGATCGACCACCGCCCCGAGCGCGTCCTCGCGCCACCTGGCCGCCTCGCCGGCCGCCAGCATCCGTGCCAGCAGCGCCTGCACGTGCGGTGAGGCGCGGTCGATGCCGGTCACCAGGACTAGCGGATTGGCGCAGCGCGTCGTCGCCATCGCCAGCACGGGGAGCGACGGAAGGACGAGCTCGGGACCGCGGCGCTCGCCGCGCAGCTGCAGGACGGAGTCGGGCTCGGATAGGTCCATGGGCACCAGGGGGACTCCGGCGGCCTCAGCCACCCTGCGCGCGGCGTGGCCACGGCCGGTCCCGGGGTCTCCGACCAGCAGCGTCGGCGGCAGGCCGAACCAGCGCTCGCCGGACTCCAGCCTGCGGCGGCCCTCGTCGGCGACCGCGCGTACCAGGCTGGGGAACCACTCGGCGGGCAGCCCGAGATCGGGCCCGAGCCGCTTAAGGGCGTTACCCCCGAGCAAGTGCAGCGGGCGGTCCAGGCCGAGCGGCACCGGACGCGCCGAGAAGCCGGCTGCGACCGCCACCTCGGGCTGGGCGGGCTCGGCCCGTGCCCCGACGCGGACGAGCGAGCCCGGGTCTGTCACGGCTGGCACGACAGCCATCGTCACTCTCCCCTCCAGAACCGCAGCGGGCGGCGGCCGGATGTGGCGATGCCGCGCCTGCGCAGGTCCCTCTCCGCGTCCCGCATCCCGGCGAGGATCACGCGTTCCAGAGATAGACCGCCATGCTCGCCGGCGTGGGCGACGAACTCCGCGAAGCGCTCGCGCTGCCACCGCAGCCAATCCATGACGCGTTCGCGCTCCCACTTCTCGCGGAAGTGCATCTTGAACACCGTGTCGCCGTCGCCGCGCTGGAAGCCGAGCGCCGGCTGCTTGCCTTTCGGATCGAAGTAGTAGAGCTCGATCTCCCGCGCCTTGCGCGCCTTCTCCTCAGCCTCCTCGCGCTTGCGCTTCGCCTTCGCCGCCGCGTCCGCCAGGGCCCTTGTCGCGACCTGAATGATGCAGTCGTCGAGCAGCGCAGGCCCCAGACCGGTGGCGATCCGCCCCCACCACGTCCAGTCCGCTGGACGGTCGCCCATCCAATCCAGCACCCCCCGCGCGGCCTCCTCGCTGGAGAAGGCTGTCGACCACACGGGGCCACCTTCAATAGGGTTCTCGGCCGACGAGCGATCGCCCGACGGGCAGCCGATCCGGCGAAGCTGGACCTCGAACCTATCCGTACAGGGACGCGCGATGGCCGGGACGAAGGTGGTCCCTCCGGGGAGCGTCAGCACGCCTCCGCAGGCGATCGTGCCGCCTTGCGCCTCCTTCTCTACGTCTGCCGCCATCGTCTCGATCCCATCAGCAACCACGCACCGAACCCCATATTTGGGAAGAGTGCGTATTCTTTCTAATTGAGACTACCTTCGTTGGCAACCCCCCGATCAGAGCCGCGGTGGGTTCGGCCACGAGTCGAGCGCCGCGCCCGACGGGATCACCAGCGCGGGCATTGCCGGGTGCGCCGTTTCGGGCTCGGCCCGTAGCTGCGCAATGCGCTTCTCGATACGCCCCAGGTCCGCCTGCAGCGCGATGTCGAGCTGATGCGGATAGACGTAGCGGGCGAAGGGGGCCGGATCGTCGCCGAGGCGCCGCCGGTAGGCGAGCCAGAGGATGCGGAAGTGCGTGGAGGCGCGCGCCAGGTGGTCGGCCAGCCCCGGGTCGGTGCCGCCAGCGCGCTCCTCGATGAACGTGCGCAGGCGCATGCCGGTCGCGCAGATCTCGCGCACGAGCGTCCGATCGCCCCTGGACAGCGACGCCAGCCATCCAGGCCTGAAGAGGCTGAGGAGCAGGCGGTAGCCGGGATCGGCGAAGCGGTCGCGCAGGTCCTGGGCCATGTTGTTGTTGGCCCGCGCGAGCACGAGGTAGGGCACGTGGAAGGTGGCCACGAGCGCCTCCAGGCGCGCCAGCTCGGCCCGGTTGGTCTCCCGCTGCCGCTGGGCACGACTCGACGCCTCGGTCATGGCGATCGTCCGGTCGGTGTTCCACATCGACACCAGCAGGGCCGCACCTGCGACGAGCGCCGAGCCGAGCGAGGCGAGCGCGAGCATCACGTCCTTCCACGCGGGCCCCGACCCGGCAGCCGCCGCCTGGCTCGGCCTCTGCGCCGCCGCGCCCGCCGGACCCGCGCCGCCGACCCCGACAGCCGTGACGGCGCAGGCCGTCACCACCAGCAGCGCCATCAGCACCACGACGACCCAGAATGGCCGGCCGGGCCGGAAGCCCTTCACGCCTGCGCCGGCCGTCGCGCAAGCGCGGCGATCCAGGAGTGGCCGGAGCTGGACACACCCGGATCGGCCTGCGACCCGACCGTACCCACCACATGCAGTCCCGCGTTGCCCAGCATGGCCTCCCAGGCCGCGGCCGTGACCAGGTTGAAGCGCCGCCCCTCCCCGTCGAGCGCCGACGCGCCTCCCTCCTTCATGGTGGACAGGAAGACGCCGCCCGGCCGGAGCCAGCGCGCGATCCGCGCGAGCACGCCAACGATCTCGTCGAGCTCCAGGTGCAGGAGGGAGGCGACGGCAAGAACGCCGTCAAGCGACTGGTCGGGCAGCTCGAGCGACCGGACGTCCGCGACGAGCACGGGCGCACCGGACCGGACGCGGGCGAGCTCGGCGAGCCTCGGCGAGAGGTCGTAGCCGACGCACCTCATCCCCTGCTCGACCAGAAGCGCGAGGTCCCTGCCCGCGCCGCATCCCAGGTCCGCCACCTCGCCCGCCGGGGGAAGCGCCGCCAGGAAGGCGCGCATCAGGGGCGGCGTGCCCGCCACCCCGGTCCGCGCGGCATAGGCGTCGCACTGCAGATCGTAGTAGGCGTTCGAGTGCGCCGGGCCACCTGTGCGCGGCCGGTGCGTACCCGAAGGCACCTCGTCAACAGTCCAGGACCGCACCTCGCTCAGCCGCTTTCTCCGATTGCGCCGCGACCCATATAGGCGCTTCGCAGGTCCGGACCCAGCCCGAAGCGAAATCGTGTTGCCAGCGCGATCCGCGCGGGCTTGACCGGGCGTCCACGGGAACTGATGCGGCTACACGGGCGGGCCGGCGGGCAGGCCGCCAGGAGTAGGGACTTTGGACGACAAGCTGCGCTGGGCGACCGAGGGCGCCGACTACTTGCGGCGGATGCGCAACGGCTCGCAGGCGGAGTTCGCCGCCGCCATGGAGGGGTTCAAGGGCAACGAGAACCGCGGCCAAGAATGGTTCCACGAGGGCAAGAGCTGCGTCATCGCGCTCTACCACTACTCGGAGGAGTTCGCGCCAGACCCCGCGATCCCCGGCGCCTGCTTCAGCTCGCCCCAGCACTTCACCGAGCGGCTGGACGAGTACGAGGCGTTCGTCGCGTCGATGCAGGCCAGTATGTGCAGGGTCCTCGCGCCGTTCACAAAGGCGGGCGGCCCGGCCATGCCATACCAGGCTACCGATCTCATGGACCTCCTGAACCGCGTCGCCACTGCGACCGCCTACGTCCGAAAGCTCGCGCCGCCGGATCTCGGATCAGCGACGAGCGACGCCCGGACGATCGTCGAGCGTGCCGCGCGCCAGTTCCACGAAGCCGTGCTCGCGCTTCGCACCCACCCGCACGGCGGCACCACTTGGCAGGTCGCGGACGAGTGGGACTGCCAGTACCTGTTCAGGGCGATCCTGACCTCGCTCGTCCACGACGTCAGGATTGAGGAGTGGAGCCCGTCCGTCGCCGGGACCTCCGCGCGCTGCGAATTCCTCCTTAAGGACCACCGTCTCATGGTCGAGCTGAAGTTCGCGAGGCGGAAGTCGGACCTGAAGAAGCTCAAGACCGAGCTGCTCACCGACGTCCGGGACTACGGTGGCAACCAGGACGTCGATGTCGTGGTGGTGCTCGTCTACGACCCGAAACAGGTGCTGGATGGGGCCATTCAGCTCCAGAGGGATCTCTCCGGCCCGACCCGCGGCCTGAAGGACGTCACCGTGATCGTGTCGCCGCCGCGGTCCACCGCCGGCATCTAAGGGGCCGCCGGGCCGCACCTTCGACGCCACGGCCCTCCCCAGGGTAGCCGGCGCGGGGCGCCAACCACCGTTACCGCGCCGCCGGCGGCGACTGGCAAACGAGCGCTGGCGCGAAAAGAGCGCGTCATCCTATAAACCCCCGCATGGGAGAGACCGTAGCCGACGGGGAGAAAAGGGATGCGCTGCTCGCGGCAGTGGGCAGGCGAGTGCGCGACCTGAGGGAGGCACGGAAGGTCTCGCCCAGCGCGTTCGCCCGCGCCGCCGGCATCTCGCAGCAGTATCTCTGGAGGCTCGAGGACGGCCAGCAGAACGCCAACCTGAAGACGCTCGCCCGTCTGGCGCTGGCGCTCGACGTACCGATCACCGCGCTGGTGGAAGGCATCGAGCCGGGCGACGCGCCGCTTGGCCGGCGCCCCTACCGCCGCCGCGCGACGGTGGGCGGAGGGACGGCGACGTCGCCGGAGGGGGAAGGGACCGGCAGCGAGAACGCGACGGCGCGCGCGCGAGCCTCAAGGACCGCGCGGCCACCCAGGTCCGCGAAGGCCCGAGACACGCGGTAGCGCCGCCCGCGGAACGCCGGGTGGTCGACGACGTCCGCCAGCAGCCTGCCCGGGGTCGCGATGGCCAGGGTCTCGGGCAGCGCGAACGGCAGCCACACGAGCAACTTCCCGGCGCGCGCGATCACGAGGGTCTCGCCGATCCAGGCGCAGGCGTCCACGCAATCGCCGCGCACGTCTAGCCGCAGCAGGCCTTCGCCGCCCGGCGCGACCAGGTCCGCGCTGCGCACCGACCGTTCCGGCAGGCGCCAGCGCGACGCGCGCGGGACTTCGCCGTCCCAGAAGCGAAGGTGGTGCCGCGCGAGCGGGTCGGGCCGGCCGAGCGGCCACCGCCAGGGTGGGGCGAGCGAGGCGAACGCCGGCGCGAGGTCCAGGCCCCAGTGCCGCGCCAGGTCGACGACGAGCGGCGACGCACGCCGCACCAGCGCGGCCACGTATGCGCGGTAGAGCGCCAGGCGCTCGCGCTCGAACCGCTCATCGGCCTCACGGAGCGCGGAGCGCACCGTCTCCCGCAAGGGCGTCGTGCCGCCCAAGGCCCGGCTCACGGCCCGGTGGCCCCATGGCCGGGCGGCGGCCACGCCGCCCCGTCCATTACCGGCAGACGGATGAGGGCGTCCAGCAGGACCACGGTCGCCGAGCAGTCGTCGTGGTTGTAGGCCTCGATGCGGGTCCGGACGGCCGGGTCGCGGGTGCGACGCCAGTCCGCGAACCAGCTGATCGACGCCGCGCCGCTCGCGTCCGCGTCGCGCCAGCGGAAGCCGAGCCACTTCGCCAGGGCCTTGATGCCGACGGACGAGGTCGGCCACTCGGTCGCGGGCTGCACGACGTCGCAGAGGAGGTCGGTCGCGCGCGCGGGCGAGAACAGCTCGTCGACCTCGGCCCGGGTGCAGACGTGGGGGTGGCGCGCGGCGAGCGCGCGGTACGCCGTCCGCTCGAAGCGGGAGTAGTGGAAGATGCGCGCGGCCGGGTCCGACAGCAGGAACCGCCACGCGGCCGCGAATGCGTCCCCCTCCTCCCCGTGGCCGTCGGCGAAGAAGGCATGGTAGGTCTCCCGCCCGTCGGCGACCTCCACCACCCCGTGCAGGTAGACCAGCCCGCCGTCGAGCGGATCGGACTCGATGTCCAAGTGGAACTCGCGCGCATGCCGGCGAAGGTCCAGCGCGCGGCGTGCGAACGGCTTCGCGCCCGGCGTGCGCAGCAGGCGCGCACGGTCGCGGAAGCGCGCGAGGCGGCCCGCGCCGAGCCCCGGCAGAGCGTGCCCATCTGCGGACAGCGCGGCGACGTCGAGCGCGGCGAGCGCCGTGACCGTCGGCGCGACGGGCTCGACCACGCTGCGCAGCGCGCGACCGAGGCCCGCCACCAGGGTGAGGTCGTCCGCCGCCTCGAGCTCCGCGCGGCACAGCGTGCGCCAGTGGCAGAGCGCACACGCCGCGCAGAGCGCCGCCCTAGTGCCGAGTCTGCCGTCGCGGATCGCCCTCGCCTTCCCGACCAGCGTCGCGACCTGCTCCGCGACGCTGCCGCCACGGGCAGTCGCGGTAAGGTCGTACCAGACCAGCCCGCCGTCGCGCCCGATCACGAACGCCCGGCTCCCTTCGCCCAGACCCATATCTGCTAGCAGCGCCGCGTAATGCCCAACCTGAACAGCGTACTCGGGCCGCGGCGCGCGCCCGTCGGGCGCGTGAGGATCGCCGGACTTAACGTCGCCGGCGTGCACCGCGTCCCCCTCGACGAGCAGCAGGTCGGGCACGCCGACGCGGTCGCCCAGCTCGAGGCGGCCGCCGACGATCCAGCGGACGCCGCGCTGCAGGGCGCGGAGCGTCTCCCGCCCGCGGTCCTCCGGCTGGAGCCCGCGCAGGTCCGCCACCGCCCCTTCGAGCCCGGAGACCACCTCCTCCTCGTGCCGGACTCCGCCCTCCCAGAGCATCTGGACGAAGGAGGAGACCTCGTCCCGGCCGGCCGGGTCTCCCCTGAGGTCGAGCTCCATGCGCCGCTCGCAGAGGAGCAGGTCCCGCAGCATGGCACCGGAGACGGGAGCCATCAGAAGGGCTCCCCCGGACCTGGCTGGGAGGTCACCGGCAGCACCACTCGAAAGGCAGTGCCGCGCGGACCCGTCTCGCACTCGATCGTGCCGCCACCGCGGCGCACGAGCTCCGACACGATCGGGCCTCCCATCCCTTCTTCGCGGCGCGCGCCGCCGGGCGGCAGGCCGGGACCATCGTCCTCGACCGCAAGCAGCAGCCCGCCCGCACAGCGGCTGACCACGACCGCGATGGTGCCACGGCCGTCAGCCACGGCATGCCGGAGGGCATTGCTCATCAGTTCCGCAAGCACCAGGAGGGCGCGTCGGCCGACGGCCGAGGGCACCCGGCCGCACCCCGGGTCGAGCACCAGCATGCTGGATCCCGCGGCACGGCGCGCATCGACGGTCGCCCGCCAGAGCTCCTCCGTTCGGCCCACCAGGTCGACATCGCCGCACCAGGGTCCCGCGAGCAGCCGGGTAGCGGCGGCAAAGCCGTTCAGGCGGGCGATGGCTCCGTCGAGCAGGCCGACGCGATCCTCCAGGCCACGCCCCGCCCGCAGCAGCGAGAGCGCGGCCAAGGCGGCGCTGATCTCGTTCAGCGTCCGGTGCGCAGTCTCGGCGAGCAGCAGTGCGTCGTCGCTGAGCGACGGAGCGATCCGATCCCAGGTGGCGTCCAAGTCCGGCCTCCTCCAGTGCCAACAGCCGCCTCCTTAACGCAACTTGATTTATAAGTCAAGCACCGCCGGTCGCCGTCTGGTCCACGGCGCCGAGCGCATCTTCGTTGGGCACACGGTCGGTGCGCGGCAGCGGAGCTGAAGACGCTTTCGAGCGAGCTTCTGTGAACAACCGTGAGCAGCCCCCACCGGGTGGTCCGGGTTGATAGTTAGTGCATTGTCGTCTCCGCCGCCATTGCCGGTCGGAGGTGGAGCGAAGCGGAACCGGAGGCCGGCAATGGCGGTGTCGCCGCTTCCGGGGCGGGTGGCCGATAGCCGAGGCTGCTGTGCGGTCGGGCAGTGTTGTAGTGACGCCGCCACGCCTCGATCAGCACCTTGGCTTCAGCGAGGCTGTAGAAGATCTCGCCGTTCAGCAGTTCATCCCGCAGCGAGCCGTTGAAGCTCTCGTTGTAGCCGTTCTCCCATGGCGAGCCTGGCGTGATGTAGAGCGTAGCCACGCCGAGCTGCCTGAGCCATTTCTGGACCGCGGTGGCGATGAACTCGCTGCCATAGCACATTGGGAAGCGCTGGTTCGGGAGCCGCTATGGCCCTGATGAAGACAAGGCCGCGTAGCGGCCGCAGACTTCATCAGGGCAAGCCATGGCCGGTCAGCAGGTATCTAAAGTGAGGTT
>JAESGJ010000016.1_pt1 | contig 207153 bp, 180 predicted proteins | sample 9266241 | NCBI WGS metagenome assembly JAESGJ01 (sample SAMN14514841, study PRJNA621669) | algae metagenome | isolation source: Brasilonema octagenarum HA4186-MV1 and co-occurring heterotrophs from wet... | place: USA: Manoa Valley, Hawaii | collected 2009-07-20
GCGCCGCCCACCCGCGGCAGCAGCCAGGTCTGGCTCGGGCTCCTCTACAGCGTCACCGTGGTCGGCATCGGCGGCTATGCGCTGCTCTTCATCATGCTCCGGCGCTTCCCCCCCTCCACCGCCGCCGCCCTGCAGCTCCTCGCGCCCCCCGTGGCCGCCGTCATCGGCTGGGCGGCGCTGGGCGAGGTGCTGGGCTGGGCGGATCTCGCCGGCGGCATGCTGACCCTCGGCGGGCTGATGCTCCTCTTCCGAGCGCGGGCGAGGGAGGCCAGGACGGGCCGCTGAGGCCCTCGCCTTGGCTCGCGACAAGCCTTGGCTTCCTTCGAGGGCTCCGCCCTCACCCGCCAAGGGCCTGAGGCCCTTGGAACCCCATTTGACTGCCGTGGATACGATGATCGAAGGGGGTTCTGGTTGAACGGCGCCCTTCCTGCGTTCGCAGTCGCCTGAGGTCCAAGACCTCAGGCGCACCGGCAGCCGAGTGATCCCAAACTTCCAAAAGAAGATGATGGTGAGGGGTCCGGGGAGAGGAAGAATTCCTTCTTCCTCTCCCCGGGACAGACCGACAGCCCAGAGCCCAACCCCGTCGATGAAAGGGGAACGCCGGGCAGCCCCCATGCGTTTGGGGCTGCACATCCGGCGTGAAATGCGCCAAGTCGCCCTTCCATGCCGCTGAATCCCACCCGGTCCGCCGCCTTCGCCCTCGTCTCCGCCGTGCTGGAGCGCCACCGCGCCCTGGACGAGGCGCTGGACGCCCTGCCCTCCCGCATCGAGCCGCGCGACCGGGCCGCCGCCCATCGCATTGCTGCCGCCGTGTTGCGGCGGCTGGGCAGCATCGACGCGGTGCTGGAGCCGTATCTGCGCCGCGAGCCCTCCCCGCCTGCCTTGCAGGCGCTGCGCATCGGCGCGGCCGAGCTGCTGCTGCTCGGCACCCCGCCCCATGCGGCGGTGGGGAATGCGGTGGCGCTGGCTCCCAAGCCCTTCGCCGGGCTGGTGAACGCCGTGCTCCGCAAGGTGGCGAGGGAGGGGCCCGCGGCGCTGGAAGGGCTGGACGCCGCCCGGCTGGACACCCCGCCCTGGCTCTGGTCCGCCTGGCACGCCGCCTATGGACCGAAGGTGCGCGCGATTGCCGAGGCGCATACGCGGCCGGCGCCGCTCGACCTCTCCCTGGCGCCCGGCGCGGCGGCCCCGGAGGGCGCGGAGCTTCTGCCGAACGGCACGGCCCGCCTGCCCGCCGGCACCCGCATCACCGAGATCCCCGGCTTCGCGGAGGGCGGCTTCTGGGCGCAGGACGCGGCGGCCAGCCTGCCCGCGCGGCTGCTCGCGCCTCGGCCGGGCGAGCGCGTGGCCGATCTCTGCGCGGCGCCCGGTGGCAAGACGGCGCAGCTCGTCGGCATGGGCGCCGCCGTGACCGCCGTGGAAAAGGAGGCCACCCGCGCGAACCGCCTGCGCGAGAACCTGGCCCGGCTGAAGATGGAGGCCGAGGTGGTGGTGGCCGATGTCCTGCCCTGGGCCGCCGAGCGGCGGGGCGGCTTCGATTCGGTCCTGCTGGACGCGCCCTGCACCGCCACCGGCACCATCCGCCGCCATCCGGAGGTGCCGCATCTGCGCCGCGTGCGGGACGTGGCCAAGCTCGCGGCCACCCAGGCGGCGCTGCTGGACGCCGCGGCCGGGCTGCTCGCCCCGGGCGGCCGGCTGGTCTTCGCCACCTGCTCGCTTCAGCCCGAGGAAGGCGAGGCGCATCTCGCCCGCGCCGCCAGTCTCGGCCTGCGCGCCGACCCCGTGCGGGCGGAAGAAGTCCCCGGGCTCGAAACGGCCCTCACCGCCGAAGGTGCCCTCCGCACCCGGCCGGATCTCTGGGGGGAGAAGGGCGGGATGGACGGGTTCTTCATCGCGCGCTTCACCCGCGCCTGAGGGCGCTCCGGTCAGCGGCACCGGAAGTGGAATCGCGAGAGGTTTCATTCGGCGGGTGAATGGGAGCCATCCGCCCTCCTGCGGATGACGTCGCGCGGCCGGCGCCACAAATCGGGGGAAGGGTGACGGCCACCGGCCGTCGCCAGCCTGTCAGGAGCCCCCCCATGTCCTTCATCGCCCTCCGCCGCCTTGGCTTCGCCGCCGCCCTGCTCGGTTCCGTGCTCGCGGGTGGTGCCATGGCCGCCCCGGCCGATTCGGCGGCCCCCTCCGGCCAGACCGCGCCGCGCAGCGCGGATCGCGGCACCGGGCAGACCTGGCTGGAGCAGTCCGGCGCGACCGGCGGCGGCGGCCAGCACGGCTGATTCCTGGCGCGGGGCGGGCCCAGGCCCGCCCCGCGGCGCCGAAAAACGGCGGCTTCCCCGGTAGGGGGCTGCACAGGCCGGGCGAAATGCGCCAATCCGCCCGCGCATGCCGCCCATCGCCCGCCATCCCGCCCATCCAGGCCGCCCACCCGCCACTCCGGGCCGGGGCTGAGGCGCGCCGATGCGGGTCCTCTTCGTCGCGAATGTCGATTTCGCGCTGCGCCACTTCATCCTGCCGCTGATGCGCGGCGCCCGCGCGCGGGGGCATGAGGTGATCGGGGTCTGCGCCGAAGGCCCCCTGCTGGACCTTCCGCGGGCCGAGGGCTTCGCCGTCATCCCCCTGCCCATGGCGCGCAGCCTTTCGCCCCGGGCGAACTGGCGCGCCTTCCAGGCGCTGCGCCGCGTGATCCGGGAGACCCGGCCGGATCTGGTGCACGGGCATTTCCCCATTTCCGGCCTGCTGGCGCGGCTGGCCGCGCGGGCCGAGGGCGTGCCGCGCACCGCCTATACGGTGCACGGCTTCCTCTTCAACCAGCCCAGCCGCCCCTGGCGGCGCGCCCTCTCCCTCGTGCTGGAATGGCTGGGCGGGCGGATGACCGACATCTTCCTGACGGTGAGCGAGGAGGAGGCGGGCGATGCGCGGCGGCTGCGCATCCACCCCAACCCCGTCGCCGTCCGGAACGGCCGCGACCCCCGCCGCTTCCGCCCCGATCCCGAGGCGCGCGCCGCCCTCCGCGCCGAGCTGGGCGCCGCGCCGAAGGAGGTGGTGGTCACCGCCCTCTCGCGCCTCGTCCGTCACAAGGGCTATCCCGAGCTCCTGCGGGCCATGGAAGCGGTACCGGGGGCGACGCTCTGGGTGGTGGGGGAACGCCTCTCCAGCGATCACGGGGCGGATCTGGAACCGGAGTTTGCCCGCGCCGCCGCCGCGCTGGGCTCCCGCCTGCGCCGCCTGGGCTACCGGCACGACACGGAGCGGGTGCTGGCGGCCTCCGACATCTTCTGCCTGCCCAGCCATTTCGAGGGCCTGCCCATGTCCGTGATCGAGGCGATGCTGACGGGCCTGCCCGTTGTCGCCACGGAGATCGGCGGACCGCGGGAGCAGGTGGTGCCCGGCGAAACCGGTCTTCTCGTCCCGCCCGGCACGGTGGCTCCCCTGGCCGAGGCCCTGAACCGGCTGGCGGAAGACCCCGCCCTGCGTCAGCGCATGGGCGAGGCGGGGCGAAGGCGTGCCCTGGCGCTGTATGACGAAGCCGTGGTGGTGGAACGGACGCTCGACCTGCTGGGGCTCTGAGGCGGCCTCAGGGCGCCCCGAGGGCCTCCCGCAGCGTGCGGGCGAGCACGGCATAGCCCTCCGGACCCGGATGCAGCCGGTCCGCGAGGAGGGGGCACTCCTCCGCCTCGCCGCAGGCCTGGACGAAGGGGGTGAAGGCATCCACGAAGGTGACCCCCAGCCGCTCCTGCTCGCGCGCCAGTTCTGCGTTCACCGTCTCGATCAGGCCGCGCCGCGCGGCCAGCCGGCGCCCGCGCGGCAGGATGGAGACGACATAGATCCGCGCCTGGGGCAGCCCCTGGTGCAGGCGCTCCACGATGGCGGCGATGCCGGCCAGGATCGCGCAGGTATCGTCCCGTGCGGTGTTGTTCGTGCCGATCAGCAGCACGACCCGGCGGAACGGGGCGCCGGCGAGCTCGGCGCGGTCCAGCCGGTGGAGCACGTTTTCCGTGCGGTCGGCGGAGACGCCGAAATTGGTCACCGGCCGGCCCAGATCCTCCTGCGCGGAGCGCCAGCCCGCGGTGATGGAATCGCCGACCAGGAGGGTTTCCGACGGCCGGGCCCGCAGCTCCGCCAGGCGCCGTTCCGCCGCACGCTGGCCGCGCTCCCGCTCCTGCGGGGCGGGGGTGACGGCGGGGGCGCCAGGCGGCGGGGCGCCGCAGCCGGCGGCCAGGGCCGGGGGCGCCAGGGCCGCCAGAAGGCCAAGGAGGACAAGCAGCGGAAGGCGGGGCATGCGCCAGGCTAGCGCCCGCGCCGGCAGGCCGTCACGCCGCATCCATCCTCAGAAATCGCTCACCCGCCCCTTCCGCTCCCAATCGCCGTAACGGGTCGGCTCCGGCCCCTTGGGGCCGCCGATCTCGGCGGGCCTGGGCGGCGTTTCCGGCTGGGGGGGCGCAACCGGCGGGGCGGGCGGGGTCTTGGTCTCGTTGGTCTCGGTCATCAGCCCCAGATAGGGTTGGAGCGGCGGAGGAGGAACAGGGTCCGTGTCGGGTTATGCGCGCACCGCCATCCTCATGGCGGGTCTGGTCGCCCTTTTTGCGGGGGTGGGCTTCCTGCTGGGCGGGCGGCAGGGGATGGTGATCGCCTTCCTCTTCGGCCTGGGGATGAATGTCTTCACCTGGTGGAACTCGGACCGGATGGTGCTGCGGATGCACCATGCCGAGCCGATCGGGCCGGCGGAGAACCCGCGGCTGCATGCGCTGGTGGCGAATCTCGCCGCCCGGGCGGGGCTGCCCATGCCCGCGCTCTACCTCATCCATGAGGACCAGCCGAACGCCTTCGCCACCGGCCGCTCGCCCGAGCATTCGGCAGTCGCGGTGACCTCCGGCCTGCTCGCCATGATGCCGGAGGAGGAGGTGGCGGGGGTGGTGGCGCATGAGCTGGCGCATATCCGCAACCGCGACACCCTCATCATGACCATGACGGCCAGCGTCGCCGGCGCCATCGGCATGCTGGCGCAGTTCGGCGGGCTGTTCGGCCATCGGGACCGGAACAACCCGCTGGGCGGCATCGGCATCCTGATCGCGATCATCGTCGCGCCGCTGGCGGCCATGCTCGTGCAGATGGCGATCAGCCGCTCCCGCGAATACGAGGCGGACCGGCTCGGCGCCGAGATCGCGGGGCATCCGCGCGGCCTCGCCAATGCGCTGCAGCGGCTTGAAGGGGCGCGGCATGGCTTCGTGAACCAGGCCGCCGAGGCCAATCCCGCCACGGCGCATCTCTTCATCGTCAACCCGCTCTCCGGCGCGCGGATGGACAACCTGTTTTCGACCCATCCGAGCACGGAGAACCGCGTGCGCGCGCTGATGGAGCTGGCGGGCGGCCTGCCGCTGGGCGGGCCGGGCGGGCAGCGCCCCACCGCGCGGGGGCCCTGGGGCGGGGCCGCGCGGCCCGGCCCCGCGGGGCGCCCCTGGGAACAGCCCGGCCGCGGCGGCCGGCGCGGCCCCTGGGCTTAGAAACCCCTGGCCAAGAGGAGGATGACGATGTCCCTGGACGGCGTGCGCGCCCTGGTTTTCGACGTGTTCGGCACGGTGGTGGACTGGCGCAGCGGCGTGGCGCGGGAAGCCGCGCCCTTCCTGGCGCGCCACGGATCGGCCTCCGACCCCACCGCCTTCGCCGATGCCTGGCGGCGCCGGTACCAGCCGGCGATGGAGGAGGTGCGGAGCGGCCGCCGCCCCTTCACGCGGCTGGACGTGCTGCACCGGGAGAATCTGGAGGCTGTGCTGCCCGATTTCGGCATCGACCCCGCGCGGGTGTCGCCGGCGGAGCTGGACGCGCTGAACCTGGCCTGGCACCGGCTGGACCCCTGGCCGGATGCGGTGGCCGGGCTCACGCGCCTCAAGGCCCGCTACATCATCGCGCCGCTCTCGAACGGCAACATCATCCTGATGACCGACATGGCCAAGCGCGCCGGCCTGCCCTGGGACGCGATCCTGGGGGCGGAGGTGGCACGGGCCTACAAGCCCGCGCCGGAGGCCTATCTCCGCACCGCCGAAATCCTCGCCATGCGGCCGGAGGAGGTCTGCCTCGTCGCGGCCCATAACGGGGACCTGGCGGCGGCGCGGCGCTGCGGGCTGCGGACCGCCTTCGTGCCGCGCCCGACGGAGCATGGGCCGGGGCAGACGACCGACCTTTCGCCGGAGGGGGAATGGGACCTCGTGGCGCCGGATTTCGGGGCGCTGGCCGGGCGGCTCGGGCTTTAGCCGCCCCGGGGCGGGGGTGGCGCGCCCGGGCCCGTCGGACGGGCCCTAATCCGCCGCCTCCCGGCTCGCCTTCTTCCCATCCGCCGGGCAGTCCGCCACCACCTCCCGCGCCAGGGCCAGCAACAGGCGTCGCAGCCAGGCATGGCCCTGGTCCGCCTCGAAGCGGCGGTGGAAGATCATCGACAGGCGCGTGTGCTTCGTCGCGGCGGCCACCGGCTCCGGCAGCGGCCGCAGCACCAGGCCCTGCGCGGCCGAAAGCTGCCGCGCCAGCCGCCCGGACAGCGTCATCACCATATCCGTGTGCAGCAGGATGCCCGGCACGGCGGAGAGATGCGCCACCACGGCCCCGAGGCGGCGCGAATGGCCAAGCTCCCGCAGCACGCGGTCGATCGCGCCATCCCGCGAGCCATTGGGCGAGTGCAGGAGATGCGGGAAGCCCGTGTAGCGCTCGACCGTCATCTCCCCCTCCAGCAGCGGATGGCCGGGGCGGGCGAGGACCATGAAGGCTTCGGGCAGGAGCCGGAGGCGGGTGTAGAGCGCGGTGGGCTCGCCCAGCATGGCGATGGCGAGCTGCGCCTCGTTGTTCTCCAGCAGCGCGCCCGCATTGGTGCGGTCGGCATGGCGGATCGCGACGAGGATGTTCGGCGCCTCCTCCGCCAGCCGCGCGAAAAGGGGCGGTGCGAGGATGGCCTCGGCATATTCGGAGAAGGCCAGGGTGAAGACGCGGTCGCTCGTCGCGGGGTCGAAGGGCGCGGTGGCGGCCAGGGTCTCCTGCAGCCGGTCCAGCATCTCCTCCACGGGGTGCATCAGCGCGAGGGCGAGGCTGGTGGGCTCCACTCCCTGCGGGGCCCGAAGGAAAAGCTCGTCCCCCAGCGCCGCGCGCAGCCGGTTCAGCGCGTTGGAGACCGCGGGCTGGGAGAGGTTCAGCCGGGCGGCGGCGCGCGTGACATGCCGCTCCCGCGCCACGGCGTCGAAGACGCGCAGCAGGTTCAGGTCGAAGCCGGAGAGGTCCTTCACGCCGCGAATCCATAGAGCCGGGCGGGATTGTCCCACAGCACGGCGGTGCGCTGGGCGGGGCTGAGGGGCGCGAGGGCCGCCTCGCGCAGGGCGGCCTCGTCCTGCGACCGGTCGGAATTGGGATGGGGCCAGTTCGTGCCCCAGAGAAGCTGGCTGGCGCCTGCCTCGGCGAGGGCGCGGATCAGCGGCGCGGGGTCGCCCGGCGGCAGGGCATAGGGGGAGGAGAGCTTCACCCAGGCCCGGCCGGCCGCGAGAAGCTCCGCCACCACGGGCCAGGCCGGATGCGCGGCGAAGGATGCCGGCGGCAGCATGGCAAAATGGTCCAGCACCAGGGGGCAGGGCAGCGCGCGCAGGGCGGGGGCGAGTTCCGCCAGGAGATCGGCGGTGGCGAAAACCTGCAGATGCCAGCCCTGCTCCGCGCAGAGCCGACCGAGGGCGGGCACGTCCCCGGGGCCGAGCGGCACGGGGTGGGAGAGGTTCGCGCGCAGCCCGACCACGCCGGCCTCGGTCAGGCGCCGGCATTCGGCCGGGTCGTGATCGGGCGGGAGGACGGCAACGACCCGGGAGGTGGCGGGCGCCTCGGCGCGGGCGGCGAGGTGCAGCGCGTTGTCGAAGCCGTAGGTGGAGGGCTGGACGAGCACATGGTGGGTGATGCCCAGGCGTCGCCGAGCCGCGTTGTAGGCGGAGAGCGGTGCATCCGGCGGCGGCCGCGTACCGGGATGCGGCGGGATGCGCGGATCGTAGATGTGGTGGTGCGTATCGACGATTCGGGCGGGCAGCGGGTCAGACATGATGCGGCGCATCCTGGGCGCCCGCGCCTCCCGGCGCCATGGGGGCCTGGGCGGTGGCTGAGCCGGCGGCCGGGCGCAGCGCCGCCAGCTCCTCCGGCGTGGCCGCGATCCGGTGGCGGCGGAGCCAGTCCGAGAAGCCCGGCGCGGCGGTCCAGACGCAAAGCGGCACGGCCAGCACCGGCCCGGCCAGAAAGGGCAGCGCCAGCAGCAGGCTGAAGGGGGAAACGCCCGCCAGCGCCGCCGTGCATCCCAGGCCGAGCAGGGTATGGGGCCAGAGCAGCCGCGCCGCATCGGCCCAGGCCACGCCCCGGTCCGCCCGGTTCTGCGGTGCCCAGCCATCCCGCGCGCCCAGCGCCAGCCGGGCGAGGGCGATGGATTTGTTGATGAGGCTCACCGGCTCCATGAGCAGGGAGAAGAGGATCTCCGCCGCCGCGCCGCGCAGCACGGCCGAGCGCCCGCCATAGGGGGCAGCACGGCCGGGCCGGAGGAGAAGTTCCGCGAAGCCGCAGAGCTTGGGCGCGGCATTGCCCAGCCAGGTCAGCGCCAGCAGCGCCGCGAGCGCCCCCATGGGCGTGGCCGCGCCGCCGCCCGCCCAGGCATTGCCCAACGCCGCCAGCAGCATCCCCACCCAGAGCGGCGCGCAGAGGAAGAGCAGCATGGCCTGGGCCAGCTGCCAGCGGCCCATGGGGCGCAGGCCGGGGCGGAACACCAGGTGGCGGTACTGCATGTTGCCCGCGCCCCAGCGCACGTCGCGCGCCAGGAATTCGGGCAGGGCGGGCGGGTTCCCCTCCAGGCTGCCCTCCTCGGCCGGCAGGCAGCGCACGCGCCACCCCGCGGCATGCAGGCGCACGGCCTCCACTTGGTCATGGGAGAGGATGGCGGAGCCGTCGGGCAGCGGGGCGAGCCGCGCATGCTCCCGGAAGGGGGCGATGCGGAGGATGGCGTTGTGGCCCCAATACGGGCCGTCATCCAGCTGCCACCAGCCCTGCCCCGTGGCCCAGGCGCGCATCCCCGCGCGCATGCCGTACTGGAACAGGCGCGGGAAGGCGCGCGGCGCCGGCCGCCCGACGATCAGCTGCTGGATCAGGGCGAGGCGCGGATCCGCCTCCATGCCCCGCACCAGTCGCAGCACGGCCGCGGCCGACATCTCGGAATCCGCGTCGAGCATGAGCGCGAGGTCATGGTCCCCGGCGTGATGGTCCATGAAGTCCATCACATTGCCGGCCTTGAAGCCGGCATTGCCGGCGCGGCGGCGATGGCGGATGGAGATGCCGCCCGCGCGTTGCGCCGCGAAGGCGGCGATCGCCGCGTCCTCTTCCGCCGCATGCTCCGGGTCGCGCGTGTCGGAGAGGAACCAGAGGGTGAAGCGCCCCCCCTCCCCCGCCGCCTCAAGCCCGTCCAGCAGGCGTGCGAGCGGCGGCAGCACGCTTTCCATCGCCTCGTTGCGGATGCAGACGGCAATGGCCGTGCGCAGGCGCGGGCCGGCCGGCACGGCAGCGACCTGCGGCACGAGGAAAGCCGGCGCGTCCGCCTTCCCCAGCAGCAGGACGAGGCCGATGAGCGAATTGGCGACGCAGATCGCCGTCCAGGGCAGCGTGCCGACATAGAGCGCGGCGATCGCCACCTCCCATCCCGTCCAGCCCCCCGACGCCAGGACACGCCAGAGCAGCGCCAGCAAGGGGGTGGCGGCGAGGAGGCAGAGGAGGAGGAAGGCGGCGCGCCGCAGGGCGGGCCGCTCCCCCGGCCAGGGCGGAGGCGGTGTCACCCCGCCACCATACTATCCCGCCGTGGCGGAAGCGTGGCGCGGGCTAACCTTCCGCGCCGGGGCACGTTCCAACGGGAGGCCAGCAGGAGGAAACACCGCATGACCGCCAAGCCACCCGAGGGACCGAAGGCCGATTTCAGCGCCGAAGAGGCCAGCGAATCCCGCATCCCCCGCCCGCCGACCAAGGCCGAGCTGGACCAGGTGAGCGAGCAGCAGGGCATGATCACCGATGAATGGACGGGCGAAGCGCCGGAAGGGGACCGCGCCGGGAAGAGGTGACGCGTCGCTGCGGGTCTGGGCTGTCGGTTTGTCCCGGGGAGAGGAAGAACGAATTCTTCCTCTCCCCGGACCCGTCGAAGGCAGTGCCTTCGACCCATCATCTTTTTCTAGAAGTTTGGAATCACTCGGCTGACGGTGCGCCTGAGGTCTCAGACCTCAGGCGACTGCAACGGCAGGATTGGAGGCAGAGACCCCTTCGATCAGGGTATCCACGGCAGTCAAATGGGGTTCCAAGGGCCTCAGGCTCTTGGCGGGTTGAGGGCGGAGCCCTCAACGACGAGCCTCACCCATGCGCCCCGCATTCCAGCGACACCACGGCGCTCGCCTCCCGCACCATGGCGAAGAGTTCGCGCAGGGGCTCCATCAGTTCCGCATGTTCGCGTCCGTAGCCGCCGTGGCGGGGTGCGGGCGGCTCGCCGTAGTCCAGCGCGGCGCTCGGCGGCTCATGCGCGGGGAAGACGGAGTCGAGCAGCTTCGCCGCCTCTTCCACATCCAGGCGCAGGAGGCGCCGGAGCAGCCCGTCGCGCGTGACGCCGTGGCGCGGCGAGAATTCGGGGATGTTCACGGCGCGCAGCCAGATCCGGTGGATGAGCAGCAGCCGCACGGCGTGCACGGCGAAGAGCCGGTCCGACATGCGGGGCGGCGCGCCCTCGGCCGGCCAGGCGGCGCGCAGCGCCGTGTCGTCCGCCAGCAGGCGGCGGAAGGTGCGGCGCACGGAATCGCCCAGCCCCTGTTCCTCCAGCGCCGTCGCCACCGCGGCCAGCGCGGCGGCGTTGGCGGGGCTGCGCGCATGGGCCGCGCGGTCCAGCCACATGCCGGGGTCGAGAGTGGCGACATAGCCGCGCAGGATATCGGGATCGGACAGCGCCAGCCCGGCGCGGGCGAAGGCCATGGCGCCGGCGAAGCGCGGGGATTTCCGCACCAGCTCCGCGAAGCTCTCCGGCTCGCGCGAGGCATTGGCGCCGAGGCCGTGGGTCAGGTCCGCGAGGAAGCCGAGCTGCTGCAGCACGGCGTTGTTCGGGATGGCCCGCAGCTCCCGCGGGTGGCGGATGGTGGCGGGGCCGCCGGTGTCGCTTTGCCGCGCGGCGGGGCGGGAGCCCGTGCGGTCCAGCAGCGCCGGGCCGAAGCCGCCGAGCAGGCCCGCATAGCCCGGGTCCTCCACCAGCCCGGCCATGGCGCCGCGCATGCCGGCGAAGAGGTCGGCGGCGAAGCCCGCCTCGGCATAGATGGGGTCGGTCACCTCCCCCGGCGGCGGGGCGAAGGCGTGCTCGGCGATGCGCGCGACGGCGGCATGGGCCAGGGCGGGCGTGCCGAAGAGCTGGTAGCCGTCGCCGCCCTGGAAACTCGTTTCCAGCCGCGTGGGGGTGCGGTGCGCGGCGAAGGCGGCGCGGCTCGCGGGCGGGTCCAGGTAGTCGAAGCGGGCGGCGAGGCCATCGGGGTGGCCGCCCCGGCCCAGCCCCTCGCCATGGGTGTCGAACAGCACGACCTCCAGATCCGCCAGCCCGTGGCGGGCAAGCAGGTCGGCCACGCGCAGCTTCAGCCGTTCGATCAGATGGGAGGCGGCGGGCTGGCCGACATAGCGGCCGGAATCCGAATAGCCGAATTGCAGGCAGAGCCGCCCGAGGCCGCGCAGATAGGCGCGCCAGTGCGGGGAGCGCAGCGCCTCCTCGATCACGCGCTCGCCGCGCCGTTCCAGCGCCCCGGCGGTCTCGAAGAGCGGGCTGATCTCGACATGCCGGTCCACCCCGCAGAGCCGCGCGATGAGGAGGGCCGCGAGCAGCGTGTAGCCGCTCTCCGTCTCCGCCACGAGGAAGCGCACGGGCTGGGAGGAATCGATGTGCTTCGTGATCTGCGCGACCGTCATCATCAGCCGCATGGCGCTGGCGGATTCCGAGAGCAGCCCGCCCGTATCCACCGGCTCCGCCCGAACCTCGTCCAGCGCGGCGTTGATGGCGCCGAACAGCGCGCGGCGGCGCGCCGCGTCATCCGGCCCGCCGCCCAGCGCGGGCACGCGCAGCCGCGCGGCGTTGTGCAGCTGGGCGGAGTTGAGCCGCACATGGGTATGGGCGAGCGACAGCCCATGCGCCACCAGCCCCGCCCGCGCGACGCAGAGCGCGAGCCGCACCTGGTCGTCCGGCGCGGCCGCGATGGCGCCGCCGAACAGCTCCAGCAGCGGCTCGGGCGTGGTCAGCGCCTCGTCGCGCCGCCCCACCAGCGCGTGGGCGAAGCGCTGCGCCGCCTCGGGATCCGGCACGCCCGGGGGCGGGCAGGCCGAGATCTGGGCGCGCACGGCCTCCAGCGCCTGGCCGAGGCGCTCGCGCAGCGGCGCGGTGCCCTCCGGCGGCAGGGCGGCGATCTGGGCTTCGAGCCGGGCGAGGCCGAGCTCCTTCATCCGCAGGCGCAGCCGCAGCGTGTCCTGCCAGCCGATATCGGTGCGCCCATCCGTGTCGTAGCCGACCCAGGAGGAGAGGATGACGGGCGTGGGCACCAGGCTGCGCCAGCGGTCCGGCCAGGTGTCCCGCGCGACGCCGAGGAAGGCGGCGGCCAGCCGGTCCAGCGCGTCCCGCCCGTTCGCGATGGCCTCCACCGCCTGGGAGAACTCCTCCTCCAGGTCCGGGGGCACGGGGCGGAGCGGCAGGTCGGCGGGCGCCGGGGTTCCGCAGGCCGCCTGCGCCAGGGCGCGGTTGGTGGCGCGCGGGAGGGAGAAGGTGGGGTGGGCGGTGAAGACCGCCGCCGCGCGCGGCCGCTCGCAGGCCGCGCGGAAGGCGGCGAAGGGCACGGGGCTGTCGGCGGGGTCCGGCCGGGCGGTGCGGGTGGCGACCTCGATCAGCGCCGCATCGGTCGCCTCCGCATCGGTGCCGCCGACATTCCGCGCCAGCCCCGTGGCCCGGTCCGCGAAGGCGAGGTCACCGATGCGGCGCAGGGCCGCCCGCAGCGTGGAGAGGTCGATCTCCCCGTCATCCAGGCGGCGGCTGAGGGCGAGGGCCATGGCGAGGGCCGGGGTGGCAAAGGGGTCGCCGGCCGATTGGTCGCGTATGGCCGCGGCCAGCGCCAGCAGATCGGGGGGCGAATCCTGCCGTCTCGCGGGTTGGGCCATGCTCGCGCTCCGCTGCTCCTGCCCGGGGGGAACGCCCCGGGGCCGATGATGCTGCAGCCGCGAAGGAATTTGGCAAAGCCCCGCCGGGCGAAGCGGGCCCGGCAGGCGGCCCCGGGGGGGGGCTACATCGCCATGGCATAGGCCGGGCGGCGCGGATCGGCGGCGCCCATCTTCACGCCGCTGGCGGGGTCGTAGCGCACCGCCTCCACGCTGCCCGCCAACCAGGTCCAGTCCGGCCAGTCCTGGATCTCGTGCCCCCTCTCCCGCAGCGCGTCGCGCGTGGCGGCGGGGATGCGCGCCTCCACCGCGAGGCGGCCGGGGAAGTAGTCATAGGGCGCGAAGGAGGAGGGGAAGGAATAGGTCGCGACGCGCGGCGCCTCGATCGCCTCCTGCAGGTCCATCCCGAAATGCAGGTGGTTCAGGATGACTTGCAGCATGGCCTGCACCTGCACGTCGCCCCCTGGTGTGCCGAGCGGGATCACGGCGCCCTCCCGCGTCACCACCAGGGCCGGGTTCGGCGTCAGCCGCGGGCGGGCGCCGGGGCGCACGCCGCAGGGATGCGCGGGATCGGGGCGGGACTGCGTGCCGCGCGGCGAGGCGACGAAGCCGAGGCCCGGGATGACCGGCACGTTCCATGTGCCGTCCGAGGGCGTGGCGGAGAAGGCGTTCCCCTCCCGGTCCACCACCGCGACATAGGAGGTGTCGGGTTCGATGGCCGCCACCAGCCGCTCGCTGCGCTCATGCTTGCCCGTGCCGTCGTTCAGCCGGGGGCTGGGCATGCCGGGATGCGCGCGCCGAGGGTCGATCGCCGCCGCGCGCGCGGCGAGATGCGCCTCGCCCAGCAGCGCCTCCAGCGGCACTTCGCGGAAGGCGGGGTCGCCGAAATGGTATTCGCGATCCGCCATGGCGACCTTCAGGCATTCGGCCAGCAGGTGCAGGTAGTCCGGGCTGTTATGGGCCATGCCGTCGAAGCCGGCCTTCTCCATCAGCAGCAGGGCTTCCAGCAGCGCCGGCCCCTGGCACCAGGGGCCGCTTGTCGTCACCTGATGGCCGCGCCAGTCCCGCGTGACGGCCGGTTCCAGGCGGGAGCGGAAATTCGCCAGGTCCGAGGCGGAGAGATAGCCGCCCTGCTCCTTCATGAAGGCGACGATGCGCTGGGCGATCTCGCCCTTGTAGAAGGCGTCATGCGCGGCCTGGAGCCCGGCCTGCCGCCCGCCCCTGGCCGCCGCGCGGCGGTCCTCATCGGCCATGAATCGGATGGTGGCGGCGAGGTCCTTCTGGATGAACAGCTCCCCCACCGCATGCGGCTTGCCGCCCGGCAGGAAGATGGCCGCGTTGGTCGGGAACTCCGCATAGTCCTTCGCGTGGGAGGCGATGCTCTCCGCGAACATGGGATAGACGGGGAAGCCCTCCTCCGCGAAGCGGATGGCCGCGCCCGCCACATCGGCGAAGCCCATGGTGCCGTGGCGCTGGAGCGCGGTGATCCAGGCATCCGGCGCGGCGGGCACCACGGTGCGCAGCACGCCGCGCGGCATCTTCCCGCCATGCTCGCGCATGAAGATGTCGGGCGGCAGGGACATGGGCCAGTGGCCCAGCCCCGCGATGCTCTCCACCCGCCCATCGGCGCGGCGGATGAGGATGGGCGCGACGCCGCCGAAATTCACGATGTCCGGCTGCACCACGCCGAGAACGAGCCCCGCCGCCACCCCGGCATCGATGGCGCTGCCGCCCGCTTCCAGGATGGCGAGGCCGGCGCCGGTGGCGAGGTAATGCCCGGCGCTCACCGCATGGCGCGGGCCGGAGACGAGGGGGCGGGTCGTATTCATTGGGCGGGCCTCGCCTGCTGCGCCAGCAACTGCTCGTCCATGCGCGGCTCGTAGGCCACGCCCCGCCGCCCGGCGACGAGCGTCACCTGGTTGTACATGGGGATGATCGGCACCCGGTCGATGGCCGCGCGCATCACCTGGCGCAGCCCGTCCTCGCGCCCCTCGTCGCTGCGCGTGATGGCGGCCTGGATGGCGCGGTCCATCTCGGGCTCCGAGAAGGTGCCGCGGTTGCCCTGCCCATAGGCCTCCCGGATGTTGCGCGTGTGCACGGCGGTGGAGAGGATGTAGCTGGCATCGCGCGAGGAGGAGAGCGAGAGGCCGTAGAGGATGACGGGGAAGTCGTTCTTGCCCTCCACCGTGCGCGGGAAGAAGACGCTGCCCGGCATGGTCTCCACCTTCGCCTGGAACCCGGCGCGGGTGAACATCTGCCCCACCGCCTGGCAGACCCGCGCATCGTTCACGAAGCGGTTGTTGGAGCAGCCGATGGTGAGGCCGAAGCCGCGGGGATAGCCGGCCTCCGCGAGAAGCCGCTTCGCGCCTTCCGGGTCGGCGCGCGGCACGGGAAAGGCGGGGTCATAGGCGCCGAACTGCTGCGGCACCATCTGGCCCGTGGGAACCGCCTGCCCATCCAGCGCGCGGGCGGCCAGGGCCGTGCGGTCCAGCGCCAGGGAGAGGGCGCGGCGCACGCGCACGTCGCGCAGCGGGTTGTGGTCCAGCGGCTTGCCATCCGCATCCGTCAGCATCGCCAGCCGCTCGGCGCCGACATGGGGGATGAGGTACATGATGCGGTCGGAGTTGCGGCGGAACACGCTCACGCGCGGCTCGCGCTCCAGCCGCGCCACGTCGCCGGGCGGCACGCTCTCGATCAGGTCCACATCGCCCGAGAGCAGCGCGGCGAGGCGGGAGGCATCGTTGCCGATGACGCGGATCTCGGCCTTTTCATAGGCCGGGGCCGGGCCCCAATAGGTCGGGTTGCGCGCCAGCGACATCCCTTCCGAGCCGCGCATCTGCACCAGGCGGTACGGGCCGGTGCCGATGGCGGCGCGGCCGCTGTTGAACTCCGCCGTGCTCGCGCCCGCCGGCGTCCCCTCCCCGCGCGCCGCGATATGGGAGACGACGAAGATGTTGGTCAGCTGCCCCATCAGCGTCGGGTTCGGCCGGTCCGTCCGGATCCGCACCGTCATCGGGTCGACCACCTCGACCGAGGCGATGGTCCGGAGGTTGGAGCTGTAGGGGCCGGGATTGTTCGGCACCGCCGGCACGCGGGCGATGGAGAAGGCGATGTCCTCGGCGGTGAAGGGGCTGCCGTCATGGAAGGTCACGCCCGCGCGCAGCTTCAGCACCCAGGTCGTCTCGTCGGTCGCGGTCCAGGATTCCACGATGCCCGGCACGAAGCGGCTTTCGGAATCCCGGTTGATCACGCTGTCGTAGATATGCCGGGCGGCGGCCATGTTGGGCCCGACGAAGAGGAAATGCGGGTCGATCCCGAAGGGGGATTCCACCGCCACGGTCAGGGTGGCCGGCGCCGCCTGCGCCCTGGCGTCCGGCGCCGCCGGAAGGGTTGCGAGGAGGAGGGCCAACCCGCCCCAGAGCCTGCGTTTCGCCATGCCGCCGAGCCTCATCCGGCGCGGAAGGCGCCACGGGCGGGAAGGCTAGGGCGATCGGCGCCGCCCTTCCAGCCCGGACGGTTCTAACGATTCCGCCACGAATGGACCCTTAGCATTCCGGTCTCGGGCCCCTCCGGGCCACGGGGAGATGCCGATGATGCGCCGCGCCCTGCCCCTGCTCGGGCTCCTTCTGCTTCCCGGCTGCCTGGGAGCGACATCCGGCTATGGGCCGCAAAGCTATGGCTCCCAGGGCTACGGATCCCAGGGCTATGGGCAGCGCGGCCGCTGCGACACGGGCTTCAGCGTGGTGAACCAGTCCGGCGCGACGGTGCAGGAGGTGTATTTCAACCCCTCCTCGCGCCGCGACTGGGGGCCGGACCGGCTGGGCCGCAACCAGCTTCCGCCCGGGCGCTCCACCTCCTACCGCGCGTCCAGCGAGGCACCGCACGACTTCCGCGTGGTGTGGGAGAACGGGCGCGCCTCGGAGCTGCGGCATGTGGATGTCTGCGCGGTCAGCACCATCACCGTCACCCGCTCCGGCCTGCGCGCGAGCTGAACGGCCCGCGCCTCAGGCCGCCTGGGCGGCCAGCCCCGCCATGACATGCTCGTCGCCCCATTCCTTCAGCGCCCGGATCACGGGCGCGAGGCTGCGGCCGCGTTCGGAGAGGCTGTATTCCACGCGCGGCGGCACCTCCGCATAGACCCGCCGCGTGACCAGCCCATCCGCCTCCAGCTCCCGGAGCTGGTTGGTCAGCATGCGCTGGGTGACATTGGGCAGGCGCCGGCGGAGCTCGTTGAAGCGCATCGTCCCCTCCCCGAGATGGTGGAGGATCACGCCCTTCCACTTGCCGTCGATGAGGGCGAGCGTCGCCTCCACCGCGCAGCCGGGGCTGCAGCCGAGGGAGGCATGGCGGGTGCGGGGCACGACGGTATCCTTTTCGACACTATGGGCGATGAATGTGCGTTCTTGCGATAGATGAGGCTATCGCGCATCTCGGCAGCCAGCAACGACATGGAGAAGCGCCATGCGCGCCATCGGCTACGCCCGCTCCCTTCCCGTCACCGAGGCCGAGGCCCTGGTGGATATCGACCTGCCCGCCCCGGAGCCGCAGGGCCGGGACCTGCTGGTGGAGGTCCGCGCCGTCTCGGTGAATCCGGTGGACACCAAGATCCGCATGAGGGCCGCGCCCGAGGCGGGGCAGCACAAGGTGCTGGGCTGGGACGCCGCCGGCATCGTCAAGGCCGTGGGCCCGGAGGCCCGGCGCTTCCGGCCCGGCGATGCGGTCTTCTATGCCGGCGACCTCACCCGCCCCGGCACGAATGCCGAGCTGCATCTGGTGGATGAGCGGATCGTCGGCGCCAAGCCCGCCTCGCTCGGCTTCGCGGAGGCCGCGGCCCTTCCCCTCACGGCCATCACCGCCTGGGAGGCCCTGTTCGACCGGCTGCAGGTGAAGACCCACACCGTGCCGGGCGCCGCGCGCGCCATCCTGGTGCTGGGCGGGGCGGGCGGCGTCGGCTCCATCGCCGTGCAGCTGGCGCGACGGCTGACGGACCTGACCGTCATCGCCACCGCCTCTCGCCCGGAGACGCGGGACTGGGCGCTGTCGCTGGGCGCGCATCACGTCGTGGACCATTCCAGGCCCCTGGCCGCGGAAGTGGCCGCGCTCGGCCTCGGCGCGCCGGGCTTCGTCTTCTCCACCACCCAGACCGACCAGCACCTCGGCCAGATCGCGGAGCTGATCGCGCCCCAGGGCCGCTTCGCCCTGATCGACGACCCCGCCACGCTCGATGTCTCCCTGCTGAAGCGCAAGAGCGTCTCCCTGCACTGGGAGTTCATGTTCACCCGCTCGATGTTCGGCACCGCCGATATCGGCGAGCAGGGCGCGTTGCTGGACGAGGTGGCGCGGCTGGTCGATGCGGGCACGCTCCGCACCACGCTGGGCGAGCATTTCGGCACGATCGACGCGGCGAACCTGCGCCGCGCCCATGCGCTGATCGAAAGCGGCAAGGCGCGCGGCAAGATCGTGCTGGAGGGGTTCGGCGCCTGATCCGGCGGCCCGGGAAACGCCGCCTCCACGGCGGCGTTCACCCCCGGTCCAGCCTTCCGGGAGATGTGCGATGACCGGCGACCCCAGCAGCACCGGCATTCCCGTGCCCGCCACGGGCGGGGAACGCCCGGGCGACGAGGCGGAATCCGGGGCCTCCCAGACCGCGCAGAACACCTGCCCGGCCTGCGGCGGCACCGGGAGCCTGCAAAGCAAGCCCTGCCCGGAATGCGAGGGCACCGGCATGGTCACGGTGACGGTGGGCGACGCCTGATGGCGGCCGAGGGGTGACGCGCCCCTCCGCCCCGGGCCAGTATGGCGGCAGGACCGGCCCGGAACGAGGCCGGCGAGGAGACCTGTCCATGCTCAGCCGACGCCAGTTCGGCGGCCGTTCCGCCGCCCTTGCCCTTGCCGCCGCCGGGGGCGCGCTTGCCCGGCCCGCCCTCGCGCAGGGCCGCTTCCCCGACCGGGCGATCACCATCGTGGTCCCCTTCGCGCCCGGCGGCGCCAACGACCTCGCCGGGCGCCTGCTGGCCGACCGGATGGGGCCGCTGCTGCACCCGGAAGGGCGCGTGCTGGTGGAAAACCGCCCGGGCGGCGGCAGCGCCATCGGCGCGGAATACGTCCGCCGTGCGCGGCCGGATGGCTACACCCTGCTGGTCGGCTCCGCCTCGACCCTCGCCGTCGCCCCGGCCTCCGGCGCCAGCGCGGCGCGCTACCACCCCACCCAGGACTTCACGCCACTCACCGTCGTGGGCACCAGCCCGCTGGGCGTGGTCGTGCCCACCAATTCCGGCATCACCACCATCAGGCAGCTGGTGGACCGGCTGAAGGCCGAGCCCGGGCGGATCAGCTATGCCAGCTCCGGCGTCGGCGGCGTCTCGCATCTCGGCGCCGACTACCTGGCCAACCTGGCCGGCACCAGCGCGCAGCACATCCCCTATCGCGGCGGCTCGCAAACCGCGGAATCCCTCATCAAGGGCGAGACGCTCTATGCGGTGGACCAGCTCGGCTCCGTCGTCGGGCAAGTCCGCGACGGCGCGCTGCGCCTGCTGGCCGTCACGACCCAGACGAGGGACGCGAACTTCCCGGACGTGCCCACCGTCGCCGAAGCCGTGCTGCCGGATTACGAGCTGACGACCTGGACCGTGATGGTGGGCCCGAAGGACCTGCCCGAGGAAGTGGCGCAATCCCTGAGCAAGGCCGCCAACGCCGCCCTGGCCGAGCCCCGCGTGCGCGAGCGCCTGGAAAGCACCGGCACGACACCCGTGCCGGACAGCACCCCCGCCTCCACCCGCGCCTTCCTGGATCGCGAGTTCGGGCTGTACCAGAACATCGTGAAGCGTATCGGGCTGAGGCTGGATTGAGGGGTTCTCCTCTGGGAACACTTGGGAGAGGGCTCCGCCCTCAACCCGCCAAGGGCCTGAGGCCCTTGGAACCCCGTCTGACTGCCGTGGATGCCCCGGATCAGCGGGGTTTCTCGTTGCAGGGTGCCCTTCCTGCCTTTGCCGTCGCCTGAGGTCTCAGACCTCAGGCGCACCGTCAGCCGAGTGATTCCAAACTTCGAAAAGAAGATGATGGTGAGGGGTCCGGGGAGAGGAAGAATTCCTTCTTCCTCTCCCCGGGACAGACCGCCAGATCAGAACCCCGAGCACCACCCCCGCAGCTTGCGGCCGCTCGCGGCTTCGGCTGCATTGCCGGTGCAGCCGCCGGAGACGACTCATGACCGCATGGCCCACCGCGACGGGGCGTTACGCGCTGGGCGACCTGCCCGTGTTGAAGGGCGGCACGATCCCCGAGGCGACGCTGCACTGGAAGACGCATGGCACGCTGTCCCCGGCGCGCGACAACGTCATTCTCTACCCCACCAGCTATGGCGCGACGGCGGCCGAGCTGGAATGGCTCATCCGCCCCGATGGCGTGCTCGACCCCACGCGCTGGTTCGTCGTGCAGATCGACATGTTCGGGAATGGTGTCTCCACCTCCCCTGCCGATACGCCCGGCTATCCCCTCCTCGTCACCGCGCATGACAACGTCCATGCCCAGCGCCAGCTGTTGCGGGAGGTGCTCGGCATCGAGCGGCTTCGCGCGGTGTATGGGTGGTCCATGGGGGCGCAGCAGGCCTATCACTGGGCCGCGCTCTTCCCGGATGCGGTGGAGGCGGTGTTCATCAATTGCGGCAGCGCGCGCACCGCCGTGCACAACCAGGTCTTCACCCGGGCGCAGATGGCCATACTGGAAGCCGCGCCGGAGCATGACGGAAGGGGCGGCTTCTCCGCCCAGCCCGTCGCCGCGCTGCGCGCCTTCGGCCGCAACTATTCGGGCTATGCGATGAGCCAGGACTTCTACCGCGCCGGCCTGCACATCACGCCGCAGACGCCGGACCTGGAAGCCTATCTGGCGGTGTGGGATGGCCGCTTCGTGCAGAAGAAGGCGGCGAACCTGCTGGCCCAGATGCGCTGCTGGAACGCGGGCGACATCAGCGACAACCCGACCTTCCACGGCGACCTGCCGGCGGCCCTGCGCGCCATCGAGGCCCGCGTGCTGCTGATGCCCGGCGCCACCGACATCTATTTCCGCGTGGCGGACAACGAGGCGGAGCTGCCGCATCTGCGCCGGGCCGAGCTGCGTCCGATCCCCAGCATCTGGGGCCATCGCGCCGGCAACCCGATGGACAATGCGGAGGACACGGCCTTCCTCCGAAGCTGCGTGGAGGAATGGCTAGGCTGAGGCCTGGCTCGATGGAGCGGTGAAGCCGGCCACGAGGAAATCCGTCAGCCGCCGCACCACCTCTTCCGTGTCATCCGTGGTGAAGCGTCCCTCGGAGACCTCCGCCAGCCTGTCGAAGCCCGAGAGCATGTAGAGATAGGTGCCAACCGCGAACATCATGCGCCAATGCGCATCCGCCGCATCCAGCCCGGGCACGGCACGCTGGAGGGCCGCGATGTAGTTGCGGGTGGAGCTGTCATACACCTCGCGCCGGAGGCGGAGGGCCAGCTCATCCGGCTCATGGTGCAGCCGGGCCTGCATGCGGACGAAGGCCATGGCCTGCGGCCCCTCGTGCCGCAGCTTGAACTGCGGCGTGAGATAGGCCGTCACCAACGCCCGGACGGTGGGCGGCTCCGGCCGTGCAAGCAGCGCGTCCAGCAGCGACTGGCGCTCGCGCGAGACCTCCAGGCCCCGGCGCTTGAACAAGGTCTCGAACAGCCCCTGCTTGCTGCCGAAATAATAGATGATCAGCGCCTGGGTCACATCCGCGCCCTCCGCGATCTCGCGCAGGGAGGCGGCGACATAGCCGTGGTCGGCGAAGACCTGCTCGGCCACGGCCAGGATGTTGTCCTGCGTCGAAACCCCGTCCGGATCGGCCGGCCGGCGGCCGATCCGCCGGCGGGGCGCGGCGCTCGTCATGCGTCAGGGGCCATCAGGCCGCCGCGCGGGTCGGCTCGACCAGCGGCACGTTGAACACGTCGTATCCGAAGACCCAGGCCGGGTCCTCGTTCGTGCGCAGCCAGGTGTTGTCATGCGACACCTTCTGCACGCGCGATGCCCGCTCGATCCGGTTCGCGCGGTAGAGGGCGAAGGCAGCCTCGTAATCCTCCGTGCCCACCGCCTTGAAGCAGCGCGCGAGCATGGCGGCATCCTCGATCGCCATGGCGGCGCCCTGGGCCATGTGCGGCTTCATCGGGTGGCAGGCATCGCCCAGCATCACCATCCGCCCACGGCTCCAGAGCGGCAGCGGGTCGCGCTCCAGCAGCGGCCATTTCGTGATCTCGGAGCAGGCGTCGATGAGCGATTGCACCATGGGGTGGTAGCCGGCGAAGGCCTCCCGCATCTCCTCCTGGCTGCTTTCCACCCAGGCCTTGCTCATGTCCCATTCGGCCTGGGGCACGCCGGTGACGTAGTAGTACTCGTCCTGCTGCTCGGTCACGTAATAGACCATCATGTGCCGGTCCTCGGACCACCACTTCACGCACTGGTCGAAGCTGTAGCCGTATTTCGCCAGGGCCGAGGCCGGGAAGACGGCGCGATGCGCCACCCAGCCCGTGTAGCGCGGCAGCTCCGTGCCCAGCATGTGCTCGCGGATGACGGAGTTCACGCCATCGGCGCCGATCACGATATCGGCCTCGGCCGTCGTGCCGTCGGCGAAGGTCAGCAGCACGTCCTTGCCGCGGTCCGCGATGGCGGTCAGGCGCTTGTCGTAGAGCAGCGACCCCGCGGGCACCGCATCCACCATCAGCTGATGGAAGTCGCCGCGATGCACCGTGAGGTAGGAGGCGCCATAGGTCTTGCGGGCGTAGTCGCCCAGCGGGATCTGGGAAAGGATCGCGCCGTCGTTCCAGTTCCGGCTGTACCAATAGTCCGGATGCGAGCCCATCGCCTCCATCGGCGCCTCGAGGCCGATGCGGCGCATGATCTTCATCACATTCGGCCCGACATGGATGCCGGCGCCGAGGCGCGAGAAGGCCGGCGCCTGCTCATACAGCGTGGCGTCGAACCCCTCCGCGCGAAGCAGCAGGGCGGCGGAGATCCCGCCGAGCCCGGCTCCGACGATGGCGATGCGAGGCTTGCTCATGATCCCGTCTCCTGCGCGGCTGGTAATATTTAACTACACGTTCAGTTAGATGAAAGCGCAATCTGTCAGTGGCCCGGCGCCGCCCGCATCCGGGCGACGGCCTGGGTCAGGTCCCCCCAGGGCGCGCGGCCCGGTGCGAAATTCGCGCGGATGAAGCGGGCGAGGGCTTCCACTTGGCGGTCGCTCAGGCTGTCGCGGAAGCCCGGCATCTCGCCATGGCCCGGAAGGGGCGGGCGGATGCCGTCCAGGATCACCCGCAGCAGGTTGTCCGGCCGGTCGCTGTGCACGTTGCTGTTCAGGGCCAGCGCCACCTCCGGCCCCTCCTGCGCCCCGCCGCCATGGCAGGCCCCGCAGGCGCCCTGGAACAGCCGCGCCCCCTCGCTGCCGCCCTGCCGCGGGCCCATCGCCGCGGCCGCCACCAGCGGCGCCGGATCCACCTCCGCCGGCACGGGGTTCAGGGAGGCGAGGTAATGCGCCATGGCCCGGATATCGGCGTCCGGCAGCGCCTGAAGGTCCGCGACCACCGGCGCCATGGAACCAGTCGCCACGCCGTGGCGGGGCGAATGGCCGGTGCGGAGGTAGTCGTAGAAATCCGCCTCCGTCCAGGGAACCGGCGCGCGGGAGAGGCTGCTGAGGGCCGGCGCTTCCCACCCCTCCACCACGGCGCCCGCGAAGCGCGCGGCCCCGCCCCGTTCCGCGCCCAGCGCGTTGCGCGGCGTGTGGCAGGCCCCGCAATGGCCCAGCGCATTCACGAGGTAGTTGCCGCGGTTCCACTCCGCCGACATGGCCGGGTCCGGCTCCATCGCGCCCGGGCGATGGAAGAGCAGGTTCCACCCCGCCATCAGCGGGCGGATGCTGTAGGGAAAGGCCAGCTTCGTCTCCGGCACCACGGAGCGCACGGGCGCCTGCGCCATGAGATAGGCGTAGAGGGCCAGCAGGTCCTCATCCGTCATCTTCGAATAGGCGGTGTAGGGAAAGGCGGGATAGAGATGCCGCCCGTCCCGCGCGATGCCCTGGCGCATGGCGCGCTCGAAGGCCGCGAAGGAATAGGCGCCGATCCCCGTCTCCAGATCCGGCGTGATGTTGGTGGACCAGATCCGGCCGAAGCCCGTATCCAGCGCCAGCCCGCCCGCATTCGCCGCGCCGCCGGGCGTGGTGTGGCACACGGCGCAATCGCCGGCCGCCGCCAGCAGCCGCCCGCGCTCGATCTGCGCGGCGGAGAACACATCGGTCCCCGGCGGCCTCGCCGGGGCCATGGCGGAAGCCCAGCCGATCGCCGCCCCCGCCGCCACGACCAACCCGCCCGCGAGCCCGCCGAAGCCCGCGAACCAGCGCCGCCGCTTCCGCTTCGCCTCGGCCTGCATCACGGGCCGCAGCCCCTCGCGGATCACCTCCGGCGTGAAGGGCGCGCGGCGGAAGCGCACGCCGGTGGCGTCGAAGATGGCATTGGCGATGGCGGCCGCGCCGGGCACCGAGGCGGATTCCCCGGCCCCGAGCGGCGGCTCCTCCGGCCGCGGCATCATCAGCACCTCGATCTCCGGCACCTCCCGGAAATCGAGGATGGGGTAGCCGCCCCATTCCTGGCTCGCCACCAACCCGTTCTCGAAGGAGACGCGCTCCTTCAGCACGCGGCTGGTGGCCTGGATGACGTTGCCATGCACCTGGTGGCGCACGCCATCCGGGTTGATCATCAGCCCGGCGTCATGGCCGGTGACGATGCGGGTCGCCGTCACCTCGCCCGTGCGGCGGTTCACCTCCACCTCGGCCACCCAGGCCGCCCAGGCGGCGCCATAGCCCGGGAACTTGCTGTGCACATAGAGCGCATAGGCGAAGCCCTGCCCGCGCAGGACGTCGCCCTCGGCCTTCATGCGCGGGCCGGTGCGCTTCTCCCACGCCGCGCGCTCGGCCACGGCCTTCACCAGCTCGATGGCGCGTGCGTCCTTCAGGTAGCGCAGCCGGTACTCCACCGGGTCCACCCCCGCCTCGGCCGCGCATTCGTCGATCCAGGATTCATGCGCGAAGGTGCTGGGCAGGGAGGAGACCCCCCGCATCCAGGAGGCGCGCACGATCGGCGGCATGTCCTCCACCGCGATCCGCATCGCCGGGTAGTCATAGGGCGGAATGGCGGTGCGGTCGCCCATCTGCAGCACCGCCGGCTCGGCCTTCACCAGCCCGGTCAGCAGCAATCCCAGCAGCGGCGCGTCGTTCGAGGGATAGCGCGAGACGAAGTCATAGGCCGCGACCCCGCCCGCCGCATCCAGCCCGCCATCCACGTCGATGAGCTGCGCGGAGCCCTTGGGCTCCCACAGATGCTCCTGCTCCCGCGTGAGCTGCACGCGCACCGGCCGCCCCACGGCGCGGGACAGCAGCGCCGCATCGCCGCAGACGTCATCCGCGCAGTTGCGGCCGTAGCAGCCGGCCGCCTCCATGCGCGTGACCTCGATCCGCGCCTCCGGCATGGCCATGAGCTGCGCCAGCGCCGCGCGCAGCATGTGCGGGTTCTGCGTGCCCGACCACAGTTGCAGCCGCCCCTCGGCATAGTCCGCCACGGCGCAGGAGGGGCCGATGGAGCCGTGCATCTGGTAAGGCCAGGAATAGGTGCGGGGCAGGCGCCTGACGGTGCCGGCCAGCGCCGCGTCCACATCGCCCGCATCCCTGAGCACCCGGCGGGTGGAGGGGTTCTCCCGCAGCGCCTGCTCCACGTCGTCCAGGCTGGCCGGGGCGGTAAAGGCCTTCCAGGCCACGCGCAGCTCCCGCGCCGCGCGCGCCGCCTCCTCCTCGCGCTCCGCCACCACGCCGACGAAGTCGCCGATCACCACCACGTCGACGAGGCCGGGGATGTGCGATACGGAATCCCGCTCGACCGAAAGCAGGCTGTTGCCGATGAAGGCGCCGGCATCCAGCCCGGCATAGGGCGGCCGCACCACGCGGCCATGCAGCATGCCCGGCACGCGCATGTCATGCACGAAGACCAGCCCGCCGGTCGCTTTGGCGGGAATGTCCAGCCGCGGCACGGGCTGGCCGACGATCCGGTAGTCCTCCACCCGCTTCAGCGGCGCCGCCCCGCTCAGCGGCACCACCTCCCGCGTGCCGTGCAGCAGCTCGGCATAGGAGACGCTGCGCCCATCGCCGGCCGAGACCACGCCCTCCGAAACCTGCAACGCCTCCGTGCCCAGCCGCGCCGCGGCCAGGGCCAGCAGCGCCCGCCGCGCCTCGGCCGCGGCCTGCCGGAGCGGCACGGCGGAGATCTGGATCGTCTCGCTGGCGATGGTGGGGCCCTGGTCCGGCGTGCGCCCGGTATGGCCCAGCACCATGTTCACCTGGTCCAGGCGGACATCCAGCTCCTCGGCGACGATCTGCGCCAGCGCCGTGCCGATGCCGGTACCCAGGTCCACATGGCCGTTGAAGGCGGCCACGCTGCCATCGTCGAAGACGGCGACGAAGACATCCTCCTCGTCCCGCGCATTCGCCCCCGGCTCGGTCCCCGGCACCGGCGCGCGCCTGCGGGTGATGGCGAGCACGCCATCCTGCCGCAGCAGGGCCTGGCGGTCGGTCTCCTGCCGCGCCCGCATGGTCACGCCGCCCGTTCCGCGGCCGCGCGCCGCACCGCCGCCAGAATTTCCATATGCGTGCCGCAGCGGCAGAGGTTATGGGCCAGCGCCTCGCGGATCTGCGCCTCGCTCGGCGCGGGGTTCCGCTCCAGCAGCGCCACCGTGGTCATGATCATGCCGTTGAGGCAGTAGCCGCATTGCGCGCCCTGCTCGGCGATGAAGGCGGACTGCACGGGATGCGGCGCCTCGATCGTGCCCAGCCCCTCCAGCGTCGTCACCCGCCGCCCCTCCGCGCGGGAGAGAGGCAGCACGCAGGAGCGGACGGCCCGGCCATCCAGCAGCACGGTGCAGGCCCCGCATTCCCCCAAGCCGCAGCCATATTTCGGGCCGTTCAGCGCCAGGTCGTTCCGCAGCACCGCGAGGAGCGGCGCCGAGGGATCGAGATGCAGCACCTGCCGCCGCCCGTTCACCTCCAGCGCGATCTCCCGCGGGGCCGGCATCACACCGCCAGATACTGCGTGCGCGCGGCCTCGTCGGCCCTCAGCTCGGCCATGGTGCCGGACCAGACCACGCGGCCCTTCTCCACCACCGTCGCGCTATCGGCCACGCCGCCGGCGAAATGCAGGTTCTGCTCGGCCAGGAGGATGGTCAGCCCCTCCCCCTTCAGCGCGAGGATGGCCTTCGCCATCTGCTCGACGATCACGGGCGCCAGCCCCTCGCTCGGCTCGTCCAGCAGCACCAGCCGCGGGTTGCCCATCAGCGTGCGCGCGATGGTCAGCATCTGCTGCTCGCCACCGCTCATCCGCCCGCCCGGGCGGTCCCGCATCCGGCCGAGATTGGGAAAGAGCTCGAACAGCCGCTCCGCCGTCCAGGGCCGCATGCCGCCCCGGGCCGGCTGCTTCCCGACCTCGAGGTTTTCCATCACCGTCAGGTCCGCGAAGACCCGGCGGTCCTCCGGCACATAGCCCAGGCCGCGCCGGGCGATGCGGTGCGGCTCCTCGCCCGCGATCTCCTGCCCGTCGAAGCGGATATGCCCGCCCGTCGGCCGGACCAGGCCGATGATGGACTTCATCGTCGTGCTCTTGCCCGCGCCGTTGCGGCCGAGCAGCACGCGCACCTCGCCGGAGCCCACCTGCAGCGACATGCCCTGGAGGATATGGGCGCGGCCGTAATGCGTGTTCAGCGCCTCGACCTGCAGCATCTCAATGCCCCCCGCTCGTCGCGCCGGTGCCGAGATAGATCTCGCGCACCGCCGGGTTGGCGCGGATCGACGCCCCATTCCCCTCGGCGATCAGCGTGCCGCGGTTCAGCACCAGGATCCGGTCCGAGACATCGAACACCACATCCATGTCATGCTCGGTGAACAGCACCGCCACGCCGCGCTCGGTCGCCAGCCTGCGCGTCAGCTGCATCAGCCCCACGCGCTCGGCCGGCGCCATGCCCGCCGTCGGCTCGTCCATCAGCAGCAGGCGCGGCGCGTTGCCGAGGGCGATGGCCAACTCCAGCCGCTTCAGGTCGCCATAGGCCAGCACGCCCGTCGCGCGCTCCGCCTGCGCCTCCAGCCCGACCTGCGCGAGCAGCGCATCCGCCTCCTCGGCATGGCGCCCGGCCACCGGCCGCCAGCACTGCCAGATCTCCCGGTGGTGGGAGAGAAGCGCCATCTGCACATTCTCCCGCACCGTCATGGAGCCGAAGGTGGCCGTGATCTGGAAGGTCCGCCCCACCCCCCGGCGCGCGATGGCGCGCGGGCTCAGCCCGGTGATGGGCTTGCCATCCAGCAGCACGGACCCCGCATCCGGCACGAGCTGCCCGCCCACCATGTTGAAGCAGGTGGACTTGCCGGCCCCGTTCGGCCCGATCAGCGCCAGCATCTCCCCGGGCGCGACGGCGAAGGAGACATCCCCCACCGCCTGCACCCCGCCGAAGGACTTGCTCAGCCCCTGGACGACCAGGACGCTCATGCCTCGCGCCCCCGCAGCCAGAGCCGCCGCGCGGCCCCCGCGATGCCCTCGGGGAAGGCCACCACCAGCAGCACGATCACCGCGCCCAGCACCAGCCGCCACAGGTCGGTGGAGCGGACGAGGATATCCGCGAGCCCCGTGTAGACCAGCGCGCCGATGATAGGCCCCGCCACCGTCTGCAACCCGCCGAGCAGCACCATCAGCAGCGCCTCCACCGAATGCGGGATGGAGATGTAGGTCGGGAAGATGCCGCCCTTGCTGTAGGAGAAGATGGCGCCCGCCAGCCCGCAGGCCGCGCCCGCGATCACCAGCGCGACCATCCGCAGCCGCTTCACATCCAGCCCGATGGATTGCGCGCGCATCGCCGAATCCCGCGCCGCCCGCAGCGCATAGCCATAGGGCGCGTAGAGCGCGCGCCGCAGCAGCAGCGCCACGGAAACCGCCAGCGCCAGCGCGATCCAGTAGAAGGTGGCGGGGTTGCGCGCCCATTCCGGCGGCCAGAGGCCCAGCAGCCCGTTGTCGCCCCCCGTCACCTCCACCCATTGGAAGGAAATGGCCCAGACGATCTGCGCGAAGGCGAGGGTCAGCATGGAGAGGTACACGCCGGAAAGCCGCACGACGAACCAGCCGAACAGCGCCGCCACGATGCCGGCCAGGACCGGCGCGGCCAGCATCCCCACCGGCATGGGGGCACCCAGCCACTGCATCAGCAGCCCCGCCGCATAAGCCCCGATGCCGAACCAGGCCGCATGGCCGAAGCTCGCCATCCCGCCCGGCCCCATCATGAAATGCAGCGAGGTGGCGAAGATGATGGCCACGCAGGCATCGGTCAGCACGGTCAGGTAATACTCGCCGGCGACCAGGGGCGCGGCCGCCGCCAGCACCAGCGCGACGAGGCCGAGGATCCGCAACGCACGCGGCGCCGGGCGGATCACCGGGGCGGCCACCGTCGCCTCGCGCGCCTCGGCCTGCGGGCGGCCCATCAAGCCATTGGGGCGGAAGACCAGCACCACGGCCATCACCAGGAACACCAGCACCAGCGTGATCTTCGGCACCAGCACGATCCCGAAGGCCTGGAGGATGCCGATGAGCAGGCTGGCCAGGAAGGCGCCGGGCAGGCTGCCCAGCCCGCCCACCACCACCACCACGAAGGCATCGGTGATGATGGAGAGGTCGATGTTCAGATTGGCCGAGGCATTGGGCAGGGACAGCGCGCCGCCCAGCCCCGCGAGCCCCGCGCCGAGGGCAAAGACGGAGGTGAAGAGCGTGCGCTGGTTGACCCCCAGCGCCGCCACCATCTCGCGGTCCAGCGTCGCCGCCCGCACCAGCGTGCCCCAGCGCGTGCGGTTCATCAGCAGCCAGAGCAGCCCGAGCACGACGGGCCCGACGAAGATGAGGATCAGGTCATAGAAGGGGAAGCGGTTCCCCGCGATCTCGACGAAGCCCCGCAGCCAGCGCGGGCGCGGCAGGGGCAGCTCCACCGCGCCCCAGATCCACAGCGTGACATCTTGCAGCACCAGCACCACGCCGAAGGTGGCGAGCAGCTGGAACAGCTCCGGCGCGCGATAGACGCGCCGCAGCACCACCACCTCCAGCACCACCCCGATCAGCGCGGTGGCGAGCACGGTGAGCAGGATGCCGAGCACGAACCACTCGGGCTCGCGCGGCAGGCGGGTGAGGATGCTCCAGCCGATATAGGCCCCGAGCATCATCAGCGAGCCATGGGAGAAGTTCACGATCCGGGTGACGCCGAAGATGATCGTCAGCCCGGATGCGACGAGAAAGAGCGAAGAGGCCCCGGCGAGCCCGGTGAGCAGTTGCGGGATGAGGCTGTCCATGGAACGCGCCGGGCCCTTGCCTAGTTCGCGCTGGCGGGGCGCATGCCGCGCACCACGCCGTCGCCCGGCAGCAGGTCCTTGCCGTCGATATAGCGCCAGTCGACCATCACGCCCTCGTTCCGGCGCAGCGCGGTCTTGCCAACATAGACGCCGAGCGTGCCCTGGTGGTCGATGGCGCGATAGGTCGCCTGGCCCGCCGGCGTGTCGAAGCTGGCGCCACGGAAGCCTTCCACCATCTTCTCCGTCTCGGTCGTGCCCGCCTTGGCGATGCCGGCCGCGATGGAGTTGATGAGCGAGTAGCCGACCAGCGAGCCGCACATCGGCTTCGCGTTGAACTTCTGGCGGTAGGCGGCGGCATAGGTCTTGTGTGCGGGGGTGTCGATCAGCTCGCCCGGATAGCCCGTGACGATCCAGCCCTCCGGCGCCTCGTCGCCCAGCGGGTCGAGATATTCGGGCTCGCCCGTCAGCATGGACACCACGGCGCGGCGCTCGAACAGCCCGCGCGTGTTGCCCTGCCGGACGAAGTTGGTCAGGTCCGGCCCGAAGAGCACGTTGAAGATCGCCTCCGGCCGCGCCTGCTCCAGAGCCTGCACGGTCGCGCCCGCATCCACGCGGCCCAGCGCCGGCCACTGCTCGGCCACGAACTGCACGTCCGGCCGCTTGGCCGAGAGGATCTGGCGGAACCACTTCACCGCGGACTGGCCGTATTCGTAGTTCGGCGAAACGGTGACCCAGCGCTTGGCCGGCAGCTTCGCCGCTTCCTCCGCCAGGATCGCGGCCTGCATGTAGGTGGAGGGACGGAGGCGGAAGGTGTAGCGGTTGCCGCGTTCCCAAACCATCGCATCCGTCAGCGGCTCGCCGCCGATATAGAGCCGCTTGTTCTGCGCGGCATATTCGCTGAGCGCCAGGCCGACATTGGAGAGGAAGGCGCCCGCCAGCACATCCACCTTCTGGTCGTTGTACAGCTCGCCGGCCAGGCGCACCGCATCCTGCGGCCGCCCCGCATCGTCGCGGGTGAGCAGCTCCAGCGGGCGCCCCAGCACGCCGCCCCGGCCGTTGATCTGCTCCACCGCCAGCTGCATCGCGTTGCGATAGGGCAGGGTGAAGGCGGGCTGCGAGGTGTAGCTGTTGATCTCGCCGATGCGGATCGGGTTGCTTCCCTGCGCACGCAGGAGGCCGGGAAGCGCGAGCGCGCCGGACGCGCCGAGAACGAGGCGCCGTGTCATGGGCATGGTGCTACTCCTGCTGTGTGGGTTCGCCGGAAGGGCCGGGCATCGCACCCGGCCATGCGTCATTCGGCCGCCAGCGCGACCTGGTCGAGGACCTTGCCGTCCCGGGTCACCGGCACCCCGTCCAGCATCACGGTGCAGTGGCGGAGCGGGATGTCGATATGGCAGGGCGTGTTGCGCGTGCCGCCGGCCTCGGTGTTCGGCCCCAGGGAGAAGAGAAAGTTGCCCGCGAAGGCGCGAGCATCCATGCCGATCGTCTGCTCGCGGTCATAGAGGGAGAGGACGGACCAGCGCGCCCGGTCCTGCAAGCCCCAGCCGATATGCGAGATCGCATAGGCCTCCGGGTCCTTGAAGCTCTCCATGTAGTCCTTGAGCAGGTCGGCATCGAGCCCGCCCTCGATGCTGGTGGCGTAGCCGTCCTTCACCGTCAGCACGATCCGGTCCTGCACATAGGACTTCTGCGGCAGCAGGATGTCGCCACGGTCGATCACGATGGTGCCGTTCGACTTGCCCTCGTTCGGCCAGGTGGCGAGGAAGCCGCTGGGCCAGTGGTCCCAGCGCCCGGGCGCATCGACGAAGCCGTATTCCTCGAGCAGCGGATACTCGCCCAGCGCGCAGCGCAGATCCGTGCCGGCGGGCGATGTCACATGCATCTCCTTCGCCGCCTTCAGCTTCTCCGCCGCGGCCTTCACGCGCAGCTTGTCCTCCATGCTGGGCACGAGCCGCGCCAGCACCTCCGGCGGCTCCACCGCCAGCAGCATGCGCGTGCCGGATTCCAGGATCTCCCCCTGTTCCGGGGAAAAGAGCAGCAGCATGAGGTCGAGCACGAGGTCGCTCGCCTTCAGCGCCGCCATGCCGGCCGGGTTCCCGGTCAGCGGCGTGTCGCCCACGAAGGCCAGCGCGTCGCGGCTCAACGAGGCCTCGCCATTCACCGGCGGCAGGTCCAGCCGGTTGACGATGGCCCCCATGCCGCGCGCGGCCACCATGGCGGTCGAAAGCGTCTGCGGATGCGTGGTCGGGCCGGTGAGCACCGTCACCACCTCACCGGATTTCAGCTGCGAGAGGGTGAGGACCTTCTTCCAGGCCTCGATCATGTCCGCATCGCTGATGGGCATGGGGCTGCGCCTTTCCGCTGGAACTAACTGAGCGTACAGTTATGAAATCCGGAACGGGAAGCAGAAAACAGCCTGACAATTTGGCGATCTCGTCCTTCCCGTTCCGATCCCGCCCATCTTGCATGCATCCGGCAGGACAGGTGACCATTTCCTGCACAGGATGAGGGACATCCCATGGACCAGCATTTCTACGAACCCCGCCTGGGCCATGGCCTGCCCCATGACCCCTTCAAGGCCATCGTCGCGCCCCGTCCCATCGGCTGGATCACCACGGTGGATGCGGAAGGCCGGGTGAACCTCGCCCCCTACAGCTTCTTCAACGCCTTCAACTCCAACCCGCCCATCGTCGGCTTCGCCAGCGAAGGCCGCAAGGACAGCCTGCGCAACGTGGAGGCCAATGGCGAGTTCGTCTGCAACCTCGCCACGCGGCCACTGGCGGAGATGGTGAACCGCAGCAGCATCCCCCTGCCCCATGGCGAATCCGAGATGAGCTTCGCGGGGATCGAAGCCGCCCCGTCCCGCCTGGTGAAACCGCCCCGCGTCGCGAACACGCCCGCCGCGCTGGAATGCCGCGTGCTGCAGATCATCCCGCTGAAGAACCTCGAAGGCGCGGAGGTGAACACGCATCTCGTGCTCGGCCAGGTGGTCGGCGTGCATATCGACCGCGCCTATCTGAAGGACGGCATCTTCGACATCCGGGCCGCCCGCCCCATCGGCCGCTGCGGCTATCGCGGTGACTATGCGGAAGTGGGCGAGATGTTCGAGATGATCCGCCCCACCCTGCCGTGACCCGCCGATGCGGATGACGCTCGAACAGCTCCGCGTCTTCGTCGCCGTGGCGGAACGCCAGCACGTCACCCGCGCGGCGGAGGCGCTGCACCTCACCCAATCCGCCGCCAGCGCCGCCATCGCCGCGCTGGAGGTCCGCAGCGGCGTGCGCCTGTTCGACCGCGTCGGCCGCGGCATCGAACTTACCGGCGCCGGCCGCGCCTTCCTGCCGGAAGCCCGCGCCGTCCTCGCCCGCGCGGAAGCAGCGGAGGCGGTGCTGGCGGAACTCGCCGGCCTCGGGCGCGGCATCCTGCCGGTCCATGCCAGCCAGACCATCGCCAGCTACTGGCTGCCCCGCCACCTCGTCGCCTTCCGCCGCGCCCATCCTGGCATCGCCGTGCCGCTCTCCATCGGCAACACGGCCCAGGTCGCGGCGGCGGTCAGCGCCGGCACGGCGGAACTGGGCTTCGTGGAAGGCGCGCTGGACGAGCCGCTCCTCCTCGCCAGCACCGTGGCCATGGACCAGCTCGTCGTGGTGGTCGCGCCCGCCCATCCCTGGGCCACCCACCCGCCGGCCGACCTCTCCGCCCTGGCCCGCGAAGGCGAATGGGTGCTGCGCGAAAAGGGCTCCGGCACGCGCTCCGCCTTCGAGGATTCCCTCCGCGCCACCGGGCTGGAACCGCAGGCACTGAAGGTCACGCTGGAACTGCCCTCCAACGAATCCGTGCGCGGCGCGGTAGAGGCCGGCCTCGGCGCCACCGCGATCTCCGCCTCTGTCGCCGCGCCCAGCATCGAGGCCGGGCTGCTCCACCCCGTGCCCATCGCCCTGCCGGAGCGCGCCTTCCAGGTGGTGTGGCACCGCGACCGCCCGCCCAGCCGCGCGGCCCAGGCCCTGCTCGCCCTGCTTCCCGTGGATGCGCCTGATGCCGTCCTGCCGGGCTTTGAACTGGCCGGGGCTTTCAGGAGAGGGCTCCGCCCTCACCCGCCAAGGGCCTGAGGCCCTTGGAACCCCGTCTGACTGCCGTGGATACCCTGATCGAAGGGGTCTCTGGTTGCTGGGCGCTTTTCCTGCGGTTGCAGTCGCCTCGGGTCGATGACCCGAGGCGCACCGTCAGCCCCGTGATTCCAAACTTCTAGAAAAAGATGATGGTGAGGGGTCCGGGGAGAGGAAGAATTCCTTCTTCCTCTCCCCGGGACAGACCGCCAGCCTTAGGCCACGCCAAGCAGCCGGATCAGCCCCAGGCTGATCACGCCCAACACCAGCAGCGAGGCCACGGCCGAGGCCGTCACCCGCCCGCCCGAGCGCGCCACCGTCCGCACATCCACCCCAAGCCCCAGCGCCGCCATGGAGAGGATGGTCAGCGCCGTGGCCAGCAAGGCCATCGGGCCCAGCAGGAAGCCCGGCACCAGCCCGAGGGAGCGGAGGGCCGCCAGGCCGAGAAAGCCGATGATGAACCAGGGCACCAGCCGGTGCAGGGGCGGCCGGCCCGGTGCCGGGCGGTCCCCGGCGGTCACCTCGCCGGGGGCCGCAGGCTCCTCCCGCAGGCGCGGCGCCAGCAGGGAGAGCACCAGCACCACCGGCCCGAGCATCAGCACGCGCACCAGCTTCACCAGCGTGCCCACCTGCACGCTCAGCGCCCCCACGGGCGCCGTGGCCGCCAGAACCTGCGGCACGGCATAGACGGTCAGCCCCGCCAGCACGCCATACTGCTCCAGGCTCAGCCCCAGCGCCGGCACCAGCAGCGGCAGGCTGAGCACCACCACCACGCCCAGCACCGCCGTGAAGGCGATGGAGGAGGCCACGTCCTCCCCATCCGCCCCCACCACCGGCGCCACCGCCGCGATGGCCGAATTGCCGCAGATGGAATTGCCGCAGGCCACCAGCACCGCCATCCGCCGCGGCAAGCCGAAGAGGCGGCACAGCCCGTAGCTGACCGTGATCGCGACCGCGACCACGACCGCGATGCCCAGAAGCAGCCAGGGCCCGACCGCGAGGATCGTCGCCGCGCTCAGCGAGGCGCCGAGCAGCACCACCGCCACCTCCAGCAGCATCTTGGCGGAGAAGTCGATGCCCGGCTTCCAGCGGGGCCCCGGCTTCCAGGCGGTCCGCACCACCGTGCCGAGCAGGATGGCCAGCACCAGCGCCTCCAGCCAGGCCCGGCCGAACAGCGCCTCCTCCAGCCTTGCCAGACCCAGCGCCACCAGCGTCACCCCGGCACAGAGCAGGATTCCGGGCATCAGGCGCGAAAAGGAATCGGTCAGCGGCATCAGGGGCGTCCTCGGGCGGCCGGGAAGCTGAGCCGCCGGAAGCCATTCATCAAACAGATCGGATCGATGAAACCAAACTGTAATATCGATGAATGGCCGGAGCGAGGCGGCTACTTCGTCCCGAACAGCCGGTCGCCCGCATCCCCGAGCCCCGGGCGGATATAGGCATGCTCGTCGAGCGCCCGGTCCACCGCGCAGGCGAAGACCGGCACGTCCGGATGCGCCGCCGCCAGCACCGAAAGCCCCTCCGGCACGGCCAGGAGGCAGGCGAAGCGCAGGTTGTTGCAGCCCGCGGCCTTCAGCCGGCCCAGCGCGGCGGAGGCCGAATGGCCGGTCGCCAGCATCGGGTCCACCACGATCACCAGCCGCTCCGCCACGTCCTCGGGCAGCTTCAGATAGTACTCGACCGGCCGCTGCGTGACCGGGTCGCGGTAGAGCCCCACATGCCCCACCCGCGCGGAGGGCACGAGGTCCAGCATCCCCGAGGCGATCCCGTCCCCCGCCCGCAGGATGGAGACGATGCACAGCTTCTTGCCGGCGATGGAGGGCGCCATCATCGGCTCCAGCGGCGTGTCGATCGGGACGCGCTCGATCGGCAGGTCACGCGTCAGCTCATAGGCCATCAGCAGGCTGACCTCGCGCGCCAGCGAGCGGAACTCGCCGGTGGAGGTCTCCCGCCGCCGCATGATGGTCAGCTTGTGCTGCACCAGCGGATGGGTGAGCACGGTCAGCCTGGGATGAAAGGCCTGGTCCATGGTCGCGCGGCTCCCTCTCGCCCGCGGCCCCTGGCTCGGCGCCGCGCCGCCCCCATAGCGCGAGGAAGGCCCGTGGCGAAGGCCACACGGCAAAGCCGCCAGCTCGGCATGCGCGCCTGGGTGTCGCCAGCATGGGCCGATGGGGTCTATAGGGGCCGCCCCACGCGCCGGGCCCTCCACCCGCGCCGGCGCACCGCGCTCCCGGCCCGACCCGCCGGCCCCGCGCCACGAAGGACCCGCCCCTGATGGACCAGCAGCCCCAGAGGACCGCCGCGCTGCCCTCCGCCCTGGATGACGCCCGCAAGACCTTCCGCCTGGAGGCCGAGGGGCTTGGCGCCCTGAGCGAGGCGCTGGATGGCCCGCTGGGCGCCCGGTTCGAGGAGGCCGTCACCGCCATCGGCCAGGCGAGCGGCCGCGTCATCGTCACCGGCATGGGCAAGTCCGGCCATGTCGGCCGCAAGATCGCGGCGACCTTCGCCTCCACGGGGACACCCGCCTATTTCGTCCACCCCGCCGAGGCCAGCCATGGCGACCTCGGCATGATCGGCGACGACGACGTCGTCCTCGCCCTCTCCTGGTCCGGGGAGGCGCCGGAACTGGCGGATACCATCGCCTATGCCCGGCGCTGGGGCATCACCCTCATCGCCATCACCTCCCGCGCCACCGGCGCCCTCGGCGCGGCGGCCGATATCCCGCTGATCCTGCCCGTCATGCCGGAGGCCTGCCCGAACGGCCTGGCGCCCACCACCTCCACCACCATGCAGATGGCCATCGGCGACGCGCTCGCCGTCGCCCTCCTCTCCCGCCGCGGCTTCTCGGCCCAGGACTTCCGGCGCTTCCACCCCGGCGGCAAGCTCGGCTCCCAGCTCCGCAAGGTGCGGGAGGTGATGCACACGGGCGACGCCGTGCCGACGGTGGCGGAGAACGCCACCCTCTCCCGCGCCATCATGGAAATGACCGGCAAGCGCTTCGGCACCACCGCCGTGGTGGACGACCAGGGCCAGCTCGTCGGCGTGGTGACGGACGGCGACCTCCGCCGCGCGTTCCAGGCGGGCTTCAAGGACGGGCCGGTGCGCGAGGCCATGTCCCGCCAGCCCCGCACCATCGGGCCCGACGCACTGGCCGAGGAGGCGCTGTCCCTAATGAACGAACGCCGCATCACCAGCCTCTTCGTGCTGGAGAACGGACGGCCGGCCGGTATCCTGCACCTGCACGACCTGCTGCGGATCGGGGTGGCCTGAGGGCGGCGTAGGTGCTTCTGGACTGACGGTCTGTCCCGGGGAGAGGAAGAAGGAATTCTTCCTCTCCCCGGACCCCTCACCATCATCTTTTTCTAGAAGTTTGGAATCACTGGGCTGACGGTGCGCCTGAGGTCGATGACCTCAGGCGACTACAAAGGCTGGAAAAGCACCCGCAACCAGAGCCGCCACCGATCCGGGGCATCCACGGCAGTCCGAACGCGGGGTCCGGGGTGGCCGTGGCCACCCCGGCGAAGGGGGTCTGGGGGAAGCGGCGCTTCCCCCAGCGGCGCCTAAACCGCCCCCGCCTCCGCCAGCTCCACCGCGCGCCCCAGATCGACGCTGAGCAGCCGCGACACCCCGCGTTCCTGCATCGTCACGCCGTAGAGCCGGTGCATCTTCGCCATGGTCAGCGGATGGTGGGTGACGACGAGGAAGCGCGTGCCGCCTTCCGTCATCGCCTCCAGCAGGTTGCACAGCCGCTCCACATTCGCGTCGTCCAGCGGCGCGTCCACCTCGTCCAGCACGCAGACCGGCGCGGGCTGGCACTTGAACACGGCGAAGATGAGCGAAAGCGCCGTCAGCGCCTGCTCGCCGCCGGAGAGCAGCGAGAGCGAGGAGAGCTTCTTCCCCGGTGGCTCCGCATAGATCTCCAGCCCGGCGTCGAGGATGTCGTCGGAGCCGACCAGCGCCAGATGCGCCCGGCCGCCGCCGAACAGGCGCGTGAACAGCGCGCGGAACTCGCCATCCACCCGCTCGAACACGGCGCGCAGCCTCTCCCGCCCCTCGCGGTTCAGATGCCCGATGGAGCCGCGCAGCTTGGCGATGGCGTGGCCGATCTCCTCGCGTTCCTTCTCCAGGTTCGCCAGGCGCTCCTCCACCTCCGCCATCTCCACCTCGGCGCGGAGGTTGACGGGGCCCATCTCCTCGCGCTCGCGGGCCAGGCGCTCGGCCTTGCGGCGGGCCTTCTCCTCGGCGGCGTCGGAGAGGTCCTCGGGCGGCTCGGGCAGCTCGGTCTCCGGGCCCAGCCGCTCCAGGATCCGGGTCGCGACCGAGCGTCCCTCATCCTCGGCACGGGCCGCGGCGCCGTCGGCGCGGGCCTGGGCCTCGCGGGCGGCGGCGAAGGCGGCATCGGCCAGGCGGCGGGCCTCGGCCGATTCGCGGGCTTCGGTCTCGGCGGCAGCCAGGGCCTGGGCGGCCTCGGCATGGGCAGCCTCCACCTCCGCCAGCATCCGGGCGGCGCTCGCCAGCAGCGCCGCGGCCTCTTCCGGCGCCTCGGCGGCGGCGGCGGCCTCAATGGCGGCGGCCTCCTGGCGCGCACTCAGCTCGATCAGCCGGGCGGCGGCATCGGCCCTGCGGCCGGCCCAGGAGGCCGCTTCCTCCTCCAGCGCCGCGCGCCGTTCGGAAAGCCGCTCGGCTTCGGCCTCCAGCGCCAGCCGGGCGGCGCGGGCCTCGGCCTCCTCGCGCCGGGCCTCGGCCAGGGCCGTGCGGGCCGCCAGGGCCAAGGCACGCGCCTGTTCGGGATCGGCATTCCCCGCCCCGGCCTCCTCGACGTCGGCGCGGGCGGCCTCGGCCTCGGCCCGCTGCTCCGCCAGGCGGGCGATCTGCGGCTCCAGCGCGGCCAACCGGCCCTCCGCCGCGGCCGCGCGGGCCGCGAGGGCGGATTGGGCGCTGCGCGCGGCATCCAGCCGGTTCTCCGCCGCGCGACGGGCCTGGCGGGCCGCTTCCTCGGCCGCCGTCGCCTGCCGCAGCGCCGCCACGGCCGCATCCCGCGCGGCGCGGGCGGCGGCGGCGTCCGGCACGGCGGCCTGGGCGGCCTTCGCGGCGTCCAGCAACTTCTCGGCCTCCGCGCGCTCGGCAGCGGCCCGCTCCAGCGCGGGCGCCAGGGCGGTCAGCCGGCTATCGGCCAGCGCCGCGCTGGCGGCGAGGCGGGAGGCCTCCTGCCGCGCACGCCCCAACCGCGCCTCGGCCTCGCGCCGGGCGTTGCGGGCGGCCTGCTCGGCGGCGGAGGCCGCGGCCTCGGCGGCCCTGGCGGCCTCGGCCTCCGCACGCGCGGTGGCGAGGGCGGCCTCGGCCGCATCCCGGGCGGCTTCCCGCGCGCGCAGGCGGTTGCGCTGGCGCAGGCGCTCGGCCCCGGCGCTCGGCGCGCCCGGATTCGCCCCATGCCCGTCCCAGCGCCAGAAGCCGCCGCTGCGGGCGACCAGCGCCTGGCCGGGCGCGAGCGTGGCCTGCATCGCCGGCCCGCGCGCCTCATCCTCGATCAACCCGATCTGCGACAGCGCCCGCGCCAGCTCCGGCGGCGCCTGGACGAGATCGGCAAGCGGCGTGGCCCCTTCCGGCAGGGGGCGCGCCCCATCCAGCGGCGGCAGGCTGCGCCAATGGCGCGGCGCCTTGGGGTCGGCCGGGGAGTCCAGCGCCTCCCCGAAGGCCGCGCCCAGCGCGGCTTCCAGCCCCGGCGGCACCGCCACGGAATCGAGGATCGGCGCGGCCGTCCCGCTATCCCCGGCGCGCAACAGGGCGGCGAGGCCCTGGGCCTCGGCGGCGGCGCGGGCACGGGTGGCGCCCGCTTCGGATTCGGCGGCCCGCGCGCGGGAGAGGGCGGAGGCGGCGGCGGAGCGGGCCAGCTCGGCATCTGTCAGCGCCTCTGCCGCGGCCTCGGCGGCGCCGGCGGCCTCGGCCTCCTCGCGCCGGGCGGCTTCCTGGCGCTCAGCCGGAATGCAGGCGGCCAGGGCCTGCTCATGCTCCCGCTTCAGCCGCTCATGGCCCTCGCTCGCGCGGCGGGCGCGCTCGGCGGCGGCCCGTGCGGCCTCACGGGCGGCAGCTTCGTCGGCCTCGGCAGCGGCGGCGGCACGGCGGGCATCGGCCTCCGCGGCGGCCGCGGCGGCACGGGCCGCCTCGGCGCGCTCGAAGTCGCCGCGGGCGGTCGCCAGGGCGGCGTCGGCATTCCCGGCCTCCGCCGCGGCGCTGGAAAGCGCCTCGGGCGAGACATTGGCCGCCCGCGCCTTGGCGCGCTCCTCCTCCAGCCGGGCCGATTCGGCCTCCAGCCGGCGCAGATTCGCCTCGGCGGCGCGGCGGGCATCCTGGAAGCGCTCGAAGGCCAGCGCGGCCTCGGCGGCGGCCTCGGCCGCGCGCTCCGCCTCCGCCTCCGCCCCGCGGGCGGCATCCTCGGCCAGGGCGAGGCGCTCGGCCGCCGCCTCGGCGCGGGCCGGCAGCCCGGCCAGCGAGGCCGCAATCTCCTGCGCCTCGGCCGTCAGCCGGGCCTCGGCGGTCTCGGCGTCATGCACCACCGTGCTGGCATGGGCATGGTCGGCCTGGATCTGGGCCAGGCGCCCGGTGGCAGCGTCCAGCGCGGCGCGGGCGCGGGCCTCGGCGGCGGCCAGCCCCTCGCCCTCCACCCGGCGGCGCTCCAGCGCGGTGCGGGCATGGGCCTCGGCGGCGCGGGGGCCGGGAAGCGCCATCTCGGCGGCATGCGCCCGGCGGGTGGCGGCCTCGGCGGCGGCCTCGGCGGCCTTGGTGGCGGCACGCGCGGCATCCAGCGCATGGCGGGCCGAAAGCAGCTGCCCCTCGGCGCGGGCGGCCAGCAGCGCCATCCACTCCGCCTCGGCCGCGCGGGTCAGGCCGGAGAGGTTTCGGTAGCGCGCGGCCTGGCGGGCCTGCTTCCGCAGGTTTTCCCGCTGGGTTTCCAGCTGGGTCCGCAGGTCGTCGGCGCGGGTGAGGTTGGTCTCGGCCTGGCGCAGCTTCAGCTCCGCCTCATGCCGCCGCGCGCGCAGGCCGGCGGTGCCCGCCGCCTCCTCCAGCACGCCCCGCCGCTCCTCCGGCTTGGCGCCGATCAGTGCGGCGACGCGCCCCTGGCTGACCATGCCCGAGGCCCGGGCGCCGGAGCCGATATCGGCGAAGAGCGTCGCCACATCGCGCCCGCGCGCCTCCTTGCCGTTGATCCGGTAGCCCGTGCCGGCGCCCCGCTCGATCCGGCGGGTGATCTCCAGCTCCGCCGCCTCGGCGTTCGGTGGCGGGGCGAGGCCCGCGGCCTCCTCCAGGCTCAGCGTCACCTCGGCCTGGTTGCGGCCGGCGCGGGTGGAGGTTCCGGCGAAGATGACGTCGTCCATCTCCCCGCCACGCATGTGGCGGGCGTTGGATTCGCCCATGGCCCAGCGCAGGGCCTCCACGACATTCGACTTGCCGCAGCCATTGGGGCCCACGATCCCCGTCAGCCCCGGAAGAACCTCCACCGTGGTGGCCTCGGCGAAGGACTTGAAGCCGGCGATCCGCAGGCGGGAGAGGGTGGCGGTGCGCGGCTTGCGCGGACCGTCCTCCTCCTCCGGAGCCTCGTCCCCCTCCGCCCCGGCCGCCGCTACGGAAGCCCCGGCCTCGGGAGCCCCGGCCTCGGCGGCGGGGGAAGCGGGCGCCCCGCCCTCCGGGGCAGGCGCGCCCCCCTTCGCCGCGGGGTCGGCCGCCGCCTCCCCCGCCGGGCTTTCCAGGGCCTCGGCCCCGGCCATCTCGGCGGGGTTGTTGTCCATCAGCTGCCGGAGACGCCCGCCAGCTCGGCGAAGCGCTCATAGGTCAGGCTGCCGGGGCTCGGGCGGCCGTTGAACACGAAGGTCGGGGTGGAGCTCACCTGATGCTCCTGCTGCCCCTTCATGCGCATCTCCAGGATGCCGCGCTGCAGCGCCTGATCGGCCAGCGCCGCATCCACCTGCGCGCGGCTCATCCCGGCCAGCGCCGCCACCTTGGCGATCTCGCCGATATTGTCGGCGCCGCGCGCGAAGGCCCAGCGGTCCTGCGAGGCGAAGAGGGCGCTCACGAAGCCCTCGTAGCGCTCCGCCGGAAGGGAGCGGGCGACGACGGCGGCGGCCAGGGCCAGCTGGTCCAGCGGGAAGTCGCGCCACACCAGGCGCAGCTTGCCCGTCTCCACCAGGCGGGACTTCACCTGCGGCCAGGTCTGGTTGTGGAAGGACGCGCAGTGGGAGCAGGTGAGGGAGAAATACTCGATCACCGTCACGGGCGCGTCCGCCTTGCCCGCCGAGCGCTCGCCCAGGCGGGGGTCGGCCGCGTTGCTGCCCTGCGCCAGCGCCAGGCCGGGGGCCAGGGCGAGCATGGGAGTGGCCAGGAAGAGGTGGCGGCGGGCGATGCTCATCGGTCCGGGGATTCCGTCCTGTTTCGGCTGTCGGGTTGTCGCGTCTCGGGGGCTCGATAGACCCCGCGCGCCAATCTTGCCAGCGCATCCCGCAGTTCGGGGCTACCGACCGTATCCAGCGCGCCACGAACGGTTTCAGGAAGCGGCGCGGCCGCCCGGCGCCGGGCGGGGGCCGGCGCGGCGGGCGCCTGCTGGACGAATCGGAGCGTCTGCACCGTCACGGAGCCCAGCGCCGCATTCACCCGTCCGATGAGCTGGGGCGCCAGATGCTGCAGCTCCATGGCCACGGGGCCGGAGCAGCCGATGGTCAGCGTGCCCGCCGTCAGCCGCTTCGGCACCGTCACGGCGGCGATGGCGGGGCCGACCACCCCCGCCCAATCGGCCATCAGCAGGGCACCCGCCGGGCTGCGCTTCTTGAAGGCGGGCCGGGTCAGGCGCGGGATGAAGCCCCCCAGCGGCCGCAGGCCCAGATCGGGCCGGCGCGGATCCAGCATCGCCGGGCGGGCGGAAGCCGCGCCGGCCTCGGCCCCTCCGGCATTCGATGCGGGGGGCTTCGCGGCCGGGGTTTCCCCCGACGCCTTGGCGGGAGCCGCGCGGCGCGTGCGCGTGGCGGCCGGGGGGCTTGCCTCCGGCCCCGTCCCGCCCTCCCTTGCTCCCGTTTTGCCAGCCGCCATTCCCACTCCCCCGCCCGCCGGCCCGCTCCTGGCCTGGTATGACCGCCACCACCGCACCCTGCCCTGGCGCGCCGGCCCGGCCACGGGCGCGGTGCCAGCCGCCGACGCGCCCCCGGGCGCGATGCCAAGCCAGCCCGATCCATACCGCATCTGGCTCTCGGAGGTGATGCTCCAGCAGACCACCGTCGCCGCGGTGGGCCCGCGCTACGCCCGCTTCCTCGCCCGCTTCCCCGATGTCCAGGCATTGGCCGACGCAGCCTGGGAGGATGTGGCAGCCGAATGGGCGGGGCTGGGCTACTACGCCCGGGCCCGGAACCTGCACGCCGCCGCCAGGGCCGTCGCCGGACGCGGCGGCTTCCCGGATACGGAGGCCGGCCTCCGCGAGTTGCCGGGCATCGGCGCCTACACCGCCGCCGCCATCGCCGCCATCGCCTTCGGCCGCCCGACCGTGCCGGTCGATGGCAATGTCGAGCGGGTGGTGGCCCGGCTCCTGGCCATCCGCGAGCCCCTGCCCGGCGCAAGGCGGCTGATCGCCCCCATCGCCGCCCGCTTCATGGAGCAGGCGGAGCCGCGCGCCCGCCCCGGGGACTTCGTGCAGGCGCTGTTCGACCTCGGCGCCACCCTCTGCACCCCGCGCCGCCCGGCCTGCGCCCTCTGCCCCTGGCGGGGGGATTGCGAGGCGCAGCGGCAGGGCATCCAGGAGAGCCTGCCGGCCAAGACGCCCAAGGCGGCGCGCAAGCAGCGCCACGGGCTGCACTTCCTCGCCCGCGACCCCGCCGGGCGCCTGTTGCTGCGCCACCGCCCGCCCGAGGGGCTGCTGGGCGGGATGCTGGAAATTCCCGGCGCGCCCTGGCGGGAGGCGCCCTGGAGCCTGGAGGAAGCCCTGCCCCACGCCCCCCTGCCCGGCCTGGACTGGGCGCTGCGGCCGGGCCTGGCGCATCACGGCTTCACCCATATGGACCTCGACATGCGCCTGGCCGAAGCATCCGCGCCGGCCGGCCCCGCCCCGCCCGGCATGGGCTGGATGGAACCCGCGGCGGCCCTGGCGGCCCTGCCCACCGCCATCCGCCGCCTGCTTCCCCTGGCCGATCCCCCGCTTGCCGAAGGGCCGGAGCCCATGGCAAGCCGCCCTTCCGGAGCGCGAGGCGCCCGGAAGAAGGGAATTCGAGCATGAACGCCATCCAGGGATTCGCCGCGCGGCCGGCACTCCGCTTCTGGTCGATGGCCCTGATGGGCTCCGCCGTGCTGGCGGCCTCGGCGCAGGTGAGCCTGCCCATGTGGCCCGTGCCCGCCACGCTGCAGACCCTGGCCGTGCTGCTGCTCGGCGCGCTGGGCGGCTCGCGCATGGGCGCCGCCGCCGTGCTGCTCTACCTGGCCGAGGGCGCGCTGGGCCTGCCGGTCTTCGCCCATGGCACCGCCGGCCCCGCCGTGCTGATGGGCCCGACCGCCGGCTTCCTGCTCGGCTTCGTCGCCTCCGCCTGGATCGCGGGCCTGGCCGGGCGCGGCGCGCTGCGCCAGGGCCTGGTGCTGACCGCCGCCCACCTCGCCGTCTTCGTGCCGGGCGTGCTCTGGCTGTCCGCCTTCACCGGGCTGGAGAAGGCCTGGATGGCCGGCTTCCTCCTCTTCGTGCCGGGCACGGCGGTGAAGACGGCCCTCGCCTTCGCGACGCTGCGGGCGCTGCGCCGGGGCTGATCCCCGCATCATCGACGCGCGGATGAACCGCCCGCCCCGGCATCCCCGGGGCGGGCGGTTTCCGTTCCGGGCCGGCCCCAAGCTTCTTCATCTTCACAGGATGCTTATCGATTCGCTGGCAGACTCAGTGTCTCCACGGGTGCATAGTTGCAGAAGCGGCGGTTCAGCCCTCAGGATCGAGACGAGGAAGCGTCTCCCGGCCAGACGCGAAGGAGCAGGACGATCACCGCCATGGAGCCCGCCGGCGAGAAGGACGAACCGGGCAGCACGGAGGACGAGGCGGCGCGGCTGCGGGCGGTTGCGGCCTATCAGGCGGATTGCGCCGAGCGGGGCGCGGAGCTGGACCAGCTCGCCGAGCTGGCCGCGAACATCCTCGAGGCGCCCATCGCGCTGATCAACCTGGTCGCGGGCGATTCGATGCTCGTCATCGCCCGCCACGGCATCCCCTTCCCCGACACGCCCCGGCAGGTTTCCTTCTGCACGCACACCATCCGCCAGGATTCCGTGCTCGTCGTCCCCGACGCATCCAGCGACATCCGCTTCGCGCGCAACCCGCTGGTGACGGGCGGGCCGAACATCCGCTTCTATGCCGGCACGCCCCTGGTCAGCCCCCTCGGGGGGCACCGGATCGGCGCGCTCTGCGTCATCGACACGAAGCCCCGCGCGCCGCTGGACGAGCGGCAGCAGCACCTGCTGCGCAGCCTCGCCGCGCTGGTGATGGACCGCATGGAGATGCGCCGGCTGGACGGCGCGCGCCGCGACGGGCTCGCGCGCTTCTCCCGCGTCACGGCGGCGCTGCCGAGCGCGGTGATCTGCGCCGACGACGCCGGCCGTGTGACCCATTGGAACGACGCGGCGGAACGCCTCTTCGGCTGGACCGCGGCGGAGATGATCGGCGGCCCAGCTGACCGTATCCTCCCGGCATCGGACCGCGCCTCGCATGCCGCGCGCCTGCTGCGCCTCGCCGAAACCGGCGGCTCGCCGGACCATGCGCCGATCGAGGTCACGGTCCAGCGCCGCGACGGCGGCATCTTCCTCGCGGAGATGACGCTCGCCTGCTGGCGGGAAGGCGGCGACCGCATGGCCTCCGCGGCGATCCTGCGGGACGTGACCCAGCGGCGCCAGGCCGAGCGCCGGCTGCGCCACCTCGCGCATCACGACCCGCTGACCGGTCTCGCCAACCGCGTGCTGCTGTCCGAGGCGCTGCAACGCTCCCCGCGTTCCAGCCCCTGCTCGCTCATCCTGCTGGACCTGGACGGGCTGAAGCATGTGAACGACGCCTTCGGCCATGAGGTGGGTGATGCGCTGCTGCAGGAGGCCGCCGCGCTGATGGAGCGCTGCCTCGACCGGCGCGGGCTTCTCGCCCGGCTGGGCGGGGACGAATTCGCGGTGCTGCTGCGGGGCGACGCGGCGATGGCGGCGGCGGTCGCGGCCGAGCTGCGCGAAACCCTGGCCACCGAATCCTTCCGCCTGCGGGACCGCAGCTTCCGCCTGCACGCCAATACGGGCCATGCCAGCGCGCCCGGGCTGCAGGCCGATACGCTGCTCGCGAATGCCGACCTCGCCCTGCACCGCGCCAAGGCCCAGGGCAGCGGCGCCGGCCTGGCCTACGAGCCGGCCATGCGGGCGGAATACCAGGCCCGGCGCACCCTGGAGGAGGAGCTGGAGCGCGCCGTGGAGAAGGGCGAGTTCACCCTGTTCTACCAGCCCCAGATCGGCCTGGCGGATGGCCGGATGACCGGGGCGGAGGCGCTGCTGCGCTGGCAGCATCCCCAGCGCGGCCTGCTCGCCCCCGGCGCCTTCCTGCAGGTGCTGGAGACAAGCGCGCTGGCGGCGCAGGTGGGCGATTGGGCGCTGGACCAGGCCTGCCGCCAGGCGGCGGCCTGGCGCGCCGCCGGCGTCACGCTGCGGATCGGCGTCAACCTTTTCGCGGAGCAGCTTCGCCACGGCTGCCTGGACAGCAAGGTGGAGGCCGCCCTGGCGCATCATGGCCTGCCGCCCACGGCGCTGGAGCTGGAGCTGACCGAGACGATCGTGCTGCGGAAGGCCGATGCGCAGCTGGAGCCATTGCGCCGGCTGCACGCCATGGGCACCGGCATCGCCCTGGACGATTTCGGCACGGGCTATGCCTCGCTCTCCACCCTCAAGCGCTTCCCCCTGACCCGGCTGAAGGTCGACCGGAGCTTCGTGACCGAGATCGCGACCGACCGGCATGACGGCGCCATCGTGGAGACGCTGCTCGCCCTCGGCCGCAATCTCGGCCTCGATGTCATCGCCGAGGGGATCGAGACGGCCGAGCAGGAGGCTGCCCTTCGCCTTCGCGGCTGCGAGGCGGGGCAGGGCTATCTCTACGGCCGCCCAATGCCACCCGACGCGTTGCTCGCCCTGGCTCAGACACGGCAGGCCGCCTGAGCCCACGCCATTCCGGCGGATCAGGACTTCCCGGCGGCGGCTCTAGCCAAGCACTGCAGCATCCACCCCCAGCCGCGCCGCATGGGCGCGGAGGGATTGCACGAGCGCCTGGGGCACCCGCACCCCTTCCGCTTCCGCTCGCGCAATCAGCCGCGCGGCCTTCTCCCCTGGAAGTCGCACGGGCGCGGCGGGGTCGATCGGCGGATTGGCATGGACCTGCCCGGCCAGGAAATCCATCTGGGCCAGGAAGGCGTCGCGCCCGGCGAAAGCCTCGGGGTCGAGAAGCTGGAGGAAGACATTGGCCCCCCAGCGCGTCGGCGCCTCGCGCCGCCCATGGCCCGCCAGCCCGCCCGTCAGCGCCTCCACCATCAGGGCCAGGCCGAAGCCCTTATGGCCGGATTCCACGCCGCCCAGCAGCATGAGGCTGCCCCGCTTCTCCCCCTGCTCGACCACCGAGGGGTCGCGGCTCGGCCGCCCCTCATGGTCCAGCACCCAGGGATGCTCGAACAGCTCGCCCGCCGCCGTCTTCTCCCGCGTGAGGGAGAGCGTGGTGACCGAGGCGCAGATATCGACCAGCACGGGGGAATCGCTGGTGGGGAAGCCGATGGCGAAGGGGTTGGGGCTGAACAGCCCCGCCTTGCCGCCGAAGGGCGCGACGATCCTTGTATGCGGCCCGGAGGAAGCGATGATCGCGAGGTAGCCCCGATCCGTCGCCTGCTTCGCCAGCGCCGCGAGGCAGCCGATGTGATGGCTCCGCCGGATGGCGAAGGTGACGGTGCCGTGCCGCGGCAGGCGCTCGAAGCCAAGGTGCAGCGCCCGTTCCATCAGCCACAGGCCCGGCCGGTAGCCGCCATCCCAGACAATGGTGCCGCCCGTGTCGCGCAGCGCCTCCGGCTCCCCCTTCCCCTCCATCAGCCCCCGCTCGATCGCCTCGAGATAGGGGCCGACCTGGGCGAGGCCATGGGTGTGGCGGCCCATCATGTCGGTCAGCACCAGCAGCCGCCCCATCGCCTCCGCCTTGTCCCCGTCCAGCCCGGCGGCGGCGAAGAGGCCGGCAGCCAGGCGGGCCAGCCCGTCATGCGGGTGCAGCGAAGCGGAAGCGGTCATCGGAAGGGTTCCGGCGAGGGGCCATGGGGCGACGCCACGGGCGGCGGGCGCCCGCGGAACGCGCGTGTCATGCAGGGAGGAGGGGGCGGCCCCGGCGGAGCCGCCCGGGCGGCGCTAGTCGAGCCGCACGTTGTTGGCGCGGATCAGCCGCGTATAGGTCTCGGTGGTCGAGGCCAGCCAGCTGCGGAAGGCATCCGGCCCCTCGGTGCGCGGCTCGGCGCCCAGGTCCTTCAGCCGGGCGGCGATGGCGGGCAGCGCGACGATCGCGTTCAGCTCCCTGTGCAGGCGCTCGATCACCGGGCGAGGCGTGTTGCCCTGCACCATGATGCCCTGCCAGGTGCCCGCATCCGCCGCCGGCCAGCCGATCTCCCGGAAGGTCGGCACGTTCGGCAGGGTGGAGAGGCGGTGCTGGCCCGTCACGGCCACGGCGCGCATCTGGTTGTTCACCGCATAGGGCTGCGCCTGGGTGGCGCCGGCGATGGTCAGGTCGGCCTCGCCCGAAACCACGGCGGTCAGCGCCGGGGCGCCGCCGCGATAGGGCACATGCGTCATCTCCTTGCCCCAGGCATCGGCCAGCTCGATCAAGGTGAGGTGGGAAGCGGTGCCGACGCCCGAATTGCCCGCGTTCAGCGGCCGCGGGGCGGATTTCGCATAGGCCGCGAGCGCGCGCGCATCCTGCACCGGCAGCGCATTCGCCACGCCGAGGATGTAGGGCGCGTAGATCAGCATGGTGACGGGCGCGAGGTCCTTCGCATTGTCGAAGGGCAGGCGCGGAAAGAGCGCGGGATTGGTCGCGATGGTCGTCACGTCCATCAGCAGCAGCGTGTGGCCGTCCGCCGGGCTCTTGGCCACGACATCGGCGCCAATGTTGCCGCCCGCCCCGGCGCGGTTCTCCACCACCACGTTCTGGCCGAGCACGCGCGTCAGCTCCGGCGCGATCAGCCGCGCGAGGATGTCGCTCGTCCCGCCCGGCGCGTTGGGCACGATGATGCGGAGCGTGTGGTCGAAGTTCTGGGCCCGGACCGCGGGCGCCGCGAGCGTGGAGAAGGCGCTGGCGGCAAGGCTGGTGCGGAGAAGGTCGCGGCGCTGCATCTCGATCGTTTCCCTCAAGCGTTATGGCGGCCCTTCGAGGAGCCTTTCGCATCCGCTGGCGTAACGGGCGGAACCGATGCTTGTCCAAGCTTGAATGCGGATCGTTCGATGCGCAAACTGGATCAATGTTCGAATTGGGTCAGCTCCGCTGCTTCGTCGCCGTGGCGGAGGAGCTGCATTTCCGCCGCGCCGCCGCCCGGCTGAACATGACCCAGCCGCCGCTGAGCCGGCAGATCCAGATGCTCGAGCACGAGCTGGGCTTTCCCCTCTTCCTCCGCAGCAGCCGCGCCGTGCAGCTCACCCCGGCCGGGCGGGTCTTCCTCGACCAGTCGCGGCGGATGCTCCGCATGGCGGAAGGCGCGGCGCAGGAGGCGCTGCGGGTGGCGCGGGGCGAGACGGGCAGCGTCACCCTCGGCTTCACGGCTGCGTCCAGCTACGCCGTGTTGCCGCGCCTAGTGGCGATGATCCGCAAGGGCGCGCCGGGGATCGAGCTGAACCTGCGGGAGCTGGTGACGCAGGACCAGATCGCGGCGCTGCGCACGGGGGGCATCGATGCGGGGCTGCTGCGCCCTCCCCTGGCCGGGCCGGACCTGCGCGCGGCGCGGCTGGAGCGCGAGCCGCTGCGGGTCGCCCTGCCGCTCGGCCATCCGCTGGCCGAGGAGGAAAGCGTGGACCCCGCCGCGCTGGATGGGCAGCCCCTCATCACCTACCCGCCGGTGGAAGGCCGCTACCTCCATGACCTCGTCCATTCGGTGCTGCGGCTCGGCGGTGTGACGCCGGGGCGGGTGCAGCATGTCAGCCAGACCCATTCCATCCTGGCCCTCGTGGGCGCCGGAATCGGCTTCGCGCTCGTGCCCCAGGCCGCCGAGCGGCTACGGCCCATGGATGTGGTGCTGCGCCCCCTGCGCGGCACGCCGCCGCTGACCGCGGACCTGCTGCTGGCCTGGGCCGAGGCCGGGAACCCGGCGCGGGACGCGGTGCTGGCGGTGGTGCGGCGGGAATGGCCCGGGCTCGGGCAGGTAACCTAGGCGGGCCGGCGCTCAGGAGCCCGGGGCCAGCTCCGCCCGAAGCTCGTCGATCACCCGCAGCGTGCCGTCGCGCCGCTCCAGGTGCCAGAAGGTCCAGCCGTTGCAGGAGGGGGCCTCCTGCACGGCCGCGCCCACCTGGTGGATGCTGCCCGTGATGCGGCCGCAGCGCAGCGTCGCATCCGCGCCCACCTCGGCCTGCCAGCGGCGGTGCCGGTCCCAGAGCTTAGTGCCGGGCGGCACCAGCCCGCGCTCCACCAGCGCGCCGAAGGGGATGCGGGGCTGCTCGCGCTTGGCCGGCAGGGTCAGCGCGATGCTCTCCGAAAGCGGCTCGACGGCCTTCAGCCGGGCCTCGGCGGCATCGGCATAGCCCTCGTCCCGCTCCAGCCCGATGTAGCGGCGGCCCAGGCGCTTCGCGACGGCGGCGGTGGTGCCGGTTCCGAGGAAGGGGTCCAGCACCACCTCCCCCGGCGCGGTGCAGGAGAGGATCACGCGGTGCAGCAGCGCCTCGGGCTTTTGCGTCGGGTGCAGCTTGGCGCCGTCCTCCCCGCGCAGCCGCTCATGGCCGGTGCAGAGCGGGATGAGCCAGTCGCTCCGCATCTGCTTGTCGTCGTTCATCGCCTTCATGGCGGCGTAGTTGAAGCGGTAGCGGCTCTCCTCCCCGCGCGCGGCCCAGATCAGGGTCTCATGCGCGTTGGTGAAGCGGCGGCCGCGGAAGTTCGGCATGGGGTTGGACTTGCGCCACACCACGTCGTTCAGGATCCAGAAGCCGAGATCCTGCAGCGCGACGCCGAGGCGGAAGACGTTGTGGTAGGAGCCCATCACCCAGATGGTGCCGTCCCGCCGCAGCACGCGGCGGCATTCGGTCAGCCATTCGCGCGTGAAGCGGTCATAGGCCGCCAGGTCGTCGAACCGGTCCCAGTCGTCGTCCACCGCATCGACGAGGCTGTCATCCGGCCGCCGCAGCGAGCCCTTGAGCTGAAGGTTGTAGGGCGGATCGGCGAAGATCGCGTGCACGGAGGCCGGCGGCAGGCGCCTGAGGCTCTCGATGCAGTCGCCACGCAGCACGCTGTCCAGCGGCAGGTCCAGACCCGTCGTTCCCACGCGCGCCACATCCCCCGGTAAATCGCCGGCCGTGGCGCTCCGCCCCCGCGTCGCGCCGGGCCGTGCCCCCTTGGCAACATGCCCATGCCCGAGTCGCCCGGTCAAGTTTCGGGTCAAGAAAGCGCCAGAACGGCTTGATCGACCGGGCTGAATCCGCGCCGGTGATGCGGCGTCGGCCCCAGCCGCGCCAGGACTTCCCGATGCGCCGGGGTGGGGTAGCCGACATGCTGGGCGAAGCCATAGGCCGGCCAACGCGTGCCGAGCCGCGCCATCGCCCGGTCCCGCAGCACCTTCGCCATGATGGAGGCGGCGGCGATCGACAGGGACAGCCCGTCCCCACCCACCACGCAGCGCACCGCGCAGGTCAGGCGCGGCGGGGCATTGCCGTCCACCAGCGCCAGGGAAGGCGCGACAGGCAGGCGCGACACGGCGCGGAGCATGGCCAGATGGGTGGCGCGCAGGATGTTCAGCCGCCCGATCTCGCCCGCGCTGGCCGCGCCCACGCCGATCAGCGCGGCGCCGGCGGCGCGGGCCTCCAGCAGGGCGGCATAGGCGGCCTCCCGCTTCGCCGCGTCCAGCCGCTTGCTGTCATCCAGCAGCGCCGCCAGCACGGCGGGCGGCGGCGCGGGGAAGATCACGGCGGCGGCCAAGACCGGCCCGGCCAGCGGGCCACGCCCGGCTTCGTCCACCCCCGCCACCGGGCCGGGATGGGCCGATTCCAGGGAGAAGTCCGGGCGCACGGCGCCTTTTCGCGAAACGGGCACGCGCGGAACCTAGAGGATCAGCCCTCCATCCACCACCAGGGTTTGCCCCGTGATCATGGCGCCCGCGCAGCCCAGGAAGAGAATCGCCTCCGCGATATCCTCCGGCACGCAACGGCGGCCCATCGGGCAGTTCTGGATGGATTGCGCCCGCTGCGCCTCCGTCCACTCGATCTGCCAGGTGCTGTCCACGGCGCCGGGCGCCACCGCGTTCACCCGCACCTCCGGCCCCAGCCCCCGCGCCAGGTGCTTGGTGAGCGCGATCACCCCCGCCTTGCTGGCGGCATAGGCCATGGAGGAGCCGCGCCCGGACAGCCCGGCGACCGAGGCGATGTTCACCACCGCCCCGCGCGTCTCCCTCAGCGCCGGAACCGCCGCCCGGGTGGTGCGGAACAACCCGACGAGATTCGTGTCCAGGATGGTGTCCCAAAGCTCATCGGTGAACTCGTCCAGCGCATGGCCGGGAATGGTGCGGGACACACCGGGGGTGCCGGCATTGTTCACCAGCAGGTCCAGCCGGCCGAGGCCCGCGACGGCGGCCCCCACCATGGCCGCCTCCTCCCCGCCCCCGATGAAGCCGGGGGCCTCCACCACCGTCGCGCCCGTGGCGCGCAGGGACGCCGCCGCCTCGGCGCCCCGCGGATCGCCCGGCAGGAAATTCAGCGCCACCGCGCAGCCATTCGCGGCCAGCTCCCGGGCGGTGGCGAGGCCGATGCCGGAGGCGGCGCCGGTCACGAGCGCGGCCCGGCCGGCAAGATCATAACGTGGCATGGCTTGGTCCTCCCTTGGCCCTCAGAATCGCCGGGGTTGGCGGGATGGGGAAGAGGGGGCGCTTGTGGCCCCCGGGAGGGAGAAGGAATTCTCCCTCCCGGACCCTCCCTCGTCTTCTTTTGGAAGACTGCCGTGGAAGGTGGGGCTGGAGGTGCGCCTGAGGTCGATGACCTCAGGCGACTGCAGCGGCAGCCCGCGCGGCCCATGTTTGAATGCCTGCGGCGCGACAGCGATCAGGGTATCCCCGGCAGGCCGAACGCGGGGTCCGGGGCCCCCGCCGGGGCCCCGGTGGAGGGTCTGGGAGGCAAAGCCTCCCAGGGGCCCCAAGCGCATCAAAGCCCGCGCGCGATGAACTCATCCCCCGGGCCCAGCAGCCCCGTGGCGCCGCCGCGCAACATCGCCCGGTCCTCCGCATCCCCCCGCAGCACGGCGTCGAGGAAGGCGACGGTCAGGGCGGCGGCGCGCGCGTGATAGGTGCTTTCGGCGTAACGTCCGCCCGCCTCGGCTTCATCGGCGAAGGAGGCGTGGGCCGCGCCGGCGAGCACCGCCAGCGCGCCGGGATTGCGCGATTGCTCGAAGGGCACGCGCCGGGCCGGGGCGCGGATGCCCTCGATATAGCCGTGATCCTCGGTGCCAGTGATGTGCAGCATGGGCACGACGTAGCCGCCATAGGCCAGGCGCGGCGGCATGCCGATGGCGGGGATGGGCGAGAGCGCCACCCCGGCCTTCAGCCTTGCATCGGGCAGGCCCAGGCCACGGTCGCCCCCCGGCAGGCGCTCGCCCAGCATGTGCTGCACGGTCCAGGCGCCGAAGGAATGGCCGGCGATGGCGAGACGCTCCGGGTCGGCGCGACGCGGCAGGTTGTCGAGCGTGAAGCTCACATCCAGCAGCCGGTCCAGCGCCGCCTGCACGTTCAGCGCGCCGGCGGCGAGCCCCACCATCCGGTCCCCGCCCCCGCGCCAGAGGCTGTCGTCGGAGCCGGGATGTTGGAGATGGATGGCGAGATAGCCGTTCTCCGCCAGCGCGCGGCCGAGATAGGCCAGGCCTTCGCGCGAGCCGCCCAGGCCGTGGGAGAGGATGACCGCGGGCGCCGGGCCGCTGCCCGCGGGCTCACGAAGGAGAACGGGAATGGCGCGTGCGCGGGCGGCGTCGCGCCATTCGGTGCGGGATTCGGTGATGCGGGCCTCCATCGGCCGGGAACCGGCCGATGGCGCGGCGGCGCAGCCCGGTGCCGCCAGCAAGGGCAGCAGGGCCGGCGCCGCGAGCAAGGAACGCCGGTTCAGAGGGGGATATCGTAGGTCCGCCAGGGCGTCAGCTTCGCCACGCGGTCGTACACCGCGCGGGCGCGGCTGTTGTCCTCGGCTGTGATCCAACGGATGACGCTCCAGCCGCGACGGCGGCCTTCCTGGGCAAGGGCTTCGAGCAGCGCATCGGCCACGCGCTTGCCCCTCATCTGGGGATCCACGAAGAGATCGTCCAGATAGCCGCCGGTGCTGGCGGAAAGCGGCCGGGCGAAGGGCCTGAAATGCGCCAGGCCCACCGCGTGCCCCTCCGCATCCTCGGCCACGAAGGCCTCGGTCCCATGCGCCGGGTCATGGATCCAGGACCAGACGCGGTCGCGCATCTCCTGGGTCTGGGTCACGCGGTAGAATTCCGCGTAGCCGGCATAGAGGCGGTTCCAGTCCTCCCGGTGCCGTTCCTGCAGCGGGACGATCCGCACGTCGCTCATGGCGCTTCCTTCAGCTTGAAGTCGATCCGGCCGGCGGCGTTCAGCGCCAGCAGGAGGGAGGCGGTGTGCATCGCCTGGGGCAGCAGCCCCGCCCCGAGGCCGGCGAGCACGCGCGAGAGAGGCCAGAGCTCCACCGTGATGTCCTCCCCCACCTCATGCGCGGTGGGGTGGGTCAGCGTGGCGCCGAGCGCCAGCACGGTATGCGCGCGGTTGCGATGCGTGGCGGTGTTGGGGCTGAGGGAATGGAGGAGGCGGAAGCCGGGCGCGGAATAGCCTGTCTCCTCCCGCAACTCGCGCGCGGCGGCCACGGTCGGGTCGGCATCGGCCTTGTCCACGGCGCCCGCCGGCAGTTCCAGCGTCCAGGCCTGGGCGCCGTGGCGGTACTGGCGCACCAGCACCAGCTCATCCGCCGGCGTCACCGCGACCACATGCACCCAGTCCGGATAGGACAGGCTGTAGAAGGGATCGAGCACATTGCCCTTGGAATCCCGCACGGCATCGGCCGTGACATGGATCCAGCGGTCCTGGAGCACGGTGCGGGAGGAGAGAACCTCCCAAAGGAGTGGCCCAAGGGGCGGCCCGGGAGGCGGAGGCGAATCGCTCATGGCGCGGGAGCATGCCGCAAGACATCCGCCAGGGCTCTAGCGAACCCTGGCGGAAGGCTCGGCCCGGCTATTCCGCCGCCACCTTCGGCGCGTCCTGATACGCCTCCAGCGGCGCGCAGGTGCAGGCGAGGTTGCGGTCGCCGTAGACGTTGTCCACGCGCTTCACCGGCGGCCAGTACTTCTGGGCCGCGACCCAGGGCAGCGGGAAGGCGGCTTCCTGGCGCGTATAGGGGTGGGGCCAGCTTTCCGCCGTCACCTCCTCGGCCGTGTGCGGGGCGTTCTTCAGCGGGTTGTCGGCCTTGTCCGCCCTGCCCTGCTCCACCGCGCGGATCTCGGCGCGGATGGCGATCATGGCGTCGATGAAGCGGTCCAGCTCCTCCTGCGGCTCGCTCTCGGTGGGCTCCACCATCAGCGTGCCCGCCACCGGCCAGGACATGGTCGGGGCGTGGAAGCCGTAATCCTGCAGGCGCTTGGCGATGTCCTCCACCAGCACGCCGCCCCCCTGCTGGAAGCCGCGGCAGTCGAGGATGCACTCATGCGCCACCATCCCCTCCTTGCCGCGATAGAGCACGGGGAAATGGCCATCCAGCCGCTTCGCAACATAGTTGGCGTTGAGGATCGCCACCTGCGTCGCCCGCGTCAGCCCGGCCGCGCCCATCATGCGGATATAGGCGTAGGAGATGGGCAGGATGCTGGCGCTGCCGAAGGGCGCGGCGGAAACGGGGCCGAAGCCCGTCGCCGGCCCGGCCTCGGCCAGCATCGGGTGGTTCGGCAGGTGCGGCGCCAGATGCGCGGCCACGCCGATCGGGCCGACGCCCGGCCCGCCGCCGCCATGCGGGATGCAGAAGGTCTTGTGCAGGTTCAGGTGGCACACATCGGCGCCGATCGCGGCCGGGCTGGTCAGGCCCAGCTGCGCGTTCATGTTGGCGCCATCCATGTAGACCTGCCCGCCCGCCGCATGCACGGCGGCGCAGATCTCGCGGATCGCCTCCTCGAACACGCCATGCGTGCTGGGATAGGTGATCATCAGCGCGGAGAGGTTCGCCGCATGCCCCTCGATCTTCGCGCGCAGGTCGTCGAGATCGACATTGCCCCCGCGGTCGCAGCCCACCACCACCACGCGCATGCCCGCCATCACGGCCGAGGCCGGGTTGGTGCCATGGGCGGAGGAGGGGATGAGGCAGATGTCCCGGTGCCCCTCGCCCCGCGCCTGGTGATAGGCGCGGATGGCCAGCAGCCCGGCATACTCGCCCTGGCTGCCCGCATTCGGCTGCAGCGAGACCGCCGCGAAGCCGGTGCAGGCGCAGAGCCAGGATTCGAGGCGCCGGATCATCTCGATATAGCCGCGCGCCTGCTCCGCCGGCGCGAAGGGATGGATGTCGGAGAAGCCGGGGAAGGTAACGGGGATCATCTCCGCCGTCGCGTTCAGCTTCATCGTGCAGGACCCCAGCGGGATCATGCTGCGGTTCAGCGCGACATCCTTGTCCTCGAGCCGCTTGAGGTAGCGCAGCATCGCATGCTCGGAACGATGCGCGCGGAAGACGGCGGCGGCGAGGAAGGGCGTGCGGCGCGCCAGCGCGGCGGGAAGCCGCTCCGCCGCCGCCAGCTCGCCCAGCCCCACGCGCTCACGGCCCGCCGCCTCGCACAGCGCGGCGCCGAGCGCGATCAGGTCCTGCCGCGTCACCGTCTCGTCCAGCGCGATCGCGACGCAGCCCGCATCCACGCGGCGCAGGTTGAAGCCGGCCCCGAGGGCGGCCGCCATCAGCGCATCCGCCTTCGTGCCCGCCTCGATCGCCACCGTGTCGAAGAAGCTCTCGTGGCGCAGCGCGAAGCCGGCGCGGGTGGCGGCATCGGCGAGAAGGCTCGCCAGCAGATGCGTGCGGCGGGCGATGCGGGTCAGCCCCTCCGGCCCGTGCCACACGGCATACATGCTCGCCATCACCGCCAGCAGCACCTGCGCCGTGCAGATGTTGCTCGTCGCCTTCTCGCGGCGGATGTGCTGTTCCCGCGTCTGCAGCGCCAGGCGCATGGCCGGGCGCCCGGCGGCATCGACGGAGACGCCGACGAGCCGCCCCGGCATCAGCCGCTTCAACCCGTCCTTCACCGCCATATAGGCCGCGTGCGGGCCGCCATAGCCCATGGGCACGCCGAAGCGCTGCGTGCTGCCCACCACCACATCCGCGCCCATCTCGCCCGGCGGGGTGAGGACCGTCAGCGCGAGGATGTCGGCCGCGACGATCGCCAGCGCCCCGGCCGCCTGCGCGGCGGCGATGGCGGGGGCGATGTCGCGCACCTCGCCCGTGGTGCCGGGATAGGAGAGCACGACGGCGAAGGGCTTCAGCCCCGCATAATCCGCCGCGTCATCCGTGACATGGATCGCGATGCCCAGCGGCTCGGCGCGCGTGCGCAGCACGGCCAGGGTCTGCGGGTGCAGGTCCGGCGCCACCGCCAGCGCGGTGGACTTGCCCTTGTGGGAGGCCAGGGCCAGCGCCATCGCCTCGGCCGCCGCCGTCGCCTCATCGAGAAGCGAGGCATTGGCGACCGGCAGGCCGGTCAGGTCGCTCACCATCGTCTGGAAGTTCAGCAGCGCTTCCAGCCGCCCCTGGGCCAGCTCCGCCTGATAGGGCGTGTAGGCCGTGTACCAGCCCGGATTCTCCAGCACGTTGCGCAGGATCACCGGGGGCGTGTGGGTGCCGTGATAGCCGCATCCGATCAGCGACTTCACCCGCAGGTTCTTCTCGGAGATGGCGCGCAGCTCCGCGACGGCCGTGGCCTCGCCCACCGGCGGCGGCAGCGCGTCCAGATGGCTGCCGCGAATGCCCGCGGGCACCGTGCGCGCGGCCAGGGCCTCCAGGCTTTCCGCGCCCACGGCGCGCAGCATCGCCGCGACCTGCGCCTCGCTCGGCCCGATATGCCGGCTGGCGAAGGCGGCGCTCTCCTCCAGCGCCGCGAGCTGGTCGAGCGCGCTCAATGCCCCTCCTCCGCGTGCCGGGCATAGGCATCGGCATCCATCAGCTTGTCGATCTCGGAGGCGTCGCGCGGGGTGATGGTGAAGAACCAGCCCTCGCCCATCGGCGCGCTGTTCACCAGGGCCGGGTTGTCCACCAGCGCGTCGTTCACCGCCGCGATGGTGCCGGCGATGGGCGCGTAGATGTCGGACGCCGCCTTCACGCTCTCCACCACCGCGACCGCCTCACCGGCCTCCACCACGCGCCCGGCTTCGGGCAGGTCCACGAAGACGACATCGCCCAGCGCGTTCTGCGCATGGTCGGAGATGCCGACGGTGGCCACGTCGCCATCCAGGCGGACCCATTCGTGGCTTTCGGCGAAACGGGCCTGGCTCATGCGACAACTCCGGTTTGATTCACGAGGGGGACGCGCTTGTAGCGATGGGGAACGAAGGGGGTGGGGGCGATGCGCGCGGGGATGGCCCGCCCGCGCACCATCAGTTCAAGCGCCGTGCCATCGGCGGCATGGGCGCGGGCGACATAGCCCATGGCGACCGGCGCGTTCAGCGAGGGGCCGAAGCCGCCCGAGGTCACCTCGCCGACCGGCAGGCCGTTGATGGCGATTTCGGTATGCGCCCGGGCGGGCTGGCGTCCATCGGGCAGGATCCCGACGCGCAGGCGCTTCGGCCCGCTGTCCAGCTCCTCCCGCACGCGCTCGGCGCCCGCGAAGTTCCACTCCATCCGGCGGCGCTTGCCCAGGCTGAAGGTCAGCGCGGCCTCCACCGGGGAGGTCGTCTCGTCGATGTCCTGGCCATAGAGCGGCAGCCCGGCCTCCAGCCGCAGGCTGTCCCGCGCGCCCAGCCCGGCCGGGGCGGCGCCGGCCGCCAGCAGGGCCCGGGCGACCCTCTCCGCCCCCTCGGCGGGGATGCCGATCTCGAACCCGTCCTCCCCGGTATAGCCGGAGCGCGTGATGAGGGCCGGAACCCCGGCCACCGGGCTCTCCAGCACGCCCATGAAGGGCATGGCGGCCACGTCGCCCTCGGCGAGCGGCGCCAGGATCGCCTCCGCCCCCGGCCCCTGCAGGGCCAGCAGCGCGCGATCGGGGCGCGGCACGAGGGAAACACCCGCCGGCAGCACCGCGCCGATGGCCTCGATATCCACCGCCTTGCGGGAGGCGTTGAGGACGAGGAACAGCCGGTCGCCGAGATTGGCCACCATGAAGTCATCGATGATGCCGCCGCTCTCGTTCATCAGCAGGGCGTAGCGCTGGCGCCCGGCCCGCAGCGCCTGCAGCTCGGCGGGCGTCACGCGCTCCAGCGCGGCCGCGGCGCCTTCGCCGCGCAGCTCCGCCTGGCCCATATGGGAGACGTCGAACAGCGCCGCGCCCGTGCGGCAGGTCCCGTGCTCGGCCATGATCCCGGCCGGGTACTGAACAGGCATGGAATAGCCCGCGAAGCCCACCATGCGCCCGCCCAATTCGCGGTGCAGGCCGGTCAGCGGCGTCTCAAGCAAGGATTGGGTATCGGCCACGCATCCCCCAGGGCCGCGGATGCGGCCGGTTCAGATCGTGGCCCCCCTCTGTCCCGAGACCTGAGAGATTCGGAAGGCGCGGCCTTCCTTACTCCGTCGGTGCCAGTTCCTTCGCAGGCGCTGGGCTTTCCAGAGGCCCCTTCCCCACGCGGTCCTTCTGCCTGAGCGTTTCCGGGGGCCGGTTGCGCCTTCGGCGGGGGCGGCTCCGTCCAGGCGGGCGCCCCTCTCTCCCGCGCGGGATCAGCGGGTGGGACAGTGGTGCCCGAATGCGCCGCCGCGCGCAACCGCGATCGCGGGGGCTAGGCCCGGGCAGCGCCTGCCCTGCCTGCCCCCCCCCTCCGGCTCCGGCACCCCGGAGAACCCTCCGCCTGCGGCCCCGTTCCTGAAAGCGCGCATGAGCGGCCTGCGGATCAGCGGCGCCGGTTGGCTTCCAGCTGCTCCGGCGTCAGCTGGAAGCTGACCAGCACCACCCGCTCCGCCGCCCGCCGGACATCCCCGGGGATGCGGACCATCATCTCCTCCCCCCCGGCCGCCGCGCGGCGCTCGGCGCCGCTGAAGCGGAGGCTCAGCACGTCCGAGCCGCGGTTCAGCACCCGCCCCTCGGCCCCGTCGGTCACGGCGATGAAATAGGGCAGCTCCACGGCCCCGCCGGCCAGCGCCGGCCCGCGCTCCGCCTCGGCCTGCACCACCACGGTCAGGTCGAGCCCGGCATTCCGGGGCGCCAGCTCGCAACGGGACTGCACGCCCGTCAGCCGGGCCTGCACCTCCACCGCGCGCGGCCCGGGCCGCGCGCCGGCGCGGTAGCGCGTCATCTCCGCCCCCTCGGCCAGCACCGCCACGCGCGGGCAGGCGGGCGGGCCGGCGGAGGCCGCAGCCATGGCGTTGGGGGCGGTCCCCGCCGCCGGCGTGGTGCCGCCGCCACACCCCGCGAGCAAGGCCAGAGCCGCAAGGGCCGGGAGAGTGGATCGGATCACGCGGAAAACCCTCCTTTTCGGCCGCCGGCCGGGCGCGGGCGCGTCTCGGCCCTGGGCGGCGGGGCCGGGGGCGGCTAGATAAGGCGCGCCCACGGTCCGGCCGGGGGCTGTTCGCGCCGGCGCCGAAGGACCAAGTCGCACGCCATGGACCAGATCGCAAACCACCTCCCGGGTGCGCCCAAGCCGCCGCTGAAGGTTCTGCTGGCCGGCCCGCGCGGCTTCTGCGCGGGGGTGGACCGCGCCATCAAGATCGTCGAGCTGGCGATCGAGCGCTATGGCGCGCCGGTCTATGTGCGCCACGAGATCGTGCACAACCGCTTCGTCGTGGAAGGGCTCCAGGCCAAGGGCGCCGTCTTCGTCGAGGAGCTGGACGAGATCCCCGATGACGGCCAGCCCGTCATCTTCTCCGCCCATGGCGTGCCGAAATCCGTGCCCGCCGCGGCCGATGCCCGGCAGATGCTCTATCTCGACGCCACCTGCCCCCTGGTCAGCAAGGTCCACCGCGAGGCGGAGCGCCACCACACCAATGGCAGCCACATCCTGCTGATCGGCCATGCCGGCCATCCGGAGGTGGTGGGCACCATGGGCCAGCTCCCCCCGGGGGCCGTGACGCTGGTGGAGGATGCGGAGCAGGCCGCGACGGTGGAGCCGCCGCCCGGCCCCCTCGCCTATGCCACCCAGACCACCCTCTCCGTCGATGACACGGCCGAGGTGCTGGACGTGCTGCGCGCCCGCTTCCCGGCCCTCTCGGCCCCGGTGAAGGAGGATATCTGCTACGCCACCACCAACCGCCAGGCGGCCGTGAAGGCGATCGCCGAGCGTTGCGAGCTGATCGTGGTGGTGGGCGCCGCCAACTCCTCCAATTCCGTCCGCCTGCGTGAGGTGGCCGAGAAGGCCGGCTGCCCGCGCGCCGTGCTGGTGCCGCGCGGCCGGGACTTCGACCCGGCCCTGGCCGACGGCCTTTCCACCATTGGCATCACCGCCGGCGCCAGCGCGCCGGAGGTGCTGGTGGAGGAGGTGATCGCCCGCCTGCGCGAGCGTTTCGACGTGACCACGGAGGATGTGACGGTCGCGGAGGAGCGGATCGTCTTCAACCTTCCCCGCCCGCTGCGCGCGCCCCGGCCCGCCCCCACCGCCGCGGAGTAGCCCGCCGGGCCGGGCGGGGCCGCTTGCCACCCCGCCGCGCCTGGGGCATCCCCCCGGCCAGGGGGTTCCGATGGCTGTCTATACCGAGGTGTCCGACGAGGCCTTGCGCGCCTTCCTCGCGGGCTATGAGCTGGGCGAGCTGGTCGCCTTCCGTGGCATCGCGGAAGGGGTGGAGAACAGCAACTACGCCCTGAAGACCACCGCCGGGGACTTCATCCTCACCCTCTACGAGAAGCGGGTGGACCCCACCGAACTCCCCTGGTTCCTCGGGCTGATGCGCCACCTCGCCGCGCGCGGCCTCGCCTGCCCCGAACCCGTGGCCGGGCGCGACGGCGAGGCCCTGCGGGAACTGGCCGGCCGCCCCGCCGCCATCTGCACCTTCCTCCCCGGCGTCTGGCCGCGCCGCCCCTCGGTGGCGCATTGCGGCCCGCTCGGCACGGCCCTGGCCGCCCTGCACGCCGCCGGCGAGGGCTTCACGGCCGAGCGCCCGAACGCGCTCGGGCCCCAGGGCTGGGCCCCGCTGCTCGGGCGCTGCCGCCCGAACGGGGACACGGTGCAGCCGGGCCTCTGCGCCGAGCTGGACGGTCATCTGGAATCCATCCTCGCCGCATGGCCCGCCGGCCTGCCGCGCGGCCAGATCCATGCCGACCTCTTCCCCGACAACGTCTTCTTCCTGGAGGAGGCGCGCGGGAAGCCGCGCGTCTCCGGCCTGATCGACTTCTACTTCGCCTGCACGGACATCCTCGCCTATGACGTGGCCATCTGCCTCAACGCCTGGTGCTTCGAGCCGGACCTGTCCTTCAACGTGACCAAGGCCCGCGCCCTGCTGGCCGGCTACAACGCCGCCCGCCCCCTGTCGGCGGCGGAGATGGAGGCGCTGCCCGTGCTGTGCCGCGGCGCCGCGCTGCGCTTCCTGCTGACGCGCCTCTACGACTGGACCAACACCCCGCCCGGAGCCCTCGTGACCCGCAAGGACCCGCTCGAATACCTGCGCCGCCTCCGCTTCCACGCCCAGGCCAAGGGGGTCTCGGCCTATGGCGTCTGACGCGGTGGAATCGCCCGTGGGGGCGCCCGCCGAAGCGGTCGTCGAGATCTGGACGGATGGCGGCTGCAAGCCCAATCCCGGCCCCGGCGGCTGGGCGGCCATCCTGCGCTTCGGCGCATATGAGAAGGAGATGACGGGCGCCGAGCCCGCCACCACCAACAACCGCATGGAGCTGACCGCCGCCGCCGCCGCGCTGGAGGCGTTGAAGAAGCCCTGCCGCGTGGTGCTGCATACGGACAGCGAATACGTGAAGAACGGCGTCACCCGTTGGGTCCATGGCTGGGTACGCAACAACTGGCGCAACGCGGCCAAGGACCCGGTGGCGAATTACGAGCTGTGGCAGCGCCTGCTGGCCGCCGCCAAGCCGCACCAGGTGGAATGGAAGTGGGTGCGCGGCCATGCCGGCAACGCGATGAACGAACGCGCGGACAAGCTGGCCACCGCCGCCCGGATGACGCTGGAGCGGTAGCCCAGCGCCCCAGGGCGGGCGGTCAGGAGAGACGGACCTCCTGCCGCGCCTCCTCGGCGGAGCGGGCGGCGGCCGCGATCGCTTCCGCCCGGGCGAAGCGCCGCACGCGTTCCTGATGCTGCAGCGCCTGCTCCCGGAAGTCCTGCAGCGTCGCCAGGTCGGCTCCCTGGGCCTCCAGCCGCTCCAGCTGCTCCAGGAAGACCTCCGTCCGCTCCTGCTTGGCCAGGCGGCCGAAGGACTTGCGGAGGAAGGTGGGCAGGTCCACCACCGGGTGGATGAGATGCGTCGTCGCCGGCATCTGCAGGTCGAAGCCGAAGGGGCGGGCCTGGTTCGAATTGAAGCTCACGCGATCCGTGCTGCCGGGGATCAGGTCGTTCATGTTCGCCATCAGGAAGCTCCCGCGCTCCGCCAGCAGCGACGGCACGTAGTATTCGCAATGCACGCCGCCATTGGCGACAGGCTCGCCCAGCCGCTCCCGCAGCCGCCCCTCATAGAGGGTGATGAGGGCACGGCGGGACAGGCCGATGATCGCGAACATGGCCTTGTAGGGCTGCGCGAAGCGATGCGGCCGCCCGGCACGTGGCCCGTCGATCGGCCCCGTCGTCGTGCCGAGCATGTCGAGCTGCCCGATCTGGGCGGAGAGGATGTCCGCCAGGTCCTGCAGGTAGGTCGGCGATTCCGGGCTGACGGAGATGTCGTAGTCCCACATCAGGTAGAAGTCGTAATGCGGGATCTGGTGATAGGCGCAGTACATCGAGTAGTCGCCGAAATACCAGAAGCAGCGCTGGACATCGGTGTTCAGCCCCAGCCGCGTGCAATCGGCGACGCTATGGGCCAGCTTCGCATGACCCTGGGCGGAAACCGGGCCGCCCGTCTCATCGGCCAGGACGTAGAAGTCCCAGCCGGAAACCCGGGCCAGGGCATCCGCCAGTTCCCGGGCCTTCGGCGAGTCCCGAAGATGGGTCCGCATCAAACAGGCGATGCGGCTGGTCTGGCCATGATCTGTCATGCCGATCTGCTCTCCGCTGGCAGCGCCAGAGCTAGGGCAGAGGGGCGACAGATGGGTTTCGGATGGATGACAGAACGATGAAAGAACCGGGACGGAACGGCCGCCCCGGCCGGGGCAGGCCTAGTTGAACAGGGTGGAGACCGAGGATTCCTCGGAAATGCGGCGCATCGCCTCCGCCAGCAGCGGCGCGATGGTCAGCTGCTTGATGTTCGAGGAGACGCGCACGGCCTCGGTGGCCTGGATGCTGTCCGTGGTGATCATGTGCTCGATCGGCGCCGCGCCGATCCGCGCCACCGCCCCGCCCGAGAACACGCCATGGGTGACATAGACCGAGGCGGAGCGCGCGCCGTTCTTCAACAGCGCCTCGGCCGCGTTGCAGAGCGTGCCGCCGGAATCCACGATGTCGTCGATCAGGATGCAGTCGCGCCCCTCGACATCGCCGATCACGTTCATCACCTCCGACACGCCCGCGCGCGGGCGGCGCTTGTCGATGATGGCGAGGTCCGTGTGCAGGCGGGTGGCGATGGCCCGCGCCCGCACCACGCCGCCGACATCGGGGGAGACCACCATCAGGTCACGCCCCTTGAAGCGCTCCTGGATGTCGCGCGCGAAAAGCGGCGCGGCGAAGAGGTTGTCCACGGGGATGTCGAAGAAGCCCTGGATCTGCCCGGCATGGAGGTCCAGCGTCAGCACGCGGTCGGCGCCGGCCTGGGTGATGAGGTTCGCCACCAGCTTCGCCGAGATCGGGGTGCGGGGGCCGGACTTCCGGTCCTGCCGGGCATAGCCGAAATACGGGACCACGGCGGTGATGCGGCGGGCCGAGGACCGGCGCAGCGCATCCAGCGTGATCAGCAGCTCCATCAGGTTGTCATTCGCCGGGAAGCTGGTGGACTGGATGACGAACACATCCTCGCCGCGGATGTTCTCCTGGATCTCCACGAAGATCTCGAGGTCGGCGAAGCGCCGGACCGAGGCCTGGGTGAGCGGCAGGTTGAGGGCCGCGGCCACCGCCTCGGCGAGCGGGCGGTTGCTGTTGCAGGCGAGGATCTTCATCCGCGTGGAATCTCCGGGCGCGCCGCCCAGTCTTCACCGGCGGGCGAGTCCGGCTCTGGCAGCGTGAGGGCGGCCGGGGGATAGCAACCGTGCGCCGCCAAGTCCATGCCGGGCGGGTGGCAGGGCCGGTCTACGCAGGACGCATGCCAGGCCGGGGCACCCCCACGCCCTTGTTACCGCGCCGGGGCGCCCTCCGGCGGGGGCGGCGGGGCATTGCGGCGGGCCATTTCCTCGCCCAGCCCGCCCGCATTGGCGATGATGTCGCGCACCGCGACCGCCGCCTCCTCGGCCACCACATAAGCCACGTCGCCCCAAAGGCCGTTCAGCGTGCCCGCCGGCACCTCGTTGATCTGGGCCGCGAGGCCGAGGTCGTGCCCGTCCCGGCGAGAGACGCGCCACTGGATCTCCACGCGCTGCTTGCGCTCCGCCACGGGGGTCACCGTCACCTCCCCCGTCAGGGCGAAGGCGGCCCCGTCCGAGCCCTCCTGAACCACGAAGCCCTTGGTCGCCAGGAAGTCGCGCATCCGTGTCGAAAGGGCCTGGTTGCCATCGCCCGGCGCGCCGGTCACCCCCCGGAAGCGCACGCGCGGCGGGCCGCCGGAGCCGTTGAAGGCCACCGTCTCCGAGGCGCGGCGGGCCGCCTCCCCGCGGCTGAGCAGCCCGGCCACCACCGGCGCGTCACGCGTGGCCACGCGACGCAGCATGGCGCCGCCCGCCTCGCTCCATTCCCGCACCGGCACGGCGGCACCACGGGCCTCGCCCAGCACCTTTCCATCCGCATCCACCACGGCATAGGCGGGGGTCACGCTGCGCCCGTCCTGCTCGGCGGTGATGTCCAGGCGCCAGTCCAGCGGCGCGGGCGGCCCCGCCACGGCGGGCACCTCGGCCGCCTCCAGCGCCTCCGCCACCGCCACCGCGAAATCGGAGGAGGCGACATCCGGCAGCAGCGCCGCCCCCGGCCGGGGCACGGCGATGCGATAGGCCGGCGGCGCCGCCAGGCGGCGGCCCTCCGCGCCCGGATTGCCGCGGAAAGGCTGGGGCAGCGGCCCGCAGGCCACCAGCAGCGCCAGCGGCAGGAGCAGGGCGAGGAAGGGGCGCATGGCTCAGCCGATCACGCAGGAGGCGACAAGGGGAAAAGCCATCGGCACCACGGAAAAGGGGACGTAGGGCATGGGGCCGCCCTTATCCACGGACGCCGCCCCCGGCGCCAGGGGGAGGCCGCCCCAGGGCACCCCGGGGCGCCGGGCCGGGTCAGCCCGGAAGCCCGATGGCCGAGAGCTGGTGCCCGATGGGCCCGCCCCTCTCCAGCGTGCGGCGGCGGTGGGAGAAGAACAGCGCCTCCTCCGCCAGCGTGTCATTCGGCAGCGCCTCCGCCATCACCCCGGCCGCCCGCAGGCGGGCGAGGATCAGCCCCGCCATGTCGAACTGCCAGTGCTCCGGCCGGCGCCCCGGGGCCAGGAACCGCTCCCCCTCCGGGTCGCTCGCCAGCAGCTCGGCCCGAAGATCGGCGCCCACCTCATAGCTCGGCTGGCGGATGCAGGGGCCCAGCGCCGCGGCGATATCGGCACGGTGGGCGCCCAGCCCCTCCATGGCGGCGATCGTCGCCTCCAGCACCCCGGCCAGCGCCCCGCGCCAGCCCGCATGGCAGGCCCCCACCACCCCGGCGCGCGCGTCGGCGAAGAGCACGGGGCCGCAATCGGCGGTGATGATGCCGAGGGTGACGCCGGGCCGGCTGGTCACCACCCCATCCGCCCGGGGGCGCTCCTCATGCCCGATCGGCGCCTCCGCGACCGCCACGGCGATCCCATGCACCTGATACAGGCCGGAGAGGCTCTCCGGCGCACGGCCGATGGCGCGCATGGCGCGGGCCCGGTTCTCCCGCACCGCCTCCGGGTCGTCCGGGCTGGAGAGGGAGCAGTTGAGGCTGGCGAAGCGCCCGGTGGAGACGCCGCCCCGCCGGGTGAAGAAGCCATGCGGCAGCCCCGCCAGCCCTGGGGCGGTCAGGAACTCGGCGGTGGGCAGGTCTGCGCTCATACGGGTTCGAAGCCGGCCGGTGTGGGAAGCTCCGGGTGGCACAGGACCATCGCCTTGAACAGGCGCCCCATCGCCTCCGGCGCCGTCAGGCGCGTCGCCGCCAGGATATGGCGCTGCCCCCGGCCGGGATCGGCCGCCGCCAGCGCCGCCGCCCGGCTGTGCAGGCCCAGCCGGGCGAGGAACACGCCTTGGGGCAGCGGCCCATGCACCCCCGCTCCCGCCGCGCGCGCCGCCTCGGCCAGCGCGGCGAAATCCACATGGGCCGTGAGGTCCGCCACGCCCGGATCGGCCAGCGGGTCGGCCGGCGCGCGGTTCCGGATGGCCTGCAGGCTGTCGCCCGGCCCGCTCCGCTCCGGCCCGTAATCGATAAGGAGCGCCGCGCCCCCCTGCCCCGCCAGCCGCGCGCCCAGGGCGGCGGCGATGGCACGGGCAGGCTCGTTCACCTCCCGGACTTCGCCCTCCTCACCCCTATCGGGCAGGGGCGCATCCGAGGCCGGCCGCTCGAGGAAGGCGCCCTCCGCCACATGGCGCTCCATCCAGGCGCCGCCGCGCCGCACGAACTGGCGGATCGGCAGGGCATCAAGGAATTCATTGGCCAGGAGGATCATCGGCCCCTCCGGCAGCGCCTCCACCGTGTCATGCCACGTCGCATCCGGCAGGCGGGCCCGCTGGGCCTGCCGCAACAGGGGCGAGGTTTCCACCAGGTGCAGCCGCGCGGCGCGGGCGAAGTCCGGCATCATCTGGCCCACGGCGCGCAGGGCATCGGCCATCAGCGTGCCGCGCCCCGGCCCGGCCTCGGCCAGGATCACCGGCTCCGGCCGCCCCATCGCCACCCAGGTCACGGCCGCCCAGAGGCCGAGGCATTCGCCGAAGGCCTGGGTGATCTCGGGCGCCGTGGTGAAGTCCCCCGCCGTGCCGAAGGGGTCGCGCGCGGCGTAATAGGCGGCATTGGCGCGCGCCATGAAGGCGTCCAGCCGCTCCACCCGGCCCGGCCGCTCCGGCGCCACCTCCGGACCGCTCACGCGGCGGGCGCCTCCGCCACCGGCTTGCTGCGCCACATCAGCCAGAGGCCGAACAGCACCATGGGGATGGACAGGAGCTGCCCCATCGTCGCCCCGGCGAAGAGGAAGCCGAGCTGCGGGTCGGGCTGGCGGAAGAACTCGCCGATAATGCGCGCCATGCCATAGCCCGTGAGGAAGGCGCCGGCCGTGAAGCCGGGCCGCGCGCGCAGGCGCGGCGTGCGGATGATGACCTGCAGCACCACGAGGAGGATCAGCCCCTCCATCGCCGCCTGGTAGAGCTGCGAGGGATGCCGCGGCTCCGGCCCGGCATGGGGGAAGATCATGCCCCAGGGCACGTCCGTCGTGCGCCCCCACAGCTCCCCGTTGATGAAGTTCGCGATGCGGCCGAGGCCAAGCCCGATTGGCACCACGCTGGTGATGCGGTCCGAGAACAGCAGGAACGGGATGCGCTGGCGGTGGCAGAACCAGGCCAGCGCGACGATCACCCCGGCCGCGCCGCCATGGAAGGACATGCCGCCATGCCAGAGATAGGCGATCTCCCAGGGCGCGTTCAGGATGATGTCGGGCCGGTAGAACAGCACATAGCCGATCCGCCCGCCGAGGATGACGCCCAGCGTCGCCCAGGTGACAAAATCGTCCACCTGCTCCCGCGTGCCCGCCACCGGCGCCAGCGCGACCAGCCGCCGCGCCAGCTGCCAGCCGATGACGATGCCCGCGATATAGGCCAGCGCGTACCAGCGCACGACGAAGGGCCCGATGGCGAAGGCCACCGGATCGAAGGCGGGGAAGAGGATGGCGGGGATCATTCGGGCACCTCCGCGGCGTCGAGCTGGCGGACATAGCGCGCCACACCCTCCTCGAGGGAGGTGGGCGGGTGATCAAACCCGGCTTCCCGCAGCCGGTCCATGCGCGCCTCGGTGAAATACTGGTACTTGCCGCGCAGGTCCTCGGGCATCGGCACGTAGCGGATGTCGGGCGGCTGCTGGCGCGCGGCATAGATGGCGCGGGCGAGGTCCGCGAAGCTGCGCGCCCGGCCGGTGCCGATGTTGAACAGCCCGCTCACGCGCGGATGCGCCGCCAGCCACAGCATCGCCGCCACGCAGTCATCCACATGCACGAAGTCGCGCAGCTGGCCGCCATCGGGGAATTCCGGCCGCTCGGAGGCGAAGAGCGTCGCGGGCACCCCGGCCGCGACCTGGCGCCACTTGTGCAGCACCACGCTCGCCATGCGCCCCTTATGCGCCTCGTTCGGGCCATAGACGTTGAAGAACTTCAGCCCGGCCCATTGCGGCGGCGCCGGCTGCCCCAGCTCCAGCATCTGCACGATGCGCCGGTCCGTCGCATGCTTGGACCAGCCATAGAGGTTCAGCGGCCGCAGATGCGCCAGCGCGCGCGGATCGGCATCGTCGTCGAAGCCCTCCGCGCCGTCGCCATAGGTGGCGGCGGAGGAAGCGTAGATCAGCGGCACGCCGCGGCGCGCGCACCAGTCCCACAGATGCAGCGTCAGGTTCAGGTTGCTCGCCGCCACCAGGTCCCCATCCGTCACCGTGGTGGCGGAAACGGCGCCGAGATGAAACACCGCCTCCAGCTTCGGCGCGCCCTCCAGCCAGCGCGGCAGGTCCTCCGGCGGCACGATGCCGGCGATCACGGCATCCCGGATGTTCCGCCACTTCGGCCCGTCCCGCAGCCGGTCGCTGATCGTCACCTCCGCGCCGCGGGCGGACAGGGCGGTGACGAGATTCGAACCGATGAAGCCGGCGCCGCCGGTGACAAGGAACATGCGCGGCCTATCGCGGAGGTTTCGGGGCGCGGGGGGTATAGGCCCGATCCCGCGTGCCGGGAAATGGTGGGCGGGATCACCCGGTTGTCGGTCTGTCCCCGGGGAGAGGAAGAAGGAATTCTTCCTCTCCCCGGACCCCTCACCTTCTTCTTTTTCTTCAAGTTGGAATCACTCGGCTGCCGGTGCGCCTGAGGTCGATGACCTCAGGCGACTGCAAAGGCAGGAAGGGTCCCCTCAACAGGAGACCCCTTCGATCAGGGTATCCACGGCAGTCAGACGGGGTTCCAAGGGCCTCAGGCCCTTGGCGGGTCGAGGGCAGAGCCCTCGGCGGACAGCACCCCCCCCCAAGGAAATCCACACCCGGGGGCTACGCCGGGCGCCTCTCCGGGGCCATGTTGGTGGAGCGATTTGACTGGAGGCACGCATGTCTGAGGGTGGTCAGGGTTCTTCGGGGCCCTTCGGAGCCGGCGGCTTCGGCAAGGGCTTCGGCGGCGGTCCCTTCGGCGGCGGCGGCCGGGGCAAGTTCTTCGATGATCTGGCGGGTGTCGCGGGCGGTGCCTTTTCCGTGCTGGCCGGCGCCCGGGCCGAGATCGAGGCCGCGGTGCAGGCCCAGGTGGAGGCGCTGACCGCCCGCCTGAACCTGGTGAAGCGCGAGGAGCTGGACGCCGCGCTGGAGGTGGCCCGCCGCGCCCGCGAGGAGGCCGAGGGCCTCTCCGCGCGCGTCGCGGCGCTGGAGGCGCGGCTGGATGCCATGCCGGCCGCCCCTGTGCCGGCCGCGGCGCCCTTCGAGACCGGCGCCGGCGGCGGCGGGCAGGACGGCACCAGCGAAGGGGAATAGCGCGGGCCCGGCCGGGGGCCTGAAGCCTTCGGTCTTGCCGCTGCGTTCGCCATCGCAGTATCAACCTGTTGGGGCTGACCCGACCGATTCGCTACCAGACTCGGGGGGTCTGCCCGTCTCGGGATAGGAGGTGACTCGATGTCAGCCACCCTCGCTGCCGACCGGGACAGGGCCGCCAATCCGCTCGACGTGGTCGAGCAGATCGTGTCGGCCAACGAATGGGCCTTCGACCGTCGCTCCGATGGAGAGATGGCCGCCGAGGCTCCCGGCAAGTGGTGCGACTATGGCCTGCACTTCGCCTGGTCCACCGAAATCAGCGCCATGCACTTCACCTGCGCCTTCGACATGAAGGTGCCCGCCCAGGCCCGCGCCAGGCTCCACGAGCTCCTGGCCCTGGCCAATGAGAAGCTCTGGATCGGCCATTTCGGGCTGGAGGGCGAGGAAGGCGTGCCCGTCTTCCGCCACGCCGTCCTGCTCCGCGGCGCCCGCGCCGCGAGCGTCGAGAGCCTCGAGGACATGGTGGATATCGCCATCACGGAATGCGAGCGCTTCTTCCCCGCCTTCCAGTTCGTCCTCTGGGGCGGCAAGCCACCCGCCGAGGCGCTGGCGGCGGCCATGCTGGACTGCGTGGGCGAAGCCTGAAACCTTCCGCGGCCCCTCCTCTTGAGGGGCCGTTCTGGTTTCGAGGATTCGCCTGATGTCCGCTGAGGTTCTGCCCCCCGTCCTCCTGGTCGGCTGCGGCAAGATGGGTGGCGCCCTGCTCGCCGGCTGGCTGGAGCGCGGCCTCTCCCGCGCCGTGGTGGTGGAGCCGCACAAGCCCTCCACCGAGGCCTTCGCCCACCGGGTGGAGGTGGTGCCCGACGTGCACTCCATCCCCTCCGGCTTCGTACCCGAAGCCGTCGTGCTCGCCACCAAGCCCCAGCAGGCCGACGACGCCCTGCCGGACTACCGCCCCTTCGCCCGCGGCGGCGCGCTCTTCGTCTCCATCATGGCCGGCAAGACCATCTCCCGCCTGGACGCCATGCTGGACGGCGCCGCGGTGGTGCGCGCCATGCCCAACACCCCCGCCGCCATCGGCCAGGGCTTCACCGTGGCCTGCGCCGGCCGCCGCGTCTCCTCCGCCCAGAAAGACCTCGCCCACCGCCTCCTCGTCGCCACCGGCGAAGTGGACTGGGTGGAGGCCGAAAGCCTGATCGACCCCGTCACCGCCATCTCGGGCGGCGGCCCGGCCTATGTCTTCCTCCTCGCCGAACTGCTGGAGAAGGCGGGCATCGAACAAGGCGTCCCGCCCGACCTCGCCCGCCGCATGGCGCGCGCGACCATCACCGGCTCGGGCGCCCTGCTCGGCCGCAGCGCCGAGGACGCGGCGGTGCTGCGCAAGAACGTCACCTCCCCCAAAGGCACCACGGAACAAGCCCTGGCCGTGCTGATGGCCGAGACAGCCTGGCCGGAACTGGTCTCCCACGCGGTCGATGCGGCCACGAAGCGGTCTCGGGAGCTGGCGAAGTAGAGGAGGGCTCTGCCCTCCACCCGCCAAGGGCCTGAGGCCCTTGGAACCCCTTCTGACTGCCGTGGATGCCCCGGATCAGCGGGGTTTCTCGTTGCGGGGTGCCCTTCCTGCCTCTGCCGTCGCCTGAGGTCTCAGACCTCAGGCGCACCGTCAGCCGAGGGACTCCAAACTCGAAGAAAAAGATGATGGTGAGGGGTCCGGGGAGAGGAAGAATTCCTTCTTCCTCTCCCCGGGACAAACCAACACCCCAGAACGAAGCCAAGGCAACAACCCGAAGGCGCTCCCTCGCCTTCCGGCCTAAACGCAACCCCCGAAGCTTCGGGCCGCACCGCAGCACCGGCGCGGGATCGGCCGGCAGACTGCGGGCCGGGACGACGAAGGGGTGGGGTGGATGGAAGGCAGGCCGGGGTTCTTCGGGTGGCGCGTGGTCTGGGCCGCTTTCACCGTGGCCGTGTTCAGCTGGGGCGTGGGTTTCTATGGCCCGCCCGTGCTGTTGCAGGCGCTGCACGAGGCCCGGGGCTGGCCCGTGGCGACCATCTCGGCGGCGGTGACCTGCCATTTCCTGCTGGGTGCGCTGGTGGTGGCGCGGCTGCCGGCGCTGCATGCCCGTTTCGGGCTGGTGGCGGTCACGCGGGCGGGCGGGCTGGCCTCCGGCCTGGGCGTGCTGGGCTGGACCCTGGCGGCCGAGCCCTGGCAGCTCTTCCTCGCCACGCTGGTCAGCGGCGCGGGCTGGGCGACCACGGGCGCGGCGGCCATCAATGCCTTCGTGGCGCCCTGGTTCGTCCGGCGGCGGCCCGCCGCCCTGTCGGCCGCCTATAACGGCGCGAGCATGGGCGGCGTCATCCTCTCCCCGCTCTGGGTGGCGCTGATTGGCCTGCTGGGCCTGCCGGGCGCCGCGGCGCTGGTCGGCGGGGCCATGGCGGTCGTTCTCTGGCTGCTGGCGGGGCGGGTGATCGGCCGCAGCCCGGCCAGCATGGGCCAGCTTCCCGATGGCGGCGCGGAGGGGGCCGCGCCGGCCCCGGCGGGCCGCCCGGAGGCGCGCGACGCGGCCCCGCTTCTCCGCCCGTGGCGGGAATTCCGCTTCGGGACGCTCGCCGCGCTGATGTCGCTCGGCCTCGTCGCGCAGATCGGGCTCATCGCGCATCTCTTCTCCCTCCTCGTCCCCGTGCTGGGGGCCGAGGGGGCGGGGCTGGCGATGGGCATGGCGACGGCCTGCGCGGTGCTCGGCCGCACCCTGATGGGCTGGCTGCTCTCCCCTGGCGTGGACCGACGCCTGGCCGCGGCGGGAAGCTATGGCGTGCAGGTCGCGGGCTCGCTCGTCCTGTTCCTCGCGGATGGGCAGGCGGTGCCCATGCTGATCGGGATCGCGCTGTTCGGGCTGGGGATCGGCAATGCCACCTCCCTTCCCCCGCTCATCGCCCAGGCGGAGTTCCGGCCCGGCGACACGGGGCGCGTGGTGGCCCTGGTCACGGCCACCAGCCAGGCCAGCTATGCCTTCGCCCCGGCCCTGTTCGCGCTGGTGCGGGAGGCCGGGGGCGGGCCGGCGCTCTTCCTGGCGGCAGGCGGCATCCAGCTTCTGGCCATCGCCACGGCCCTGGCGGGGCGCCACCGGGCGCGGCGCAGTTGATCCGCCCGCCGGATGGGCCATCTTGCAAGGCGATGGACATGCGTGACGCCCCCTCCCCGGCCCTTCTCGACGCCTTCTGGCGCGTGGTCGCCCGCCATGGCTGGCACGGCACCACCTTCGCCCGCATCGCGGAGGAGAGCGGCGAGTCCCTCTCCGACCTGCGCGGCCGCTACGCCACGCCCGTGGACCTGCTGCGCGCCTATCACCGCATGGTGGACCAGTCGGTGCTGGAGGGCACGGTGCCGGGCCAGGCAGGCTTCGGCACGGCGCGGGACCGGGTGTTCGACCTGCTCATGCGCCGCTTCGACGCCCTTGCCCCGCATCGGGAGGGCGTGCTGCGCCTGCAGAACGATCTGAAGCGGGACCCGCTCTCGGCGCTGCTGCTCTCCCCCCTGCTGATGGCCTCCATGGCCTGGACGCTGGAGGGCGCGGGCGTCTCCACCGCCGGTATCTCGGGCGCGCTGCGCGTGCAGGGCCTGACCGGCGTCTGGCTCTCCGCCGCCCGCGCCTGGGAATCTGATGACAGCATGGATCTCGGCCCCACCATGGCCGCGCTGGACCGCGCGCTGGACCGGGCCGAGAAGGTGGCGAGCACCCTGCGCCTGACCGAAACGGAGGCGCCGCCCGCGCCCGGCCCCGTGGAGGGTGCCGATTCCGTGCCGCCTGACGTGGTGGACCCGCCGCTCGCCGATACGGGCATCATGGTCGCCTCGGCCGAAGGCGTCACCGCGCAGGAGCCGCCGGTGCCCTCCGAGCCGCGCAAGCCCGGGGGCCCGGGCGACATGCTGCCCTCCTGAAACAGGACCGCGCTTGCGGCGGGCCGCCGGGACGGGCCAGGATGACGACGAATCCATAACGGAGGAACGCCCATGTCCGACCGCCCCACCTTCCCGCCGGAGATGGACCCGATGCGCCTCCTGTCCGAGATGCGACTGCCCATGGTGGATGTGGAGGCCCTGGCCGCCGCGCAGCGCCGCAACCTCGAAGCCCTTTCCGCCGCCAACCGCGTGGCGCTGGAAGGCGCCCAGGCCGTGGCCCGCCGCCACATGGAAATCCTGCAGCAATCCATGTCGGAAATGACCGACGCGGTGCGCGGCGCCTCCACCAGCGCCGACCCGCAGGACCGCGCCGCCAAGCAGGCCGACCTGGTCAAGGCCACCTATGAGAAGGCCGTGACCAACATGAAGGAGCTGGCGGACCTCATCCAGAAATCGAACGCCGAGGCGCTGACGGTGCTGAACAAGCGCTTCTCGGAGGCGATGGACGAGGTGCGCGGCCTGGTGGCCAAGAAGGACGGCTGAGGCGCGGTCTCAGCCTTTCGGCTCGTCCGGCGGCGCGCTGTCGAGCAGCGCGCCGTCCAGCAGGGCGTCGCGCTTCTCCCGGGCCGCGACGTCCTTCGCCTTTTCCGCCTTGGTGCGGCCATGCGCCGCGCGGTTCGCCGCCGCGCGCGCCTCGGCTTCCGCCCGCGCGCGTGCCTTGCGGGCCCGGTTCAGGTTGACGATCTCGGCCATCGCCCCAGGATAGAGCCCGGCATTCAGCGGAGCCACCCATGCAGATCGAGTTGACCGCCGCGGATGGCCATCGCCTCTCCGCCTGGCGGACCGGCCCCGCGGATGCCCGGCGCGCCCTGGTGGTGGTGCAGGAGATCTTCGGGGTGAACCCCCATATGCGCCGCCTCTCCGACCATCTGGGCAGCCTCGGCTGGGCCGTGGTCACCCCGGCCCTGTTCGACCGCGCCGAGCGCGACGTGGAACTCGGCTACGAGGCCGCCGACCGGGAGCGCGGCATGGCGCTGCGTGGCCAGGTCTCGAACGAGGCGGCGATGCTGGATATCGAGGCGGCGGCGCAGGCGCTGCCAGCCGGCGCGGCGCGCGGCATCATCGGCTATTGCTGGGGCGGCACCATCGCCTGGTGGGGCGCCACCCGCTCCACCCGTTTCGGCGCGGCGGTCGGCTATTACGGAGGCGGCATCGCCGCCACGCGGACTGAGACGCCGCATTGCCCGGTCCAGCTGCATTTCGGCGAGCAGGACAAGGGCATCCCCCTTTCAGACGTGGAGCTGGTCCGCCAGGCGCAACCCGGCGTGGACATCCATGTCTATCCCGGCGCGGGCCATGGCTTCGCCTGCGAGGACCGGTCGAGCTATGATCCGGCCGCGACCGCGCTGGCCGAGGAGCGGGCGCTCGCCTTCCTCTCGGCACATCTTGGCTGAGGAGAGCGGACCATGCTCCGGACCATCATCGGAATCGTCATCTTCCTCGCCCTGCTGGCGGTCATCCCCTACATCTGGCCGACCGGCTTCTCCGAGCCGCCGGTGGCGATGATCACCCTTCTCGCCGTCGCGGCCCTGGTGGCCGTCCTGGCCGGGCGCAAGCGGCGGGCGCGCGGCTGGGGCACCCGCTCCGGCGCCTGACGGGTTCGCCGGGCACCGATTCTGGGCTGTGGGTCTGTCCCGGGGAGAGGAAGAAGGAATTCTTCCTCTCCCCCGACCCCTCACCATCATCTTTTTCTTCGAGTTGGAATCACTCGGCTGACGTGCGCCTGAGGTCTAAGACCTCAGGCGACTGCAAACGCAGGAAGGGCACCCTCAACCAGAGACCCCTTCGATCAGGGTATCCACGGCAGTCAGAAGGGGTTCCAAGGGCCTCAGGCCCTTGGCGGGTGGAGGGCAGAGCCCTCCCTTAAGCCGCGCGCAGCACGCGCCCCGCCACCGCATCCAGCTTCGCCACCAGCGCCGGGTCGCGCTTTTCCGGCGGGGTGACGATGGCCGCGTCCAGCGCGCGGTCGCAGCCGGCGGGGCAGGCGCCGCGCGGCTGACCGAGCATGGGCACCACGGCCCGCACCAGATCCTTCGCGCGGCCGGCATTCTCCAGCAGCACCTTCACCACCGCATCCACCGTCACGTGGTCATGGTCCGGGTGCCAGCAGTCGTAGTCGGTGACCATGGCGACGGTCGCGTAGCAAAGCTCCGCTTCCCGCGCGAGCTTGGCCTCCGGCATGTTCGTCATGCCGATCACGTCGCAGCCCCAGGCACGGTACAGTTCGCTTTCCGCCTTCGTGCTGAATTGCGGGCCTTCCATGACGAGGTAGGTGCCGCCGCGCTTGTGCTTCAGCCCGGTGTCGCGCGCCGCCGCCTCCAGCGCATCGCCCAGCCGGGGGCAGAGCGGGTGCGCCATGGAGACATGCGCCACGCAGCCCGTCTCGAAGAAGCTCTTCTTGCGCGCGAAGGTGCGGTCGATGAACTGGTCCACGATGACGAAGGTGCCGGGCGGCAGGTCGCCATTGAGGCTGCCAACGGCGGAGAGGGAGAGGATCTCGGTGCAGCCCGCGCGCTTCATCGCGTCGATATTGGCGCGGTAGTTCAGTTCGCTCGGCGGCACCCGGTGGCCGCGGCCGTGGCGCGGCAGGAACACGCAGCGCACGCCGGCCAGGGTCCCGAACAGCAACTCGTCCGAGGGCTCGCCCCAGGGGCTTTCCACCCTCTCCCAGCGCCGGTCCTCCAGCCCCTCGATGTCATAGAGGCCGGACCCGCCGATGAGGCCGATGACGGGGGTGATCTGGTCGGACATCGCGCTTCGCTCTCAGCCAGGGTCTGCAGGCGGCGAACGCTCTAGCGGAGCGGGCGTTATCACACCAGGGCACGACCTTTGCCCGGGCAACCGATAGTTGCGCGAAGCAACCCGCGGTTGCAGTCTTGCGTTCACCACCATCGCGGAGAGGAAGTATCGGCATGGCGCCCGTCCCGAGGCCCGCCGACGAGGCTGAACGGCTCCTGGACGTGGCCGACATCGCCTCGTTCGACAAGGTCACCGAGGATCTCCTCGGTGCTTTCGTCCGGGTCGCGAGCGACCTCATCGGCACCCCGATCTCCGGCGTGTCCCTGATCGGCGAGCACGAGCAGTTCTTCAAGGCCATCAAGGGCCTGCATGCGGGCGCCACCCCGCGCGACAACGCCTTCTGCGCCCATGCCATCCTGAGCCCGGACGAGGTGATGGTGGTGCCGGACCTGGCGCAGGATCCCCGCTTCCGCTCCAGCGAGTTCGTCAACAGCCACCCCAACCTACGCTTCTATGCCGGCGCGCCGCTGCGGGGCGGCCGCGGCCATGCGGTCGGCACGCTCTGCGTGATGGACCATGTGCCGCGGCAGCTCACCCCGGCCATGATCGAACGGCTGCAGGACCTGGCCCGCGGCGTCTCCGCCGCGCTCTCCCTCCGGCAGGCCATCCAGGAGGTTCACCGCGCCGCGCGCACGGATGCGCTGACCGGCGTGTGCAACCGCAAGGGCATGGAGGAAATCCTCGCCGAGACCGACACCCAGCATCTCGGCCTGCTGATGATCGACCTGGATGGCTTCAAGCCGATCAACGACACCTACGGTCATGCCGGCGGGGACAAGGCCCTGATGGAGGTGGCGCGCCGCCTCAGCGAGACGGTGCGCGCCAAGGACACGGTGGTGCGGCTGGGCGGCGACGAATTCGTGGTGCTGGTGAAGGATGTGGAGCGGGCGGAAGCCGGCCTCGGCCTCGCGGCGCGGATCCACGCGGCGCTGGCGGATACCTTCCTGCTGAACGGCGCCGCCGTGCCGCTGCGCGCCTCCATCGGCTTCGCGGCCAGCCCCTGGCACGCCAGCGACGTGCAGACGCTGATGGAGCGGGCGGATGCCGCGCTCTATGCCGCCAAGCGAGCAGGACGGGGCGTCACCCGCATGGCCGACACCTCGCCTGGCGGCGAATCCGTGGGCCGCGCCGCGTTGGAAACCTGGCTGCGCCAGGCCTTCGCTCCCGGCGGCGCGGTGCCCTTCCACCTCGTCTTCCAGCCGATCGCCGATCTCCCCTCGGGCGAGGTCCGCTCGGTGGAGGCTCTGCTGCGCTGGCGCACCGATAGCGGCCTCTCCCTCCGCCCGGCCGATGTTCTGCCGGTGATCGAGGGCATGGGCTATTCCAGCGCGCTGGACCGCTGGGTGGTGGGCGAGGCCTGCCGGCTGATCGCCGTCGGCCATCCGCCCTACACCATCTCCGTCAACGCCTCCGCCAGCACCTTCGGGGTGCCCGGCTTCGATGCCCAGGTGCAGGCCATCCTGCAGCAGCACGGCATCCCCGGAGACCGGCTCGTCATCGAGATGATCGAAGGCTCACTGGCCGGCGACCCGGATGCGGCGCTGGCGAACATCCACGGGCTGGCGAGGATCGGCGTGCGCGTGGTGCTGGACGACTTCGGCGGCGGACACGGTACGCTGGCGCGCCTGCGCGGCTACCCCTTCGATGCCATCAAGATCGACCGTTCCCTCATCACGGACTGCGCGCGCGACGCCCAGGGAACCGCGCTGATGGAGGCGGTGGCCGACATGGCCCATGCCCTTTCGGTGCCAGCCGTGGCCGAAGGGGTGGAGAACGCCGCGCAGCTCGCCGTGCTCGCCCGTCTCGGGGTGGAACGGGCCCAGGGCTTCCTGGTCTCCCGCCCCGTGGCCTGGGAAAGGCTGGAGGAAGCGGCGGCGGCAGTGCCGGGGCGAATCCGCGCCGCCCTCGCCGAACAGGGCGTGCCCGTCCGGGCCTGATACCGCCGGAGGGCTCCGCCCTCCACCCGCCAAGGGCCTGAGGCCCTTGGAACCCCTTCTGACTGCCGTGGATACCCCGGATCGAAGGGGTCTCGGGTTGAGGGTGCCCTTCCTGCCTTCGCAGTCGCCTCGGGTCCATGACCCGAGGCGCACCGTCAGCCGAATGACGCATGAGCCCCTGCGCCTCACCCCCGCGGGAAAAGGAAAGGCCCCGCTCCGTTGCCGGAGCGGGGCCTCTGCCTATCTCAGGGCCTCAGCGGGCGGTCAGTGCAGATCCGCCCAGACCTTCCGCTTCACCGCATAGGCCAGGCCGCCGAGGATGGTCAGGAAGATGATCATCCGCACGCCCATGGCGCGGCGCTGCTCCAGCTCCGGCTCCGCGGCCCAGGCGAGGAAGGTGGCGACGTCGGTCGCCATCTGGTCCACGGTCGCCTTGGTGCCATCGGCGAAGGTCACCTGGCCCTCGGTGTTCAGCGGGGGCGCCATGGCGATCTGATGGCCGGGGAAGTACTTGTTGTAGTGCATCCCCTCCATGACGGTGATGCCGGGCGGCGGCTCCTCGTAGCCGACGAGGAGGGCGTGCAGGTAGTCCGCCCCGCCCTCGCGGGCCTTGGACATCACGGAAAGGTCGGGCGGCAGGGCGCCGTTGTTCGCGGCGCGGGCCGCGGCGTCATTGGCGAAGGGCCGGCGGAAATGGTCGGAGGGGCGCGCCGGCCGCTCGAACATCTCGCCATTGTCGTTCGGCCCGTCCTGCACCTGGAACTGCGAGGCCAGGGCCGCGATCTGGGCCGGGTTCAGCCCGATGCCGGTCAGGTGGCGGTAGGAGAGCTGCCGCATCGAATGGCAGGCCGAGCAGACCTCCTTATAGACCTGGAAGCCGCGCTGCGCGGAGGCCCGGTCGAAGGTGCCGAAGATGCCGTCGAAGGAGAAGCGCGTGTCCGGGATATGGATCACGTCATGCCCTTCGGCCGCGCGCGCGCCCGAACCGAGGGCCGCCGGCGCCAGGGCGAGGACGGCCGCGAGAGCGGCCGCCTTCAGGGTGGGAACCAGCATCAGCAGGGGGCGGCGCATCACGCCTTCTCCATCGGCTTGGCAGTTGCGCCGGCAGGCAGGGGACCACCGCCCTTCCGGGTCAGCACCGCACGGGCGATGCTTTCAGGCAGCGGCAGGGGACGCTCGAACTTCGCCAGGAAGGGCAGGATCACCAGGAAGTAGGCGAAGTAATAGGCGGTGCAGATCTGGGCGATGAGGATGTAGGGCTGCTCGGCCGGCTTGCCGCCCACCCACATCAGCACGCCGAAATTCACCGTCCAGAGCAGGAACAGCCACTTGGCGATCGGGCGGAAGCGCATGGAGCGCACCGGCGAGCTGTCCAGCCAGGGCAGGACGAAGAGGATGAGCAGCGCGCCGCCCATCAGCACCACGCCGCCCAGCTTGTTCGGCACCGCGCGGAGGATCGCGTAGAAGGGCAGGAAGTACCATTCCGGCACGATATGCGCGGGCGTCACCAGCGGGTTCGCCGGGATGTAGTTGTCGGGGTGGCCGAGATAGTTCGGCATGAAGAAGACGAGGATCGCGAAGACCACCAGGTACACCACGATCCCGAAGCTATCCTTGATCGTGTAGTACGGGTGGAAGGGGATGGTGTCCTTCTTCGTCTTCGGCTCGATGCCCAGCGGGTTGTTGCTGCCCGTGATGTGCAGCGCGACGACGTGCAGGAAGGTCACGCCCACGATGACGAAGGGCAGGAGGAAGTGCAGCGAGAAGAAGCGGTTGAGGGTGGGGTTGTCCACCGAGAACCCGCCCCACAGCCAGGTGACGATGTACTCGCCGACCACCGGCAGGGCCGAGAACAGGTTGGTGATGACGGTCGCGCCCCAGAAGGACATCTGGCCCCAGGGCAGCACGTAGCCCATGAAGGCCGTGGCCATCATCAGGATGAACAGCACGACGCCGAGCATCCACAGCAGCTCACGCGGGGACTTGTAGGAGCCGTAATAGAGCGATCGCCACATGTGGATGTAGACGACGATGAAGAACATGCTGGCGCCGTTCGCATGGGTGTAGCGAAGCAGCCAGCCGTAGTTCACGTCGCGCATGATGCGCTCGACGCTGTCGAAGGCGAGATGCGTGTTGGCGGCGTACTGCATGGACAGCACCACGCCGGTCGCGATCATGATCACCAGGGTGACCATCGCCAGCGCGCCGAAATTCCAGAAGTAGTTGAAGTTCCGGGGCGTCGGGAAGCTGCCGTACTCGAGCTGGATCATCGAGATCACGGGCATGCGCTGGTCGATCCAGCGCAGCACCGGGTTCTGCACCTTCGAGTCGTGCATGTGCCGGACGTCGCTGTCCGGGTCGCTCAGCTCATGCTGGTCGTGAGGGCCTGCGGCCATTGTCGTGCGCTCCTCAGCCGACCCGGATGCGGGTGTCGGAGGTAAAGGAATATTCGGGGATGGCGAGGTTCAGCGGCGCGGGGCCCCGGCGGATGCGGCCGGCCGTGTCGTAATGGCTGCCATGGCAGGGGCAGAACCACCCGCCATAGTCGCCACGCGCATCGGTCGGCTTCTGGCCCAGCGGCACGCAGCCCAGATGGGTGCAGACGCCGAGCACGATCAGCCACTGGTCCTTGCCCGGCTTCACGCGGGACTGGTCGGTCGCCGGGTCGCGCAGCTCGTTCAGCGGCACGGCGCGGGCTTCCTGGATCTCCTGGGCGGTGCGGCGGCGCACGAACACCGGCTTGCCGCGCCACATCACGGTCACCGCCTGGCCCTCGGCGATCGGGCCCAGCTCCACATCGGTGCTGGCCAGGGCCAGCACGTCCTGGCTCGGGTTCATCGAGTGGATGAACGGCCAGACCATGACGCCGACGCCCACGGCGGTGAAGGAGCCGGCGGCCAGCTTCAGGAAGTCGCGGCGGACCGGCCCTTCCTCATGCCCGCCATGCGGATGGGTGCCGACCGCGTCGGCATGCCGCGACCCCGGTTCGGAAGGGCTCGTCTTGGGCGGGTTAGCCAGCACATCGGCCATTCGATCGCTCGTCCTGTTCTCCGTCCCCATTCCCGGCGCCGGGGTGGGCGGCGGGTGGAGCCGTTGCATCCTCCCCCGCGGGACCGGCTTGCGGCCGGCGGGCGGGGCATGGGCCGGGCGCGCGCAGACGCGCGGTGCCAGGCCGGTGATGGCGCCATATAACGGTGCGGAACGTGGGGTGGCAACGGCGCCCCCTGCACCGCAACACCTCTATGGGCACGAATGACACACCGCCAACCCCCAGCCCTGCCCGCGGATCCCTCCCATCCCGGCCATCACCCCTTCGCCGCCCCGGCCCGCGCCTGGTTCGAAGGGCTGCGGGACCGGCTCTGCGCGGCCTTCGAGGCGATCGAGGACGAGGGCACCACCGGCCCCCATGCCGGCCTAGCCCCCGGCCGGTTCCTCCGCACCCCCTGGGACCGGGCGGAGGGCGGCGGCGGCGTCATGTCCGTCATGAAGGGCCGGGTCTTCGAGAAGGTGGGGGTGAACGTCTCCACGGTCTGGGGCGAATTCAGCCCGGAATTCCGCAAGCAGATCCCGGGGGCGGAGGAGGATCCGCGCTTCCTGGCCACCGGCGTGTCCCTCGTGGCCCATATGCGCTCGCCCCTCGTGCCGGCGGCCCATATGAACACCCGCTTCATCACCACCCGGCGCAGCTGGTTCGGCGGCGGCGGCGACCTCACGCCGATGTTCCCCGATTCGCCCGAGTCCCAGGCCGATGCCGCCCGCTTCCACGCCGCCTTCCGCACGGCCTGCGACCGGCACGACCCGGGCTACTACCCCCGCTTCAAGCAGTGGTGCGACGAGTACTTCTTCCTGCCCCACCGCAACGAGCCCCGCGGCCTCGGCGGCATCTTCTATGACTGGCTCGGCCGGGACGAGCCGGACGAATCCCGCCTGCCCGACCATTTCGCCTTCACCCGGGATGTCGGGGAGGCCTTCCTGGAGGCCTATCCCGCCATCATCCGCGGCCGGATGCACGAGCCCTGGACCGAGGCGCAGCGCGAGCACCAGCTCATCCGCCGCGGCCGCTACGTGGAGTTCAACCTGCTGCACGACCGCGGAACCCTCTTCGGCCTGCGGACGGGCGGGAATGTGGAGGCCATCCTCATGTCCATGCCGCCGGAGGTGCGCTGGCCCTGACGCCACGCTCCCTCCTCGCCCCCCTCCTGGCCCCTGGCGGCCGGGATGGGGGCGCGGCTAGGCTGGGGGCAACGAAAACGTCCCGAGGAAGCCTTCATGATCGCGCGCCGTCCCCTTCTCGGGGCAGGGCTGGCCCTGCCCTTCCTCCGCCCCGCCGCCGCCCAGACCAGCCAGGGAAGCACCGGCCAGGGGGGCGCGGAATGGCCCAGCCGCGCCGTGCGGGTGATCGTCCCCTTCCCGCCCGCCGGCTCCACCGATGTGATGACCCGGATCTATGCCGAGCAGCTCCAGGCCCGGCTCGGCCAGAACTTCGTCATCGAGAACCGCCCGGGGGCGGGCGGCAATATCGGCATGGACGCCATCGCGAAGTCCCCGGCCGACGGCTACACGCTGGGCATGGCCACGATCGGGCAGTTCTCGATCAACCAGTTCCTCTATTCCCGCATGCCCTGGGACATCGACCGGGACTTCGTGGCCGTCGCCCTCACCTATGAGCTGCCGAACGTCTTCATCGTCAGCAGCCAGCACTGCCCGGCCCGCACCCTGCAGGAATTCATCGCCTGGGCGCGCGAGAGGCCGCAGGGCATCTCCTATGGCAGCCCCGGCGTGGGCACCACGGCGCATCTCTCCGGCGCGCTCTTCACCCATCGGCTGAAGCTGAACGCGGAACACGTCCCCTTCCGCGGCGCCGCCCAGATCACCCCGGCCATGCTCTCGGGCGATCTCACCTGCGCCATCGACAACCTCGCCTCCTACATCCCCATCATCCAGGAAGGGCGGATGCGGGCCTTCGCCGTGACCGATTCCTCGCGCTGGCCCAGCCTGCCGGACATCCCGACCATGGCCGAAGCCGGCATGCCCGATTTCGTCATCACCTCCTGGGCCGCGATGGTCGCCCCGGCCGGCACCCCGCGCCCGGTGGTGGACCGGCTGAACGGGGCGCTGAAGGCGGTGGCGGAGGATCCGGCGATGCAGCGGCGCGCGCTCCAGGCGGGCACCAAGCTGCTCTGGTCCACCCCGGAAGGCGCGGTGGAACGGGGGCGGCGCGAACGCCCGATGTGGCAGGAAGCGGTCCGCCTCACCGGCGCGCGGGCGGATTAATGGGGGGCGGGTCCGCCCGCTTCCCGGGCCCCGTTCGGCGGCGGAAGGGCCAGCGGCCCCTCCGCCGATGCGCCTCAGGCCGCTCCCACCCGGTCCCGCAGGCGGGCCGTCTCCTCCAGCGCCGCATCGTATTCGCGGCGCAGCCGCGCGATCAGCGCCGCCGCCGGCTCCACCCGCCGCACCGCGCCGATCCCCTGGCCCGAGCCCCAGACATCCTTCCACGGCTTCACCCGGTTGGAGGAGAAGTTGATCTGGCTCGGATCGGGCCGCGGCAGGTTGTCCGGGTCCAGCCCGGCCTTGACGATGGAATGGCGCAGGTAGTTGCCGCGCACGCCGGTGAAGAGGTCGCTATAGACGATGTCCTCGGCCGCGCCCTCGACGATCATCTCCTTATAGGCCTCGGCGGCCCGCGCCTCCTCCGTCGCGATGAAGGCGCTGCCGATATAGGCGACATCCGCCCCCATCACCTGCGCCGCCAGGATCGCGCGGCCGGTCGCGATGGAACCGGAGAGCGCGATCGGCCCGTCGAACCAGGCGCGCGTCTCCTGCACCAGGGCGAAGGGGGAGATGCTGCCCGCATGCCCGCCCGCCCCGGCGGCGACGAGGATGAGCCCGTCCGCCCCTTTCTCCACCGCCTTGCGCGCGAAGGTCTGGTTGATCACGTCATGCATGACGTAGCCGCCATAGGCATGCACCGCCTCGTTCACATCCGGCCGGGCGCCGAGCGAGGTGATGATGAGCGGCACGCGGTACTTCGCGCAGAGCGCGAGGTCATGGTCCAGCCGGTCGTTCGAGCGATGGACGATGAGGTTGACCGCGAAGGGCGCGGAGGGGCGGTCCGGGTGGCGCGCGTCATGCGCGTCCAGCCGCTCGCGGATTTCCGCCAGCCAGTCCTCCAGCTGCTCCGCCGGGCGGGCGTTGAGGGAGGGCATGCTGCCGAGGATGCCCGCGCTGCACTGCGCGACGACGAGATCGGGCACGGAGATGATGAAAAGCGGGGAGCCGATCACCGGGAGAGAGAGCCGCTGCCGCAACAGGTCGCGCAAGCCCATGGGAGGTTCCTCCGAATCGCGTTCCCCGGACCCTACCGCCCCTCCCGCCGCCAGGCGACCACGGCCACCCCGAGCACCAGCAGCAGCGCCAGCCAGGGCGGCAGCAGCGGCAGCGCGGAGATGCCGGTGACGGTGTGGTCCTCCCGCCGCACCAGCCCGATCCAGCCCGGCCCGGCCGCGTCGCGCCCCATCGAGACGCGGCGGATGTCGGGCAGGCCCGTCCCATCCCCGATCCAGCGCGCCGCGCCGCCCGAGGATTGCACGACCGGCTGAACCCGCCCGGGATCCGCGCGCAGATCCGCGATCTCCGGCGGGTTCGCCGCCTCGGCGGCGGCGAAGGCGGTGCGCGTGCCGTCGGTGGCGGACCAGACGCCCGCGCGCGTCGCGGGCAGCTCCACCACCGCGCGCCCGCCCCCCTGTCGCTCCGGCGCGTGGCGGGAGGCAGTGCCGTCCGGCGCCGTGACCGTGATCTCGGGCGGCGGCGTGTCGGCGATGCTGCGGCGGGTGACGGTCAGGCGCCCCTGGGCGATGACCGCCGTCAGGTCCTCCTCCTCCAGCTCCGGCTCGCGCATCAGCCAATGGGCGATGCGGCGCAGCAGCTCCGCCTGCGGCCCGCCGCCATCATGCCCGCGCGACCACAGCCAGATCTGGTCGGAGAGCAGCAGCGCCACCCGCCCCTCGCCCACGCGGTCCAGCAGCAGCAGCGGGTTGCCGTCCGGCCCGTTCATGACATTGGCGCCGCCGCGCGCCTCGGCACGCAGCATCCGGTACCAGCGGCCCCAGCTCGCCTGCGCGGCGGCATTCGCATTGGCCCCGGTCAGCCCCTCGGTCACGGGGTGGCGCAGGCCCGTCTCGCTCACCTGGGCGCGGAAGGCGGCCTCCAGCAGCGCCTGGTTGCCCAGCAGCGGCCGCGCCGGCAGCACCTGCCCCAGCGGCGTGTTGGCGAGGGAGGCGGGGCCCGTGAATTCCGGCCCCACCGACATCAGCAGCGCCCCGCCCTGCCGCACATGCTCCGCGATATTCCGCAGGTATTGCGGCGGCAGGATCCCGCGGTTGGAGAAGCGGTCGAAGACGATCAGGTCGAAGTCGCGCAGCTTCTGCTGGAACAGCTCGCGCACGGGAAAGGCGATCAGCGCCAGCTCGTTCAGCGGCGTCAGGTCGTCCTTCTCGGGCGGGCGCAGGATGGTGAAGTGGACCAGATCGACATTCGGGTCCGCCTTCAGCAGCCGGCGCCAGGTGCGCTCGCCCGCATGGGGCTCGCCGCTCACCAGCAGCACGCGCAGCCGGTCGCGCACGCCGTTCACGGTCACGATGGCGCTGTTGTTGACCGTGCTCACCTCGCCCGGGCGCTCATCGGCCGTGATCTCCACCACGCTCGGCCCACCACGCTCGATCGGCAGGGCGATGCGGTGCTCGCGGCCGGGAACCACGCTTTCCGTGAGCGGCGCGCCGCCGTCGCGGCGGATGGAGAGGCGCACGGGCGCGCTGCTGCCGGCGACGCCCAGATCCTCCACCACCACGCGCAGCTCCACGCCGCGCCCGACAATGCCGAAGCCCGGCGCCTCGATCACGCGCAGCCGCCGGTCCACCTCCCCCGCGCGGCCAGGCAGCAGCAGGTGCAGCGGGGCATCGGCCGTGAAGTTCGGCGGCACGTCATGCACCTGCCCGTCGCTGAGGGCGATGATCCCCGCGAGCCGCGCGCGCGGGATATCGGCCAGCCCGCGCTCGATGGCGGTGAAGAGCCGCGTGCCCTGGCTGCCGCCCTCCTCCGCCGTTACGGTGCGCAGCTCCAGCTCCGGCAGCCGCCCCGTCCGCGCCTCGATCTGCGCGCGCGCGGCGGCGATGGCGGCCTCGCGCCCGGCCACGCCCGTGGAGGCGCTGTGGTCCACCGCCAGCAGTGCGATATCCGGCCGCATCTCCCTGGTCTGCTGCACCAGCCGCGGGTTGGCGATGGCGCCGAGGATCAGCAGGAAGGCCAGCGCCCGCCACCAGGCCCCGCGCGCCCGCCGCCACAGCGCCGGGGCCAGCGCCAGCACGGCGATGACGGCCAGCGCCGCCACCAGCCAGGCGGGCAGGATGGGGGCGAGGTCGATGGAGGAGAGGGATCGGACCATCTAGTTCCCCAACCGCTCCAGGATGGCCGGCACATGCACCTGGTCACCCTTGTAGTTGCCGGTCAGCGCGTAGATCACGAGGTTGACGCCGAAGCGGTAGGCGAGGGTCCGCTGCCGGGTGCCGCCGGGCATGACGGCATAGGGGTTGTTCCCCCTGCTATCCACGGCCCAGGCCGAGGCCCAGTCATGCCCGCCGATGATCACGGGGGAGACGCTGTCATTCGCCCGGTCCGTGTCGCGCGCCACCCAGACGGGGCCGCCGGCATAGCGGCCGGGCAGGTCGGGCAGCAGGTAGAAGGCGCGCTTCAGCACATGATCTTCCGGCAGGGGCGCGAGGGGCGGCACCTGCAGGTTGCGCGTCAGCCGCCGCAGCGCGGCATCGGCGCCGAGCGAGACGCCCTCGCCCGAGCCCTCGTTGCGCGTGTCGAAGAGGATGATGCCGCCATTACGCATGAAGGTGTTCAGCGCGGCCACCGCCTCCGGGCCCGGTTCCGCCGCGTCCGGCAGCACCACCCAGAGGAGCAGCGGGTAGAAGGAGAGGTCATCCTGCCCCGGCCGCAGCGCCACCGGCTCGGCCAGCCCGGCGGCGGTGCGCCGGTTCACGTATTCCGAAAGCCCGACCAGCCCCTGGCGCGACACCTCGTCCGCCTGCCGGTCCCCGGTGACGACATAGGCCAGGCGCGTGGCGAGGGCCGGCGCGCCGTCCGGGGCCGCCGCAGGCCCCGGCGCTTGCGCGGCGGCGAAGCCCGGCAGCAGCAGCGCCAGCGCCACGGCCGCCGCCCGCGCGCGCAGCCCCAGCCCGCGGCTCTGCAGAGAGAGCAGGAGATCCGCCGCCAGCAGCAGCAAGGCCGCGGCCAGCAGCCATGGCCCCAGGTCGCGTTCCGCCGGCACGCCGCCGATCCGCGTCTCCCGCGCGCCGGAGGGGGTGGGGGCGGCGGGGCGCAGCTCCGGCAGATGCGCCGAGAGGTTCAGCGCCCGGCGCTCCCCGCCCTCGCCGGGGGTGCCATACCAGCCCGGCGGGTTGCGCGGGGCGGGCACCGTGGCATCCAGCCGCGCGGCGGGGATGGGCCCGGCGGCCGGCGGCGGCGCGCCGAGGCGGCCGAAGCCGTCCAGCGTCTCGATCGGCGCCAGCGGCGCCTCTCCCTCATTCCCCACCACGCCGGAGGAGAGCGCGACGACCCGCCGCAGCATGTCGATATACAGGCCCGAGAGCGGCAGGTCGGACCAGTCCGCATTGGCCGTGACATGGAACAGCACGATCCGCCCCTGGCCCCGGTTCTCGAAGGTGACCAGCGGCGTGCCATCGGCCAGCCGCGCCCAGCTCCGCTCCGCCAGCCGCGGGATGGGCTCGGCCAGCACCTGGGTCGAAACCGTCACCTCGGCGGGCGGGGCCAGCCCGGCGAAGGGGCTGCCCTCGGGGAAGGGGGCCAGGGTCTGCGGGCGCTCCCAGGAAAGGGCGCTGCCCAGCGCCCGCTCCCCCGCGCGCAGGGGCACGGGCAGCAGGGAATCCCCCCGTTCGGCCAGGCGCGGCCCGGCGAAGCGCAGCAGCAGCCCGCCGCCCTCCACGAAGCGCGTCACCGCCTCGGTCTCCGCGCCTTCGGCCAGGGGCCGGTCCGCCAGCACCAGCACGGCCAGGCGGCGGGAGAGAAGCTGGTCCAGCGTCCCGCGCCGGATCTCGGCGGTGGGGGAAAGGGCGCGGTCCAGATAGTAGAGCGCGCCGGTCAGCGGCGCGTCGGCCGCCTCCTCCTGCGCGGCCAGCAGGCCCACGGGGCGGCGGCGGAAGCGCTCGTCCAGCAGCACGGTCCCGGCCGCGCCGGGGGCATCGCCCTCCAGCACCAGCTGCGTCACGCTGTTGCGGATCTCCACGGGCAGCTCCAGCGCGCCCTCCGCCTCGGTCGCGCCCGCGGCCAGGGGCAGCACGGCGCGGCCGAGGGTGCGGCCATCCGGCGTCATCGCCAGCACGCCCGCCTCTCCCGCCGGGCCGCCCGGGGCGCGGCGCAGCGCGAGCACGAGCCGGTCCGCCTCGGCACGCGGCGGCGCCAGCACCCGCGCCGCGCCGGGCGCGCCACGCGCCACCTGCAGCGATCCCGCCTCGGCCAGGGCCGCCATCAGCGCCGAGCCGTCATCCCCGCCATGGGCCAGCCCATCCGTCACATAGAGGCTGGCGAAGGCGCCGTTCCGCCAACCCCGCAGCGCCGCCAGCGCCGCCGCGCGGTCGGGCGCCCAGGGATGCGGGCGCAGCGCGGCCAGCCGGGCGCGGGCCTCCTCGGCGGGCATCCAGCCCGTGGGATGCGGCGCCTCGCCGGTCGCGGCCGGGGCGGTGGGGAGCAGCGCGACGCGCCGCCCGGCGCGGGAGGCCGCGTCCAGCGCCGCCCCGGCGGCGGCCATGCGGTCCGGCCAGTCGCTCGCCGAGGCCCAGCCGTCATCCACCACCACCAGCAGCGGCGCCTCCTCCGCCTCGCCCTGCTGCGCGTTCCAGATCGGCCGCGCGAGGCCGAGGACGATCAGCGCCGCCGCCACCAGCCGCAGGAGCAGCAGCCACCAGGGCGTGCGCGCGGGCGTCTCCTCCACCGCCGGCAGGTCGCGCAGGAAGCGCGCGGGGGGGAAGGATTGCCGCCGCGGCGTGGGCGGCGTGACGCGCAGCAGCCAGTACAGGGCCGGCAGGGCGGCCAGGGCCACCAGCAGCCAGGGCGCGGCGAAGGAAAGGGCACCCATCATCGTGTTCCCGCAGGCGCCAGGGCCTGCCACAGGGCCATCAGGGCGGCCTCGGGCGGATGGTCCGTGCCGTGGGAGAGCAGCCGGAAGCCGAGCGAGGCGGCCAGGGCGGCGAGCCCGGCGCGATGCGCCGCCATGCGCTCCTCATAGAGCGCGCGGATCCCCTCCACCCGCGGCACCAGCGCCGCCTCCGTGCCGTCCAGCGGCTCGAAGCGAACGCGGCCGCCATAGGGCAGCGTCTCCTCCGCCGGGTCGTGCAGCGCGACCAGCGTGCCGCGCGCGCCGGAAGCGGCGAGCGGCGCCAGCGCCTCCCGCAGCGCGGGCAGCGGGGCGAGGAAATCGCCGAACAGCACCATGCGGGCGTGGCGCGGCAGGGTCTCATCGGCCGGCGGGCCGGACTGGCCCTCCAGCCGCATCGCCAGTTCCGGCAGGGCGCCTCGCCCGGACAGGCCGCGCCCGCCGCCGAGCAGCCGCACCCGCTCCCCGCCGCGCAGCAGCAGGGCGGACAGGGCGAGCAAGAGGAGGTCCGCGCGTTCCCGCTTGGTCGGGCGCGTGCGGTCGCCGGACCAGCCCATCCCCGCCGAGGAATCGCGCCAGAGCGCGACGGTCTGGGCGGATTCCCACTCAGTCTCGCGCAGGTAGAGGCGGTCGGACTTCGCGCTCTGCCGCCAATCCACCCGCCCGGCATCGTCGCCGGGCAGATAGGGGCGGAACTGCCAGAAGGCGTCCCCCTGGCCGGAGCGGCGGCGGCCATGGACGCCCTGCATCACCGTCGCGGCCACGCGCTCCGCGGCCACCACCAGGGGCGGCAGCCGCGCGGCCGCCAGCTCCGCGCGAAGGGGAAGCGGCGCGCCCGCCGCGACGCGCTCAGCCAAGATCGGCCTTCAAGGCACCGATCACCTCGGTGAGCCGGATGCCATCGGCCCGGGCGGCGAAGCCCAGCGCCATGCGGTGCCGCAGGATCGGCTCGGCCAGGGCGATCACATCCTCCACGCTGGGGGAAAGGCGGCCATCCAGCACCGCCCGCGCGCGGGTGGCCAGCATCAGCGCCTGGGCGGCGCGGGGGCCGGGGCCCCAGGCCATGTGCTGCTTCACGGCGGGAAGGCTGGCCGTCTCGGGCCGGGCCCCGCGGACCAGGCGCAGGATGGCGTCCAGCACCGCCTCGCCCACCGGCAGCCGGCGGATGAGGTTCTGCGCCGAAATCAGCTCATCGGCCCGCAGCGCGGCCTCCGGCCGGGCCTCCTGGGCGCCGGTGGTGGCCAGCAGCATGGCCCGCTCCGCTGCCTCGTCGGGGTAGCCGATCTCGATCTCCAGCAGGAAGCGGTCGAGCTGCGCCTCGGGCAGCGGATAGGTGCCCTCCTGCTCGATCGGGTTCTGCGTCGCCAGCACATGGAAGGGGGCGGGCAGGTCCAGCACCTCGCCGCCCACCGCCACGCGGCGCTCCTGCATGGCCTGGAGAAGGGCGGATTGCGTGCGGGGGGAGGCGCGGTTGATCTCGTCCGCCATCAGCAGCTGGCAGAAGACCGGGCCGCGCAGGAAGCGGAAGGCGCGCTTGCCGGAGGCATCCTCCTCCAGCACCTCGGAACCGAGGATATCGCTGGGCATGAGGTCCGGCGTGAACTGCACGCGGCGGGCATCCAGCCCCATCACCGTGCCCAGCGTCTCCACCAGCTTCGTCTTGCCCAGGCCCGGCACGCCCACCAGCAGCATGTGCCCGCCGGCCAGGAGGGTGACGAGCGCCTGCTCGACCACATCCTCCTGCCCCAGGATCACCCGGCCCACCGCGGCCCGCACCCGCGCCAGGCGCGAGGAGAGCGCCTCGGCCTCGGATAGCAGCTTATCTGCATCACCTGCCGCTTCCGTGACGCTGGGCACTTCAACCATGCGTGGCCCCTTTCCATATTGCCGGTGGGTAACACCCGGTGGGGCGACACCCGGCCCGGCGCCGCCAGACAGATGGAGGCGCGTGGGATGAATGGGGAGGGTAGGGCCCTTCGATGGCGCGGAGGAAGTCACATGGCGCTGGGGATGCATGACGTTACAGGCGACACGAAAGCGGCTGCGCCCCTGATGGCCGGGGCCCTGGCGCGCCCGCCCCGCACGATCTGCGGCGACTTCAACATGCGGATCGCCCGCGACGGCACTTGGTACTACCAGGGCAGCCCGATCGGCCGGAAGGAGCTCGTCTGCCTCTTCGCCTCCGTCCTCAAACGGGAGGCGGATGGCAGCTACTGGCTTGAAACTCCTGCCGAACGCGGCCGGATCGAGGTGGAGGACGCGCCCTTCGTGGCGGTCGAGCTCACCTGGGGCCATTGCTGCGGCGAAGGCGCCTGCGACACCGGCACCCGCAAGCGCCCGGCCCGGCAATGCCTGACCTTCCGCACCAATCTCGGCGAGATGGTCTCGGCGGATGAGGAGCATCCCATCCGCGTGGCGATCGACCCCGTCACCCGCGAGCCCCGCCCCTATGTCACCGTCCGCCCCGGCCTCGAGGCGCGGATCAGCCGCCCCGTCTTCTACGAGCTGGTCGCGCTGGCCCAGCCGGAGACCGTGGACGGGCGCGAGGTGATGGGCGTCTGGAGCCAGGGCGTCTTCTTCATCATCGACGACAGCCCGGCCGAGGATGACGATTCCGTCGAGGAATTCGACGACGAGCTGGCGTGACGTCCCTCGCGGCGGGCAGCCTTCCCGCGCTGCTTCCCTCCCCGCTCAGCCCCGCCGAGGTGGAGGAGCGCCTTTCCGACCCCTCCCGCCTGGCCCGGGTCGCGGGGGATGTGCAGCCGCCCGAGGGCGCGCGCCGTTCCGCCGTGCTGGTGCCCATCCTGCTGCATGACGCGCCGACCATCCTGCTGACGCTCCGGGCCGCCACCCTCTCCGCCCATGCCGGGCAGGTCGCCTTCCCCGGCGGCCGGATCGAGCCCGGCGAAACGCCCGAGGCCGCCGCCCTGCGCGAAGCCGCGGAGGAGGTGGGGCTGGACCCGCGCCTGCCGCGCATCGCCGGGCGGCTTCCGGGCATGGTCACCGGCACCGGCTTCCATGTCGTCCCGGTCGTCGCCCTGCTGGACCCGCCGGTGACGCTCACCCCCCAGCCCGCCGAGGTGGCGGAGGTGTTCGAATACCCGCTCTCCCGCCTGCTGGACCCGGCCGCGCCGGAGCGGCGCAGCGGCGTCTTCGGCGGGCGGCAGCGCGAATACTGGCAGTGGCCGCACGAGACCCAGACCATCTGGGGCGCCACCGCCGCCATGCTGCGGAGCCTGGCCCTGGCGCTGCGGGACTGATCCCCCGGCCCTCGCGCCCATGACCTTCCCTGCCCCGGGCACCCGTCCGGGTTCCGGGGCGGCCGCGAAGCCCTATCGGGCGCTCGGCCGGGCCGGGCAGATCACCAGCCCGCTCCGCAGATTGGACCGGACTGGCGCGCAGGCATCCTGTTCCACGATCAGGCCGAAGGCCCCGGGATCGGCGGCCCGCTGCGGCTGGGTCGGGTCCATCAGCACGAGGACCGGCCGCCCGGAATGAAGGAGCCGATGCGCTTCCTCCCATTGGCGGGTGCCGGGGGAGACATCCATGAGCCCGACGAAGACCGGGTCCTTCCCGCGCAGCAGGGGCAGGACGAAGGCCATGGGGCTGTTGGCGGTGGCCACCACGGCACCATCGGGAAGGGCGGGCGCCTCCACCTCCACCACCCGCTGGCCGTACTGGCGCAGCCGCCCCCAGTTCTGCTTCTCGGACACCAGGGCCACGAGCACCGTGAAGCCGAGGAAGGCGGGAAGGAAGCGAGCCCAGCCCACCCAGCCGAAGGCCATCGCGGTCGCGAGCAGGATCAGCCCCGTGAGGACCTCCAGCGCCACGATGTAGCGAAGGATGGAGAACTGGGCTTCCCAGAGCACGAAGGCGATGACGGTGAAGGTCAGGAGGAGGAGGGTGACCGGCGGAAGCCGCCATGGCCGCCGCGTCAGCCGCGCCCAGACGGCGCGCAGCAGGATCGCGAACACCGCCAGCCAGACCAGGGCGAAGCGCGGATCGCCCACCCCGGTCTCGGCGACCACGAAGGGACGCCCGCGCAGCCAGAAGAAGGGATAGGCGATCGCCTCCAGCACGCTGCGGGGCAGGAAGCGCGTGTCCTGGCCCGAGGCGATCGCCGCCCAGGGCGACCGGAAGACGTGGTTCATCAGCGGATGCACCGGGTTGCCGAAGCGCTGCCACATGGTCCAGCCCCACCAGCCCCAGCCGGCGGCGAAGGCGAGGACCCAGCCCAGGCTGAAGCACAGGCCGCCCGCCAGGGCGGTTCGCCAGCCCATCCCGGCGGAGAGCGCGGTGGCGAGCAGGGCAAGGGCGAAGGCCGGGGCGAAGAGGACGGCGGTCGGCTTCAGCGCGGCTGCCAGGCCGAGGCAGAGGCCCGCAACCAGGGCGAAGCGCGCCCAGCGGCCCGGATCGGCCGGCTTCTCCAGCGCGCGGAACGGCAAGAGCAGGCCGCCGACGACCAGCACCGCGACCGGAATGTCACCATATGTGGTCCCGATCTCCGACCAGACCGTGGTGCCGGACATGCCGAAGAGCATCGCGACGGCAGCAAGGGCGAACTGCTTCTGCGGAAGCGGGCCGTCGACGGGCATCTGGCGCAGGAAGCTGGCGCAAAGCTCGAAGACAAGGAAGGCGAGCAGCCCGAAGGGCAGCCCCGCCAGGAAGGCCACCAGCCGCGGCCATTCCGGCAGCCAGGACACGGCGAGGAGGTAGTAGGGGACGTCGATCAGCGGGTTGAAGCCGCTCTGCAACCCCGCCGGCATGAGGTCCGTGCCCAGCCGCCCCTCCAGCAAGGCGAAGGGGACGTAGAGATGGTAGTTCAGCAGGTCCCAGTTGCGGTCCTGCCCGCGCAGGACCGAGGCGACGCCCGCGACGGCGAGGCAGAGCAGAAGTCTTGCCGCGGGGTGCCGCAATGGGGCGGGCCTGGATTTCGCTGTCATGTTCAACTGTCTGGAAGGGCGCGTGCTGTTCTCGCCGTGTGCCGAAGGGTGGTCAAGCCGACGCCCCCCAGCTCGGCCCGGGCCTGCCGCGCATCGCCGGCCACCTTCCGGGCATGGGCACCGACGCCGGCTTCCATGTGATCCCGGCCCTCGCCCTTCCTTTCGCGTGAGCTTCGCGGATGAGAACTTTACCCGAACATCCTTTGCCCTGACCCTTGCCGCCGGCCGCGCGGATTCGTGGGCCACAGGAGGCGGAGATGGCGATCAGGGATGGGCTGCGGGTCGGCCAGCTGGGGGTCACCCTCATCGTGCAGGATGTCGATGCGGCCGCGGATTTCTACCGGGATGTCCTCGGGGCCGAGGAAATCCGGCGCCATGGCTCCCCCCTGCCCACCGACCCGCCCGGCCTTCCCTCCCATGCGGCCGAGCTGCGGCTGGGTGACACCCATCTCGTCGTGGCCCGGGAGAATCCGCGCTGGCGGGAGGCGCCCCGCGCGGACTGGCCCCGCTCTCCGGCCTCCGCCGGCGCGTCCTCCGTCGCGCTGACGCTGTATGTGAAGGATGGACGCCACCTTCGAGCTGGCTCTCGCGGCCGGCGCCTCCCCGCAAGCGCGGGACGGGCAGCCGGAGGACGCCTATTGGGGCGACCGGGTGGTGCAGTTCCATGATCCGTTCGGCCATGTCTGGCGGATTCAGACCTGCCAGGAGGAGGTGGCCTTCGAAGAGCTGCCCGCCCGTTTCGAAGCGGCGCGGCAGGCCCATCGGGCGGCGCGCCACCCCTAGGCGGCACTACCGGCCGGCTCCGCCCGGCGGCATATAGGCCGGGCATGCCCTACCTTATCGAGGCCATCCTCTTCCTCGCGCCTTTCGCGCTCTATGCGCTGTGGCTGCGGCTGAATCCCGGCCAGGCGGTGGGGGCGCATGTGATCGCCCTGGCGGTGCTGGGGCTCGCCCTCTCGATCGGGGGGGCGATCTGGTACGGGCTTTCGCGCGGCATGGACCCGAACGCCGCCTATGTGCCGCCGCGCGCGACCGAGAGCGGCATCGTGCCCGGCCATGTCGGGCCGGCCCCGCCGCCGCCGGAACCGCGGCCGCGATGACCGACCCGCCCACCACCCGCATCCCGCCGCCCGCCTTCCTGGCGTGCCCGGCCGCGGCCGCGGTGCTGGCGGCGCTCCCGGGTGCGCGGGCGGTCGGCGGCGCGGTGCGGGACGCGCTGGCGAGCCGCCCCGTGGCCGATGTGGATGTCGCGGCGCCCTTCCCGCCGGAGGAGATCGCGGCCCGCCTCGCCGCCGCCGGGCTGCGTGTGCATGAAACGGGGCTGGCCCATGGCACCGTCACCGCCGTGCTGCGCGGGGAAGCCGTGGAGGTGACCAGCCTGCGGCGCGACGTGCTGACGGATGGCCGCCACGCCGTGGTGGAATGGACCACCGACTGGCGGGAGGACGCGGCGCGGCGCGACTTCACCATGAACGCGCTCTCCCTCTCCGCCACGGGCGAGCTCTGGGATTATTTCGGCGGTATCCGGGACCTCGAGGCGGGCCGCGTCCGCTTCGTCGGGGATCCGGCGACGCGCCTGGCCGAGGACCATCTCCGCGCCCTCCGGTACTTCCGCTTCCAGGCCCGCTACGGAAGCGGGGAGCCCGACCCGGCGGCGGTCGCGGCCATCCGCGCCTCGGTCGGCAGCCTCGCTCGGCTTTCGGTGGAGCGGGTCTGGATGGAGATCAAGCGTCTCCTCCAGGCGCCCGACCCCGCCGGCGCGGTGGCGCTGATGGAGGAGACCGGCGTGCTGCCCGCGCTGCTCGGGCCGGATTCCCTCGGCGCCTCCCGCCACCTGCGGGCGCTGGCGGAGATCGGCGCGCCGGCGGACCCGATGCTGCGCTTCGACGCGCTGCTGACCCATGGCACCGCCGCGGCCGCGCGGCGCCTCAAGGCCTCGAATGACGAGGTGCAGCGCCTCGTGGCCCGCTACCGCGCGGGGCACGACATCCTGCCCCTCCAGCCCGACATCGCGGCGGGCGGGCCGGATGACGACACGCTGCGGCGCCTGCTGGCCGAGCAGCCGCCCGCGCGGTTGCTGGATGCCGCATGGCTCCGGCAGGCGGTCAACCGCGCCTGGGGTTGGGCAGGGCCCGACGACGCGGCCTGGGCGCGCTTCCGCTCACGGATCGAGGCCATGCCGGTGCCGGCCTTCCCCCTCCAGGGGCGCGACGCCATCGCCCTGGGCATGAGGCCCGGGCCGGAGATGGGGCGGCTGCTGGCGGAGACGCGGCGCTGGTGGTGGGAAGGCGGCTGCACGGCCGATGCGGAGGCGTGCCGTTCCCGATTGGCCGGAATGATGAAGGACATTCACGCGAAACCGCTTCCAGAGGGCTGACCCTCCGGGTTACGGGTTCTTCATAGCTGAATCGGAGGCTCCGCCTTGTCCAACCTCGCTGTCTGGGCGCCCCGCGTGCTCTCCGTGCTGCGCATCGTCGCGGCGCTCATCTTCCTGCTGCATGGCACGCAGAAGCTCTTCGGCTTCCCGGCCCCCCCGGCCTCCGGCCTGCCGCCCGTGATGTCCCTGTTCTGGATCGGCGCGATCCTGGAGCTGGTGGGCGGCCTGCTGCTGCTGGTCGGCGCCTTCACCCGCCCCGTGGCCTTCATCCTCTCGGGCGAGATGGCCGTCGCCTACTGGATGTTCCACGCGCCGCGGAACCTCTACCCGACGCTGAACGGCGGCGACGCCTCCATCCTCTACTGCTTCGTCTTCCTCTATCTCGTCTTCGCCGGCGCCGGTCCCTGGAGCGTGGACGCAGCCCGCAACAAGGCCTGACCCGGCCGCCGGGGAGGCCCCCTTCGCCTCCCCGGCTCCCTCTTCGCCCCTGGCCATGAACGGGCGGCCGGAGTAACGGCCCGCCCATGGCCCCTTCCCCCAAGTCACGGCCCCTCGACCCGGACACGACGCGCGCCCTCATCGGCCGCCTCTGGCGCGAGGAGGTGCGGCACCATCCGCGCCGGATCGTCCTCGCGCTGGTCTGCACCGGCCTCGTCGCCGGCCTCACCGCGCTCTACCCCGTGGTGATCCAGCAGGCCTTCGACCTGTTCACCACGGGCGACCAGCGGATCGTCTGGGCCATCCCGCCCGCCATCATCCTGCTCACGGCGGCCAAGGCCCTGGCGCAATACGGCCAGGCCGTCTCCATCCAGTCCACCGTGCTGCGGGTCATCGAGGGGCTGCAGAACCGCCTCTTCCGCGCGCTGACCCGGGCCGATTTCGCCATGGTGTCGCGCGAGGCGCCGGCCCGCCACGCCGCGCGCTTCACCGCCGATGCCGCCGCCATCCGCGAAGCCCTGACCAAGGCCATCAACGCCATCGCCGACGTGCTGACCGTGGTCGGCCTCGTCGGCTCCATGGTGTGGCTGGACTGGAAGATGTCGCTGGTGGCGGCGCTGCTCTATCCCGTGGCGGTGGTGCCCATCCTCAACCTGGGCAAGCGCATCCGCCGTGCCTCGGGCGGGATGCAGGAGCGGGTGGGCGAGGCCGCCGCCTCACTCACCGAAAGCTTCGCCGCCGCGCGGGTGGTGCGGAGCTACCGGCTGGAGGAGGCGGAGGAAGGCCGCGCCGCGAAGCTCTTCGCCCATCTGCGCGAAAGCCTCCTCTCCATCGCCCGCACCCGCGCCAGCCTGGACCCGATGCTGGAGGCGATCGGCGGCGTGGCCGTCGCCGCCATCCTCGCCATCGTCGGCTGGCGCGTCTCCCAGGGGGAGGGGACGGTGGGCGAGTTCACCGGTTTCGTCGCCGCCCTGCTGATCGCCGCCCGGCCCGTGCGCGCCCTGGGCAGCCTCAACGCCGCCCTGCAGGAAGGGCTGGCCGGGCTGGCCCGCGTGAACGCCGTGATCGACGCCCCGCGCCACATCACGAGCCCCCCCGGCGCGCCGGCCCTGCCGCAGGGCCGGGGGCGCGTGGCCTTCGAGGATGTGCATTTCGCCTATGAGGACGACCGCACCGCCTTGCACGGGGTGAGCTTCGTGGCCGAGCCCGGCCGGACCCTCGCCCTCGTCGGCCCCTCCGGCGCGGGCAAGTCCACCGCCCTGGCCCTGGTCCCCCGCCTCTATGACGCGACCTCCGGCCGGGTGACGCTGGATGGGGCGGATGTCCGGAGCGTCTCCCTCGAATCGCTCCGCGACGCCATCGCCTATGTCGGCCAGGACGCGACGGTGTTCGACGACACCGCCTTCGCCAACATCGCCTGCGGCCGCCCCGGCGCCACGCGGGAGGCGGTGGAGGACGCCGCGCGCGCCGCCGCCGCGCATGACTTCATCACGGCGCTGCCCCAGGGCTACGACACCGTGCTCGGCCCCGGCGGCGCGCGCCTCTCGGGCGGGCAGCGCCAGCGCATCTCCCTCGCCCGCGCGCTGCTGCGGAACCCGCGCGTGCTGCTGCTGGATGAGGCGACGAGCGCGCTGGACACGGCGAGCGAAGCCGCGGTGCAGGCCGCCCTGGCAACCCTCCGGCACGGGCGCACCACGCTGGTGGTGGCGCACCGCCTCTCCACCGTGCGCGATGCCGACCTGATCGTGGTGATGGAAGGCGGCCGGGTGGCCGAATCCGGCACGCATGAGGCGCTGCTGGCCGGGGGCGGGCTCTATGCCGGGCTGGTGCGGGCGCAGGCCTTCGTCGCGGCGTAACGGCGGCTGGGTCTGATGGTCTGTCCCGGGGAGAGGAAGAAGGAATTCTTCCTCTCCCCGGCCCCGTCGAAGGCAGTGCCTTCGACCCATCATCTTTTTCTTCGAGTTTGGAATCACTCCGCTGACGGTGCGCCTGAGGTCTTGGACCTCAGGCGACTGCAAACGCAGTATCGGCACCGAGCAACCCGAGACCCCTTCGATCATCGTATCCACCGCAGTCCGATGGGGTTCCAAGGGCCTCAGGCCCTTGGCGGGTGGAGGGCAGAGCCCTCCGAATGGCACGGCACCGAAGCAGGCCTTCGCCCCAGTGGACATCCGGCTTATGCCTGGCCTTCCGCCATGAAGGAGCCCGGCATGGGATCGAGCACCGCCCTTCTCCGGGCCAGCGACCTGCAGCCCCGGCCCTGGCCGAACGGCCTGGGCGTCACGCGGGACCTGGCTTCCGGCCCGGGCTGGCTGGTCAGCATCGCCGATTTGGCGGGGGAGGCTGCCTTCTCGCATTTCGCGGGGATGGACCGCGTCTTCACGCTGATCGAGGGGCCGGGCGCGACGCTGGTGGTGGGCGATGCCGCGCTGCCCTGCCTTCCCTTCGTCCCCGCCCATTTCCCCGGCGACGTGCCCACGCATTACCGGCCCGGCGGCGGCCCCGCGCGGGCCTTCAACGTCTTCACGGAGCGGGGGCGGTTCGAGGCGCGGGTCGTCCTGCGCAGCATCGCCGCCTCGCACGGTTTCCGGCCCGGCGAGGGCTGCGTGGCCCTGCACTGCCTGGCTGGGACGCTGGGGGTGGGCGAAGAAGAGCTGGCGGCCGGGGACACGCTGCTGCATCCCGGCGCCGCGCCCTGCCTGGCCCTGGGGGGCGCGGCCCTGGCCGTCACGGTGGAGCTGCTGCCGGTGGCTGCCGGCGCCTAGCCTTCCCGTTCGATCTTCGCCGCCTCGATCACGCCCTTCCACAGCGCGATCTCGCCTTCGAGGAAGGGCTGGAACCGTGCGCGCGGCAGGGGCGCGGCGGTGAAGCCGGAGGCTTCGTAGGCCTCCTTCACGCGCGGCAGCGCGAGCGCCCGGGCGGTTTCCGCCTCTAGCCGCGCGAGGATCGGCGCGGGCAGGTTCGGCGGCGCGACCAGCCCGTACCAGTTGCTCACGCGGAAATCGCCGAGGCGGCTGTGCAGCGTCGGCGTCGCCGGGCTGCGCGGCCAGGCTTCCTCGGTGGAGACGGCGAGCAGGCGGAGCGTGCCCTGCTCCACCATCGGCCAGCCCGCCGCATCGCTGAAGCCGACATCGACATTGCCGGCGGCGAGGTCCGTCAGCAGCGGCGTGGTGCCGCGATAGGGCACGTGCAGCGTCGTCACGCCCATGCGGATGTTCATCAGCTCCAGCGAGAGATGGGTGGAGGAGCCGATTCCGCCGGAGCCGAAGCGCACCTGCTCCGGCTTCGCCCGGGCCCAGGCGATGAAGGCGTCGAGGTCCGCCGCCGGCAGGTCCTTCCGCGCCACCAGCATCAGCGGGCTGGTGGTGAGGCGTGAGACATGGGTGAGCGCCAGCGCGTCATAGGGCGTGCGGCGCAGCAGCGGGCCGATGGTGACGTTGCCCGCGCTGGTGATGCCGAGGGTGAGGCCGTCCGGCGCCGCGCGGAACACCTGCTCGATCCCCAGCGCCCCCGCGGCGCCGGCCCGGTTCTCCACCACCACGGGCTGGCCGAGGGCGGGGGAGATGGATTCCGCCAGCACGCGCCCGACCAGGTCGAGCCCGCCGCCGGGCGGGAAGGGCACGATGATCCGCACGGGGCGGTCGGGCGACCAGTTCGCGCCCTGGGCCGCCGCCCCGGTGGCATGCACGAGGGCGGGGGCGGCGAGCAGCCCGAGGGCCGCGCGACGGGTGAGGCTATGGGTCATCGTCGTCTCCGGGCGAGAGGGGGCGTTCAGGCGGGGAGGGCGACGTGGCCGCGCGCGCGATGCGCGGGGCGGGGAAGGCCGAGATGGTCGCGCAGCGTGGTGCCCTCGTATTCCGTGCGGAACAGGCCCCGGCGCTGCAATTCCGGGACCACGAGGGAGGTGAAGGCGGCGAAGCCCTCGGGGAAGGTGGGCGGCATGACGTTGAAGCCATCCGCGCCCCGGCCCTCGAACCACTCCTGCATCCGGTCCGCCACCTCGGCCGCGCTGCCCACCACCATGTGGTGCCCGCGCGAGACCGCGATGCGCTCATAGAGCTGGCGGATGGTGAGGTTCTCGCGCCTCGCGAGGTCGGCGATCACCTTCAGCCGCGCCTTGCCCACATCGGTGTCCGGCAGCTCGGGCAGCGGCCCGTCCACGTCATAGGGGGTGAAGTCGAAGCCGCCGGTGAGGAAGGAGAGGAGGGAGAGGCCGACATCGGGGTGCAGCAGCTTCTGCAGCTCCGCCATCCGGTCCTCCGCCTCGGCGCGCGTGCGGCCCACCACGGGGAAGAGGCCGGGCATGACCTTCACCGAATCCGCGTCCCGCCCATGCGCGGTGAGGCGGGCCTTGATGTCGGCGTAGAAGTCCTGCGCCTCGGGCAGGGTCTGGTTGACGGAGAAGATGACCTCCGCCGTGCGCGCCGCGAGGTCCCGCCCCGCATCCGACCCGCCGGCCTGCACGAGCACGGGATAGCCCTGCGGCGGGCGCGAGAGGTTGAGCGGGCCGCGGACGGAGAAGTGCTCTCCCTTGTGGTCGAGCACATGGAGCTTCGCGGCATCGAAATAGACGCCGCTCTCCTTGTCCTTAAGGAAAGCGTCGTCCGCGAAGCTGTCCCACAGCCCCTTCGTCACCTCCACGAACTCGGCGGCGCGCCTGTAGCGGTCGCCATGGGCGAGGTGGCTCTCGCGCCCGAAGTTCCAGGCCTCGTTGGCATTGGAGGTGGTGACGATGTTCCAGCCCGCGCGGCCGCCGGAGAGGTGGTCCAGCGTCCCGAAGGAGCGGGCGGTGTGATAGGGCTCGGAATAGGTGGTGGAACCGGTGGCGACGAGGCCGATCCGCTCCGTCACCATCGCCAGGGCGGAGAGGAGCGAGATCGGCTCCAGAATATGTTCCCGCGTGGTGCGGCGCACGGCGGGCCAGTCGGTCTGCGGGACGCAGTTGTTGTCCGCCAGGAAGAGCATGTCGAAGCGCGCCGCCTCGGCCTGCCGCGCCACCTCCGCATAGGCACGCACATCCATGGGCATGCCGGCCCAGGCAGCGGGATGGCGCCAGCCCGCGATGTGGTGGCCCGTGGAGAGGAGGAAGAGGCCGAGGCTGATCCGGCGGGGCGTGGATGTCATGACAGGTCCTGGCAGGCCGCGCCGGGGACGGCGCGGCGGCGGACATCCCACCCCCGCTGGCCGGCCGGCGCCGGCTCTTCATTTCACGGCCTATGATGGTTCCTTGTTGGTGAAATGCCAACCGGCCCGTGAAATGAGGGGCCCGGCCCTATTCGCGGCCCTATTCCCGGCGCAGCACCCCATCCACCAGCCGGTCCGCCCAGGGGCGGCTCTGGAAATCGGCCCGCAGCGCCGCCTCGTCATACTCGTCCCGCACCCAGTCCAGGAACGGCAGCCGCCCCTCGGCGTCCCGGGCATAGAGGCGGAAGAACGCATCGAGGATGCCGGTGCGGGAGGCGCTGACATGGCCGTGGCGCCAGTGGAGCTGGGCCAGCGCATCGGCGCTGGTGCCGCCTTCCAGCAGCAGGAAGAGGCCGGCGGCCAGGCCCGTGCGGTCCGCGCCGGACTTGCAGTGGAGCAGGGCGGGCTCCTCCATCTGCCCGAAGATCCCGGCCAGGCGCAGGATGCGGTCCTTATGCGGGGCGCCGCGGCTTTCGAAGGGGGCGTCGATATGGGCGAGGCCGAGCCGCAGCGCCTCGGCGCGGGACAGGGCGTCGGATCCGCAATCCAGGCGCTCGCCTCGAAGATTGATCACGGTCCTCAGCCCGAAGCGGCGGGCCGCGTCCCGCAGCTGCCAGGGGGAGGGGTGGTTGGAGCGATAAAGCCGCCCGGGCGCCACCACGCCCCAGTTTCGCCAGCCCTGGCGAAGGATGGCGTGGTCCACGAACAGGCTGTTCACCAGGGCGGCGCGGCGCCCGGCGGGGTTCGTGAGGTCTTGCGGCATGGCGGGGAGATAGGGTGCCCGGGGGGGAAAGGGCAACGCCGCGCGAAACGCCCCTCCTCGGCACGGCGTTACCCCTGCTCCCAACCAGAGGAGGCCCGCCATGTCGAATGCGCATCTGCCCCCCGTTCCGCCCGAGGGGCGCGCTCCCCAGGGCGGCAACAACCCCGGCGAGGGCAAGCTGAACCCGAAAGAGGCCAAGGCGAATGCCGAAAGCCGCAACATCGACCCGAACCAGCAGGGCCAGCAGGGCAATACCGGGATCAACACCCACCACCAGGGCTACCAGCAGGATCGTTGAACCATGGTCAAGGGAACCGAGGACAAGGACAATGCCGGCGGCGGCCCTGGCAGCAGCCACCAGGGCGGCAGCCATGGCGAAGCCCATCGGGAGAAGGGCAAGACGGTGCCCGGCCCGGCCACCAACAGCGCCAAGAGCCAGGTCTCGGGCGGGGGTGGCGAACGGGACAGCCACCATACGCATGACCCGGAGCTGAAGGGCGACCGCACGGGGAACTGATCGCCCCACCGCGTTCAGGCGCCGGGGAGGGCTCGTGCCTTCCCCGGCGAATGCCCGATCAGGACCTGGGCGGCCGTTTCAGCCCTCCTCCACCCCGCACCACTCCGCGATGAAGGCCGCCATGGACAGCGTGGTCTTCCGCAGCAGGTCGAGGTTGGTGCGCTCGTCGAAGCCGTGATTGCCCTCGCCGCCCGGGCCGTAGCAGAGGGCGGGCATGGCGTAGTAGCGGCCATAGTAGCGCGTGTCGTTCACGGCCGTGGAAAGCCGCTCCTCCATCGGCGCGCCGAAGGCCGCCTGGTGCGCCCCGGCCAGCACGCGCTCCGCCTCGCTGCCGGGTTCCAGCACGTAGCCATCGGCCTGGAAGCCGTGCCAGGTGATTTCGGGCGGGTTGTTGGCCAGGAAGGCATCGCCCGCCCGCGCCTCCTCCACCGCCTTCTCCACGCCGCGCATCACCTCCGCCACCTCCATGGAGGGGGTGAGGCCGATGCGGCAGTCCACCTCGCACCAGGCGGGGGTGGAGGACGCCCAGTCGCCGCCACGGATGATGCCGGGGTTGAACTTGATGGGGTTCCTCACCGCCGCGAAGTTCGCATCCGCCTTCGCGCGCTCGTTCAGCGCCACGGTGTGCTGCTGCAACGCCTGGATGATGTGCATGACGGAGAGGATGGCGTTGGTGCCCGTATCGGCCACCGCCACATGCACGGGCACGCCGCGCACGCGGATGCGGAACCACAGCGTGCCCGTATGCGCGCGGGTGATGGTGCCGGCCGTCGGCTCTGGGATGAGGCAGGCATCGGCGCGGTAGCCGCGCAGCAGGGTGGAGAGGGCGCCGTTGCCCGTGCTCTCCTCCTCCGTCACGGTTTGCAGGTAGATGTCGCCCTTGGGCGTCAGCCCCGCATCGCGCAGCGCATCCATGGCGAAGACCATGGCGGAGACGCCGGCCTTCATGTCGTTCGCGCCGCGGCCATACAGCCAGCCGTCGCGCACCACGCCGCCATAGGGCGGGTGGGTCCACATCTCCACCGGGCCCTCGGGCACCACGTCGATATGGCCCTGCACGATCAGGCTGCGGCCGCCCGGATTCCCGGCGCGCTTCGTCGCCACCACCTGCACGGAGGCGGCGGGGTCCGCATCCACCATGGGCGCGGACTTCTCGTGGTTCTCCAGCGGCACGTCCGCGAGGGTGTAGCGGTCCACCTGGTAGCCGCGCGCCGCCATCTGCCGCGCGAACCAGTCCTGCAACGGCGCCTCGCGCCCGCGCAGGCTGGGGAAGCGGACGAGATCGGCGAGGAAGGCGGTCTGCGCCTCGAAGTTCTTGTCCACGGCGGCGCGCAGGCGGTCGAGGATGGCGGGATCGGGCAAGGCGGCATGTCCTGTTCGGTGGGCGGGGCGGATGGTGGCGCGCATGGCCGCCCGGCGCCAGTCAGCGCGGCGTCGCCACCTCGATCTCCAGCCGCATGCGCGGATGGATGCCGCAGAAGGCGACGTAGCGCCCCGGCTTCGTCATCCGCCATGTCACGGTCTGGCCGGGGTCCTGGATTCCGCTGTTCAGCGTCAGCTCCGGCGAATCGACGCGGATGTTGTGCGCGGTGTTGTCGTCATTCGCGATTTCCAGCACCCCGCCCGTGGCGACCGCCGTGCGCCCCGGCGCGAATTGCCGGCCGCGCTGGGAGACGCGCGCGCGTGCCACAGGCGTGATGGCCGGGGCCGCCGCTTGCGTGGCTGCGGGCGGGGTCGCCATCACCGGCAGGGGCGCGTCGGGCGGGCTGGTGAGGGTGGCGAGGAAGGCGATGAGGTCCGCGCGCTGCGCCGCGCCCAGCGAGAGCCGGCGCGGCAGTTCGGGCGGCAGGCCCGGGCGGTCCACCACGCCGCGCTGATAGTGTTCCAGCACCGCCTCGATCGTCGGCAGGGAACCATCATGCATATAGGGCGCGCGGCGCATCGCCTCGCGCAGGGTCGGCGTCTTGAAGGCGCGGTCGGCGCGCTCCAGGCCCAGCACGGGGCCGCGGCCGAGATCCGGCGCGCGGCCTTCCGGCAAGCCGATGTCGTAGAAGGCATGGTCGGTGAAGGCCCAGCCCTCATGGCAGTTCGCGCAGCCGGCGGGGCCGTGGAACAGCGAGAGGCCGCGCCGTTCCTGCGGCGTCAGCGCGGCCTCCTCGCCTTCCACCCAGGCATCGAACCGCGTGCGGGGCGAGATCAGCGTGCGCTCCCAGCTGGCGATGGCGCGCACGAGGTTCTCGCGCGTCACGGGCTGGGGCTGGCCGGGATAGGCGGTGGCGAAGGCGGCGCGCCAGCCGGCATCGGCGGCCATGCGGGCCACGAGGCTGTCGAGCGGCTGGCCCATTTCCTCATGCGCCTCGATCGGCGCCTCGGCCTGGGCCTCCAGCCCCTCCGCCCGCCCGTCCCAGAACAGGAAGGGCGCCCAGGCCAGGTTCCAAAGCGTGGGGGATTTCCGCCGCAGCTCCCGCCCGTCATTCCCGCGCGCGAGGCTGCGGCCATCGGTGAAGCCGCGCGCCGGCTCGTGGCAGGTGGCGCAGGACATGGTGCCGGAGGCGGAGAGCGAGGGGTCGAAGAAGAGGCGGCGGCCGAGCTGGGCCTTCTCGGCCGTGAAGGGGTTTTCCGCCGGGATGGGCGGCGGCCCGGCGGGGCGGCGATAGGCGGCGCGCAGGGCCGCGTCCTCCGCCGCCGAACCGGGGTCGGCCGAGCCCGCCGGCCGCACCGCCGCGCCGATGCTGAGGACGAGGAGAAGCGCGAGCGCCCCGACCAGCAGTGAATCGGGCAGCAGCGAATCGGCGGCGCGGCGCATCAGCGCCAGGCCAGGGCCGCCCGCTCGAAGCGAGAGACGGCGGCGACCACGCCGGCGGGGTCCAGCACGGGCGCGGCCGGCGGGCGCGCGCCGGGCCAGACCGGGCGCAGCGCGGCCATGGCGGCCTGCGCCTCGGCCCAGGCGGCCGGCCCGCCGGGGGCGGCCCGCAGGGCGGCGCCGTTGCGGTTCAGCAGCGCATCCGTCTCCAGCATGAAGCCGCGGCCGTCCTGGTACTCCACCACATTGGCGAAGCGGCCCTCCTCGATGGCCGCCTCGTATTCGGCGGCGGCGGAGCGCATGGCGCGGGCGGCGACCTCGGCCACGAAGGCGGGCTGGTTCCGGACGCGCTGCGGCAGGCCGGCCGACCAGGCCCGGTCGAGGGCGGCAACCGCCTGGCGGTAGGCCGCTTCCAGCCCCGGGCCGCCGCGCTTCGCCCGCACCCGGGCAGCGAGCCGGTCCAGCGGCTGGAGGAAGCCGGGGACGCGGCGCCGGCGCAGCTCCGGGCTCAGCTCGGCATAGATCTCCTCCCTGGGGTGGAGGAAATGCACCACCGCCTCGTCCCAGGCACCGGCCCGGGCGAGCTCCATGCCGATGGCGAGATGGCCGCGGACGAGCATCAGCCGCCCGGCATAGGCGACATCGGGCGAGGCGCTGAACAGGGCGCCGCCTTCTCCCCCCTCCCCGCCTTCGCCACCCTCGCCGCCATGCCCGGCCATGGCGCCGTGGCCGGCATGGGAGGGTGGCGCGGGTGCGGCGCCGGACGCAGCCCCGGAGGCGGGCGCGGCCGGCGGCGCAGGGGCCGGTTCAGTGGGGGCCGGTTCGGCGGGGGCGGCTGCCGATGGGGCGGGCGCCCCAGACGGCGGCTGCGTCGCGGGGACCGCCGCCGGCTCGGGGGCGGGAACGGCCGGCGCCTCGGCGCTGGGCGGGCTCGCCTCCGGGAAGAGGACGGGCAGGTCGGCCGGGGGCGGCTCAGGGGCCGGAATCGCCTCGGGCGGGATGGCGGGCGCGGCCTCCCGTGCCTCCGTCGTGGCCGGCGCCTGGGCCCCGGCGGGCGGCACGGCAACCCCCGCGAGGGCGAAGGCCCCCACCCCGACCCAGAGGCGCAGCGGGCCGAATCGCACCGGACCACTCCCCATCGGCTTCTCCTCCTGGCAGGCTGCGAGCGATGATCGTTTGCATCCCCAATGTGCTGCCACCGGAAGGGCTGGGCAAGCTGCGCGGGCTGCTGGCCCGTGCCGGCTTCGGGAACGGCGCCGCGACCGCCGGCTGGCATGCGCGCGGCGTGAAGGACAATGCGCAGGCCGATCCGCTGGACCCGCTGGCGCGGGAGGCGGGGGCGATGGCGGCCACCGCGCTGGAGGCGAATGAGGTGTTCCGCGCCGCCGCCCTGCCCCGCCGGATGCGCCCCTTCCTCTTCGCCCGCTACGTCCCCGGCCAGGCCTATGGCGCGCATGTGGACGACCCGCTGATGGGCGGCGGCGCGCCCTCCGACCCGCGCGGGGAGGCGCCGCTGCGGGGCGACATCGCCGTCACCCTCTTCCTCTCCGACCCCGCGGACTACGACGGCGGAGAGCTGGTGATCGAGACCACGGCGGGGGAGATGGCGGTGCGCCTGGGCGCCGGGGAGGCGGTGGCCTATCCGGCGGGCACGCTGCACCGCGTCGCCCCGGTCACCCGCGGCGAAAGGCTGGTCGGGGTGACCTGGGCGCAGAGCCTGGTGCGCGACCCGTCGGCGAGGGAAATCCTCTTCGACCTCGATTCCGCGCGCCGCGACCTCTTCGCGCGGGAGGGCAAGTCGCGCGCCTTCGACCTTCTCACGAAATCCCGCGCGGCCCTGCTGCGCCGATGGGCCGAAACATGACGAGACATCTTCCCGCGCGGCGTCGCGCTTCCCAGATGCAGGGCATGCGACGCGCCCTGCCCCTCCTCGCCCTGCTCCCCCTCGCGGCCTGCGCGGTCGGGCCCAGCCTGGACGATCGGCTCACCGCCTATGTCGGGCGCACCGAGCTGGAGCTGGTCTCCACCCTCGGCGTGCCGACGCGGAGCTACGAGACCGGCGGGCAGAAGTTCCTCCAATATGAGGAGAACCGCACGGTGGCCGTGCCCGGCGGCTTCGTGGGCGGGCCCTGGGGCGGCCCCTGGGGGCGCGGCTATTACGGCGGCTTCTCCACCACCGCCTATGCGCCGGTGCAATGCGACGTGACCTTCGGCCTGCGGGAAGGCCGGGTGGCGAGCTATGTCTATCGCGGCCAGGGTTGCGCCTGACGGAAGCTTGCGGAGCCGCTTTGGGCCGGGGAGTGGCCCCGGCCGCGCGAGAAGGCTATAGCCAGGGCGCCATGCGCCGCATCCCCCTCGCCCTCCTCCTGGCCGGCCCGATGTTGGCCTGCCCTGCTCTCATCCCCGTCGCCGGGGCCCAGGGCGTCGGGCGCAACGCGCCGCCGCCGAGTGCTGGCCCCGCCAGCCGGCCGCCGCCGCCCGCCCTGCCGGGCCTGGCCGGGCGCCGCGCGGCGGAGCCGATTCCGGCCGAGACGCCGCCCATCAATCTCTCCCCGAACGACGCCCTGTTCGACGCGGTGAACCGCGGCGACATGGCCGCCGCGCGGGATGCCATGGCGCGCGGCGCGGACCTGAACGCGCGCAACCAGCTCGGCCTCACCCCCGTGGATGCGGCGGTGGACCAGGGCCGGCACGAGATCGTCTTCTTCCTCCTCTCCGCGCGCGGCAGCGCGGGCAGCGGCCCGACCATGGCGCCCTCCGAACCGGCCCCGCCCCCCGCGGCGCGGCGCGGCCGCGCCGGGCGCGAGGCCCCGGGCCGCAACGCGGGCGCGGGCCCTGAGCCCGCCCCTGCGCCCCTGCCCCCCGTGGAGGCGGCGCCTGCCCGCCCGACCGGCCCCTTGAGCGACCCGCCGCGTGGCGGGCTGCCGGCCACGACCGGTTCCAGCTCCGCCGCCCCGGTCCGGGCGCAGCTCTTCGCCGGGGATGGCGGCGCGCCGCGGCCCGAGATCGGGTTCCTGGGCTTCGATGCGGGGCGCCCGGCTGGGGCGGGCCCGCTGCCGCAGGACCGTCCCGCGACCGCGCGGCGCAACCGCCGGGCCTGACCGGCGGCGCTTAAGCGCCTATCAACGAGCGGCGGTCATTCTGGTCAGCGGTACGATCAGGAAGATCCGTCTCCCATGCTCCAAGTCCTGCGTTCCGTGCGGATCCGGACGAAGCTCGCCCTGGCTTTCAGCGCGGGCGTCGCGGTCGTCCTCATGGTCTCCGCCCTCGGCCTGTTCCAGCTGCACCGGCTGAACGCCGTCGCCGAGAACGTCGCGACCCACCGCCTGCCCGCCACGCGCGCGCTCGGGCGGATCGAGACGGACACGACCCACTTCCGGCAGGTGCAGGCCACGGTCCTGCTGAACGAGGGCACGGCGAAGGAGGAGGCGATCGCCCGGCTCGGCGCCCTGGCGCAGCGGATCGAGGACGGGGTGCGGGCCTATGAGCCGCTGGTCGAGGGGGGCGAGCCCCGGCGCCTTTTCGATGCGGCCCGGCAGCGCTGGGCGGCCTACCTCGCCCTCAACACCCGGCTGATTGCCCTCTCCAGGCAGGACGCGCCGGCCGCCATCGCCCTTTACCGCGACGATGTCCGCCTGGCCTTCAACGCGACCCAGGAGCCGCTGGACGCCGCGATCCGCCTCAACATGGAGGAGGCGGATGCCGTCGTCCGCCACGGGCAGGCCGCGTATCGGGAGGCGTTCTGGGAAATCCTCGGCGTGGCCGCCGTGGCCACCATTCTCACCGCCATCGTGGCGCTGTTCATCCGGCACGAGGTCGGCGGCGGCATCCACGGCCTGGCCGCCTCCCTCCTGCGGCTGTCGCGCCGCGACTACGGCTTCGAGTTGCCGGAGGCGTCGCGCGGGGACGAGATCGGGGAGATGGCGCGGGCGGTGGCGACCTGCCGGGACGGGTTGCGGGAGGCGGATGCTCTGGCCGCCGCGCAGGCGGAGGAGGCCGCGGCGAAGGTGGCGCGCGGGGAGCGCGTGGATGGTCTGCTGCGCGGCTTCGAGGCGGAGGCGGCGGAGGTTCTACGGGGCGTGGCGTCTGCGGCGGTGGAGCTGAACGCGACGGCGGGCGAGATGGCGGGCACGGCGCAGGACGGGGTGGCACGCGCGACTTCGGTGGCGGCGGCCTCCGAGCAGGCGAGCGCGAATGTGCAGACGGTCGCGGCCTCGGCCGAGGAGCTGGCCGCCTCGATCGCCGAGGTGGCGCGCCAGGTGGGCAGCTCGGCCGAGGTGGCGCGGCGGGCGGCCGAGGATGCGCGGGCGACCGATGGCGCGGTGCAGGGCCTGTCGGAGGCGGCGCGGAGCATCGGGGATGTGGTGCGGCTGATCAACGACATCGCCGGGCAAACCAACCTGCTGGCGCTGAACGCGACGATCGAGGCGGCGCGGGCCGGGGAGGCCGGGCGGGGCTTTGCCGTGGTGGCGTCGGAGGTGAAGACGCTGGCGGCGCAGACGGCCAAGGCGACGGAGCAGATCGGCGCGCAGATCTCGGCCATGCAGGGCGAGACGGCGCGGGCGGTGCAGGCGATCGGGGGGATCGTGCGCACGATCGAGGAGATGAACAGCATCACCGCCCAGGTGGCGGCGGCGGCCGAGGAGCAGACGGCGGCGACGCGCGAGATCGGGCGGGCCGTCTCCGAGGCGGCCTCGGGCACGCAGGAGGTGTCTCGCCACACGGCGGGGGTGACGGAGGGCGCCGAGCGGACCGGGGCGGCGGCGGACCAGCTGCGCGCCGCCTCCTCCGAGCTGGCCCAGCAATCCGAGCAGCTGCGCGGCCGGGTGGACCGCTTCCTCTCCGAGATCCGCGCGGCCTGAGGGCCGCGCGGTCAGGGCGCGGGGCATGGGCCACCCCCGCGCGGCTTGGCCCCCGCCGCGGCCCCGTGTTACCGGCATCGCACCGCCACGAGGATGCCGATGGCCGCCCTGCCCACCAGCGAAGCCGCGTTCGAGACGACCGCCGGAGCCGCCGAGGAGGCCGCCGGGGCTCTGGTGCTCTTCGCCATGGGGGGGGTGGTCTGCGCCCTGCCGCGTGAGGTGGTGCGGGCCCTGCTGCCCCTGCCCCGGCTGGACACGCCGCCCGGCCTGCCCACCCCGCTCTCGGGCTTCCTCAACCTCGGCGGCACCGCCGTGCCGGTGCTGGAGCCGGCGCGGCTCCTCGGCCTGCCGGCGGGGGAGCCGCACCCCTATCGCCACCTGATCCTGCTGGAGCGGCAGGACGGGCTGGCGGGCCTTCTGGCCCTGCTGGTGGACCGGGTGGCGGATGTGGTGCCGCCCGGCCTGCCCCTGCGCCCCGCCGAGGAGGGGCTGTCGCTCGGCGATGTCGTGGCCGGGACGGTGGAGGTGGAGGGACGCAGCGCGCATCTCCTGAACCCCGCCCGCCTCCTCCTGACGCAGGAGGCGGCCATCCTCGACGCCCTTGCCCAGCAGGCGCAGGAGCGGCTGGCGCGCTGGGAGGGGGCCGGGGAGGCGCCGCGAGACGCCCGATGAGCGGCCCCTCGCGCCAGCCGCCGCGCGGGGACCCGGCCGACCTGCCGAGCCTGCCCCCCCTGGACGACCCGGCCTTCGCGGAACTGAAGCGCCGCATCATCGCCCGCACCGGCCATGCCTATTACGAGGACAAGGACGCCTCCCTCTGGGAAAGGCTGCGGCGGCGCATCCGGGCCAGCGGCGCGGGCAATGCGGCGGGTTATGCCGCGCTGCTCGCCGATGCGGCGGAGGGCGAGGCGGAATGGGCCGCGCTCGAGGCCGCGATCACCATCGGGGAGACCTTCTTCTTCCGCGATGCCGGGCAGTTCGCGGCGCTGCGCGACACCATCCTGCCCGGGCTGATCGGCCGGCGGGCGGAATTGCGGCGGCTGCGGATCTGGTCCGCCGGCTGCTCCACCGGGGCGGAGCCCTATTCCCTCGCCATCCTGCTGCGCCGCCTGCTCGGGGCCGCGCATCGGGAGTGGAGCATCAGCATCCTCGGCACGGATATCAGCGAGGCGGCGCTGGAGGCGGCGCGCGCGGCGCGCTTCAGCCCCTGGGCGCTGCGCGGCATGGACCTGGAGGAGCGCCTGCGGGACTTCCTGCCGGTGGAGGGCAACCAGGCCTGGCAGCTTCGCCCGGAGCACCGGGGCACAGTGCGCTTCGAGCGGCAGAACCTGCTGGGCCTGCTGGACGGCAGCCTGCCGCTGAGCATGACCGGCTTCGACCTCATCCTCTGCCGCAACGTGCTGATCTATTTCGACCGGGAGACGGTGCCCGCCCTTGTGCGCGCCCTGGGGGATCGGCTGGTGCCGGATGGCTGGCTGCTGCTCGGCCATGCGGAGCCCGATCCGAGCTTCGGGGCCTTTCTGCGCGCCATCGCCCTGGCCGGGACCACGGCGTGGCGGCCGATGGAGCCGGGGGTGGTCCCGCCGCCCGCGCCGCCATCGCCCGCCGCTTCGCCCTCGCCGCCGCTTGCCGAGCCTCACCTCGCGCCGCCCTCGCCTGTCGCGGCGCCGGTGCCGGAGGCCGCGCCACCGCGCCCCGCCCCCGTGCCGCCCCCCCTCATTTCCCCGGCGGCGCCGATCACGCCCGCCCCGGCCGAGGACCGGCGCGCCCTGGTGGACCGCGCGAGGGCGGAGGCCGATGCGGGTGCGCTGGACGCGGCGCGCGCCACCCTCCGCGCCGGGCTTCGCGCCCACCCGACCGACGCGGCGATGCAGCTTCTCGACGGGCTGGTGGCGCGGGCGCTGGGCGAGATGGCGGCGGCCGAGGCGGCGCTTCGCCGCGCCCTCTACCTCGACAGCGGCTTCGTGGCGGCGCACTACCAGCTCGGCCTCCTGCTGCTGGACCGCGGCGCGGCGGAAGCGGGCCGGCGCAGCATGGCCAATGCCGCGCGGCTGGCGCGCGCGCTGCCCGGCGACACCGTGCTGGAGGAAGGGGACGGGATGACCGCGGCCACGCTTCTCGGCCTCCTGCGCCACCATCTCGGCGGCAGCCAGGCGCCGCATGACGGGGGAGCCGGCTGATGGCCCTGCGTTTCCTGCCCGATCCCGGCATCCTCGGCGCCGTCGGCGAGGAGCGGGCGGCCCGCCTGATGGAGGAGCGCACGCGCCAGCTGGCCCGCCGCGGCACCGCGGCGCCCGCCCCGGCCGCGCCCGTGCTGCTGCTCGCCCTGGGCGAGGAACGCTTCGGCCTGCCGCTGGATGGCGCGGCCGAGGTGCTGCCCTCCGAGCCTCCCTGCCCCCTACCCGGCAGCCCGCCCGCCGTGCTCGGCCTGCGCGCCCGCGCCGGGCGGCTGCATGCGGTGCTCGACCTCGGCACTCTGCTCGGCCTCGGCGGGCCGGCCGGCGGCGGGGAGCATGACGTGCTGCTTCGGGCCCTGCCCGGCGCCCCGCCGGGGCGGCGCCTCGCCCTGCGGGTGGGGCGCGTGCTCGCCTCCGCCGCGCCCATCCCCCTGCCGCCGGACCGCGCGCCGCCGCGTCCACCGGGCATCGCCTTCCACGGGCTGCTGCCCGGGGACGAGGCGGCGGTGGCCGTGCTCGACCTCGAACGCCTCCTGCGGCCCTATGCCGCCCCTTCCCTCCCCCGGCCCGGAGCCTGACCGCGTGTCCATCACCAACCGCGCCCTGCTGGGCTTCGTGACGCTGACGCTGCTGAACATCCTGCTGGGGCTCTGGAGCCTCGACCAGTTCGAGACGGTGCGGAATGCCAGCCGCCTCGTCTCCACCCGCGACATCGGCGTGGCCAAGCAGGTCGCGGCCATCCGGAACGGGCAGAACGAGATGCGCGACGTCCGCTCGCGCATCATGATCACCTATCTCGGCCGGCGCGCCGTGCCGGGGGTGGTGACCGAGGCGGTTCCGCTCGAGGACTGGCAGCGCGCCAGCGAGCGGCTGGTCGCCGCGATGAACGAGACCTCCGCCGCCGCCCAGAGCTATTCCGCCCAGGCCATCGCGCCCGAGCGGCGGGAGGCCTGGCAGCGCGTCGTGCTCAGCCTGAACGAGGTCTCCACCGCGCTGAACCGGCACCGGGAGCGGGTGGATGCGAAGCTGCGCTCCATGACCGCGGACGACGCGGCGGCGGTGGTGGCCGCCGAGCCCGGGGTCGCCGCCAGCGCGCGGGAGCTGGATACGGCGCTGGACCGCGTCGAGACGGCGATCGACCGGCTTTCCGTCATCGGGCAGCAGCGCGTGGACGACATCTCGGATGGATCCCGCACGCTGATCCTGGTCGGCATGGGCATCGCCGTGGTGATCGCGGTGCTCGTCTCCATCCTGGTGCGCCGGGCCATCGCCAAGCCGTTGGAGGCGCTGATGGAGTTCGTCCAGCGGATCGGCCGCGGCGAGCTGGCGGGCAGCCCGGCGCGCGAGGGCAGCGACGAGTTCGGCCGGCTGGGCACGACGCTGAACGCCATGGTCGAGGGCCTGCGCGAGATCGCCCGCCAGAGCCGGGACGCGACGCATCAGCTGGACGCCGCCACCGCCGAGATCCGCGCGAGCACGCAGGAGCAGGCGGCGAGCGTGGAGGAGCAGCTGGCCGCCGTGCAGGAGACGGCGGCGACGGTGGACGAGATCACCCATTCCGGCGCGCAGATCGGCAAGCGCGCGCAGGAGGTGATCGCCGCCGCCCAGGCCACCGTGCGCACCAGCGACAACGGGCTGCGCGCGGTGGAGGAGACCGTGCGCGCGATGGATTCCATCCGCGAGCAGGCGGAGCGCGTGGCCGAGAACATCATCGCGCTGAGCGAGAAGACCCAGGCGATCGGCGAGATCACCGCGACGGTGAACGACATCTCCGAGCGGAGCCACCTGCTGGCGCTGAACGCGGCCATCGAGGCGGCGGCGGCGGGCGAGGCGGGGCGCAGCTTCTCGGTGGTCGCGGCCGAGCTGAAGTCCCTCGCGGACCAGGCGAAGGAGGCGACGGCGCAGGTGCGCGCCAATCTCGGCGACATCCAGCGCGGCATCAATTCCTCCGTGATGCTGACGGAGGAGGCGGTGAAGCGCGCGCTGGCCGGGCGCGACCGCACGGCGATGAGCCACGAGACGATCCGCGAGATCACCGCGCGCGTGCAGGAGGCGGTGCAGACCTTCCAGCAGATCGTCGCCAGCACGAACCAGCAGCAGCTCGGCATCGAGCAGGTGATGGGGGCGCTGACCAATATCCGCCAGGCCAGCCAGCAGACCGCCGCCGGGACCCGGCAGCTCGACCAGGCGGCCGCGAACATGGCGGGGCTGAGCCAGGGGCTGGTGCGGCTGGCCGACCGGTACCGGCTGTAACCGCGGGCGCGGCGCGTGTCCGACTTCCGCGCGGAGCTGCTGGCCGCCTTCGCGGCGGAGCATCGCGAGCACCTGGCCGCCATCCGTGACGCCCTGGGCGCCGAGGACGGCGCGGGCGGCATCACGCTCGAGGCGCCGGTGCTGCGGGAGGTGTTCCGCCGCGCGCATTCCCTGAAGGGCGCGGCCCGCGCGGTGGACCTGCCGGGGCTGGAGGCGCTGGCCCATGCGGTCGAGGCGCTGCTGGCGGCGGAGATGGACGCGGCCGGGGGCGGCGCCGCCCATCTTCCGGCGCCGCGCCTCGCCCTGCTGCACCGGGGGCTGGATGCGATCGAGGCCCAGGCGGCCGCCATGGCCACGGGAGCCACACCCCCGCCGGTGGAGGCCGTGCTGGCGGCGCTCGGCGGCGCCCCGGCGCCCGAGGGGCCGCTGCAGGCGCCGGGCGAGGCCGCCGGGCATGCCGCCGAGCCAACCGCCTCATCCGCCCCGGCCACATCCTCCGCCGCCCCTGTGGCGGAGGGCTATCTGCGCGTGGAGGCGGCGCGGGTGGAGCGCCTTTCCGCCGCCATGTACGGGGTGAAGGCGCTGATCCAGCGCCAGGATTCCACCGCCGCCGGGCTGCGCGGGGTGGAGGCGGAGCTGCGCGCCCTGCGCCGGGGCTGGGAGGGGCTGCGCGCCGCCCTGCCCGCCGATGCCGGCCTCGCCCCCCGGCTGCGCGGCTTCGAGGCGGCGCTGGGCGAGGTGACGCGGCGCGTCGCCGGCCTTTCCCGCCAGACCCGGGCCGATGAGGCGGCGCTGGAGCGCGCGGCGCGGACCCTGCGGGAGGAGGTGGAGGCCATCGCCCTGGTGCCGGCCGCCACCGTGCTCGGCCCGCTGGCGGCGGCGGCGCGGGAGATGGCGCGCGAGGCCGGGCGGGAGGTCACCATCCGCACCGAGGGGCTGGAGGCCCAGGCCGAGCGCCGCGTCCTCCAGGCGCTGAAGGACCCGGTGCTGCACCTGCTGCGCAACGCCCTCGGCCATGGCGCCCCGCGGGACGGGCGGCGGGCGGAGATCGGGCTGCGGCTCGTCGCCGATGATGGCGGGCTGACCGTGACGGTCTGGGACAACGGGCCGGGGCCGGACCTCGCGGCCATCGAGGCCCAGGCGCTGCGCCAGGGGCTGGTCGCGCCCCGCCCGCCCGGCGCCGCGCCCCCGCCGCCGGACCAGCTCCTTCGCCTCGTCTTCGAGCCGGGCTTCTCCACGGCCGAGGCGGTGGACCACCTCTCCGGGCGCGGGATGGGGCTTTCCGTGGTGGCGGAGGCGGCCATGGCGCTGCATGGCGGGGCCGTGCTGCGCCCCCGCTCCGGCGGCGGCGCCGAGGTGATGATCGCCCTGCCGCCCTCCACCGGCCGGCGCGCCGTGCTGCTGCTGGAGGCCGGGGGGCAGGTGTTCGGCCTGCCGGGCGGGCAGGGTCTGGTCTCGGTGGGCCCCATGCTGCGGCTGGATCCGGCCGCCATGACCACCGCCGAGGGCCGGCCCGTGGCCCGGCTGCGGCTGGGCGGGGCGGAGTCCCTGGTGCCCGTGGTGTCCCTGGCCGCGCTGCTCGGGCGGGGGGAGGAAGCGGCGGAGGGCCCGCGCCCGGCCGTGCTGCTGGCGCGCGGCGCGGCCCGGCTGGCCCTGGCCGTCTCGGCGCTGCGCGACGCGCGGAGCCTGGTGGTGATGGAGGTGGAGGCTCCGGGGGTGGATGCCGCGCTGATCTCCGGCGCCGCGCTGCTGGAGGGGGATGCGGTGGCGCTGGTGCTGCGCCCCGACGGCATCCTCGACCGCGGGCTGCGCGAGGCGATGCGCCCGGCGGCCGCGCCCCCGCCCGCCCTGCCCGCCCGGCGGCAGCGCCATGTGCTGGTGGTGGATGACTCGATCACGACCCGCACGCTGGAACGCAGCATCCTGGAGGCGGGCGGATACCGCGTGACCCTGGCCGTGGACGGGGTGGAGGCGCTCAACTCTCTGCGCGAACCCGGCGCGTCGGTTGACCTCGTCCTCGCCGACGTCGAAATGCCCCGCATGGACGGATTCGGCCTTGTGGAGGCGATCAGGGCCGATCCGGCGCTTTCGGGGCTGCCGGTGATTCTGATGACCTCCCGTGACAGCCAGGGCGATGTGCAGCGGGGCATGGAATTGGGCGCGAGTGCCTATCTGACGAAGCAGGGTTTCGATCAGCAGGCCCTGCTGGCGGCCATCGGCCAGCTGATCTGAGATCCGGCCTTGGACATTCCGGTGCGTGTGATGATCGTCGAGGACAGTGCCGTGGTGCGGCAGCTGCTGGCGCATATCGTCTCGCGCGATCCGCGGCTGCACCTCGCCGCCGCCGTCGCCTCGGCCGAGGAGGCGCTGGCGGAGCTGGAGCGGGTGCGGCCCGACGTCATCTCCATGGATATCCGCCTGCCCGGCATGGACGGGCTGGAGGCGACGCGCCGGATCATGGCCGAGCGCCCCACCCCCATCGTCGTGATCGCCGATGCAGTGGAGGAGCGGGGGCTGCGCATCTCCATGAACGCGCTCCGGGCCGGGGCGCTGACCGTGGTGGAGAAGCCGCTCGGCCCCTCGCGGGAGGGGTGGGAGCGCGTGGCGGAGGCGATCTGCACCCAGCTCTACATCATGAGCCAGGTGCCGGTGATCCGGCGGCGCCCCGCCAACCTGGCGCCGATGGCGGCGCCGCGCCCGGCGCGGCCCGTTCCGCCCCTTCCCCCTTCCCGCCCGGCGCTGGTCGGCATCGCGGCCTCCACCGGCGGCCCCCCGGCCCTGGCCCGCGTGCTCGGCGCCCTGCCCCAGGGCTTCGCCGTGCCGGTGCTGCTGGTGCAGCACATGGGCGCGCCCTTCATGGAGGGTTTCGCCGCCTGGCTGGACGGGCTGGTGGCCCCCCAGGTGCGGATCGCGCGGGACCGGGAGGTGCCGCGCCCGGGCCATGTCTATGTCGCGCCCGGCGACCGCCACCTGGCCATCACCGCCGGGGGATTGCTGCAGGTGAGCGAGGCGCCGCCCGTGGGCGGGCAGCGGCCGGCGGCGGATGTGCTGTTCCAGTCCATGGCCCGCCATCTCGGCGCGCGGGGGCTGGGCATCCTGCTGACCGGCATGGGGGAGGATGGCGCGCGGGGCCTGACGGCGCTGCACGCGGCGGGGGGGCTGACCCTGGCCGAGGACGAGACGAGCGCCGTGGTCTATGGCATGCCGGCCGCCGCGGCGCGCATGGGCGGGGTCTCGGCCCAGCTGCCGCTGGAGCTGATCGGGCCGCGCCTGCTGAAGGCCCTGGGGACGGACGCGTGATGAGCGGGGGGCCAGGATGAGCGCCGGGGTCGCGTGGCGGCAGGCGACGGGGGAAGCCCCGCGGATCCTTCTGGTGGAGGATTCGGAAACCCAGGCGCTTCAGCTCCGCCGGATGCTGGAGGGCGAGGGCTTCCTCGTCTCCCGCGCGGCCTCGGCGGAAGCGGCGCTGGACGGGCTGAACGGCCCGCTGCCGGACCTCGTGATCGCGGATTACCACCTGCCCGGCATGAACGGGGACGAGCTGGTCCGCCGCATCCGGCTGAACGTGCGCGCCCGCGCCCTGCCCGTGCTGATGCTGACCGATGCCGAGGGCGGGGCCCATGGCGGCGATCTGGAACGCCAGGGGCTGGAGAGCGGGGCGGATGCCTATGCCCCCAAATCCGCGGGGCGGGAGCTGATCCTGCTGCGGCTGCGCGCGCTTCTGCGGCGCAGCGCGGGCGACCGCGAGGCGATGCCCGATTCCCCCGGCGCCGGCTTCCGCCGCGCCCGGCTGCTGCTGGTGGATAACAGCCCGACCCACCGGCTCTGGCTTTCCGCCCTGTTGGCGGGGGATGGGGACAGCGTGGTGGCCGTGGGCAGCGCGGAAGCCGAGGACGCCGCCGCGCGGCCCGGGGAGGAGGACGACTCCTGGGACGGGGTGCTGGTGAACCTCGCCGGGCTGGGGCCGGAAGGGCTGGCCCTGTGCCGGCGCCTGGACCGGCTGCGCGCCCAGGCCACCGGCGAGCGGGCCGATTTCCGCATCGTCGCGCTGGAGGGCAGCCGCGCCACGCCCGCCGCCGCCTTCGAGGCCGGGGCGGATGACGTTCTGCCCGCCGAGGCGGGCGCCGAGGCCATCCGCCTGCGCGTGCGCGCCCTGGTGCGCCGCAAGCTGCTGCGGGAGGAGAACCGCCGCATCGAGGGCGCGCTGCGCGACCGGCTGCGGGAGGTGGAGCGTGCCCGCGCGGAAGCCGCCTCCGCCGAGGCGCGGGCGGCGCTGGCCGGTGCGCTGGAGCGGGCGAATACCGAGCTGGAATCGGCCAACAAGGCGCTGCGCGACACGCAGGGAAAGCTGGTGCAGGCCGCCAAGATGGCCTCGCTGGGCGAGCTGGTGGCCGGCATCGCGCATGAGATCAACAACCCGCTCGCCTTCATCCTGGCGCATCAGGGCACGGTGTCGCGGCTGCTCGGGCAGGTCGCGCCGCGTGTGACGGCGGATGCGGAGGCCGCGCGCGCGGTGGAGAAGGCCATGGCGCGGGCCGAATCCATGACGCTCGGCCTGCGGCGCATCCAGGACCTGGTGCAGAACCTGCGGAAGTTCTCCCGGCTGGAGGAGGGCGGCGCGCAGGAGGTGGACGTGCCGGAGGCGATCGACACCGTCCTCGTTCTGTTGACGCACAAGCTTTCGGACCGGATCGTGGTGGAGCGGGACTTCGCGGCGCCGCGCATCCTGCGCTGCTCCCCTGCCCTGCTGAACCAGGTGGTGATGAACATCATCGGCAACGCGGCGGATGCGATCGAGGGCGATGGCCGGATCCGCGTGGCCACGCGGGCCGACGGGCCGGATTACCTCATCGAGGTCTCCGACAGCGGCGCCGGCGTGCCGGAGCCGATCCGCGCCCGCATCTTCGAGCCCTTCTTCACCACCAAGCCCGTCGGCTCGGGCACCGGCCTCGGCCTGTCCATCGCCTATGCGGTGGTCGAGGCGCATCACGGCAGCATCGCGGTGGACGATGCGCAGTGGGAGGATGGCGGCGGCGGCGCCCGGTTCAGCATCCGCGTGCCCATGGAGTCCGTGGCGTGAGCGGGATGGCGGCGCCCCCGGCGAGCGGCGGGCGGATGGCCGCGCCCGAGCGGGCGGCCATCCTTCTCGTCGATGACGAGCCCGAGATCCTGACCGCCCTCAGCGACCTGCTGGAGGAGGGGTTCGAGGTCGTCTCGACCACGCGGCCGGAGGAGGCGCTGCGGATGCTGGCGGCGGGGCTGTCGCCCGCCGTCATCCTTTCGGACCAGCGGATGCCCGGCCTGACCGGCGACGTGTTCCTCGAGCGGGCCCGGGCCTTCTCGGATGCCGAGGCGCTGCTGCTGACCGGCTATGCGGAGCTGGACGCGGTGGTGGGGGCGGTGAATCGCGGCCGCATCGCGGGCTATGCCTCCAAGCCCTGGGAGCCGGCGGCGCTGCTGGCCATGGTCACCGCCGCGCGGGACCGGCACGGGCTGCGGCGGGCGCTGGAAACCGAGCGGGCGCTGCTGCGCGGGCTGCTGGACAACCTGCCGGACGAGCTCTCCTTCAAGGATGAGGAGGGACGCTTCCTGCGCCTGAACGCGGCCAAGGCGGCCGCGCTGGGCGCGCCGCTGCCGGCCTGCCTCGGCCGGCGGGAGGAGGAGTTCCTGGATCCCGCCGCCGCGTCGCGCCTGGCCCGGGCGGAGCGCGCGGCCCTGGTCGAGGGCGCGGTCTCGGAGCTGGAGGAGCGGCACGGGCCCGAGGGGCTGGCCCATTGGATGCAGGTGAGCCGCGTATCGCTGGGCGGCGGCGTTCTCGTGACCATCGCGCGTGACGTGACCGAGGCGCGGCAGATGGAATCGCGGCTCCGCCAAGCCGACAAGATGCAGGCGCTGGGCACCATGGCCGGGGGCGTGGCGCATGACTTCAACAACCTGCTGACCGCCATCCTCGGCAGCCTTCAGCTCGCCGAGCGGCGGGTGGGGGAGGAGGAGGCGGGGCTGCGGCGGCTGCTGCGCAACGCCACCATGGCGGCGGAGCGCGGCTCGGCGCTGACCCGGCGGCTCCTGGCCTTCTCCCGCCAGAACGAGCTCGCGCTGCGGGCCGTCTCGGTGAACCACCTCATCCTCGGCATGGGGGACCTGCTGGCGCGCACGCTGGGCGGCACGGTGGTGGTGCGGCGGGAGCTGGGGGCGCGGCCCGGCACGGCGATGGTCGATCCCGGGCAGCTGGAGCTGGCGCTGCTCAACCTGTGCATCAACGCGCGCGACGCCATGCCGGGCGGCGGGACCATCACCCTTTCCACCGCCGATGCGGCGGTCGGGCCCGACACGGTCCCGGAGCTGGCGGCGGGATCCTATGTGCGCGTCTCCGTCGCGGATACCGGCACGGGCATGCCGCCCGAGGTGCTGGCGCGGGTCTTCGAGCCCTTCTTCACCACCAAGGAGGTGGGCAAGGGCACGGGGCTCGGCCTGTCCATGGTCTATGGGCTGGTCCGGCAATCCGGCGGGGGCATGACGATCGACAGCGCGCCGGGCGAGGGCACGCGCGTCACCCTCTATCTGCCCGCCGGCGAGGCGGAGGCGGCGCGGGAGGGAGGCGAGGCGCAGGATGCGCCATCGGCGCAGGACCCCGTGCGCGTGCTGGTGGTGGATGACGACGCCACCGTGCGCGAGGTGACGGCGGGCTTCCTGTCCGAGCTGGGGCACGAGACGGTGGAGGCCGAGGACGGCCAGACCGCACTGCGCGTGCTGGAGAGCGACCCCTCCGTGCGGCTGATGGTGGCGGATTTCGCCATGCCGCGCATGACGGGCGCCGAATTGTCCGAGCGGGCCCGGGCGATGCGGCCGGACCTGCCGATCCTGCTGGTCACCGGCTATGCCGAGCTGGCGGCGCTGGCGGCCAATATCCCGGTGCTGCACAAGCCCTATCGCCAGGCGGAGCTGGCGGAGCAGGTGGCGGCGCTGCTCGGCTAGGGGGGACCGGGCCGGCGCCGCCGCGGGGATCGAGCCCCGATCAGGCGCCGGGCGGCTCGGCGGGGTAGTGGGCGGCCGCGTCGCCGGCCAGGGCGGCGATGTCCCGCAGGGCGGCGAGGGTCAGGGGCACCTGGGTGAGGGCGCCATCCGCCCCGCGCAGGTGCAGCGCCACCCCACCCGGCCCTTCCAGCAGGGCGGCGGAATGGATGGGGCGCAGCGTGCGGGGCTGGGCGGAGGGGATGTGGGAGGGGGTCATGGTCGCTCCGGTCTCGTCCTGAGGAGGCGCCGGTTCCTCCGGCCCGTTCAGCATTCCGGCCGCGACATGAACAAAGGCTGAAGCGCTCCTCAGGCCGTTTCGCTGAAGGTGATGCGGTTGCCGGAGGGATCGGTGACCGACAGGGTGCGGGCGCCCCAGGGCGCGTCCTCCAGCCCTGGGCGCGCGAAGCCGTAGCGCTTGGCCGTCAGCCCGGCATGGAAGGACTCGATCCCCTTCATCTGGAGCAGCACGGCCGAGCCCGGCGTGGCATCGCCATGATGCTGGGAGAGGTGCAGCGCGACCCCGCCGAGCGAGACCTGGGCATAGAGTGGCAGGTCCGGGGCGAATCGGTGCTCCCAGTCCCAGGAGAAGCCGAGGAAGTCGAGATAGAAGCCCCGCGTCGCCGGGATGTCGAACATCCGGAGGATCGGGATGGCGGGGCCGAAGTGACAGGATGGCTGCATGAATGGAGCGTAACATCCACAAGGCTTCCGCGCGCCATATCCCCGCTAGGCAGCGGCTTCACGGACGTTTAATGGCGAAGGGAACGCCCGCGCCGACGGGCGTCATGGGAGCCGAACATCCGATGAACCGACGTCGCTTCGTCGCGGGGGCGCCTCTGGCCGCCGCCGCAGCCACCACGCTTGCCGCGCCCGCCCTGGCCCAGTCCGCGCCGGAGCTGCGCTGGCGCTGCGCCTCCTCCTTCCCCAAGAGCCTGGACACGATCTATGGCGCGGGCGAGATCGTCGCCCGGCGCGTCGCCGCCCTGACCGACGGCAAGTTCCAGATCCGCATGTTCGCGGCCGGCGAGATCGTGCCGGCCTTCGGCACGGTGGATGCCGTGCAGCAGGGCAACATCGAGTGCTCCCACACGGCCTCCTACTACTTCGTGGGCAAGGACCCGACCTTCGCCTTCGACGGCACCGTCCCCTTCGGCATGAACTTCCGCCAGCTGAACGCCTGGCTGAACGCCGGCGGCGGGCATGAGGTGCTGCGGGAATTCTTCGAGGGCTACAACATCGTCTCCCTGCAGGCCGGCAACACGGGTGCGCAGATGGGCGGCTGGTTCCGCAAGGAGATCCGCACGGTCCAGGACCTGCAGGGCCTGAAGTTCCGCATCGGCGGCTTCGCCGGCAACGTCATCCAGAAGCTGGGCGCCGTGCCGCAGCAGATCGCGGGGGGCGACATCTACCCGGCGCTGGAGCGCGGCACGATCGACGCCGCCGAATGGATCGGCCCCTATGACGACGAGAAGCTCGGCTTCAACCGCGTCGCGCCCTATTACTACTATCCCGGCTGGTGGGAGGGCGGGCTGAACCTGTCGCTCCACGTCAACAAGGCCAAGTTCGACGAGCTGCCCCAGCTCTACAAGGAAGCCCTGACCAGCGCCTGCCGGGATGCGACGATCGAGACGATCGCCAAGTACGACACCCAGAACCCGCCGGCCCTGCGGCGGCTGCTGGCCGCCGGCACGCAGCTCCGCGCCTTCCCGCGCGAGGTGATGCAGGCCTGCTACCGCGCCGCCTTCGAGCTGTATGACGAGACCGCGGCGACCAATCCGCGGTTCAAGAAGGTGTACGACCACTTCAAGGCCTTCCGCGACACCCAGCTCCAGTGGTTCCGCGTGGCCGAGAACTCCTACGATAGCTTCGTGTACCTGATGCAGGCGCAGGAGCAGCAGCAGGCGGCCCAGCCGCGCCGCTGAGGCGTAAAGGAAACGAGAGACGATGAAGCCCCTGCTCGCCTTCAGCCGGGTCGTGGATGACATCAACACCCGGATCGGGTGGCTGGCCGACTGGATGACGCTGCTGGCCTGCGCCATCAGCGCCGGCAACGCCTTCGTGCGCTACGGCATCTCCTACTCGTCCAATGCCTGGCTGGAGGTGCAGTGGTACCTCTTCGCCGGCATGGTCATGCTGGGGGCGAGCTACACCCTGTTCCGCAACGAGCATGTGCGCGTGGACATCGTCTACGGCAACGTCTCGGAACGGGTGCGGCTGTGGATCGACATCCTGGGCATCATCGTCTTTCTCCTCCCCGCCATGATCCTGCTCGCCTGGATGACCTGGCCCTTCTTCCTCGACAGCTGGCAGCGCGGCGAGGGCAGCCAGAACGCGGGCGGGCTGATCCGCTGGCCCGTGAAGATCATCCTGCCCCTGGGCTTCCTGATGCTCGCGCTGCAAGGCGTGTCCGAACTCATCAAGCGCATCGCGCTCCTGCAGGGCCTCAAGCCCGAGAGCGAAGCGGTCGTCGCCTATGAGCGGCCTCTCCAGTAACCACCAGACGACGACCGGACAGGACGCCTCATGAACCTGGATTACATGCCGCCGCTGATGTTCGGCGGCCTGGTCATCTTCCTGCTGATCGGCTTCCCCGTGGCCTTCTCCCTGGCCGCGGTGGGGCTGTTCTTCGGCTTCATCTCCATCGAGCTGGGCTTCTTCACCTCGGCCTATCTCGGCAACCTGCCGCTGCGGGTGTTCGGCATCCTCTCGAACGACCTGCTGCTCTCCATCCCCTTCTTCACGCTGATGGGCGCGATCCTGGAGCGGTGCGGGCTGGCCGAGGACCTGCTGGAGGGCACGGGGCAGCTCTTCGGGAAGATCCCGGGCGGGCTCGCCTATGCCGTCATCCTGGTGGGCGCGGTGCTGGGCGCCATCACCGGCACGGTCGCGGCCTCGGTCATCGCCATGGGCATGATCAGCCTGCCGATCATGATCAAATACGGCTACGACATGCGGATCGCGACCGGCGTGATCGCGGCCTCGGGCACCATCACCCAGGTCATCCCGCCCTCCCTCGTGCTGATCGTGCTGGGCGACCAGCTCGGCCGCTCCGTCGGCGACATGTATGCGGGCGCGATCGGCCCCTCCATCCTGCAGATCCTGCTGTTCCTCGGCTTCATCGCCGGCGTGTCGATCTTCGCGCCGCACAAGGTGCCGCCCCTGCCGGACGAGGCGCTGGGCCAGCGCGGCTGGCCGCTCATCTGGCGCGTGGCCAAGGGCATGGTGCCCTCCGTCGTGCTCATCTTCCTCGTGCTGGGCACCATCTTCATGGGCCTGGCGACGCCGACCGAGGCGGGCGCCATGGGCGCAGTGGGCGCCGTGGTGCTGGCGGTGATCAACGGCCGGTATTCCTGGAAGCTGCTGCGCGAGGCGATGGGCAACACCATGCGGATCACCGCCATGGTGATCTTCATCCTGATCGGCGCGACCGTCTTCTCCCTGGTCTTCCAGGGCGTGGATGGCGGCATCTGGCTCGAGCACATGCTCTCCGCCGTGCCGGGCGGGCAGGTCGGCTTCCTCGTCTTCGTCAACGTCTTCGTCTTCTTCCTCGCCTTCTTCCTCGACTTCTTCGAGATCGCCTTCATCATCGTGCCGCTGCTGGCCCCCGTGGCCGCCAAGCTCGGCATCGACCTGGTGTGGTTCGGCGTCCTGCTCTGCATCAACCTGCAGACCAGCTTCATGCACCCGCCCTTCGGCTTCGCGCTCTTCTACCTGCGCGGCATCGCGCCGAAGAGCGTGCTGTCGAAGGACATCTACTGGGGCGCGGTGCCCTGGCTGCTGCTCCAGCTCGTGCTCGTCGCCATCGTGATCGTCTGGCCGGAAAGCGTGACCTACTGGCTGGACAAGGGCACGGGCGTGGACCCGAACAGCGTGCGGATCGAGGTGCCGATGCCGGATATGGGCGAGGAGGCACCGCCCATCACCTTCAACTAAGCGGATGGGCATCCTGAGCCGGGCCTGGGGGGCGCTTCGCGGCGCCATCCCGGGCCTTTTCCGTTCCGGGGTGGCGGCGCCGGACTGGGCGGCGGGGCGGGCGCGCATCCTGCTGCTCGGCCCGACCGGCGCGGGAAAGAGCGCGCTGGTGAACGCCTTCCTGGGTGAGGACACGGCCGAATCCGGCTCCGGCGCGCCCGTGACAGCCGGGCCCCAGTGGCATGGGCGAGGTTCGTCCCTCCCCATCGCCCTCTGCGACACGCGCGGGCTGGAAACCGGGGAAAGCGCGGCACAGGTGGCGCGGCTGGAAGCACTCCTCGCATCGCTCGGCCCCGCCCGCCGGCCGCATCTCGCCTGGCTGGTGATGAATGCCGAAACCGGACGGGCCTTCGGCGGGCCCGGAACCCTCGGCGCCCTGGCGGAGGCGCTGCGCGGGGCGGGCATCCCCTGCGTCGTCGTCCTGACCCATGCCGAGCCCGGGCCGGATGCCCATGCGGCGCTTCGGGCCCGGATCGCGGCCACCATGGGGGACGCACCGGTGGTGGCGGTGAACACCCGCCCGCTGTGCGGCGCGGACGGCGCGGTGCTGCTGCCGGCCCATGGGCTGGACCAGCTATGGGACGCCTCCCGGCCCTTCCTTCCGGCCCGGTGATCCGCCCCATGGCCTCGCTTTTTTGGCGGGCGGAGGTTCTGGGCTGACGGTTTGTCCCGGGGAGAGGAAGAAGGAATTCTTCCTCTCCCCGGACCCCTCACCATCATCTTTTTCTAGAAGTTTGGAATCACGGGGCTGACGGTGCGCCTGAGGTCTCAGACCTCAGGCGACTGCAAACGCAGGATCAGCACCCGGCAACCAGAGATCCCACCAATCCGGGGTATCCACGGCAGTCAAACGGGGTTCCAAGGGCCTCAGGCCCTTGGCGGGCGTGGGCAGAGCCCGCGTCACGAAACGCCAACGCCGCGTATTTTCATTTGCAATCAATTCTCATTTGCGTTGAAGATCCGCCCGTTCGAGGGACAGCGCGTGCCTGATGCCCAGCCGCGCCTGACCGGGGAGGTTTTCCATGTCCAGTGGTGTTTGTGACGGGCGCCACCCGCCTGTGCCGGGCGAGAGGCCGACGATGGATCTCGATGCGGAGGAGCTGTTCGTGATTGCCGCGCTCCGCGCCTGGGTCGCGCCGCTGCAGGCTCCGGGCGCGCCCCATCCGGATTGGCGGGAGATCATGCGCCTTGCCATCGCGCCGGCGGCCGCCGCCACCGCCTTCGATATGCTGATGACCATCATCGCCCATGGCGCCCGCCGTTCGCTGGACGTGCGCTCGCCGCCCTGCCCATCCCTGGGGGAGGCGGAAGTGGGGATGCTCGCGCTGGTCGCGGCCTTGCAGGCCGGGCAGACGTCGGCTGCCACCGAGGTGCTGCAGGACTGGCTCTGGGGCGAGGCCCTGCCCGGTGCCCTGCGCGCGGCCGAGCATTTCGCGGCCCTCACCGCCGAGGCGGGGCTGCAGCTTCCCTCGCCGGACGTCGTGGCAGGGGCCGGGCGCCGGGGCCATGCGGCGCGCCCGACCCTTCACTGAATGGGTTAGGGCAGCCCACCGCGGAAGGGGAGCAACAGCAGCTCGTACCAGGCCATATGCGCCACGCCGTAGAGACCGGCCTTCCACATCAGGGCGGAGCGGAAGCCGAACATGACCACCAGCATGGGCAGGAGGCCGAGGGCGGCGGTCCAGAGGATTTCCCGCCGCACCGGCCGGCCCAGCGCATCGGCCAGGGCGAGGGCCACGCGGTCCCGGTCGTCCTGGTAGACCACGCGCGCCACGCGCAGCCCCATGCGGGGCAGGAAGGCGGCGCCGCGGGCGATCTCCTCCATCTTCGCTTCCAGCGTCGTGATGGCGTAGCGCGCCAGGACGAAGAGGGCGAAGCGGAAGACCGGCGCGCCGCGCAGCAGCACCAGCGCGCGCACCAGGGGCCAGGCGGAGACGAGCCCCTGGGCGAAGTGCACGAGGTACCAGAGGAGCACCGCCCCCGCCGCCGCCAGCGCCCAGGTGATGCTGGGCAGGTAGGGGGCGATGAAGGCCAGGGCGAAGAAGATGGCGGTGACGCAGATGGCGACCAGCGCCTCCTCCGCGATGTAGCGGAACATGGCGTTGCCGATGAAGGCCTCGACCGCCGGCTCCAGCTCGGCCGCCAGCTCCGCCTCGCTCCCCGCCAGCAGGGCGGCGATGAGGGAGGCGCTGTCCCCTTCGGATGACGGTGCGGAGAGGCGGGGGGCCTCGGGTTGGATGGGGGCGGCCATGCTGGCAGAGTCGTCCCCGATGTTCAGCAAGTCGGTCAAGCCTGACCCGATCGAGATGGCCCTCGACCACGCCCGCCGGGCCGTGGCAGGGGGGGATCCGCTGCCGCTTCTCCTGCTCTGCACCCGGGCGGAGCGGACCGAGATCGCGGCCGCCGCCAACCTGGCCGAGACCGAGCCGCTGCCGCTTGCCCGCGCCTTGCGGCCCCTGCTGGTGGAGGGGGCGGATGTGCCCCCTGCCCTGCCGGCGCTGCTGACCGCCCTGCGGGTGCGCAAGCTCTCCGCGCTGGGGGACACCTCCCCCGTCGCGCGCGGCTTCACCCGGCCGGCGCCCAGGCGGGGCAGCTGGCTGGGCCGCCTCCTCGGGCGCGGCACCACCTTGCTGGACGACGCGGTCGGCATCGTGCCGGGGGTGGAGGAGCGGCTGGCCGGGATGCAGCGCTGCAACGTGCTGCTGGCCGGGCGCTCCGGCGCGGGCAAGAGCACGCTGGTCAATGCCGTGTTCGGGCGGGTGGTGGCGGCGACGGGCGAGGGCGCGCCGGTTTCCAGCGCGGCGGTCTGGTACCGCCATCCCTGCGCGCCCCTCAACCTGGCCGATACGCGCGGGCTGGAGCCCGGCGCCTATCGCGAAACGCGGGAGGCGGTGGAGGCCGAGCTGGTGCGGCTGGCCAGCCTGCCGGAGGAGGAGCGGCTCCATCTCGCCTGGCTCTGCATCGATGCGGCCGGGGAGCGGGTGGAGCCGGCGGACCAGGAGCTGGCGGCGCTGCTGGCCCGCTCCGGCGTGCCGGTGATCGTGGTGCTGACCAAGGCCTGGGGCGAGGACCGGCTCTCCGAGGCCGTGCGCGCCCTTGTTCCGGAAGCCCGCGCCGTGCTGCGCGTGGTGGCCGCCCCGCGCCTGTTCCCCAACGGGGCGCGGGTGGAGGCCCAGGGGCTGGAGGCGCTGGTGGAGGCGACGGTGGAGGCGCTGCCGGAGGGGCGGCGCGCGGCGGCGGCCGCGGCCAACCTCGTCTCCCTCGCGCCGAAGATCGCGGAGGCCGAGGCGGCGGTGGCCGCCCATGCGAGGGTGGCCGCCGCCCTGGCCGCCACGCCCATCCCCTTCGCTGATGCCGCGCTGATCTTCGGCGTGCAGGCCAAGATGATCGTGGACGTGACCGTGCGGATGGGCACGCCGGCGGAGGAGATGCCGCTGAAGGCCGTGGCCGCCGCGCTGCTGGGGCCGGCCGCCGCCGGGGTGGGCGGGCGGGTCGCGGCGCGGGCCTTCGGCACGCTGCTGAAGTTCATCCCCGGCGTGGGCAGCATCGCCGGCGGGGCGGTGAACGCGGCGGTGGCCTATGGGCTGACCACCGCGCTCGGCCAGGCCTATCTGGCCTTCCTGCGGGACCGCTGGGCCGTGCTGCGGGAGCCGCCCAGCCTCCAGGAGGTGGTGGCCTTCCTCGGGCGCTTCCGGGGCTAGCCTCGGGATTTCCGGATGTTGACGGCAGGGGCTCACCGGCCGGTGTTCCTCCTGGCCCGCCCGCCCGCTGCCCGTCCGTTGCAGGGCAGGAATGTGGTGCGGTCTTCCACGTCGGGTGAACACTTCCGTTTCCGCGACGTTAGGTGCCCGGAGGTTTCCAATGACCGGGGCTGAAGCGGGTTGTGACGTGGTGGTGCTCGAGGACGATGAGCTCGTCCGCGACGTGCTGACCGACATTATCGAGGATGAGGGCTTCGCCGTCTGCCCGGCGGCGACGGCCGACGACGCGCTCGCGCAGTTGGACGCACACAAGTGCTGCAGCCTGCTGCTGACCGATATCGATCTTGGCCCAGGCCCGGATGGGTTCGAAACCGCCCGCGTGGCACAGGAACGGAACCCGGCCCTGCCGGTCATCTACCTCACCGGCCGCCCCGGTCATGCGAATGATCGGCGCTTCGGGCCGAAGGAACGCTTCCTCGCCAAGCCCTTCCGCACGCGGGAGCTGATCGACGCGATGCGGAGCCTGGGCGTCGTGCCTCAGGGCGCCTGAGCGGCTTCCGGGGGTTGGTTTTTGGGCTGACGGTCTGTCCCGGGGAGAGGAAGAAGGAATTCTTCCTCTCCCCGGACCCCTCACCATCATCTTTTTCTAGAAGTTTGGAATGACTCGGCTGACGGTGCGCCTGAGGTCTAGGACCTCAGGCGACTGCAGGGGCAGGATCAGGGGCAGAGACCCCTTCAGTCATGGTATCCACGGCAGTCAGAAGGGGTTCCAAGGGCCTCAGGCCCTTGGCGGGTGGAGGGCAGAGCCCTCCCCTCCCAGCCCCCCGCTGAACAGATCACAGCATGGCCAGCGCCTGCTTGCGCCGAGGCGGCGGGAAGGCGGAATCCAGTTCGGCAAGGTCCTGCGCCGTCAGGACGATCTCGCGCGCCGCCGCGTTCTCGCGCAGATGGGCCGGGTTGCCGGCCTTGGGGATGGCGATCACGCCCGGGCGGTGCAGGCTGAAGGCCAGCGCGATGGCGGCCGGGCCGGTGCCGTGCCGCGCCGCCACCGCGCGGAGTGCCGGGTTCCGCAGCATCCGCCCGCCCTGGCCGACCGGGGAATAGGCCATCACGGGCATGCGATGGTCGGCGCAGAAGGGTAGCAGGTCGAATTCCGGGCCGCGTGCCTCGAGGTTGTAGAGCACCTGGTCCGTCTGGCAGTCCGCCAGCGCCGCGCCCAGCTCCTCCAGGTCATCGACATCGAGGTTGGAGACGCCCCAGCGGCGGATCTTTCCTTCCTCCATCAGCCGCTCGAAGGCCTGCACCGTCTCGGCGAGGGGCACGCTGCCGCGCCAGTGCAGGAGGTAGAGGTCGATGGTTTCCACCCCCATCCGGCGCAGGCTGGCCTCGCAGCTCCGGGCCATGCGGGCGGGGGAGGCGTTGTGGGGATAGACCTTGCTGACGAGGAAGACCTCCTCCCGCCGGCCGGAGATGGCCTCCTTCACCACCTCCTCGGCCCCGCCATCCGCATACATCTCGGCGGTGTCGATCAGGGTGAGGCCGAGATCGATCCCGAGCCGCAGCGCCTCGGCCTCCGCGCGCCGGTCGGCGCCGCGCTCGCCCATATGCCAGGTGCCCTGGCCGAGGGCGGGGACGGTGGTGCCGTCGGGCAGGGTGGCGTGCCGCATGGTGGCTCCTCTCGCGCGATGGCGCGGGACCGGGCCGCGCTTCCATGCGAAGATGGGGGCCATGAACCGGCTTGTCGCCCTTCTCCTCGCCGCCCTGGTTTCGCCCCTGCCCACCGGCCCGGCCAGGGCGCAGGCCCCTGGCGGGACGGAGACGATCGGCCCCTGGCTGCTCTCCTGCACCCTCGATCGCATGACCGACCAGTCCAGCTGCCGGATGCTGCACCGCGAGCCCGTGGCCCCGGCCGCGACCGGCCTGGCCCCCCTGGCGCTGGAGGTGGAGGATCGCGGCGGGGCGCTCGTGCCCGTGGTCACGGCGCGCGACCTTTCGCTGGAGGGCGCGGCGCGCGGGGCGCTGGCGCTTGCCGGCACGGTGCAGCTGCGCTTCCCGCCCAACCGGCTGTTCGAGCTGCCCTGCGGGCTGGAGGGCCGTTCCGTGGTCTGTGCCCCGCGCGAGGCCGACCGGACGCGCGCGGCGGCGGAGTTGCCGGGGGCGGACCGGGCGTTGGTGCGGGTGACCGGCTTCCTGCTACCCGAGGGCCAGGCCATGCGGGACCCGGTGGAGCTGCGCCTGACCGATACCCGGGCCGCGCTCACCCGGTTGCGCGCGCGTCAGCCGGAGGGCACGGCCCCGCGCCCGCCCGCGCCCGGTTTCTGGGACCTGCGGGAGATGCTCTCGCGCCTGCTGGCGCTGCTGGGCGCCCCGCCCTCCTCGCAGCCCTAGAAGCGGCCGCCGATATGGAGGGTGATGTGGCCCTCCCCGGGGGCGCCCGGGCATGAGGCACCGAGGCTGAGCGGCGGCCCGCCCTTGCGCGTGAGGTCCAGCTTCAGCTCGCAGCTGGAGGGGGCCCCGTCCTCCTCCCCCCTGCTGCCGAAGGCCTGGGTCGCGATCAGCTGCAGGTCAAAGCGCGCATCGGGGTGGCCGAGCGGCCGCAGGCTTCCCGAGAGGCCGGCCTCGCCGCGCAGGGCGAGGCCAGGCGAGGCCCCGGCCGGATGCGCGAGGGAAAGCCCCGTCCGGTCGCCGATCCCGCCCTTGGCGCGGAACCGCAGCCCCTCCGGCAGGGCGAGCGCCAGTTCCTGGAGGATGGCCACGCCGACGGAGGGCCGGGCCCGGCCTCCCTCCCCCTCCCAGGCCGCCTCGGCGCGGATCATCGGCACGGTGGCCAGGGAAAGCCGGCCATCCGCATAGCTCCGGTAGCGGGCGCCGAGGGTGCCGGAGCCGGTGGCGGAGACGATTTCGCCCGCTTCGTCCCGCGTGGGAGGCGGGCTTTCGCCGGAGATCCAGAAATCCTTGTCCGCGCTGGTCCAGCCGAGCTGGGCGGTGGGCGGCTCGGCAACCGGCTTCGGAACCGCGCCGCGCGCGCTGCGGATTTCGGCGACCAGATCCTGGGCCAGGGCAGGCGCCGCGAGGAGGAGCGCGGTGGCCAGGGCGACGGAGGGAAGTCGGAGCGCGTTCCAGCCAGTCATGTCAGAACCAGGGCAAATGTGGCGAAATCTTGTCCTGGGGTAACCGGCCCGGGCCGATCGCTCAAGGCGCTCAAGCCGGACAGGGTGAAGCAGGGCCGCGCTGTTGCAGCGCAGCATCAGGCCGCAGAAGGCGGTTCAGGGTCGGAGAGGGTTGCCGGGGGCGGGCTCAGCCCGCCGGCGGCTCCCGCCGGAGCAGCCACACGCCCAGCGCCACGGAGACGATGAAGAGTGCGGCGCCGAGGAGGAGCTGCGCGGTCTGGTCCACCGCCACGCCGCCGCCCAGCAGGGCGAAGACAAGGGTCTGCGGCAGGTAGCCCAGCGCGGAGCCCGCGAGGAAGGGCGCCAGCCGCAGGCCCGAGAGCCCGGCGAGCAGGTTCAGGGCGAGGTTGTTGCCCACGGGCAGCAGGCGCAGCGCCAGGGTGGCGCCGAAGGGGCTGGCGGCCAGGCGGTCATGCAGTGGGCGCAGGCGTCGGCCGAAGCGCCCTTCCAGCCGGCGGGCCGCCCAGTCGCGCCCGACCATCCGGGCCCAGCCGAAGGAGACCGCGCAGCCGAAGACCTGGGCGACGAGGGCCAGCGCCGTGCCCAGCCCAGCCCCGAAGGCATAGCCGCCGAGAAAGGCCACGGCCTGCCGGGGCAGGCCGGCGGCCGTGGCCGCGGTGCCGACGGCGAGGAACACCGCCTCGCCCCAAAGCCCCTGGCCGCGGATCCAGTGGTCCACCCATTCCGTGCCGCCCTCCCCACCCGGAGCCAGGCCGATGGTGCGAATGATCCAGCCGGCCAGGCCCAGCCCCGCCGCCAGCAAGGCCATGCGCCCGGCGGCCGCCAGGGCCGGCGGGGTGCGGCTGGGCGTGGCATCCGTGGCGGAATCGGGCGTGGCCATGGCCTTCACGGGCCGCCGGGGTCGTCGGGCAGGAGGCGCGGGCGCTTCCAGCGGCGCTGGAGCCACATCATGCCCAGCAGGTCCACGATGCCGACCGCCAGCCGGTCCAGCGTGCCGTAATTCGAGACGCCGCGGGTGCGGGGGCGGTGGCCCACCGGCTCGCTCACCACCCGACCGCCGCCGCGCAGCACCAGGGCCGGCAGGAAGCGGTGCATGTGGTCGAAATGCGGAAGGGCGAGGAACAGCTCGCGCGGGAAGACCTTCAGCCCGCAGCCCGTATCGGGCGTGGCATCGCCGAGGAGGCGGGCGCGCACGCGGTTGGCGATGCGGCTGGTGAAGCGCTTGGTGGCCGTGTCCTTGCGGGTGGTGCGCCAGCCCGCCACCAGCGCATCCGCCCCCTCCGCCCGCGCGCGGGCCCAGAGGCGGGGGATGTCGGCGGGGTCGTTCTGGCCGTCGCCGTCCAGTGTGGCGATCCAGGGGGCGCGGGCGGCGCGGATGCCGGTGACGATGGCGGCGGACTGCCCGCAGGAGGCCGCGTGGCGCAGCAGGCGGACCGGCCCTTCGGCGGAGGCCGGGGCGCTGCGCACGGCCTCGGCGGTGGCGTCGGTCGAGCCGTCGTCCACATAGACGATCTCATGCGGCACGCCGGCGAGGGCCGCCGCGATCTCCGACACCAGCGGGGCGATGTTCGCCGCCTCGTTCCGCACCGGCACGACGACGCTGATCGCGGGCTGGCCCGGCGCGCCGTTCGCCGCCTGGGGGGGCGGGATGGCGCCCCCGGCGGGGCCGCCGGAGGAAGGGGTGGGCGGGGACATGCGGCGGCGGGGGGTAGCAGGGGGCGGGGGGCGCGTCCAGCACGGCCCGCGCGGGGATGTTGGGGGAACGCAATATCGATCCCGCCCGCCTCACCCGGGGCCGGCCCCTTGCCCCGCATGGCGGACCATACTTCCTTAGGGTTGTTGACCTCTCGCCATTGACCCCATGTCCGGGACCACATGCCCTTCGACGCCCAGGCTCCCTATCTCAGCACCACCGCCGCCCCGCGCGCGCAGCCAAGGGCTGTCGCGCTGTGGCTTCTCGCGGTCGCGGCCATGGTATGGGCGATGGTGGCCATCGGCGGCGCGACGCGGCTGACGGGCTCGGGCCTGTCGATCATGGAATGGGCGCCGCTGAGCGGCGCGCTGCCGCCGATGAGCGACGCCGAATGGAACCGGCTCTACGACCTCTACCGCAGCATACCGCAATATGAGCTGGTGAACCGGGGCTTCGGGCTGGAGGGCTTCAAGGGAATCTTCTGGCTGGAATGGATCCACCGCTTCTGGGGCCGGCTGATCGGGCTGGTCTATGCGGCGGGGCTGGCCTGGTTCTGGCTGCGCGGGCGCATTCCCGCCGGATACCGGGGGCGGCTGGTGCTGCTGCTCGCGCTCGGCGGGCTGCAGGGGGCGGTCGGGTGGTTCATGGTCGCCTCGGGCTTCGAGGCGGACCGCACGGCCGTCTCGCCCTGGCGGCTGGTCATCCATCTCGGCCTGGCGCTGCTGCTCTTCTCCATGCTGCTCTGGACCGCGCTGTCCCTGCTGCGGCCGGAGCGCGACGCGCCGGCCGGGGCCGGGCCGCTGCGCCCCCTGGCCCATGCCACGGCGGGGCTGGTCGTGCTCGCCATGCTGGCCGGCGGCTTCGTCGCGGGGATCAAGGCCGGGTTCGACTACAACACCTTCCCCCTGATGGACGGGCGGCTGGTGCCGGAGGGCTATGGCGGCGCGGGGTCCTTCGCGCATGCGCTGGTGGCGGATGTGGCGACGGTGCAGTTCAACCACCGCCTGCTCGCCACCCTATCGGGGATCGCGGCTCTCGTGCTGGGGTGGCTGGCGCTGCGGCGCCTGCCCGGGGGGGTGGCACGGAACGCGGCGCTGGGCTTCATGGGGGTGGTGATGCTGCAATACGCGCTGGGGGTCGCCACGCTGCTCCATGTCGTCCCGGTCTGGCTGGGCACGCTGCACCAGACCGTCGCGGTCGGGGTCCTGGCCATGGCGCTGGTGCTGCTGCACGCGCTGCGGCGGCCCCGGACGGGTCTGCGGGCTTGAGCCGGCCCGAACTGCCCGAACCGCTACTCCGCACGGCGGTGGACGCCGTCCCGAGCGCCATCGTGATCTATGATGCCGATGGGCGGCTGGTCTTTGCCAACCCCGCCTTCTGGGCCCTTGCCGGAAGCCCCGCGTCACCGCCGCCGCCCGGCACGCCGCGTGCCGAGGTCGTCACCCTGCTGGCCGAGGCGGGCTATTATGGCCACGAGGAGCGCGAGCGGCGCCTCCAGGCCGCGCTGGAGCTCGACCTCTCCAGGCCCCGGCGCCACCTCCTGCGCGATGCCGCCGGGCGCTGGCACGCGGCGGGCAGCATGCCGCTGCCGGATGGCGGGGCGGTGGGCTACGCGATCGATGTCACCGCCCTGCGCCGTTCCGAGGCGGAGGCGGTGGACCATGCCGCGCTGCTCGAGACCATCCTGGAACGGCTCGACACCGGGGTACTGGTGAGCGACGCCAACGACCGGATCGGCTATTTCAACAGCGCCTACCACAAGCTCATCGGCTCGCATCCGAACGGCGTCCGCCGGGGCATGACCCGGACCGAGCTGTTCGAGCACCTGCGCGAGACCGGCGAGCTGTCCAGCATGACGCCGGAGGAGATGGCGGGTCTTGACCGCCTGGGCGAGCGGGAGACCCAGGTGTTCTCGCGCCGCCGGCCGGATGGCTCGGTCCTCTGGATCCGCGCCCGCCCGATGGCGGAGGGCGGCGTGCTGACCGAGGTGCACAACGTGACGGCCCTGCGCCAGGCCGAGCAGGCGGCGCAGGACCGGGCCCATCTGCTGGATGGCGTCCTGGCCGCCCTGCCGCATGGCGTCTGCGTCTATGGGCCGGACCGGCGCGTTCGGCTCGTGAACGCGGCCTATCAGCGCATCATGGTGGGCGCGGAGGTCGCGATCGGGGAGCTGCACGAGGACATCGCGCGCCGGCGGATCGTCGCGGGGGAGTATGACGAGCCCGCCCTGCAGGCCCTGACCCAGCTGATCCAGGATTTCGAGGCGGCGGCGCCCTATGAACGGACGCGCACCCGGCCGAATGGCAGCGTCATCACCGTCCGTTCCGCCCCGCTGCCCGACCGGGGGATGGTGATCGTCGTCACCGACGTGACCGCCCGCGCGCGGGCCGAGGCCGAGGCCGAGCGCCGGGCCGCGACGCTGCAGGCCATGCTGGACCACCAGCCCGACGGCGTGGCGCTGTTCAACGCCGAGGGCTACCTGATCGCCGCGAACGGGCTGGCGGCGCGGATGACCGGGCTGGGCGATGCGATGCGGCCGGGCCGGCACCTGCTGGACCTGCGCGACGAGCAGATCCGGGCGCAGGAATTCGGCCTGGTGGACAACGAGATCCAGGTCTTCGTCGCCGAGCGCGGCGACCGGCCTCTGCACAAGGTGGGGCGCTACGTGCGCCGCCGGCCGGATGGCACCGTCCTGGAGATCCGCACGGACCCGACGCCGGATGGCGGCTTCATCCGCACCTATCGCGACGTGACCGAGGAACGGCGGATCCGGGCCGAGCTGGAGGCGGCGCGCGATGCGGCCGAGGCGGCGTCCCGCGCGAAATCCGGCTTCCTGGCGACGATGACGCATGAGCTGCGCACGCCGCTGCATGCCGTGATCGGCTTCTCCGAGGCCATCATGGAGGCGTCGCGGGTGGAAACCATGCGCGACCACGCGCAGGAGGTCCTCGCCGCCGGACGGCAGCTCCTCACCCTCGTCGAGGGGCTGCTGGAGGCGACGCGGATCGAGGCGGACGCGCTTTCCCTGCGCGGCACGGTCTTCGACCCGGCGCCCACGCTGCGCCAGGCGGCTATCCGGGCCCGCAAGCTGGCGAAGGAGGGGCAGCTGGTCTTCTGCTCCTCGATCCCGGAGGTCCTGCCGCCTTTGCGGGCCGATGAGCAGCGGTTCCGCCAGGTGCTGGACGCGCTGCTTTCCAACGCCACGAAGTTCACGCCGGAAGGCGGGCAGGTGAAGCTGTTCGTCGGTATTTCCCAGTCCTCATCCGGCACCACGACGGTGATCGAGATCACCGATACCGGCATCGGTATGGCGGCGGAGGACATCCCCCGCGCCTTCGAGGCCTTCACCCAGCTCGAGGGCGGCCTGTCCCGCCGCTACCCCGGCTCCGGCCTGGGCCTGTACCTGGCCCGCGCCCTGGCGGCGGCGATGCGGATGACGCTGACCCTGGACAGCACGCCCGGCAAGGGCACCACCGCGCGGCTCGTCCTGCCGCCGGCCGAGGAGATGACGGCATGACCCCCATCACCAGTCATGGTTCGCCGCTGGACGCCACCGCCCGCCTGTTCTTCCGCGAGTTGGAGCCCGGCGAGGCCGCGCGCATCACCGCCGATGCGCTTTCCGGCGCCGAGGATGGCGAGCTGTTCCTCGAATACCGCGAGAGCGAGATGCTGAGCCTGGAGGATGGCCGGATCCGTTCCGCCACCTTCGACACCATGCGCGGCTTCGGCCTGCGCGCGGTGCGCGGCGCGGCCGCGGCCTATGCCCATGCGGGCGAGATCACGGCGCCCGCGCTGAAGCGCGCCGCGGCCGCCGTGCGCGGGCTGCCGGGCGAAGGCGCGATCCGCGTGGCCGAGCCGCCGCGCGCGACCAATGCGCGGCTGTATGACGCCGCCAACCCGCTGCACGCCCTGGATTTCGCGGCCAAGACCGCGCTGCTGGCCGGGATCGACGCCTATGCCCGCGCGCGCGACCCGCGCGTGGTGCAGGTGATGGCCTCGCTCTATGGCGAATGGCAGGCGGTGCGGATCATGCGCGCCGACGGGCGCGAGGTGGCGGATCTCCGCCCGCTGGTGCGGCTGAACGTGAACGTGGTGGTGGAGCGCGACGGGCGCCGCGAAACCGGCAGCTACGGCACGGGCGGCCGCTTCGCCTATGACCGCGTGCTGGGCGAGGCCACCTGGAAGGCCGCCGTGGACGAGGCGCTGCGCGGGGCCGTGCTGAACCTCGACAGCATCCCCGCCCCAGCCGGAGAGATGGAGGTGGTGCTCGGCCCGGGCTGGCCGGGCATCCTGCTGCATGAGGCGATCGGGCACGGGCTGGAGGGCGACTTCAACCGCAAGGGCACCAGCGCCTTCGCCGGGCTGATGGGCCAGCGCGTGGCGAGCAAGGGCGTGACGGTGGTGGATGACGGCACCCTTCCCGACCGCCGCGGCAGCCTGACGGTGGATGACGAGGGCACGCCTTCCGGCCGCACCGTGATGATCGAGGACGGCATCCTCACCGGCTTCATCCAGGACCGGCAGAACGCCCGGCTGATGGGCGTGGCGCCCACCGGCAACGGGCGCCGGCAGAGCCATGCGCATGCGCCCATGCCCCGCATGACGAACACGGTGATGCTGGGCGGCGAGCACGCGCCGGAGGAGATTCTCCGCAGCGTGAAGCGCGGGATCTATGCCGTGAACTTCGGCGGCGGGCAGGTGGACATCACCTCCGGCAAGTTCGTGTTCAGCGCGAGCGAGGCCTATATGATCGAGGATGGCAGGATCGGCGCGCCGGTGAAGGGCGCGACGCTAATCGGCGACGGGCCGAGCGCCCTCACCCAGGTCTCGATGATCGGGAACGACATGGCGCTGGATGCGGGAATCGGCACTTGCGGCAAGCAGGGCCAGGGCGTGCCCGTGGGCGTGGGGCAGCCGACGCTGAAGATGACGGGGCTGACCATCGGCGGCACGGCGGTCTAGCCCGGGTGGGGTTCGGGGAGCTCGTTCTCGCCAACCTCGCCGTCGCGCTGGCTGCCATCGTGCAGCTCTCGGCGGGGCTCGGGCTGACGCTGGTGGGCGTGCCGATGCTGGTGGCGGTCGATCCGCGGCTGGTGCCGGTGCCCTTCATCCTCTCGGCCCTGCTCCTCATGCTGGGGCAGTGGCGCGTGGATTCGCGCGCCGTGCCGCCGGGGCTGCTCCTTCCCTCCATTACCGGGGTGGCGGTGGGCACCGCGATCGGCATGGTCCTGGCCGTGCTGCGGCCGGAACTCGCCACGCGGCGCGGCTACGGGATCATCGTGCTCGTGGCGGTGGCGCTGGCCGTGGCGGTGCCGCGGCTGCGGCCCACCAAGCCGATTCTCGCCGGGGCGGGCCTCGTCTCCGGGGTGATGGGCGGCATCTCCGGCGTGCATGGGCCGCTGATGGGGCTGGTGGTGTCGCACCTGCCGGCCCAGGCCGTGCGCGGCTTCCTCGGGCTGTTCTGGCTTCTCGCGCATCTCACCCTGCTCGCCATGGCCATCCCGGCCGGGCGGCTGGGCTGGGGCGAGGTCTGGCTCGCGCTCGGGCTGCTGCCGGGCATCGCGCTCGGGGCCGCCCTTTCGGGCCCGGCGCGGCGCTGGCTGCACGGGCCGCGGCTGCGCTGGGCCATCCTCGGAATCTCCGCCGCCGGCGGCATCGCGCTGGTGGCGGCGGGATGAGTGCGCCGCGCCTCGCCAGGCCGGAGGAGGCGGAAGCGATCCGGGCGCTCGTCGAGCGGGCCTATGCGCATTACATCCCACTCCTCGGCCGCCGCCCCGCGCCGATGGATGACGACTTCGCCCAGCGGATCGCGCATGGCCAGGCCCATGTGCTGGAGCGGGACGGCGCGATCGTCGCGCTGGCCGTGGTCGAGGATCGCGGCGGCCATCTCTGGATCGAGGACCTGGCCGTCGAGCCGGCGCTGCACGGTCAGGGCATCGGGCGCACGCTGCTGGCCTTCTGCGAGGCGCGGGCGCGCGGGCTGGGGCTGCGTGAGCTGCGGCTGCTGACGAACGAGCGGATGGAGCGGAACCGCGCCATCTACGCGAAGGCGGGCTTCGCCGAGACGGACCGGCGCGAGGAGGAGGGATTCCGCCGCGTCTACATGGTGCGGCGCCTGGAGGATCCGGCCGGGGGATAGGCCCTGGCGGCCCTTCCACCCCCGGGGATAGGATGGACCGGCGGCGCACCGGATTCGGCCGCGGCCTGCTTGCGATAGGATGCCGATGCCCGGTCGTCTTCCCCGTCCCATGCGCGGGCTGTGCGGCGCCGCGCTGCTCACCCTTTGCGCCATGGCGGCCCAGGCGCAGGAGCCGGCCCGGCTCCGGGTCATCGGCGGGTTGGCCGGGGTGTCCCAGTTCCTGCGCTACGAGGAGCCCTTCTGGCGCGACCGGCTGCCCGAGATGACCCAGGGCCGCGCCGTGGCGGAGATCACGCCCTCCGACCGGTCCGGGCTGAAGCCGGACGAGATGCTCTCTCTCCTCCAGCGCGGCACGGTGCCCTTCGGCACCATCCTCCTGGCCCAGGCGGCGGCCGAGGAGCCGGAGTTCCAGGCGCTGGACCTGCCGCTGCAGAACCCGGACATCGGCACGCTCCGGCGGACCGTGCAGCTCTACCGGCCGCATCTCCAGCGCCTGCTGGCGGAGCGCTACGGGGTGGAGCTGCTGGCCATCTACACCTATCCCGCCCAGGTCACCTGGTGCCGGCGGCCCTTCACGGGGCTGGCCGACCTCGCGGGGCGGCGCATCCGCACCTCCTCCCTCGGCCAGGGGGAGGTGTTCGAGGCGCTGGGCGCGACGCCCGTGAGCATCCCCTTCGCCGGCATCGTGCCCGCCATGCGCGAGGGCCGCGTGGAATGCGCCGTGACGGGCGCGCTCTCCGGCAATGCCATCGGGCTGCAGGAGGTGGCGACGCATATCCAGGACATGGCGCTGAGCTGGGGCGTCTCGATGTTCGGCGCCAACCGGGAGGCCTGGAACGCGCTGCCCGAGGCGCTGCGCACCAGCATCCGGCGCGGGCTGGGCGAGCTGGAGGATGCGATCTGGAAGGGCGCGGAGGGGGAGACGGTGGAGGGCATGCGCTGCGCGACCGGCGCGCCGGACTGCACCGGCCCGCGCGGCCGGCTGACCCCCGTGCCCATGACGCCGGAGGATGCCGCGCGGCGGCGCGGCCTGCTGCTCTGGATGGTGCTGCCCCGCTGGATCGACCGCTGCGGGCCGGATTGCGCCGCCATCTGGAACAGCACCCTCGCCTCCGACCTGGGGGTGCGCGCCCATGCGCGCTGAGGGCGAGGGGCGCACCCGCTGGACCGGGCGGATCAGCACCCGCGCGGCCGGCATCCTCCTGCTGATGCTGCTCGTGCTCGGCCTTCTCTCCGGCGGCTCCACGCTGATCGGCGCGCGGCAATCGGCCATCATCGGCGAGCTGGGCATCCGCCAGCGCGGCCATACGGAGGCGGTGGACGACTTCGCCAGCAGCCTCTTTTCCTTCAGCGGCTTCCTCGGCAACGTCATCCTCGGCGAGGTGCGCCCCTCCGTCGCCGCGCGCCGCGTGACGCGCGAGGTCGAGCTGCTGGGCGGGGCTTATGAGGAGCTGCTGGCGCGCATCGGCGACCGGCTCGACCCGCTGCTCGTCTCCACCACGCGGGACATGATGGCGCGCATGCCCGCGCTCGGCCGCGACATGCAGGCGGCCTTCGCCGCCGAGCAGCGGGACCGCTATGCGGCGCTGAACGATGCCTGGCGCGTGCGCGCCGTGACCTTCAACAGCCTGGTGGGCGAGGCGCGGCGGCTGGTGCGCGAGGAGGCCGGGGAGAACCTGGCCCGCGCGCGCCGCCTTTCGGACCAGGGGCACTGGGTGAACATGGCGGGGCTGGCCGTCGGCCTGCTCGGCCTCTTCCTCACCTGGCTCGTCCTCGTGCGGCTGACGGCCCGACCGCTGGCGCAGGTGGCGCGGGCGATGGAACGGCTGGCCCATGGGCAGGCGGAGGCGGAGGTGCCCGCCACGGATCGCCGCGACCAGGTGGGCGAGATGGCGCGCGCCCTTCTCGTGTTCCGGGACAACCTGCTGACCACGCGGCGCCTGGGCGAGCAGGCGCTGCATGGCGCGCGGCGCACGGCCATCGCCACCGGCCAGGCGTCCCAGGCCATCGGGCAGATCTCGGACGGGGCGATGACGCAGCTGACCGAGCTGAACCACCTGGCAGAGGCGCTGGGGCATAGCAGCGACGCGATCCGCGAGGTCGGGCGCATCACCCAGGGTTCCCACGACCAGACCGAGGCCGCGCGCAGGCTGCTGGCCGAGAGCCTGACGAAGATCACCGCGCTGATCGAGCTGGTGGATGCGGTGGGCGAGGACACGGAGCGCGTGACGCGCATCGCCGGCCATATCGGGCGCATCGCGACGCAGACGAACATCCTGGCCATCAACGCCGCCATCGAGGCGGCGCGCGCCGGCGAGCATGGGCGCGGGCTGGCCGTGGTGGCGGAGGAGGTTCGCGCGCTTTCGGTGAACACCGAGAACCTGGCGCAGGAGATCGCCGACGTGGTGGTGCAGGCCGGCACCCGCGCGCGGGAGGGCCGGCAGGGCGCCGCCACGGTGGGCGCCGCGATGGACGAGCTGGAGCGCGTGGTGGGGGAGAGCGCCCGCCTCTCCGGCGCCACCGCCATCGCGATGGAGCAGCAGGAGGCCACCGTGACCAGCATCGCCGAGCGCGTGCAGGTGCTGACCCGCATCGGCCAGTCCAACGCCACGGCGGCGGAGGAGATCACCGCGACGATGATCGACCTCTCGCGCCTCGCCGATGAGACGCGGGCGGCGGTGGAGACGGTGGCGGCCGAGGGGCGGGGCTAGCCCCCGCCGGGGAGGGGCGGAGCCCTTCCCCAGGGGCTGCCAGAGCGGCGATCAGAGCGGCGGTCAGAGCGCCGCTTCGTCGAACACGCGGGACACGTCCCCGCCCCATTCGGCGTTGCGCCGGAGCCAGTGGTCCGCCTGGGTTTCGCCGGACGCCGCGATGCGTTCCAGCGGCTCCAGGAAGCGCTCCTCCCCATGGCCGCGGGCGCGAAGCCCTTCGCGGGAGATGGCGAGGACATCGCGCGCGAGCTCGCGCAAGGTCAGCCCGCCGATGCTGGCATCCAGGGCGCGCATCGGCACATCGGCCCGCAGCGCCTGCATCTGCGCCACGGACCAGCCGCGCACCAGCGCGGCGGCGGCCTTCTGCGCGGCATCGTCATAGAGCAGGCCGACCCAGAAGGCGGGCAGGGCCGAGACCATGGCGGCGGAGCCCATATCGGCGCCGCGCATCTCCAGGAAGCGCTTCAGGCGCACATCGGTGAAGACCGTGGTCACATGGTCCGCCCAGTCGCCCATGGTGGCCTGGACGGTGGGGTCCTTCGGCAACCCCTTCGCCATGAAGTCGCGGAAGGTGGTGCCGGTGGCGTCCACGAACCTCCCGTCGCGCATCACGAAATACATGGGCACGTCCAGCACCCAGTCCGCGAAGCGCTCGAAGCCGAAGCCGTCCTCGAAGGCCACGGCGGGAATGCCGGTGCGGTCGGGGTCCGTGCGGCTCCAGACATGACCGCGCAGCGTGCGGTATTCCGTCGCCTCGCCCTCGCGGAACGGCGAATTGGCGAAGAGCGCGGTGGCGAGCGGCTGCAGGGCGAGGGAGATGCGCAGCTTCTCCACCATGTCCGCCTCGTCGCCGAAGTCGAGATTGGCCTGCACGGTGGCGGTGCGCAGCATCATGTCCAGGCCCATGTCGCCCACGCGCGGCATGTATTCGCGCATGATGGCGTAGCGGCTCTTGGGCATCCACGGCATCGCCTCACGCGTGGCGGTGGGGTGGAAGCCCAGCCCCGCGAAGCCGATGCCGAGCGGTTCCGCCACCGCGCGCAGGTCGCGCAGGTGGTCGTCCAGCTCCGCCTCGGTCTCCTGGATGGTGATCACCGGCGCGCCGGAGAGCTCGAACTGCCCGCCCGGCTCCAGGCTCACGCTCGCCAGGCCCCGCTTGAGGCCGATGAGCTTGCCCGCATCCTCGATCCGCTCCCAGCCCTTCGCGGCCAGGCCTTCCAGCAGGGCCGCAATGCCGTCCGGCTCATAGGGCGGCGGGGCGAAGCCCTCGCGGTAGAAGCCGATCTTCTCGTGCTCCGTGCCCACGCGCCACTGGTCGCGCGGCTTGCTGCCGGCGGCGAACCATCCGGCGAGATCACGCGCGGACCGGATCGGCGTGAGGTCGGCCTCGCCAGGATTGGACATGCTGTTTTCTACTCGTCCGTGTGGTGGGCCCAATCGCCGCGGGTCGCCTGCAGAACCGCGAGCGCCGAGACCGCCGCCGTCTCCGCCCGGAGGATTCGGGGGCCAAGGCTGACCATGGCAACAAAGGGATGCCTTGCCAGGGCGTCAAGTTCCGGTCCCGTGAAGCCTCCCTCCGGCCCGATGAGGAGCGAGGGCATGGGGCCAGGCGGCAAGGCCGCCAGCGGCACCGCCTCCCGCCGCTCGGCCGCGACCACCAGGGGCGTTCCGTCCCAGGCGCCCAGCGCCGTGTAGAGGGGCACCGCCTCGGCCACATCCGGCACGTCCAGCCTTTCGCATTGCTCGGCCGCCTCGCGGGCGATGAGCGAGAGGCGCGCGCGGTTCACCCGGTCCGGCACGGCGCGGGTGGTCAGCACGGGGCGGATGGCGCGGACGCCGAGTTCGGTCGCCTTCTCCACCACCCATTCCATCGCCTCGCGCTTCAACGCCGCCATGAGAAGGACGGGGCCGGCGAGCGGGGTTTGGGCGCGGCGAGGGCTCTCCGGCATGAAGATGGCTTCATCCTTCCGGATGGAGGCGACGCGCGCTTTCCATTCTCCGTCGCGCCCGTTGAAGAGAAGGATTTCGTCCCCCTCCTTCTTGCGCATCACCGCGCCGAGGTAACGGCCCTGGCCCGGCGCCGCCGGAACGGCCTCCCCTTCGCGCAGGTCGTGGTCGGTGTGAAGTCGCGGGATGGACACGGGCAGGGATCCGTCGGACAGGAAGGCCGTGGCTCCTTACACCGATATCCGCCGCGAAGGCCTCTCCGCCTGGCTGCCCGACGCGCTGGTGCCCTATGCGCTGCTGATGCGGCTGGACCGGCCCATCGGTTCCTGGCTGCTCTTCCTACCCGGGCTCTGGGCCTTCGCGGCCGCCGCGCCGGATTGGGGGCGGGGGGCCTGGCTCACCCTTCTCTTCGCGCTGGGCGCGGTGGTGATGCGCGGCGCGGGCTGCGTGGTGAACGACCTGTGGGACCGGGACATCGACCGCCGGGTGGAGCGCACCCGGGGCCGGCCGCTGGCATCCGGCGCTGTCTCCCCAAAGCGGGCCCTGGCCTTCCTGGCGGGGCTGCTCCTGGTCGGGCTCGTGATCCTGCTCCAGCTTCCCCCGGCGGCCATCGGGCTCGGCGTGGCCTCGCTGCTGCCCATCGTCCTCTACCCCCTGGCGAAGCGGGTGACGGACTGGCCCCAGGCCGTGCTCGGGGTGGTCTTCACCTGGGCGGCGCCGATGGGCTGGGCCTCCGCCACGGGCGCGCTGGAGGCCCCTGCCCTGCTCCTCTGGGCCGCCGGCTTCGCCTGGACCCTCGCCTACGACACGATCTACGCCCATCAGGACCGGGAGGACGACGCCATGGTCGGCATCGGCTCCTCCGCGCTCACCCTGGGGGAGCGGACGCGGCCCTTCCTGGGGGTGGCCTTCGCCGCCTGCATCCTGCTGCTGGCCGCGGCCGGGTGGGTGGCGGGGCTGCATCCGGTCTTCCTGGCCGCGCTGCTGCTGCCGGCGGCGCATTTCTCCTGGCAGGTCCAACGGCTGGACATCCATGACCCCGGCCTTTGCCTTCGCCTTTTCCGGTCCAACCGCGATGCGGGGCTGCTGATCGCCCTGGCCCTCCTGCTGGGCCGGCTGTGAGAGGGCCCGCGGAGGCCGAGGCCTTCGTCGCCGCCCAGACCGCCATCGCGCGCCCGGCGCTAGTGCCCGAAATCCCGCTCCACCTCGCGACCGAGATCACCCCGATCTGGCAGGCCACCGAGGCCTGGCTGGGCGAACAGGGGATCGAGCCCCCCTTCTGGGCCTTCGCCTGGCCGGGCAGCCAGGCCCTGGCCCGCTGGATCCTGGACGACCCCGCCCGCGTGGCCGGCAAGCGCGTGCTGGATTTCGCGGCGGGCGGGGGCCTGGCCGCGATCGCCGCCGCGATGGCCGGCGCCAGCCGGGTGGAGGCCGCCGAGATCGATCCTCTCGCCCATGCCGCGACGCGGCTGAACGCGGCGCTCAATGGCGTGGCGGTACTGGAGGCACCCGGCGATGTCGTGGGCAGCCCGGGGCGCTGGGACACGGTGCTGGCCGGCGATGTCTGCTACGAGGCGCCGATGACCCGCCACATCCTGCCCTGGCTGCGCGGCCTGGCCGCGGCGGGGGCGGAGGTGATCCTGGCGGATCCCGGCCGCGCCTATGTGCCGCGCCAGGGGCTGGAGCCCGTGGCCCGCTTCCGCGTGCCGGTGACGCGGGAGCTGGAGGACCGCGACGAGCGGGAGGTCACGCTGTTCCGCCTTTCGGCATGAGGCCTGCGGGCCACGGCGGAAGGAGGTTTGCCGCTGCCGGAAACCCGGGCTCCTGCGCTCTGTTCTCGCTATGACTTTGAGTGGGCCAGAACGAAATCATGTCGCAACGCGTGCTGATCGTGGAGGACGAGGCGCTGATCGCCCTCGACCTCACCTTCTGCCTGGAGGCGCTGGGGCATGAGGTGGTGGCCACCGCCGCCGATTCCGCCGAGGCCCTGTCCGCCGCGCGGGAGGGGGTGGACCTGGCCTTCGTGGACCTGAACCTGCGGGACGGCCCGACCGGCCCCGCCCTGGGCGAGACCCTGGCGCGGGAATGGGACGCGACCGTGATCTACCTGACCGCCAATCCCCGGCAGGTGGAGCCGGGCGTGCGGGGCCCGGTGGGCATCCTGCCCAAGCCCTATACGGAGGACGCGCTGGCGAAGGCGGTGCGCTTCGCCGTCTCGTTGCGCGAGGGCCGCTCCGCCCTGCCGCCGCCGGAGCTACGTCTCCTGGCGGGCGCGGCGACGGCGCTCGAGCGCACCGGGCGGGAGTCGAGCTTCTAGCTCCATCCCCTCGATGGGCCAGATCCGCTTCACCTTGCCGCCCAGCTGGCCCTGCACACTGATCATCGCCAGCCGGGTGCCGAAGCCCTCATGCCCCGGTGGTCCGGCGACGGGTGGCCCGCCCCTTTCACGCCAGCGCAGCAGCAGCTCCTCCTCTTCCGCACGCTCCACCTGAATGGTCACACGGCCGCCGGGCACGGACAGCGCGCCGTATTTCGCGGCATTCGTCGCCAGCTCGTGGAACAGCAGCGCCAGCGGCGTGGCCGCCGCATCGTCGAAGGTCTGGTCCTCGCCGGTGATGGCGATGCGCTTCTCCCCGCCCGGGCTCGGATCGTAGGGGGAGAGAAGGTCGGCCAGGAAGTGGAACAGGGTGGTGCGGCCGGTCTCGGGCCGGCTGGCCTCGCTATGCGGGCGCGCGAATTCATGGGCCCGGGCCAGGGCGTTGATGCGCCCGCGCAGCTCCCCGGCGAACTCCGTCGCCTCCGGATGGCCACGGGCCGTGAGCGAGACGAGGGAGGCGATGACGGAGAAGATGTTCTTGATGCGGTGGCTCAGCTCGTGGCTGAGCACCTCGCGCTCCTCCGCCGTGCGGCGGATGTCGTGGATGTCCGTGCAGGTGCCGAACCAGCGGGTGATCCGGCCGCGTGAATCCCGCACCGGCAGGGCCCGGCCGAGGAACCAGCGCCAGCCGCCATCCGCCATGCGGAGCCGGTACTCCATCTCATAGGGATGGCCGGTGTCCAGGGAATGGCGCCAGCGCTCCCAGGTCTCGCGCCGGTCCTCGGGATGGACGATCCCCTCCCAACCCTCGCCTTCCGTCTCCCCTTCCCGCGCGCCGGTCAGCTCGTACCAGCGGCGGTTGAAGTAGTCGTGATGGCCATCCGCCCGGGTGGACCAGACCGCCTGGGGCATGGTGTCGGCGATGGTCCGGAAGCGCGTCTCGCTCTCCCGCAGGGCAGCCTCGATGTCCTTCTGCTCCGAGACGTCGAGCGCGACGCCGGCGAGGCGCTGCGCCGTGCCGGCGGCATTGCGCAGGACCCGGCCGCGCAGCAGCACCCACACCGCCTCCCCGCCCGGCGGACGGACGCGGTAGGCGATGTTCAGGGGCGAGCGTCCCGCCAGGGCGGCGGCCAGGGCGCGGTCCAGCGCCGGCCGGTCATCCGGCACCACATGCACCAGCAGGTCCGGCCCGGGGGCGCCGCGCTCGCCAAGGGCGGGGTCGATCCCGTGCAGGAGGCAGGCCCGCGCATCGCCGTGGATGAGGTCCGTTTCCGCATCCCAATCCCACGCCCCCGCCATGCCCGACGCCTCGAGCGCCAGGGCGAGGCGCTGCTCCGCCCAGCTCGGGCGCGGGGCGGCAGGGGCGTCGTCAGGCAGCACGGGGTTTCCGATCGGCTCCGCCTCCAGGCTTACCCCCATCCAGCAAACATGGAGGCGAAAGGCGAGAGCCGAACCGTTCAATCCGTGGCGAGCAGCGCCACCGGCAGGGCGCCGAGGAGATCGCGCAGCGCAAGGCGTTCCCCGCCCGCGCTTCCCGGCCCGCCCAGCACGTCCCGGAAGGAGAGCCCGGCGAGGGCGGGGGGCAGGAGGAGCGCGGTGTCCCCCCATCGCTCCGCCGGGATCAGGGGAAGCGGGGAATCGCCCAGGCCCTTCGCTGGCAGGCGGGTGACGAGGGTGATGCTGGCCGAATCGCCCTGGCGGCGGGCGAAGGCCAGCACATGCGCGGCCATCTCCCCTTCCGCCTCCAGCGGGATGTAATCGCCCTCGGCGAAGAGGTCCGGCAGGCGGGTGCGCAGGGCCAGAGCGCGGGCGATGACGGCCGCCTTCACCCGCCCGTCCTTCCACCCGGCCAGCAGGTCGGTTGGGGCCTGCCCGGCTTCCAGGGCGGCCCGGCGCGCGGCGAAATCGACGGGGCGGCGGTTGTCCGGATCCACCAGGGAGAAATCCCAGAACTCCGTGCCCTGGTAGAGATCGGGGATGCCGGGGGAGGTGCAGCGGATCAGCGCCTGGGCCAGGCCGTTCGCCGCCCCGGCCGGGGACAGGCGGCGGACGAGATTCGCCACCTCCTCCCGCAGGCGGGAGGGACGGTCGCTGGCCAGCATGGCGGTGAGGAAGTCGCGGCAGGCGGCTTCATAGGGCTCGTTCGGCACCGCCCATTCGGAGCGGCGCTTGCCCTCGCGCAGGGCCTTTTCCTGCCAAGCGGCCAGGCGCTGGATCAACTCCTGCACCCCCTCCTCGTCCGAGGGTTCCAGCTCCAGCGGCCAGGCGCCGATGAGGGACTGGAGGAGCATGATCTCGTCGGTGGCGTCCGGCGCGGGCTCGCCATCCACCTCCTTCTTCAGCACCGCGTTCAGCCGTGTCCAGCGCGTCAGCGTCGCGGCCCATTCCTCCGGCAGCTCGGAGAGGACGGCAAGGCGGGCGCGGGTGTCCTCGCCGCGCTTGTGGTCATGCGTCGCGGTCGCCAGCAGCTCCCGCGGGAAGAACTTCGCGCGTTCGCGGCAGGCAGCGTGGAAGGCGTTGGGGGTGATGGCGAAGTGGGAGGGCTCGGAGCCCACCTCGTTGCGGGAGATGAGGCGGCCATAGCGGTAGAAGGCCGTGTCCTCCACCGACTTGGCCGCGACCGGCGCCGAGAGCTGCTGGAAGCGCACGGCGGCGCGCTGCCGCTCCCGCCGCTGGGCATGGGGCAGGCTGCGCGGCAGGTCGCCGCCGAGCCAGGAATCCAGCAGGTCCAGCAAGGGCCGGTCGGTCTCGCGGATGGTACGGCGCGCGCCCGCGATGGCCCAGTCCAGCAGGCGCCGGTCCGCCTCGCTGCGCCCGGCGATGCCGAGATAGGAGCGATAGGCTGGGAAATGCACCAGCACCTCGGTCAGCGCGCGGCGGATGGCGGTGAGGGTGAAGTCGCGCGTCGCCAGGTCCCGCATCGCGATGCGGCGCAGGGCGAAGGAGGTGCCGTTCAGCTCGGAGGCGAGGTTGTAGCGCAGGATCTGCCGGCGCGCCTCGCGCGCCTCCTCGCCGAAATCGGCGGGGCGGCCGGTCATGGCGTGCCAGGTGGCGGCCATCGGCTCGGCCCCGGCGGGGTCGTGCAGGACGCCCGAGACCTCGTCCATGAAGTTGTAGCCGGTGGTGCCGTCCACCATCCAGTCGCGCCGCAGCTTCTCGTGCGGGGCGAGGATCTTCTCGATCAGCAGCAGCGGGTGGCCCTGGGGCGCCCCCGCCGGGCGGCGCGGCGTCAGCGCCTCGAGCCGGCGGCGGAGCTTGCGGCAATAGCCGCGCGGATCGGCGAGCCCGTCCACATGGTCCACGCGCACGCCGTCGATCAGCCCATCGGCATAAAGGCGGAGGATGAGGCGATGGGTGGCCTCGAAGACCTGCGGGCGCTCCACCTGCAACCCGCCGAGGGAGGTGACGTCGAAGAAGCGGCGCCAGTTGATCTCATCCGTCGCCGCGCGCCACCAGGCCAGGCGGTAGTTCTGTTCCTCCAGCAGCGCGTGCAGCCGCGCGCGGCCCTTCTCCTCCTTCGGATCATGCGCGGCGATCACGGCGTCGATCTGCGCACGGCCGCCGGGTGAGCGGGCGTGATGGGCGAGCATGTCCAGCGCCATGCCGGCGGCGGCACGGATCGCGCCCGGCTCCCCCTCCACCGCCAGGGCGCGGAACACCTGGGCGAGGCCCGCCAGCTGCGGCTCATGGGTGGCGGAGAGCAGCATCGCGTAGGTGCGCGGCGCCAGCGGGAAGCGGTGTTCGAAATACTGCGCGAAGATCTTGCCGGTCTCCGGCTCGAAATGCAGCGCGAGGTCGCCGGATTCCAGCACGGTGCCGTAGGGCGCGCCGAGGAAGGGCGCGAGCATGCGGTCCGTCAGCCCGGGATCGGGCGGGTTCCAGTCAATGTCGAAGAAGCGGGCGAAGGGGGATTGCGGCCCCCATTCCAGCACGTCCAGCCACCAGCCGTTATCGGCCCCGCCCACGCCCATGTGGTTCGGCACGATATCGAGGATGAGGCCCATGTCATGGGCGCGCAGCGCGGCCACGAGCCGCTCCAGCGCCGCCTCGCCGCCCAGCTCGGGGTTGATCCGCTCCGGGTCCACGATGTCGTAGCCATGGGTGGAGCCTGGGCGGGCCTTCAGCAGGGGGGAGGCATAGAGGTGGCTGATGCCCAGTTGCGCGAAATACGGCACCAGCGGCACCGCCGCATCCAGCGGGAAGTCCTTGTGGAATTGCAGCCGGGCGGTGGCGCGCGGGGTCGCGGGTACGGGCATCGGGGGGACCATCAGGAAGGGGGCGGGCGTCGTGCCATGGCGAAAGCCTCCAGCCGGGCCGCAGTTTCCGGCGCGTCGAGCATCGTCGCGGCCTCGCCGGGCAGCCGGCGCCGCCAGTTCGGATGGCCTTCGGTGGTGCCGGGCAGGTTCGGCGCCTCCTCCAGCGCCAGCGCGTCCTCCAGCGGCAGCAGCGCCAGGGCGCAGGCGGCGGAGGCGACCTGGCGGGCAGCGGCGGTCGCCACGCGCGGCCCCTCCTCCTCGCCCGGCATCTCGCCCTCGGCCACGCCGTTCTCGCGCATGGCTTCCCAGAGGCGGGTCCGGTCCAGCTTGCGCTCCTCGCGCTGCTCGCTCCCGTCATTCCCCTCGCCCAGCAGGCCGAGGCGCGCGCGCCAATCGATGTCGCGCCCCTTCCACCAGCCGGCAACGGTCGGGAGGTCGTGGGTGGTGGTCACGGCCACGGCGCCGGGGGACCACTGGGCGGGCGGGGTGAAGCGGTGGTCGCGCCCCTGCTCGAAATAGAGCACGCGCAGGCCCATCAGCCCCGTCTCGTCGAGCTTCTCGCGGAAGCCCTCCGGCAGGGTGCCGAGATCCTCGCCCACCACGATCGCGTCGTTGCGGCGGGATTCCAGCGCGACGAGCCGGAGCATGTCCATGACGGGGAAGTGGAGATAGGCGCCCTGGGTGGCATCCTGCCCCTGGGGCACGAGCCAGAGCCGCGCGAGGCCCATCGCATGGTCGATCCGCACGCCGCCGCCATGGCGCATCGCGGCGCGCAGCATCTCCAGGAAGGCCGTGTAGGCGCCATCGCGCAGGCCGCGCGGGGAGAAGGCGGCGATGCCCCAGGACTGGCCGAGGGGGGAGAAGATGTCGGGCGGCGCGCCCACGCCGACACCGGACAGGATCTGCCCCTGGCGCGACCAGCCATGGCTGCCGCCGGCGTCGGTGCCCACCGCGAGATCGGCGATGAGGCCGATCTTCGCCCCGGCCCCGCGGAAGGCGGCCTGCGCCTCGCCGAGGCCGCGATCGGCGATCCATTGCAGGAAGGCGTGGAAGGACACCTCGCGCTCATGCTCCTGGGCGAAGCGGGCCACGCCGGGGGCGTCCGGGCGCCGGAACTCCGCCGGCCAGTCCTTCCAGTGCCAGAGCGAGGGATCGCGGCCGTAAAGATGGCCGTGCAGCGCCTCGAACCGCGCATGGCTCTCCAGCGCCTCGCCGCCTTCCTCGCGGAAGCGGTCGAAGGCGGGGTCGCCGGAGAAGCGGTCGAAGATGGAGCGGAAGAGGCGCAGGCGCAGGCGGGCGGCGGCGGGCCACTCCACCAGCTCCAGCGACTCCAGCCGCGCGAATTCCTCGGCCAGGCCGGTCTCGGCCAGCGCCGCCCGCAGCGTCTCCTCGCCCATCGCGGCGGGGTCCGCATGCAGGACGTTCAGGAAGAGGCGCGAGGAGGGCGCATAGGGCGAGAAGCGCTCGGGATCGGCGGAGAACTGCGCATGGACCGGCGAGATGGCGATGGCATCCGCGCCACGCCGTGCCGCCGAGACCGCGAGCTGCGCGAGGCCGGTGAAATCGCCGATGCCGCCATCGCCCCGCCGGTGCGGGGAATAGAGCTGCGCGGCCAGGCCCCAGGGCCGCGTGCCCGGCTCGATGCCATGGCAGTGCTGCGGGCAGACGGCGAGGATGGTCTCCTGCCCGCCGATCTCCAGCCGGTGGTAGCCGGCCTCGTTCACCGGCGGCAGGGTGCAGAGCCCGTCCTGCTGCCAGGCACGGCCTTCCCAGTGCTCGCCGCTTTCGAGGCGGAGGCGGAATTCTGGCTCCCCGGGCAGGCCGAGCAGAACCGGGCGGTTCTGCAAGGCGGTGCAGAGCGGCGGCAAGGCGCGCGCCTCCGCGCGCAGCGTTTCGCGGCTCTCGCGGATCTCGGCCTCGCTGCCTGCCGGCAATTGCAGGGCGGCGAGGATGGCGCGCATCGCCTCGGGGCCGACGCTGTGGTCGCGGTTGTTCACATCGCGCCATTCCACCGCGATGCCGGCGGCCTGGGCGAGTTCGCGAAGCTCCTGGTCACTCATTCAGGCGGGGTCCAGCAGGGCGATGGTGGTGTGGGGCGGCAGGGTGCCGGCGGCGAGGGATGCGGCGTGGCCCGTCGCGCTCTCGAACAGGATTCGGGCACCCCGCGCCTTAACCTGCGCTGAATCGCCGCCGAAATTCGTGGCGATGGTGAGCCGCGCGCCGTCCCCCATGCGCCAGCGCGCCAGCACAGCGGCGGGGCCGATCGGCTCCGCGCCTTCCGCCTTCGCGCCCTTCAGCCGCGGGATGATCTCGGCATGGCGAAGGGCGAGCAGCGTCTTGTGATGCGCGAGGACCGCATCGTGCGGCGGCCGGTCCGCCTCGGCGAAATCGGGGCGCGAGGCATCGAAGGTGGCGGGGTCGTTCGGGTCGGGGATCCGCGCGCGCGCCGCCTCGTCCTGGAAGGCCTTGAAGTGCGCGAATTCCTTGCGGCGCCCCTCGCGAACGGCCTTGGCCAGCTCAGGGTCCTTGAAGCCGGTGAAGAAGAGGAAGGGCGCGGTGGCGCCCCATTCCTCGCCCATGAACAGCATCGGGATCTGCGGGCAGAGCAGCAGCAGGGCGGTGGCGGCGCGGAGCGCGGGCGCGGGGGCCAGGGCTTCGAGCCGCTCGCCCATGGCGCGGTTACCGACCTGGTCGTGGTTCTGGAGGAAGAGCACGAAGGCGGTGGGCGGCAGATGGGCCGAGGGCTCGCCGCGCGGGCGGTGGAGATGCGGCATCTCCTCGCCCTGGAAGAGGAAGCCCTCTCCCAGCACGCGCGCGAGCTTCCTGGCCCCGTCCTCGGCGAAGTCCTCGTAATAGCCCTCGCGCTCGCCGGTCAGCAGCGGGTGCAGCGTGTTGTGGCCGTCGTCGTTCCACTGCGCGTCATACAGGCCGGGGGCGAGCTTGGAGGCGGTGTTGCCCTCGTTCTCCAGCACCAGATGCACCTCGCGCCCCGTCACCTCGGCGCGGAGGCGGCGGGCCAGCACGTCCAGCCAGGGCTGGTCGGCGATGGCGTGCACGGCGTCCAGCCTCAGCCCGTCGATATGGTAGTCGCGCAGCCACATCAGCGCGCATTCCTCGAAATAGGCGCGCACCTCCGGCCTGGCGAAGTCGATCGCGGCGCCCCAGGGCGTGTGGATGCCCTCGTCGAAGAAGGGCTTGGCATAGGCGTGCAGATAGGCGCCGTCCGGCCCGAAATGGTTGAACACGCAATCGACGAAGACCGAGAGGCCGAGGCCATGCGCCGCGTCCACCAGCGCCTTCAGCTCCTCCGGCGTGCCGTAGCTCGGGTCGGGGGCGAAGGGCTGCACGCCGTCATAGCCCCAGTTGCGCCCACCGGGGAAAGCCGCGAGCGGCATCAGCTCCACGGCGTTGACGCCGAGTTCCTTCAGGCGCGGCAGCAGCGCCTGCACCCCGGCATAGCCGCCCAGCGTGCCGACATGCAACTCGTAGAGCACCGTCTCGTGCCAGGGGCGGCCGCGCCATGCGGCATCCCGCCAGGCATAGGCACCGTGGTCCACCAGCACCGAGGCGCCGTGCACGTCCTCGGCCTGGGCGCGGGAGGCGGGGTCCGGCACGAGGAGATCCGGGGCGGTGCGGAAGCGGTAGCGCGCGCCGGGGCGTGCCGGCGCATCCACCGCATACCAGCCGCCGCCGCGCGCCTCCATCGGGAGCGGCTGCATCCCCTCGACCTCCAGCAGGACGGACTCCGCGGAGGGCGCCCACAACCGGAATGTCGCGCCCCGCTCATGCAATAGCGGGCCCCACAGGGTGGTCATTCCGTACTTGCTCCCTCTCGCGCCAGGCGGCTCCAGAGGAGAACGACCGAACGGGCCCCGACGGCGACCACCGTCTCACTTTTTTCCAGCGGCCGTTCCTCGGCCTCCGGATTGGCGCTGTCCAGGACGAGGCTCCAGTTCTGCACCGTGGTGGGAAGAGTGAAGGGCTGGGGGGCGCTGTCGGCATTCACCATCAGCAGCACCGTGTCCACCGTGTCGTCCGGCGCGCTGTCGGCCCGCAGCATGGCGAAGGTCTTGGAGATCGGGTCGCGCCAGGCCTCGGGCGAGATGGGCTGGCCGTCCTGGCCGAACCACTGGGTGTCGTGCAGCCCCGGCACCGGTTCCGACTGGCCATGCGGAAAGCGCGGGGGGCGCAGCGGCGCGAAGCGGTGGCGCAACTGCGCCAGCCGGCCGGTGAAGCGGATGAGCGCCTGCGCCTCCTCCGACCCGCCGCGCTGCCAATCGACCCAGGAGATCTCGTTGTCCTGGCAATAGGCGTTGTTGTTGCCGCGCTGGGTCCGGCCCATCTCGTCCCCGGCCAGCAGCATGGGCGTGCCGGCGGAGAAGAAGACGGTGGCCAGCATGGCGCGCTTCAGCCGGCTGCGAGTCTCCAGGATGGCGGGGTCGTCCGTCTCCCCCTCCACGCCCCAGTTGTGGCTGTAGTTCTCGCCATGGCCGTCGCGATTGTCCTCGCCATTCAGCTCGTTGTGGCGATGGTCGTAGGAGACGATGTCCTCCAGCGGGAAGCCGTCATGGCTGGCGACGTAGTTGACGCTGGCCCAGGGCTGGCGGCGCCGGCGGTCGAACAGCTCGGCGGAGCCGGTGAGGCGCGCGGCGATGTCGGCGCGCATGCCCTCGTCGCCCTTCCAGAAGCGGCGCACGCCGTCGCGGAACTTGTCGTTCCACTCGGCGAAGCCGGGCGGATGGTTGCCGAGCTGGTAGCCGCCCGGGCCGATATCCCAGGGTTCGGAGATGAGCTTGCTGCGCGACAGCACGGGGTCCTGCCGCAACGCGTCGAAGAAGCCCGATCCGGGGTCGAAGCCCGTCGCTTCCCGGCCGAGCACGCTGCCCAGGTCGAAGCGGAAGCCATCCACATGGAAGGTCTCCACCCAGTAGCGCAGGCTGTCCATGACCATCTGGATGACCCGCGGATGCGACATGTTCACCGTATTGCCGGTGCCGGTGTCGTTGATGCAATGACGTGGGTTATCCGGCAGCAAACGATAGTAGGAGGCGTGGTCCAGCCCGCGCCAGGAGAGGGTGGGCCCCATCTCCGAACCCTCGCAGGTGTGGTTGTACACCACGTCGAGGATCACCTCGATCCCGGCCTCGTGCAGGCGCCGCACGGCGGCGCGCAGCTCGTTCAGCTGCCCCGTCGCGAGATAGGGGGGCTCGGGTGCGAAGAAGGAAAGGGTGGAGTAGCCCCAGAAGTTGGTCAGCCCCTTCTCGACAAGGAAGCGGTCCTGCAGGAAGGCATGCACGGGCAGCAACTCCACCGCCGTCACGCCGATTTTCTGCAGGTGGTTGATCACGGCGGGGTGGCCCAGCGCCTGGAAGGTGCCGCGGATGGGGCCGGGCACCTCCTCATGCAGCTGCGTCAGCCCCTTCAGATGCGCCTCGTAGATGATGGTGTCGCACCACGGGTTCTCCAGCGGGCGGTCGCGCCCCCATTCGAAGGCGCGGTCATCCACCACCACCCCCTTGGGCATGGCCGCGGCGCTGTCGCGCCGGTCCATGGTCAGGTCCCCGCGCGAGCCGCCGACACGGTAGCCGAACAGCGCGTCCGACCAGGTGACATTGCCCACCAGCTGCTTCGCATAGGGGTCCAGCAGCAGCTTGGTGGGATTGAAGCGGTGGCCCTTCCCCGGCTCGTAGGGGCCATGGGCGCGATAGCCATAGACCGTGCCCGGCCCGGCATCCGGCAGGTAGCCGTGCCAGACCTCGTCCGTGCATTCCGGCAGGTCGTAGCGCGCGACCTCCCGCCGGCCATTGGCGTTGAACAGGCACAGCTCGATCCTCTCCGCATGGGCGGAGAAGACCGCGAAGTTCACCCCCAGCCCGTCCCATGTGGCGCCCAGCGGATAGGGTTTCCCGGTTTCGAGGCGGGAGGGCGCTGTCGGCATGGGTCCGGGCGATCCTTCAGGGCGTGAAGACGAGCGTGGCCAGCGGTGGCAGCGTCAGGTTCAGGGAAGCCGGCTGGCCGTGGGAGGGCTCCTCCCCCGCCTGCGCGCCCCCTGCATTCCCGACGCCGGAGCCACCATAGATGGCCGCGTCGGTGTTGAGGATCTCCTTCCACCAGCCGCCCCAGGGCACCCCGATCCGGTAATCGTAGCGGGGCACCGGGGTAAGGTTGCAGACCACCAGGGCGGGCCGCCCATCCGACCCGAAGCGCAGGAAGGCATAGACGCTGTTGGCCGCGTCATCCCCCACCACCCAGGCGAAGCCGGTGGGGTCGGCATCCTTCTCGTGCAGGGCCGGCACCTCGCGATAGGCCTTGTTCAGGTCCCGCACCAGGGCCTGCATGCCCCGGTGGCGCGGCTGGTCCAGCAGGTGCCAGGGGAGCTGGGCGTCGTGGTTCCACTCCGTGGGCTGCGCGATCTCGATGCCCATGAAGAGCAGCTTCTTGCCCGGATGCGTCCACATGAAGCCGAGATAGGCGCGCAGATTGGCGTGCTTCTGCCAGTCGTCCCCCGGCATCTTCCGCAGCAGCGAGCCCTTCCCGTGCACCACCTCGTCATGGGACAGCGGCAGCATGAACTTCTCGGAGAAGGCATAGACCAGGCCGAAGGTCATCTGCCCATGGTGCCAGCGGCGGTTGACCGGATCCTCCTGCATGTAGTGCAGGGTGTCGTGCATCCAGCCCATGTTCCACTTGTAGTGGAAGCCGAGGCCGCCTTCGCTGACCGGGGCGGAGACGCCGGGCCAGGCCGTGCTTTCCTCCGCCACCATGATGGCGCCGGGGCAGCGCTCCCGCACCACCTCGTTCAGCTCCTTGATGAAGCCCACGGCCTCCAGGTTCTCGCGCCCGCCATACTGGTTCGGGATCCATTCGCCCGCATTGCGGGAGTAGTCGCGGTAGAGCATGGAAGCGACCGCATCCACGCGCAGCCCGTCCACATGGTAGTGTTCGAGCCAGTGCAGCGCGGAGGCGATGAGGAAGCCGCGCACCTCGTTCCGCCCGAAATTGTAGATGAGGGTGTTCCAGTCCTTGTGGAACCCCTCGCGCGGGTCGGCATGCTCGTACAGCGCCGTGCCGTCGAACTGGCCGAGGCCATGCGCGTCGGACGGGAAATGCGCGGGCACCCAGTCCAGGATCACGCCGATCCCGGCCTCGTGGCAGCGGTCCACGAAGCGGGAGAAGCCTTCCGGCGTGCCGAAGCGGGCGGTGGGCGCGAAGAGGCCGAGCGGCTGGTAGCCCCAGGAGCCGCCGAAGGGATGCTCCATGATCGGCAGCAGCTCCACATGCGTGAAGCCCATGCCGACGACATAGGGGATCAGCCGCGCCGCCACCCCGTCCCAATCCGGCGCGGCGCCGTTCTCGGCGTGCCACCAGGAGGTCGGATGCACCTCGTAGATGGAGATCGGCGCCTCGACCGCCTGCAGCCCGGCGCGGCGCGACATCCAGCCCGCATCGTTCCAGGGATGCGCCGCCGGCTTGGTCACGATGGAGGCCGTGCCCGGCGCCAGCTCCGCCTGGCCCGCCACGGGGTCCGCCTTCAGCGGCAGCACGCCGCCATGCGCGCCGAGGATCTCGTATTTGTAGTGCTCGCCCGGGCCGAGGCGCGGGAGGAACAGCTCCCACACGCCCGAGGCACCGCGCAGCCGCATCGGATGGCGGCGGCCATCCCAGGCATTGAAGCCGCCGACGACGGAAACGCGCCGCGCATTCGGTGCCCAGACGGCGAAGCGCACGCCGGGCACGCCATCCACCTCCATGGCATGCGCGCCGAAGACCTGGCCCATCTCGCGGTGCCGGCCCTCGCCGAAGAGGTAGATGTCCATGTCCCCGAGCAGCAGGCCGAAGGAATAGGGATCCTCCGTCTCCTGCACGCCGCCGGGCCAGGTGATGCGCAGCGTGTAGGGGGTGGCGACCTCGCCCTCCCACATGCCGTGGTCATGCACCTGGCGCAGCGGGACCGGCGCCCCGCCGCGGGGCACCGCCTCCACGCTCAGCGCGCCCGGCAGGAAGGTCCGGACCACGCCATCATGCGGCCCGAGCACCGCGAAGGGATCGCCATGGCGCCCCTCGACAATGGCTTGGATGGCGTCGTTCATGCGGTCACCAGTCGGTCGGCCAGCGCGGCGAGGCCGCGCAGCGGGATGGGGAGCCAGGCGGGACGGTTCGCCGCCTCGTAGCGCACCTCGTAGGAGGCCTTTTCCAGCAGGAAGAGGTCGAGCAGCGCGTCGCGCGTCTCCTCCGGCGCCCACTGGTTGGGGGAAGCCTCCTCCGCCTCCCGATAGGCCGCCATGAAGGCCTCGCCCGCCTCGGCGCGGAAGCGGGAGAGCAGCGCGTCGCGGCGCTCCGCCGGGGCGGTGCTCAGCGCGCCGGCCGCGGCGGCCGCCGCATAGTCCAGGCTGCGGAGCAGGCCGGCCACGTCGCGCAGCGGGCTGCCCTTGGCGCGGCGCTCCTCCAGCGTGCGCGCGGGCTCGCCCTCGAAGTCCACGATCACGGCATCGCCCTGCGCCACCAGCACCTGGCCCAGGTGGAAGTCGCCATGCACGCGCGTCATCAGCGCGCCATCCGCGGATTGCGCCAGGCGGCGGGCGGCCTGCTTCAGCGCCTCGCGGCGGGCCAGCAGCCCCTCCGCCATCGCCTTGTCCTCGCCTTCCAGCTCGGCCTTCGCCAGCAGGTCCAGCGCGGGGTCGAGCTGCGCGATCGCGCCCTCGGCCCAGGCGGTGCGGGAGGCCTCGCCCGCCATTTCCGGCGTGAAGGCGGGATCGTCGCTCGGGCGCGCCAGCACGGCATGCAGTTCGCCCAGCCGCCGCCCGAGGGCGCCGATGAAGGAGAGATAGCCGGACAGCGAATCGCCGTGCTCGTCATCGGTCTGGTCGGCCGCGCGGGCCAGCCAGTCCAGCGTCCAGCCCCAGCCATCGCCCTGGTTGCGGACGAAGCCCTGCAGAAGCATCAGCGTCACCGGCACGCCATCCGGCCCGTTCCGCACCACCTCGCCGCGCAGCGGGGCGATGTTGGTGTAGCCCGCATCCGTCAGGTGCCGGGTCATCTCCGCTTCGGGATGGATGCCCTGCACCAGCTTGCGCAGGATCTTCAGCACCACCTCCTCCCCCACGATCAGGGAGGAGTTGGACTGCTCGCCCGGCAGGCGGCGCACGGCGGGCTCGTCGCCAAGCTCCAGCGCGGCCATGCGCTCGCCGCCCATGAAGACCACGGGCCCGTCCTCGGTCTCGGCCACCGCGCCCTCGCGCAGCGCCTTCAGCACGCGATGCACGAAGTGGTCGGAGGCGAAGGCATCGGTGAGGTAGCCCACCTGCCGCCCCTGCCGCACGCGGGATAGGGCGAGCTGATAGGCCAGCGGCCCCGTGCTCTCATCCTCGCCCATGGCGGCCATCGGCATGCAGTAGCGTTCGGTCCGGCCGGGGAGCTTCACCTCCACCTCCGCCAGCAGCGTGTACTGGCCGCCGGGGATGGGGGCGATGGCGCGAAGGCTGACGCCTTCCAGCCGCTCGTCCTTCGAGGCGAACCAGCGCCGCTTGGGCAGCCAGGCCGGCAGCACCTCGCGCTCGAACTCGGCGCGCTGGGCCGGGCCGAAGGCCGTGGCGGTGGTCGGGAAGACAATGGTGCGGAGGTCGGGCAAGGGTTCGGGTGCCTTCACATGCCAGGGCGGCAGCGCCTGCTCGGTTGCGAGGACGAACCAGTAGAACCCATAGGGCGGGAGCGTGAGCAAGTAGGTTAATTGCCCGATGGCCGGGAAGGCCGTGCCGCCCAGCATTTCCACCGGCACGCGGCCGGCGAGGTCCGAGAGGTCCAGCTCCACCGCCTGGGCGGAGCGCGAAAGATTGAAGACGCAGAGGATGGCCTCGCCATCCAGCTCGCGCAGATAGGCCAGCACCTTGCGGTTGCCGGGATAGAGCAGCCGCATGGAGCCGCGGCCGAAGGCCTGGCTACGCTTGCGCGTGGCCAGCATGCGCCGGGTCCAGTTCAGCAGGCTGTGCGCGTCGCGCGCATGGGCCTCCACGTTCACGGCCTGGAAGCCGTAGAGCGGGTCCTGGATGGTCGGCAGCACGAGGGCCGCGGGATCGGCCTTGGAGAAGCCGCCGTTGCGGTCAGGGGACCACTGCATCGGGGTCCGCACGCCGTCGCGGTCGCCGAGATGGATGTTGTCGCCCATGCCGATCTCGTCGCCGTAATAGATCACGGGCGTGCCGGGCATGGACATCAGCAGCCCGTTCATCAGCTCGATGCGCCGGCGGTCCCGCTCCAGCAGCGGGGCGAGGCGGCGGCGGATGCCGAGGTTGATGCGGGCGCGGCGGTCGGCCGCATAGGTGTTCCAGAGATAGTCCCGCTCCTTGTCGGTGACCATCTCCAGCGTCAACTCGTCATGGTTGCGCAGGAAGATTGCCCACTGGCACCCGCCGGGGATGTCGGGCGTCTGGCGCAGGATGTCCGTAATGGGGAAGCGGTCTTCCTGCGCGATGGACATGTACATGCGCGGCATCAGCGGGAAGTGGAACGCCATGTGGCATTCGTCACCCTCGCCGAAATACTGCTGCGTGTCCTCGGGCCACATATTCGCCTCGGCCAGCAGCATCTTGCCGGCGCCGGCATAGCCCCGCTCCAGCTCGTCGCGGATGCGCTTCAGCACATCATGCGTCTCGGGCAGGTTCTCGTTGTTGGTGCCGTCGCGCTCGATCAGATAGGGCACGGCGTCCAGGCGCAGCCCGTCCACCCCCGCATCCAGCCAGAAGCGCATGACGTTCAGCACGCGGTCCACCACCTCCGGATTGTCGAAGTTCAGGTCCGGCTGGTGGGAGAAGAAGCGGTGCCAGAAATACTGGCCGGCCACCGGGTCCCAGGTCCAGTTGGACTTCTCCGTGTCCAGGAAGATGATGCGCGTGCCCTGGTAGATCTGGTCCGTGTCGGACCAGACATAGATGTTGCGCTCGGGCGATCCCTTCGGCGCGTTCCGCGCGGCCTGGAACCAGGGATGCTGGTCGCTGGTGTGGTTGATCACCAGCTCCGTGATCACGCGCAGCCCGCGCCGATGCGCCTCCTCGATGAAGCGCTTCGCATCCTCGGTGGTGCCGTAATCCGGGTGAACGCCGGTGTATTCCGAGATGTCGTAGCCGTCGTCGCGCCGGGGGCTGGGATAGAAGGGCAGCAGCCAGAGCGTATCGACGCCCAGCTCCGCGATATAATCCAGCTTCGCGATCAGCCCGGGGAAGTCGCCCACGCCGTCATCGTTGGAATCGAAGAAGGATTTCACATGGAGCTGGTAGATCACCGCGTCCCGGTACCATTGCGGGTCGCGCGGGTCCGCTTCGTGGTTGGGCAGCGCGTCGTTGGCGGGCAGGTTGGCGTCGTCGGGCATTGGTTCGTCTCGCTTCAGGCGCCGGTGGGGCGCACGCGCCAGATGGCGAAGGGCAGGTCGGCGGGATCGAGGCGCATGTGCTGGGTCTTGCCGTGCCAGGCGAAGCGCTGGCCGCGCATCAGGTCCTCGGCCTCCAGCCCGGCATGGTCGGGCAGCCCCCAGCGCCACAGCGGCAGCTCGAAGCCGGCCTCCTGCACCTGGGACGGGTCCATGCTCACGGCAACCAGGACCACGTTGGAACGGTCCTCGTTCGCCTTCTCGTAATACAGGATGTTGTCGTTCCAGGCCGGCAGGAAGGTCACGCCCAGATGGGTCTGCAGCGCCGGGTTGGCGCGGCGGATCATGTTCAGCCGCGTCACCTCGTCCACGATGTCGCCGGGGCGGCGGTCCGGCCAGGCGCGGATCTGGTACTTCTCGCTGTCCAGATACTCCTCCTTGCCCGGCAGCGGCGTCGCCTCGCAGAGCTCGAAGCCCTGATAGACGCCCCAGAGGCCGGACAGGGTGGCCGCCAGCGCGGCGCGGGTCAGGTGCATCGGCCGGCCGCCGGTCTGCAGGTGGCGCGGGTTGATGTCCGGCGTGTTGACGAAGAAATGCGGGCGGAAGAACTCGCGCGGCGCGGTGGTGGAGAGCTCGGTCAGGTACTCCGCCATCTCCTCCTTCGTCTCTCGCCAGGTGAAGTAGGTGTAGGACTGGCTGAAGCCGCTCTTGGCCAGGCGGTACATCACCTTCGGCCGGGTGAAGGCCTCGGAGAGGAAGAGCACCTCGGGATTCTCGGCGCGGATCTCGCCGATCATCCACTCCCAGAAGGGCAGCGGCTTGGTGTGGGGGTTGTCCACCCGGAAGGTCTTCACCCCCTGCTCCACCCAGAACTTCACGGACTGGTACAGCGCCACCCACAGGGAAGGCTTCGCGCCCTCGGCGTAGAAGTCGACGTTGACGATGTCCTCGTACTTCTTCGGCGGGTTCTCGGCGTATTTGATGGTGCCGTCCGGGCGCCAGTCGAACCATTCCGGATGCTCGCGCAGCCAGGGATGGTCCGGGGAGCACTGGATGGCGAAGTCCAGCGCCAGCTCCAGCCCATGGGCATGCGCGGCATCGGCCAGCCGGCGGAAGTCGTCCATCGTGCCCAGCGCGGGGTGCAGCGCGTCATGCCCGCCCTCCTCCGAGCCGATGGCATAGGGGCTGCCCACGTCGTCGGGCCCGGGGGTGAGGGTGTTGTTCCGGCCCTTGCGGTTCTTCCGCCCGATCGGGTGGACGGGCGGGAAGTAGAGCACGTCGAAGCCCATCGCCTTCACGCGCGGCAGCTGGGCGATGACGTCGTCCAGCGTGCCGTGGCGGCTCTCGTCGCCGGATTGGCTGCGGGGGAAGATCTCGTACCAGCTCGCGAAGCGCGCCGCGATGCGCTCCGCCTCGATGCCGCCGGGCGGGTTCTGCCGCACGCGGTGGGGCCGGTTGTCGGCCATGGCCATCAGCCGCGCCGTCTCGGGGGCGAGCAGCGCGGTCAGCCGCTCGGCCTCCTCCGCCGTCTCCAGCGTCTTCGCCAGGGCCAGCAGGCCGCGCCGCGCGGCACCGGGGCGGGCCGCGGCCTTCACCACATGCCGCCGCCCCTCCTCCAGCTCCAGGGTCACGTTCACCCCGGCCGCGTGCTTCTTCGACAGCTCGTCGCGATAGCCCGCGAAGACATCCAGCCAGGCCTCCACGGCGAAGAGGTGGCGGCCCATGCGCTCCAGCGGGAAGCTCGCGGTCCAGCGGTCATTGCCGAGCGGCGTCATCCGCAGCTCGCGCCAGTTCTTCTCGTCCACGGGACGCCAGAGCAGCGCGACGCCGAAGGTGGCATGGGTGTCGGCCACGATATCGGCCTCCACCGTCACCACCTCGCCCACGATGCGCTTGGCCGGGAAGCGCCCGCCCTCCACCAGCGGCGTCACCGCCTCGATCCCGATGCGCGGGATCAGCACGCCCTGCTCCGGCGGCATGCGCATGGGCGCGGGGCGGATCACGGGGTTCGGGCGCCCGGCCTCCAGCACCCGCACCTCGCCGGGGGAGAGGAGGATCGGCTCGCCCGGGACGAAGGCCTGGCTGCCATCGGCGCCGAGGAAGGGCGTGGGGCCGCCGCCGATGGCGGGCAGCACCGCCTCGGGGGCCAGGCTCGCCGAGGCGCGGCGGTCGGGATTGGCGATCACCAGCGTCGCGCTCTCGGCCACGCGCGGATCGGCCGGGGCGCGCAGCACGGCAAGGACCGAAGCGCCGGGCCCGCTCAGCGGGCGCATGTCCAGCCCCGTCAGCGGGGCGAGCTGCGCCACCAGGGCATTCGCCTCGCGGATCTCGTCCGAAAGGTCGTAAGGGGCGTTCTCCCGCACCCAGCTCCAGTCGCCGGGCCGGTCCTGCGCGGGGTCGGAGGGGCGGCGGGCGCCGTATTCGAAGCCCTGGGGCACCAGCAGGGCGTCGCACAGCGTGGCCGCCAGATGCAGCGTGAGGCTCGCCGCCCGCGCGCGGGCCGCCTCGTCGCCCTCATCCATGGCCGCGCGGGGGCCGAAGGGGGCCTCGGGGAAGCCGAGCAGGGGCGCGCCCAGGGCCTGCCGCTCCTCCATGAACCAGGGATCGCGCCCGTTCCACCAGGCGAGGGAGGAGGCCAGCCAGTGGAAGCCCGCCCCGCGCAGGGCCGCGGCCTCGTGCCAGGGCATGCCGACATTCCAGCCGAGGAAAGCGGCCCCGGGCACCGCGCCGGTCAGCCTTCCCCAGGCAGCAGTGGGAACCTCGCCCGGCTCCAGTGCACGGAAGCCGGAAACCCCGGCCGCCGCCCAGTCGCGCAGCCGCGCCTCCCAGAAGCCGAGCGGCCCCTCGGCCGAAAGGTCCAGCCGCGCCAATCCGAGCGGGACCAGCCCGCCGCGCGGGTCCGGCAGCACGGCTTCGGGCCGCAGGAACCAATCGGGCCGCGAGGCCGGAAGCGCGCCCTCCACCGCGAGATGCCGCGGCGCGAGGTCGAGCCAGAGTTCCAGACCGGCGGCGCGGCAGGCGGCCGCGATGGCGGCGATGGCAGCCGTGCCGTCCGTCCCGCTCGCCAGCATCGGATGCGGCCGGTCGTGATCCGCCACCTCCAGGAGATGGCCGGAGCGGCCCGGCGAGAGGGGCGGCGGCATGCAAACACCCCGAAAGCCGAGCGCGGCGATCCGTTCCAGTTCCGCTCCCCATCCCGTGAGCGGGCCAAGGAGCAGGGGGTTCAGGTGATAAAGGGCGATGGGACGCATCGGCGAGGAACGGTGGTCGGCGGTCATGGTTCCCGGCTCCGGCTTCGTCGATCTGATCCCCAGGGGATCGCAGCCCCGGCGCGCCGGGGAAAGCTTGATGCGTTGCAACAACCTGTGAGCCGGGGCACGGGGGAATGACGTTTCCGGGACACCGGCCCCGGGATGCGCATGAACCGCCCTTCAGCCGCCCAGGGCGGCCAGTCGCCCGGAAAGGCGAACTCCCGCCAGCGCCGCCGCGAGAGCCTCCCGCCCGAAGGGCTTGTCCAGCCGGGGCAGGTCCAGGACCTCGCCCGCCGGCAGGTCGGCATAGCCGGAGGCGAGGATCACCGGCATGCCGGGGTAGAGGAGCCCGATCCGCGCCGCCAGCTCCGCCCCGGTCATCCCGGGCATGGCATGGTCGGTCAGCACCAGATCGGGCAGCGGCCCGGCGCGGAGCGCGGCCAGGGCGGTGGCGGCCGATTCCGCCTCCCGCGCGCGGTGGCCGAGATCGGCCAGCAGGGCGGCGCTGCTGGCCAGCACCAGCGGGTCGTCATCCACCAGCAGCACGTCCAGCGGCCGCGCGGGGGTCGCGGTGGCGGGCGCCGGGGCCGGCGGCGGGGCGGCTTCCTCCCCCGGCTCGGCGCGGGGCAGCCAGATCTCGGCGGTGGTGCCCTGGCCGGGGGCGCTGATCAGCCGCAGCGCGCCGCCGGACTGGGCGCAGAGCCCATGCACCATCGAAAGCCCGAGGCCGGTGCCGCGCCCCACCCCCTTGGTGGTAAAGAAAGGCTCGGTGGCGCGGGCCAGGGTCTCGGCATCCATCCCCGCCCCCTGATCCGTCACCGTGATGACGAGGCAGTCCCCGGCGGGCGGCGGGTCGCCCGCGCCGGGCTCGTTGTCCCTCGGGCCAGCCGGCGCGTTGCGCGCGCCGATCCGCACGCAGCCATGCGGGAACAGCTCCGGCGGCATGGCATCGCGCGCGTTGACGCAGAGGTTCAGCAGCGCGAGCTCCAGCTGGTTCGGATCGGCCTGGGCCCGCCAGAGCCCCTCGGGCAGATCGGTTTCCAGCGGGGTGGCCGGGCCGAGGCTGCGGGCCAGGATGTCGCGCATCGAGCCGATCAGCGCGCCCGTATCCACCGCCGCCATCCGCAGCTCCTGCCGCCGCGCGAAGGCGAGCATCCGGCGGGTCAGCGCGGCGCCGCGCTCGGCGGCGCCGGCCACGCCCTCCAGCAGGCGGCGCGCGGCGGGGTCATCGGCCAGGGCGGCGCGCTTGCCCAGCAGCGCGGCCCCGGCGGCGACCACCTGCAGCAGGTTGTTGAAGTCATGCGCCACCCCGCCGGTGAGCTGGCCCAGCGCCTCCATCTTGCGGGCCTGGGCCAGCTGGACCTGCGCGGCCTCGGCCGCCTCCACCGCCTCGGCCACCCGGGCCTCCAACAGGGCCTGGGCCGCGCGGCGCTCCGTCACATCCGCATAGACGCCGACGAAGCGCCCGGTGCCGGGCAGCGCCCGCCCGTTGATGGCGATCCAGCGGTCCCCCCGCGGCGTATGGAGCCGGTGCTCCAGCGTGACCGTCGCGCCCTCCGCCACGGCCCGCTCCCAGTCCTCGGGCGTGATGGGGTGGTCTTCGGGATGCATGGCGGCCTTCCACGCATCCAGGTCGCTGCGCCGGTCGTCCGGCACGGGAAGGCCGAGAAGGGTGAAGTGCCCGGGGGAGAAGACGCCCTGGCGTGTGTGGAGATCGAGGTCGAAGGCGATCAGCCCGCCGGATTCCAGCGCGAGGCGCAGCCGCTCCTCCGCCGCCGCCAGCGCCGATTGATGCTCGGCCAGCCGCGCCTCGGTGCGGCGCAGGGCGGAGATGTCCACATGCACGCCCCGCAGGCGAAGGGCGCGGCCAGCGGCGTCGCGCTGGATCTCCGCCAGGGCGGAAATCCAGCGCGTCTCGCCCGCCGGGGTGACCACCCGGTATTCGGAGACATAGTCGGCGCCGCTTCCCTCCACGGAGGCGGCAAAATGGGTGGCGATGCGGGCGCGGTCCTCGGGATGGATGCGGCGCACCCATTCCTCATGCGGCTCCTCCGCCGCGTCGGGCCCCAGCCCATGCAGGGCCAGGTATTCGGGGGAGCGGTGGTTGTGGAAGGTCGCGCCCCCCGCCGCATCATACTCCACCACGATCTCGAAGCCGCCCACGCGTGCGAGGCGCTGGGTGCGCGCGAGCTGCGCCTCACGTTCCCGCAGCGCCGCGTCCCGCGCGGCCAGGGCGTCGGCGGCACGCGAAAGCGCCGCGCCGACCGAATCCACCTCCGGCAGCGCCGTGCGCACGGGCGGCACCGCCTCCCCCCGGCCGAGTGCCGCCGCCGCGTCCGACAGCGCCCGGGTGGCGCGCGCGATCCGCGCCCCGGCCCAGAGCGCGAGGCCGAGGGCGCAGGCCAGCAGCGCCAGCCCCACCCCCGCCAGGGCCCAGACCGCCTGGCGCACCGGCGCATCCACCACCTCGGCCCGCAACCCCGCGCCGACGGACCAACCGGCCTCCGTGGGCGCATGCGCCAGCACGGCCGCCGCGCCGTCATAGCTGTGCCCGCGCAGCGCGCCGTGGCCGAGATGCCGGAAGCGCGGCCCCGCATCGCGGCCCACGGCCCCGGCATGCTCCACGTTGCGGGCGACGATCCGGTTGGCCCGGTCCACCACCATCACGGTCCAGCCCGCCTCCGGCACCTCCTGCCGCAGCCGCTCCGCCAGCCGGCCGGCGGAGAAGCCGACCGAGAGCAGGTAGCGGCCGCCCGCCCCATCCTGCACCGGCAGGACCACGCCATAGGCCTTTACGCCGCTGGCGGCGTCGAACAGGTCCACGACATGCGCGTCGCCGGCGGGGCCCGCGATCCGCGCCATCCAATCCGGCCGGGCGGGCAGATCGGTGATCGGCTGCCCGAAGGGCCGCGCGCTATGGAGGATCGGACGCCCCTCGGCATCCCGCAGCGTGAGGCTTCCCCGCAGCTCCGCCGAGATGGTGACGAGTTGCTGGTGCAGCCCCTCCAGCTCGCCCCGCTCGAAGGAGGAGGTGGCGGCGACCGCGCGCAAGGTGGAGGTCACGGCGGCGAATTCGGCATCCACCATCCGGGCGACCGTCTCGGCCCGGGTGAGCACGGTCTGGGCCACCAGCTCGCGCTGCGCCTCGGCAAAGCGCCAGAGCACCAGCCCGGCGAAGCCGAGCACGGGCAGCACGGCGGCGAGCACGAGCAGCAGCAGGCGCGCGCGGATGCCCGGGCCCGGCCACGCCCTGGGCTCCGGGCCTCGCGGTTCCGAAGGGGCGGGCCCGTTTGGCATGCGTGACAAACTGCACCGCTCCCCGCCAGGGCGCCAGCACCCCATCCCCGGCATGCGCCAGGGAACCTTGGCCCGCGTTGCCCTCAGGCCCGGGGCGCGACCTCCACCGCCGCCTCAAGCCCCATGGCCGCGGCCAGGCTGTCCACCCGGCGCTGCACGCTCTCCCCGGCGAAGACGCCGCTGCCCTCCACCAGCCGCAGGATCAGCCGCCCGCCGCGGGGAATCAGCGCGGTGCCGGCCAGCAGCGCCGGCGTGCCGCCCGACAGCGTATAGGCCAGGCGCAGCGCCGCCCCGATCCGTTCGGCCCGCTGCTGCGCGGCCACGCCGAGCAGCCGCCGCGCGGGCTCCAGCAGCGCCGCGTCGCCCGCGTCGTAGCGAAGCGCGGTGGCGAGGGCGAGGAAGGCGCGGGCATGGTGGTCCAGCCCCACGCCAGGCTGGCGCAGCACGCGCAGGAAAGCCTGCTCGGCGCGGTAATCCGGATGGTCGTGGCTGCCCGTATCCGAAAGCTGGCAGGCGGCCTGGCGCAGCGCGGCCTCGGCCGGGGATTCACCGGGGAAAAGCGGCGCGGTCCAGGCGGCCAGGGCCGGCGCCATGGCGGGGTCGCGGCCGAAGCGCTCGGACAGGTCGGCGCCCGCCGCCAGCAGCGGGTCCTGCGCGCGCACGGAATCCGGCAGCAGCCGGGCGTACCAGCCCTCCCGCAGGCCGTTGGCCGAGAAGACCACGCGCCGCGCGCCGGACCGGCGCAGCACGCGGCGCAGCACCACGGCGGCGAAGGGCAGGTCCGCCGCGCGCTTGGCCGGCGCGCCGGGCAGGCGGCTGGAGCGTTCCCCCGCCGCGATGACGGCGGCGCAGAGGTCGCGCGCCTCCTCCCGCCGCAGCACGTAGTGGTGGACGATGGAAAGCGGATAGCCCGTCTGCGTGATGTGCACCTTCGCCAGGGCGCGCCAGGCGCCGCCGACGAGGTAGAGGTCCCTGCCCTGCCCACGGTCGAGCCAGGGCACGCCGGACAGCACCTCCTCCGCCAGGGCGCGCGCGCGGGTCGGGTCGCCCCCCGCGCGCTCGGCCAGGCGGATGACGCCGAGCGGGAGGCTCACCGAGGCGGTCGGCCGCCCATTGGCGAGGTCCACCAGCTCCAGGCTGCCGCCGCCGATATCGCCCAGGATGCCATCGGCCCCCGGCACGCCCAGCAGCACGCCATCGGCGGACATCGCCGCCTCCTCCTCCCCGGTCAGGATGCGCAGCGGCACGCCGGGCATGCGGGCGCGCAGCGCCTCCGCGAAGGCCGGGCCATTGGCCGCGTCGCGCATGGCGGCCGTGGCCAGCACCTCCAGCGGGTCGGCATGCATGGCGCGCGCGATGGCGAGGTAGCGGCCCATGATGGTCAGCGCGCCCTCCACCGCGGCCGCGTTCAGCCGCCCGGTGGATTGCAGGCCGCGCCCGAGGCCCAGCACCGCCTTTTCGTTGAAGATGGTGACGGGGTTGCGGCCGCGCCCCTCGAAGATGACGAGGCGGACGGAGTTGGACCCGAGATCGACCACCCCGGAACGCGCCAGCACGGCCTCCCCCGCTGCGGGCGGGGGGAGATGTCCTTCGGGAAGGTCCAAGCGTCTCAGTCCTGTGCCACGCGGTCCGGCCGGCGCCGCGCGGGGGCGCGGCTGCGCGGGGCGCGATGCAGGGCGCTGCCCCGGCCGGAGAGGGAGGGGTTGGTCATGAAATACTCATGGGCCGAGAGAGGTTGCGCCCCCGGCTCCACGCGGCGGTAGTTGCCATCGGGGTAGAGTTCCCAGGACTGGTCGCGGTCCTTGAGGTTCACGACCATGATCTGGTCCAGCACCTGGGCGTGAACCGTGGCGTTCTCCACCGGCACCATGGTCTCCACGCGCCAGTCCATGTTGCGCGCCATCCAGTCCGCGCTGCTGATGAAGACGCGGGCGCGGCGGCTGGGCAGGCGGTGGCCATTGGCGAAGACGCAGATGCGCGAATGCTCGAGGAAGCGCCCGACGATGGACTTCACCCGGATGTTGTCCGAAAGCCCCTTCACCCCCGGGCGCAGGCAGCAGATGCCGCGCACGATGCAGTCGATCTTCACCCCCACGCGGCTGGCCCGGTAGAGCGCGTCGATCAGCCCCTCATCCACCAGCGAGTTGAGCTTCAGCCAGATCCCGGCCGGGCGCCCCTCCCGCGCATTCACGATCTCCTGCTCGATCAGCCCCATCAGCGTGGGGCGGAGGGTGAGCGGGGCGAAGGCGAGGCTTTCCATCGTCTCCGGCCGCGCATAGCCGGTCATGTAGTTGAACAGCCGCGCCGCATCGCGCGTCAGCCCGGGATCGGCGGTGAAGAAGGAGAGGTCCGTGTAGATGCGGGCGGTGACGGGGTGGTAGTTGCCCGTGCCGAAATGCGCGTAGGAGCGCAGCGCGCCGCTCTCGCGCCGGACCACAAGGCTCACCTTCGCATGGGTCTTGAGGTCCACGAAGCCGTAGACGACCTGCACCCCGGCCGCCTCCAGCTCCCGCGCCAGGGCGATGTTGCGCTCCTCGTCGAAGCGCGCCTTCAGCTCCACCATGGCCGTGACGGACTTGCCGGCCTCCGAGGCCTCGATCAGCGCGCGCGCGATGGGGCTGTCGCGGCTGGTGCGGTACAGCGTCTGCTTGATCGCGACCACCGCCGGGTCCCGCGCCGCCTGGCGCAGGAACTGCACCACCACGTCGAAGGATTCATAGGGGTGGTGGACGACGATGTCCTTCGCGCGGATGGCCGCGAAGCAGTCCCCGCCGAAATCGAGGATGCGCTCGGGGAAGCGCGGCGTGTAGGGCTTGAAGAGAAGGTCCGGCCGGTCGTCCAGGATGAGCTGGGTGAGGTCCGAAAGGCCGAGCAGCCCGTCGAGGGAGAAGATCTCCGCCCGCGGCGCGTCCAGCTCCTCCGCCACCAGGTCCACCATGTCCGCCGGCGTGTCGGAGGTGACGGAAAGGCGGATGGCGCGCCCGCGGCGGCGGCGCTTCAGCGCCGTCTCATAGGAGCGGACGAGATCCTCGGCCTCCTCCTCGAACTCCACATCCGTGTCGCGGATCAGGCGGAACAGCCCGCGCTCCGCCAGGATGAAGCCGGGGAAGACGCGGCGGAGGTTGAGAAGGATCACCTCCTCCAGCAGCACGAAGCGCGCGGCCTCGCGCGGGCCGCCGCTGCCGGGCAGGCGGATGAAGCGCTCCAGCTGCGGCGGCAGGGGCAGGATGGCGCGCATGGTCCCCCCATCCTCCTCCCGCACCAGCTTCATGATGAGGCAGAGGGCAAGGTTGGCGAGGAAGGGAAAGGGATGCGCCGGATCGATCGCCAGCGGCGTCAGCACCGGGAAGATCCGGTCCATGAACCAGGCGGAGAGCCATTCCCTGTCGGCCTCGGAGAGCTCCGAGGGGTCGCTCACCCGGATCCCGGCCTCGGCCAGCTGCCCGCGAAGGTCCAGCCAGCCCTGCTGCTGGCGCGCCAGCAGGCGGCCGGCGCGGTCATGGATGGCGGAAAGCTGCTGGGCGGGGGTGAGGCCGTCCGGCGAGAGCGCGCCGACCGCCGCCCTCTCCTGCCCCATCAGCCCGGCGACCCGGACCGAGTAGAACTCGTCCAGGTTGGAGGAGGAGATGGCCACGAAGCGCAGCCGCTCCAGCAGCGGATGGGCGGGGTTGGCCGCCTCCTCCAGCACGCGCTCGTTGAAGGCGAGCCAGGAAAGCTCCCGGTTGATGAAGCGGGAGGGGTCGCTCAGCAGCGGATCCGGCACCGCGGCCTCGGGCGCCACCGGCTCCCCCGCCGGGACGGGCGCGGGAGGCGAGGCCTGCGCGGGGGCGGGCTGAGGGGCCGAGGCGGGCGAGGAGGCGGCACGGGCGGACCGCCCCTCCCCGCGCGCGGCGCGCGCGGCGGGGCGCGGGGTCTCGGCCCTGGGGCTGTCCCCCCGGGGGTTCTCTCCCCTGGGGTTCTCGGGCTTTGCCGCTTCGGCTTTCGGGGCGTCGGTGTTGGCGTCCATGGGGCAGAGGCTACAGCAGTGTGCCCATGGAAGCGGAGGGCGTGGCGGAGGTTGCCACGGAATCGTCACCGAATCCTTCCCACCCCTCTTCCGGCGCGCCGGAGCCGCTGCCGTCGATCAGCCCGGCGAGGGAGCCGCGGGCCAGGCTGCGGGTGACCCGGCCGCCATCGGCCAGGGCCGCGCGGTCCAGCCGGGCCGCGGCCTCGGCCAGCACCGCCGCCTCCCGCGGCAGCCGGGCGAGCAGCCAATCCTGGATCGCCGGCTCCACCCGGAGCTGGCGGCGGGCGAAATGCCGGGCCAGCAGGGCGCGCAGCAGCCCGTCGGTCGGCTGGGCCAGGGGCGCGGCGGCGGTGGCGCGCAGCCGGCTGGCCAGGTCCGGCAGCCGGGCCTCCCAGCGGGAGGGCGGCTCCCGCCCCGCCATCAGCAGCAGGTGGCCCCCGGCGGCGCAGGCATTGATGAGGTGGAAGAGGGCGGGCTCCTCGGCGGCGCAATCCGCGTCGTCCAGCGCGGTGGGCGCGCCTTCGGGCACGCCGCGCAGGGCGGGGCCGGAGAGGCGGCGCAGCCCGAGGCGGCGGGCGGCCTGGGCGAGGAAGGCCGACTTTCCGCTGCCCTCCGGCCCGTGCAGGGCCAGCCGGCCGGAAGGCCAGCTTCCCGGGTCGCCGAGCCAGGTGCGCGCCACCGCATTCGACGAATCGGGGATGGGGTCCATCTCGATTTCGGCGCGCGGAAGCAGCGGCAGGGGAAGCTGGCGGGGCATGGCGGATCAGCCCCCTGTCCGGGGCGGGTCGAGATAGAGGGGGCTTTCGAGGTAGCGGCGCAGCCAGTAGCGCGCCAGCACCCCGATGGCGGCGGCGATGGGCACGGCCAGCAGCACGCCGAGGAAGCCGAAGGCCACGCCGCCCGCGAAGAGGGCGAAGATCACCCAGACCGCATGCAGCTCCACCCGCCCGCCCAGCAGGCGGGGATAGATGATGTAGCCCTCCACGATCTGGCCGGTCAGGAACACGGCCGCCACCATCGCCACGTCCCGCCAGGAGCCGAACTGGCCGATGGCGAGCAGGACGGCGGTCGCCATGCCGGTCATGGAGCCGACATAGGGGATGAAGGTGAACATCCCCGCCAGCAGCCCCACCAGCAGCCCCAGCTCCAGCCCGACCGCAGAAAGGGCCAGGGCGTAGTACACGGCCAGCAGGGCGCAGCAGATGAGCTGCCCGCGCAGCCAGGCCGAGAGCACGCGGTCCGTGTCATGCGCGAGTTGGCGCAGCACGGCGGCGTTGCGCCGGGGCAGCCAGGTTTCCAGCCGCGCCATGATCCGCGGCCAGTCGCGCAGCAGGTAGAAGCCGACGATGGGCGTCACCACCGCGAAGGTGAAGACGTTGAACAGCGCATAGCCGCCGCCGATCAGCCGCGTGGCCGAGGTGCCGAGCCAGACGAGGATGGAGCCGAGCTGCGAGACCGCCAGATCCTTCAGCCGGGGGTCTAGCACCATGGGCTGCATCCGCTCCTCGGCCGCGGCCAGCGCGTCCTGCAGCATGGCACCGATTCGCGTCACATAGGCCGGCAGCCGGGCCAGCAGCACGCCGATCTGGGAGATCAGCAGCGGGTAGAGCAGCAGCAGCGCGATGAGGGCGAGGGTGAGCAGCCCGGCGATCAGCATCCCCGCCCCGAGCCATCGCGGGATGCCGATCCGCGCCATCCGGTCCGCCACGGGGTCGAGGAAATAGGCGATGCAGACGGCCAGGACGAAGGGCGTGAGGATCGCCGCGAAGAACCACAGGGCGAAGAAGGCGGCGGCCAGCAGCCCGAAGACCAGCCCCAGCCGCTGCGCCCGCGTCGCGTTGCGCGGGCCGGGGGAGCGGGGCAGTTCAGGGCGGATGGGGGCAGGCACGGGATTGGGGGCCGGGCCTGGGGCCGGGTTCGGCACCGGGTTCGGGGGCGCGCTCATTTCGGCAGGGCGCGCGCGGCGTCCCGGACATAGGCGATGCCGGAGGCGATGGTGGTGGCGGCCACGCAGGCGATGAGCGCCGGCAGCAGCCAGCCCCCGTCCAGCGCAAAGCCCGCCAGCAGCAGGGCGGTGCCTGCCAGGCCGATCTGCATGACCGTGTTCAGCTTCGAGATGAAGATCGGCTGGATGGCCGGCCGCAGCCCCATCAGGGCCAGCACCAGCAGCCCGCCGACGATCAGCAGGTCCCGGAACACCACCAGGATGGCCAGCCAGTCCGGCAGGACGCCGATGATGGCGAGGGTGACATAGACCGAGACGAGCAGCGCCTTGTCCGCCAGGGGGTCGAGAACGGATCCGATGAAGGAGCGGGCGTTGCGCACCCGCGCCAGCCAGCCATCCACGGCATCGGAGATGCCGGCGCCCACGAAGAGGAGGAAGGCGAGGTCCAGACGGTGCTGGATCACCAGCCACACCACCGCGGGCACGGCGCAGAGCCGCGCGAGGGTGATGACATTGGGCAGGGTGAACAGCGCGCTTTCCGCCGGCGAGGAGGCCTCGCCGCCGCCATGCTCCGGACCGTCCCTGCCCGCAGCCGCCGTATCACGCTCCTCCGGCAAGGCCGACCCGCCAGCCCGGACCGGTGGTGGGGTTCGGCAGGCCGGAGGGGGAAGGCGGCTGGCTCGGCGCCAGCACCACGCCGCCGCCCGCCAGCTCCTGCGCCGCGACGCCCGGCGGGCTGCGCAGCCCGATCCGCAGCCGCGCCCCTTCGGTCGAGATCGCGAGGATGTCCACGCTGCCCACCGAGGGTTGGGCGAGGAGGCGGCGCCGGAGGGACAGCCATTCGTCGAGGGAGCGGAAATTCGTCCCGGCCTCGACATAGGCGCTGAGTGGCAGGATCGGCGGCGTGCCCGGCGGCGGGCTGGCGGGGGCGGAAGGCGGCGCGGAGGCCCCGCCGAGCGGCGGCAGCGCGCCCCCGCCCGAACCGGCGCTGGCCGTCGCCGCCCCGCTGGAGGAGGTGCCGGCGCCGCGGAAACGGATGGTGTAGCGGCCGGAATAGCCGTTCAGCGTGGAGCGCTCCTGCTCCACCACCATGCTCGTCACCATCGACTCGATCTGCGAGGCCGAGGCATTGGGATTCGCGCCTGTGGCGGCGGCATAGCGCTGATAGGCGAGGCGCTGCGCGTTGGCGATCGCCCGCTCCTTCGCCACCACGGCATTGGCGGCCGTCGCCTCCGCCGGAACGCCGCGCTGCACGGCCGGATCGTCCTGGGCCAGGGCCAGGGAAGGCGCGGCGAGCAGGGCCAGGCCGAGCGCCGCCCCACGAATCGCCTGCATCCCCGCCCCGCGCCGCGGATGGATTGCGCGCGGGCGCCGAAAATGTTGGGTTCCGCGACCGTCTGAACTGGGCATAAGCCGCTCCCCCGTGGACCGCCCCTGGGATAGCCGATCAAGGACCGCCATGACCAGACTGACCTACCGCGATGCCGGGGTGGATATCGAAGCCGGCGACGCGCTGGTGGACCGGATCAAGCCCCTCGCCCGTTCCACGGACCGCAAGGGCACCATGGGCGGGCTCGGCGGCTTCGGCGCCCTGTTCGACCTCAAGGCGGCCGGCTTCCAGGACCCCGTGCTGGTGTCCTCCACCGACGGGGTGGGCACGAAGCTGCGGCTGGCGATCGACGCGAATCACCACGCCACCGTGGGGATCGACCTGGTGGCCATGTGCGTGAACGACCTGGTGGTGCAGGGCGCCGAGCCGCTCTTCTTCCTGGATTACTTCGCCACCGGCGCGCTGGACGTGGCCCAGGCGGCGGATGTGGTCTCCGGCATCGCCGAGGGCTGCCGCCAGGCCGGCTGCGCCCTGGTGGGCGGCGAGACGGCCGAGATGCCGGGCATGTACCACAAGGGCGACTACGACCTGGCCGGCTTCTCCGTCGGCGCCGCCGAGCGCGGGGCGCTGCTCCCCTCCGGCGACGTGGGGCCGGGCGACGTGGTGCTCGGTCTCGGCGCCTCCGGCGTGCATTCGAACGGCTATTCCCTGGTCCGCCGCATCGTGGAGGCGGGGAATGCCGGGCTGGGCGACCCCGCCCCCTTCGCCGCCGGCAAGAGCCTGGGGGAGGCGCTGCTGGAGCCCACCCGGATCTATGTGAAGCCCGTCCTCGCCCTGCACCGCGCCGGGCTGATCAAGGCGGCCGCCCACATCACCGGCGGCGGCCTGCCGGGCAACCTGCCCCGCGTTCTGCCGGAGGGGACCGTGGCCGTGGTGGAGGCGACCGCCTGGCCCGTGCCGCCCGTCTTCGGCTGGCTGGCCCGCACCGGCGGGGTGGAGCCGGAGGAGATGCTGCGCGTCTTCAACTGCGGCATCGGCATGTGCCTGGTGGTCGAGGAATCGAAGGCCGAGGCGGCGATCGCGATGCTCCGCGAGCATGGCGAGACGGCCTATCGCATCGGCCGCATCGAGGCTGGCGAGGGCGAGGCCGAGGTGCGCATGGAAGGCCTCTCGCCCGCATGGCCGAACTGAGGAGGCGCGTCGCGGTCCTCATCTCGGGCCGCGGCAGCAATCTGGGCGCGCTGATCGCGGCGGCCCGGCACCCGGACTACCCGGCGGAACTCGCCCTCGTCCTCTCCAACAAGGCGGATGCCGCCGGGCTGGAGCGCGCGCAGGCCGCCGGTATCCCGACCGCCGTGGTGGAAAGCCGCCCCTTCGGAAAGGACCGCGCGGGGTTCGAGGCGGCGATGCAGGCCCGGCTGGACGAGGCGGGGATCGAGCTGATCGCTCTGGCCGGCTTCATGCGCGTGCTGACGGAAGGCTTCGTCTCGGCCTGGGCCGGGCGGATGCTGAACATCCACCCGAGCCTCCTCCCCGCCTTCCCCGGGCTGGACACCCATGCCCGCGCCCTGGCCGCCGGGGTGCGCCTGCATGGCTGCACCGTGCATTTCGTGACCCCGGGGGTGGATGAGGGGCCGGTGATCGCCCAGGCCGCCGTACCCGTGCTGCCCGAGGATGACGAAGCCGCCCTCGCGGCCCGCGTGCTGGCGCAGGAACACCGCCTCTACCCCGCCGCCCTGGCCTGGGCCGCCTCCGGCGCTGCGCGGCTGGTGGCCGGGCGGGCGGTGCTGGATGTGCCGATGGCCGAGGGCGCCTTCGCCAACCCCTTGCCCGCTTCCCTCGCGCTGCCTACAGAAACGGCCTGACACGCCGCCCTCTTCCGGTGCGGCCCATCAAACGAGGTGGACCCGATGGCCGAGGCCCAGCAGCACATCGACTATGTTGAGGTGAAGTCCAAGGACATCCTCGCCGAGCGCCAGACGGGCTGGGCGATGTTCACCAAGGCCACGATGTGGGGGATCATCGCGGTGGTCCTCCTGCTCATCTTCCTTAAGGTGTTCTTCGGCTGAAGCTGGGCTGATCTCCGCCGGGTTCCTGTCCTGATCGGTTCGGTGCGTCCCGGGGAGAGGAAGAAGGAATTCTTCCTCTCCCCGGACCCCTCACCTTCTTCTTTTTCTTCGAGTTTGGAATCACGGGGCTGACGGTGCGCCTGAGGTCATCGACCTCAGGCGACTGCAAGCGCCGGAGAATCACCTTCAACCAGAGACCCCGCCGATCCGGGGCATCCACGGCAGTCCGATGGGGTTCCAAGGGCCTCAGGCCCTTGGCGGGTCGAGGGCGGAGCCCTCGCCTCAGCGGCGCGGCAGCCCCAGCCCGAGGCTCCGCGCCATGTCGCCGAGGTCCACGCGGCGATAGCCTTCCGGGACGCGGAAGCGCGTGGGGTCGTGGCGGGTGTATTCCACCCGGGTGGCCTCCACCCCCTCCCCCCGGTCATTGACGCCGCGCAGCAGCACGCCATCCGTCGTCAGGCAGGCGGTGCCGCGCTGGCCCCGTTCCTCCCAGCGGTAGTTCGTGCAGCCCTGCCCCGCCTGGCTGGCCGTGCCCGTGCGGGTCAGCCGCGCGGTTTCGGCCAAGCGGAGGTAGCGCATGGCCTCTTCCTGCCGCACCGGGCTCGGCGTCACGACGCGCATGGAATCCATCACCATTTCCGTCCGGCCGGTGCGGCGGTCGGCCAGCCCCCAGGCGGGCATGGAGGGGGATTCGACGCGCAGCCGCCCCTCGGAGGCCAGGGCGGCCACGGTGAATTCGCGCGGTGTCTGGGGAGAGGCGTTGCCGAGGACCCTGTAGGCGACGGTGACATCCCGCGTGGGGAAGGTGGCCGGGCGGTTCTGCGCCTGGGCGCCCGGGGCCAGCGCCGCCAGGGACAGGACGGCCGCGGGCAGGACGGGGATGAGGCGGCGCATGGGCCCTCCGGTGAAGCAGGCGGAGCGGAGAAGGCCATGCCGTCATGGCACCGCAAGGGCGGCCCCGCCTCAAAGCTTGGTGTGGCGCGGCCTAGAGCTGGGATTCCACCGGCAGCATCCGCACCAGCTCGGCCAGGATCCGGCGGGAGAGCGAGGCATCGGGCTCCAAGTGGCGCGTCTCCGGCCTTCCCCCCACTTCGGCGGTCCAGGCCAGGCGGATGCCGTCCCGGCTCACGCGCCAGCTTCGGGAGGGCTCGGCGAGGCGTGCATGCTCCTCGCAGAGCTTCCGGGCGATTCCGGGGTGGCGGACGAAGGTGCCCATTTCAGTGTTCAGGGCCACAGAGCGGGGGTCGAGGTTGAAAGAGCCGACGAAGGCCTCCTCGCAATCCACGACCAGCGCCTTGGTGTGCAGGCTGGCGCCGCGGGAGCCGAAGACGCTCGCCCCCTCCTCGCCGGAGGGCTTGAGCTCGTGCAGCTCCACCCCCGCATCCAGCAGCCTTTCGCGATAGCGGGCATAGCCGCCATGGACGGCCACGACATCAGTGGCCGCGAGGGAGTTGGTCACGACCGAGACGCGCACGCCGCCCCGCGCCAGCTCCTCCAGCAGCGCCGCGCCCTCGGCGCCCGGGACGAAATAGGGGGAGATCAGCAGGGCCTCGCGCTTCGCCCGGCGCAGCGCCTCCAGGATGGCGGGCGCCAGGCATTCGGCGGCCGGGGCCCGGCCCCGCGCCTTGTCCGGCGGGTCGGCCAGGACCCGGATATCGGCTGGCGCCACGGGGGAGAGGCGGGACGGGTCGCCCTTCATCATCTCGGCGACCGCCGCATCGGCGCCCAGCTCCTCGAAGAAGGGCTTGGCCTGGGGTGCCGCGCAGGCCGCCTGGAGCTTCGCGGCCAGGCCCTTCAGCCCGCCGCGCCGGTGCGGCGTCTGCGTGACGACGGCAACCGGCCGGGCGAGGCGATGCTGCCAGTAGCGCTCGAAGATGCGCTGCGCCTCGCCCGCCGCCTCGCCGGCGATCACCAGGTCGAGGTCGCGGAAGTTGAACTCGCCGGAGGCGTCGAAATACTCGTCGCCGATGTTGCGGCCACCGCAGATGGCCACCCGGCCATCGGCGATCCAGGCCTTGTTGTGCATGCGCCGGTTCAGGTGCCAGCCGCCGAACAGGATTTCGAGCATCAGCCCGATCTGGCCGAAGCGGCGCCAGCGCGTGGCGTTGAACAGCCGCACCTCGATGTTCGGATGCGCGTCGAGCGCGACCAGCACGCGCTCGCGCCCGATCGCATACATGTCATCCAGCAACACGCGCACCTGCACGCCGCGGTCGGCGACATGCAGCACCTCCTGCGCCAGCACGCTGCCGGTCAGGTCGCCGCGCCAGATGTAGTATTGCAGGTCCAGCCGGGTGGTGGCCCCGCGCGCGGCCTGGACACGGGCGGCGAAGGCCTCCAGCCCGCCGGGCATCAGGCAGACGCCGCTGCCCGCATGGGCGACGCCAGGCGGAAGCTCCGCCGGGGCCGGGAGTTCCGCGAGCATCGTGCCCGCCCCCCCACCCGGTTCCGGGGAGCGGGCCATCAGGCCGCCGCGGCCAGCGCGGAGGACTGCTTCAGCGCTTCCAAAGCCGCCGCGAGGTCCAGCTTGGCCTTGAGGGGAAGGTGGTCGGAGGCGATGCGCGCCAGGGGGGAATCATGCGCCTCCAGCGCCCGCACCAGCGCCTGCGGCCGGCCGAGGATCCGGTCGAGCGAGAAGACCGGCATCCGGCTGGGAAAGGTCGCCGGGCCGGGCCTGGCATGGCCGAAGCTGCCCTCCAGCCCCTTGAGGGAGGAGCGGCGGCCCGGGCGCCATTCATTCAGGTCACCGAGCATCACGGTGGGAATGTGGGCATCCTCGGCGATGGAATCGAGGATGGCATCCACTTGGCGGGAGCGGTGGCGCCGCAGGAGGCCGAAATGGGCGGCCACCACGCGCAGCGGGCCGGCGGGGAATTCCATGTCCACCACGGCCGCGCCGCGCGGCTCGCCGCCCGGCAGCGCCAGGCGCCGCACCCGCACGGCATGGCCGCCGCGCACCAGCAGGGCGTTGCCGTGCCAGCCATGGCCCTGGGGAATGATGGAGAGCGGCACGAGGCGCAGCCCCGTGCGGCGCTCGATGGCCACCATGTCCAGCAGCCCCACCCGGCGGCCGAAGCGGCGATCCGCCTCCTGCAGGGCGAGGATGTCGGCATCCAGCTCCGCGATGACGTCCGCGATGCGGGCGGGGTCGAAGCGCTTGTCCATGCCCACGCATTTGTGGACGTTGTAGGAGGCGATGGTCAGCGCATCCGCCGGGACCGGCCCGTGCTCGGCCGGCGGGGCGCTGAATCGCGTGCGCAGCTCCGCCACGACGCGGGGCAAAGTGGTCTCGCGCCCGAGGGATGGCCGGACGAAGGCTGGGATCATCCTGTCTTCAAACCTGGACGGTGGGCGACCAACCGCCCGGGAGGGAGCCATCTGGGGATACACCGATGTTAATCCAAGCCGGGCAGGAACGCGCGGGTGGGCGCGTGGCTGCGTGGCTGGCATTCCATCCCCGCCCCTGACAATCGCGCGAGGCCGGGGCGCTCAGCCCCATTCCGGGATCGCCCTGCCCTTCACCGGGTCCCTGGCTGGAAGGGGGACGGCCGCGATCTTCGCCTCCACCTCCGCCCGCTCGGCCGGAACCCCGCGGCGGATGTCGTAATACGCGCCGCCGGGATAGGCGCCGACGATTTCGAAATCCTCGCTCGCCCATTCCCGGCAATGGCCGACCCCCGCCGGGATCAGCACCGCATCCCCCGCGCGCAGCGTCAGCGTCTCTCCATCCGGCCCGCCGAAGCGCACCCGCGCCTCTCCGCGGGAGACGCCCAGCGCCTCATGCGCGATGCTGTGGAAGTGGTGATAGTCGTAGATGCCGTTGGTCCAGGCATTGGACCAGCCATGGCGCGCGAAATGCGCCGTGATGGCCTCCGCCCCGCCCAGCAGCGCGCCGCGCCAGACCAGCAGCGGCAGCCCCGAATTGGGGATGCCGCCGGAGGGGGCGAAGCGGTGCGCCTCAGTCATCGGCCCCGGCGCGGGCGAGCACCTCGCGCTTGCCGACATGGTTGGCCGGGCCCACCACGCCCTCGCGCTCCATCTGCTCGATCAGCTTGGCCGCGCGGTTGTAGCCGATGTTGAGGTGGCGCTGGACGAAGCTGGTGCTCGCCTTGCCCTCACGCGAGACGAGGGCCACGGCCTGCTCGTAGAGGCCCTTCTCGCCGCCGCCATCGAAGAGGCTGCCCTGCGAGCCGCCGCCCTCCTCGTCGTCCTCGGTCTCCGTCACCTCCTCGATATAGGCGGGCTCGCCCTGCTCGCGCAGGAAGTCCACCACGCGCTCCACCTCCTCGTCGCTCACGAAGGGGCCGTGCACGCGGTTGACGCGGCCGCCGCCGGCCATGTGCAGCATGTCGCCTTGGCCCAGCAGCTGCTCCGCGCCCTGCTCGCCGAGGATGGTGCGGCTGTCGATCTTGCTCGTCACCGCGAAGGAGATGCGGGTGGGGAAGTTCGCCTTGATGGTGCCGGTGATGACATCCACCGAGGGGCGCTGGGTCGCCATGATCACATGGATGCCTGCGGCGCGCGCCATCTGCGCCAGCCGCTGCACCGCGGCTTCGATCTCCTTGCCGGCCACGATCATCAGGTCCGCCATCTCGTCGATGACGACGACGATCATCGGCAGGGCGGCGAGGTTGAGCGGCTGGTCCTCGAAGACCGGCTTGCCGGTCTCCGGATCGAAGCCGGTCTGCACGCGGCGCGTGAGCTGCTCGCCGCGCCCGGAGGCGGCCGTGACCTTCTCGTTGTAGCCGCCGATGTTGCGCACGCCGAGCTGGCTCATCGCCTTGTAGCGGCGCTCCATCTCGCGCACCGTCCACTTCAGCGCGCCGATCGCCTTGGGCGGCTCGGTCACCACCGGCGCGAGAAGATGCGGGATGCGGTCATAGACCGAGAGCTCCAGCATCTTCGGGTCGATCATGATGAAGCGGCACTCGTCCGGCCCGAAGCGGTAGAGCAGCGACAGGATCATGGTGTTGATCCCGACCGACTTGCCCGAGCCGGTGGTGCCCGCGATGAGCAGGTGCGGCATGCGCGCGAGATCGGCCACAACGGGTGCGCCGCCGATATCCTTGCCGAGCGCGAGCGGCAGCTTGCCCGAGTTCCGCGACCAGTCCTCCGCCTCCATCATCTCGGAGAAGTAGACCATCTCGCGCTTCGCATTCGGCAGCTCGATGCCGATGACGTTGCGCCCGGGCACGGTGGCGATGCGCACGGCCAGCACGGACATGCTGCGGGCGATGTCGTCCGCCAGGCCGATCACGCGCGCGGACTTGGTGCCCGGCGCCGGCTCCAGCTCATAAAGGGTGACGACGGGGCCCGGGCGGATATCCACGATGCGTCCGCGCACGCCGTAGTCGTCCAGCACGGATTCGAGCAGCCGCGCATTCTCCTCCAGCGCCTCGCGCGAAGGCCCGGTGTCCCGGCGCGGCGGGGCGGGGGCGAGAAGCGAGAGCGGCGGCAGGCGGAACTTGCCGTCGTCGCCCTTCTTCACCGTCTCGCTGATCGGCAGGCGCCGGGTGGGCAGCACGCGATCCGCGATGCGCGGGCCATCCGCCTTCGCCTCATCCTCCCGCGGTTCCGCCGGCGCCAGCTTCGGCGCCCGCTTCGGGGCGGGGCGCGGGGCGGGCACCTCCTCGGCGGCCGCATCGGCGGCGCGGAGCAGGGCGGAGAGCTGGGGCGAGGGCTCCGGGCGGCGGCGGAGCAGCCCTGCCATCGCGCCGGGCATGCCGAGGATGCGGCCCATCAGCCCGGGGCGCGGCGCCTCTTCCTCACGGTGATGCAGGCGGTCCCGCGCATGGCGCGCCTCGGCCGCGCGGGCGCGTGCCTCGGAGCGGCGGCGGATGATGTTGCCGGCCAGCCCATGGCCACGCCGCGCCGCCGCGCCGCCCGCGCGCCGCCAGGAGGAGAGCGGAATGGCCAGCGCCAGCACCACGGCCACCGCCGCCATGCCGGCGATGGCGGCATTGCCCAGCACGCTGCCCAGCGGGCCGAAGACCGCGCCGATCGTCTCATCCACGGCTTCCCGCACCAGCGGGCCCATGGCCCCGCCAGGGGTGCCGCCCGGAAAAGGCGCGGGCAGCGGGGTGGTGGAAAGGGCGGCGGCCAGCAGCGGCAGCCCGGCCAGCAGCGCCGCCACCCGGCCGGCGAAGGGCGAAAGGCCCCGATGGGTGGAAAGCCGCAGCGCCCAGGTCATCAGGCAGGCGGCCGGCAGCAGCCCCGCCCAGCCGAAGCCCTGCAGCAGCACGTCCGACACCATGGCCCCGAAGGGACCGGCCAGGTTGGTCGGCGCGCGGGTCGTGGCCGTGGAAAGCGAGGGGTCGGCCGGGTTGTGGCTGGCCAGCGCCACCAGCACCGCCAGGCCCAGCAGGCCCGCGATCATGCCCAGAAGCTGCCCGCCCCGGCGCTTGAGCGCCGCCTTCACGGCAGGCGAGGCAAAACGACGGATGCCGGCGGAGGAGCCGAAGGGATTCATCCCGGACGCCGCGCCCACCGGGGCACTGGCAGATCGGTCGGCGGGTGCGCGCGGCATGGTCTTCCCAGGCAAGAGTTGATGCAGCAGGGGAAGACTACACGGCAAAGGCTTGGTTTTGGCGACACAGTTGTGGCCAAAATGACGAAAGGCGGCCCGGAGGCCGCCCTTCCGCCCCTTTGGCGAGGGGTTTGGTTCTGAGGTGGTGGTCTGTCCCGGGGAGAGGAAGAAGGAATTCTTCCTCTCCCCGGACCCCTCACCATCATCTTTTTCTTCGAGTTGGAGTCATTCGGCTGACGGTGCGCCTGAGGTCTAGGACCTCAGGCGACTGCAAGCGCAGGATCAATCCCGCTCAACCAGAGACCCCACTGATCCGGGGCATCCACGGCAGTCAAACGGGGTTCCAAGGGCCTCAGGCCCTTGGCGGGTGGAGGGCAGAGCCCTCCAGAAACCCCGCCGGACAGGATCAGTAGCGGTACATCTCGGCCTTGAACGGGCCGGCCTGGGTCACGCCGATATAGTCGGCCTGCTGCTTCGTCAGCTTCGTCAGCTTCGCGCCCACCTTCTCCAGGTGGAGGAAGGCCACCTTCTCATCCAGGTGCTTCGGCAGGGTGTAGACCTGCTTCCCGTAGGCCGCGCCGTTGGTCCACAGCTCGATCTGCGCCAGCGTCTGGTTGGTGAAGGAGGCCGACATCACGAAGGAGGGGTGGCCCGTGGCGTTGCCCAGGTTCACCAGCCGGCCCTCGGAGAGCAGCGTGATCTTCTTGCCGTCGGGGAAGCGGATCTCGTCCACCTGCGGCTTGATGTTCGTCCACTGCAGGTTGCGCAGGGCCGAAACCTGGATCTCGCTGTCGAAGTGGCCGATGTTGCAGACCACGGCGCGGTTCTTCATGGCGCGCATGTGGTCGATGGTGATGATGTCCACATTGCCCGTGGCGGTGACGAAGATGTCGGCCTGCGGCGCGGCATCCTCCATCGTCACCACCTCATAGCCCTCCATCGCCGCCTGCAGCGCGCAGATCGGGTCGACTTCGGTCACCATCACGCGGCAGCCCGCGTTGCGGAGCGAGGCGGCGGAGCCCTTGCCGACATCGCCGAAGCCGGCGACGCAGGCGACCTTGCCAGCCATCATCAGGTCCGTGCCACGGCGGATCGCGTCCACCAGGGACTCGCGGCAGCCGTAGAGGTTGTCGAACTTCGACTTGGTGACGCTGTCGTTCACGTTGATGGCGGGGAAGAGCAGCTTGCCCTCCTTCGCCATGGAGTACAGGCGGTGCACGCCGGTGGTCGTCTCCTCCGACACGCCCTTGAGCGAGGCGGCGAGCTTGGCGAACCAGCCCGGCTTTTCCGTCAGCAGCTTCTTGATGAGGGCGAAGAACACGGTCTCCTCCTCATTGGTCGCGCCGTCGAGGAACGTCGTGTCGCCCTGCTCGGCGCGCAGGCCGTAATGGACCAGCAGCGTCATGTCGCCGCCATCGTCCAGCAGCAGGTTCGGCTCGCCGCCATCGGCCCATTCGAGGGTCCGCTGCACGTAGTGCCAGTAATCCTCCAGCGTCTCGCCCTTCACGGCGAAGACCGGGGTGCCGGTGGCCGCGATGGCGGCGGCGGCGTGGTCCTGGGTGGAGAAGATGTTGCAGGAGGACCAGCGCACATCGGCGCCGAGCGCCTTCAGCGTCTCGATCAGCACGGCGGTCTGGATGGTCATGTGCAGGCAGCCGGCGATGCGGGCGCCCTTCAGCGGCTGGCTGTTGCCGTACTCACGGCGCGTCGCCATCAGGCCGGGCATCTCGTCCTCGGCCATCTCGATCTCCTTGCGGCCCCACTGGGCGAGGGAGAGATCGGCGACGACGTAGTCGGTCTTCGGGGGGAGGGTATCGGGCATGGTGGGCTGGCCTTCCGGGATTGGGCGTCGCCTATCACGGAGCGGGCGGGCCGGCCAAGGGGATAAACGATATCAGGATATCTTTATGTGACCTTTTCACCCGGCACGAAGCCGAGCACCAGCTCCTGGATCCGCTTCGGGTCGCTCTGCTCCATCACCCGCCGGGCAAAGCGGGCGCAGTCATCGATGTTGAGGGCGCGCACCATCTGCTTCACCCGCGGGATGGCGCTGGCATTCATGGAAAGGCTGCGCAGCCCCAGCCCCATCAGCAGCGGCACCAGCCGGGGGTTCCCCGCCATCTCGCCGCAGACGGAAACCGGCATCCGCAGCCGCAGCGCGGCCTCGGTCGCGAACTGGATCAGGCGCAGCACGGCAGGGTGCAGCGGGTCATAGAGGTGGGACACCTCCACCTCCGCCCGGTCCACCGCCAGGGTGTACATGGCCAGGTCATTGGTGCCGATCGCGAAGAAATCGGCCTCCAGCGCGATGGCATCGGCGGCCAGGGCGGCGCCTGGGGTCTCGATCATCACGCCCAGGGGCGGGAGCTTCTCCGGCAGGGTCACGCCGCGGCGGCGCACGCGCTTGACCACGCGCTCATAGACCTCGCGCGCCTCCCGCACCTCCTCGGGGATGGTGACCATGGGCAGCAGGATGCGTACCGGGCCGAGGGAGGCGACGCGCAGGATGGCGGCGAACTGCACCTCCAGCAGCTCGGGCCGGCGCAGCAGCATGCGGATGCCGCGCAGGCCCAGCGCGGGGTTGGGGCCGGCATGGAAGGGTTCCACCCCCTCCGCCAGCGCCTCCATGTCCTTCTCGCCGCCCCAGTCGAGCACGCGGATGGTCACGCCCGCGCCGTCCGTGCCCTCCACGATCTGGCGATAGGCTTCGTAATGGGCCTCCTCATCCGGCAGGCCCTGGCGGTTCATGAAGAGGAACTCGGTGCGCAGCAGGCCGATTCCCTGGGCGCCGGCCTGGGCGATCAGCGGCAGCTCCGCCGGGATCTCCAGATTGGCCTGGAGCTCCATTTCCTCGCCATCGGTCGTGACCGAGGGCAGGCGCCGCAGCTTGCCTAGGCGCGTGCGCTCCTTCGCATAGGCCGCGATCGACTCGCGCCCCGTGGCCAGTGCCTCCTTGCCCGGGCGCAGCACGATGGTGCCCGCCCCGCCATCCAGCACCGCCACGTCGCCGCGGGAGAAGGCGTTGGTCAGGCCGGGAAGGCCGAGCACGCTGGGGATGCCCAGCGCCCGCAGCATGATGGCGGTATGGCCATCCGCCCCGCCCTCCTCCGTCGCCACCCCCGCGATGCGGGAGGGATCGAGCAGCGCGGCATCGGCCGGCGTCAGCTCCTCCGCGACGAGGATCGAGCCCTCGGGCACGTCCTTGAAGGAGCGGAAGCCGGATTGGGTGAGGTTGCGCGTCAGGCGGCGGGCGATCTCATGCACCTCGCCCGCGCGGCGGCGTAGCCCGGCCTTGTCGTCGTCCTTGGCGGCCAGGATGGCATTGCCGATCGCGTCCGCCTCGTCCTCCACCGCCGTCTCGGCGGAGAGCAGCTCGGCCTCGATCCGCTTGCGGGCGCCGCGGATGAGCCGGCTCTCGCCCAGCATCATCGCATAGGCATCCAGCAGCGGCTCCAGCTCCTCCTGCGCCTCCTCGGGCAGGATGGCGAGGCGGGCCTTGAGCTTGCTCACCTGCTTGCGGGAGGCGGAGACCGCCTCGTTGAGGCGGGCGCGCTCTTCCTCCACCTTGGCCGGGCCGATGCTGCGGCGGGGCGCGGCGGCGGGGGCTGCATCCGTGTCGTAGATCGGGCCGATGGCGACGCCAGGGGAGATCGGGATCCCCTTGATCGTCAGCTCGCGCGCGCGGCGCCCCGTCTTGCGCGGCTCGGCGGCCTTGCCGTCCGCGGCACGGGATGGGCCGGGCGCCTCCGTCTTCATCAATCCGCTCCTGCCGGCCTCCGCCCGGGCACGCAGCGCCGGGAACGCGGTCGGGTGTCTGTCTCGGTCAGCGTGTCACGCCCCCTGGCGCGCCGCCCTAATCCTCGTGGAATCCAGCCTCGACCAGCGCCGCCACCTCGTCCAGGGCCTCGCGGGCATCCCAGCCCTCGGCCTCGATGATAATGGTGGAGCCCTTGCCGGCGCCCAGCATCATCAGCCCCATGATGGAGCAGGCCGGGACGGTCTGCCCGTCATGCGTGACGCTGAGGGCGGAGCAGTGCTTCTCGGCCAGGGTCACCAGCTTGGCCGCCGCGCGCGCATGCAGGCCGCGCTGGTTGCGGATCCGGATGGTCTTTCGCAGCGGCATGGGCGCTCCCTCCGGCTTCTCGGCAGGCTTCGGGACCACGGCCACCCCCACGGTGCTGTCGCTCATCGCTTCACTCCCCCGTTGACGCCGCCATCGCCGCGCAGCTCGCCGGCGGTGGCCATGTATTTCCGCCCCGCATTCACGGCATGGCTCACGGCCTCCGCCAGCGGCTCCGTCCCGCGCAGGCGGGCGAGCTTGACCAGCAGCGGCAGGTTCACCCCCGCGATCACCTCCACCTGGCGGCCGCAGCAATTCTCCGGCGCGCAGGTCTTGATGGAGGCGGCGAGGTTGGAGGGGGTGCCGCCGAACATGTCGGTCAGCACCACCACCCCATCCCCCTGGTCCACCTGGGCGACCGCGGCGCGGATGTCGCCGCGCCGGCCCTCCAGATCGTCCTCCGGGCCGATGCAGATCGTCGAGACGTGCTTCTGCGGGCCCATGACATGCTCCATGGCGAGGCGGAGTTCCTCCGCCAGGCGGCCATGGGTGACGATGACGAATCCGATCATCGGGAGTCCGGAAGGGCCGCCCGCGCGGGGCAGGGCTGGGCCAGCTTGTTGTCGAAGGGGACGGTCTGGGCCGCGCGCGGCGCGGCCGGGGTTGTTTCGTTCATGCTCTGGGGATCGATATGGGGTGCGGCGGGGGCCGATGGGAGTCGGGTGCCGTGCAAGGCCTCGCGCAGGCCCAGCTCCCGGTGGGACAGGTCCACGGGCCAGCCGGCCCGGGCGAGATGCCGTGCCAGGCGCTCCGCCGCGAGAACCGAGCGGTGCTTGCCGCCCGTGCAGCCGAGCGCCAGGGTGAGGTACTTCTTGCCGCCCGTTTCATAGGCCGGCAAGAGCGGGTCCAGCAGCGCCGTCATGCGTGCCCAGAATGGACCCCATTCCGGGTCGGCCTCGATATACTCGGCCACGGCGGCGTCGCGCCCGGTCATCGGGCGCAGCGCCGGGTCGTAATGCGGGTTCCGCAGGAAGCGCAGGTCCAGCACCAGGTCGGCCTCGCGCGGCAGGCCGCGCGGATAGGCGAAGGACTGCACGGTGACGGCCATGCCGGCCAGCCCGGCCGGGCCATAGCGCCGCTCGATCATCCGGCGCAGTTCCGGCAGCGGCAGGCTGGAGGTGTCTAGCACCCAGTCCGCCGCCTCCCGCAGCGGGCCGAGCGCCGCCTCCTCCCGCGCGATCCCGTCCGCCACGCCGCCCGCCGCCATTCCGGCCGGGGCCAGCGGGTGGCGGCGCCGGGTTTCCGAGAAGCGGCGCAGAAGCACCTCCTCCGCCGCATCCACGAAGAGCAGCTCGGGCGCCGCGGCGCCGCGGGCGCGCAAGGCGTCCAGCCCGGCCAGCAGGGCGGTGGCGTCGAAGCCGCGGGTGCGCGTGTCCACCCCGATCGCCAGCGGCCCCTCGCCCGGCCCGGCCATCAGCTCCCCCAGCACCGCGAGGGGCGGGTTGTCCACGGTCTCGTGCCCGAGATCCTCCAGCACGCGCAGCACCGAGGACTTGCCCGCGCCGGAGAGGCCGGTGACCACCACCACCGGGCGTGGCGGATGGGGTTCGGAGAAAAGGGCGCTCAGGGCGTGCGCTCCAGCGCGCCGCTGCGGCAGGTGATCCGGCCGGCCAGCGCGTCCATCGCCAGGGCGATCCGGCGCGGTGCCGAGGCATCCGGCGCGTGCAGCGCGATCCGTGGCAGCGCCGCCCCCAGCGCCTCGAAGCGGGCGGGTTCCGGCAGGCGCGGCAGGGCCCCCTGCGGGACGCAATCCACGGCCAGGGCCAGCGGGGTCTCGGGGGCCGAATCGAGCCCGGCCATGAGGCCGATGCCACGCAGCTCGATCATGCCGCGCAGGGAATCGGGCGCGGCGGCGTGCAGCCTCGTGCCCTCGGCCCGCAGCAGCACCTGGTCGTCGGCCACAAGGCGCCATCCCTCCCCCGTGAGGCGGAGGAGAAGATCGGATTTTCCGGCACCGGGCGGGCCCAGCAGAAGAACCCCCGCCCCATCCCGTTCGGCACAACTGCCGTGTTGCAGCATGGCTGGTCGATGACACCCCGGACAGGTGGCGGAACGTGGCAGAAATCGGGCGGGGGCGGAAGCGGGGAGAGTCGGGGCGGCCCATGGGGTGAGAAGCCGTCTCGAAAACGAGGCCGCCGCCGCGATGGACAGGCGGTCTGAGCTGGCCCATCCCGTCGCCATGACCACGCGCCCCGAGATCGAAGCCGCCGCCGCCCGCATCGCCCCCTATGTGCGGCACACACCCGTGCTGGCCCTGCCCGCCGCGGCGCTCGGCGCGCCCTGCGAGGTGGTGCTGAAGCTGGAGCAGATGCAGGTCAGCGGCTCCTTCAAGGCGCGCGGCGCCTTCAATGCCCTGCTGCAATCCGGGGCGGCCGGCGCCGGCGTCATCGCGGCCTCGGGCGGCAATCACGGGGCGGCGGTCGCGCATGCGGCCGGGGCGCTCGGCATCCCGGCGGAGATCTATGTTCCCGCCATCGCCGCGCCCTCCAAGGTGGCGCGAATCCGGGAGGCGGGCGCGGTGGTGGTGCAGGGCGGCGCGACCTATGCCGAGGCCTTCGCCGCCAGCGAGGCACGCCGGGCCGAGACGGGCGCCGTTTCCGTCCATGCCTATGACCAGGCGGAGGTTCTGGCCGGCCAGGGCACGGTGGCGCGCGAGATCGAGGCCGATTCGCCGTACCTCACCCATGTGCTGGTGGCGGTGGGCGGCGGCGGGCTGATCGGCGGCATGGCAGCCTGGTTCGCCGGGACGGCGACGGAGGTGGTCGCGGTGGAGCCGGAGGGCTGCCCCACCCTGTTCTCCGCCCTTCGGGCCGGCACGCCGGTGGATGCGCCCGTGGGTGGGCTGGCGGCCGACAGCCTCGGCGCGCGGCGGGTCGGGTCGCTCATGTTCGGGGTGGCGCGGGCGGTCATCCGCGATTCCGTCCTGGTGACGGATGAGGCGATCCGCAACGCGCAGCGCCGCCTGTGGTCCGCCTGCCGCGTGGTGGCGGAGCCGGGCGGGGCGACAGCCCTGGCCGCGCTGCTCTCCGGCGCCTGGGCGCCGCCGCCCGGGGCTCGGGTGGGCGTCCTCATCTGCGGCGGGAATTGCGAGCCGGGCTCGGTGGCGGGCTGAGGGAGGCGGCGGGCCCCTCGCACGAGTCCGTCAGGGCTCAAACCATTCCCGGGGCCACCTCGTTCCAGGCAGGCACGCCTCCCCGGGAAAACAAGCCATGTTCATGCGCGTCGACAAGCTGCAGGCCGAGCTGCCGCCTCCGAAGAGGCAGGACCCCAACGCCGCGGCAGCCCTGCAGGAGCTGCTGGGCGGCAAGTATGGCGAGATGTCCACGCTCGGGAACTACATGTTCCAGAGCTTCAATTTCCGCAGCAAGGAGAAGCTGCGCCCCTTCTACAGCCTCGTCGCCTCCATCACGGCCGAGGAGCTGGGCCATGTGGAGCTGGTGAGCAACGGCGTCGCCATGCTGAACAACGGCCCGGACGTGCCGGATGGCGATGCCGGCGATGGCGGCGACATCTCCAAGTCGCCCTTCGAGGCGATGAAGGACATCCGCTCCTTCGCCAGCTTCGCCTCGGGCGCGGGCGGCGCGCTGCCGGTGAACAGCAACTCCATGTCCTGGAACGTGGACATGGTGACCACCACGGGCAATGTGGTGTTCGACCTGCTGCACAACTTCCACCTGGAATGCGGCGCGCGGCTGCACAAGCTGCGCGTGTACGAGACGCTGTCGGACCCGACGGGCCGTGAGGTCTGCGGCTATCTCCTCGTCCGCGGCTCGGTCCATGCGCATTCCTATGCGCTGGCGCTGAAGCAGATCACCGGCGTGTCGCTGGAGAAGTTCCTGCCGGTGCCGAACATCCCGTTGGACAAGATCCCGGAATGCCAGAAGTACCTGGATGAGGGCTCGCACCGCCGGCTCTATACCTGGAGCCCGGCCGACTACAAGGAAATCGCCGGCATCTGGGGCAATGGCGAGCAGGCGCTGCCGACCGATCCGCCGGGCGAGCTGACGGTGGTGGACGGCATGCCCGAGGGCGGCAAGATCCACCAGCTCGTCGGCGTTCCCTCCGCCTTCACGCCGGACTACGCGCCGGAGGAGATGTTCGAGATCGCGACGAAGCTCTACAAGAAGTCGCGCTGAGATCGTTCGAACGGGCTGGGGTGGGCGGCGCTCACCCCAGCTCGGACAGACCCGGCGGGCTCGGCCCCACGGAGCGGGCCGCCCGCACGGCGCGCAGCACCGCCGCCGCCATGATATGCGGCACCAGGGCGCCGAGCGCCATCATGTCCCCCGCCTGCCCGCTTCTGCCCGTGGACAGCGCGAAGACCGTGTCTCCATCGAACATCGTGTGGATCGGGTCGATGCTGCGGGCCAGCCCGTCATGCGCCGCGCCCGCGAGGCGCTGGCACTGGGCCTTGCTCAGCACCGCATCCGTCGCCACCACGCCGATCGTCGTCGCCGCCCCGGCCAGGGGAGGCGGCGCGAGCTCCCCGCGCCGGATGCCCGCCATGGTGCCGGAAATCCGCCCCTCCGCATCCCGCGCGCCGGCCAGCGGCTGGCCTGTCGCGGGGTCGATCACGTCGCCCACCGCATTCACCGCCACGATCGCGCCGATCGTGATCCCGCCCAGCGTCAGCGAGGCCGTGCCGATCCCGCCCTTCATCGCGCGGTCCATGCCGAACAGCTTGCCCACCGTCGCGCCGGCGCCCGCGCCGACGCTGCCCATCGCCGGCGGCGCCCCCGTGGCCGCCTCGCAGGCCGCGTAGCCCGCCGCGGCATCCGGGCGGATGCGGTGGTCGCCCACCACCAGGTCGAACAGCACCGCCGCCGGCACGATCGGCACGCGCGCGGGGCCGGCGGGAAGGCCGATGCCCTTTTCCTCCAGCCAGCGCACCACCCCCGTCGTCGCCTCCAGCCCGAAGGCCGAGCCGCCGGAGAGAAGGATGGCATGCACCTTCTCCACCAGATTCGTGGGGTTCAGCAGGTCGGTTTCCCGCGTTCCGGGCGCGGCGCCGCGGACATCCACCCCGGCGGTCGCCCCTTCCTCCGTCAGGATCACGGTGCAGCCGGTGGGCCGCCGTGTTTCGGTGAAATGCCCGACCTTGATGCCCGGCACCTCCGTGATGGCGCCGCCGATGGGTTCATGCCCGATCATGCCGTCCTCCCTTGCGGGGCTGAAGCCTGTGCCTTCCTGCCCCTGCCCAACCCGGCCATCAATCCTGCCCCGCCGCGGCGATCCGCGCGCGATGCATGGGGCGGCTATAGGCAAGCACGACGATCGCGGAGGACAGGAGATAGGAGGCGATCGCGTGCAGGAACGGAGCCACGAAGCCCTCGCCCAGCGCAGCGCCCATCGCGTAACTCAGCGGCAAGGACGCGAGTATTCCGATGCACGCGACCCCCTCGCAGACACGGCGGGCGCGCGCCGCCGCCCTCTCCTCTCCGTGTTCCGCGACCTCGGCCGCCCATCGGCGCCCCGCCCGCTTTCCCAGGGCCGCCGCCAAGGCCGCCGCCAGGAACAGCCCAGCCAGCTGGCCAATGAGCGCAGCCAGCGTGAGAGGCCAGCCAGCTTCCCCGTGGGACGCGCCCCTACCGAAAGCGAACCGGAAGAGCTGCACGAAGGCGAAATAGATGATGAGCCGGGCAATGAGGCCGCCAGCCGTCTTCATGGCCAGCATGGCTTCAGTGCCCCGGCGGCGATCTCCATCGCCTCATCCCGAACCGCGACGCCCCAGCCGCCTCACGACGCCGGATGAGGCGGCGCGGCACGCGCGGCCGGCCTGTCCCCATCGGCCTCATGCCGCGGGCCCGGGCGGGACGACGGAGCCGGCAGCGCCGCCCCGCGCTCGGTCCGGATCGGTGGCGCGCAGGATGAACTCGTCAATCTTCGGCGCGTAGTCGCGCCACAGCCCCGCCAGCTCGGCGATGGGGTCGGCGGCGCGGTCCACGCGCAGGTCGGCCAGGGCGAAATCCTGGTCGCCATGGATTTCGAGCACGGCGGAGATGACCGGCCCGTGCTCCCCGCCCGCCGCCTCCCCGGCCCTGAGCGCCGCCAGCAGCCGGTCCCCCAGCGGGGCCTCTGGCTCGGCCTCGAAGGCGCGGACCATGGCGGCGGGCACGGCGGAGCTGGAGAGGATGTTGCCGATCGCCACGCAGTCGCGGCCATGGGCATCGCCACGCTCGGCCTTCACCCGGGCGCCGTGGTGATGGGCCGTGCGCCCCTGGGCATCGAGAGCGGCGAGCTGGCGCCAGGCCTCGTGCGGGGTGGAGGCGACGAGGGCCGCCACCGTCTCGGCGGCCGGGCAGCCGCTGCGCAGCAAGGCCACCCCGCGCGGCCCGAGGCGCGGATCGGTCCGGTGCTGGGTGAGCACCGCGCCCACCCCGGCCGCGATGTGCTGGATCCGGGCGCCCACCCCGATATCGGAGGTGGCGCCGGCCGCGCCGATCTGGCCCGTGCGCGCGCAGCGGCCGAGGAGGGAGAAGGTCATGCCCCCGATCCTGCGAGGCGCTCCCCGGGGTGTCCATCCCGGCGGGGCTGCCTGGGTGGGCGGGGTTGCGGATTTGCCTTGCCTTCACCGGCCACGCATGCCCAATAGATCACGTTTTCGAGAGCATCGTTTCACCAGCCATGACGCGCGCCGCCTGGCTCGCCCTCCTTCTGATGCTCCTCACCCCGGCCCGGGCAGAGGAGGTGCCCGCCTCCGGCGGCGATTTCGGCGGCATGGGGCTGATGGAAACCCGCAATGCCCGCTTCCGCGAGGACGGCACGCTGGAGGCCGGCGGCACCTGGCGCCGGCAGCGGCGCTTCTGGTTCGTCAGCTTCCAGCCCCTGCCCATTCTGGAAACCACCTTCCGCCTCACCGAGCGCCTGAACGCCACCACGGGCCGGGGCAGCACCACGGACCGCGCCTTCGACGTGAAGCTGCGCCTGCTGGAGGAAGGGCCCTGGAACCCGGCCCTGGCGGTGGGGCTGCAGGACGTGATCGGCACCGGCATCTATGCGGGCGAATACCTGGTCGCCTCCCGCCGCTGGGGGCCGCTGGATGTCTCGCTCGGCCTCGGCTTCGGGCGCCTCGGCACGCGGGGGGACTTCGCCAACCCGCTGACCGAATTCGCCGAGGGCTTCCGCACCCGCCCGCGCGATGTCGGCCGGGGCGGCACGCTGCGCGTGGACTTCTTCCGGGGGGAGAACGTGGCCCTCTTCGGCGGGGCTGAATACAGCCTGCCCCGCTTCGGCACGCCCTGGGGCGAGTTGGACGGGCTGCGCGCCAAGGTCGAATGGTCCGGCGACGCGCTGCGTGATGAGCGCGGCGGCTATCCCGTGCGCCGCGGCCCCCTGCGGGGCGCGGCCCGCAGCCCGGTAAATCTCGGCCTGCAATGGACCGGCGAGCATGTGGATGCCGCCATAGGCTTCGTGCATGGCACGGATCTGCTGGTGCGGCTCTCCCTTCGGATGGACCCGGCGCAGCCGCCCGCCGCCACGCCGCTGCGCCCCGTGCCGCCCATGCCGGCCCGCCGCGCGGCCGACACCGCCGCCGATGACCGCGCCCGCGCCGCCTTTGCCGCCCTGCGCGAGGCGGGGTTCCGCCCCCTCGCCTATGAGGAGCGCGGGGTGGAGGCACGCATCGCCGTCTCCGAGGGCTCCTTCCGCTCCATGCCCCAGGTCGCCTCCCGCGTGCTGCGGGCGGTGAACGGCATCCTGCCGCCGGAGGTGGAGGCCATCCGCCTCTCCTGGTGGCAGGCGGGGGCGGAAACCGGCGCGCTGATGGTGCCGCGCCAGGCGGTGGAGGCGGCGGCCTCCCCCTGGGGCGGAAGCGTGGAGGAGGCCTGGGGCGCCACGACCCTGCTGCCCGCCACCGGCACCATCCCGCCCGGTTCCTTCACCGAACCGGGCCCGAGCTGGGACTGGGTGCTGGAGCCGAAGCTGAACCTCCAGCTCGGCGACCCCTCCCGCACCCTGCGCTACCAGGGCGCCGCCGCCGCCGGGGCGCGCGTGGAATTCGGGCACGGCTTCAGCCTCGCCGGCTCCGTGCAGCAGGCCGTCTTCGGCAACCTGGACCGCGGCCTGCCATCCGACAGCGTACTGCCCCGCGTGCGCAGCGACTACGCCCTCTATGCGCGGGACGGAAAAACCTCGATCCCCGGCCTCTACGGGGAGCGGGTGTGGAACCTCGCCCCCGACGTCTTCGCCCGCGCCACCGCCGGGCTGCTGGAACCCATGTTCGGCGGCATCTCCTCCGAAGTGCTGTGGCGCCCCCGGGACCGCGGCTTCGCGGTCGGGCTGGACCTGAACCTCGTGCAGCAGCGCGCGACGGACGGGCTCTTCGGCTTCCGCAACTACGGCGTGGCCACCGGCCATGTCTCGCTCTACGCCGACCTGCCCGTCTGGAACCTCTACGGCATCCTGCGCGCCGGGCGGTACCTGGCCGGCGACTGGGGCGGCACGGTGGAAATCGGTCGGCGCTTCGACAGCGGCATCGAAGTGGGCGGCTTCGCCACCTTCACCAACGTGCCCTTCTCCCGCTTCGGCGAGGGCTCCTTCGACAAGGGCATCTATGTGCGCGTGCCACTCAACCTCTTCGGCACGGATTCGCGCGGCGACGGCACGGCGGTGATCCGGCCCGTGCAGCGCGACGGCGGACAACGTCTGGCCGTGGACAACCCACTCTGGGAGGTGACCCGCGCCGGACGGGAGGATGCCGTCCGACGCGGGATCGGCGGGTTCGCTCGTTAGGGGTGATTTTCCTTCGCTGAGGAGGGCTCTGCCCTCCACCCGCCAAGGGCCTGAGGCCCTTGGAACCCCGTTTGACTGCCGTGGATACCGTTGATCGAAGGGGTCTCAGGTTGCTGGTGCTTCTCCTGCCTTTGCAGTCGCCTGAGGTCCTAGACCTCAGGCGCACCTTCAGCCGAGTGATTCCAAACTCGAAGAAAAAGATGATGGTGAGGGGTCCGGGGAGAGGAAGAATTCCTTCTTCCTCTCCCCGGGACAAACCAACACCCCAGAACAAAGCCCCCGCTAGTTCACCGTGATCCTCGCCTCCTGCACCACGCGCCCCCAGGTCTGCACCTCCTGGGCGATCTTGCGTTGCAGTTCCTCCGGCGTGGAGGAGACGGCGTCGGCGCCGGCGGCCACAAGCCGTTCCTGGATCTTCGGATCCGCCAGCGCCTCGCGCAGCACGGCGTTGAGGCGCGCGATGACGGGGGCGGGCGTGCCGGTGGGCACCATCACCGCGCCCCAGGAGGTGGCTTCGGCATCCGGCAGGCCGATTTCCTTCATCGTCGGCACGTCCGGCAGTTGCGAGGTGCGGCGCAGGCCGGTGGTGGCGAGCGCCCGCACCTTGCCACCCTGGATCATGCCGATGGCGGAGGGGAGTTGGTCCAGCATGAACTGCACGTTGCCCGCCACCGTGTCGTTCAGCGCCGGCGCGCTGCCGCGATAGGGCACATGCGTTACCTCCACCTTCGCCGCCGCGCGGAACAGCTCCGCCACCATGTGGGTGGAGGAGCCGGAGCCGGCGGAGCCGAAGCTCGCCTTGCCCGGATTGGCGCGCAGCCAGGCGAGGAACTCCTGCGCGGTCTGCGCGGGCACCTTCTCGTTCACGATCAGCACGTGGTCGGTGGCGAAGGCCATGCCCACCGGGGCCAGGTCCTTGGCAGGGTCGAAGCCCATATTGCCATAGAGGTGCTGGTTGATGGTCAGCGTGCCCGTGGTGCCCATCAGGATCACCGTGCCATCGGCCGGGGAGCGCACGACATTCTCCACGCCGATATTGCCGCCGGAGCCCGCGCGGTTCTCCACCACGATGGGCTGGCCGAGGCGCTCGCCCATCCGCTCGGCCAGCACGCGCGCCACCACATCCGTGGCGCCCCCGGCCGCGAAGGGAACGACGAAGCGGATGGGGCGCGTGGGCGCCCAGCCCTGTGCGAAGGCAGGCCCCGTGGCCAGGGCCGCGGCACCGCCGAGGATGATACGCCGGCTGATCTTCATGTCTTGGTTTCCCTCCGTGTTCTTTTAGGTCGTGACGCTAGCAGGCCGTGGCGTGCCTCCGCCTGATCTCCTGCAGCACCTCGTCCGGATCGGCGGCCCACCAGCGGCGGGAGAGGATTTCCACCTCGGTATGGCCGCGATAGCCCTGCGCCTCGACCAGGGCGCGGATGCCGGGTATGTCGATCACCCCCTCGCCCGGCAGGCCGCGGTCGAAGACCGTGTCGGTGGTGGGCACCAGCCAGTCGCAGACATGGAAGGCCGCGATGCGCCCGCCCGCACGCGCGATCTGCGCGCGCAGGGCGGGGTCCCACCAGACATGATAGACATCGAGGGCGACGCCGCTCCCCTCGCCGAGTTCGTCGCAGAGATCGAGCGCCTGACCCAAGGTGGAGAGCACGCTGCGGTCGGCGCAGGTCATGGGGTGCAGCGGTTCCAGCGCGATGGTCACGCCCGCCGCGCGCGCCTCCTCCATGATGGCGTGCAGCCCGTCGCGCACCATCGCGCGGGCTCCTTCCAGGTCCTTCGATCCCGGCGGCAGCCCGCCGCAGACCATGACGAGGCAGGCGGCGCCGATCGCATGCGCCTCCGCGATGGCGCGGCGATTGTCCTCGATGGCGGCGGCGCGGCCCGCGGCATCGGCGGCCGGGAACATGCCGCCGCGGCAGAGGCCGGAGACGGAAAGCCCCGCATCGCGGATGGCACGCGCCGCCTGCTCCACCCCCATGGCCTGCAGCACGTCACGCCAGGGGGAGATGCCGGGGATGCCGTGCCGCGCGCAGCCCTCGATGCATTCCGCGAGGCCCCAGCGCTCCTTCACCGTAACGGTGTTGAGGCTGAGAGGACCCGGCTGGCCGGACGGGGCGACGCGCATCATGCCACCCCGTGCAGCGCGAGGAGCGACTTCATGCGCGTCACGGCCCGGTCCGGATCGGAGAGCAGCCCCGCCTTGTCGGCCAGCCGGAACAGCTCGGAGAAGTGCTGGATGGAGCGGGTGGATTGCTGCCCGCCGACCATCACGAAATGGTCCTGATGGCCGTTCAGCCAAGCCATGAACACCACGCCAGTCTTGTAGAAGCGCGTGGGCGCCTTGAAGATGTGGCGGGAGAGCGGAACGGTCGGCGCCAGGATCTCGTGGAAGGTGGAGAGGTCGTTGCGCGACAGCGCGGCCAGCGCCCCGCCCACCGCCGGCGCGATCGGGTCGAAGATGCCCAGCAGCGCGTCCGAATGCCCCTCGGCATCGCCCGCGATCAGCTCGGCATAGTTGAAGTCGTCGCCCGTATACATGCGCACGCCTTTCGGCAGGCGGCGCCGCATGGAAATCTCCTTCCTGTCGTCCAGCAGCGAGATCTTCACGCCATCGACCTTGTCGGCATGGCTGGCGATGACCTCCAGCGCCACCTCCATCGCCTTCATGTGGTCGTGGTGGCCCCAGTAGCCCTCCAGCGCCGGGTCGAACATCTCGCCGAGCCAGTGGATGATCACCGGCTCCTTCACGCCCGAGAGCACGCGGTCATAGACGCGCACATAGTCCTCCGGCGACCTCGCCGCCTTCGCCAGCGCGCGCGATGCCATGAGGATGATGCGGCCGCCCATCCCCTCCACCGCCTCGCACTGCTCCTCATAGGCGCGGATGACGTCGTCCACCGTGACATCCGGGCCCGGCATCAGGTGATCCGTGCCCGCGCCGCTGGCCATGAAGGCGTTGGGGAAGTCCTTCGCGGCATCCAGGGATCGCCGGATCAGCTCCTGCGCCCCGTTCCAGTCCAGCCCCATGCCGCGCTGGGCCGTGTCCATCGCCTCCGCCACGCCGAGGCCGAGCGACCAGAGGTGGCGGCGGAAGGCGATGGTGCGGTCCCAATCCACCTTGGCGTCCAGCCAGGGATCCTGCTCCGCCAGCGGATCGGCCACGACATGCGCGGCGGCATAGGCGATGCGCGGATAGGGCGGCTTCGCCACCGAGAACCGGCCCGGCGCGCCGGTGGTGTAGCTCTCCAATGCGCCGGATGCGGTGGGCAGGGTGAGGGTGGCCATGTCAGGCCTCCAGCTTCGGCAGGTCGATCCAGCGGCGCTCCGCCCAGGACTTCAGCCCGGCCTCGGCCAGCTGCACGCCCTTGGCGCCCGCCATCAGGTCCCAGGGATAGTCGGCGCGCTCGCCGGCCACGTATTTCAGGAACTCCTCCCACTGCACGCGGAAGCCGTTCGGATAGGGCTGGGTGTCCGGCACCTTCTGCCAGCCCTCGAAGAAGTTGATGGTCTGCGGCACATCCGGGTTCCACACGGGCTTGGGCGTGCTGACGCGCGCCTGCGTCCAGCAATCCGTCAGGCCGCACACCGCGGAACCATGCGTGCCGTCCACATGGAAGGTGACGAGATCGTCGCGCCGCACGCGCGTGGTCCAGGAGGAGTTGATCTGCGCGACGATGCCGCCCTCCAGCTCGAAGGTGGCGTAGGCCGCGTCATCCGTGTCCGCGTTGTAGGGCTTGTTCTGCTCGTCATAGCGCACGGGGATATGCGTGGCCCCGAGGCAGGAGACCGACTTCGTCTCGCCGAAGGTGTTGTCCAGCACGTAGCGCCAGTGGCAGAGCATATCGAGGATGATGCCGCCGCCCTCGTTCTTCTTGTAGTTCCAGCTCGGGCGCTGGGTCGGCTGCAGGTCGCCCTCGAAGACCCAGTAGCCGAATTCGCCGCGCACGGAGAGGATGCGGCCGAGGAAGCCGCTGTCGATCACCATCTTCATCTTGCGCAGGCCGGGTAGGAACAGCTTGTCCTGCACCACGCCGTGCTTGATGCCGGCCGCCTTGGCCACGCGCACCAGCTCCAGCGCGTCCTCCAGGTTCTCGGCGGTCGGCTTCTCGCAATAGATGTGCTTGCCGGCGCCGATCGCCTTGCGGATCAGCTCGGCGCGCATCTGGGTGGTGGCGGCGTCGAAGAAGATCGTGTCGTCCGGATTGGCCAGGCAGGCATCCAGGTCCGTGCTCACCCGGTCGATGCCATGCGCCTTGGCCAGCGCCTCCAGCTTCTCCTTGTTGCGGCCGACGATGACCGGGTCCGGCATGATCCGGTCGCCATTGGCCAGCGGCACGCCGCCTTCCTTCCGGATGGCCGCGATGGAGCGGATGAGGTGCTGGTTCATTCCCATGCGGCCGGTCACGCCATGCATGATCAAGCCGATACGCCGCTGCGCCATTCGCGCGATCCTCCCCGGACGTCGATTAGGTAACCACGCAGTTACCTAAGCGCCCCGGGAGGGGTGGAGTCAAGGACGAAGCCAGCCCAGCACCACCTCCACCGAATGCGCCTCTCGCGCCTCGATTGCCGCCTCGCTGTCCAGCCCCGCCCCGAAGATTGCGGAGAGGGTATGGGTGTTCGACACGTAGAAATGGCCGAGGGCGACGATGGTGATGTAGGCCTGCATGGGGTCCGCGCCCTGGCGGAACGCGCCTTCGGTCGCGCCGCGCCGCAGTACCTCGCTGAGCGTGTCCAGCAGGGGGGAATAAAGCGCCGGCACCTGCTCGCTGCGCGCCAGATAGGCGGCGCGGTGGAGGTTCTCCTGGTTCAGCAGCGCCACGAATTCGGGATGGCGGGCGGTGTAGCGGAGGTTGAACCGAACGAGCCGGGCCATGGCCTCGGCGGGCGGCAGGTCATCCACCCGCAGGGCCCGCTCCTCCGCGCGCTTATGGGCATAGGCGGCTTCCAGCACCGCTACCCACAGATCCTCCTTATTGCCGAAATAGGCGTAGAGCATCCGCTTGTTGGCGCCGGCCCGCGCGGCGATCTCGTCCACCCGCGCGCCGGCCAGGCCGTGGGTGGCGAACTCCGTCAGGGCGGCGTCCAGGATGCGCTGGCGCGTGGCCTCGGCGCGGGGGCTTTGCGGGATGGTGCGGGCGGGGGCTTCCATGATCCCCTTAATGAAGCCGAAAAGCCGGGGGGGCGGTATGCCCCCCGGCCATCAGCCCTCACGCGCGGCCGTAGGTATCCTCGAAGCGGACGATGTCGTCCTCGCCGAGATAGGCGCCGGACTGGACCTCGATGAGGGTGAGCGGGATCATGCCCGGGTTTTCCAGCCGGTGGACGCAGCCCAGCGGCAGGTAGACGGATTCGTTCTCGCGCAGGAGGATGCGCTCGGCGTCGCGCTCGACGATGGCGGTGCCGTTCACCACCACCCAGTGCTCGGCGCGGTGGTAGTGCTTCTGGAGGGAGAGCTTCTCGCCCGGGCGGACGAGGATCTTCTTCACCTGGAAGCGGTCGCCCTGGATCAGCCCCTCGTAATGGCCCCAGGGGC